>FLOH01000148.1_pt1 | contig 199366 bp, 215 predicted proteins | sample 756751 | NCBI WGS metagenome assembly FLOH01 (sample SAMEA4026879, study PRJEB14308) | marine metagenome | biome: coastal water; material: water | depth 74 m | reverse complement strand
TTAACGGTTCAAACATCTCACCATCTTTTCCCACGCTTACAATCAGCAGCCTTGCCGTATGGCTACCCAAGTCTATGGAAGCGACATTGTTCATAATTGGTGCATTGTAACAACGAAAACCGCATTTTCAAGCTGCCGAGCACCCCCCTAAACAGATTCCCGGCCATTATAAAAAACCACCCATAAAATCGGATCATTGGGTTCCCACATACACAGGTCGGAAATATTGCTCATCCTGTTTGAGACCGTTTTGAATGACGCCGAGCATTCGGTCCTTATGGAACGGCATATCCCCTGAAACATCCAGATAATTGGTGTAATGGTCGCTTCGAATTTTCGAGGTCACATTTAGGTTACTAATGATAAGCGCCAGTTCCTTCAGTACCTCATGGGGAGAGAGTATCTGAAATCTTCCTTTCCCGATCTGATGCAGCATCAGGGTATTCAACTTGGGGAGGAAGGTACGCACTCGAATAAAGTCAGGATTTACGGCATTGAGCACGGATGCGGTCTCCCTCGCATGGGCCAGAGTCCTTTCCCGGCCACCGATCCCCAGCAGCACATAGACGCTCAATTCTATTCCTGCCTCCCTGGCCCACAATCCGGCCGCTATCTGCTCTGTTGAATCGGTTCCTTTTTTTATCCTTTTAAGGACTTCATCATCCCCGCTTTCGAGCCCCACATGTATCCTTGATAAACCGGCATTTCTAAGCCTGGCCAGCTTTTGATACCCTTTTCTGTGAATATATTGGGAAGAACCGTACACCGTAATCCGTTTGAGTTCAGGAAAAAGAGACCGTGCACAAGAGCAGATATGAACCAGATCATCCGTGGGCATTGCGATGGTGTTTCCAGCAGGGAAAAACAGCGTTTGAACCTTACTGCCATAGGCTTTTCGGGCTTTTAGAAGATCCGCTTCAATGCCCGCCACGGACCGCACCCGAAAACGAGGACCTTTCTTGTAGACCATACAAAAGGTGCATTTGTTGTGAGGGCAACCGACTGTAGCCTGTACGAGCAGGCTGTCCGCTTCACTGGGGGGACGATAAATGGGCCCTTCATAATGCATAGAAAACAAATATTTGAAGCATAACGGGAAAGAATCTGGTTGAAAAGGTCACAACATCTCACCTACGACGTACATTTCTAACAAACCTCGCGGATGCTGTCAAGCGGTCAGCCGATCGCTTTTCCGTGCCGGAAAGGCAAAACACGCTTGACAAAAGGAATATTTTTTAAGTAAAAGGTTCCTAAATTTGCTGGGTGGTCTTCATTATTCACCCCCATGCTCGTCATAAATCACACTGCAATGTTGGGAACTTAAGGAAAATACCATGGATAACAAGGCTCTTCGGACCATCGCCTACTGTCTGGCAGCGGCTTTTCTGTTGATTGGCGTGGTTTGTCACGCGGCGTTTGCAAAAAAAGCCCCGGAAAATCCCATCAGGATCATGTTCAAAAATACGGGCGGCAACGTTCTCTTTGATCACAAAGGACACTTTTCCGAGGATGGCTACGGCGTTCAGTGCGCTGATTGCCACCATGACCTTGAAAATAAAGGTGACACGCCCGCCGCGTGCAGTGAATGTCATGACACGGAAGGGAAAGATGCCCCCAAACGGGTGGACGTTTTGCATTCTCAGTGCAAAGACTGCCATGACGAGGGTGGCAGCGGACCGGTGAACTGTTCAGAGTGTCATGTAATGTAGCTTTCTCCAATCAAGCATCTGTTACCCATGGACAGATCGGGTGTTTTTTCATGGGCGGGAGGAAAATATGATAAAAAAGCCGTTTTTCGGTTTCGGAAAACCCAAACTGGATTATGCCGGCATTGAAGGGCTTGAGCAGGGAGAAGTGATAAACATCCCCCTTTCAGGGCGGGCCGTTTTTTTTGTGGAGGCGCCTCATCCCACCGTTAGTGACGTTTCATTCCAGGTGGGAGATGAACTCAAAACCGGACAGAATCTGAAAGTCTCGCCGTTTTCCAGAACCACCTTCACCTCAACGGTAACGGGTTCCATTACCGATATTTCGAAAACATCCGGTTACCTTGGGAGAAAGTGTCTTTCGGTGGGTATAGACGTTTCCGAAGCCGACCAGTGGGACGACGCTTTTTCCGAGGCGGTCAAAACACCGGGGCTGGAAAAAGCAGATCAATACCTCAATACGCTACCGGGAATCTCAGATATCAACGCGTTGATTCACCCTGAAACGCCTTTAAACACCATTGTGGTGAACGGGATGGACAAGGACCTTCTGGTGATGACGCAGCAGATGGTTGTAAAAACCCAGGCGGACGATCTCAAAGAAGGCATAGAACTTCTGAAAAAAATATCCGGGAATCCGAAAGTCATCCTTATTGTACCACCCAATCTCAGCGCGGAAGCGGCAAAATCCGGCGTTCAAGTCCAAACCGTCACCCCTTCTTATCCCAACAGCCTGCCTGAAATGATTATGAAGGATGTTTTGAATCAGGTGGTACCGGCCGGTAAGACCTGCTCATCTTTGGGTGTCGGGTTCATTGATGCCGAAGGGGTGGCAGCGCTGAAGTCCGCCATTACCGAAGGAAAACCACCCGTCACCAAAATGGTTTCCGTTATCGGGAAAAACGAAAAAACCCAAGTGATCCGGGTCCGTTTGGGAACCCCCATCCATGCGGTTTTAAGCGCGCTTCACATTCCCCTGGAACAGGGTGACAGGCTTGTCATCGGCGGACCCATGACGGGAAGGAGCATTTACTCAGAAGAAATGCCCATTTTGCAGGATACGGATGCCATCATGGTACAGGGCAAAGACCAGTTGGCCCACAATGAAGATGTCCCGTGCGTAAATTGTGGAGAGTGCGTCAGAGCGTGCCCTGTCCGCATACCCGTCAATATGCTGGTGCGCCTCCTTGAAAACAGCCGGTATGAAGAAGCTGCAAAAGACTACGACCTCCTTTCCTGCATTGAATGCGGGATCTGTAGTTACGTGTGCGAAGCGAGAATCCCTATTTTTCACTATATCATGCTGGGGAAATATGAACTGACGCTGATGGAAAAAGCGGAGGAAATCTCTAATGGATAACCGGAAGCTGTTTGTCAGCTCACATGCCCCCTACTGGCACAACGGGAGCAGCATTACGGAAAAAAGTTACAATATTATGCTGGCCGCCCTTCCTGCCGTTCTTCTGGGCATTTTTCAATACGGCGCTCCGGCCCTTGCCGTGGTGACCTTTTCCATATCTTGTGCCATGATCTGGGAGCTCATCATGAATTTTGTCATGAGGCGGCCCGTCAGCATCGGCGACGGCAATGCCGCGGTCATCGGTCTGATGCTCGCCATGCTCCTGCCTGCGGCGACGCCCTGGTGGGTGGTGCTCATCGGCACATTCCTGGCCATTGTTGTGGGAAAGCAGATTTTCGGTGGTATCGGTTGTAATCCACTGAATCCAGCGCTGGTGGCCATTGCCATGATTTTTCTTTCTTGGAAGGGGATCGTGAACTTTGATGAGGCCCTTCTCAATTACGAAATGGGATTTCCCATGACCTATCCCCTGGCCACCCTGAAATACTTCGGTGTTGAAGCGGTTTCGGAGTATGGCATGGGCGACCTTCTTATGGGCTGTCATACCGGCGGCATCGGTTCCACTTTCGGTCTCGGCCTGATCCTCGGGGGGATCTATCTGATTCTGCGGGGTTTCATCCGCTGGGAAATCGCCATCTCCTTTCTGGCAGGCGTATTCATCACCGCCCTATTGTTTAATGTGGCGAACCCCGAATATGCCAGCCCCATTTTTCACCTTCTCACCGGCTATACACTGATCGGCGCGTTTTTCCTGGCCACCGAAGATTCATCTTCTCCGGTCAATTTTATTCCCATGCTGCTTTACGGCGCCCTGGCCGGGCTTCTCACGGTGCTCATCCGCAATATCGGCGCCATGGTGGACGGTGTTGTTTTCGCCATTCTCATGCTAAATTGTGCAAACCCATTACTGGACAAAATCAGGCCCAAAGCCCTTGGAAAGGAGATCGAAAATGCGTGATATGTTTAAACTGTTCATTGCGGTTGTGATCTTCAGCGGCATCTCCGGGGGTGTTCTGGCCGCCGTTCAAAACGCAACAAAGGACCGCATTGAGTATCAGCAGCTCGTCTTCGTCAAAGGCCCCGCCATCAACCTCATTTTGGAAGGCTGCACCAACGATCCGTTGCAGGATCGATTCAAAATGAAGGATCAGGAGAAAGAAAGAGATTTTTTCGTGGGTGAATTTGATGGTAAAAAAAATGTGGTGGCCTTTGAAACCTACGGCAAAGGATTCGGGGGTGACATCGGCGTCATTACAGCGGTCAATGTGGATACGGATAAAATTGTCGGCGTCGCAGTGACCACCCACAGCGAAACACCCGGTGTCGGGTCAAAAACCAAAACAGACCCGGCCTTTAGCGCCCAGTTCAAGGATAAGGTCGTTACCGACATCTTCAAGGTAAAAGCTGACGGAGGAAAGATCGACGCCATCAGCGGCGCCACCATTTCATCGCGCGGGGTCTCCGCTGCCGTTGTTCAGTCGGGAGAAATTTACAAGCGATTGAAGAACGACCTCAAAAACAAAATGAAAGCGTCTCAAGGATAGGGGGGATCATCGGTTATGGCAAAAACGGTTGTTCAGGAATTCACTAAAGGACTCTGGGCTGAAATTCCTCCCTTTCGACTGGTCTTAGGTCTCTGTCCCACACTGGCCGTTACCAAGGGCGTGGAAAACGGAATCGGCATGGGGATCGCGACCACATTTGTCCTCATATGCTCTAATGTCCTCATATCAATGCTTCGGAATGTTATCCCTAAAAAGGTGAGGATCGCATGCTTCATCGCAGTCATCGCAACATTCGTGACGGTTGTGGAGTTGCTAATGCAGGCATTTGCATATCCCCTTTTCCTCAGCCTGGGGATTTTTATTCCCCTGATCGTGGTGAACTGCATCGTACTGGGACGTGCGGAAGCCTTTGCCGCCAAAAACAAGGTCATTCCATCCTTTGCCGACGGTCTGGGCATCGGTCTTGGGTTCACTCTGTCCCTGGGCGCTTTGGGCGCCATCCGGGAAATACTCGGCTCCGGCATGTTTTACGGTATGCCGGTCTTTGGACCGTCGTTTCAACCTTTTGGCTTTATGGTTCAGGCGCCGGGCGCCTTTGTATGCCTGGGGCTTATGCTATGTATCATGAATATGATGGGGAAAAAATAGCATCAAGGAGTAGATGATGACCGACTACCTCATACTGATTGTCAGTTGTATTTTCGTCAACAATATCCTGTTGATGCAATATCTGGGGAACTGCCCGTTCCTGGGCGTATCCAAAAGAATGGAAACGGCCACGGGTATGGCCATGGCGGTTGTGTTTGTATTGGTCATGGCGGGGTCCATCACCTGGATGGTCGACAACTTCCTGTTAAAGCCGTTCGATCTGGAATACCTGAGAACCCTCACCTTCATTATGGTGATCGCCTGTCTGGTTCAATTTGTGGAGATGTTCCTCCGGAAATCCATTCCCACTCTGTATGCGGGCTTGGGCATATTCCTACCCCTCATTACCACCAACTGTGCCGTCATGGGTGTATGTCTCATCAACATCATGGAGGAGTACACCTTCATGCAGGCCCTGGTCGCTTCCTTTGCCTATGCCGTCGGGTTTGGTCTGGCGCTGGTCCTTTTCGCGGGCCTTCGGGAGCGTATCGTTCTGGCGCGGGTACCGAAACCGCTTCAGGATACCTCCATCGGCCTGGTGACCGCGGGTATGCTCTCCCTTGCATTCTTTGCATTCAAAGGGATGGTATAGATCTTCTTTTTTACCACAACGCAACAAAAAATGGGATTCCCTGCCTTTAAGGAAATCCCCTTTTTTTGCCGGTTTACGGTTTACAGTTGCCGGTTTACGGTTGAAATCGTGTGATGATGCGGGTCATTCTGGGCCGGTATTTTCTGTTGGCCCCCGGTGTTTTGTCAAAGCGCCTCAGAAGAAGAAAGGTAATGCCCATGGCCAGGAACCCAAATATAATGGAACACGGGGTCGCATTTAATCCCAAACCCGGCGCCAAAAATGTGCCGCCCACATAGGCGCCGCCGATCAGCGCCACAACGGGGATGAAATACACATAGAGTGAGAGGGCCAGAAACGTCCCGGATGGAATGCTGACCTCAACCTCGTCCCCTTCGCCCGCTTTCAGAAGATTGTCCACTTCGATTTCCATGGGTTTCCCACCATGCACATCGCATGAATCGCGGGATTCACATGATGAACAGGCGGAGCTTTTCTGAATTCGGATGGTGGCCTTTCGGCCCGAAATTTTATCAATAACACCCCGTTCGGTAATCATTTGTAGCCATTCTCCTTATTTCTCGATATCATACCATGAAACCTTTAAAAATCAAACGAGAACAAAACATCCCCCATGTCAGCTTCATTTAAAATGCCAGCAGTTGAAATAAAAAGGCGTCTACGAAACATTCAGGAGAATATGCAACAAACTGAAATAGAGGCGATCCTCATTGTTCAGCGGGTCGACCTACTCTATTTCGCCGGAACGGCACAAAACGGATTCCTCTACATCCCCGCCCATGGTGATCCGCTCCTCCTGATCAAACGCTATGCGGCCAGGGCCAGAGAAGAATCATCCATTCATCATATCATCGAAATCACTTCTCCCAAAGAGGTGCCGGGGCACATTGTGGACGTTTACGGCCACCTGCCCGGTACCCTGGCTTTCGAGCTGGATGTGCTTCCCGTCACCCATTTCGATTTTTACCGGCAGCTCTTCCCCGTCAAGATGCATGTGGACGGATCTTCACTCATTCACAAGGTACGCAGCGTGAAATCCCCCTGGGAAATCGAACAGATGGACAACACGGCGCAGCTTTCCGCGAGGACCTTTGAATACATTCACAGCCATCTGAAAGAAGGCTATACGGAGATGGAATTCGCCGGCATGTTTGAGGCCTTTGCCAGAAAAATCGGGCATGGCGGGAAACTGAGGGTCAGGGATTATCAGTCCGAGGTCTACCCATGGCACGTGTTGAGCGGCCCAAACGGCGGAAAAATGGGGCTACTGGACTCCCCCTTCAGCGGAGAGGGGACCTCCGTGGCATTTCCCGTAGGCGCCGGCTTTCGAAAGATGATGACAAATGAACCCATACTGATTGACCTGGGTTTTGTTTACAACGGATATCACATGGATGAAACCCGGATGTTCGCCATCGGGTCCATGCCTCAAAAAGCCTTTGATGCATCCATGGCGGCCATGGAAATTCATGACGAGATCCTCGAAACAGCCAGACCCGGAACCCCCATCAGCGCCCTATTCGAGATTTCGGCTGCCAAAGCAAAAGCCCTGGGGTATGCGGAGACCTATCTGGGACCTCCCGGCTATAAAGTCTCTTTTGTGGGACATGGCATCGGCCTGGATCTGGTGGAACAACCCATCATCAGCCCTAAAAATAAAACCCTTCTTCAACCGGGCATGACATTGGCCATTGAACCCAAAATCAATTTCATAAACGAATTCGGCGTGGGGATTGAAAGCGTTTTTACCATCACCGACACAGGATGCCGGGTGATCACCCGGGTACCGAAAAAAATTTTTATTACATGACCATGACTGAAAAAAATCGTGACGTCTCCCTGGAAAATGTGAACGCCCTACAGAAGCAACTTCAACAACATCACATGCTGCTGGAACTGGGCAGGGTAATCGTGTCGGAAATGGACATGGATGACCTTTTTAACGTCATTATGGACCGGACCCGCCGGTTCATGGATACGGAAAAATGCTCGGTCTTCATATTTGACAAGAAAAAAAATGAGCTGTGGTCGCGGGTTTCCACGGATCTGGAGGCCAATGAGATACGATTTTCGGCCGATTACGGAATTGCAGGATGGGTCTTTCAAAACCAGCAACCCCTGATCATCAACGACGCTTACAGCGATTCCCGGTTTTATCCCGGTGTGGATCAAAAAACCCATTTTAAAACCCGCAACATCCTGTGCCTGCCCCTGATCAATCGAAAGGGAACGTGTATCGGTACCCTTCAGGTTATCAACAAAACATCCGGAGATTTTACGTCGGATGATGAGGAATTGCTCCTGTCGGTCAGCCACTACATTACCATCGCCCTTGAAAACGCCAAGCTTTATGACGACCTCAAAGTCCTGGACAAAGCCAAGGAACGGGTCATCAACCATCTTTCCCATGAACTGAAAACACCCCTTGCAGTGCTTTCCGCCACGGTTAAACGGCTGCACCAGCTGGTGGATGTAAACGAACACCCCAATGCCGACAAAACCTTTCAGAGGGGCCGACGTCAGATCCAGCGGCTCACGGATCTGGAAATCAAGATCGGTGATATTCTGAACCAGCGGCCTGTTTTGGAGCAACTTCGGATTCTGAAGATCATTGAAAACGCAGCCGACCTGATGGATACTTTTAATGACCAGAGCGAACCTTTGAAAAAGGAACTTCTGGACCTTATCACCCACCGCCTTGACACCCTTTTTGCGATTTCCGACATCCGTCCTGAACCCATAAATGTGGTGCCTTTTCTAACGGATATTCTTCGGGAAGCCCGGATCCGCATGGCGCCCAGAAATCTCGATATCATTTTCCGGGCAGATGAGACCGTTCAACTGACGATGGACCGTCAAGTCCTTCTAAAGGTTGTATCCGGGATTTTGAAAAATGCCATTGAAAACAGTCCGGACGAGGCCATGGTCGAACTGCATGTGGACACTCTGGAAGAGGGCATTCAGATCACCATACGGGATTACGGGGTGGGCATCACCGAAACCAACCGGGAATTGATTTTCGGAGGGTTCTTTCACACCCAGGACACGGACATGTATTCCTCCAAGAGACCGTATCACTTCAATGCGGGGGGCGCGGGCGCGGATCTATTGAGAATCAAGGTCTTCTCGGAACGTATGGACTTCTCCGTTCGCTTTGACACCAGACGGTGCCCTTACATTCCCAACGATACGGACATGTGCTCCGGAAAAATATCAAGTTGTGAATTCATTCAAAACCGCGAAGGGTGCCTCACAACAGGCGGGAGCTCGTTTTACTTGGGTTTTCCCAGCGGTAAAGGTTGATCCTTATTGAAATTCCCCGTTTCGGTTGCAATCCATACCCAAATAGCGTACCTTTGAACCATGAACATAACATTTTTTGAAACCCCTGCTTTTACCCGCCATTTATCCTCTTATGTAAATGATGATGAATATCGGGCGCTTCAATATGCACTTATGGAAAACCCCACCATGGGAGAGATGATACAGGGAACGGGTGGCTTTCGCAAGTTGCGTTGGCGCGATCCACGACGAGGTAAAGGAAAGCGCGGAGGATTACGGATTATTTATTATCACTTCTTAAAATCGAAACAAATTTAGCTTTTTGCGCTTTATGACAAAGATGAAGCAGACGACTTAACCATTTCTGAAAGGCGCGCTATGAAAAAGGCCATTGAAATTGAGAAGAAAGCGAGGAAATCAACATGATCGAAAAACGCAACATATTCGGTGAAATCATGGAAGGGATCGAAGCCATGCGCGAACATGGGGAGGGCAAAATCACCTTGAGGACACATGCTATGGAGAATAAGCCCATTCCTTCAGTTGATGCAGGTACCATCAGACAAACCCGGGAAAAATTGAACCTGTCCCAGGGCGTGTTTGCACGTTGTTTGAGGGTTTCACAACGAACATTGGAAAAATGGGAGCAGGGACGGACAAAACCGAATGATCAGGCACTGGCACTCATCCTCCTGGTGCGAAAATATCCAGATACATTGAAACGTCTGGCTGAATTATAAAACAGAATGAAGTCATAACCCCGTTCCCAACCTCCGCATCCTTCCGGCAACATGCGAATACCGAAACAAACGCGAACTTCCCTCACTTTACCCGTCTGAAGGGGATGGCTTTGGGGTTTCGTTGTTGACTTTCAATTAAGAGCGATCGGAAAGTAAACAACGCAACAACGTCCCCCTCCCATAAGGAAATCGATGGGCACAAAATGATTGACAAATTGATACAATAAGATATCATTCTAATAGCCATGCGTATATATTTCAAACCACCTTTCAGGAAATTCGTAAAAAAACAACCCATGCCTTTCCAACTGGTCATTGAGGATGAAGTAGAAAAAGTCGTTGAGGATCCGGAATTAGGGGTTTCAAAAAAAGGGGATTTATCGGATTTCAGGGCTCACAAGTTCTTTTATCATAAACAAACTTTTTTGATCTCATACCGTCGATGGGAATCGGAGATCATCTTTTATACCCTGGGAAGCCATGAAAACTTCTATCGTGAACTCAAGCGATATTTGAAAGGAACGGGAATATCATGATCACTGCGGAAAAAGTTTATGAAGACATGCTGCAAATGCCCGTAAAAGAGAGAGAGAAACTGTTCTCCGTTATTGCACGACAGGGATTTGAAAAAGACCAATTTACCTGGAAAGAAGTTTTTGACGATATCCGGAGTACACCCTTTACGGTCAGAGAGGCCGCTGATTACTTGGAAATCTCCGAAATCACATTGAGACGGTGGGTTAAGGCAGAAAAAATCCCTATTCAACGGGTGGGGAGGAATATTCTCTTTGACGTGGATGAACTGAAAGCATTCAAAAGAACCCGGTAGGTTCGATTTTGTTTCAAGCCCCCTCTACCCCCCGTTCCCAACGTCGGCTGAGCTTGAAGTAGAGCCCTTCCATGGCCATGAGTTCCTCGTGGTTTCCCTGCTCCCTGATCCGTCCGTGGTGCATCACCAGGATCCGGTCCGCATCCCGGACGGTGGAGAGACGGTGTGCCACCACCAGGGTGGTCCTTTTGTGGGCCATTTTTGTGATGGCCGTCTGGATGAGGCGCTCGGTTTCCGGATCTACGCTGCTGGTGGCCTCATCCAGGATCAACAGACAGGGATCACTGGCAAGGGCCCGGGCAAAAGAGAGCAACTGGCGCTGACCGCCTGAAAGGGTGGCGCCCTGCTCACCCAGTTCCTGCAAAAACCCATTTTCCAGCGCTTCGATGAACCCCAGTGCGTTGGCGGTTTCGGCCGCATCATGCACCGCTTCCGGTTTCAGGTTTTTCCGGCCCAGGGAGATGTTTTCCGACACGGTTCCGGCAAAGATGAATACGTCCTGCATGCAGAGGCTCACGGCGTTACGCAAGCCTTCATTGGACCACTCTCTCAAATCAATACCGTCCAGGGTAATACTCCCCTGATCCGGGTCGTAAAACCGCTCCACCAGGCTCACCACCGTTGTTTTTCCGGAGCCCGTAGCACCCACGATGGCAATGGTTTCCCCCGGTTTCACCTGAAAAGAAACATCATGGAGGACCCTTTTTTCTGGGTCGTATCCAAAGGAGACATGATCGAACACCAGATGCCCCTGGACGCGGGGCGGATTCCGGGGGGACGGGGATTGGGATAACACCTCCTTTTTCTCCATGAATTCAAAAATCCGTTCCATGGAGGCCATGGCCATCTGCATGATGTTGTATTTCTCGGAAATATCCCGAATGGGTTTAAAGAACATCTGGATGTAACCGATAAAGGCCACCAGAACCCCCAGCGTCATCTCTTCTTGTAACACCTGCCCTCCGCCATACCAGATCAAAAAGGCAATTGCCAGCGCCGACAGAAGCTCCATCAGAGGCATGAACAAGGCGAAAATCCGGATCTGCTTCAGTAGATCTAAACCCTAGAGCCTTACTAATGGATATCATCTCAGATGAGACTATGTCTATAGTAGAGGACTCTAATCCAATACACAACATCAAAGAGAAAGAGTTGGTAACGTATATTGGTGCGGGAGGGCGGAGTGCTCAGTCTATGGTAAAACGTAGTCGGGTATACCACCCATCTGATATTGGACTGATCTCAGAGTCTACCCCTGACTCCAGTAAAGTTGCAATCAACTCATACATGTCAGCTAACCCTAACCTAGTGTCCTTAAGAGGAATGACACGTCCGTACGATCCTAAAATAGATGGTGTAGCTAGTGTGGTTTCAACTTCAGCTGTACTGTCTCCAGGTGCTACGAATGATGATGCAAAACGGGTTACCACAATAGCCCCGCATGTAGGTAACTACATGTTGTAAACTTCTTTAATTGCCGGGAGTACCCCGTTAAGTCCTACATACTACCCCACCTCGAAAGAGACTAGCGAAGGCTGACAGTGGATACAGTAAAAATTGTAGGGATAGGGCGAACCGTGAGACTAAGTCTCCTATGGCAGCTGATACCCTCTATGCGTAAGCAGTGGGTCGAGTTCAACGACTGTCGAAAACTACAGCTAGTGCTGCTAGCCTAATGACATCTGTACTGTAATAACCAGATGGTTCCCTAGTGGAATTAAAGTGAGTAGAGTAGAGCCAAGTGGTGGGGCGTGCCCCTTAAATCGAAACAGGAAGACGCCTTGCCCTGGTGGGTAAGTGTGTGTGGTATAGTCTATTATCCTAGGGGAACCTGGGGAAGTCTCTAGAAGACTGGTGTAGCTAACGACTACATTGAATGTAAAGTAATTTTATTAGCATACAGCATTCACGTGCTGTGGGTGGTGTAGGGTACTCTCCAATGCCAATGCGTACTGGGTATGATCAGGTAATAGCACATCGTACTGATGATCTTTATGCTACTACAGCAGAGCAGGATGGTAAAGTGGTAGAGCTTACAGATAGTATTATCTCTGTAGAGTATGCCGATGGTACTGGAACCTCTGTAAAGTTGGGTGAGCGTTATGGTGTATCAGCAGGTACAACTAGTGAACATCTAATCATTACTGATTTTAAACTAAACGCTAAAGTAAAGGCAGGTGATGTAATAGCCTACAATCCTATATTCTTTGAACCTGACTTCTTTACCCCTAATCAGGTGGTATGGAAAGCTGGTGCTTTGGCACGTACTGCATTGCTAGAGTCTCAGGATACACTAGAAGACTCCAGTGCTATCAGTCCTAAGCTAGGAGCTAAAGTAGCCACTATGGTTACTAAGAAACGTATAATCCCTGTGGAGTTTGAACAGTCAGTTACTGGACTAGTAATGGTAGGTGATGAAATAGACGATGATGATATCCTCATGTATATAGAGGATGCAGTCACAGCGGATAATAAACTATTTGATGCTGACTCTATTAAACAGCTTTCAGCCATTGCTGGTATGTCTCCTAAGGCTAAAGCGCATGGTACAGTAAAACGTATAGAGGTTTTATACAATGGCGAGTTAGATGATATGTCTGATTCCCTACGTGCACTTGCAGTAAGCTCCAATCGTAGAGTATCTAAGCAAGCCAAAGAAACTAATGATACTGTCACTACAGGACTAGTAACAGGGAATGTGCACATAGATGGTAATCAGCTCACTGAAAACACAGCTGTAATTATTATATACGTTTCCGGTCTAGATCCGGCAAACACGGGAGATAAAGCTGTGCTATCGCATAGCCTGAAGACTGTAATTAGTCGTGTAATGGAAGGGGAGAATAAGTCCGAGGATGGTGAGGATATTGATATTATATTTGGATATCACTCCATTCAAAACCGTGTAACTTTGAGTCCTGAATTGACAGGAACTACCAACACTTTACTGCGCGTACTTTCAAAGCGTGTAGCAGAAACTTATAGAGGGTAAACCATGTTAAAAGAAAACGTGTATGAGAGTAATTTTCTTGTACTGGCCAACGCATTGCAAGTAACTTCAGATGTTATATCTAAGGTTGCTGGTAATGAGTTATCCGATACAGTAGGCGGTGAGTCCCTTAAAGTATTAGTACTTGATACTGTAGGTGCTCGTATTCAATCTAATCTGTCCCGTTACATGGGAGACGCGTAATGCTTAGTAGTAATGTAAAGAACGCTGCTGGTGGTTTAACAGACATCATGACTAGTAACGGTATGGAGTTATCTCCATTACCAGATTCTCCATTGGCGGAGCTAGTAGCTGCCGGTTACTTACCTGAAATGGATATTCCTACCATTGAACAAACTCGTTTAAAGGAAGAATATTCTCAACGTATGGGTGGGTTAGACGTTTCCTCACATGATCTTAATATGGAAGAGATCGTTACAGTAGCAGCAACTACCACACAACACATGGTCTTTCATGCGCGTAATGTAGCGTTACCTATGATCACTGAGGTACATACTCAGGTATCTGATGCTTTAGCTACTATGTCCGCAGTCTCTGCCGTACGGGAGCCTGAAATACAGGTTGATATCATGGAGGCACCGTATAACAATGCGTTGTTACATGGACTAGTACGTCGATATGAAAATGCTGCTAAAGCTGGGCAACCACGTGGAACTTTAAACTTCCCTGATCTTACACCTGCACAGTTAATGGATGTGGTGCTTACTAAAATAGAACGTTTAGATACTGACGTTACTAAACTGACTACCACTATCGGCGGCGATGTTTTATCTGCTGTATACCGTGCGTACTTTCAGACTGGTGGTGCTGATGTATACCTAGAGGAGGTATCAACTAAACGTATCCGCGATCTAGTACTATTTCTACTAGCACGTACCTTTATGGATAATCCACCTGAAGGGGCTGAGGGTGACCTATATCGCATCAATAACACGCTATCCATACTCATGGAACAGTCAGGTAGAGCAATATACTTTACCTTAAAGGATCACGAGACTCGAATCAAAAACAATCGCTTGATTCTAAAGACCGAGCGTAATATGGTTCGTGTGGATAACGTGGTGTATTTGAAATGGTTAGCCGCTGGTGGTCGCCCTGAGATTCTATATGGCGCTCTGATGGATCACACTGCTGATCTTTCCTATGCAGGATTGTTAGCAAATGCTCCGATGTTTATTGGTCTATGGGATCGTGCGGTGCGTTTACGTGAGTTAGCACAGTCCTCTAATCGTGTAACAGATCTTAGAACGGCAGCACGGACTGTAATGAGTACGTACATTACCACTGTGAAGGATCAGGAATCTGTAGTTGTAGATGAAGCCACACTACGTGTTAATTTAAATGCGGCTTTAAAGTCTACTGAGTTGTCAGGACAGACAGATACTTGGAAGTACACTACTTGTATCGTTTGTAAGACTTTCTTCCCACACACAGACTCACTGTCTATCCTACAGGAGATAGAGGCTACTCGTAAAAGAGACCCCTCTTTAAGCTCTCGTGAAGCAGCTACACTGGTTACCATTAACAAAGTAGCTGATTGGGTTTGCAGTATGATACACGTCGAACTGCCTAAGCGGGGCTAGCATGGATATATCAGGACTTAAACGTAATCCTGGTAAAGTTAAAGCTACGTTAAAACAGGTAAATGATGGGAGTGTAAAGACTTTAAAAGGATGTAAGCTTTACGTTCCTACCAGATACCAAGACGGACACTTACTTTCAATCAGTGACAGTATAGAGACTACCGCAATCTTTGCAATCGTAGTAGGTAATGACTACGCAGTCTCTTTAGCCAATACCATGATTATACTAGGTAAGGCTGGAATAAATAAAGTGGTAATAGATGGTGAGGAGTATTTTGAATTCAGCTATGAGCCTGGCGATACTTTATTTAAATCCACTACACTATTAAAACGTGATATCCTGGTATATCGTATCTTTGACAACTTTATCAGTAAGGGGAATATCCCCTGGTTCATTAGCTATGTAGACCTTGCAAGTATTTTCGATACGGCATATAGAATGGCAGGGGCTAACCTGTCAGCCAACCATGCTATCTTTGAAATGATTACGTCTAGTATAGCGCGTGATAATCGTAAACGTAATCAGTATTACCGACAAACCGCTCGTACCACGGAGTACTTTGTGAGTACACCACCAGTAATCATTCCACTCAGGAGTGTACAGTGGGGTGCTACCAATACCACCGCTAAACTAATGGGTGCATACTTTGATACGGGTCTTTCCTCTGCACTAGTAAATCCTAGTACTAGACCAGAGAAAATTGAAGAGTTACTAAGACAGTGAGGCAAGAACATGAGTGTACAGTATAGTTGTAGTGCTCTTAGGGGTACTGGTAAGAAAGGTGTAGTTCGTACAGATGCGAATGGCTACACTGAGATGGTTCTAGGGGGTTTTAATACTTTCAACTCAGCTGGTGAGTTTTACTCGTTTGAAGAGACTAGAGCCCTATTTGAAAATAGCAGTAGCTTGATGCGTAGAATCAATAACGGTCAGTGTCGTGGGGAGTATGGTCACCCTAAGCGTGTTACTGGTATGACCAATGAAGCATACCTCTCACGTGTCCTTTCAATCGCTGAGGAGAATATCTCTCACCATGTAAAGGCAATACGTCTGGATACTACAGGCTATCGCGATGAACACGGTAAGTCTATAGTAGCTGTTATTGGTTTAGTGAAACCATGCGGTCCTAAAGGTACTGTACTAGCAGCCTCTATGGAAAATGCTGATGAGAATGTAGCCTTCTCTATCCGTAGTCTTACTAACAATGAATACAAAGGCGGTATAATGCATAAAGCCGTTAAAGTGATCGTTGGATGGGATTACGTGAATGAGGGTGGTATCTCTATAGCTAATAAGTACCAGTCTCCTGGACTAGAGGATTTCTCTGAAGATCAAACAGTATTCACACGAAGTACTTTAGATTTGATAGAAGCCAAGCCTGTATTCGCAGGAGCTATGGAGAGCGGCGGTATTAGCCCATTAATGGTACGTGGTGAGTTAGGGTGGGTACGCACACAAAACCTCACAGCGACCCCTCTAAGCTGGTAGAATCCGTATACCTGTAGTCGTAGGACGAAAGTCCTACTGCTATGCCGTAATGCTATGACCCGATAATATCCTTAAAGTACTAATGTAAATAGTTATATACCTATATTACCTAAGGGAATGTGTTGTATATCGGTACGACATTAAAATGCTGGAGTAGTAAAATGTTTAAATTGAAGAGTATAGTACGTGTACACATGGTGGATAAAACACTAGTGATGTTTGACACCACTAGTAATACAGGGCAATTCGAATTAATTCGAACAGCCAATATTAAAGCCCTGAAAGAGTTGGGTAGTGTAACAGGCATACCGATTTATAAACTATACCCTTCACAAGGGGTACCCTTACATGGTACGGATGATGACACTATGTGTTATAATCTAGAATTACATGCAGGTAGTGTGTTAGAACTACCAGCATGGAATGGGTATCGTTTTAAGTGGATACATGACAATGATTTACAAGACATCGTAGATCATTGTGTAATTTCGGAAGAGTCTAATACAGCGATTGCGTTAATAGGCTCTGACGTTGCACCATCACCTGCGGTACATCCGTGTGTGATTTCACCAGTAGAGGAGCAGTAGAATGAGCGCAGCAATAGAGAACGCACAGCATGATTTGGTAGCGATGAAACTACAGATTCTGAATCAGGCAATTACCACAGCAATTGCAGATCTAGATTCTGGTAAAGCATTTGATCTTAATCAGATTAACTCTAAGTTAGATGAGGCTTTGGACTGCGGTAGTAAGATTACTGAAGTGCTCAGTGATCTAGATACATACACTGCACCCGAACCACGTGCTACAAGTCCTATCACGGAGATGTTAATCTCACAGATAGAGGAGATGGGTGATGCCGATCCTGTAATCCTACGGGGGAAGTTATCCCTGGTAGATGAACAGAGAGATTCTGTCGCTCACGAAATGGCTCGTAGGGGTTATCGTTTTGAGGATCCTAAAATACTAGGGTTAACAAATAACATCGGGTGGTCAGTTGCAGACACCATGCAGGCATATGCCTTGAATGTTAAAAACTACAAAGGTGACGTAACGGTGCGTGTGGTGCCAGGGCACGTCTTCGCAGATTCCGATTCCAAAGAATCGTAGAAGTATATTATCTAGGTGTAGTATTAGGGGCGTAAAAGCTAGATAGGGAGTAGTAAAGTTTTACAGGATGTATACTTAGTATGCAAAGTAGCACTAATTAATAATACCCACAAACACAGGAATAAGACAATGTCTGACAAAATCACAGATGTACAACGTAAGATGGCTGACACCATCAAAGCCAACATGAAGTTGGAAGATGGAGGTACCTTTGATGCGGCGGAGAAAACATTCGCCGATACTTTAGAAGGGACTGAGCTTGATGAGAAAACAGTGAAAGCTGTTCACACCCACCATGCCGAGTTCATGGCGGCAGCCGCATTAGCTACAGGCGAGTTAGCCATCGAAGCCTTTACTGACAATAAAGACCTCAACCGCTGCACCAGCTCGTTTAGAGCCGGACGGTCTACAGTCGACGTACTGGTCGATCGTACACGGGAAGTTTCAGGTGGTCCTCCTAAAGCCGGTGAGAAACCGACACGGGTAACCAAGTATGGTTACATCGACATCAACTCCCGTCAATATGGCACGAAAGCTTCATCGGGTGCACTGTCCCGTGTCAAAGCTAAGATATCTGAAGAGGCTAAGAAAGCTCTCCAGGGTTAATCTAGCGGTACAACTACGGGAGACTTAGGTCTCCCTTTATTTTTTGTCAGTATAGGAATTAATATGTCCGCTATCAAGGGATACGGGGTATCTACCAACACATTACTAGAGATAGTAATTTTGATTTTAGAGCAGAAAATAGCATGCAGTTTTGATCTTTTAAGACTACATGATTTATTCGGGAACACTGTGGCAGAAGAGATGACTCGTAGAAACTTCTCGCCCACGAGTGGTAAGGTGTATGATGTTAGTAAACATCACATGCCGTTATCAAGTGTGAGTATCCCTACACATACCAACCTGGAGTTACTTAAACTCAATAACGGTAGTGGTAATACTATCGCACACTTCCTAGCCAGGACTGTTCCTAGTAAAGAACTTCCGGAAGAAATGCAGGTCCCTGAGATACTTGAGTTAAAAGACTCACAGGGCGCTACCGTAGCTGATGCAATTGGAGAATAACATGAACTTGGAACTAATTAAGTATCAAGTACAATTAGATCTAAGTACAGTGATACTTAAAAGACTATCACTGTTAGTGAGTGAGGTACATTTAGACCAACCTGCCGCAGTACTAGCACGTAATTACTCCCTGGGATATGCCGAGTGTAAGATTATAGGGGTGGTGCAACATAGTCCCAGTAAGCTCACTAGTGCGGACATAGTAGAAAGTATAAATGCTACTATTACGGATCGGGCATTGCTATCAGGCTTCACACAGGCACTGCAAAACTACACAGTCCATTAATACATACACCGGGGAGGTTGTGATGCTTCAAGACTATCGCGCTAAAATGGAGTTATCTAATCTACTGTTTCGTAGAGCGGCAGATTATTTATCAGATCGCCCATTGACAGAAACAGAAATACAGGAGGTTATATAATTTTGTAGTGTAATGGCGGGTGGGTGTGTTAATGAATATACATTACATGCTACAATTGAGTGCCCGCTAACAATCGCCACTACGATGTCAGCTAAACTAGATACCGCTGACTTTAATCCTCTAATACTTAAAGTAATCTCTAAAGGTGAAGTATTACAATTTCCTACAGCTCAAACAGAGGATGTAAAATGAAAAAGTATCCATTGATTATAATCGAGGGGCCAGATGGGTCTGGAAAGACTACCCTCACAGAAACACTACGTAAACGTTTAGAGGCACTAGGACACGATGTAAGCGCTTCTAGACAACCGGGTGGCACTAGTATAGGTGAAGCCCTAAGAGACCTTCTGAAGTCTCCTGAGCTCGATATAACCCCATTGACTCAAGCATATCTGTTTTATGCTAGTAGGGTGGAGTCATTAGAGCGAATATTACTACCTACCATTGAACATGGAGGTATTTGTATTGTGGATCGTTTTGAGTTATCCACACTGTTCTACCAGGTGGCAATTGAGTATGCTGAGTTAGCCACTAAATACTCAAATATTGCAGAGAGAAATCTGCATATGTTCAAATTCAAAAAGCACATGGAGCGGTTGAATGCTTTGAGTATGTCTGACATTACAGTCAAGTACATCATACTTGATGCATCCGATGAAGTACTAAACTCTCGTAGAGAGGGTGGTAATGATAGGTTTGAAAGTAGGGATGCGGACTTCCAGAAACACATCCGTACACAGTACCGTACATGGGTAGAAGACTTTGAAGATCGTATACCAGCTGAGGATAGTCTGTATACTTTAGATACAGAGCATCCGTTGTCAGATCTTGACTTGGATAGACTGGTTAAGTTTGTAACTGAGTAGTATACACTGGAGCCTGCGGGCTCCACCTATGTCGTAAATTGAGGAATTAAAAATGAAAACTGCTAATTGGTCACATGATCCTAAAGTCTTACTAGAACGCACTGATGGTTTGGGTGGCAGTGTAGCTAGTAGACAGATACTACAAGGTTGGCGTACTGAAGACCCTGAATTATTAACACTACGTGACCCTAGTGGTCACACGATAGCACATCTTCAAGCACGCAAAGGTTGGACTACGGAAGATACTAAAATACTGAGTCTAAGAAACAGTGTAGGTGATACCGTTGCAGATACCATTGTTAGGTGTGGTGAACTTAAAGGGATAACTGCAAATGTCCTTAAACGGAGCGTTCGTGTGTGTGCTTTGTGTGGGGTATTTGACCATGAAGTGCTGACACAGCCAATCGAAATATTAACCAAACTAACACTACTAATCAAGTCTGCCGGGGAAAAACAAGTGGGCTGGGAGACTACCGAACCATGTCTATTAGAGTTAACTAATGCATGTGGGTATACTGTAGCTGAGATTCAACGGGGGTAGTATGGACGTTAATAGGGCGTTTGCCCCGCAAATAACACCGCCTGCACTCACTAACCCCAAGAACTACCTGCCAGAGGAAGTACCGTTTCTAAAACGATGGTGTATCCGCTGGAGGAAGGTTCCACTATTAAATGCTTGGTATATTTTCTCAGATGACTTTACCATCACCCTAGTACCTACTAAAGAGCCTAGTGGTTGGGAACTGTGTTTTCACCTAGATAGCATTAAAACTGTAATGGACTACATAGTGCAGAATGGCTATTACAGAGTACCTAAAGGTAAGTGTTATCCCCTAGATCCCACGTTTCCACATCTATACCTACAGTGTGAAAGGTTAGAGTATCAAGCAGCTAAGTTTCATTTCATACCCGACACAGTGGTACCCACACCACCGCTTCCACCAACACCACCTAAACCTAATGGTAACACCGCATTTATAGTGCCAGGTGTTACTGATCCCAGCGTAGTAAAGATCATCTGAAGTCTAGGGATGTATCTTACTCCAATACATTTCAAATACATATTGTCTAGGTGTACCCTAAGTTATTCGTCGGGGGTAACTTAAGTACACTTTAAATTCTGGAGTATTAAAATGAATTATTCAAAGAAAGAACTAGGCGACGCCATTATAATGGCAGATCGTCTGATAAGGGGCGCTCACGTATATTACGTAGAGTACGTGGCAGACTCAGAAACAGTGGTTACCCACTATGAGCCTACTGGGATAGTAGTAAGACTTGAGGCTGTGTTAGCAGTCTTGGGGGATCCTGAAAGGGAATGTATAGCTGTCAATGGTGACATGCTATCGTATACAGGCGATCCAGCTACAGGCTGGAATCGTTTAAGAGCCATCACAACCATAGGGGTAGCCGCCCTTAAAGTAGCTTAGGAGTTCAGTATGAATAAGATATACCTATATACCAAAACTGCAAAAACGCCGATGTCATTTAGACGAGCCATCGGCACTACCAAGAACCTAGATGGTACACCATTCACCAAGGATGACTGGTGGCAGATATCAGATACCGGTGGGAACTATGTATTTATTCCTATTGAACGACTACAAGCTTTAGGTCGTGAGGTTCTAACGATGTCTGTTAATGGTCCGGATAGTCATCGTATTAAGTAGTAACACTGCAGTACTCGCCTTTATGGGAGTACTTTTTTTTGTCCGTACTACGTCCCATTTATAATGTACAGCGGCATAAATAGACTCCCCGAAGGGAGTCCACCCTTGTCGGGGGGTATGCGGTACTAACCACCCAATCCAGCAGCAGCTTCTTCAGCTAGATGTGCGAAACCGTTTCCAGTATCACTTACATCAGCTGTAAGAGCACTTACAAATGCTGGAATGTTATTAGGATTCACACCGGTAAGATTCATACGGTCTAAGAACGCTTGACCGATAGCATCCACACCAGCACCAACCTGAGTAATAGCAGTGAATTCAATACTGTGTGACAATTGCTCGCCACCAGCAGTAAGGTCACGTTTACCCGTACACTCACCAGAGCTTTTAGGCATCATGTTAGTTGACAACCATGCGCTTACTACTTTGGTGTGTGTTGGGTTAGGCTCGATGAACAACACTGACATTCCAGTATAGTCTGGTAACAGATCTATTGGAGCACTATCAGGGGTGTCTTTGGTAATATTCATTACACGTGGGACTTTAGTTTCAGGATCCCCGATTAGGTTAACAATCCATCCATTTAGGAATGTGTTGATAGCCATACCGTATTTCTCAGGCCAGTTGAATACTGGAACCGAACGAGCACGTGTAACGTTAGAGATGTCTTCTTGCATCTCACCAGCACCACCAATTGCATTCTCCACATACTCAACAGTAAGTGTAGAGGTTAATCCCTCAATGCTTTGAGCGTGAAGCTCTACAAGGTTCTTTAAGGTCGCCGTCCATACTTCTGGGTTAGGCAAGTCTTTAAAGCCTCTAGGAGCCTCTAGGAGTATTGCAATTAGATTACGCTGTACATACGCAGCATTTGATACGTATGATTTGGGATCTGGAAGAAACCCATTCTGACCACCCACAGCAAGGTTAACCATTCTATCGGTATGCCCTTCTGCGAATGCTGCATTTTCAGGCAGCAGAGTTTTTGTTAGTCTAGCCATTGTTCAAGTCCTCACGTCGTTGGGCTACTACTGTGAATGTACCCACGGTTTTCATGTTGTTTCCGTACATATGAACATTACAGCTCCAGCTGTATCCACGAAGTGAATCATCAACTGTAAGGAATGTTTCTGGTACGACTACGACACGATCATTAAAACGGTTTAGAGTCTGTGCGGTGATTAACTCATCACTACGCTCAATGAACTGTGCATTGGTAAGTTTGCTATTACCAGTCAACAGCCTCCATACGCGCTCACACACCTTTTCCAACTCAACAGCGATCTGCATGTTAATAGCAGAGTTTAATACTGAAGTGTCCTCATCGTATACCGTCTGTACGGCAGGGTAGAATAGACTACGAGTATCGAAGTTCTGTACCCATACTAAACCAGCATCCCAATCCTTATTACGCACACGCTCATTTTTATACGTGTTGTTAACATCCCGTAACATTGTTACTTGGTTATTAGGAGCAACGTCGTAACCGTTATCTTTCATCACGCCATTAGCTGCACCCATAAACTTAGCACACTTAGATGCAAAGTCGATAGTCATAGGCACTAGGCCTTTGTACTTAGAGTTCACTAAGTAGCCACTGTGACCGATAGTTACTGCACGTGCAGTAGCCGTACCAAAGAGTACAGATTCAGGGAACATTCTAGCAGCAGTACGTAATGCAATACCCATACTGGAATCTTCAGCGATAGTGTTCTGTGGCAATGAAACGTCTTGAGTAGCACTGATCACAGCAATGTCTTTACGTAAGCCCATTGGAATGAAAAGTTTCTTCTTAGTTTCGATCCCATAACCCGAGTCATAGATTACAGACATTGGGAAACGTGCACTATCCATTAGGTTCAATGAATCATTCTCAAAGTTAGCAATGGTATCGCCAACTAGTCTATCGAATGTAGTGAAGTCTAGATTACCATCAGCACCACCTTGCAAGAAGTGTGTGGTGGTTTCTGACATTAACAAACCATCCTCAATAGGGCCAACAACTTCATACGTGTTATAAGGAATACCATTCCAATCAGTGTGATTGAATATATTCATTATGGAAGAGGCTTTATCTGTCATTGGAAACTCATCAGCAAACAGGGCATCTGTAAGAGTAGTGATGTTATCCTGATACACGTGGATGTTTTCAATTGGTCCGTAGATTGGTGAGAACCCAGAAGTAGGATCTACACTTCGGTAGCTAGGTAGCACTACACGATCAAACCCTAGTTCGGTTTGTAACTTACGGTTGATAATCCCTTCTTTAAATGCAAACTCTACATACTGACCACCGTTGATGGTAGTAGCAGTAGTTGCCGAGGACTTAGAGTTAACTCTCTCCACGAACTGCATTCTGTAAAGATACGCTTCCTGATCCGTGATTACGGACTCATTAGCAGGAGATGCAGACTTAGTAGTAGGGGCATAGAGTCTAAACCCGACGTTATTACCAAAGCTACCGTACTGAGTTTCTAATTCCATGATTGGATAGATAGTGGATGGTGCACTACCATTACCTACCATAGCACCTGCATAGGAAACAGCAGAACCAAAGAGGGTCTCTTTAGAGATAGTATCAGTGAACCAGCGTAGTTTCGAACCAGTTTCAGATGGTACACCATTCACCAAGATACGTTTACCATCTACATCCAGCTCATAACTACCATCTAAATTACGACGGTAAACTGGGATGTCATCAACTACACGCTCTACAAATAAACCAATTCTAGCAGGTGCAGCATCTTCGTGTACTACACGTCGAATCATCTGTAAATTGCCTTGATCATTTACAGTGTTAGCCAGTACTGTGGAATGGTTAGCCCACTTCTTACTGTAGTCAAATGAGTCGGCACCGTAAATACGTGAACGGTCAGCACCTACCGCCATCACAACATCTAAAGGACCACGTTCTGTAAACAAATGCACATAAGGCAGGTGCATTGGTATTTCATCTCTGGCGGGTGGTACTGATCTAATACTTTGATCATTAATCCCCGTCAAGTTTGCAACTGGAGCTGCGTTCAATACTGTCATTTCTGACTCCTCATTGTTACTGTTGTATGCAAATAGAATTAGCTAATTCTTTTGTTATCACCTATGGTAGGCTATATATATTGGTGATCCTTATTGTATATAAAGGAAGTAAAGTACTCTGGATTGCAGGTATACACTATAGCTTTTTATAAAGCACTCATAATATCAGACGTAAGTTCGTTGTAAATACATAGAGGTAACACAATGCTTAAGAATTCATATCAATCCACAGCACTCGCAGGTATGCATCTTTCAGGTGTACGTATGGGAGTGGATAAGCAGATAATTCAAGACCTTACACAGGTCATTAGTACCGATTCTGGGTTAGTATTTGGAGTGCTTGGAACCATAGCTGATCTACCCATATTTGCACACCCTTTAGAAACTGATAGATTAAAGGCTGAGTATAAACGGCCTAGTATAGCCTGTGATTTACGTGAGTATACTAGGGGTTCTCAAGATAACCTTAAGGTGGTATCTTTTACAGACCATTCACAGTTAATGCTTAGAGCTAAATTAGAACTTACCTTTAATCAGGATAGTGGTTATCGTGATCTGTACGCACTCTCTAAACTACCGATGTACGTTTATAGTTCATGGATAGCAAACGTCCTAACTACACGCCTAGGCCTTACCCCTGAGCATCACATGAAACTTACAGTGCTCTGTGCACTGTACTACTACTTCATGCACACTCCAGTGTCTCTAGAGACAGATCAGGACTATGCAAAGATAGCCACTAGAATCGGAGAGCTTACTTTTGTACCAGTAGATCGTGTAATTGATATTATTAAAGGTATTGAGTATATCAAGGATCTTCCAGCACTAGCAGCTGTAATCAGTGAGCGTCTAGACACTGACCGCGTAAAGGATCTTACAGCAGGCACGATTATATCAGTAGCAGTTTCAAGCTCTGGGTGGAGAGGTGCCCACTCACGTGAGATAGTTGCATGTGCATTAGAACATGCCCCTACTTGGCATGCCATGGTATTCCTAGCACTGGAGTCTAGATCTTTTATTAAGACTACTATTTCTAAAACTATCAAACTGTATCGTGATAAAGATGCACAAGAACAGTACAACAGAAACCTTTCACATTTGATTAAATAGGTTCCCACATGGGCAGTATCGATTACCTGATTGACCATGCTACAAAGAACGTTTGGTGTAATCCTTACATGGATACTCCCAGCATTTTAAAACTACATAGACTCACAGGGCGCACCGGGGCTAGACACCAAATACCAGTGCCATTCGGCATACTTACATTACCATCAGCTACCTATAGTTACCATGTCTTTCAAATTGGTAGTATTTCAGACAGTAGTTTATCCATAGAAGCTGATATTGATTATTGGACTACTGTGGCTGATCTGTGTATGGAAGACAGTATGATGGTAAATATCTATCCCAATAGCGGATATGATGTTCCACGTAGTCTCACATGGATTCGTAGGGGTGCTAACAACACTCTATTTATTGCCATTACCAACGCTGCTAACATACCAGATGTCATTACAGAGTCTGTGTATATCAGATTCTACTCTAACAGCTACAGGGCCAGTGTACGCTCTTTAGCAATCTCTGAGTTTATATACGTTGAGGGTGGTATCGTACAAGGTAACACCTTAAAGTTATCAGTGTTAAATGCATTCTACAATCGCACTGCAAGTGGCGGACTATCGTATCTATTTTTAAATGGTGTAGAGCGAGGGTATCTTTTACCTGCGGATGTCGTAGATGGTGATGTATTAGAGTTAGTATATAACGGAGCTGTTAAAAACGTTGTAGACTTTAAAGTTTCTGATCTACAATCATTTATATCTGTAGTAGATGCTACCAGTAAGTATATACTACATCCTCCTAAAGATGGTACAGATACTATCAGGTACTGGGATGATCTAGAAATACAGATACTTACCCCTGGAGTCGATACTAGACATACGGCTATACACTACCATCTGAACTCAATTAAAGCTATATCACAATTGACACACCGAGACTACGCACTTCCTACAGAGTACGTGGATGCGTACATCACACAAAATCCAGACATAATCTCACCGGCTGAGGCATATGTTAGAATAGCTATAAAGCATTCCGGTCTACGTAGACCCCTGTATTACACTGGTAACCACATTAACGATCTGTATAAACTTCCAGACTCTAAAATACTGGAGTTACTTACTGGGGTGAATAGTACTTTACCTGAGTGGTCGGCTATAGAGTTAGAACAACATAGTTACGCTACGGCTATGTCAACACTAACTCCAATCAGTGAAATTACAGCACTAGAAGCCTATGGGTATCATGGTGTGAACAGATTACTGTATGATACCCCTTTAAAGGTTGTTATTGAATCTGGAGGTCCTGAGGTAGTATTACCAGTAGGGTTACAACACCACTCTACTATGTATGAGTATGGGCCAAGTGGTGAGCTTTTAGGAATGTTTGAGCACATCACTGGGGGTGAGTATTATCCCTATCAAAACTCAACTGCATTGGTTGAGTGCTATAAAGGGCTTACATCAGATAGACTAGATATTCAAACTACACTTACAGGAAAGATTAAACCTGAGTTAGAGTATAGGTTCTATAAACTCATAACAGCTAGTGGTCCTCTCCCAGAACGATGGATAGACGTTACAGGTACTAGTGACTACATAGTCACTGATCAAGGATATCGTTTTGAAATTACCTCCAGTACTATAGAGGTTATGGTAATATCTAACCTTACAGCTCTAGGATATGAAACGTACATTGATCTTAATGAGAACATCTTAAAACTTCAGTTAACCACTAGTATACTAGTGGACTTTATCTATACTGAAATTCCATTACCTGTACCGTTAGGGAAAATAGACGTTTGGCTAAATAACCACCCTTTGATTAGAGACATAGACTTCTTTGTAAGTTCTACACAGGAGGTAGTGATTACTAACAAGGAGTTTGTGGTAGGTAACGAGTTACAACGCGTTAGAGTAAGGGGCGAAGGATTTGCCACTGCTGACTTTAAACCTAGCATCAAAACGGAGCGTGGTTTTATAGCACATGGTAAATTAAGTCGTAATAACAAATATGACGTACGGGATGATCGCATTACTAGATGTATTGTGGGTGGTAAGTTAGTAGATCGTTCCCAGTTGAGTTTCTCTGAAGAAGGTACTGTAGAAATTACAGGATTTCCTGATGGAACACCTTATATTCTAGAGTACCCAGTCATGTCCCTTCGAGACCTTGGCTCAGTGGCACCCAGTAACTTTATTAGTAAAGCCCTTACAATGGATGACCGTGTAAGTAACCTGCTCACCATGGAGCTCCCAGAGGCCTCTATTGGCGATGCAGTATTTATTAGTAAAGCCTACACCCTTTACAGCCCTTTAATCTCTCAGATTTACAGTGATGTCACTACAGGACGTTTAACCCTACCGCCAGTTCAAAATGACGAGTACGTACGGTTAGCGTGTGCACCTTATCTAGAACTACTAAACGTAGATCCAGCTGCATTACCAGATCTAGACACTAGGTACATTGCAGTGCAACCACATCCATTCACTGAGGTCCGACCTGTTACACTAACATTGTATTCATTTCTTAATAGGGTCAGTGTGTTATATCTAAATAACCGAGTAGACCTATCTCAATTTGTAACAATAGGAGTTTAAAATGCCAAGCGATACTGTATTAATAATGGATCGTAATCGTGGGTTTCATACATGGTTAGATACTGAGATCTACGTAGGTCCACAGTCCACTGGTAAGTATGTACCTAATGTAAATGACATGGTGCTGAGTTGGGATAGTGGACTCTTTAGAGTCATTTGGGTGGATGAAACCACTGGACTCTCCACTCTAAAACCATGGAGTATTCCAAATATAAACACTGAGTTACAGTCAGGGTTTTTACTAGGGGACTTAGATGATTCATCTAAAGAAAACTTTAGACTATATATAGACACTAGGGTCACACCATATAAAGTGGCATTTGACTCTAGACTACATATCTACGGCAGTGCTTCCCATCACCTTAAACTGTTTAAGGGAACGGATACTACTGTGGGCGGGCAGGTAATATCTGCTATCTATAATCAAAGTGGTGATCTAGTCTCTGATAACGTACCTTTAGAACTAGTGGGTTCTGTGTATGGAACTAACACGGCTATACAAACTCCAGTGTTATCCTCAACGATAGCAGACCTAGATTCTGGGGAAATCGTAACAGCCGTAATTTACGACACAGGTGGATCGCCAGTAAGTATACGTAGACTGCTAGTGAAACGTACAGACTTTGTGCGTTCAGGAAATGCCGCACTTAGACACATTACTGGAATCTCCCTAGTATCACCATTCCTATCTGCTACGGTACCAGACACTATAAACTATCCATTGAACCTACCAATCTCCAGTATGTTCATGTCAGCTCTAGTATCGTATAACGATGGGAGTTCAAGAACTGTTCAGGTTGACGGTAACAGGATGTCACTACTGGGGGCTGATAACTACATCCCTAGTATTGTAGGTCAGAAAATACCCTTAGTGCTACGGTACACGTTAGACTCTAATGAGACTACATTTGCAGCCGCAGCAACCAATGGTGTAATCACACGTGCATACGACGCAATTACAGTGGCTAAAGATCTTACCTATGGTGTTAAGTTGTACGTTATACCTAGATGGGTTGATACTCTGAATGGTTACGAACTGTCGTACTGGTTATATGACATTAATCGTACTACAGCACGTGATGTTACAGCTCACGTCACAGTGGACGTTGCTAGGGGTATGGTATACGACCCTACTAGATACGGAGTACGTCAGAACATTGCCCTAGTAATAAATCTACAGGATGTGTCAACTGATTATCTACCATTCGTACACGTTCAGACATTAGCCATTACTTTAATGTCAACTCCTGATTCTAGAACTGATCCTTTCAGAATAGACTATAACAGTGACGATGTTAAGGTTTATGGTTCTGAGACATTTGCATTACTTAGAAAGCCTGGTAGTAATTGGGAGTTAGATTTATCTAGTGGTCAAAGTACTACGGCGGAGTGGTTAATTCATTTATACCAGAAAATAGATCCTCTGGTAAATACCCCAACTGAAAGCACCGCCCCAATTCCAACACACATGCGTATTACGATAGGTAGCGATACTTACTATAGGCAGGTTTCCGAGTGGGCTGTTCCAATCACAGTGCCTCTAGCAATACCGACTGGTACTGTAGCATCCATTGCATGGATACATGAAACTGGTACCAATAACCTAGAGTTAGGTATTACTCCTATTAGCATTACTAACGCTTAACTACAGGGGGAGTCAATCCCCCTTCATATTTGGTGCAGCTATGATTTTGTTTACTAAGGATTATCGCAAGTTTCCACGCGCCATAATCGATTTAAAAACCCCTAACGTTTCATTTCTTAGACTAGTAGAGATCTACCGTAAGATGGGTATTAAGAACCATGCCTTCATACTTACACTACTACAACCAGAACTACAGGGAGTGGATCCTCACTCCCCAGACCTTACACAGGAACAGATGGTTGCCATCTCTTTAGAGTGTAGGTATAACCCATGGTACTTCTTTAGAGAGGTTGTTAGAATTCCCCCTGTGGCAGGGCCTACCCCGGTACCATTTGAGGCCAATCGCGGAAATATCGCATTATACTGGTCTTTCTATAACAGCATAGACTTTGCATTAATACAACCTAGACAGACTGGTAAATCAGTATCAGTGGATTGTTTAATGGTAGACTTACTGTTTATCATGTTAGATAACACCAGAATAAACATGATCACTAAAGATGCTTCTCTCCGTAGTGAAAACGTAGATCGTATTAAAACTATCAGGGATCTATTACCTGGATACCTTTTTGTTACAGATAACAAAGACGCTAACAATCAAATAGCAGTTACCTATGCTGCACGTGGCAACAAGTACCTTACTGCAGTAGCCCAGTCCTCTGAATCTGCAGCACTAAACGTAGGTCGTGGTACTACTGCACCTATTACACACATAGATGAAGGTCCATTTATAAAGCACATTGGTACTACACTCCCTGCAGCTCTAGCAGCCGGTACCTCGGCTCGTGTAGAGGCTCAGAAGAATGGTTTACCCTATGCTAACATATTCACTACTACCGCTGGTAAGAAAGATGACCGGGATGGTAAGTACATGTATAACTTGATCCATGGTGGTACCCCTTGGACAGAGTTTTTCTTTGATGCTAAAAATCGTGAAGAATTCCATAGACTAGTTAAGAAATCCTGTACTGGTGTCAAGGTAATCATAAACGGTACGTTCTCTCACAAGCAAGTGGGTAAAACCGATGCCTGGTTAGCAGATGCAATCTCTAACTCTAACTCCACAGGCGAAGAGGCTGATCGTGACTTCTTTAACAGATGGTCAGCTGGTACGCAGCTATCACCTTTATCTATAGTACTAAACACTGTAATAGGTGAGAGTGCAATGGATCCTAAACACATTGAAATGTTCCCTTCAGGATACATGTTTAAATGGTATATTCCTGAGTGTGAAATCGCTGAGGCAATGGCTAGTGGTAATTACATTCTAGGTATGGATACATCCGAGGCAGTGGGTCAGGATGGTATCGGTATGGTACTAATAGACATACGTAACCTTGCAGTCGTGGGTGCAGCTACTATCAATGAGACTAACCTATTACACTTTAGTAAGTTTGTAGCCGAGTTCTTAATCAACTACAAGAATGTAACTCTAGTGATTGAGAAGAAATCCACCGGACAGAGCATCATTGATGTACTGCTGATAATGTTACCAGCTGCTGGAGAAGATCCCTTCAAGCGTATCTTTAATCATGTAGTTGATAATCAAGATACCCGTAAGGAAGACTTTAAGAATATCTCACGTGGCGTGACTGGTAGCTCGCATGAGTTATACACCGCATACAAGCGGGAGTTTGGATTTGTAACTACAGGATATACTAGGGACATTCTGTACTCTAATGTACTACAGAACGCTGCTAAGAATGCAGGACATCTAGTCAGAGATCGTACACTTTCCTCAGAGTTACGTGGCTTAGTGGTACGTAATGGTAGAATAGACCATGCATCCTCAGGTCACGATGACATGGCTGTGTCGTGGTTATTAGCAAACTGGTTCTTGTCTAATGGAAAACATTTAAAGTATTACGGTATAGACACTAGTCAATGTATGAGTCTAGTTACTGAAAATCGTAGTACGCTCTCTAGCTTGGAGTTGGAACAGCGAGATGAGCAGGTTCAAATCAAGAATGAAATAGATGAAGTATGGGGAACTCTAAGCACTCTAACCGATGGCTTTAAAATTGCTAAGTTAGAACACCGTTTACGTACTTTAATACACCGTACCTTAGGACACTCTGGGAATACCTACAACATAGATTCCCTATTAGCAGATGCTAAACAACAGCGTACTAAAGTAAGGCTAACACAGTCACAGGCACAGCCTTTAAAAATGCCCGCAGGATGGAGATAGTAGTATGAACCTTGTAAAGACCGTAAGAGAACATCTAAGTAAGATACCACAGTTAGAGTTAATAAAGCTGTGTGTTAGTAAGGGTGTTTACAAACCCAACCTATCTTACGCATATGAAATTATTGCTACTGATAAGCATGTGTTGACCATAGAAGAACTAGGGACTCTTCTAAGGCACGATTTCGAGTTCTTTGATAAACACTTAAAGAGACACGTTAAAGCCTCTAGAGTGGCTCACAGGCTATATGCTAAGTATGGGGAGTCTAAGTACTCTGTAGTTCCTGATTGGTTATTAGATCCAGACATGGCTATTAGATACGATAAGGAGTATAGACGTAAGGTAATATTTAATAGCAAGTTGCCTTACTTTGATCTAGACACTGTCCCTACTCTATTTGATACCATCAAAACAGTTAGACCTAATATCCTAACCCAACGAATGGTGTTAACTCCTTTTGGAGAGGTTCCAATACTACGCCAGGCATTTGCAATGATGACCTCTGATAACGTGTTAGCCATATTACAAAAGGTAATTACACTTCCACGTACCGCTAAGTATAAGTCAGTAGGGCAGTTTAGTTTTGATCTTCCGGAACTAGTAAAGTTCTGTGAGCGTCGTAAGGTGCCTACAGACCCAGCTACAAAAGACATGCTAGTAGCTATAGCTACTAGTCACACACCGTACATTACTACTTTAGAGCAACTCGTGGCACACACTACTAACTTAAGTGAGTTCACCGCTAATGAGTTAAATAGAATCAAGTCTAAACTTATAAACCTAGATACCAAGTTTGGAATGATACGTAAGGTAGACAACAAACCATTACTCACTACGCGAAGCATACAAAACATCATAACCACAATAGTAGAGAGTATGGATCTCACTGGTAAAGTACCAACCGCTGAGACTATTTTTTACAGGAATTGGGATTTCTGGATTACCGTAAGGTATCTGACTAATCCTTTGGAGAGAGTAGCTGAATTTTGTGATACCACCAACTACTTCGATGACTTTGTAAAATGATCTAGCAGTATGGAGTGCTAATGAAAACTGTGCAGAAATTAAAAGCTAACTTAACAGATAATGCAATGCTATTAGCCGTAGCATATATAAAATCAGAACCTTTGACGATACTAAACTTTGATCCTAAGAACTACACTGGGGAGGGTGTGATAGACGTTCGTATTGGAGGGGAATCAGGGCCAGTTTATAGTACCACTATAAACCATATTACAGAAATCTTTGGGAGGTTTGCCCTTTGTGAGAATGGGGCGATTTCAGAGATTATTAGTGGCCCCGTGAATCGTTTAATTACAGTGAATAGTAGGCTTGCTAAAATTACCCGTAGTGTAAGCAGTGCGGTCTATGATAAAGTAGTTAATGTAGCATTAACCACGGGAGTACAGCCAGTGCTCTCATTCAGCATTCCCCGTATGTGTTCATACACCGGATATGCCATAGTACACCTTTGGGATAAAACCTTTATATGTGCGGGACATCCTGTAAATGGGAACATTCCTGGATACGTCTTTGTAAGAGAAGTACGAGTATAATTCTAGTGCGGCATAAAGCTCCTTACAGTCAACACTGTAAGGAGTGTTTTGTCCGTTGTTACCTGTAATGGTCTATAGACAGTGTTCTGAGTACTATGTAAAGTAACACAGCGGTACGAACCGCCGATTTGATACTAGTGTCTTTACTGCTAACCGCGTCATCCACCATAAGTGTAGCACGCTCTTTAATTAATTCTAATTTAGTATCAGTGTTCCTAGAAGACATATACATACTTTTTAGTTTAGACAGTACAGTAGCAATATCCCCTAGGTCAATGTCATTTCCTTGTATGTATGTAAAGGTATACACTGTAATACCGTTTAAGAGCTCCTCTAAACCCACACGTGAACCAACCTTATAGTTATTAGGTATATACTCCAAAGCCTCTCTCAGCGTACGCTCAGGGGCTGTGTGTACAGCCTTAAGTATTATCCCCACTAAATCATCTTTGATGAAATCTGGAGCACTACTGGCAATGTCTTTAATATAGTCCTTAAGACGACTGTACTCGTTATGACGATCCCTTACGTGTAGTACACCCTCTAGGTTAATAGTGTTACTGGTACTAGTGATCCTAGCGTCACGTTCACGTACACTGTAGAATACCTCTAATAGTTTTTTGATAACCTCTCTAATACGACCCTGTATGTCATTCACCATATACACGATTTTAGAGTCGTCTGAGAAGTCCATAAAGGTACGGTAGTGTATAGAGTCCTTTCCAAGAATATCCTCACTACGCTGCTCTACAAGCTTATACCAAGACCCTGCTGTCTTTAGAGAGAACTTCTTAGAGAGTTCAGCATATGTAGCCAGTGCCACAGCCTTGTCTGCTTTATAAGGAAAGGAGTGTGTATGAATGCTACTAATGAATTTGTAATGCATCATTGCAATAGTACGCATTGTAGTAATGTCTTTCTCCTTCTGACTCAACTGTTTACTGGTAGCAATACGGTGGAGCACCCATAGGTACGATAGATTCAAGGCATCGCTAGACACTATGAACTTAGACTCAATAGAATCCAGGTCTAGAATCTCAGTCTTCAAAGTACGTTCATCTAGATCCAGCACCTCATCAAACCATTCATTACGATCCTCTTTGAGGAACTTTACAGAGTACACTCCGATCAGAGTGTCTCCAAAAAAGTGTACGGAATCAGGGGTTTTATTAATAAAGTTATTAACATACGACTGGATCCGCTTTACCATGCGACTGTCAAATTTAACAGACTTTCCTATGGTATTGAATACATCCTTTAGATTTTTCATTAGTAGTACCCTGAATAAAGTATTTAAAGACACATATTATTAAAGTGTAGTATCCTAACAAACACACAGGAGCAGTGAAATGTTTATTAAACACCAGAACGCCATGTACGTAGCAGCATTCGTACTAATGACACTAGCCGGGTCATTGCCAGTATAACGTCATAGAGTCCTTCCCATGGGAAGGACTCCTTTATGCCCTAGAGCACTAGCTTATTCCAAAGGACAGATTCTTTATTACAATAGTCTCCCCGTACAAACCCTTCCAGATACGAGTCTAGTAATAAGTGACCTACCGCCGTACGCACGTATGTTACGCCATCAATGTCAGTGTCCTTACGAATAATCCCCAGGATAGCAACATAGTCACGATCATTAGCAAAGTGTTCAGCGAAATTCCCAGGAGCTAGGGTAAGTTCATCCTGTGCACCCGCGAAACTATGGAAGCAGATCTCCACCGGTTCAGCCCGCTGTACTCGCTGTAGTTCCTCTACAATGTTAGCCCCTATGATACCACCTTGTGAGTGACCAATGATCCGTATGGTTACACCAGGCTTAATGTACTTCTCAATGATTCTAACATGTTGCAATGCTATCTCACTAGTGTTATCAAAAGTACGTCCCATTACACACTCAGCAAGATCAGGTATTAATCCATTGGTAGGGTTGTACAGTGTGTGTATGGTTCTATTAAACATATCTGATAACACACTAGCTGTATATATAGCAGTGTTTACATCAGTCATAATACCATTGATAAAGAACCAAATCTCATTATCACTGGTAGGCAATGCTCTGGGATGTGTAGGAACCATTACCATTGCATCAGACACAGGCACTTTCTTACGCCAGTGATTAGCAAATAGTAACTTCCATAGACTGGGAGCACTTAAAGCCACATCTCTCTCAGATCCCAGATGTCCATCATCTTCAGGATTTCTCTCGAAGACGTATTTTAAAGCCCAAGATTCTTTCTTGGCTAGCATTACATCTTTAAAAAACGATGTCATGTTGTATTCCTCTCTAGTTTAGTTTACTGATAATCGTAGGTGTCTACTGTAGCTTGCTTTATCATCCATGAAGGCTACCTTCTTCCAGGTATCCTTAAGGTACTCAGCATACATTTCATTTGCATCTGAGTAACCATCAATGATCTCTTTGAAAGTGCCTAGCTCCATGCCACCATAGAGCCTACCTTTATCCATTGGGATAATGGTGTTTACGTAAATCCAAGCTTTGACTGCTAATACTACCAGTTTAGAAAATGCTGGTACAGTAGTAGGGTCAAGGTTTGAAAATTCAGTATCATTACCTAGGAGACATCTAACCACTAAAGATCCAGAGTCATATGCACCATCTTCTATGAGGATAGTGTTCTCCCCTATCAGGGACACATTACTGGTACTAGCTACAGGGATGTCTGAAATTGCATTCAGTGTGTTCATGGCAGCTCCAACCATCCCACCGGAATTGGCTGACTGTGAGATAAACCCACTGTAGTATGCTACGGAAAGCACACTGGTAATCGTTCGACCCTCGGTATACGTCTTAGGGATAAAGAATACACGCTTAGAGGTATCATTGTATTTAGGGGTAAGTCTACCTATATCAATGTTTACCTGTACACCTCCAACCATATTACAATCTGGTAGTACACGTGTAGTTACAACTTTGTCTTTTATCGATGTTTCCAGGGATATTGGGTATTTAATTATAGGATACCCTTTACTTATGAAGGCGTAATGTAAGATCTCTCGGGGGATACTAAACATCACGTCTTGGATAGCTTTATCAACCGGGTTCATGGTAACCTCTTAATTCAGGAGTAGTAAATGAGTGCGCATCAGCACAACGTGTTAATAATACACGACGATTCACTAGAGTCCGCCGTAAGCACGCGAGCACTAGTGTTTAACATAATGGAAAGGCATGAAGTTCCGACAGATTTACTATCGGAGATACATGTTGGAGTCAATGGTGGAACTACTATTATGGTAGCTAGCACTGACTCAAAGATAGGGTGGCCGCCCTATGATAAACATCTGGCTGCCTTAAAAGAAGTAGCGTTAGAACTACCTGTAGATCACATGGTTACATTAGTATCCACAGGGGAATCAGGGTCTACAGTTAAAACAGGCCTAGCAATATGACGTAAGGGTCATATGTATTGAACATATTTCTCAGCGTTTAAAGTAGTACAGTACGGATCGCATGTCGCGATTATAACAGCCACTAGTAAAAGGTATATGAAAATGCAAAAAGGAACTCTTAGGATATATGGTACAGGCGGTGCAGGTATTAACTTGGTACACGCATACAACAAGCTTGAACCGATCGCAGGATATGCAACTATATCCCCAGCGTATATAGATACATCCACCAGTAACCTCACAGAAGACATTGACAGCGAAGATTGCTTCATCATGCCTGACGTTGATGGATCTGGTAAAGTGCGACGTGAAAACAATACAGTTATTGAGAAGGCTATTAAGCCTATGTTGATAAAGCACCCACCAGGTGCATTCAACTTAGTAGTATTCTCTGCAGGCGGTGGTTCCGGTGGTACAATTGCACATTACTTAATGAAGGAGCTGATCGAGCGTCAAGCACCTTTCGTGGTTTTGGTGATCGGGTGTTCTGAGTCACATAAGGCTTGTGAGAATACCATAAGCACTATAAAATCGATGGACCACCTATCCCGTACCATGGAACTACCAATCATCGTCGGGTATGAGCATAACACGCCAACTACCCCACGTAGCGAAGTGGATTCCAGAATACGTAGAATGATCAGTTCGATTGCCGCAATAACGGCGGCAGAAAACCGTGAGATGGATACTCGTGATCTGTCTAACTGGGTGTACTACAACCGTACTACCAGCATACCAGCACAGGTATCTGAGTTGTTTGTGTGTAATACACAGGAGGAGATCGCTAAGCTTCCTACCCCTGCTTCAATAGCAGCTCTACTATCAGATACAGATACACATCTGCCTGGTAACATGGCGAACTACCTCTGTGCAGGATACCGTCGTATCCAGGAGTCTGATTTGCCAGACCTCTACTGTGCGATTGTACCTGATACGTTTCAGGAAGTGTTTAACGACATCAATAGGGAACTACAACATTACATCGAGATTGAAAACTCTCGTTCTAAAGAAGTTCCAAAATTTGTCACTGCGGATGAAACTGTTCCAGAAGATGGCTTATTCTAATTGATTACAGGGGAGTGTAACCTCCCCTGTACGCTTTAGGAGTACACAGATGCAAATCATTTTAAATTTACCTCAAATCAAGGGCGGTTGGAAACGCCCATATTTTAAAGAGCTTTTAAAGTACAAGATAAATGAAATGACGTTGCTAGAATTCGACGACCTCACAAGTTCTTGTGTGGAGTTTTATTTTACCAACGAGGAGTTACATGAAGTGTGGGCCGGATTGTCCCGCGATTGTTTTCAAGTAATATCAGACTTACCCCTAGACTTAGTCATCCAGCCACATATTCTAGAGGTACACTCAACATTCATGTTACTATCACCTAAGGAGTCGACATGTCGGGCCAAACGATTATCGTCTCAATGTACAGGTACGGGAAGATACTTGAGATCGCCAGTAAGGAGATCTTTGCAAAGGTGGCGTTAGCCTTACCGGAGTTAGAAACTTATATTAAAATTGTCCATACACTGTTCGATGATAACATCATGGGACGTAGTGAGTGGAGTCATGCGGGGACACAGTTAGATGCTGTATTGATAGAGGCATTTGAATGGTACCAACCAGGAGATGAATTTTCAGAGTATTACTTTAGCAATGCTATCTGTGATATAGAGGATTTAATCCTACAATGCCTACATGAATACATACCAACTCGTACCTGGGATGTGTGGGCTATACGTAGGGTTGGGGCTGAGTTGTATCTCTCTAATCTTGGAGACTCACGTATACCAACCACGCCGCTAGTACCAAGGCCTACGTTGCGTAATAAACGTGGTATTCCTATAACACATGTACCAATGACCCCCACACATCGACAATCTATACCACCGATGGATGATGGTATACAACGGCTAATGGAACCACCTAAATATAACGTACGCCCTATGACAGGTAAGGAGTACGTAGCATACTTAAAAACGTTTCATACTGATCCTCACAGACCAGCGTATGAAGCCCCTGTAGTTAACATGATCCCTAAAGGAACTAAAGGGATACTACGTAAAATAGTTGAGTCATCACCGTATATACCTGATGATGATGAAACCTGGGTTTTAGATTAGGAGGGTATATGCAGCAGCCACACGGGATAGAACCACCTATTGACATGGTGCATTACGTCCTAAATTTTAGTCCCGCAATTGCATTAATTAAGTCAGCGTTACAAGACTACATCGGTAGCGCTGTAAATACCATAGATGGTAATGAGTTAGTTACATGTGCTATCTACTATGAATGTTTAGACGCACAATCTAAACGTCACACAGATGACACAGCCGATTACATACTAAGTGAGTTTGGACTAGATCCTGTAGTACACGATAGGATTATAGATCAATTCAATTGGCGTGTAAGTACTATACTCAGAGCTAACATAGGGGTAATTAATCCAGATCATATCTACGATGTGATTGAGCTAGCTAACGACGATTACCGTATCGTAGATAAGGGTGATTGGAGAATCTCTCAGTATTATAAACTACTAGCTGAAAAAAGGGAGTGGATAGCAGAGGCTAGTCAGAAGGAAGAATGGGGTAATCCACATGCCTAGAAAAATTATAATAGACATGTATTACGCCACACGTAAAGTGCCTAAGGAGGCACTTTCATACGAGATCTTTCATTTAGACTATAACCAGTTGATTGAGCTAGCTATTCTTAGTTTGAATAGTGGTGAAACGCCTGAGTATGTGTTAGATGATTACTCTAATGATCTGGGTCATGCATTGATGAAAGTGCCTCTTGTAGATAGTTATTATGAGGAAGTACTTCATCAGATTAGCTGGATAGCAGATAGAATAAATGGTTTATTACACAATGTGATACCTATGTACAACCATTGTGCAATCGTGCATTGGACAGGAGGAGACTTACTACTTAAAGTAGAGTGAGGTTGAAATGAAAATAATCTTGGGTACATACCAGGGTGTAATGAGGTTTAAACAACAAGCGGCATCGTTAGATCGATGCTGTTATGACCTTACAGCCGTAATGGAGTGCGTGTGTGTATGTCTGCTCCAGAATCCGAATGCAGATTACGGAATACGGGAGTCGTTCGTATGGGAGCATGTACTATCCTATTATAAAGAAGAGGATGCTTCTGCTCAAGCGATGATAGGCTTTATAATGGAGTTAGTATTAGCCATCGAAGCTGCATTATGGGCAGTAGGTATTTATGTAACGTCAACTATCAGTATTTCATATGCTGGTATAGTAGGGGAGGATGTTGTTCTAGATATCCAACAGGAGGGGCCGTATGTATAGCTGCGTAGTAGAACATGCAACCTTAGAGGGTTGTCTGGCTAGATTGGGTGCATTGCAAGTACCCGACTCTCCAATGGGTGTAATTGCAATCACAGACATTAATCAATTACTACAAGAGTATCTAGATGACTCTACACTAGCCACAGTGGAGGAGTTAGATGACGTTGATTCAGTACTAGAGGTCTTAGATTATATGATGGATATCATTGGAAAGTGTATACCAGCTAAGGTAGCAGCTATCCCAGGATATTGTAAACAAATTGAAATAATCAGTATGCATGGGTGTATACTGATACACTGGAGACCACGAGATGAGTGTATTAGACACAGTAAAAATAGGAGACGTACTAAGTTTCAAGTTGTACTCAAACAGCGTCCTAGTAACAACCTACGATGCCGCTAAAGTACTAGCTATACTAGATATGGATACAGCTAAGTATTGGATTGACCCTATCAGTATGCACATGAACCTTAGGAACAATTTCCCTACAGGGGACCTCTCAGAGGCCTCTGACTACAACTACTTGAAAATCCGTCTGAGCAACGGTGAGGTAGCATGTGTTGGGATACCATGGATAGATCCAGCCACTGTGGAACTAGTCGGTACAGGAACAGTAACACTCACGATTGAGAACGTCAATCCTGACAGTATACCTACTATACTTGCGGCGATGTCTGCTAATGGTTTTAATGTTTCACATTACGACATTAAATAAAATTATACATCTAAGTAGTATAGTATGTAGAGGGTAAATGCTCCGTTACCCTTACAACAATGAGACGTGGCTGTATCATTGTTGTGAACGACCGCGCTGCCGAGTAACTGTGTACTCCTGGCGTTAAAAGCGGTCTTGTGGAGAGTGTTGTCTGGAAGCGATTGCGACATCTGTGAGTCGCCGGTTTCGTGCTAGACAACACTCTCCGCGCCCTTCGGGGTTTAAAATAACTAGAAGAGGGGAACCTCTTCTTTATGCCGTTCCGACCTAAAGAGATGCCGTTCCGACCTAAAGAGCTACAACCTCACAATCCAAACTTGGAGTAAAATCATGACAGAAGACACACGACCCCCTATTTCAGATGAGGAGGTATTAGCACTGGGTGGTAGTCTAACTAAGGCTACTATGAAATATTGGATTAAAAAGGGTAAGTACTTTACACACCCTGATTTGTTAGCACTGTGTATAGACGACCTTACCGTAGATATCTTCCAGGTTATTAATGGGTGGGAACATCTAGACGAACAGAAATGGAATCTTAAAATTAAGAATACCGCCATAATAGATGAGCTTAAGGATGTCGGATTTAACGTGTACCGTATGTGCCCGGTGTTACTAATACTGGTGGCTAGACGGCTAGTTAATATAGAGTCCGAAGTGGACGGAGTGATAAACCCAGTATTGAGATACCGGGATCCTGATACTCAATATACCGTAGCACACGCTATGGCACATTGTGGGTTTAACTTTGAGAACCCAGAGGTTTTAGAGCTCTACGATTCTAATGTAGATACAGTTGCCCATGTGTACGCTAGACAAGGAGGTGTTATCACTGACAGTAGGATTTTAGCGCTCGCTAATGAAGCTGGAGAATCCGTACAGGACGTAATGGATACCTATATTCCGACCTGTTAACCTTCAGACCTATATTACCTAAGTGTATCAAGCTGTCCTCATCGGGAGTACAGAGATACTATAATTGGAGTATTAAAAATGACTATAAAAAATCTGCACGTATCTTGGACATGTCATACACAAGAAGCCCCTGAAGTCACTATAGATGTCGAGGATTTAAAGTCCGCAGTAACTGATGAGAATATGATTAGTCTAATGGACGTATCTCCAGAAGCATTGATTACCACAATGGTATATTGGATTGAACGTGGGGTGTATTTTACACAACCCGTACTGCTAGAGAAATCGTTCGAAGGATACACTATCCTGGAACATCAAATACTTAATGGATGGATGGGAGTTGATCCTGCCAAGGTGAGAACTGAAATAGTTCATCCTAAGAGTAAGATAACTACTACATACGCACACGTGATGGCTAGTGGCGGGTATATGTTTGATGACCTGGCGATACAAATACTACGGGAGCCAGAGGGTGGCATAACAGTATTACACCGCATGGTTGCCAATGGTGCTTTAGTGGAAGATTGCGAGCTGCAAAAACTGGCAGATAACAAAGGCGATACAATAGCTCACATGATGGCTCGTAATGGATATGTCTTCACTGACCCACTAGTGCTGATGCTAGCTAATAACCATGACCTTACGGTATATGACATAGCTGTTTCTTTTAGAAAACGCCAGCGTTCTAACGCGTAATATACTAGCCCTTCGGGGCTATTTTTTTGGACTTGAAAGAAAAGATAGTTTAGAGGTATATTGTGCTAACAGAGGAGTAGTGTAATGTCACATTTTGTAAAGGCACCAGAAGACTATAATCGTCAATTGAATATAGTCAACACGTATCACCACGATGCAGCTCTATACCTACAATTGGAAACTGGTCAGTCATATGACGAGTGTTTAGAGTTTACCCGTAATAAGTCTACTGAGCTTGGAGATGATCCTGAGATCATGTTCTTACAACGGGTAGATCGTAAGGATCGTGTAATAGCTACAAGTAAGTATACCGAGTATCTTGAAAAGGTACATACTACCAATGCACTAATGTCACCTACTATGACCACGTATCAACCAGTGTCACAGGGGAGGTCATTAATCTCAGAGTACATCGATGGAAACATTGCCCGTCGTAGTGCTGTAAAGCGTGAAAAGTTTAGACTATTACGTGAGGGGGATACGGTAGGGGCAGCACATGCGGATCGTAAGCAGTCTACCTTTAAGATTAAGAACAACTCTCTATCAGGCGCAGCTTGTTCACCGTACACTATGTTGTATAATAAATCAGCACATCCGTCTATGACGTCAAATGTAATGATTCTAACCAGTAGTGCTAATGCTAACAATGAACGTTTTCTATTTGGCAATAGACACTACTATAACGCCAATGTAGCTTTAAATAACATCGTATCAATCGTACGTAATACTAACTATGAACTACTGCAAAAGGCTATCACCCGTTACGGTATTAGATATCCTACAGTAGAAGAAGTAGTAGCCGGTATTAAAGAATCCACTGATCTATACTGGAGATCCACACCACAGTTCGCTAAACTTGCAAGTCTGGTTGGTAAACTATCAGATATACAACGTGCCGCTTATCACTACTCAGCTAACCTCTACGCGTTAAAAGAGTGTAACCCTGACTTAGTACGCGGAATGCTAGATCGTCTCTCTACGCTTGCCACAGAGCCTGTGACGAACCCTGACGAGTACATCGATGCTCTAGATGAAGATCAGGAACCCTTAGTAGCTATTATCTGTACTAAACTATTAGATGGTGGAAACATTGCTAAAGTAAAGAAGACTAATCCAGAAGCATACGCAATTATAGGAGCTACCGCTAAAGGTCTACTGGATACAGTTGAAGATTTTAGTCTACTGATTAAAGCTTTGTGGGTAACAGATAACCCACCTGCATCAATAGCTACATACACCAGCTCAATTCGTAGAGGTGTGTTGATCTCTGATACAGATTCAACTATCTTTACAGTACAGGACTGGATTATATGGATGTTAGGTTCTATTGCCTTCACTGAGAAAGCAATGTCAGTCTCTTCAGCCATAGTGTATCTAGCATCACAAACCACAGTACACTTACTAGCACAGCTCTCAGCCGGTATGGGTATACCCCCTAAACAACTCTTTCACCTAAGGATGAAGAATGAGTACCTATTCCCAGTAGTAATGCTTACAGGAAAGGGTAAACACTACGCATCGTACATTGCCGCACAGGAGGGGGATGTATTTAAAGTACCTAAGTTTGACGTTAAAGGCGTTACGCTAAAGAACTCTAAAGTTCCTAAGCACATCATACAAGCTTCAGACGAACTGATTACAGATCTAATGGATACTATCATGGCAGGGGAGCGTATTAAAATACGTGAGATCTTAAGGCGTGTGGGTGATATGGAACGTGGGATCATAGATGCTTTCCATAATGGAGACACCTTCTTCCTGACTACAGCACAGATCAAAGACCCCGAGGGATATGCCCTAGCAAATGAACGTACACCGTACTTCCATTACATGCTATGGGAGGAAGTCTTTGCCCCTAAATATGGAGCTGCACCACCACCAGTGTATCAGGCTATTAAAGTGCCTGTAAACATCACCAGTGTTACCAGGATACGGAAGTGGATAGACGGTATAGAAGACCGTGCTTTAGCAGGTAGGTTAGAAGCCTTTCTAATTAAGTGTAATAAAATGAAAGGCATGAAACAGTTACTATTACCAATAGAGAACGTCTCTCAGGATGGTATTCCTATAGAGATCAGAGCAATCGCGGATATACGCAGATCTATCTATGGAACCATGGAGTCCTTTTACCTAATCCTAGAGAGTCTGAATATATACATTAAAGATCCTAAACTAGAACGTTTGGTACACGATTACTATTGAGGTGTGATATGTATAGTTTTATAAAATGGCTTAACAGTGTGTTACTAGAAGTATACGTTAAATTTTTGATTCGTTACAGTAAACGATACGTACTTTGGGCAGAAGATTCGACGTGGTTAACTAAGTGGGTAAATGGCACCACCTATGCTCACAGATTAGCAAGGCACGGTTTCATATTTGACAACTATGATATTCTAGTTACTAGGGATGAGCGTGGGTGGACAGTAGCTCATGAAATGGCAGCAAGTGGACATGTCTTTGATGAGTTAAATGAACTAATACGCACAGCGACTATAAGCATCAATCATATTACCCCAGAAGACATTCTATTATTACGTACCAATGACGGCACTACAGTAGCACACTTCATGCACATCAACGGATACAACTTTAACAGTAAACGAATCTACAAAGCACTCGGATTACTACCAGTGTGAAGTAGGTAGGGGCTTAGGCCCCTACACTATGCCGTTACTGTATTCCATGTACTGGGGACGGCATAAAGGGAGCCGAATGGCTCCCTAATCGATTAGCCCTTGTAGGGTTTCAAACCGTGCCTTTAACTGTGCTCGTAACAGTGCATTCGGAGTAACGTCTAACAAGCGGTCACTACGGATACTACGAAACTCACGCTTTAAGTCTTTCACTAGACCAGAGTCACTAGAGTTTTGGTTAATGTACCTAGTGTTTAGTAAGAACTCTAACAGTGGTGCATAGGCTGCAAAGATAGCCCAGTACACTTGACGAGTTTCTACTATCCCCATTGTAGGAACATGATCCCTTAATACAGTACCACTACTAAGTGGAACATTCGCTAAAATATCAGCTACATCCATTCTATTGGAGTAGATCAATTCTAGTATATCAGTGTACTCACTATCAATCTGCTTTTCGTACTTGATAATCTGTAATACTGGGCGGTTCATGGTATTAACCATTGGGCGTCCAGAGTCTAGTGCAAATAGCCTATTCCAAAACACACAATTAGTCTGTGTACGTACTGCATTAGCTAATGGATAGCTATATAGAAACTGTGCTGGTGTTCCAGTCAGATTCCTCTTACGCCACTCCATATACTGTACTGCTAGTAATGGAATGTTCACTGTTATTACAGCAAATCGTTCCGTCTCACGGTGATCTAAGTCTAGGTCATTCCTACCATTTAAAGCTGATAGCGTCAAGTCATCAGTAGGAGCAACTAACACTTGAATAGGTTCCACGGTTTCCCAATTCGCTAGGTCAAAGTTTAGAGTCCATTCCGGCTCATTAGCTTCGACAGAGATCAGTATCTCATTAACCCCAACTGTATACAGTACACCGTTAGTAACGCTACCTACATTTATAGGACTAGTGAACTTTAGAGCATTGGCTAGTTGCTCCTCACGGTCAGCTACAATATCGTAGTAACGTTGCGGATCCCCGGTGAACGCTGGTAGACTGTATAGCAGTTTTAATAAAGGAGAACTAGATGGTAATCTCGATGGATAGTGCCTATAAAACTCTGTTACCTTAGCAAGGTTAGCAGCAACCCCTTCCTGTAGATATTTAAATTTATTGAATGCTCGAGTATTTAAAGCTATACTCGAACGACTTCCCAGTATGTTCTGCATCGTCTGTGTCCTGTGGGTATTTTTTTACATTACTCATACATAGTATAGAGAGCATGTGCACTCAACCAAGTACTGCGGTATTTGGATATGGATGATAATATCTTTTATAGGATCCTAGAGATTCTTAGAAGTATATTATCTAAGTGTTAGATCTAGGGATTTAACACAAATCGATTTGTAAACTTTAATTGGAGTACTACAACATGGCAGTAAAACGCCCAAGCACAGCCACCCCTAACGCAACTACCAACACAGCCGCACAACAAGCAGCACCTGTGGCTCCACAACAACAACAGCCTCGTCAGCCAGGACAGAAATCACTGGCCGGTATTAATGGATTATATCGTAGTCCGATGTCCCGTAACTCCTACGGGGAGAACGTCTCCGAGTACGTAACTAAAATGAAGGAGATTATCGCTGCAGATGTGTCTCCCGATTTAAGGGATCATATCCACGTACTGGCATTAGATATCGATAGCAACTCGCTATCTACTAATGTTATCTTGATAGCCTGGAAAGATGGCGATAACGTCGCCGTGTACTGTTTGCCCATTGAAGGTGAGCCACTGGATTCACGCAACATGCAGTTTGGGCAGTCCACTGTACAGGTAATCACTGTACCTGGTGATGTATATGATGCACACCTAGTGCAAGTAGCATCTGCACATCTACGTAACTTACTGGGCGAGAACATCGTCGTAGTGGATGTAGGTGCGTGTGTTATTAACCGTAACCTTAAGGCCACTGATCACAAGAACCTGAGAGCGTTGGTTTACAATGCTGTGTCAGGTTGTTACAGTATCCTAGGTAGGCTCACTGGTAATGAGCCACCAGCTATCACTGTAGCGGATATCAAGACCACAGATGTGTTATCAGCACGGATGGAATACAATCCAGGGTCAGTCCAGACCTGTACGGGTCAGATTGTTAGATCTGATGTGGCGGTAAACCTGAAAGGGATTATCAACAATGGTGACTACGTGTCATCTAATCAGACAGTACCATTAACCAATGTAGATGCATACATTGACTTGGTATACGTTGAACCACAGCCTCAGCCTCAGCCTGTGTATGGACAGCCTATGATCCCCGCCTCGCGGGTGCAGTATTTTCCAAGATTGATACTTACCAGAATGTCACCAGCAATGGATGCCATCTCTATGGAAGTGGAGCTGTTGGCATTATCCACAGCTACTTTGATGTCCAAAGACAATGCGTGGTTACATTGCTTCACACCTATCCATGGTGTGGGTGGTGCTAACGGTACGGATCTTAGAGACATCGGTGCGATTGGTTACGAGGTACAGTTATCAGATGATCTTAGCGCACCTAAGGCTAAAATTGACACCAAGTCTAACGACTTCGACAACACTGCCTTACATCGTTTGATGTCTACATACGTAGCACCAAACTTAGTATACAGCATGGATGTTGAAGAGACTGGTGAATTGTCCTGGATCCAGGGTGCGTTCATCAATGCTGCCAATGGCGGTACTGAGGGTCAGGCTAGTATCGTTAGAGCCGCAGACGTACTAACCAATGGTGTATTCAGTACCATATATCCAGGTGGAAACCCAATGATGGAAGGTACTGTGCAGATTCACTTAGGCTCTTACCAGGGTGAGAATGGACAGCCTGCTGATATCCGAGAGCTAGACTATCTAGCAATGCTGAATCTGATGGGACACATCGACATGACTGTGGTTGAGTCATACGGTGCAACCTACGATGACTTATCAGTAGATGAACCTCTACGCATGGAGCGTCGTCTAAACATCATTCGTGATGTTCTAGGTGAGTCAGTAGTAATCACTGGTAAGGCACAGCGCCTTACCTATAACCCAGAGTTTGTAATGGCTCTAACAGCATCTGTACAGAAAGCTGGTCTACACATTCGTCCAGAAGGTGTATTCCATCAGGCTGGTATGGCCACTCGTGGTAGTCAAACTATCGCTGGTGCGGCATTACAAGGTGATCCTTCTGGTATGTTCGCATATCAGAACACCCCCCAGGGTGTAGCAGGTAACCAGTATTACGGTGCACGTCGTGGGTTCTGGGGCTAGTAGTCTAGAGTCGTAGTAACATCACACTAAGGGGACTTCGGTCCCCTTATTTTTTGTCAAGAGGCGTAAAACGTATGGGTATCTATTTAGAAACTGTAGACCATAATGAGGTGTTTAATAACCTATCTGAGCCCCCCATTATTATCAATGACCTTGATATCCTATCAGATGCTGGCAAGCAGAAGCTGAATAGCCTGATAGTTACTGAATACGACGAAGAGTCGTTACCAAACATCCCCGTCTGTGACTGCGGTCATACAGAAGGTGGGTGGGTAAACCATTTATGCCCGATCTGCCAGACACCAGTACGTTTGGTAACTGAGCGGGACATTGAGTCTAAACTGTGGATACGTCCACCTGATGGAGTTAAAACGTTAATATCCCCCGTAGCCTGGTTTATGCTCTCTAGAAGTTTCACTAATCAACGTGTAAACATCATTGAGTACCTAACCAATCCTACTTATAAGCCAGTAGGCTTCTCTCCTAACCTGGAGAAAATAAAGTCCTATGGATTTAAGCGTAGTCTGAACTACTTCTACACAAACTTTGATTTTATTATTGAATCCCTGTTTGCTGCTAAAGTATGTAATGGTGCTAAAGCCATAGACAAGCGTGACGTTTACGATTGGATACAGCAGAACAGAGCTAATATATTCTGTAAGTACTTACCCATAGTAAACAGAATAGCCTTTGTAACAGAGTTTGGGGCTAACTCTAAAACTAGTTCTGGTAATGTGGTATCTGCTCTAGATGCTATACGTACTATAACCAGTCTGGCTAATACACCGAACCCCTCTTTGAAATTGAAAGAGTCCCGTACGGTAAAAACTATTAGTCAGTTATCTGCCTACTACGGTGTGATGTATCAGAAGAACCTAGGTGCTAAACCTGGTACGATACGAAAGCATTGTTTCGGTGGTAGACTACACTTCACTTTCCGTGGGGTAATTACTAGTATTACAGCTAGGCACCAGTACGACGAGTTACACTTACCATGGTGTATCGCAGTAAACATTCTAAAGCCACATATAAAGAATGTGCTACTAAAACAAGGATACACACCCTCAGAATGTGCAGTGCTCACAACCAAAGCAGCCAACTCCTATCTACCGGAGATTGATAGGATCTTTACACAGCTACTAGCAGAAGGGCCAGATGGCTCTCTGCCGGTGATATTTCAACGTAACCCCTCATTAGCCAGAGGATCAGCACAGCTATTACGTGTGACTAAAATCAAAACAGAAATATCCGATCGTACGATTGGAGTTTCAGTCCTAATTATTACTGCTCCTAATAACTCTATAAGTACAAGTGTAACTATAGGGTTGTTCCCCTCGTTAGTAATAGCGAACGGGATACCATTTGAATTGCCGGAACAAACTCATAACAGTATAACTACTACCCCACCTCGAAAGAGACTAGCGAAGGCTGACAGTGGATACAGTAAAAAGGTTATATTGGAGAAAACCGTAGGGTATATACCCTCTTTGGCAGCTAAGCCCCTAAGGACTGTCGTGAGACAGGCTATGGGGAATGTTCAACGACTATTTCATTAAGGCGAACTAGGGTAACTATGCGTGTGGAATTTCCACACAGGTGCCCGAAGTGGATGGCCCCTATTCCAATGCTTGTAAGCTGTCATGCTACAAGGGGAAGGGTGAAGATATAGTCTCAGTCCCAGGCGTAAGTCGGGGTAGCCTCTATAAGTGGCAGTACGAGCGTTGCGACTCGTGCGAAGATACTGGCAGATTAACGCATTAATTACACATACGACAGTCTAATCTGTCAAGCGAGGATTAGATGAGTAAACTTAAAGATATACCTGGATTTTCACGGTACCGTATTACTAAGACTGGCCACGCTATTATTATTGATAGTGGTGAGGTTGTTAAATGGCATGTATGTGCAGGGTACATAATGTCAAAACTAGTTAACGATGATGGTCATAGACAATCTGTTGGCAAACATCGAATATTAGCTCTTGCATTTATACCTAACCCACTTAACCTGGAACTAATTAATCACTTGGATGGTGATAAACAGAACAACGATCTAGATAACATTGAGTGGTCTAGTTATAGTGATAATCTCATGCATGCACACATGACCGGTCTTAGAACTGATAATATTCCTGTTAAGGTAACACATGTGCCAACCGGTGATGTGATGGAATTCCATAGTAAGCTAGCTGCTTGTAGAGAGCTAGGCTTTCCATCAAGTCTTTATTATAGAGTTGGTGTTAAGAATAACCAGCTTGTAGATAATGACTATTTAATACAATGGTTTCCAGAGCGTAGCACCTGGTCAAATAGACAGAAGTATCCTGGAATACTCGCACGAAACATTGCGAGTGGAACTATAATAATAGCTAATACAGCGGGTGAGTTGGGATCTCTAATAGGGTTGTGTCCTAAAGTCATTGAACGCTTGATAGTTGCACGTAAGTTCCAGTATCCTACTATGGGGTATGATTTCAGAGTACTACAGTCAGATATAGAATGGCCAGTGTATTCACAGGAAGAGGTAGAGGCTTTTAGTAAGGTTAAATTCATATTTAATCCTATACGAGTCCATGCTCCTAATGGTACTGTAAAGTTATTTGGAAGTGTATTACTAGCTTCTTTATATACAGGTACACATCAACGGAGTATACGGGAAGCAATTAAATGTAATATACCGTGTCCTAGAAACTTTAAGTATACCAAACACCAACGTAAGTGTGTAATTAACGCATAGTCCTCACTAGTAGTAATACTAGATGAGTGTATATTGAATTGCCGGAAGATCCCACATTCGTGTCAACGAATTAAAATGTACCTACATACTACCCCACCTCGAAAGAGACTGCTGAAGGGCGACAGTGGATTACGTAAAAAGTGTAGGGCAGGGAAACCCGTGGAGCAGAAGCTCCCTTTGGCATCCAAGCCTCTAAGGACTGTCGTGAGACAGGCTATGGGGAAGGTTCAACGGCTGACTATTTGCACAGTGTAGGGCCAAGTGGTGGGGTACGTCCCCTTAAATCGAAGCAGTATACCCCTATTCCAATACTCGAAGGTTGTCATGCCTCGAGTGGAAGGGTGATGGTATAGTCTCATTCCCAGGCGTAAGTCGGGGCAGCCCTCTAGAAGGGCGGTATAGGTGTAACGTCCTATGCGAAGGTAATGTTCGATGGAGCGTAAAATCCCCTTCGTTAAACTTTTCTAATTGCGGGAAACCCAGTAGTATGTATAGTACCACTTACAGGCGGAAACACACTGTAATACTCATCCCAGTAATGGAAGTGATGAGCATGGTAAAAACCTATACAACGTGGGCAATCAGCGCAGCAAAGCCCCTAAGGCGCAAGCTATGGAGTGTGTTCATCGACTATCGAAAACTACAGCCAGAAACTGGCCTAATGACATCTGTAGGTAATAACCAGGTGGTCTACTATGGTAGATTAAAGTGAGTAGAGTAGAGCCAAGTGGTGGGGTTTCCCCTTAAATCGAAACGGAAAGCCTCTAGGGAACTAGAGTGAATATATAGTCAGGGCGGTAGGTAACTATCGGTAGTTGAGGGTACCTCACCTCAGCGATAAGTCTAACGAGCTTATAAAAGCTATGTGTATACACATGGTACAATTGAAAGTTTGATGCAGTGAATGTACAGGAGTAAGTCTTAGCACCTCTTAGAGAGCTAGTTTTACTATGTACGTAAATGGTAGGGGGGTAATAGTACATTACTCTTACAGAGGCCCACAGGCCCTTAGATTAACACATTTACACACTACATCGAATCGACTGGATGCTTTAAATGGTTACCTTATCCTAGATAGGGATATGTATAACAAATTGTATGGTCTCAAACCTCACTTTGGGGTAATGGATCTACGTAAGCCACTAGCGATGTCACCAAACGTTGGATTACCTGCACCGGTAATTACTAACATAGCACACTGGTTACATCCCAACTTGTAATATCACAGGTAGGTCTGGGTGGATAATACTCAGACCTATATTACCTAAGTGTAGTATCATAACCCCCACAGTAGGAGCACAATCATGAGTGAACGACAAGAGCAATTAAAAGCACGGATGGAAGCCACTTCCGTACCACAAGCAGAGCTAACTGATCTAGCCGTCGGTGAATCCATTAAACCTACGTTAATAGCGGATGTAGGGGAATATACACACATACCACTTTCACTTGGTATGTCATCGGTGTTACGTGACCATAACTGGTTTGCGTTGACAGAGGAGACTTATCTAGATAAGCTCATAGAGCATCTAGAGGTATGTCCTATGCACAAGTTACGTGCTGCATTAGAAAGGTTTAGACACGTGGACATGTCTATTGAAGATCCAATAATTCCCATACGCAGTTTCCCGATGGAGCAGTTTGACTGTGTAGTAGTGGGTTTAGCACAGCTCGTACTTCACGGTAATTCATTTCAAAAGTCTAAAATACTAGACCTAGAGGAATCCTTAGAGGCTCGTGACTCTATATCCACCTGCATGACTTAATAGGAGTATCCAATGACTGATTCCCATGATCCACGGAAAACAGTAAAGATAGGTATTATTGGCGGGCTACATTCTCGTCATTTAGTAAATGCAGTGCTATCGTGTCTGGATCATGACGCCAGTGTGGTTGTAGATGCATTGGAGGTTAAAGACCATAACCTTGCAGTTAAGTTTAACAGAGCTACCACACAGGGTAGTAAAAAGAGAGGAGGAAAATATGGCCCACGTAATAGAGGGTAATGCTGCTACATTTAATGCATTGGCATATGCACCACCACATCCCAGCCTAGCTGGGTATCTTCACCAACAGATAGAATCTTTTGGAGCTAATATCGCAGAGGCTGCTTCAGGGTTCTATCAAAAGTCATTAGATACATACAACCGTATCCATTCAGACTTAGCTCTACGGCTCTCACGAGCTGCTAGAGCACAGGCTAATACTATCTGGAACAATGACGCCATAAAACCCCTACGCACTGTAGGAGAGGTTCAGACGGCTGATTTGATCATGCAAAGGTGGGTAATGGCTGAGCCTACGGTACGTAAATTGTATCAAGCACAGCGTTGTGATGGCTACTCGGAATCATACATTGACATGTGTGAAGGTTACATTGCCGAGACTCATCGGGACTACCGTGTAGCAACAGATGGTAATGTCGAGTTTGACTCTAATGGCATTATGAACTGGACTAACTATTGTGAGGAGGAAGAACTCACTATAGAGGATAAAGCTGATATTAAGATTTCATGGGCTGCGGCCGAGCATGCGATATTAACAAATCAGGATCCTACCAGTAAATGGGGTGACACCTTATAATCGTAGGGGACTTCGGTCCCCTTATTTTTTGGAGAGTATTATGACAGCAACCCCAGTACCTACACTAACAGCTTCAGGTATGGTATTTAATAGTGCAGAAAAGGCTTATAAAGTCTTACAGTACTTCATTACCACCGAGTACTCCCAGAGTACACTGTATCCTAAACAGCTGTATAGTTTACCGTACATCGTGTATGAGTACGCCGACGATGAGGTAACTCTAAAAAGTAACCTAAACTCGCAGCTTACAGAGTATCTAGGTAAGTACTTCCAAGACGTAAGTTTGACTATTAAGCTATCGTATCCAGATCCAGACCGTCCCACACTGTTTGATCTTGCCATAGATGCTAGTGTCGCAGATGACGAATCTAATTATTATAGTTTAGGGGTATTAGTTGAAGTACTAAACTCTAAAATTAAATCATTTAGAAAGGTAGCCTCCAATGGATGAGAAGACACTATTACTACCCGATAAAGTACAAGAAGCAATGGAAACTATCGGGGCAATCGATTCAAAACCTAAACTACAATTAGCATTCTTCGTAGAGCACTATTTACCTATGTTAGTGGGTAAAACACCATTCGGCATAGAGCGATGGCTAGACGTCTCAAGGAACGCTTACAATGAAGTAGAGCTAGTGGAAGGGGGTGTGGTAGTATACACAGTACCGCCGCTGGTAGAGCGTATACCGGTATCTAACAATACAGAGTCTAATAACTCTGTATCTGAGATAGCATTAATGGCTAGTAAGAAGCAATTGATGTCTCCTAAGATGGGTCAGGATTATCTTACTAGAGGAGTAACCCAGTATCTCTCTACTCCAATAGTAGACCACACTCGTGTTATAGAATGGAATGCTTTATTAACCCGTTACGGCTATGATCCTATAGGACTTCCTGAGGGGGTTGTGGTGAGTAAAGATACAGAGCGTGCCAATATACTAGGCACTGACTATGAAGACCTCTAGGGAGCTTAGGATTGCTAGTTTAGGGGACATACACTTAAACAGTAAGTCTACCGATACTAAAAACATCATAGAGGGGCTTAGAGCAGCCTTTCCACATAATGCAGAGACTGATGCACTAGATCTTATCTGTTTGAATGGGGATATCTTTGACAGTCTAATGCACATGTCTGATCCACTAGTTTTTGAAATAGAACTATGGATAGTTGAGTTCTTACGGATGTGTAAACTCAGAAACATTGTGCTACGGGTATTAGAGGGTACCCCATCACACGATCGTGGGCAGAGTCGTCAGTTTGCAGTGTTGAATGAGGCTTGTAAGATTGGAGCTGACTGTAGGTACGTAGACAACCTAGAAATAGAATGGATTTCTGCTCTAGGAATTTCGATGTTATATATCCCTGATGAGTGGCGACATGATCATGATGACATCTGGGCTGAGGTACAGAACTGTCTATCTGAGAACAGCCTGAAACAGGTAGACTTTATAATGATGCATGGTGCATTTAAGTATCAGTACCTTGAACACTTGAATCTACCAGCACATGAACCTAGGCGTTATCTAGCAATTGCAAAGTACCAGATCTTTATTGGACACCTACATAAAACTAGTGTGTACAAAACTATACTGGCGGCTGGATCCTTTGATCGTCTTTGTCACAATGAGGAAGGTCCCAAGGGACACTTTAGACTAGTAGTAAATCTAGAGGATCCTACAGCTACTACAGTAACTTTTGTAGAGAATCACTGTGCTACTATATACCGTACACTAGATCTTACTGGTGTGGGGTTAAAGGTCGCATTGACTAGAATACATCAGGCAATAGAGGAGATACAGTCAGGACATATCAGGATACGTGCATTTCGTGAGGATGAGATATCAGTGCATTTACCTGAACTAATCAAGACACATCCCTCTATACATTGGAAGCAGCAACTAACTACGACGGCCACAGCAAGTAAGGTACAGTTGGAGCGATACCAGGTAGTAGAACTTACAGCCACTAACCTACCAGACTTAGTAGCTACACAACTCACAGCACAACAACATTCCCCTGCTGACGTTTCCAGAATCATGGAGAAATTAGCATTGGTAATTGGAGGTTAATATGACCGAACTGATTCTGGCTGACCGCTCGTTAAGTACGATGCCCGTTTCAGTGGGCACCGCTATTGCGATTGAGGAGACTATACTAAATCCTAAGATTGCATCCCCTGATGTACTATGGGTAAACTTGCGTACCATGCTTAGAAATCTAATGGGTGCTGTTACACAGGAGTACCCACCTGATATCCTAGTAGCTACTCTTGTAGAGGAGTTACAGGAGGTAGAGGTAGCAATTGCCCCTGTAAAGCTTACAGTGTACTATCCCTCGTATGCATCGGTTACCAAACGGTTTAAAGCCGCAAGGTCACGTGGTATTAACACTGATAAACAACGTGCCAAACTAGATCTTGAGGAGTATGTATTTCATGCAATCCTTAAGTTAAACACTACTGGTAAAATAGTAGAAACTGATATTTCGTTGCCTGGAGAGCAGCAGAATGCTTGGATACTAACACACTATCCAATAGACCTACTATCATTGCACAACTTTAGTAAACTACAGTTACTAGAGTCGCATACTGGCACACTTAAACCTAGAGGTAAGTGGTACACTAAACTCTCAGGTAAAGATGCTACTATGCAGATACCGTTCAATGTGCTAACGCTACAGGTATGGGGAGATAGTGCTATGTTCTCACCATTACCTATTGCAGTGCGTAGAGAGGTATTAGCATTAGCAGCTCGTGGAAACTGGGCGTTTACAACAACAGTGCCTAGAATGTTACAGGCTATAGAGCGATTAAAAGATCGCTATCTAGTTGATACTTTAAAGGAGATGGGGAGGGTAAAGATCTAATGCGTATCATGGTAGGGGACATTGTCTCCCAAATAGAAGCTAACCACTTTGATGTTATCATACAGGGATGTAATTGTCAATGTACTATGGGTGCGGGAGTTGCTAAAGTATTAGCAGATAAGTGGCCTAGTATTAGAAGTACTGATTTAGCTACACGTCGTGGCGACTCCAGTAAACTTGGAAAGTATAGTACTACTTACTTAAATATAAATGGTCGCGATGTGTGTATAATCAATGCGTACATTCAAGACCACTACGGTACCGGGCGTAAGCACTTTAATAGTATTGCACTACGTAGAGTACTGCGTGAGGTAGCTTTTAACTTTGCGGGAAAGCGAATTGGCTACCCTGCGATTGGAAGTGGTCTAGGTGGCGGAGATTGGGAAGAGATCTCTGCTATACTAGACCAAGAGTTAGATGGTGAAGATCACACACTGATACAGTTACCAGTGTCGAAAAATATAGAAATGTCTAATATAATGACTAAATAGGAGCATTACCATGTCAGATTTCCAGAGACAACCTCGTAAGAAAAATCCATTAGATGAGTTTAAATTAAAACTCACGGCTAACCCGGTGATGGATTCAAATAAGCGACCATCGTTAGCGATGAGTGTTTATAAAAATAACCCGCGTATAGACGTCTATACGAATGTAGACTCGGATCGTGATAATGGTCCTATTAGAGCTGCAATGGACTCGTTGATATTCTTTGCACTAATGCAAAAGATACGTGAAGTAGCCGAGCATCAGGGCGAAATCAAATACGCCATAGATAATGAGAACTTTATCTTTCCTGGCGGCAAGCGGTCGGATCGTCCGGTGTTAGTGTCTACCACACATGTAGGTAAAGATGACAAGGGTCGTATTTACTTAGCGGTTACAGCTAAAGATCGTCCTAAGGTTAAGTTTTACTTTGAAGGGAACCAGTGGTTTACATTTCGTAAAGCAGATGGTTCTGTATTAGAAGAGGCTGAAGTCTCTCGCACTATGGCGTTAGCGTATGCAAGTGTAATGGAGCGTCTGGTTCCACAGATCCTGCAGGATGAGTTTGTGCCGTATGAACCCAAGCCTAAACCTAACGGTGGTGGTAATGGTGGTGGATATCAACAACAAGGTGGTGGACGTCCGCCTAGTGAAGATGACATGCCCTTTTAACGTATAGTCAGTGGGATGGCATTGCCATCCTGCTTATGCCAGATCCTAAACGATCTCAGAAGCATATTATCTACATGCAAGACACACAGCCACCGCAAGAAAGGGCACGATAATGAAGTTTATACCCAAAAGCGTTACGCGGGCACAACCTAAACTTTCATCGGTAGTAATCGAACATGAGGGGCAAGAAATAGAGTGGCACACACCCACTTATAGCAGGTCTAAGTTTTTAAAATACGAGGACCTATTTTTAGATGTAAACAAATATCTAACACAGTTACACCCAGATACACTGGAGCAACTCTGGGAGACATACTCCACTATACTAAGTCACTTGGAAACAGTGGATTTTAGTTGTATTGTTAAAGTGGTTAATCCTGAAATGCACAAACTACTGGGATTACTAGATCTCGGTAAACTTAAACACTTCTGTATTAATCACACTAACCACTGGTATCCAGAGGAGTTGAGTGATCACTACGAAGGTTCTACACTGGAGAACATCAACTACAGCAAACCAGACTACACTGGACTGTTGTATTTGACTGTAGTGTTTCACTTTTTAGCGCCTATATTGGGGGAGTTTACTAGTAGGTGGGGTAAAATGGCAGGAACGATATACAAAGAGTATATCTGCATGGGTATCTTGAGTGGTACTGATTTGATGTCATGTCCTGAAATGGATAAACTTAGGGACTACATCAAAGGGGTTCTAGGGAATTTCGATGCCCCTCTTACCGTAGTATATAATGGTTTAGGTACTGAGGAACTACCTGAATGGCTACTAGGACAGATACTAGTTAGGAGACTTACTCTCACTGAGACTAATGTCCCTAATATCTCCATAATCTCTAAGATCTATAACACGATCCGGGCGATTACCCAGAAGATCTCTAAACGATTCACCACTACCTCGAAAGGGTTAATGGTGCAAGAATCAAAGATCTTCAATACTGAAGAAGACAAGACTAGTATCTTGGAAAACTTCAAGATCAAACAATGCATCTCTGATGCTGAACCTTTAGTAGTCATGGAGTATTTAAAGAATCATATTACCCCAGCATTACGACTACGTCCAAACATCTCTGTTAAACTGGTAGAGTCCTGTGTGACTAGACTAGTGAAACGTAACAATTTAGATATCCGCACGTGGAGAGTACAGATAGTGGCACGAGTTATGTGTCCAACCCTAGTACCTGTAGGGGTGTTAAACACAATGGACTACGCTACTATGCTGAGATGCATTGGTATCGTACAGGCTATCCTTTTCACAGACGGATTTCCTGAGTTAGCACAGATGTTAACGGCATATGGTAAAGACATCCCCACTAATGTAATCCGTGGAGATGGTTACGGTGGTCAGAAACGTTCGTGGCTCTCAGCTGAGAATCATGAGGCGTTAAATGTAATATACCCTTATTACAAGTACGAGGGTATTAAAAGTATATCCAAACCCACCAAAAAGAACTGTATCGGTATACAGTGGATAGAAACAATCAGTAAGTCTACACAGGACTACGATTGGTTTTACAATAACCCACGGGAACTACTTGGCGGTAATAAGAACAACACCCCATTTATTATCCCCGTAGACATTAAGAACCACTTAGCTAGATTCTTAATACACACAGCCACAGGAGCAATACCATGTACGAACAGCCCAATTTAACAGTACGGAAATTATTGATGTACGAGACTGGCACCTACAACGATCAGGTGTTACGACCGTATGAGTCCAACCTCGATCTAGGTACATTGGATCGTTTCATGCACTATACCAATGATGGTAGTATATTAACCCCCAGTGCAATGGGGAATATTGCTGGTAACATACTAGCACCTGCAGCTCAAGCCGTGAGTGCTGTAACTATAGCAAATGGGTGGGATATCCCTAGACTTAGTTTCATGATGGAAGTTGAAAGAAACGTCATGGGTAACGTCCAGGTAGAGATACTTACTGGATACACTGATCATGTCGGTGTGGCTAATGGGTTTATTGATCCTAACATGGTATTATACTTTAATAGTACTATGGTGATGCAAACAGTACAATCCATGGGAGCTACAGGTAGACAGAATGTTACTACTATGCGTGATCCACAGCATATCCTATCGGAAGATGGAATTCAAAGTTCCATGCCGTATCACGGTGTTGCGGGTATGGCACCTAACCCAGCGCATTTAGCTAATACACCAATATCGATCAGACCAGAGGACGTGGTTAGTAGGATAGCATCTGAGCCAATGCTGAGCTACAATGAGGATGTTGTAGATCCTCGTATCACCTTTGCTAATGGTGTTAAGAAATCCCTACGGTCTAATGCTAACGCGAGTTCGTACCTTTCGCGTACTATGACAGCCTTTAAAGGGGCAGCAGATGCAGCTGTGGTCTGTAATGATAACCATGCGGCTATCATGAACCAAACCATCGGTACCTTGAGAGAGGGGTTGGTTGAGGACGATATGTACTTAAAGGAGTTCGTTCAACATGAAGGAATTCATCGCCATGGTGCAATCGCATGGAGTGAGTTATTAGCGTATAACCCACATCTAGATGCGGTTACCACGGTAGTAGTACATAACCGTAATAAGCCTATACCGGTACATCAACGGGGATCCACTGAGAACTGGAATGGTGCCACTGCTGAAACAGTGTGTGCTACAGTATTGGCCCATGCTGTACCAGCGGAAATGTTATCAGTAATGATAACAAACCTTAAGTTCCGTATGACCAACATGACTTTAGATGGTCAGGACGCTGTAGTTGTGGAGTGGGTGGAATCTTTTGCAGACGGGTTAGATATTCGCCCTTACGTAGACAGATTTCTGTATAAACTAAAGTCAGAGATCCTTCCTGGGATCACACATAATGGCATGACGCCATATCAAATCACCGTCAGTGTGGATGTCATAGGTGAAACCTATATAGCCATTTCATTAAATGGTCAGCCTACAGTTGACTACGTAGTGCCATCGTTCTGTGATGCCCTGCTAGCCCCTATCCGGGGAACCTCAGCAGCATCTATCGACAGACTCACACATGACTTTAATAGTATCTGTGAGAATGTACTCTCAACAGCTAATGCAGGAGCAATTTAGATGAACAAAGTTACAAAGTTTTACACTAGTATACTTCAGGCTGCAGGGTTATCTGTAGACTCCGATGGGGTTGTTATCATGTCTATTGGAGATGAGGACTTCCCTGCTACGATAGATGACAAGACTCTGGTATTACCTATAAAGAGTATCTTGAAAGCTGGACAGTGGGAGGATATAGTAGCATTTCATCCTATCTCTGAGAACATCCTACGTGGGGAATCTGACGTACTGAAGAAATTCAGAACGTTGCTAACACTGCGGTTGAAAACTATACTAGCTCAACTTATAATTGAGTTGACCGAGTATGCAGCGAATGGGGATCATTCGAAGCTATCACCAATACAGTCCACTGTACTGTCTAAGCTGACTACGGCGGATGACAAAATGGTAACGTGCTTTGAAAAGATACTAAGGTCAGCCTCTATAGATGGACCTAATAAGCTAGTCAGTATGTACCTAAAGCGCGGTGGTACCTATGAAGGTGAAAAGTACAATCGCGTGTGTGTAACCACACTCCCAATCACGGAAGTGGATACATCTGTAGAACGTGAGATCTTTGGTGTTAAGTGTAGAATCAAAGACGTTGACAGCTTAATGGGGTTAATTGAATACCTCACAGGTGGTATTGACTTTACTCGTGGATCTAACGCTAAGACCGCTCCGTACCTACACAGCATGATGCTAAGCTACTCAATCATTGCTGAGCAGTTAAATGAAATGGTTGAAAGGTTCACTAGTGTGCTTAACGACCCAGACAGTCTTACCATTAACATGGATTGGGTTACTGCACTGGGTTCCCTACCAGCAATGCGGGATATCATACCTCCCCTAGATGGTAATAGTGGTGGTATTGATAAAGCGGAAGCAGCGGCTCCAGCAGCACTCCCGCAACCGGTTAATCCGTACCTAGCACCGGCATATGCGCCAGCGCAACCGCTGGCACCTGTTCCTACAGCTCCACCACAACCTGCACCACTAACTAAATCAGCAAGTGGTACAGTATCCTGGAATGACGTGGTAAATGCATCGGCATCACTACGTCAACAGGCATTGCTGCCTGCACCAGTATATCAACAACAGCCCCGCACTAGAGGAGCCCCTTATCAGCAAATGCAACCCCAGTACATCCAACCCCAGTACGCTAGCCAACCTCAGTTGCTACATTACGGCGCAGCACCACAGCCACTGTACCAGCAACCCCCTCAGCAGTATCCTGGTTACCAACACGGCACATTTTAAGCCATACGGTAGTTAGTGATATGAATCGCCTTCAGCCCCTCTATAGCATCACTAGAGGGGATTACTAGACCCACCATTGTGGACTGGTATTGTAAGGGGGCGATTACGCCATTTACCCGCATCACTACTAAGTGGTGTCGTGGTAAAACTCCTAGTTCATTTAACAACCCAATCATATTTTTTTCATACTTGTAGGCTAACTGTGGATCTACTGATATCATAGTAGTATCAGGGTGACTACGTAGGTAGTCTACATGCATTTCAATCATGTTTAAAAACCCTATACTAGTATAGACAGAGTCTATCGTATTACCATTGTTTGTAGCTAGTGTAAAACTCATCCTCAACCTCACTGTATTACAACTGAAAGAAGTACATTTCATACCTATATTATCTACTTGCACTACCTCTAGTATAACTAGTAACAGCCACAGGAGTTTCAGATGCAAAATCAATCCCAAGGGGTACTAGAACAGAACCAACTACACCTAGAACTTTTAGGTATAGGTGGTAATATCAACCCCTTCATAGCCCATGATAGTTCATCTCGTATACAGATGTTCTGTAATCACATTGGACAAGCCTTGGTACTCAGGCACTCAACCCCCAAACGAATCTTCACTGGAGCTGAAGATGACTTAGGTAAATACACCTTTGGACACAGAATGCCTTGTAATGCTAACATTATTAAGGTTATCAATCGCATCCCTATTAAGCACGGGTATGGTACTATTAAAGAAAATCCAGAAGTGTGTGTGATTTTCGAGGACGTGGAGACCAAAGAAGTAGACTGCATGTTAATTCACAACTACCATGCGTTACACCCGGTCTTTGGATACAAATATAACTTCCATAAAAATGCTGTATCCAGACTAACCTCTGGTCAGAACATTGCCAAGGGTACAGTCATAGCTGATAGCCCTGCTATTAAAGAAAACGGTCAATACTGCATGGGTCGTGAGACTAACGTTGCTTACCTAGCTATCCCTCAAGTAATTGAGGATGGTGTGGTAATCTCCAAGTCTTATGCCAAAAAGCTAGCAATTGATAGTATTGGTAAACGTACGATCTCATGGGGTAAGAAGTTTTACCCAATCAATCTTTACGGGGATGTAGATAACTATCAACCATTCCCACAGGTAGGTCAAAAGGTACGTGATGATGGTTTGCTAATGGCGTTACGGGAGTTTGACGTAGCCTCAGGTATAGTGAATATGACACAACAGGCCACTCTAGCTACAAGCGTGGACTATACTTACGATAAGCTTACATACGTAACCGCAGCATCCGATCTAGAACGTGTAGTAGGGGCTAAAGTTATTGACGTTGAGGTAGCACATAACACAGCCGCTCAGGTGCCTGCAACTCCACATGGAATGTCAGGACAGTTAGAGTTCTATAACAACATTCAACACTCGTACTACTCTGCAATTCTAACAGAGTATCGTAAGCTTAAACACCGTCGTAAGGCAGGGTTAAAGCTAACACATAAAATGCATAGCCTAATCAAACGGGCGCTTTCAGAAGTCCCACCTACCCCGGTAAGGAATGTACCGGCTGTACAAAAGTTATATCGTAAAGCTCCAATCGACGACTGGTTGGTAAACATTACGTTTGAGTGTGCTGTCCTTCCAACTATAGGATGGAAGGTAACAGGCTCTCATGGTAATCGTGTCTAGTGTAAATATTTTATAGAGGTAACTTATAGTATGGCAATAACGAGGATAGTAAAATGTTTAAAGTCATACCTATAAATAGCCGTTATGAAATTAATTTGAATGGCGAAATACGTACTACCGACGGAACAGCATGCACGCTAGAACGTCAAGGCAATATGATTAGAATAAACAGGGGTTCACAGGAGTTTAATGTGGACATTGAATGGTTAGCATTGATAGCGCACTACGAAGTTAACCTACCACCACACTTAAGTAAGAGGATATTTGATATAACCTTTGTAGACTGTGATGATCAACATCTCAGATTACATAGTAAGAAACTAATGGTTTTCAATCGACCGATGATGGCTGAGCCTGGATATCGTGTGGTTCCAGGGTTTACTGACTACGCTATAAGTAGATACGGTGACGTAATTCTTAGTTGTAACCCAGACCAGCGTATCACGGTACATAAACCAAAACAAGGTTATCCTACAATCGTAGGTAATAATCCTGATAAAACAAATACCAAAACAAACATATTACTACACAGACTAATTGCATTAGCATGGTGTAAGAATGATGCACCTGGTATAAAGACAATAGTCAACCATCTTAATGGTAATAAATCTAATTGTTTAAATACTAACCTAGAATGGACCACGCAAAAAGATAATCTTGCACATGCTGTTGATACCGGACTACGTGTAGAGTGTATTAAGTGTAGGGTTAGGGATATTGAAGATGGGATAGTAACAGATTTCCCTTCTGTCCGACAGGCCTGTGAGTTCATGGGCATTACACTTAGTACTAAACTAGCGGCTTTAAAAACACGTCCTATAACTAAACTGATTAATGAGCGATATGAGTTTAGGGCTGCAAATGATACTCGTCCATGGGTTAGCACCACTTGTGGTAGCTTAAAAGGTGGTAGGTACATCACTACTGCTAAATGGGTTGGTGGGCATACCGAGACGTTTACTAGTGTAGTTGACATACGTGAACGTTTTGGGGTGAACACAGGGTTTAATTCTATCAAGGAAGTGGTTGATAAAGCTCGTGAGCTCCATCCTAAGGTTACCTTTGAAGTAAAGGATATACATAAAGGGGGTACTGTAGAAGCGAAGCACATCGAAACTGGTGAGGTTATAGAGGAACCCCACACTAGAAAGCTTGCTGCGCGTTTAGGTGTGAGTAGGTCGGGTATCAGTTCGTGTCTAAAACGTGCAGATAACACGGTGTATAAAGGATATATCTTTAGATACAAGTCAGATCTACCATGGCCTACAGAGTATAGATACAAAGCGAACAAGCCGAAGTGCATTTTGGCAACCAATAGTAAGGGTGAAACTATCGAATTTCCGTCACTCAGGGCTATTGCAAAACAACTACGGGTGTTACGTCAGAATATCAAGATTCGTCTAGATACTGACGTAACACTGAGTGGTTGGTCATTCAAAACTATTACCTAGTATAGTTCGCTATGGGCGTAATCCCATAGTGCGCCTCCTTTAATTGCTGGAAGTTCCCAAGTGTCCTACGTACCATCCCACCTCGAAAGAGACTGCCTAAATGGCGACAGTGGACTGTGTAAAAATCGTAGGGCTGGGAAAACCGTGGACATAATGTCCCTTTAGCAGCCAAGCCTCTAAGGACTGTCGTGAGACAGGCTACGAGGAAGGTTCAACGACTAAGGCCTCACCAGCCTGTAGCTGTCAGTGACAGTGAAACGGGGAGTACCAAGTCTGTAGGAAACATGACTACAGAGGTAAAGATATAGTCTGGTCCCTAATGTAAATTGGGGCGGGTGTCTTAGCACACCGGGCTTGATAGAGCGGTATAAACCAACGGCTCAAGCTGGACAGTACGAAAGGTGTTATATGTGATATCTGGGAAGATTCAGATATGCCAGTAGATCGTTTTGGCACTCGTGCTGAAATAATCATGGACTCTGGTGCGGTAGTAAAACGTTTAAACCCCGGGCAGTTGTATGAGCAGTACGTAAATGCGACTAGTGATCAGGTTGCACGTCGTGTAGTGGAGTTAATGCATCAAGGGAATCAAGATGCTGCATGGAAGTACCTAATGGATTACTACGGTGTAGTATCTCCTGAAATGAGAGATCTATGTATTAGAGAACTCAATACCCCAGAGTTAATCACTAACCATTTGACTAGCATAATTAATAGTCCACTATCCGTCTGGATGAAGCCTGATAATGTTAACTTAGGATTACCATTGGTAGAAGGACTTAAAGAGCACTTCCCTCTAGAATTTGGCCCTGTAACTTATAGGGGTAGAAGTGGTAAGATGGTAACTACTAAGTCACCGGTTATTATAGGGTCAACATATCTATACCTACTGGAGGCTAATCCTGAATCGTGGAGCGCTGTAGCCACGGCTAAATTACAGCATTTTGGAATCCCTGCAATCACTAAGTCTAAAGATAAGTATGCGACTCCTTCACGGGAGAATCCTATACGACTTACAGGAGAAGCAGAGGTTAGATTAATCACAGCTAATGTTGGTGGTGATGTAGCTAGAGAGTTACTGGATATGAGCAATTGTCCAGAGTTGCATAAAGCACAGGTTGCAGCAATACTTGCAGCAGAGCATCCTACTAACATCAATAAACTACCTACGGTACCTAAAATTGGCAATCGTGCATTAATGTACGTGAATCATGTCCTAGAGTGTGGGGGAATCCGTATGGTTTATAAGGAGTATCAAGATGAATCGCATACTAGCTAGAGATCTACTGAAGCTTAAACCGTATGAGATCTGGGCCATGCCGGATCAGGATATCACGTTAGTGTTTGATGACGGTGAGCTTCAGACTACTCAGAGACTTACTATTTATAGTTGGTACTACTGGGAGTTTCAGCGTGTCTATACAGACACACCTCTGCTGATTAAACATCACATTAGAGATCGTATAATCTCTAAAGGGGTTCACCTAGATCTGATGGGACAGTCCTTCTGGGACTGTTACTTCTCACATGGTGGAAATATCTCTACTGAGGTGTTATCGCGTATGGCATACCAGATACTTAATGATGTCTATAACGACTTCACAGAGACACTGGAGGAATGGGTTACTACCATCAATATACTGGACTATGCTGAGATTGTAACACACCCTGAAATCCTAAAGGCAAATGCTGTAGCCAGGGATCACCCTGGTGAACGTAGTATCACTGCTGCTAATGATCTAGCACTGGATTACCTATATGGAAACGATACTACTTTCGCTGGTAACAACATTAGGCTCATGTGTGGCACTAAGACACTAAACGTAACACAGGTGACACAGTCAGTGTCCCCAAGGGGCTATCTTACTGATACAGATAATCGTATCTTTAGACACCCCATCGTTACGAGTTACACTGAGGGACACAAAAGGTTACATGACTCTATTACAGAGTCTCGTAGTGGGGCTAAAGCATCTGGTTACTCTAAGACTGCTATTGCTGACACTGAAACCTTTAATCGGAAGATGCAGTTAGCTGTTGGTGTGGTACAAAGATTACACCGTGGTGATTGCGGTACTAAGCACACTGTAAAGTTTCCAGTGCGTGCAGGGGACTTAGATACCTTAGCAGGGAAGTACTATGTAAATGACTTAGGTGCTTTAGTAGCAATTACTGAAGACTCTAAGGAGTTAATCAACACCACGATAAACCTACGTAGTGTACTTGGATGTGCACATCCTGATCCAGCTGGTGTATGTGCTACCTGCATGGGACAGCTAGCATACTCTATCCCAGACAATACTAACATTGGACACGTTGCTGCCACTGAGTTCTGCGCTGCTTTATCACAGAGCATACTTAGTTTTAAGCATAAAGAGAATAGTGCTGTTGCGTCACGACAAGCTCTAGACTCGGTACAACGTAATTTCATACGGGCTAGTGATGATGGTAGAGAACTACTGTTAGCACACGAGCAAAAATGGCGTACCCTCAGTATTATAATAGATCACAATGATGCTGAGAACATCAAGGACATTCATCAGTTAGACACTAACATGGAACTAGCAGTCACTAGACTGTCAGAGTGTACGTGGGTCAGAATGGTAGGTGAGTGGGAAAACGGTAAGCCGTTTGATGATACCCTTCAGGTATCTAACGGTAAGAAACTATCGTCAGTGTCTAAGGAGTTACTAGGCTGGATGAAGCTCAAGGATTGGGAATTAACAGAACGTGGTGATTATATAGTGAATCTAGACGGATGGCCTGCAGATCAGCCTATTCTAGTATTCCCAATGCAGAACATGGGGATGTTAGAGTACATGCAGGTAGTGAGTTCTATGATACTATCTACACGCTCTGCTAAGAGTAATACCTCTGGAGTTAAAAGGTTAGACCAGTATAGCACTAGAGAATCAGCGTTGTTAGATCTTTATAATCTAATCAACTCAAAGCTCGAAGTGAATATTGCCTATGTAGAGTTGATACTATACTCGACTATGGCTAAGTCTGTTAAGGAACGACAATTCTTTTTACCAGGACCAGAGGAACCAGCGGTGTTCTCACCGTTTAAAGATAACATCCAGTATCGAACTCTATCAACGAGTTTCGTAAATGGGTACGTGCAGCAGACACTTACGTCTCCGTCATCGTACCTTAAACAGAATCGGGTAGATCATCCGATGGACGCAATGATGAGGTAACCCCATGGGCGGCAGTACTAAAGTTTGTAGAATAGATCTGTACAGTCATAACGTTACATTCACGAAGATGACACCGGATGTACGTGCTGCGCTGATGAAGTTTTGTCAGCGCTTAATGACGTTTAAAACTGTCTATAAACCAGGCAGAGGACATCACGATATACCTGATCGTGTATATGCCGCCTCCAACAGGAAGCGTAGTATATTACGCTTTCACATTCATCAATACGAGGAACTGTTAAAGTTCCTGAAGTACCATGGCTGGGAAAAGGACAGCTTTAAAATACACAGTCACGTTCCTGTGGATGGGGACTGTGTAGACTTTGATTTTACACCAGACAAAAAGCCTTTTGAATACCAAGAGGGGATTATAGAACACTTTGTAACACCTGGACATACTAAGGTAAGTAACCTACAAACAGGTTTGGGCAAGGCGGCGAGCTTAGACTCTAAGATAAAAGTACCCAATGGATGGCTCCGTATGGGTCAAATGGAGATAGGTCAAGAGGTAATTACTCAGGACGGATCTACTTGTAATGTAATTGGTGTGTATCCTCAGGGGGAGTTAGATCTCTACTGGGTAACCTTCGCAGATGGTCGACGTACTGAGTGTTGCTTGGAACACTTATGGTCTGTATATAGTTCAGATAATAAACTGGCACTTACAGAGGTATCAACTGTTGTAGATACTGCGTATATTCGGAATGTATTAGAGCGTGGGGAATCTAGAGTATACATTGATCTGATTGACTCAGAGCAGAACGCTGATCACGTGTACTCACAGGATTCATATGCCGTAGGATTTAATGTTACTAATGCTCAAATACCTAACGAGTATTTAAATGGATCCACAGCTCAAAGGATGGCGTTATTAAATGGAATTTTTGATACTCCGGGATTTAGCACAGCAGGACAAGCAATGCTATATAAAACACTAGATTTAAAGGTAGCTACAGATCTAGTGTATCTTGTAAGATCATTAGGTGGCATGGCTTCATTTACCCAGTATAATCCAGATAGTGGTAAGTATGGTGTGGTAATGAGGGTACCATGGCTAGTAAGTCCCTCTGAAGGTAAACGTAGGTTACAGTTAGTGTCTATTGAGTACTCTAGAAAAGCAGAGGCTCAGTGCATTGCAGTAGATCATCCCTCGAAGCTTTACGTAACGGATGATTTTATCGTAACTCACAACACGCTCTGCGGGGCTAAAGCTATACAGGAGATTGGAAAGCGGGCAGTGATCTCAGTGCCTGGGAAGTACGTGTATAAATGGGTAGGGGATGTAAAGGAGTTACTGTGTCTAGAGAAATCTGACATTATGGTAATACGTGGAAGTAAAGCATTACAAGCTGCTATCGTACGAGGGTTAGCTGGGGAGTTGGACGTTAAAGTAATTGTAATCACTAGTACTACGCTTTACAACTACTTTAAAGCTTTCGAGCAAGATGACTTTGAAGGGTATGAGTGTGAGCCCAATGACCTTTACGAGGCCTTAGGGGCTGGTGTGAGGCTAATTGATGAAGCACATGAAAACCTATACCTAAACTTTAAACAAGACCTCTACGGTCACGTGGCTAAGGCTATCTACCTTTCAGCTACGTTAGAATCAGATAAGCCCTTCGTAGAGAAAATCCTACGACTAGCGTATCCTAAAAGTTTAAGGTATAACAACATTCCCTATAACAGATACATAGATGCTCTGTGTATAGAGTACTATGTAGATAACGTGGAGAAGCTAAGGTTTACTAACCCTAGGAAGCAGTACTCACATGCAATGTTTGAGGCCTGTATCATGGAGGTGCCTGCGAGGCAGGATGCTTTCTGTACGATGGTTTACAACATAATCTCAGTAGAGTATCTAAAGGATAGACAGCCAGGACAGAAGCTTCTGATCTTTGCGTATACTACTAAGCTGTGTACTATACTGGCTGAGTATTTGGAAAGGGCAATTAACGATCCTACTATTATAGTAAATCGGTACATTGCTCAGGATGACGATGAACAGTTGTATAATGCTGACATTGTAATCTCCACACTCAAGTCTGCTGGTACAGCAATTGATATACCGGGCCTGAGAGTCTGTCTAATGACCGTAGCGTTAAAGTCCTCCCAACAGAACACCCAAGCCTTAGGACGGCTTAGAGAGCTTCGTGCTTGGCCTGAGATCACACCGAAGTTTTTATACATTGCAGCTACTAACATTCCAAAACATCAGGAATACCATCATCACAAACTTACGACCTTTAAAGGAAAGGTTAAAAATCATAATACAATTTCAAGTTATTATCATATCTAAGGAGTTAGCATGGACGTAGTAGAAGGTTGTACCTGTCAAGGTTGCGGTAGGGTTTATACCGTGGATATACTAGTCTCAGATGATCTCTGGGTTCGGATAAAACCACTAGGGAAACCTTCAGGAGGAGGGTTACTGTGTGGTACTTGTATTGTTAGTAGGATAGAAGACTTTGGCGTGTCTTCTGCGTGGGGGTTAAAGCAAGAGTAGTCAGTAAAATATAGTGCATTCTATGTAAGCTTCCCTGTAGTATGAGGTTAATATGGAATCACTAGAATTACGAGAGATTGCATGGTATGAGTCATTGTTAGATACCCGTGGTTGCAAACACTCTCAAATGGAGAGTGTGTTTAATGCACTTACCGACTGTCATGAAACTTTAGTGGCAGTAGATGAACTAGGGCAAGTCACACTAGTTAAAACTAAAATGCCTGATTACCGTAAAATGCAATCTCATTGCCGACTTATAATAAAAAGAGTAATTGAGTCTATTACACACACTAGCACTGAACAACACTTAACTAGAGTGTGTGAAATGTTAGAGTTAATTCAATTGATACCTGATACGTATTGGTTGATTTATAAATTAAACAATGCCTTACTGGTAGCAGACGCCACACAACTCGAAGCCTGTATAGAACTATCTAATAAAGCGTACCATACTTTGAATACGATTGACGTAATCATGACAGCACCATGGGTACTGGGTAGGACTTATAGAGCTTTGAAAGAGATACACCGTGCGCACACTGCACTAACCAAAGCATTAATCGCATTGGAGTAGTGATGAAATTAGATGAGGTATTTGTATGTGCCTTACCACAATCAGCTATTAAAGCTGGAGATGCTAGAGTCGCTAAACGTTGGTACGGTGCAGCTATGCAACCAGGACCTTCTGGTAGAGCATACCTGCTACCGCATCCTATTACACCAGAAAGTTTTGAAGAGTTTCTAGGTTACGTGGGAGATAACCCTAAGCTAAAGTTCCTAATACAGTTTTCATTGGTGGGACTATTGGATTGGCATGGGCCAAAATATCCTAAAAACTTAATACTTCCAGGTTTACTATTACGTAGACTTAACCCTACAATGCCTCCACGGGTAATAGTAGCTGGTGGTAGGGACTACACTGACTCTAAAGTAGTGTATAGAGAGATAGACCGATTCTTAAAGGAGCATCCAGATGCAGAGATTGTATCTGGTATGTGTCGTGGGCCGGATATAATGGGTAAAGAATATGCTGAAGAGCATGGAGTTCCATGTGAAAAAATGCCAGCATTATGGGATCTATATGACAAACCTGCAGGATTTGTACGTAATCTAGCAATGGCAGTATATGGCACTCATCTCATTGCTTTTTGGAATCAGCGCTCAAAAGGCACTGGGAATATGATAGACATAGCTAGAGCCAATGGATTATCAGTGGTCGTAATTAAATATCCGGAGGTGGGGTAGTAATGAAAGCATTGAACTTAACCAATCATATATTTGGGAAATTAACTGCTCTAGCCCCTCTTATCAAGTGTAAAAAAAGAGGGTGGACTTGTTTATGTACGTGTGGTAGATATATATGGGTATCCACCTCTGAATTAAATCGTGGATATATAACTAACTGCAAGCATTATCTTCATAAGCAATCAATTAGGATAGGTGACAGGTTTGGAAAGTTAATAGTCGATAAGATTTATATAGATGAAACAAGTAGACGATATAAGACTACTTGTACTTGTGACTGTGGTAATGTTAGGCATAATGTGGCGATTAGAAATTTACAGAGAGGGACAGCTACACATTGTGGTTGTTCAAGAGATACATCCAACTTGGGTTTACCAGAGGGGGTGGCTGCAAGAAACAGTCTTATAAGTTCCTATCGGTGTAACGCTAAACAGAAGGGCTTGGTATTCGAGTTAAGTGTTGATGAATGTGTGTTATTATTTAATGGTAACTGTTACCTGTGTGGTATACCACCAAATAGTGTGCATACTAAGAAAGGGGTTAAAGGCTCTTATACATATTCTAGCATTGATCGTATTGATTCCGATATGGGTTATGTAGTAGAGAACACTGCTAGTTGTTGTAGCGAGTGTAATTACTTAAAACTTAATAGAACTAATGCTAACTTTTTAGCACATTTAAAACGAATTATCGATCACCAATCAGCGCTCAAAGGGCACTAAGAACATGATAGACCTAGCTAGAGCCAATGGACTATCAGTAACCGTAATTAAATATCAGGAGTAGTAAATGGAAAGCTTAATCACAGTAACAGCAGTACGCATCGCATCCGGTATAGCAGTAGCACTGTATAGTGCATTACCTGTGGCAGGGTTAAACTATCGGATTACCGATGAAACTGAGGGTGAGGATCTTACAGAGGATCTAAACCTAGTATTAGCAGAGCTTACACCTGAGTCTGCTGGTAAGTATACCATACATGCACCAGACGGTACAGCGTGTTCCGGGGATGATTACCTAACAACACGAGACGCCATCAATGAGGGTGGACTCTTTGTGAATCAGGTAATGCAAGTGTACCGTGCAGCGCAAGTCACTGCCGCAGAGGAAGAGGCTGCAGCTATTGCTGCGGGTGAGCAATTTGAACCAGTAGATGAAGTCTAGGAGTAGGAAATGGATACTAAACCTGTAGCGGGTGTAATAAACCGTTCAGCAGTGCAAGCTGCTACACATATCAAGCATGGAAGTCCTGAGGACTTCCACTGTATCATTGCTGCTACTAATGAGCGTGTAAGTATTACGTACGATACCTGTACTAGTAAGCATTTAGACACTGACATTGCGGTGCATTCTGAGGACGGTACTTTCTACTGTTGGTTGAATGAACTGAAAGACGCCCTCTGGTTAATAACCCTCTAAACTCAAAGCCCAGGAAACTGGGCTTCTATGACACACTACAAAAATAAGGACACTATCATGGCCAGATCTAATAGACATTATACTGATGGGGACATAGTGGATAAGCCTACTGTGTGTAAGAAACAGTTAGCTAGTGATATAGAGAGCTATCTATCAAAGGGTGGCACAATCAGTCCTGTTGATCATGTAGGTATAGCAGCCTCTGCAATATACCTACCTACCATAAAGGCAGCTAAGCTGATAGGGGTATCACACCAAGTACTTGCAATGGCGGTTACGACTGGAAGTTTGTATGGACGCACCACCCCCGAGTATAGGTACGTACGAGGTGCGCTACACTTTAATAAAGCAGGACTACTGATATGGATGGCTGGTAGAAAACCTGGCTCCCCAGGACGCTCATTACCAGCTAATTAATAACACCACTCCCTAGCCTACACGCTAGGGAATACTTTTTTTAGCATTTAAAATAATTTCAGATACATATAACCTAGGTGTATACAAGTAGTATTCATCGGGAATGCTACAGTACACCTTTAAATTCTGGAGTAATAATCATGAAAAACTTAGCCAGCACCATAGTACAGAATGCAAAAGCCCACAATGGCAAAAATAGGTTCATCTACTGGGATGGCACTAATGATCAGGATTCCATCCGCGCGGGATTCCGTGCGATAGTGGAAGCAAGAGGGTTCACCTTTACAGGTGCATCCTTTAATGGTAAAGGGTCTGTCACCATTAGGGGTGTGGGTAAGCCAACGTATGCATACGGGCTTCCGTGTAATGCTGCGGTTAGCTCACAGGTCTCTATAGTGCTACAAGAGGATCGTGGTATAATAAGGGAAGTTTATGGTAGGGTTTTATCGGAACTAAAGTCGGAGGAATTGCAAAGTCTAAAAGAGGTTTTGCACTGGTAGTCCTGAGTCCTTCGGGACTCTTTTTTTTTTGTACTTTATAGCGGCATAGAGCCATACTGGTACCGAAGTACCAGTATGGCATGTACTCAGGTTAAATCGTCTAGTCTAGTTTCAAGGTCGTCAAGCTCAGGTTTCTTTGCCAGCACGTCTTCCCATGCTATCTTGAAGAGTAGTGTAACGTAATCCCTAGGAAGTGCTAGAAACTCTGTAAGGTTTAAACCAAAACGTTTGTAAATACCATAGCGATGATAACGTCGTATAGTAAAGTACAATGCAGAGTTTTCATCTATGTCTTCATCAGGATGTAATGCCACTAGATTCAACGGGTTCTCAGTTGGGGGAGAGTCATGGTTAAAAAGCCCATACGTAATGTCATAGGCTTCTCTGAGAATCAACTTACTGGTAATGTTATCCGCGTGTGGGATGTTATTAATCAGATAGTCAATCTCATTTACAGTCGGTGGTCTTATCCCAAACGAAGGTGCAGCTACAGCTCCGCGTGCTGGAGCGTTCGGATCAACCTTTGTTTGGTTAGGGCAAAAAAAATCTGCTCTACCTCTAAAGGAATAAGCCTACGGTGTAATGCATCACCTTCACCAGTGACCTGTTCTCCATGACAGGAAGGACATTCGTAGTTAGGGATAGCCACTATACTCAATGCAGAGTTTTCTATAGCTATACCAACTTGCTCAATGATGGCATCCATAATCTCAGGCACTGCTGACAGTTGACTACACATATTGTCAATAGTACCACGATCATCTATTACACCCTCACCCCCATCCTCACCCAGCTTAATACGAAGTATCCAGTGTGCATACTGTCGTAGGGCTGTAACCTTTCCCTGGTTAGTCATGTATGTGTTACGCTCAGCACCCTTCAGAGACTCCTTAAAGGAGGACTCAATCATATTAGAGATATCATTGACCCATTGCATCCCAGACTTGATGTACTCGTCTAGAGTGGGTACACGGATATCTAAATACAACTCATCAGTAATCTTGATGTTTACGTACGTAGTTTTTAGACTAGCCTGGTAGGCTTCTAAGTCTTGTACTGTAACCTTACGAAATCTATTAAACATGTGCTTACTTTGAGTATCACTGATCCTACTAGCATCCGTCCATAGTAACTTAGAGATACTAACGTGTGCTTTAGACACGTGATTACAAGTACCAATGTTAGCAATACAGGGCTGTGCTAGTGGATAACCCTTAGGATAAATAGTGCAAAGAATGCCCCACAGTAATGTAGGATAATCATTTACAGATATCAATGTACGTAAAGACTCGGTGTCAAAGTCCTTCAGTGTAGAATTGTATACGTGACCTAATACGAAGTTGATTAGAAACTGTTTGATGTACACCGATGAGTTAGAGAAAATCATTCCGTAGGTATCTCTACCTAGATCGACTTTCTCTCTAGCCATTCTACGATCCAACTCTAGTAACGCAGATTCACTAGGAGCCTTTAAAGATACCCAGATACCAGTGTGCCATAAAGGCACCTGTACTATGCCGCCAGTGCCTAGAATAGAGGAGAGTTTAAATAGTGCTGACTCTCCAGTAATAGAACCCCCTGGCTGACTAGGTGAGATTTTAGGCTTACCAGCTGAGATCTTACCGGCTTCATCCATAATAAACTGAGACCACTTAGAGTCTTCACGTCTAGCAGCTTCAGTGTATACGTTTCCACGGATCAGGCACTGTGTGGCCTCAGAGATGGCTATTAACCATTCTTTAGTAGCCTCACTAGTAGCAAGATCCATTTTAGGAAGATCACCCACTACTGCATTGAAATCAGGTAATGTGGTATATGGTAACGATAATGCATCGTCATGTCCTACCGGTACAGACTCACTACGAGGATCTGTATCCACTAGTACATTTTGAGGGTTACCTACACCGCCCTCTGTTTCATTTGATTCTGACATGTTAAGCTCCTGTGGGTGACTTAAGGTTTACTACTAGGGTATCCCCTTTAACGTTAGGATCCGCTAGCACTGGATCTACGATAGCACCGATTTCATTTACAGTGGGGATTACTACAGCATTGAAATCTGTCATCCATACGCGATAGTCTTCAGCAATCATAATAGCTGTAAGGTTATCGTCAGGATCATTACTATCCCCACGTACTGTGTTATGTTTATCTTTAATTACCTGTAGCCGACCCTTGAACTCAGTAATGTCTCTTACTAGAGTACCACCTGCGATTTGTAGCTCGGTAGTGTCAGCAATGGCATTGATAATGTCTTTGTTTTTAAACACTAAGCTAGTAGCTGCTGAGGATCTTAGGATCTGATCACAGGCATTAGATAGATCTCGTAGATCATCAAGGCTGGAGGACTTGGATACTTTGGCTTTGGATTTTGAAGCTTTGGATTTTGGCATGGTAGTTACTCTGTAGGGTTGAAGGTTGTAGTCGTACATTATATAACGGCCGTGTATATTTTTTTCATCTATCTAGATAGTATGAATTTATAATGAGGGATTTCCAATGAGTTGGTCAGATATTTCAGAATTACGTAATGTATTACCACTGCACAGATGGAGACTATACCAAACTATTAATAGCATAATGGAGTCTATTAAGTTTGAGGATCTAGGGATCTCTGACCTGATAGATGATGTAAGTATCTATGACTCCGAGTTACTAGGTATTGTACATGAGACCTATGTTTTTAGTGTGGTTAAAGCTCTAGCTGATCATGGTGTTAGAGTGGATTTAGAACAGTCTATTAACTTAGAAACACTTACTAGTATACTTTCTACTATACTAATATTACCAACAATCAGTGATATAGCAGCTGCAGCTTTAGCAATCATATCAGATGATGATGACTCTGTAATGATACTAGCTAACCTAGTAGATCTAGTTACAGGTAGTACTCCAGATTGGCATCAGGTTCAGGAACAGTTAGCTGACGTGGATGAAGCTTTAATCTTTAGGATCACTAAAAGTTTAGAGTATGTACGTACAGACATTCCAGTGGTACTACGTACTGATATTAAAACTAGGTATTTAACCAGAGTTACCCGGCGAGATGGTATAGTCTGGGATTGGTTGACTACAGGTGGTAGGTTTGGTAATAGTGTAGAATCCTTACTACTCCGACTAGGTTCACAGTTAGAGGACCTTACTATAGAGGAGTTAGCACGTGAGTGTATTGGGCTAGTACTAGCCTCTGATACTGAGGGAGATGCTCTTAAAGAGGCATACAATGGGGTAGGTAATATCCTAGTAGAAGACTTAAATAGACTCACTAAATTTATAGCCCTAGGAGAGGTAGCTCTGTATGAATAGTAAAACTAAACTAGAGTATCTGATCTACTCTATAGAGCGTAAACTCTATAATGATCGGAGGTGGATTTTCAGTACCTTTGGTATCATTTCACCTACAGATGTACAGGTGCATACAGCAACACAACAAGACCACCCCGAGGGCATCCCAGTATACGTAGACGGTTTCTTACGTGTAGTATCAGAGTCAGAGTCTTTTAACATCACAGGGTATAAAGAACTAGTTCCACTATTCGGTGTACAAGAGGAGGTTACTCTACCTGGTGGCGTACTAGCTAATGCAGCTAAGCCTATCAAAACCACGTATGGTAGAATCCTAGTGAATGCTTTACTACTAGTGTTTCCATTTGGTAGTAAAATAGATTACATCAATGAGTATATCAGTGCAGGGAAACTATCAGATCGTATTGGTAAAATGCTGATTGATGATCTAATCACTGTAGAGGACATACAGAACTACTTTAAACAGGCTGATTTTGCATCCACACTCACACAGTTATCAGTAGCCTCTGCTACTGAGAAGTCTATTACCACAGACCCTGAGATTCCTAAACGTAAAGCTGAGTTATTAGCTAAGTATAAGGATAGTCTAGATGACCCTACGGTGATCTCTAAAATAGAGCAGGAACTGATTGCTATGGATAGAGCCTGGATTCGTGGAGACCCCTCTGAAGGTTTCTATCGTGGTAAGGGTAAAGCTTATAACATCTCCCGTAAGAAAATGCATGTAATCGGTGGAGGTGAGGCATCCTTTGCAGATGAGAATCAATTAGATGTAATTGAGAACTCCCTAGCAGAAGGTTGGAATTTAAACGACATGCCTAAAATGGCTAACTCCTTAAGAGCAGGTGCTTACAACCGTGGTAAGGATACACAGTTAGGAGGTACTGTAGTAAAAGACATCTCTAGAATCTTTCAGAATACCAATATAGCTTCCGACGATTGTGGGGATCGTGTAGGTATTCCATTACCTGTTACCGATGATAACTATCAAGACATGGTAGGACGCTATCAGGTGGGCGCTAAGGCTCCATTTGATCTCAGTAAGGCAGTTGGGTTGATTGGGAAAACAATCCCCCTACGTAGTCCTATGACCTGTAAAACCCCTAATACAGATTACTGTAAAATCTGTATGGGAGACACCATTGCAAATAACCCCACAGCTTTAAGCATGTTAGCCGTAGACGTAGGTTCTAGTTTCCTAGGTCTATTCATGGCAGCTACACACGGTAAGGAATTATTAACAGTCCAGTATAATTTTATGCAGGAACTCACATAGTTCATTTGAAACCTCATACCCAGTAAGGAATTTTACAATGACAGCTAGAAAACCCACAACTCAATCCAAAGCAGCCTCTAAACTGCCATCATCTAAGCCAGCCACCAGCACTACGGATACTCAAGACACAGAACCTACACCGGTGGCGGAGCCAGTAGTAGAAACGTCTCTCAGGGGAGCGACGTCCGCTATTGTAGCAGTAGATGAATCGTCTTTTGTCCCTACCCCTACAGAGCCAGTAGTAGAAACTCCCCCAGTAAAGACGGCATTGTCCGCTAAAACACCCACCCCTAAACAGGTACAGTTAAATACGCCTCTTAAAAGGACTACACCCCCAGATCCATCTAACCTGCTAAACATCGTAAAGGATGGTTTGTCTACGTATGTTGATGGCATGCAGCCTAACCGTATCCTCACAGAACAGCAAGGGGCTAGATTTCAACTAGGTCTATGGAATACTATTAAGACAGTACTTTGTATTGAGGGGCCTTTATTCTACGCTGCAATGGATCTGTTATTAGAGTGTATTGATCAAAACTCTGATACTGTATTTGGTGGTCGTTACGTGTATCGTCACATGGACTCTGTTCCTATCTCTAATGATGATCGTAGAGCCTTAGAGCGTATGCTAAACCTGTTAACCCTTACAGCTAAACGATCCACACGTGGTGCTAGCCTTAAGCTAGTAGATCTAGGTGGTACTGCTGAAAGTCTACGTAATGGTCCACAGGGACAGCGTTTGATTTCTTACTACTCAGAGTAGTACACTGGAGCCTCACTAATTACTACACACTAGTGCTTCGGTACTAGTGTGTCACTATGCCGCATCACCTAATAGGAGGATAGTATATCCTAGGGAAATATACACCTATATTATCTTAATGTATACACAGCTACTAAACTAGAGAGGAAAGTGAAATGGTACATACTACCGAAGAACGTAAAGCTTATAAGAAAGCCTGGTATATAGCTAACAAGGAGAAAATAGCTGCACAAGAGAAAGCCTACTACGAAGCTAATCGTGAGAAGATTAATGCTAAGAAGAAAGCTTACCAGAAGGCTAACCGTGAAAAGGTAGCTGCGTATCAGAAAGCTTACCAGAAGGCTAACCGTGAAAAGCTAACTGCTAATTCTAAAGCCTACTACGAAGCTAACCGTGAGAAGATAGTAGAGTATAAGAAATCCTACTATCAGGCTAATAAAGAAAAGATGGATGCTAATTCTAAAGCTTACCAGAAAGCTAACCGTGAGAAGATTAATGCCTCCAGTAGGGCTAAACGTGAAAAGACGTAACTAATAAATTCTGGGATGCTTAAGCTATTTAAAATGTAACACTAGGAGTAGTAAAATGGAAGAAATCAAAGTAGACCTTAAAAACTTTAAAGTTACAGACTCTAGAATACTAACTTTAACAGATGCACGAAATGGTGTTACAGTAGCACATATTCTAGCACGTGCTGGGATGAGATTTACTGAACCGTATATTCTAGGGCTATGTGATAGACATGGACGTACTGTTGGGTTAGAACAAGCACTTGCTATGTTTCCAGAGGTGGACGTAGATTTAGTGAGTACGATAGTATGCGTGGAATCTAAAGAAACCATAGCCCATAGAATGGTAATATCAGGATGTAGGTTTACCAATCGTGAAATCCTGAAACTAACGGATTGTACGGGCACTAGTGTAGCACATGAGATGGCTATATTTGGAGCAACCTTTACACACCCTGAAATACTCAAACTAGTTACCAATTCTGGACGCACAATGTACCATGCGATGGCGGATGGTGGTCAGGTATTCACAGATCCTGAGATTCTAAAACTTACTGACAACGACGACCAGTCGGTTAAGGACGCACAAGACTGGTATTTAGAATTTTCAGAATCCTAAACAGAAGGTATTACAATGCACGAAATCAAAGTAGATCTCAAAAACTTTAAATTCACAGATACTAAAGTTTTGATGTTAAGTGACGACATTAATGGTAAAACGGTAGCCCATCTCTTAGCACAACATGGACACATCTTCACAGACCCTGAGATACTCAGACTGGCAGAACACACCGGATACACAGTAGCCCATGAGATGGCTCGTGCAGGGCACATCTTCACTGATCCTGAAATACTGCGTCTAGGTACCTTTGCTGGATGGAGTGTGGCGCATGTCCAAGCTGATAATGAGTGGACTACCGAGGATTCCGAACTGTTAACACTAGTCAATGCTACAGGTTGGACAGTGGCGCATGCGCAGGCTCGTAGAGGCTGGATTACGAAAAAAACTAAATTGTTAGCTTTGACTGATCTCACTGGATACACAGTGGATGATATAATTCATATGGACAGAGATCCATATTACATACCTGTGTTTAAAAGGCCTACGGCTGGTTCGTCATTACAGGGTATTCAGGCTATAGAACACGATGAGGGGGATGTCGTATTTAATAGTCAAATGCTGGATGTTACTAAAATAGATAAGGAGTGCAAAGAAGCCAAAGATCAGACTCAAAAAGAGTATCTTAAAGCCCCAAGTACGTCTATGGATAATGGTAATACTCGGGCACATGAACTAGCCTGGAAGGGTACTGTATTCACAGATCCTGAAATACTGACACTTCGAAATAACGATGGTTGGACAGTAGCTCACTCTATGGCTGATATTGGGTATGTATTCACTGATATCCCTACACTATCTTTAGAAGATGATGAAGGGGACTTAGTTGCATCTATTCAAGTAGAACACGGCTGGGTACCAGGTGAGGATAGGATTGCGCGATTAATATCCGGTGATGTAGATCGCAGGGTAGCTGAGTTACAAGTATACCACAACCCTGCTGTTAGGAACATTCTATTAATTAAGAACTCCTATAACACTACTATAGCTCATGCGATGGCGTATTATAAGTGGACTACTGAAGATCCTGAGTTACTAGCACTAGTGGATGATGAGGGTGATACAGTAGCACATATCCAAGCTACGTGGGGTTGGACTACTGTAAATCCTGAAATACTAGGTCTACGTAATATGCGAGGTGAAACTGTATGGGACGCCATGTGTCAGTATAATCTTAAACGCTATACTGATACACTTAAGACACTACCACCACCACCAAAGGACAATCAACATGACTAACCAATCTAAGTTAAGTGCCGCCTCACCCGACGGCACTTACGAACTCTTATTAGGACCCTTAATCCCCGAATATGTGGCGGATACCTTATTTGCGAGTCATACACCAATAATGCGTCGTATAACAGCTGGGCAATGTTTTGGAGAGTGCGGTCATCCTAGGCGGCAAAGGGATATGTCTCTTCAGAGTTTTATGAGTAGGGCAATGGCAGTAGATCACCTATATATCTCACATCAAATTCTAGCATTGAGTATAGTGCCCGCTAATCAAGTCAGTGTTAAAGGTCACCCCTTAGTTAAGGTAATTGGCACAATTAAACCATGCGGTCCCTGGGGTAAAATTCTGATAGTAGACTTGGAAAGCCAACATCCACCTTCAAAGCTATATGCTCGTAGTATAAAAACTATATATGATGATGAGTCTACGTTTACAGTGGTAACCTGGGATTACATCATAACCCCAACCCCTTGCCCTGGAGGTTAAACGCTATACTGATACACTTAAGACACTACCACCACCACTAGACTAATAATGAGAGTAACTAAAATGCACCAAGCCCCTACTGAAGACACTAGCACTACACCCCATGATGGTAATGCACGTGGGATAGCACAGCACGTAATCCCTATCCTACTATTACCAATCACAATCCCCACACTGTTGTTAATAGCCGGTGCAATCTGGGTAACTGATAGTTATAACTGGACTGAACACTGAGGAGTAATAGCGTCATAGGGACCGTCCCCTAAGGGGACGGATCCTTATGGTACTACTCTATGCCTTTTGTTTTTTTGAATTCGTACAACATTGCTTCTAGTGATGGATACTGGAGTACTTCACAACAGACCTCTACAGCGTTTGTACGAGCTGCTGTAAGGTTTAAACCTGCATGCTTCTGTACCATAGGGCCACGCCCTTTAACACTCCCTACCTCCGTTAGAGTGGTCTCTTTAGAGATATTTAAAACACTCTGCGTCCAAGGATACGAACCCTCAACGTCGAGGTCAGACACAAAAGTATTCATGCTAGTTTCTAGTTCTGGGAACTCCTCTAGTAGTGGTAATCCTTGTTGTTTTAAATGGTGTGATGGTAGTATAGCTATCCATCCCTTTAATGGTGCTGTAAGCTTATCGTACTCCTCTACCATTTTATCACTAGTAGTACCTACCACTAGTCCACGATCACGACAGTATAAATGCATGTCATCTGCTAGACGTTTAGGCGTACTGGAAAAGTTCTCAGTGTCAGTGTGTCCTAACAAGGTACGCATTAGACCAATGTCACCAGTGTCTTCGTTCAGTAGCTCTACACCGATACAGTCAAAGATACAGTACACTAGGTACTCTATTTTAAATTTAGTCTGCATTACCTGATGCCAACTCAGACCGGTATATGCATCTGCCTCAGCAAACCTCAGCTTTCCTAAGTTTAGGTGTCTGTTAAGTATTGCATCTAGTGAGTATGAAGGTTGATTGCCTTCGGTTACCCGCAGTTGCTTATATAGACACATACTGTCTATCCACTGAAAACTAGCAGGAGCATATATCCAGTGCCATAGATCAGCTACATGCTTACTAGACTTCTTACCAGTAGCTGTAACTTTAATCATTTTACCTTCACGGTATTTAAAGTATCTGTAAGCTCTAGGAAGGTTAGGATCACTAAAGTAATCAGCAGGATCTACTCTAGCACGTTTCATAGCTAAAAGCATTTTCTTGATATCAAAGTTGATACCCCACCCAGTGATGTAATCAGGTGACCATTCATGTGCACGTTCCAGTAGTCTTAGTACGACTTCAACTTCAGTGCCACAAACCACAACCTCTAACTCTATCCCACGCGCCTTACGGTATTTCTGTAAGTACTTACCAAATGCAGTATGTACCTTAGACTCTACACCAGTGATACCTTTTACGAAGTCTTCAGTAACTGCAATTATAGCCTTACTACCAAAGGTTAAACTACCTGCTAGTATTTCCTCCGTGCCATGCACAACGTCAGTCTCGTAGTCTAGTACAGCTACTGTAGCCTCAGAGTTTAGATCTGGGAATTTAGTTAGATACTTATCATGTATCAATGCAGAAGTAGTGATATCCGTTCCATATAGGTAAGGACTACGAGCTAGTACACGTAACTGTGGTGGTGGTCCAAACCACTCTAGTGCCTGTGCTACTTTAGCGTCTAAACCGATCTGTGTAGACGTGAAGGTATTACACTCTTTTAAAGGTACCCACTCACGTTTGTCTTTATAGTCACGATACCCTGGTTGATGTACATGTAACTCTCGTTGGTGATTTCTAATCTCCCGTAGTTTAGGAACTATCGTTCCATCATCGTAATGTACATGCTCTTTTACCAGTACAACATCATCCTGCCAGGTTCGGCGATCTTTGAAGTAACTAGCGTGTATACACTCAAAACCTATTTCTTTAGCCATCTTAAAACTACCTCTCTGTGAGTACACATTATACAGCTCAACTATATTTTACGAACCTTACAAATCTGAGACATACATTATTAAAGTGTAATATCACAATCACAATAGGAGCACAGCCATGAGTAAAATGAAATGGTCTACAGCCATGCGTACCAAACGTCTACTAGAGAACATTCTAGCAGGTGAAGCAATTAGAGTCTATGTCCCTAAAGGCAGGGCACAGTATGATGATACCTTGCTAAGCACAGGAATCTCAGGTGTAATGGATCACACCACTAAAAAGTCAGACTGCGTAAACATGGAAGAGCTAAACGATTTAGGACTAGACTTTACCAGAACTCCCACTAGATGGGTATGTACCACCCCACATAGTGAAATCCGTGAGACACTGGGTCTAATCATTAAGGATATGATTAGAGAGAATACCGAGGTGCTTAGTGTAGTACAGGCAAATCTAGAGTCTTTGAATCAAGAGTATACTGAACTACAACCGCCGTTACCACCGCTCACACAAGAGTATTAGATACCATTGAGTGTAGTTAAAATCGTGAGATCCTTATAGCATATTGGAGCATTAAACCATGAGAAATATAACGCTAGAAACGCCTGAGGGTAAAGAGTTTCACATTTTATTGAAACACTTACTGTTACACATTGAGGACTTTAAACCACTCAAACATTTCAGACCTGTAAACGGTGATGTATACGCACCATCAGTAGTTGGTGTTACGATCCGTGATCCTCTACACCAACCAAATGTCTATTTACAGGCACTGGATTTGGCATTGGTAAGAAAGCGTACGGCATTAGATTTTGAAACTAATGGTGCAGGGGAGTGGCGATGTATCAGTAGTAGACTTGTAATTTTAGAAGAGTTTATTGCTGTGGATAAAAAATTAGCCCTGAGAGCGTTTCTCTACTCTTAAAGAATTACGTGATAGTAATACGCTAACTGAGGAGAATGTAAAATGACTGAGGAAATAGTATCATTCGACGAGAGGCTAGAAGCATTGCTAGCAATGCTGGATGAGGGTGTACCACTTAAACCTATCTTTTACTTAGAGTCTAGTAAGATGCGAGACTCAGTGATAGCTGTTGAGGTAACTACACTAGAGGGTGATCCTATCGTACCATTGGATCTATGTGAGGTAGTTATGAAAACCGATCTGACATTTAAATGGTGTGAGGATCATTGGGTTTCTACGTCTATGGAAATAACCCGTTTCCAGGAGCGCGTTGCAGTGCTCCAACGTATGCTCGCTGAAAACAAGCATAAGCTAGCAAAGCTAAGGGCGACTAGAAGGGTTTTATAGTCTCCGGATCCTACCTACTTTCAGAGTATATCTGATCCTAAAGGGTTTCAGATACATATAACCTAGGTGTACATCAGTAGTATTCATCGGGAATGCTATAGTACACCTACTAATTTTGGAGTAACAAACATGAAAAACATAAATACATCTAAGGCTAGAGCTTTAACCACACTAGCACTAGAAGCCGGTATTAAAGATACTAGCTACATCACACACTCATCAGCTACAGTAACACGCTTTGAGGGCGAGTGTATAATCAAACTCAACGGAAGGTATTACCTTGCCGTTGGTAAAGGCCCTACTGGCGATGCCAGTGTGGTATCCGCCCAGGGGCGGATAGGATTTAAAGAGTTATCGGCAAAGGATGCCGAAATGGTATCCACCATGCTAGACCGCAACGGTGATGCCGTTACAGCTACACTCTGTAGTATACATGTCCTCTGCGGATCGCATGCAGATGCAGCAATTAGTATCTTGCGTAGTAATTACGCCAGGTCTAATCCTAGTGGCTGCTTTAAAATAATGGCCGAGTAATTACTACGTAGTCCCTACACCGTAATGGTGTAGGGATACTTTTTTTTTTTGTTCTCGATCATATGCTATGACGCTATCCCAATACACACCATGGAGTATACGATGAAAAGTACCCAACTCAAAACTAGTCTAGAGTCTATAGACTTCCAGTACAAAATGACATTCAAAAAACGCTTTACTGCTGCGATTGCTCCACTCATGGGCACTAAGGTTACTAACACCGACATCAAGAAAGCTAAGCTGGTAGACATTATCTCTGACGAGTTAGGTTTAAAGGTTGCATTTAAATTAGTTGAAGACTTTAAGAATGCCGCTGTAGAGATTCCAGATCTAGTAAAGTCTAACCCTTTACTTACAGACATTCGAATGAACATGGAGCGAGACTCCGAGAAGCTACTGTCTAAAGCTAAATTCATTACAGGTACTGTAGACCTTAAGAACTCTAAAGTGCATGGCGTGTACTCTGAGGTAATATCCACTATCTACATTGACCCTGCCTTTTTCAATGGACCTATGAAATTCACTGGTGATGAGATCGCAGCTATCCTTACACACGAACTAGGTCATCTAATGACTTACTTCGAAATGATCACTAGAACTACTTACACTAACTATGTGATACAGAACACTGTAAACAGACTAGTAGAGACTAGTAGTGTACCTGAACGTGCTGTCATAGTACAAGACATTGAAGACTCTTTAGCCCTACAGAAGGGTAGTCTAAAATCGCTCGTAGACGGTGGTAAGAAGGCGAAGTCTACTTCCCAGGTAATCATACTCAATGAAGCTCGTAACGCCTCCAGATCGATGGTAGGAGCTGACATATACTCTGTACGTGCATTCGAGCAACTCTCTGATCAGTTTGCAGCATTGCAGGGCTTCTCCGTACCTTTAGCTACAGGACTAGACAAACTAAACCGTAGTCATATCTCCAGACACAGTGTGCCTAGAGTACTGCACTGGATAATGCAGGCTATTAAGTTTGTGCTTTGGGTTGGATCTTGGTTATCCCTACAACCACAATTAGTATTCATGGCTGCAATCGTATTACTACAGAATCCCCTAGAGGAAGTCTACGATGGACCTAACCGTAGGATCACTCAGATTAGAAAGACTCTAGTAGACGGTTTGAAAGGGGAGAACCTTCCTAAAGAGTTACGTGATAGTCTGTTAAAGGATATCGACGAAGTAGATGACCTGTTACGTAATGTAAAAGAACGTGAAACGTTCTATAGCTTTATGTGGCGTAAGGTATTGCCATGGGGGCGTAAGACTACTACAGCGCAGGACTTTCAACAGGACTTAGAAGACTTGCTACGTAATGAACTCTTCGTAAGTGCTAAGAGACTACAACAATTGGTGTAATCATGACTATACAGTACCCTACTGAGTGTAGGATAGCACTGCAGGACGTGCCTACCGCAGTACGTGCGTCTACTTTAATACTAGGGCTAGCTACTGGAATAGCTTACCAGCTTCCACTGTCCCTAAACCCTGAACCACACCTAGACTTCTATGCCACTGAGTACATTAAAGTGGCTACCCTATTAAAAGACATAGATGCTGAAATAGCAATTGATACCTCAGCTATTATACTTTTAGTAGGTAAAGTCTATGAGGAACACTGCTTAAAGCCAGACTTACCTTGGTTTAAAGTGCTTTATAATCTAGGATACGCAATCTCCCCTAACACAGCAAGTGGTGGGGCCATTGAAACCTTTAATGAACTTTTTGCTAAATTGAAACCTTTTGGGAGCACGACATGAGTGATACAATCCGATCTACAGTACAACAGCTACGTAACCTAGTAAATCCTTCTGACGTTGGTCGTAAGGAGTTGCTAAACATGACTATCGCTTTAGGGGTAGCTAATGTAGCTGTACTACCATCCAGTTCTGTAACTAGCCCTACTAACTGGTATAACACTAACAATCTGGACTTAGTCCATGAGTTTGTATCTGAACTGAATGAGTTACTGGTAATTGATACTAAACTAGTGATGAAGCAGATTTTTAGAGCATGGCAACATCGCTACAACGTGCTACACTATGCTGCTAGAACTAGCTTTGTAACTCCAATGATTGCTATACTGAATGATGGTACAGCTAACGAGTATCGGATAGATCCTACTAACTCTGATCAAATGGCAGCGTTAGGTCATGGTGTGTATGTGGTAATGAGTTACCTTACAGGAAAGTCTAATGGATGATTTAATCGAATGGTCCGGTCTAGAGGACCTGACACGACAGTATGAAGTAGCTACTGAACAGTTAGAGGAAATCTTTAGTATTGCTGAAGTAGCCTCTACGTCCGGAGTATCACGTGGATTAATGGAGTCATTAGAGTCTTTGGTTCCAGAGGTAGCAAATGAAAACTTTCCAGCTATCTGTTACTCTACTAATCCTAGTGGGTTAAACCTAGAGATTGCTCAGGAAGGATTGATCGTTGGTTTCTTTACTATGATTGGAAAGATCGTAGCTGGGATTATCAAAGCGATCCTTTGGATACTAGACAAAATAATTATGATGATTGGAGCGATCTTCGGCTTTGATACTCATGGTGGTGAGTCTGGTGGTGGTGGGTTTAAAGCTCCTAATGTCTCAGTAGACACTGTCAAATATGAAGACGGTAAGGTTGAAAACTGGACTAGTATGAGTGAGGATTTGCGTAAGGTTTACTGCCTACGCATTTTAGATGAGCTACTCCCAGCCTTACAACGTACGAGCACTTGGAAGGCGGAGTCTGTAAAAGATCCATTGAATTCTAATGAGGTAGGCTCACAGTTAATAGTAAACATAATCGGAACTAAAGATCGTTTTATAGAAGACACTAGTGATGAGATCATTGGTAGTCTTAATCTGGCTATGGCGATGTATAAATCGATAGAAGCTACAGCACTAGAACTAGTGAATGGGGTAGATCTTAATAAAATCCCTGCTAGTCTAAAAACAGTTTCTAAAGCTAACCTGGACTTTAGAAAAGTTAAAGTTAAAGATACAGTGGGGGGTAGCCGTAAAGAGTTGTATACGGTAGTTACAGGTGGTAAAGTTAAACCTATTGAATTTACTAGCGCTCCTAATGTTTTGAAAGAGCACTGGGTAGCCTTCCAAGATGCCGTTAGTGTTCTCAAGACTGCTAATGTCTCTATAGAGGAACTTGCAAAGTTACCCTCTAGTAAAATCACCGTCTCTTCCTTGGACGATAAATGGGCTGCAGCCTTACCTAAAACCGTTGAAGGTTTACAGGATGAGGTTAAGGAGCGTAATGATGCGGAGGCTACTCTAACTAGCGCATTTGATAAACTTACAAAGGATACTGACGTAGCTAGTAAGGTTAGTGTTAGAAAGCCTGAGGAAAAGATAAAGCTACAGGAGCTAAATAGAGATATCAAGGGTGCTACTGCATCAATGCAGTTTGCATTTAAACCTGTAAACGGTATAATGATGGGCTATTTACAGCTGCTAGTGAAAGGTATTAGAGCGGTGCTAGCTGAGGATAAAGCTGCTAAAACACGCTGTCATACCTGGGCAGGGAACCTAATGAAGTCTGAGTCTTTTAAGTCACTGATCAAAGACAAAGATCTAATACTCAAGTAGGACATAAAGCCACTCCCTAATGGGAGTGGCTCACTATGCCGCAGTAGGCTATCTTACGTGGTTAATAAAGTTAATACTTACATCATCTATAATCCTTAGTACTCCATCTGCAAGTACTTCCATTTGTGTTGCAATGGTAGACGTAGCAGTGTCATCCTTTAGAGTATAGATAGCTAGATCAGTGCCTCCTAGTCCTCGTACAGACACAGAGATTACTTCACTCCCACCCATAGTCTTTAAAGCCTCATTGATAGTAGCAGTGGCTACAGTGCTAGAGGTTAAAGCCTTTGCTATTACAGCATTAGTTGAGTCGGTGATGGCACTTCTAAGACTAGTGTCTGCATACCCTACTTCCGTTAGGTAGTAATCTACTATAAAACTCTGAGCAGAGTCTATACTAATTACGCTACCATCCCTTACAGTAACATCAATGTTGCCTAGAGTCCGTTTAGGGGCAAACTTAACATCAGTACGTTCCAGTAGTAGTCCATTGATCTCAACAATGTCTGTTTCCAAGTACTGAGTGATCATAGTAGGTAAGGCTTCACGATACTTTACCATGTTAGGGTCTGTAGCAAATCGATACTTAGCATCGAATAGTGTTAGGTCTAACTGACGGTCAATCTTACGTGAGTCCTCTACGATGGGATTCCCTGAAGAGTCTACCATAATACTATCCTTAGCATATCGAATTAAAGGTTCTCCTGTGGTTTCGTCTAGTACGGGGTCTCCAGCTGCATGTAGTATAGTGTACTCTACATTTCCACTGGTAGTATCAAACAGGATGTGTCCATCAACATCACGGGCGTAAATGTTCTCAGTGTATGTCCATGGGATATCCTCAGCGTAAGTAGCCATTGGTAGACTACCTATAACACTACGAGAATCAGCTTTCAATCCTACCAACTGTTTCCCTAGGGTAATTACTACAGACTCCTCCATTAGACCTATAGCTCCTAAGGGTAACAACGCAACTCCCATTCTAGAATCTATCTCAGAGTGTGCCGATGGATCTGCTGGGTACTCAGAGATACTGTAGTATACACTAAACTCAGCCGTAAGGTCAAGGTTATGTGGGAGTAGATCTCCTTGATGCATTTTAAAGTTAGAGACTGGTAGTAAAGTACCTTCCAATGCGTAATCAGTGTCAATTACAAATTCATATACAGGGGAATCTCCAGTGAGTCCTAGTAATACACCATTGAGAAATGCTTGTGCACGCTCTTGGTGTGGTTTAAAAGCTAACTGTACGTGTAGCTGTGCTAGATCAATAGTAGTAGGGTTCATTACTATCAGTATAGTGTAACCATTCTCAGTGCGCTTTACTTCCACACTAGAGCTATTAGCTTGTAATGGGATATTAGTATTTTCGTATACGTGCTTCTTACCTACAACTACTGGAGCATCTAAGTAGTAGGGTGTAACATCAAAACGTTCTCTAGTTACGTCTAGTACGTAATGAAACGGTGTATACAAATATAGCGTGTTATTTAACTCCTGACTCACCCTTGCAGGAGTCATAAACTCTATGCTCTCCCTCTGGTCATCCTGTACTACAGTCAATAGTCCCTGATCGTAGGTATACAGTGTACTAGGTAGTATTACGTAACGATCCTGTGCTTTATTTACAGTGGCTAGATTTTGTAATACCGCTTCAGTGAATGAGATACTACTAGTGAGTGTACCTACTGTAGCAGATAAATCACCTACCTCTGGAGAGGGCATCAGTCTAGAGATATGATACACTCGATCTGTAACGTCATCTCTAGTTAGAGTTACGGTGTATCCCCGGTCTGATAGTAGGTTACGTAGATGTGTTTCTGTAATTGGGATAGCTTGGTAATTACTATTAGTGATTACACGCTCTCTGAGCTCGTCTAAGGACAATGCAAGCCTACCCCCTATCGATACACCCACTCCATATAAAGCTAGTGTGGTGAGTGCTGGGAGGGGTGCTGTATACTTGTCGTTATTATCATCCCCACGGTTTTCCCAAGTTACCCCATACTCACTACTAGGGTAATCATTTAGTATTAATGACAAAGGTCCTTTAGTGGTATATAGATCTACACGTATTTGAGACTGTAGTAGATTACGAGTGAAGTATATCTGAGGAATAGTTACACGTACTGAATCTTCTAGCACTGTAAGTACTGCTGTAGGTATAGTAGGATCAAAGACTTGGTCTGAGTGTGTAGTAAGTAACTCACTCCAGTTCCCACGAGTGTCCCCTGTAAATACCCTTGCATAGTAAAATGAGTCTGTTAAAGGTAGTAGCTCTGATATACCAGTAGACACATTCACTGGGAAGTAATGACTACGTACACTAAACTGATTTACAGGTACGTCAAAACGTAGGTAGTCTACATTGTCCAATGAAACTACACTAGAGTCTAGTAGGTCGTCTGTAAGGTCATGTAGTGGGTGTGCAATATTACCGTTGTAAACTACCTGAACCCCACCATGTGGCATTACACGTAACTCTATTGGATAGTAAATGCCCCAGGAGTATCCAGCTATTGTAAAGATAGTGTCTCTAGGAATAGTAAGCTTACGTTGATTAGCCGTGGTATCATTTACAGCGTGTTTAATAACCTCATCTAAAGATAACATTACTGTTACTGTAGCATTACTAGGCAATGCAAAGCGATCAATGTAATCACGGTCTGACATGTGTCTATAGATCTCTTCCTGAGTCTGTGCTAATGGGGGATATAACTTCCTAGCTACTAACTCACTGTTTAGCATACTAGCAGCCCCTGTAGCACTACTAGCCTCTAGTAGGAATACAAAAGGGTTACTAGCATCTTTAATATCAATCTCACCCTTATACTGCTCGTCTAAACGATCTAACATTATACGCTGCATGTCTGCAGGACTAAAACGTACCTGATCTATACTTTCTAAAAGACTCATTTTAAACTCCTAGTAAACTACGTTGTTCATTCATGATTGCGTAATATCGTGCATTAGGGATCCACCACTCTAACTCACTAGTCTCAGAGATACGAGGATAGCCTTCATAGTTGAAGTAATCCTTCTCTAGATTAGTAAGCTTGGTATACATAGTCTCACGTAGACCGTCTGCCATAGTAGCATTAAATAGAATGCTTACCTGGTTAAACTCTAAAGTGGTAATAGGATCATTGTACTCTACCCCTATACATCTAAAGGGAATACTCACTTCAGAGTTACTAGTGGATAGTGGTACATCACGGTTAAAGTTAAAAGCTGCCCCCGTAGGTACAGCTGTAGGGAATGCTGCACCACATGCAGCAATTTTCTGGACGTAGGTACGAGTGGGGTCTAGCACTAGTCGGTAGATCCTAGTCATGTAATCTATTTCATTCTCGACTATAGCTTCAGGATATGGAACCATACTACCTTCTAGCACTCTAGTAGCATACTGTGTCCAGACGTAGAACAATGCTGAGATTGGATCTCCTGATAAATTCCTAAAGCTAGCAGTAAGGTCAAAGGTTCCATAGTTTATAGGTCTAGAGTCAACCATGCTGTAAGACTCTTTCTTTAGACCCTCTGGACTAGTGTAAGTATCTACATTCATATCAGGCCATCCTGATAGAGATAGTAGGTTATTAGTCAACATTGGTATAAATGGAGATAGGTTATCTACTAAAGGTGTAGTGATTCCAGCTTTAGCACCAACAGGATCGAGTAAAGTTCGGATTGCTCTGGGTAATGTATGTGTAGCATCAGGTAACAGTGGAGAGAGAACTCTAGTCTCAGCTATGTTATCGTATGACAAATTTAATCTTGGTCTAGTGAAAAAGGTTAATCCGGCATTGTCTTTATTTGCCTGTGACGGACTTCCTACACTGCGATAGTTAATGCCACGTATCGTATTTGCAGTGGCTGAGGTTATTTTCCCCATTCCACTATTTCTTGAAACTTTATCAATTAGATCACTAGCTTCTTTCTCAGTTAACGTGTCCATGACTTCTCCATCGAGGGTAAACAAATGTTTAAAGATATGCCATTAACACCACTTAGTATCGTAAGTGGTATCGCTGACTTAATGCGAGCAGCTGATTCAGACTCTTTAATAGAGTATACTAAAAATACCCGTGTAGAGCCTGTAGTGTTAGTTGATCAGGCTATTAGGTCGCAGCCATACATGGTAGATGTGATGCAGACTATCACATCATTATTTTCAGCTTACTACTTACAAGCAATTTCAGTGTCTGTGAATGTGGGTAAAATCGACGTCGTAAGACTGTTAGATAAACTATCCACTGATCGGTCACCATTGAACTCTGCACTGTCCAGCTCATACACAGATGCAATCACTACTGAAGACTATAAATATAAGCTTCCTAATTATAAAGTAGCATTGGAAGCACGTGATGCGCCAGAACGTACCTCCGCTGGTAGTGGTAAAAACCTTGCAGTGTTAGGTAAAGCCTTTTCTGAAAACTCTGACCTTTCTGTAGGGAAAATGTTAGAGGTAGAACTATCAGATGGCGGACATACTGCCTCTATTCCTGTAATGGTTAGACTACAGGCTGTAACTACCAGTACCGCCTCACTGCTAAACATTCTTGCGGATAAAGCCTTTGGAGACTCTCTAGGTGAGAGGTATCATAAATGGCGTGCTGGTGAGTTGACTTTCATGCGTGATATCGTACTGTGTCAAGACATCATTGATGCACACCGTAAAACTCTAATGGAAGATAAAACTGGTATCTACGAGTCTATGCTTAAGCGTAGAAAGAATAATAGACTTTCAGCGATTCTTTCTGGTAGACCATCTATAAACACTGCCTCTACGGTAGTCGTACTTTCACGTAGTACTGCTGATCAGTTGGAAGCTAAAATAGGCGGTAAGCTGAGCAACTTCCGTAAGCGTGAAACACTCTTTAAAGATCTGTTTATTATGATCCTAGTAGTAGTAGATCCAGAGTGGGAACAGATTACTGTGTATCATAGATCTATTGATCATGGTAGTGAGTTAAGCGTAAAAGAAATCAAAGCTGGTAACCGTAACACTGGTCCAGACGTTTCTGAAATTCTAAAGGCTTATCAGTTAGGTAATGCCCCTACGTTCTAAACATCAGTAATTTAAAAAGGGATATCACTGATGTCAAAAAAACATGAAGCGGATGATCACCGTAATAAAGATCTTAAATGTAAACATCACCATAAAAAGGATCGTCTTCAGTGTATACTAACTGATTTGATGGGTAGTGTAGTTCATAATAAAATTGCCATAGCTGCTATAATAGAAGCTTTAGCATTGATTGATGATAACTTCGCTAGTCATGTTGAGAAAACATTCAACGGTACTACGAAGTCTATGTTTAATGATACATTACCAATGTGGAATTCGTTATCCTTCGAATACATTGTACCAGAGTTTGATCAAAGTAAACCTTTCAAGGTTTATGTAGGTGGTTACCGTATGGCGGAAGGTTCCTCTAGAGACTACACCGTCGTAAGTAGTACTATGATACAGTTCATGTATGACATCAGAGATGGTGGATTATATGAGCCTAACATCGTGATTGACTATTACACTCCTTAACCCTTAAGTACCTGGGTTGATTGACGATATCCCTTCGGGGGTGCCGTTTCTATATCCAGATCTACTAGCAACCTACAGGTGTAGCATGAAAATAGAAAACTTTATTAACTCCCTATTGCCCAACTTCGAAACGTCTAGGATTACTACAGACATTCGAATCGTCCGAGAGGAGATTGTGGAGACTACCTTAGGTGGTTACCAGAAAGCCTCTACAGTATTTACTGATCAAAATTGGAAGTCTGAATTCGCACGTAAGTTTGACAAAGCACTACAGCCACGCATCGATGATTATAAAACTAATTACATTGTAACGATTACTACTGGACTGACTCGCATACTAAAGACTCTGGATACTTTAAATGAGTTTGTACAGCAAGAATTCAACAATGACGTAATGCGTGATAGCTTGACTTATGTTAGAGCTAATGCAATTCAGTACGTAGAACTTGCTAGTTTTGTTGCATCGTACAGTCGTCTATTACTACTGATTACCTTTACAGCTGAGACTAATCGTCAGGACTCTAGTTCCGATGACGTTAATGCAAGAGACGTTCAGTGGTTACTGAAAAACCAAGACTCGTTCATAGTCGCTCTGAGAGCCTCTATGCTGGGCAAAAAGGAAGTGGCTACTAAGCTAGCGGATATACCCAAAACGATCATTAGAGAGGGCAGTATACCCACAGATCGTCAAGTGGTAGGTGCCTCTAGGCTAGACCCCTTCCAGTTTGGATTAATACCTCGTGTAATGAATCCAATCTACCACGTTCGTATGGCTATTACTAGATACCAAGTGTCTAGATATAAACTAGCTAAAGAAGAGAAAGAAGCTTTAGAGTTACGCTTGTTAGATCTAAGAAATCGTCGTAATGGTAAGCGTGATGCCCACTTAGAAAAGTCTATTGAGTATAGTGAGTCTCGTGTTGAGAAACTTCGATACAAGATCCACCGTATGGAGACAGAATCTGGAGACTCGTAATGGGAACCACTGAATGTGAAACCAAAGTTAGTTCACTGTCACTAGCAAACCAGCGTAAGTATGGTAGCATGGCAGCTGCTCAGCAGGGTATGGTAAGAATCTGGGCTAGTGGTTTTATTACACCAGTAGATGAACCTCTGTATATTACCAATGCCACTGTGGGGCACTCTGATCGTGTAGTGGAACTCTACAACAAATACTGTGATCGTAAGTCTGTAAAACTTGAGTTAGACTTGCTAGTGGAGATAGTTGCACTAGCCAGTGAATTTTTTACAGCTGATACTTTAATTATGGATAGGCAAATTCAAAACCCATTATTTACTGGGCTCTGGATGGACTTTCTGAACGACACTCATGGATATATTATAGGCGGTGACCGCGAGCTGTCTATCGAGACATGGAAATCGTTGCTGGCAGGACAAGGCATCGATACGGACGCTACCAATATGGATATAAATAGTAGTCGCGGTAAGCTAGCTATACAACCTTCACTAAAGGTTTCTGGAAATCTAGTAACACAATGGATTAACAGGCCTGGTGGAATAAATGACATGCTATGTACAATGTACGTACTCTTTACCAACTAATTGCAATTAGGAAATTTATTATGTCCAGATTAAACCAATACATCTCATTAGAAAGCCACTCAGCTGGTGGTGCTCTAAACGCAGTAGAACTTGAGCGGTCTTTTAACGAGATCGCTTTAGAGTCTACTGAAATCGAAAACATGCAATCAGATATCATGGATCTTGAAAACATCGCTTTGGGCCTTGAGTCTTTAGCTGAGTCTGTATCTGCTACTTTGGCTGATGGCGGCTTGGATACTACTGGTGGCGTTTTACTACAGCACGCTGCTCAAGCCTATGCTGGACGTTTGGGTATGACTACTCCTCTGACTCCATCACAAGAGTCTTTCGGTAGCTCTGGCGAGCGTATGGTTTCTACACAGATCTCTACTGAGTCTTTGAAAGAAACTGCAGTGAAAATCTGGGATGCTATCGTACAGGCCGTTAAAGATGGTATCAAGAAAATCAAGGAATGGATCCGTAAGATCATGGACTCTCTTCCAGGCATTAAGAAAGCTGCTGAAGCTTTGAAAGAAAAAGCTGAAAACGTTGAAGGTTCTAAGAAAGAGAACAAACTGAAAATCGGTAAAGCTGGTAATGCACTTGCTGTAGGTAAAACTGTTGCTAGTTTGGACACTATTACTACCTCAGTGAAGACTTTAACCACAATGACGTTTGGTGAGTTACATGTAGGTGCATTGAAGACAGCTGGTATGATTGCCTCTTTGGATAAAATTGAGAAGGATACTAAAACAGACGATGCTGAGACTGCAATGGAGTCTTTCCAAGATAAAAACTCCCTATTCGACAAGGACATCAATGCGGAGCATGGTAAAAAATTCACTGGCAGCTTCTGGAAAGCTACCAGTCCAAATGCCTATCCAGGTAACATGCTACTTGGAAAACAAAAAGAGGTTATACCCGCTAGTGGGTTAGAAAAGGTAGAGGCATTGGCTAAATCTTACAAACTTAGCTTTGTCAACGTTGCTGGTAAAAGTGATATGTTGGATTCTGACGCTGAAATCGATGCGCCTGACTCAGGCGATGTTATGAAAGCATGCGATACGATCATTGACATCTGTGATACCATGTCTGAATTTGGCAAACAGTATGATAAAATCGAAAAGGCTAAAGAAGCATGTTTGAAGGCTGGTGGACAGATATCTAAAGAGTTGGATAAAAACTCTGAAATCACCGGTGACACTGCTAAGCTTGGTAAAGCAATGGCAAGAGCTAACCAGAAAGCTGCCACTACGTTGTTAGATCAACCCTTCACAGCGGTTAATGGTTACGCGATCAGCACTATGCGTGCAGTATTGGCTGTTGGTGATAAAGCAATCGCTAACTACAAAAAAGATTGATCTTTAACCCTTTGAAATGAAACCTAGAGTGGTAGGGGGGTAACTCCTACCACTCTATGCAGTTAGCTATAAATTGGAGTACTAAAATGTCATTAGCACAATACTTAGAAAGTTCAAACTCGATTGACCCAAATGCTAAAGTAGTAGATTCTGTACTAGCTTTAGAGACCATTGGCTTGATGGAAGATTTACAGGAAATCTCTGCCACTCTAGAAGACGTTGCTTCTCTAGAAAGTATAGCTGATTCTTTAGATCAGTTAGTCGTTACAGCTGAGGGTATTACCTCACCCAGCGCCAATGAGTGTAAGTTATTTAAAACTGCCACCACAATAGCACTAATCGGGACAGGCATATCTGCCAATGATGTACTGCCTTCTATGGAAGGTCGTGTAGAGGAAATCTCTACTGAGGGCTTGAAACAGGTAGCCGTTGATATCTGGGATGCTATCAAGCGTGGTATCGCCGCAGTATGGGCACGTATTAAAGCATTTTGGAAACGTCTACTATCTGCTATTCCTGGCTTAAAGAAATCAGCTAACTCACTTGCTGCGAGGGCAGAGGCCTGTATCTCTAAGACGCAGCAAGAGTCTAAGACTAAATTAGGTCGTGAGTCTAAGTTACTTACAGTGGAATTTGCCCAGCTTAATACAGGGGATGCGGTAACCACACATCTTAACACATTACATAAATTGAGCGAGTCTTTCTTTGACGACCAAATGGAAATCGTTAATAGACAAGGTAAACTAATGGTAGACGCCATTAAAGAATTTGACGTTACGGATTACACTAAGTCTGCCCTAGCTGGTAGCGCGCTGCACTCGGCGTGTGAGGGAATTGACTCTACATCCCCTTTAACTAAGCTTATCACTGTCAATGTTAATAGTAAATCCTATTATGGGATTAAGAGTAATAACCCACCAGCCGATGTTAAAGAGTTACAGTTGTTAAACTCAATGTCTATTTACTATATCCCACCTGGAACCTTAAAGGGTGTTACCCCCACTGCTGAGTTAATCAGCATGAAGCAGTTTAAGTTTGACATCCGTCGTAGCTTCCAGAAAGAGCCCGACTTTAAAGAAGACGTTGAGATGGATACTATCTCACCTGAAACTGCAATAAGCATTGCCGAGACCATCATTGAGCTATGCGATGTCTTAGAGAAGTATGAGTTAGGTGATCGTAGTAAAAATCTAGCAAAAACCAAGGACGATATGGGTAAAACCACTGACAAGCTAAAGTCTTCCTATGATACGGCCTCTAAGAAAGATGACTTTGATAAGGAAATTAAGCCCCTTTACAATGCGGTTGTGGGGTTAAACAGCGCGTTTACAACGTGGTCGACGTCTACACCCCTATCATTGTCCTCATTGATAGTATCTACGTCACATGCAGCAATAGCGGCTTGTAACAAGTCACTCTCTAACTACAAGTAAGTAGTGTCTAGAGCCTTCCCGTGGGAAGGCTCTCTATGCCGTGATGCTATCATAGTGGAAATAGTGGTGGTGCTAGAAAGTATATAGACGCACTATTTTATGACTTTACACAGGAGCAGTGAAATGCCTAAGGTAGCTATAGAGTGCGGGAATACTTACGATAGTATCCTAAGACCCGCCATTTTAAAAATAGTAAAAGACATCGTACGTACTACTAGAATGCGAGGGGATACTGAGATACAGTTTAACGGCGCTGCTAATCGTGCCGTATCTAGTACTGATCCTACTAAGGTACAATGGAGTGGAAATACCCAGATTGAGATTACTCCAGAGATTGAGTATAACGAGGAGGACCTACTAGTCACTCCTACGTATGCTAGAGAGAACTCTCTACTATTTCTAGACAGGTCTCTAGGGGTTAGTATGTGGCCTTACTACGGTTCTACTACGGTAACTTTACAGTTACGTATACGGTTTGAGGATCGTGCGTCTGCTGAAGCATGGATAGGGGGTCTGAAACGCCGTATAGCGATCGGATTGAAAGAAGAGGTACATTCAGTAGCGTATCATTATTTACTCCCTAGAGAGCACTCAGCGCTGTTAGCAGTGTTTCATACTCTAAGAGAATCTGTAGCAGGGTATGGTGAGGACTTACGTACTTGGTTACGTGCACACTTTAGTGAGAAGGTTACTGCACTGTCTAATCTTTCTAATACTGCAAGGGAGATTGGTTTTCGAGAGGAGCAGCATGGTATCCTAGGATACTACGTTAATGAGGGAGTACCTACTATCGCTAAGGTTGAGGATAGTGGTGCTTGGGAAACTGAGATTACTTACAGGTTTGACCTGGATCGTATTACTGGTGTAATACTAGACTATCCACTAGTAATGCATAATCAGGTGCTAGACGAGCGTTACATTGATACTACGGCTAACTATAACGTAAATCTAGAGCAATACCTTTCTGGATCTACACGTAGCAACTATAACCGCTTACGAGTAGGGGAAAACCAAAACCGTAATACCATACAGGGATGGAGTATTCCACCGTACGATGAATGGCTTCCAACTGAAGCACCTAGGAACGTACTTACAATTGCTAGGATTATGATTGGTGTGGATGTGTCTGACCCTAGGTTAATACTAGACCTTAGTGACATTGCACCGTTTACTTGGGATGCTACGACACTGGAGTACTTACAGTTAATAGCCGGTGACCTTCCTTACTATCGGGCGGGGCTACTGCACGTCAGACTGTATCAGAATGATGATATGGTTACTGAGGATACACTCACTGTAGACTCTGGATTAGTGGTACGTACTACGTACGATTTAGACTTACGTAAGAGATACCATGTAGTGATCTATCTACTACAGGATCCTACTGTATTAGTAGAACGTGCAATTGCCACACTACAATCACATGGTAAAATTACCAATCACCTATTTCAAGCTATAGATCCTAATATAGCTGAAATGCCTACGGTTGGCGATGGTATTAGAAAAGACATCTATTGGGATACTGTGAGTAAACTTTCAGGAAGTCCATTAGCATACAAAAATAGTATTCGTAAAAATCTATTTACGGCTGCACGATTCATAGTTAACACTGAGGAGCTTACTGATGCCAATAATGGGAACCCCTAAGCGTGGGAAAGATTTAGGATTAGGAAACCCTGTGTTACAGGATAGACTAATTGGTGCTGTGGTAGATACTGAGTATACCCCATCTACTGCTTTACTGACATACGTTGCTGGTAGTAACTGGAGAGTAAACTATTACCAACAGATACTACTAGACTCTCAAAACCTTACAGAGCAGCAGGTGAATGTGTCTGCTGTGAATCAGCAGTACCGGTTAATACAAGAGTTAGAGTTACGAGTAGAGTCTCCATTGACTTCAGTACAGGATCCACAAACCTCTGAATTTAGTATGGAAGGTGAGGCGGTACTATCCCCTAGTATCATTCCTAATGTTGGGGATATGATGGTTGCTGACATTGGTGATGGTCAGGCTGGGGTATTTAGTGTTAGTAATGTTACTCGTAAGAGTATCTATAAAGACTCTGGATACGCTATTACGTATACCTTACAGGGGTATTTTCTAGATGAACGTAAGGTTGATCTAGAGTCTAAGGTTGTAGAGACTGTGTATTATAGTCATACACCAGCAGGTGGGATTCTAGACACAGGTGAGAAGCAACGACAGATTAACCTCATGGAAGCTTTGCCTCGTGTAATTGGAATATGGTTAGATACCTTCTGGCATAGTAACCTCTCTACTGCGTTAGTACCAGAAATCAAACAGACTTACGATCCTCAGTTAATAAGCTTTATAGATCGTGTTCTAGGTAAGGATGAGTTAGGCACACGTGACATTACACTGTTACGTTGTCTAGGAGATGACACAGTACCGATGCGTACTGTGCTAGACGTCATTGCTAATGCTGATTTAAGTATGCTTAGTAGAGGTTCTGTTAAGATGCGGTCAGTATCGGCCTCACAGTTCTCTGTAAAGCCTTTTTACAATGCAGTGTCACTATCTAGCGTCTCAGTGGTAGTGTGGCCTCAGGAGGCTCTCACGTACGCAGAATGGGCTATAGGACTTTCAGAGCCTACAGCAGTACTTCCACCCACTCCACCTATCCCGGTAATCACATACGGTGACCCTAGTGCAAATGTAGTATACCCTGTAGACATTGATGACTACTACATTTTCTCAGAGCGGTTCTATACTGGGGATCGTACTACAATGTCTGCTCTAGAGTTAGCTATCACACGCTGGTTAGATGGTGAAGAAATCTCTACGCTTACATTAGAAACATTAACTAACGATTTAGTAAACTGGGATGCTAAGACACAGTTTTATTTAATCCCTATACTAATCGTTTTACTGAAGGTGAGTTTAAATGTCAAATGAACACACTAACGCTTATAAACTATTTAACTATCCCTTTGCTTGTGCGGTTCCAGCACTATACTTAACTAGTGACGTGGAGTTAGAAGAGTTTGGTAGTTACAGTAACGGCTCTGTTGAAGATGACCAGGCAGCTGCTTTAGAGCCTATCCGTACAATCATTACAATTGCCAAAATGGCTGAGATTCATAAAGAGAATGGTTCCTTTAGGATTTTAGTCCCTAAGGACAGCATTAGGATCTATGATATTATCGTAGGGCATTTGAAAGACTGGTTGCAGACTAGTCGTACACAGGTGAATAACCGTAAGGTTCCTATGGAGGATCTAAAGTTGCTAGATAGTTTAGCTACTGAGATCTACCGTACTGCTAGAGTATTGATTGTGACTGACACCACAACCTCTACACTAATGCAGAAACTCCAAGGGATATCCCCATTCACAGCTCCTAAAATTGCTAACAATGCTGTGGCGGAACATGACCCTATTACCAAGCATCTTACAGCTGACTATGTAAGAAGGGAACGTAGATGGAATTAGATGCTAGTGCTATCTTTCAGGAGATTCTTGAAATTGCATCCCTGCCAGCTACTAACTCACACTTTGCTTGGAGTGGGGAGTTTAACATAGACGGGAAGCGTGTAGCGATACTTAAAGTGCTCTCAGTGTTTACTGAACGTATGTACGTTGAGAGTTACTCTGATACTATCCTAGTAGAGCTTACTATTGGATTAGGTACGTACACTCATCAGATCTATCCCTTTAAAAACAATCTTAAGTTTACACTGTGGCGTAAGGACATGCTACCTAACAGTGAGTCCTTCAATCGAGATGCACCAATACTTACTCGTACTTACAACTGTACACTAGCGGAGTCTACCTCACCAAGTATGTCATCTGGTACTACAGCTACTGGGGATCAAGAGACTGGAGATTACTCTAACATACAGACCATCACTTTACAGCTTAGAGACGCTGCTTTAGACGATGCACGTACTAGGGAACTCTCTGGGATCTTTCGTGATGTTACTATGACTGAAATGCTTACAGTAGGTATGTCTAACAACCGTGCTGTAGACACCCCACCCGCTTTAAAAATCACACCCTCTATTTGGGACAATGGAGACTTTAGTGGTTTAGCAGGAGTAGACGTAGTACCAGGTAGTAACGATACTAGATATAGCCATGTTATAGTTCCTATTGGAGTTAGGTTGACTGACTTACCTACATTCCTACAGGAACAGTATGGTGTGTATAACACAGCGATTGGATACTACCTACAACGAGGTATGTGGTATGTGTATCCTAGGTACGATTATACTAGATACTCGTCTGATCAAAACTGTCTTACGATAGCTAATATCCCAGCTAATCGAATGGCAGGGGCTGATAAAACTTACAAAGTAAAAGGGAAGCAGTTGTACGTACTGGCTACAGGGAATGTGGCACATGCTGACTCTAGTGACCACTCACAGTTGAATGCCGGTAATGGCTTTCGATTGCAACGTAGTGCTAACGTCATTGACAGCTATGCTAAAACCAGTAAAAACCGCACGCAAGTGTCTCGTAGTGCTAATGTGATAGAGGAGGTTGTAGAACACCATAAGTCTAAAGCTGAACACGCATACTTTAGTGATCGTATCGTGAGTGACAATGCTTACTTAGAGCGGTCTAAATTGGCAGGGCGTGTAGGTGGGTTGATACAGTTAGAATGGGAAAATGCTGAGGCGGATTTAATCTATCCCGGTATGCCTACTAAACTGTTATACCTAAAGCAGGATAAGGTAATAGAAGTAGAAGCTATTGTTCATGCTGTGAGTGTGCATTCTAAACAGATACATGCTGGAATTGCAAATGATCGTCATATCTCTACAGCGGCAATTACACTATTCATTAAACGGGAATCTATTTGATTCTAGGGGTTTCAATGTCATTATTAAAGTTTTTACAAAACGACCGTATAGACTACACTACTTTAGAAACAGAGTTAGGGCGTGATGGTAAGCTCCTACACTTTAAAGGTGGAATTATTGTACTGTTAAAATGTAAGCTAGCCGTATGGCTAGTCTATGATGATCACTTGCAACCCTTACAGATAAATCAGATTACACACAGCTTAAGAGCTGTAGAGGTACAGGGGTATACCTGGCTACCACCTGTGGAGGTATCTAGTAAATATAACCTAGATGCATTAATTAAAATGCTTAAAGTAATCAAAGGAATGGTACGATTCCATGAAGACACTATTAAAGATCGCTACACTGATACTACTCTCAATGCCTGCACTATCAGCTGAGATTCCTAAAAGCTTTGAAACTGCTCGTAAGCATCTGTTTAAGGATGTTTACAATGGTACTGAGGAGACTACTATCTACTGTGGGTGTAAGTTTAACCCTAAGAACAAACACCAGGCATTTGGATGTGCTGATGTTACAACCTTTACTAAAGGGGAAACTACGTATCCTAACATAGTACAAGCTGAGCATCTAGTGAGTGCAAATACACTAGCTAGTAACTTACAGTGTTATAACACGACTAGTAACTCTTGTATAGATAGTAAGGGTAGGGCACTCTCTGGTAGAGCGTGTTGTTTAAAGATAAACCCTGCCTTTAGAGAGGCACATAATGACCTGGTAAACCTAGTACCTGTAAATCAGTATATTAATAGGTTTAGAGGGACTAGAACTTTGGGTGGTGTTCTAGGTGAGTCTCGTAAGTATGGGAGTTGTGACTTAGAGCTTAGTGCTACTACACTAGAACCTCGCCCTGAGGTTAGAGGGGATATTGCTAGAGCTATTCTCTATATGTACACTAAGTATGGACAGGAGCTACGGCTGTCTTCAATACCTGGATACTTTAAACAGTACTACCAGTGGATTGTAGACGATCCTGTAAGCCTAAAGGAAATAGAGTATCAACGAAGGATCTGTAATACTCAGGGTAGTTCTAACCCACTAGTCTATACTTGTAAGGTAGAGTAGGATGGAGGCCCTAATGGAAGGACTGATCACTAACTCAGCAGTACGTGCTGAGGCATATCGAGCTATTGGATTACTATACAGTTTACTATTAGGATACAACACGCACGTTTATACGTATTATCCTGCTCTTACATGCTGGGTACGCACCAATGACCCAATTCCAGAATCTAAGTGTGGGATGTCAACGGAGTCTACACTATCTGATGATGACGTGCAGCTGTGTATACGCTTCTGTACATGGCGGTGCGTATCACTGATAGCTGAGGATAGTATCTGTGTCTTTGAAAATCGTATACTAGTTACAGATAGAAAACACTTAAGGACTAGGATTAACCTAATCAGAAAAACTATGTATAACAGCTGACCACTAGTCACTCTCTACGGGGAGTGGCTATATGCCGGAATGCAATAAATTACAAGTATACATTATAGAAGTGTAAGTGATACTCATCGGGAGTATCTGTTACCGAATATAGGAGTACGGCATGTTAAATACTAACAGCATAAATCTAACATATCCCGCAGGTTGGAGTATACACCACGAGAATGCTTATCAGGGATATCCCCCTACACCTGAGCTAGAGGGTATTGTAGATGCTAAAGGGGTATCTGTGAAGGACGTATGGAAAGTATTCCATGGACCTTTAGAACCTAATGGACCCATATTAGATTTGAGACCTCTAATCAATATAATGGATGGTCACCCTGATGGACTAGATAAGCACATTAAAGTGTATCCAAGTGCACTAGGGTTATCTCACTACGATATCATGACTAACTTCAGACTGCAAGTAATACCATTCTGGTTTGTAGTAGATGATAAATGGTTCACTTGTTTTATAGGCAGTGACCTAGTGTTAGATTTACGAGATGTATCTGTGGCGGGTATAGCTGAAAAGTTTAACTCTCTAGAATTCTGGATAGATCAAGTATGGGAATACCTAGAGATACCTAAATCTGTAGTAAGTATTCATTTACCGGGCATAACGGAGATTCAACATGAAACTTAAGAAATTACTAAAACGCAAAAATCCATACAAAGTAGCCAAACGTGCTGTGCATAAAGGTTTAAGTACTACCAACCCTAATGTATTACGGTTATGTAATATGCGGGGCTGGGCTATAGCCCATGAGATGGCTAGTATGGGTTATACCTTTACTGGTAACCCAGTACTAACACTTACCACTAAAGATGGTGTAAGTGTACAGGATGTTATAGACGGATTTAAGTTAGCTGGTAAAGATACTGGAGCTATATCTGAATCTAATTCATGTCTAGTGTCCCAGTCTACTTTGAAGATAGATACAACGCAGGCATACCATGAAGCGTACGATAGGGTGCGCTCGGGTGAGCGTTTTATGGACTTTGCAACATTATCATTACAGGACCATAGGGGATGGTCTATTGCACATATCCAAGCTGGACTTGGCTGTAACACTGATGACCTAGAGATCCTAGTATTAGCAGATGAGGATGGCGTTACGGTCTCACACGTGCAAGCATATCACGGCTGGCCCGTTGATGATTCAAGGATATTGACATTAGTCGATAACTCGGGATACAGTGTCTTGCACGCTCAGAATGATTTTGCTATGGGGCATGCTGCGGTAACTGATTTTGCAGGTGCATTGCAGCACGTAAAACTTGGAATGCGTTATGGTGATACTACCGTGCTAGGATACTCTAATTTTAAAGGTTGGACTATTGCCCATGCACAGACAGCTCGGGGATGGATACCTGATAACCCTATGGTACTTGATTGGGAGGATATAGATGGAATTTCCGTTAGGGAAGTTTACGATGATTATGTTGTATGTAATGAGTCAGAAAATGTTGCTAAAGGTGTGGTGGTTTCAATCATACCAGAACATGAAATGCCTATTACCGATGAAGCTAGCCTAGCACCGACTATACTGGCTGCACGTGAAAAGCGGCGTAAGCTACGTGCTGATCCTATTAGAATACATAGTGAGGTAGAGTGTGGATTTAAAGCAGTGCGTGTAGTTAGTCCAGTACAGTACTGTGAGCCCTTACCTGAACTAGAGCTAGAGATGCTAGAAATTCGTATGGGTCTAGCACGTAAACATCCACATGTAGATTGGGATACCTGGGAAGATTCCCAGATTGCCATGATGTTATTTCACAATAATAGCTCTAGTATCTGATTCTAAATAATTTCAGATACATATTGTCTAGGTGTACACAAGTAGTATTCACGGGAATGCTGCAGTACACCTACTAATTTTCGGAGTTCAAAATGAACATTGCACAGCAGCTTATTATAAATGAACTAGATTCAGCTATCTTAGCCATAGTATCTTTAGATACGGAGATCAAATGTGCTATGCTAGGACGTGAACACATAGTCCTAGCAGCCGTAAGGGGGATAGCAATCTCCCTCGTACTGAGCAACGTACCCATGAGGGAGTACGATGCAATTATTGCATCGTTAGATATTAAGGGTCTCCTAAGGTCCCTCTTTACCGGGGAGACCTTTGAATCACCTGAGGGGTCTTTACCCCTACAGGCCGCAATGGTGGAGGTCGCATGGTACCTCCCCAAGGGCAGTATATCGTCAGCTGCCATAGCGGAGTGCAATGCACTCCCTATGGATGATTGGAGTGGTAAATTTGCAGCGTTATATAGACACGCTGCGTAATCTAGACATAGTCCCTATGCCGTAATGGTGTAGGGATATGGATCTGCACTAATAATTTTGGAGCATCAAAGATGTCAACTTTCAATTCAAGTATCAAGAAACTGCCAACAACCAATGCAAATATCGTAAAGATGATTGAAAAGAGGCTATCCGGTACTACCATATTTACAAGAGATAACGATTTCCGTCACGTGATCATAGGCATTAACCAGTGCATCGACGTACAGGATGTATTATCATTAGTACCTGCCCTCAATTTCTACCCTGATTTTTGTGGGGTCGTAAATATCACAAATGGTAGGCAAGAATGTAGGGACATAATTGCCCTACTAGAAAATGAAACAGTAGCAGCTTAGGTTGCTACTAAAACCCCCTATGCCGTAATGGTGTAGGGATACTTTTTTTAAGGAGAGTAAAAATGAGTTTACCGGGAGATGTATTATCGCTACCTTCAGGTAGTAAGTGTGAAGACCACCCTGAAGTACCAGCGGTGGTTAAGATCCAAGGTGAAACAGATAGTTTCGGGTTTGAAAGTATATGCATGTGTACTGAATGTTACACTGCATATAAAGAAGCTATATCAAATCCCGCAGAGGAGGGGTGTGATTACTGTCACACTCTAGCGGTGTTATCACCATACCGAGATCCTGATGAGGGTAGTCATGGTCCGGTGTATGACATCTGCGATACCTGTCGTCAGAAGTCTAATCGGTATCACCATGATAATTAGCCGGGAACGGCATATAGGGAGAGCGTGAGCCCTCCCTAGCTTTTTTTTGTACTTACTTGTTATATAGCTCTAGTATCAAAAAGATACCACAGGCCAATGCAATAGTACATAGCACGTAATCTAAGGTGCTTAAATACCAGTAATCTAATACTAGCCCCACCAAGGTTTATCACCCCCCTCAGCTTCTGTACTACCACCAACAGAGTGTCTAGCTGCAGATGTATACAATACATCATCTGGAATCTCACCAGCCTCTTCAAACTTGTACACGCAGTAGAGATCACGCTCAGGTGTGATCATTCCAGAGCGTCTGTGTTTCCCACGCATCATTGTAAGGTAGCTGAAGCCGTCTCCAGGCTTTTCTATGTGTATGGCTATCTCTAGGTCAACTTCTTGATCTATGGCCTTACAGCTGTCGTAGTAGCCTTTATTAGCCACTGCCTTTACTAGGGAAGGAGTTCCATTACGTAATAGCTGTTTAGCATCTGGAGATAACTGATGTGGAGTTACACAAGTAATCAGTTTAGGGTTAGTGTAGTTTCTAACTCTACGGAATAGATCACGTATCTGTTGAGCGTCATTACCACCAGAACATCCTGCACGGGACATCATTGCTAGATAGTCTATTAACAAAGCGTGTACCTCGTAACCATCTGCTATGTATTGGTCTACCATTGTAAATAGATCAGTGTATGTAAAGTTACTAGGATCCCTTCGCAGTAGTTTAAAATGGTACCCATTTATACTGAGTCTGGCATACACGTAAGCAGCAGCCTCATCTGGTGTAACCATAGTGATGTCACATGGAGTTTTAGTTTCATTCTCCATTAGGTTCTTGTAGATACTGAGTATAGTGTCCTGTGTATTGTTTTCTAGGGAGAGGTATATAATCAAGGGCTTTTTCTTTACATCCAACATATACGGTTGGTTGTATAAAGCTATCTGCTTCCCTAAGTTTAGAGTCATCCCAGACTTGTAGTTATGCTGTAAAGCTCCAATCAGTACCATATCACCACGGCGTAAACCACCGTGATCTCCAGTCATTTTATTTACACCCTGCCATCCAGTACGTAGGATACCATCATTGCTAGTTGCATCACGGCCTTTAGTAATCATATTAGTCATTCCGGCTACATCAGAGATATCAACATCACTAGAGTCTGTAGACTCTACACGTCTAGCAATGTCATGTGTGTAAGGTTCTAGTTGTTCTATTAGTGTACCAACGAAGGTTTTCCAATCGACAGTTTCCTCTTTAAAGGCTAACTTAGTACCAGCCTCTTTCACGATATTTTTTATTTTGTTTTTAGCTAGGTAGGTCTTTAGGAAACGCCTATAGTCCAGGCATTGTTGTAGTAATGCATCGGGATCAGTAACATCCTCTATTAAACCTTCCTCTATGATTGGATAAAGATATGACTCACTTGCCACGTTTATCTTGATTCTCTGTAATAGAGAAGTACGATCAAAGACATGACTAGACTCATGCTCACACATGTCATTTACTGTAGAGATTAAACCTACTAGAACTTCTCTACCAGAGTCAGTATCTATCATTGCCTCAGGTAAACGTATTTGAGACAGTAAGTCTTTGATTAGATCCACTGAATTCTGTGTGATTGCTGTTGCAGTACTCTCCTTGTACAGTAACATGATCATCTTTACCAATAATAGTTTAGTATCCATCTTGAAACCCCTAGGAGCAATTATGAAATTATTGAATGTACCACAATGGCTAACCACTACGCTACAAGAGAATGGGATCAACTATTCTGTACTGTTAGACTTTGAAAAGTTAGTCACTATATTATCAGCTGAAGAGATAAATTTATACAACACAGCACAACGTGTACTCCCTGATAATAACGTGCATCATACACAGGCTGTAATACTTGATGCGTTACAGTTAGAGTTTGCTAACCACGTAACGTCCGGTACTCGTAATGAAACACCTATAGCTGTACCAGGTTCTGGATATCCTAACATCGATGTAGGTAAGGTCTTTTTATACGGTGAGCAGCCTATACGTGCTGAAAATATACGACTTACATGGCATCCTAAAATGCTTGCTCCTGATGTATTAGGTATATTCTGGGAGCCTGTACCTTTGGTAACTACGGCTTCTACACGTGCACATTTAATAAACGAAACGAAACTATTATATAGGGACATATTCGATATAGTTTACGGTGGCTGTAGTACAGCTGAGTTCTGTAACATGAAACTTTTTAAAGACTATGTTAATATTTTGTCTAGAAGTATACCGGTATATTCCTAGGCAAAAGTCGCTACAGTTCATAATGGTATGCAAGTAATGCATACTTCAATAACGTTATTAGAAAGGGTAACCGAATGTCTAAATTACTAAGAACTAAAAAGCCTACAGTTGGCATCTCAGCTGCAATCGATGGTATTGATACTCTGATCCGTTCACGTGGTAGTGATCTGACTACTCCTGAAATCTGTGCTACTATGGTTTCTGTTGAGTCTGCTACAGATCAAGCACTGATGAATGATTTCCAGCATCACTATGACAATGCCGAAGCTGACGTTAAAGCACAGTTAGAAGATACTCTTTCTTTGGAAGGTATTTCTGAAGCTGGTTTACAAGCCGCCACTGTTATCGCCCTAGCCTCTAGCAACTTGGTTGCGTATGCTGAAGCCGCTACTAGCAGCAATGTTCCTTCTATGGAAGGTATAGATGTTATCAACATTGAATCTGCCGGTGCATATGGTGCTATTGATAGCCGTATGACTACAGCTATGGAAGCTTTCGATGAGCAGGAGCTAAAGAAGTCTGTAGCTTACTCAATCGTATTCAATGCTTTAAACGCCAATCAAGACACCTTCGCCGAAGCTTTCTATCCTACCACTGTATTCGCACCTGATACTGTTGGCTTTGATATGACAGTTGAGCGTTGCACTGTATTGAATGAAGTCCACAGATCTATCACTGGTGACGTTACTGCATTTGGTAAGCGTAACATCATTGACGCTATGGCTGATGCTAGTATCTTGGAAAACCAAGCTACTAAAGTTATTCCTGTTTACCTAGCCGACAACTCTAACGCCGACAAATTCGTTGATACTGCACTGATCGCCCCAGTGGATCTGGACGTTGACGGTCAAAGTATCAAAACCAGCCCACTACGTAACAATGTAGAATTCGATCTACTTGCCTTGTCACAAGGTCTTGGTGGTATCTCTGGACACATGCTGGACAGCACTGACTCTTTAGACAGCGCTATCACTTTACGTGCGATCTACATCAAAGTAACTAACGTTGCTGATCCACTGCAAACTTCTGTATTGAAATTCAATACTAAAGGTTTACCACGCAGCTCTTTCATTAAAACTGCTGAAGGTGATTCACGTGACATGCAGTTGACATTCAGTACTTCTGATTTGTTGATTGACGCGGCTACAACCGATATCGCTAACGTCATTGCTGCTGGTATGCCTGCATTGCAAGCCACTACTAACAAAGCTCGGTTAGCCTTAAAGATCACTGGTGAGATCAACGTTGAATTGGGTACTACTCAAGTATTCGCATCAAGCGTTAAAGTTGGTAGTATCATTGATAACAACGGCGACAGCATTTCTCTTACAGCTGGTACTGGTTTAACTATCGTTGAAGACATGACCTTTGAAGTATTGGGCTATGACTTGGACGCTACCCGTTCTAACGGTACTCGTAGAACTCGTGGTTTGTTACTGGACAACCCAAGCCGTACTGAGCGTTACCCAATTCCTTTAGGTTCTCCAATCAGTGTTCCTGCACCTGTACGTGGTTCACACGATTCAAATGTTGACCTGAAGTCATTGATTGCTGTTTCACGTACTCGTACTTCCAACAATGCTGTAACTAAGCTGTTGAACTACGCAGATCACTTGAGATCTTTCGTTGCCAATACTACTGGTAATGCTGACATTCCAAACATCGAAGGTATTGCACGTTACCTAGTTAAGCCTTTCTTCGAAGAGCTTACTCTGGATATCGCTACAGAAGTTAACTCTATCAAGACACACGAGAAAGCTGCTGATGTAAGCTCTTTACTGATCGATGCTATCCGTGAGATTGCTTACCGCATGGGTGTGGATTCTAACTTCACTTCTGCTTTGGAAACGGTTAACATGGGTGCTGCTGAGAAGCCTGTACTGACTATCGGTACTGATCCTACTCTAGCTCGACACTTGATGGTTTCTGGTGATGATCGTACTGCTGCTATCGGTATGGACTTCAACATTGTAACCAGCTCTGACAGCCGTATGAAGAACAAAATAGTGTTTACACTATCTCGTGCTAGCAAGGGCGATCCTGATCCACTATGTTTCGGTACTCACGCGTATATCCCAGAGCTTACCAGCTCTGCCCAGATTACTCGTGGCGGTGCTACAACACGTGAAACTCAGGTTCAACCACGTTCATTCCACGTTAACCACTTGCCAATCATGGCAGTCATTACCGTGCAGAACCTGGATATAACGCTAACTCGTAAAGTGTAATACGGCTTAAGCATACTAAGGCAGGGGAAAATCCCCTGCCTCTATGCCGTAATACGTTCTGGAATCCAGGGGATTTGAACCATACATTATCTAGGTGTATCTAGGAACGCCTAGAGTAACCAATTAAAATATATGGTGATTATAATGGCTCAAAAATACATAAATACAGAGTACGGAATTACTGAGTGTAAAACCATTCGAACCGGTGCTAATACTAGTTACAAGTTTCTTACCGGTGTTAACCCTGGTGGTAAATCAGTAGAGTTAGAGATTATAAACTGTACTGGTATGACAGTGACAGTTGCTGATCGTGAGGGGGATACTATCGAGGTTCTTCCTATTGAGGATCGTACCTATGCAGGGCAACTACTAATCCGTAAGAAAACTACGATAGCTAATCGTAATAAAGCCTCTGCTCTGGGCAGTATTATGAACTCAGCCGATCGTACTCCAGGTATGGTAAGTTTAGCAATGCGAGATGCTTTCTCACATGAGAATGCTATACCTGGAACGAATTCTATTACAGGGGTGCTGGAGTTCTCATTAACCAATGACGAATTACGTGCAGGGAATGGGGTGAACTACTTCAGAGATATCGATCGACTGATATCTGTACATGGAGCTATTAACATGCCCCCACATCCATACTCAGAGTTTGGACACAAGTACAACCTAATCGTTAATGACGTGAACATTAACGATACTGAAAAGTTTACATTGTCTATACAACTGGTGGATAACGCTGGACGGTATAATCAACGGTATATAAACATACATGGTAAGGTATTTCCGATCCCACCCATTATGTCAACTACGCAATGTGATGGTCTATGGATTACCCATACTGGAGCTATCACTGCTGATGGGGAAAACCCCATTCCACGTACTGAGTGTTATCCAGTGGATTCATGTGAGTATCTACCAACGTATGCTACATTTGAAGAAGCTAAAACGCTAGGAGATGGTGATGCTATTAAACGTAGGGAGTTAGAGGAGTATGCTGCAGGGAAGGTACTTATAGAGCGGGAGTTAGAGGAGCTCCGTGCTAGTAACAAACGTTGGGAGTTAGAGGAGACTCAGAAACTAGTGGTGTCTAAAGCGGAAGCTGTTAAAGAGATACAAGCTTTAGAGTTAGCACACAAAGCAGAGCTTCGGAAGTTAGAAGTGTCTATAACTGAATCAGACGAGCTTAGAAAGAAGACCGAGAATACACTACAGATGCAAACATTAGAGGCCAAGGCTATTACTGCTAAAGAGGTACAGGCTCTAGAGTTAGCACACAAAGCAGAGCTTAGGAAACTAGAGCTGGCTGTGACAGAGTCTGAGGATGCTAGAAAGCGGGCAGAGCATTTACTGCAAATGGAAGCTATGCAGGCTAAGTCTTACTATGAGTCTCGACAAGCTGCTTACAAGGATGATAGTAGTTACTTGAAAATGTTGCCTGTATTAGCCACTGCTGCAGCTGGTGTTTATATAGGAGTAAAGAAATTATAGCATAGGGTTAGTATATGCTTCACAAACCCGATAAGAGGAAAGAGTGTAATGGATAGTTACCTTTTAGGAAAGATTCGTGAGGCTACGCCTTCTATGAATCCTTTATTGTGTAACGGTATTGTAACCGAGCAAATGCGAGGAGTTGAGGGATACATCGATCAAGTAATGCGGTGTGCCGCTGAACTATTCCCCCCCGGACTGGAGTATATACGTTCACAGCGGTGTACTCCAGAGGAAGATTATGCCGAAGCTACTCGAAACAGATTTACTGGTAACAGTAGAGCTACGTTTGAGTTAGCGCAGTCTGATCTTTTTATGGTAAAGTATATCTTTAAGTGGGAAGGAGAGTTATTACCACCAAAGTATTACTACTTACCATACGTAAGGGAAGGTGGTTTAATGCAATTACGTGGAACTAAGTATGCTATTAATCCAGTGATAGCAGACATTCTGTTTTCTGTAGATGCTAGCAGTGTGTATATCGCATTGACACGTGATAAGCTTACGTTTAAACGTGCTACACATTACTACCATACTACTGATGGTCGTGAGACTACTAGTGTAGTTTATGGTAGCATTTACCATGGAGCTAAGTCTAAGACTAGTGCTATCACGGTGGATGGAGCTCGCGTTGATGCTAAGTCTACACTGACACATTACCTGTTCGCTAAGTACGGGTTATTTGAAACCTTTAAGCTTTACTGTAATACGGATATTGTAGTAGGAGAAGAGGAGATCACTGCTAAAGAGTATCCTCCAGAGGATTGGGTAATCTGTAGTAGTACTGGATTAATGCCGTCAGGTGTACGTGGTAGGGACTATTCCCCTACTAGGTTGCGTTTAGCAATTAAACGGAATGACTATACACACTCTGCTAAAGCTTTAATTGGTGGGTTCTTTTATGTGTGTGATCATTACCCTACTAGAACTACCCCTGAGTATATAACGTACACACGGTTATGGCGTACGCTGCTAGGACACATCCTAATGGCTAAATCTCCTAATGAAGGGAAGTGGGTTGAGGACATTGAGAATCACCTGGATAGCCTCGACACGTACGTAGATGGGATGGTTCTAAAGAACCTTAGAGAACGGAACATAGAGTGTACGAACATCTATGATCTATTCATGTATATCATGAATAATATCTCTAACATGATAGTGCAGAACGATGTGACTAACCTATATGGGAAACGTCTAACTACCCTGCATTATATACTATTTGATGTGGTGTGCTCTATTTTTAATATGGCCTATCAGATCAAAAAGATTCAGAATAAAGCAATCACTAAACGTGACATTCTGAAGTTTATAACGGCCCCTAAAGATTTAGAAGTAATCGAGTCTAAATTGGATCAACATGGGGAGATTGCTAACATCTCTTATCCTGGAGATAACCTTTTCATTAAGGTAGCTAACAAGATTGTTCTACAGTCAGAGGCTACCACTAAGGGGGACAAAAACCGTAACGCATTGGAGGATCCTGCTAAATTCCTACATGCGTCACTATCAGAGGTATGCAGTTACCTTTACCAGCCTAAGTTCTCTCCTACAGGACATAATTCTATCAACCCCTATTTAGACATTGGGGTAGATGGTCTTATACGTCCTTCTGAAAAATGGAGTGAAATACTGGGCGACGTGCAGCACAAAATAGCACGACAATAATCACAGGAGCACAGTCATGCTGCAACACAGTACAGAGCGCATGGAAATACAACCAATGCCCGGATTGCCGATGGATGTTGGTAGATACATGCCACAATTATCAGTGGCAGTCCCTCATGATGCCACAGGGTTGTACCAACAAATGGTAGGTTACCTACTGTTTGAATTACAGGAGCACGCGTATGATAATCCGATACGTATGTACCTGTTTAATAGCCTATGTGTGAATGGGTTTAGCAATCAACCATTTGGAAAGATGGTTGAAGAAGCTATGAATCTGGCGTATGTCAATCTCAATCAGGCCCGTCAGAGTGCAGGGATTCCTGAAATAGCATTACACATTACACGTCAGGCAGCTATAGAGCTACTAACCATAGTGCCTGAACTCCAACAGTTTCTAACACCACAACAAAGGCAGGAGCTTAACATGTCAAATCAACCACAGTATGCACAACCACAAGGAGTACATGGCCAGTACCTCCAACAGCCACCTGTACTACAGCAGCAATACGCTAATCCCCCACAGCAGCAACCCTATCCACCTGGCGGCTACAGACAACCACCTCAACCAATGTACCAGCAGCCTGTTTACCCACAGCCTCAACCAATGTACCAGCAGCCTAGATCTGTAGCTATAGATCCAGGGGTATTTGCAGGGCCTCCTAAAACTCAAAATACAGCGAGTGGCGGCGCTTATAAGCCAGGTGGAATGCACAACATTCCTACACCTAATGTCCCAGCGGCTGAACCTACCCCCGCGCCAGTTACCCAACCCCAAGGTTCAGGTTATGTGGGGATTGATCCTAAGCATATAGTAAAATTGACGATGCCTGAAATAGGTACGGTAGATGCTGTACGGGCAATAGATAACCCTATGGCTATTACAGCATTACCACTGTTTTATAATCGTGCCACTGGTATTAAGTACCATGTGTTAAGTAGCACCCTCAAACCCTATGAAATAATCAAACCAGTACCGGAGGCTGAGATGAACTATGCCGAACACGATCTTACGAATGTGAATATAGGTAAGCAGGATAACTTACCAGTTCGCTGGGATCGTATACTGCCTGACGATAGTGTAATTAACTATCCGAATAGTATTCGCTGTCATACACTGGCAAATCCTGTAATCGCAACTACGCTAGATGAGGCTAGATTTATAGCACATCATAGGCTAATGCGTACTAAAGGTGAAGAAGCCAGTAAGCAGGGAGCAATGCAGTACCCAGTAGAGGTCTACTCTGTGTTTGATTTACCTGCCGGACAAGAGATGGATTCTCTAATTGATAGAGACGGTGATCCTGTCAATGGCACTATTGAATGGCTAAAGCTTACAGCTATTCGTGGTAGAATTAATCGGGTTATTCAAAATAACCTCACGGGGATAATTAACGGCATACTTGCACAATGTGAGCTGACCATTGAGAACCCTGTGTTAGATCTCAAAGAGGCTTTTGGGATAATACGGGAAGAGCACGATTTTTCAGTATTGGATGCCGTAGCTGAAGCTCTAGCTGGACACTCCGATAATCTGGATATCGTGTTAGACAGTGAGAGGGCATTGGAGTACATCAGCGGTAAGGATCTACTAGCTGATGAGTCTGATGATGTCGAAGGCACAGATGAGCATATGGGGAACTTTAACGTATGTGTGTTAAAGCGTAACTACTCTGTACTACAACTACCATGGTCGTATGACATGATAGGTAATCACGTTATGGATAGTATCTGTAAAGTGTGTAAGTCTGAAACTCCTGACGTGTATGCTCACCTACGTAATGCAATGGATCTAGCAGGCGATTCTAGGTTAGTAGTTGATACTCTAGATGGCTTTAGAGTGTATGCTGAACCTGGGATGTTAGATCCAAACATAATAGTACTGGTACCTGCTACTGAGTGGAACTAGTTTAACCCAATCTGGAGGACACACTGTCCTCCTATCTTATTTAGGAGACTCCTAAAAATGACAACGCTTAATATAGAACGTAACTACCTCTTAAAATTTGTTAATGAGGTAGCTGCTAAGCTATATGACCTACGCCCGGAGGAATACGATAAAGATTTACTTAGGGTACACACTGTGGGAGGATGGACAGTGGCACATGCCCTTGCAGCTGAGGGGGTGATCTTCACAGATCCCAGGATTCTAGCTTTAGAAACTAGAACACATCTAACAGTAGCTCATGAAATGGCTAGAGAGGGATACACCTTCACAGATCCAGACATCTTACGATGGAAGACTGCTAGAGGGAATACCACTGCACATTACATGGCACAGGCAGGGAAGACATTTAAAGATATAAAAATATTAGCTCTAAAAAACAAGTACGGAGATACTGTACAGTGGATACAAACACAACATCGCGCTGCTGGTAAAACTGTAGGCATTGCAGCCTAACTTATTTTAAATTGGAGTTCCAAATGATAAAGCGAAACTTAGCATTTTTACGCACCGTAATAAACGACACTGGTGCTACCGAGGCACACCGACGGGCAGCTCAAGGGCAAGTCTTTAAAGACCCTGAGATATTATCCTTACGTTGTAATAAGGGCATTACCGTGGCTGGTATTAGCGTGAGTCGTGGTCACCGCTTTAAGTGTTCTAAAATATTGAATATTAAATGTGCTATGGATAGACCTATCGCACATCACATGGTCGATAATGGTCATATATTTAAAGACCCTGCTATACTTACAATTGCAGATGATGAAGGAATTACAGTAGCGCATGCGCAGGCATTACGTGGGTGGAATACATGGGATAAAGATATCCTTGAACTTAAAACTAAGCATGGAGTTACAGTGGAAGAGATACGCCACGGTAATGCACATACCCGGTTACGTGAGGGCACACACGGGCTAGTGGTACTAGAATGCATACGTGCGATCACCTCTTTAAAGAAGAGTCTATGTAGTTAGCGGTACAGTCCCGTTACCAGCTATGCTGGGGGCGGCATAGCTGGAGTCCCGTAGGACTCCAGTGTACTTTTTTTTTGTTACTGCCTAGATCTCAGGTACTCCCAAACCATCATCGGTAGCCCCGCCATCAGAGTTAGCAGGATTAGTACCAGGCTCAACGCCAGCATCACTGCTAACATCACCTCCGTCCCCAGGCTCTTCAACTGCCCCAACATCTTCAGGAGTAACGTCTGAATCTTCTGCTGGTACTTCATCCCCAGTTGCTTCATCCTCAGGGGGCTGGTTTGCTTCCTCTTCCTTAAGTCTAGCTTCTTCTTCTGCCGCTGCCTTAGCCTCCTCAGCCTCCGCCTCTTTATCTTCATCATCTTTTACCCCTTTCTCGAATTTACGACCCTCTTTACGAATCTTACGCATGTACTTAGATAACGTTTTGAGTAGTCCCTCAAGGTGCTTGTCCTGGTTCTCTAGTAGATCAAAGTTACCATCTGGATCAATGATAGTATCTAACTCAGTAAGTACGTTATTACTACGTAACCATTTACGTTGGAAATACGCTTTTAGAGAAGCCACGGTAGGAGCTATTGAATCTACTAGTTCACTATCTAACATATCACCAATTACGGCTTCCGAGATATAAGCTGCAATTGCAGAGTCCAGTCCATCTGAGTACTTATTGAAGGCCTCTAATTGGTTATCCAACTTAGCAGTATCAGGGCTAGGTAAGCTTACTGTAATAGATTCGATTAGTAACTCACACAACTCCTCCTTTTCCATGCCTGATCCTGTAGCATCAGTCTCCTCTAGAATCTGTGCATATAGCGTAGGGGTATTTGCAATATACTTCCTTACAAACTCCTCTAGGAATCCAGTGAGTTTATCTTGATAGATCAGTACACGTTTAGCTAGTAGTAGGTTAGATCCTACAAGGTTAGTAGCAAAGTCTGTTTCCATTGAGGCATCTATAGTCTCAGGGGATAACCCTAGGGACATAATGTGTCTCCGCTTCATAGACTCCTCTAATTCGTTATCAACATGCACTACACTACGAGCTTTGTCATTAACATCCACTTTAGTTTCAGGGTAAGCAGTATTCCCTGATACGTTTAGATCCACAGAGGCACGTTGTAAGTACTTAGTGATGTCTACAGGATCAGTGGTTCCTAATGGATAACTAGTCTGATGGTTTTTAGTGAACTCATGTAGTAGTGTCTCTACAGTGGCCGATGGGTTTGGATCATCAGGATCTAGGGTGATGTCTAATCCAGTACGACTGGTAGAGTTTTTAATACTAGCCATAGTGTTAGAGAACAGTAACACGCTACGAATAGAGCTAATGATTTTAGAACCTTCCATCAGGGACTTACCCACACCTAACTGATTGTAGTCAAACGCAATGTAAGTCATTAGCTCGATAGGAACATACAGTACTGTAGTATGCATTTTCTTTAAAGCACGTGAGAACATGATAGAGTATACTTTCTCAGGGTTAGCTAACTCAACGTTTTCACCATATACACCGTTGGTTAATCTGGCTAGTAAATCTGCCTCAATCAAACTAGTATATGTAGCTGCTAGTTCCGCTTTCTGATTAGAGCGTACTCCACTGTTAATGTTACCACCAAACATTGCTTCTTTAGTCTGAGCTATTAACTCACTAGCACCAGAGTTAGCATCTGCAAGCTGTTGATTTAAAGACTCGTAGTACTTAGACTCACTAGTGTTAGTAAGGGGATGTCCACCTTTGTCTAGCAGTACATAGTAACCGATATGCTCGTCAGCACTTCCAGGCACTGTAACTGGTATTACTGATTCGGAGGGTAGTCTCATTACAGTAGGGGCACCTGCGTTCTTACGATCTAAAGCTGAAGGTGGTTGTATTGGTATTATAGGACTATTACGATACGTACGTTTACGATACAGGTTAGTACTACGTGGTTTTTTAGACATCTGGTTTAAACGATCACGTACTGCTTCCTGTGATACACGTTCTAAGACTTCAGGCATCTTTAGAATGGCTGGGTTGTCCGTTACGCTGGTGAAAGCATTTATTGTAGCCATTGGGATGCGTTTAGGGATCTCTACGTGTAAAGACTCTAAGCTTAAACCAGCGGTACGATTAGGGTTGGGCTGTGTAGCTAGTATCCCTAGTGAGTATGGTATACCATGTGAATCTACCTGATCTGAGAATGATTCTATGGAGACTCTAGCGGGTGAGTTGATTACATCGTCTATACTAGACTCTGGTAATACTAGTATTGGATAACTCCCACGCTTGAATAGTACATCCGCTAGTATGTTTGGAAGTAACTTTTTGAGTTTGTAGGTATTTTCAAAGTACTCCTCCACTATCTTTATGACCTTGCCAGAGCCCTCGTTTACGTTAGCAATCTCTGCAAGTCCGAAGTTTAACTCCGTAGACATCATGTCTTTAGGTGAAAGTATAGAGGAAACTAATACTTGCATTGCTAATTCTACGTCAGGCAGCACTTCAAAGATACTAGAGTAATCAGTAATGTTACCGCCAATCTCTTTACTGATATTCTGTAATGTATTCTTACCTGGGGCAATCACGTCACCCTTTTTAGCCCCTGTGGCACGAGTGTTTTCCTGTACTAATTTAGAGATAATAGTTTCAGAAAAGTTACTTTTATTCAATTCATACCGAGGCTGTTCTTTAGTAGCCATTCTTTTCCCCTTCACACATGAGGTGAACCTGTGTCAGATTCACTATATAGTTTATACATCAATGACGTAATGGCACTAGCTAGGTCGTTGATAGTTAAGAGTTCCAATACTATATCCGCAATAAATAAAGAATTGCAACTTTTAGGATACACTGTAGATCCAGATCCTAAGACCTGGAAGTATTATTTAAATCTAGCGGGCGAGTATCACGAGTATGATACACCTATGAGTGTAATTAGTATTGATACACTTGAAACGATTGAGTTTACTAAAGCTAACCTTGCTATACATAGAGCTACTGCTGCTGCGTATACATTTAGAAGTAGGTATTACAATGAGTTACTGGCTAGGTATCCATTACAAGAGTCTCTATTACGAGGTATTCTAGATCCAGTAGATCTAGACACGACAATCGCTGCTGCACCGCATACGATACTTCAGTATGACGAGTCACTGGTAGAGGTTAATGAGGAAACTCTAATTGCTGAATTGCAGGTATGGATACAGGACTGGTTTCTAGTTTGGAATAATGTCGGGTATCTTGAAACGGATGATCTCTTTGCTGCTGCACAGTTAGGTGTACTATGGGCTAATCTACCTAACACGATATTAAACATACGCTTAAACACCTGTCACACTCGCATGGCGCACTCATACCATGTTTGGACATACCTACGCAGTAAGGGTAGATTAGACCGTTACAGACGCTCTCTATCAGCAGAACAGGCATTGTTTCTATATCGTAACATCAGGTATATCCTACAGAACACTGGAAAGACTGAAACCTTTGAGTTATTAGTAGAACACCTACTGACTCGTACAGAGATTAGTCTATACGGATTTCGTCTCAGACATAATCTAGAGTCCTTACCAGACTCTATTGAACCTAACGTAGACGCTTTACGTTTTGCAATCAATAAGACTAGCATTGGTCTAGGTTTAAAGGAAGTTTTTAGTATTGAAGACATTGCCTATAAGACTAGGGATCAGGCCCTACTAAACTCTACGGATGTACCTACTCTAGTAGACACTGTAGTAAATACTACTAGACGTATTTCAGGGTCTAGTTTGGAAACTAAAGTCTTAGAGTCTTTAGTGGTTGGAGATCGTAACATATCCTCTATTACACTAAATCAGATCCTGATGGAGGAATGGGCGTATTTAGCTGCTAATGATATCTACACTGCTAACCTTAGGATTATAAATCCTGTAGATGGGAAGTCCTTACAGGTCAACCCTATAACAGGATATCTGTTGTATGTGTATGCTCGTAATGTAACTCTAGGGGTTTCACTTACAAATATACCCACCATAGCAACACGTGGAATCCTACGTAAAATTACGCCATCACTTACAGAGTTATTAACACGCACTGCATCAGCATTACCAGTGACTGAGATTCAGACAATACTAGATACACTACCGTTGCCTGTTAAAATAATAAACACCTCTACCTTTAGAGACTATTGCACTGCAGTGTTTAACGTATGGGTGGCTCTAACTAACCTTAAGATCTTTGAACCACACTTACATGTGGCTGCACAGATTGAGGAACTTTTACACGGACTACAGGATACGATTGCGTTAGACTTAACTACGCATAGTACCTTTCAAAACTACTTCAAAGCAAATGAGATAAATGTATCAGGGTTAGACGCGGCTGAGGGTAAAGCTTTAATGACTGCAATTACCACTGCCGCTACGGGTATTGGTGAGAGTCTAGAGATTACCTCAGATGCCTTACAGTCTGATCTAATTGATATCACTGATGAGTTGACTAGTTATAACATCCAGTTCGTTAAAACTGTAATAGGCTCTAATAGTTTCTATACAGACATAGGTAAAATTAAGACTGGTCAACTGTTTAAGAGTGGTGCTAATTATGATTCATTACTAGTTGGGACTAAAGTGCTTACAGACACTGGGGTGATTCCTAAGCTGGAAGTGCTAGGCGGTAGACGTTCAGCACATATAACTGCACGTAATCATATGGCTGACCATAGGACTTTACCAAGCGCTGTAACCATTCGTGCATTGACGGTACCTAATGCTGTAGAGCTTTTAGGGGTGTCCAAATTTAACTTTAATGAGATATAACATGTACTGCTAGACGTACGTCTAGCATAACCTGAGGAGTATTACATGGCGAACATTACACGAACTATATACGCGAGTGCGTTACAAGCTGCTGAGCTACTAGGAGGGAGTTATACAATCCCAGCTAGTACTACTTTGAATGAGAAGTTTAACGTGCTACCACAGGCAGCTATTCCTGTAGGTGAGTATCCAGTGGCAAAGTATATTGCAATTGGTAGAGGGGGTCACAAAAATGTAACTGGAGCTGATAACAGTTCGCTTACAGCTCTAGAGACACATCGACCTGGAGATTCCTCTCTGTTTAAACATATCCCGTTTATCCTTAGAGAGGATGGATTTGATCTCACAGATGCTGAGCGTAGTAAGTATGGACTACGTGTAGAGGAGATACACAATGGTACTAAGTATATTGCTTACTACCTGAAACGTATTGACACTGCTAGCATTGAACCTAAGCTACAGAAAGTTACTATCACCAATGGAGTAGTAACCACAGTTCCATTCATCCCAGGTAGTTCTAACATTGATCCAGTGCCTACTGAGATTACTCCAGTCGGTGTAACCAGTACTAACGGTGAATACCTTACTGCATCTGCTATCATTACAGTAGACCTGAGTGCGGCTGATGTTCAGGAGATAATAGATGCTGCTAAAATCATACACGACTCTGAGCTGTATGCGGTTATCTCTGAAGTTGCTTTATGTACTGGCTACGATAAAGTCACTACTGTAACACCAGATGCAGCACCAGCATTTAACTATACTGAAGCTATAGGAGTACAGGTCAATACCCACGTATGTACCCATTACCCAATACACCTTTTGAATGAAGGTCTCACACTTACCTATGAGATTGGAGGTTCTGAAAGTCTAACCCTTTAAGGAGTCTAAGATGGATCGCACTTATAGAATACTTGGTATAGATTCATCTACAGCTCATATAGGGGTAGCTATCCTAGACGTTGATGTAGTTACCAATGAAGTAGTTATAGCGTATGCTGGAACTTATCATAGCCAGAGGTATCTAAAGCAGTACGCTTACATCGCTGAAACGCACGGTGACCGTGCAGCAAGATTACATGGTTACGGTGAAGTGTTTACTGGACTATTTAACCACTGGAATCCACACTCAGTGATAATAGAACAACCGTTTTTAAAACGCTACCCTCAAGCGTACAGGGCATTAGTGGAGTCAGTGCAGATCATACAGACTAGACTCATTGCTTACAACTTCAATATCCCTTTACTAGGAGTAGATCCTCCTAGTGCTAAAGTGGCTGTAGGGGTGAGTGGTAGAAGTAATGATAAACAGGAAGTGATGGACGCTATAAAGGCTTTACCATATGTAAACTATGCTAAGAGCATTCCAGTGGAGGATTTAGATGAGCATTCATGCGATGCAATTGCAGTTGGATACTACCAGTTTACACAGGCTAACGGTATTAAACTTAACAACAACTAACTTACATTCCACACACGGTAATTGGTGGGATCTACCACCAGTATTAGATGTCACGGTAAAGTCTGGTGTAGCAGCATTTGCACCTACGTGGGATTTAGTAATGGGGTATAAGGAAGGAAGACTGACTAGTTGTCAGTATAGAGAGCAGTACTATGCTTTAATGCGTAAGAGTTATGCTAAAGATCCAGATACCTGGCTAGCTTTACTAAACTCAGAAAGGGTTGCACTAGGTTGTTATTGTAACCCTGGTGACTTCTGTCACCGTTTACTACTAGTGGACATACTTACTAAACTAGGTGAGTCCCTAGGAATTACTATAAACTATTTAGGAGAATACCCCCACGATGAGCAATGATACAATTGTAGAGCCTCAGAGCGATCCTCAGAGCAATTCTACCACCCCTAGTAAACTACAGCCTGGAATGCTATATCAGCCTCAGGCGACTCCCTGGAAGATCAGACGACGCGTTGTAGCTCTGACCTTGCTATTCTGTGCTGGAATCATTACATACCTAGTAATGCATGGTGCTGATACTACTCTAAACGCTACAATTGCTAGTGGGTTGATACTATTAGCAGGTGCAGTAATAGGGTCGTATATATTCGGCGCTGTATGGGATGATTTCAATATAACCAAAACCGTAGGTGGATCCTCTTACGGAAATTAATTACAGGAATACGAAGATGTCAGAATCTAAAAATGAATACACTGCAGCTCCCCCCCAAAGAGCCAGAGTCGTATACAGGTCGTTCACAAAAGACCATAGTATCGTCTATAACACCTGTGCGGTTATTCGTTATACTTGCACTGGGTATAATGATTTTTGGGTACGTTGGATTGCAACATTCCCTATTACAGGAAACTGTAGACAACGTACACACCTTAACTGAATCCAACTCCGTATTAGAATCTAAGGTTACTGCGCAACACCAGAAACTGAAAACTCTATTAGAAATCGTTGAGATTGCCGAGGATAACATTAAAGACTTGGAGCGTGTAGCAAAGTTCAAACAACCCTCTAATAGTAATATAGAGAGTGAAGTTCTTACTCGTCTTAATGAACATGACGCCGTTATACAGCGTCTAAAAACGGACAGTGACACACTATTACATTTAGAGGTTGCTATACGGGGAGTGCAGAAATATATTCTTAGTGACATTATCGCCAAGAATAGTAAGGTTACTGCAACTCCCAAACCTTTAAAGGAGTGACTCTATGGGGTTTTCAACTGTAACTAGGTACCTGGCTATTGCTTTGATACTTAGCACTGTGAGTTACGTAGGTTACTTACACTACACACAAGCACAGTTAGAGTTAGCTAATGAAGTACTCACTTCTAATAATGCAACCTATCAGGCAGCATTAGAAGAACAGCGTAGTACAATGGCAAGTCTAGAGCAGCAGGTTACTATTAGTAGACTTGCTGTTAAAGAAGCTGAACGTAAGATATCCATACATCAATCAGCCGCCGAGGCTAAAGCTGTTGAACTGGAAAACTACAGAGGAAGGTTAAACAATGCAGCTACTAAAAAACCTGGTCTTATTGAGCGTCGTGCTACTGACGCCACTAATCGTCTCTTGCGGGAGTTTGACTCCGCAGCCAGTGGTGATAAAGACAGTACCGTCGAAACTACTGTTCAGCCCACCCCCTAGACCGGATCCAATTAGGGCCCCCAATCTAGAGATTAAAGTACTCACCCCGGGAACTACTAGAGCTATGAACCAGTCTGGTGTTCCTTACGTGTACTATGGTTTAACTGAAGCACATTACCTAGCTGAAGGAAAATGGCTACAGCAACTACTAGCATATATCAAAAGTCAACAAGCAGTCATTGATTACTATGAGACTGTGATCACTGAGTATAATGCAGCAATAAAGGAATGAGTGTATCGGTCACCTTCGGGTGACCTTTATGCCGAACAGCTCTGATTCCACTAGATTTCAGATACACATTACCCAGGTGTATCTAGCTATTCTATTCTGGGATAGTTATACAAAGGAGTCGTATCATGAAAGTAACATATACAGATTACAGCCATTCCGAATGGCTACGTAAGCGGGGTGGTAGATATGGGATCTATACCACACAAACACCGCCTATACCACTAGTATCCCCTGGGCCTATTATAGCACTACATGTATAATGGGGTAACTAGAGCTACGTCGGGTAGCTCTTAGCATTTTAATAATTAGGAGTAGTAGAGATGGATTGGGATTATAGACTAACCTCACCCATAGTAAAATTAAGGGTAACACTCCCAGTGTTACCAATTATACCTCCAGCATATACACCTGGAATATCATTAACCAACATAACTGTGGCGTTAGGTGCGGCATTTCCTGAACGCACAAAGTCTGTACGTTTCACTAGCAGTATAGCAACCCCTAAAAAATACTTTAGGAACTGTACCTGCGGGCGTACAAACGGACCTATGTGGGTATATGATGCCACTGTGGATATAATAGCCATGGAGGTATTCCCTCTACCACCAATGTCTACTAGACCAGTACCTAAACCAGATTTACCCCCACAACAGCAGAGGACACTGCTAGAGATAGCTACCCCAAAACCTCCTAAACGTCGTAAACGTAAAAAGGTTAAATTGGGAGAAGCTAAGGTCTCGGACCTAGATTTAGTGATGATGCGGGTGAAGAGCTATAACCTAGCTCTAGCCTTATTGGGAGAAGCACCTGTAAGTGCTATTCCAAAACCTATACCGGTGGCGGAGCCAGTAGTAGATCTGGGGTACAACCCTAGGTACTATCAACCTAGTATCCCGACTGCACCTAAACCCGTACCCAAGGTTTGGGCTGCACGAATCTGGGGTACTGTTGGTGAGGTTCCTAAAGGTAGGGCTAAGCTACCCCCACTTACAGTGCTACCACTTGAAGGGTTTAAAATCCCTGAAGGGTATAGTACTAAACTAGGAGAGCTCGCTAGTATCTACGGACAGGCACTGGTGGCAGATAGACGCTCTAAAAAGGTAAAAGTAAAAACAAAGGAGCAAAGGATTAAGAATAACTACAATTGGAAAGTTCGAGGGCTGGAAGTTACAAACCTCGACGGTAAGATAAATTTTCAAACCTTGACCACACTTGACTTACTTTAAAGGAAACACGCATGAACGCATTAATAAGCTTTATATTACTACCATTAGTAGAGATGATCAAAAAATCTATAAACAAAGGAAAATTCTACAGATGGCAGATGCCACTGTATCGTCTGGTTGACATCCATGGCAGATCGTTAGCATGGCTAGCAGTTAGAAAGGACTACCGGCTAATGACAGAGGATCGTAACATTCACTTAGCATTTTACCGTAACGTGGACGGTCGCACTGTGGCTCATGAGTGTGCATTCATGGGAATGGTGATCACTCAGGAACCACTCCTCCAGTTGAAGGACATGTACGGTATGTCTGTAGCAGATGCCATGAAAGTGGCTGCAGCAGTACAGCAGGGTAAACCTCTGCCAGTGGATCAGATCCACGTGGTAGTACCAGAGTAATCGTGTAGCCCTTCGGGGCTACTTTTTTTGACCGTAATACCCCGATTCTACAGGATTTCAAAGTGTATCTGAAGTTCCCCTAATAGTGATAATCTCCGAATCCACTAGATTTCAGATACATATAGTCTAGGTGTATACAAACCTATATCACTTCAGACTAAAAGGAATACTATCATGAAATTTGAAATGTATAAAGTAGATCAAAACGAAATCCGTGAAATGAGTATGGAGGGCCGTTACATGACGGCCATGGCGCTGGTGCGTGTTGGTGAGATATTCACCGACGTTGCAATACTTACTACCGCCAATAAACAAGGATGGAGCATAGCCCATGAGATGGCTAGTAGAGGGATGGAAATCCTCCATCCCCACGTCCTAAACCTGAAAGACAATAATGGTGTATCCGTACACCAAGTATTGGAGAGCTACTCAATGAAGTGTGCTTGAAGGAGACAGCGTTAGCAGCGCAGGTAGTCTCCTAAAGCACACATTTAAACCCAGGTGTGCTGGGTTTTTTTTTTGTCCGTACTACGGCATAAAGGTCACCCGAAGGTGACCGGTTTAAAGTATACCTTCGTCTAATGCTTCAGTATATTCAATTAGGTGATCTTTCACTCTAGACATCCATCCAAAGTAAAAACGCTCATCCTTTTCCCTACGAGCTGTAAGCTGGCTATAGAAGTCCCCCTGAGCACACAGGAGAGCCGTAAGCATTACAACCTTCCCATTGCTACCCCTTACTGCTAAATAGCCCTTGAGGGCTCTGAGAGTCCCATTTCCTAATGCCCCATCCTCAGCGATATCATCCCAGCTAGTTCCACCCTGATTAGACAGGTTCAAGTGTCTCTGTAAAAACTTAGTAGCTCTGGATACCCCTAGGTTAATAGCTAGGTCTAATAACAGGTCAGCCACCAGTACAGATTCAGCATGTATATCATCTAGCCGCATACGGTTCCAGTACTTACGAGTGTAGAGTTCATGTGCAAACTCTACAGGCATCGTACGCATGTCACCATCCCATGAAAACCTTGGCCATAATTTACGATTCATTACAGCCACAGCTTTAGTAATACCGTAGTTAGTCTCTCCTCCTGAATCAGAGGGATCGTTAACGTAACCACCCTCAACTGCTATCTTTTGAGCGATAGCATAATCCTTACTCCAACGTTTTGACATTAGATCTCTCCTAACACATAACGGTTATAGTTTCTTACCCACTCTGAGGTCTTACCCATTTGTGTAGGGAAGTGTTTATACCAGTACCTTGCTAGTCCTGGTATGTTATCAACATTAGGGAGTTTAGTTTCAGCCCGATGGTAAATCAGTCTGGCCACTGCTGTGGAGAATTCAAAGTTACAGATTAACTGTTCTCGTATAGACTCTGGTGTATACTCATCCCAGCGTATACAGTCATGGTCAGTGCCTGTAATTAAATGATTGAAACGTTTAAGTAGTGCTGGGTGTGCAGGAAGATAACTAGTTATGATGTACACCGCGTCCTCTAAAGGGATCCCATATGGGCTGAGTGCATCGTTAGTAGTCTTCACTGTAGTACCTAGCTGACTAGCTTGTGCCATTGTTCCTAAAAGTAAGTATACGGCAGATACTGACTTAAGATCTAGATGTCGTAGTGTGGGCTCGATTACCTCATCTTTCAGTTGTAATACGTTCATTGTGAACCTCAAAATTTATAAGTAGCTGTTACAGAGCCCACCCACCAATGCTTACGGATGTCCTTAGGTTCTTGTAAATCACTATTTAGAATAAACCCACCAGTATTACGCTGTACTTCAGCAGTTACACTGAATCTACGATGAAAGTCGTGAGTCACACCAGCAAATAGTCCCCTATTGTAATCAATGTAATCTTGAGAGGGTATTCCAAACTCCAGCAATAGATCATGTGTTATATCAGACTGCCCTCTAGTGTAACCGTAGTAAACCATTGTAGTAGGACCTACACTAGTTCTAGCCATTAGATCCCAGGCCCATAGAGAACTTGGATCTGGTGTTGTACCAGAGTCAGAGTTAGCATTGTAATATGTGAATAGAACCTCGGTACTTTCGAAGTTGTAAGCTAGTCCTGTTTTATACACATTGGTTGGTGTAGTATTTGAGAACGTTACACCTGGGAAAGGGGTAGTCTCTATAGTCATGTATAGTCTAGTGACGTCTAGAAAGACCTCCCAGTCTTGCCATCTTAAACGACTAGTAATTATAAATGCTGGTTTTTGTGAGGAAAGGTTACTAAAATCAATAGGTGAGAGTGTAAACGTAGATGGGTCTAATATACCCCCTGTAAACTCCTCATCAAATACCGGTTCTCCATACGTAAAGTCGGCATAAAAACCACCGGTAGTACCAAAGCTTCGCTCATAGAAAAACTGAATCCCATCAATCCTAAATAGGATATTTCCCATTCTAGCAGGACTGGTACCTTGTGGTAAGTAATTCATTTTATCTACATGAACACCATTACCACTAAAGAATCCAGAGTACCTAGCTACACGGCCAATACGTACCCCATAGTTACCACGTTGCATTTTACCTGGAGCTTCAAGGAACAGGTAATCTGCAGTATCAGTAGTTGTTGATAGTCCTTTTATAGTTGCGTTAAAAGGGAGATCAAACTCATACATAAACCCGATCTCATATTCAGCGTCCTTTTCAGTGAATTTATTAGCGCTAGTAGACGTGTACATTCCAGTTACATACCCTGAGATATCGGCAGTTCTGGCAATAGCAGGTAATGTTACTGTACAAAATAACAATATAGCTGTAATATTTCTCATTGTACATTTACCAACTGGACTCTAGAGTTAGAGTTTACATATAAACGTCCATTATGGTATCCGATGCTACCTGGAGTTTTTGAGATGATGTCAATCATCTCACGATTAGAGTCTACAAAGGTAGGTTTACCACCACGATTCAAAGAAATTTTGTTATCCACAGTACGCTGGTACTGGTGTAATTTCATTGAGTCTAGGTATGTAACTAAAAAATACCGATGTGCCGGAGTGTTGTATGGCATAGTGACTACTACGATGTCAGTGTTATCATCCCATTTAGTAGTGATGTGTAAGAAGATATCAGCTAATCTCTCAGTAGTGATATACTCCGGAGTTGAATTTGAGTTTTGCATTATTATAGGAATATCATTTTCAGCATGAGCCAACGTAAAACTCATGCTAAAAATGATAAACATTTTTAGCATTTTAATCATTTTGTAGTATTTCCCATTAGTCGATTTACGTTGTTTCTGATTATAGCTTGTTCATCCGATACAGCATCTAACAATTTAATTGCATCCTTTAACTCCGCAACATGAACACCCTCGCCTTCTTGATGTTTCTCAAGATCCTCGATGTCTCTACCGTGACCGTCAACCACCTTTTCCATGACGGCTAGTTCTTTAGTTATGTTCGTATTAAAGGCTGTAATAGTAGCTTCTAAAGTTTTAGTTTTAGTGGTAGCCGCTACTAAGGATGTTTTAAGGGTATTAACTTCCGTGGTTAAAGTAGACCACATTATTGCACTGGTAGCAGATCCTCCTGCTATCAGTGTTATCAATGCCCATAGCTTCATACCAGTTAAATGTACACCATTAGCAATATCTACACTACCCCCACCTGGCCCACTTTGAGGGGGCGGTGGTGCTTGATGTGGTGGCGGAGGAGGAGGAGGTGGAGGTGGTTGGTAGTATGGGTACACATACGGCATTGGATGGGGTTCGTGGTGCTGAGGATGCTGAGGGTGATACGGATCTCCCCTCCCATATCCAGGAGGGGGTTCGTGGTGTTGTTGCCACTCTGGTTGTGGTGGTGGTTGCTGCTGATTTGGCGGGTGAGGATTGTGTGGATGTTCGTGCTCAGTCATACTAAGTCCCCCTTATAATACTGATCGTGTATTGGTGTCAAATTACATATTATTGTGTAAAATTAAACACCAATCCATTTAATCCGGCCCTAGTATTGGTAACTGTAAGCTCTACTAGATAGTCTTGTTTTATACCGAATAGTCGTTGGTGTTGTTGGAAAATAGACTGTAGTATACCAGTAGCAGTAGCTAAAGTCAACGTATGTTTTACATTACCAACATCATAAAAGTCTACGGTCGGTGTACTTAGCAATACTGCTGCATCATACACCAGCTTTAATCTACTATAAGATTCCAAACCAGAAGTCCATGCTACCCCATCTACAGATACTGGAAGTTGTGCACATGCAGTATATTGTTGTTCCAACTCATATCGTTTAGAATCACGTAGTTCTTGGATTGTAGGCAATGCTGTATACACCACTACTTTAGAAGTACTAGGATTCCAACTGCGTTGACCGTTGTTAGCAATAAACTCCAGCCATTGATCGTCTGTAATCGGGATAGCTTCCTTGGGTATTTTACAATCAGGATTTGGTTCCCCTGTAGGTAGTTTTAAATCTCCATGGATATCCTCAGAGTAAAAGCCTAATGGGGTGAGTGTATCAGTTAGTGTCATGTATTTCATTTTAGTACCCTATAGCAATCCAACATGCTGCACCGAAGGCAGTATCCCCACTTCCATAATAATTTGAAAGTTTACACCCCGTTAAAGTTCTGGTATTGCTAGCAATGATTGTAGTTTTACCATCAGCGGCGGTAGCGATTACACTATACAATGCGTTTGGAAATGATACCGGGAATGTAACCTCTGCACCAATACCCACGGCAGCTGAGAGCCCCCACTGCACGATGATAGGAAACCTCGGTGTGCCATTCACTGTAGTCGGGATTTGTAAAAACCCATTAGCAGCAACTTGACCTGGTAAGCCTTTATTAGACGCAGTGCCCTCTGGACCTGTAGCACCTGTAGCACCTGTAGCACCTTGTATACCTGTAGCACCTGCAGCACCTTGTATACCTTGTATACCCTGAGGTCCAGTTGCAGCTGGGAACTTCTCAAAGAAATCTGCTACCTTAAGAAATCGCATGTAGTTATCAGTATTGGCATTAGGTGAGTTTCTAACACAAATAGCAGCATCTGCTGTTACGGCCTCCTTGGGATCATTTTGATACTCTGCCCTCATAAGCCTAGCAAATATATCACCAGTGGCATCACGTACAGGTATAGTATTTGGTGTCACAGCAGCGATGCCATTTTGATCCTGTAAACGACTATCATCTACAATACGCCTCCATACACCCCAGTCACCAACACCACCAACCTCTACTGGATTACCAGACCTCCAGTATATACTTCCAGATTCGTAATCAGTAGCAATTTGTAATATAGTGTCTCCACCGCCGTGGGATACTATTAATTGTCCATAAGCTGTACCAGGTGGTAGGTTTTGATTGGTGCCACCTATACGATAGAATCCAGACTCTACAATCGTATCTAAATCCTGGGTTCCAATGTCTCCTGATTTTGCAAATGCTGTAGCTAACTGGTCTAGTAAATCCGTATCCACTACTCGTTTCCAAGGGTACCAGATCTCAGTGCCCCCAGTCTGTGTAGGTGCTCCACCCCTCCAATACATGATATTACTAGTGTAGCCTATGATAACTTGAACTATACTAGGACCACCACCGTGTATTACTAACAACTGTCCATACTCACAACCAGAGGGTACCCCAGGATTATTCTCAATCCGGTACATCCCACTTGTGATTATATCAGCTATATTGGTAGTTATGTCAATTTTAGATATTGCAAATCCCTCAGAGGAAATGCCATCTAGAGTATCGGCATTTAAACCACCGCCTGCACTGGGTAAAAAATCCTTTAAATCAGCCATGCCTCACCTCAAATTCTAATAGTTTTAACTAACCAACGCGTTGCGTCTAATTTAATTAACTGTGTTTCAAAGATCGTAACACCTTGTTTGATCAGCTGAGTACCTGAGGGTACACCATCTACTATAAACTGAACGCCTGCCCCTAGTAGATCAATAGTTATAACACCTGCAGTGGGAGCTGCTCTAGTGATATTAATACGATCACCGACTAGATAGGTATCACTATCAATGGTATACGTTTCAGGGTTAGCAGATAAACACACAATCTCAGTACGTAAATCACGTACATTTAAAGTGTAGCTTACAGGATCTACGTGTAATGTAGTTCCCACGTAAGAGTCATAGTTACGTGTGAGTAGTATCACATCCCCGTTATCGTCTAGAGTATAGACTGCACGGTCCTTCAAGTTTATTGCAAGGGCCCCTTCCTTTAATGTTATTGCGGCGGGAATTGCACCTGGGGTGACAGATCGATCAAATTGTATCTGGTTAGCATTAGACATTGTGTTCTACCTTTAGATATTAGTGGGTTCTTCATAATCCGAAGCATCCTTGAGGATGAATGCAATCTCCGTCTCATCGTAGATGTTAAGAAACTGTAGCGTGGGTAATAGACTAGGATCGTCTAGGTTAATATACGTTCGTCGTCGTAGGTTATCCAGTAGTTTGTATACTGTATACACTGGAGGAGTCTCAGCTTGCTCCAAGTCTCTACGAGCATAGATTAGATCAATCTTCCCATTGACGTCTAAACGTGTCATGAAGGCTGCTACGCTCACTGCATGTGAGCTAACCTCCGCACTATCATCTATAATCTCAACATACACACTATCCATACTAGATCCATTATCGAATACTTTACGGATACTATCGCCATCTACTGGAGGCATGCCAGGATTAGTAAGGTTTTCTATTCTTATAATTGCCATTATAGTATCTCATCCCATAGTACGTAGTCTAGGTTTAGGTAGTGTGTGCTGCTGTAGCTACGATGTCGTTGTACTTCTATCAGTAACTGACTATCAAAACCCACTGAACCGTGTAAGAAATTCATACGGTATAATAAATTTACTGGATCGTCTGAATTGTAAAAGAAATAGCCTGACGGATGTGTAGTGTATCGCTCATATGCCCAATCCCCCCAAAGCATTCTGAAGTGTGAACTACTCGTAGGGGAGATTATTAGACTAGTCTCACCATCTATCGTAATACGATAATTAAACTGGGTCTTCATACCAGCAATATGATTAAAGAAACCATCACCGTCTATTCTAACAACCTGTCTCCATCCAATAGTGGATGTTATTTTAGGTATATGTAAGTATTCTCTAGAGAGTGTAGAACTATGAGTAACCCTGCCCTTTAAAAGTCCACTACTATTCTTAGTGTAATCCTTAACACCGTACAACCTTTGAAACTTAGTCCCTGAATTTAAAGCTACGGTTGGGACTGTGTATGCATTGGTACGTAGTCTGCGTTTTAAATCATATCCTGTGGCCATGATAATCACCCTTTTAGTATAACTGCCTACTACACAATAAGGCAGTTATGTACTTTGCTACCAGTGATTAAAAGGTAATACCATAGTCGATATTAGCAAACTTAGCATTTGCAACGGCAATGTCCATTTTTAATGCTAAACCTGCATCAGTAGTAGCTGTAATAGCTGCAGCGCTAGCAGCAACCTCAGTATCAGTGTATGCTTTAGCTGCATTTAACGCTATGACGTCTTTGTCATCTGCGTATGAACTGAGAGTAGTAACTGCACCAGCAACTTCAGAATCAGTATATGCCTTACTACTATTTAAAGTGGTAGTAGATGCAGCTGCTAGGGCAGCAGAGGATGGTATTAAAGCAGTATCAACACTAGTAGCATCTTGTGTGATTTGAACTACGTCTACCTTAGTGGCTAGAGCTGTGTTCATATCAGTGATGTTAGCTTTTAAAGCTAAGTTAGAAGTGATACTTGAAATTGCACTACTGTCATCTGTAAGCGCTGCAGCCAACTCAGCAATAGTGTCTAGGGCAGCAGCGGGTGCTCCACCTAGTAACTCAGACTTTACCGTATCAGCGTATGCAATTGCAGTGGCCTCTGCAGTTACTGCACGATCATACGCTGACTTTACAGCTAGTGAACTTGCATACTGGTTAGAAGTTGTTGAGTTGATTGCATCTGATATTGGAAAATCGTGTGCTGCTTGAAAGGTTTCTAGAGCTTGTAGTTGTAGGTAATGTGTATCTACACGTCCTACTATGAGACCTTGATTTGTAGCAAGCATCTCTATAGTGGGGGCAAGTGGAAATGCTGAGAGATCTCCAGTGATCTCTAGTACTGCTGCATCTAGTGCTGCCTGATTTCCAGTAGCCTGAGCTGCAATGATATCAGTGTAGTCTTTACCTAGAGAGATCACATTACCGTTATGATCTTTAGTGTAGATCTGACGATCTACTAGGTTTATTGCTAATGCACCCTCTTTGAGATTTGACGCTGGTGGTACAGCGGCTGGTGTTATCGAGCGATCAAACTGAATTTGCTCTGCTTGAGTTGACATATTACTCTCCAAAAATTAGAACGTAACGCCTCTATCATACGTAGACGCAAGTTGGTTGGTTAGATCCGTTGTGGTTTGCAGTATCGCATCAGACTGTGCTGTAAGGTCTACAGCCAGACTGTTCACAGATCGTGCTGTTGCATATAGATCAATTTCATCATCTGTGTAATCCAGAGATGCTGCGTAGTTCTCCAATGCATCCAAAGAAACGTCAGTTTTATTAACGTCATGTGGATTATCAGTATCTAGTTTATGTGCATCCAATGCTGCAGTCAAAGTAACCAAATCAGCAGCAACAGCATCTAACTCTACCTTTAGATTCCCACCAGGTGTATTGGGTACAACTGTGGAAGGGGGATTAGCTACAGTAGTAGTAGACCAATCCCATACATATAAATACTCCTGAGGATCAGGGGCTTTTACTGTAATTTCTTTAACTACAATATAGGCATTAGTCCATACTGTATTTGGAGCGCCTAGTATAAATAAGTTATCTGTACCATCGGTAAATAGCACCATTGGATGTAGTGTTGCCGTGATTACATCTGCTAGGTAGGTAACCTTAGTCATGTCACCAGGGATCTCAGTGGCAGTGATGATGTACTTAGAAGTTCCTTCATCCGTTAGAATTTTAACTTCAAAACTAAACTGCCCATTCTGGGTAGTAGACCTACCAAATGTTAACTGTAGTTGACCGGTGAAAGCGGCTACAAAGAAATCACCGTTTTGGGTAATAAACTTAGTGTGTCCACTATTTAGTATCATCTGATTTCTAGTTAGTAAACTAGAGTCAACGATAGCTTGCTTGATCTCTAGAATACTATCATTGATTGCAGTCATCCCCACTAAATCACTGGCATCATGTCTATGTTCCATTGGGGGATATAGAGAGGGTTTATTAAGAATGTCCTCCCATGACATTGAAAAGTCGGTGATGCCTAGATCCTGCACCGCCTGTACTATGGCACTGTCTAGATTTGAGTACTCACCACCTACTACTTGATAGGTAAAGTGTAGGTTTCCCTGTAGATCGTCTTGCAGTATTGCAATTGCCGCACATACCTCAATGCCAGTTGCCATGGTAGGTTCTGTATAGAGATAAATGGGTTTATAGTGTACATTGTTTATCAGTGGTGTTCCATCACCTTTACTAACCATTAACCCCGCCGTGTAAAATGGACCGCCTTGTAGTGCTATGATTCTAGTACCTGCTACTGAAACAGCCTGTATTTCATTTACCACTCGATTACTAGTGTTTACACCAGTAGGATCGAATGCGTACTGTGTAATCGCCATTATGCATCACCTTCTACTATTACCCATTGCCCGCTAACAGAATTAAATTTAGCTCTAAACCACGCCCAGTCCGTAGTGACATCTATTTGATTTACACCCATGAGATTACCTGTTAATGAAGTTGTATTAGTTCCACAATTACCGGAGGCATCACGAACTATAATCTCATCACCACCTACGGCATCTGGTATACTTCTAGTTCTAACAGTAGAAGAGTCTATAAGCCATATAGTCCATGGGAGGATAATACCACTTTGAGTTTCATCCAGCTCAAACTTACGTTTATAGACACCACTATCCAACAACTGTCTAGTTTCATCAGCACGTGCTTTAGCGTAGTCAGCTGTAACTTTAACAGCTGCAACCTCAGAGACCATTTGAGTGTTTAGGTTATCAATACGTGTATTGACTGCAGTATCGTTGTTACCTACCACGATTGTTAGATCAGCTAGGTCGTTCTCTATCACCGTAGTATCTACGTTTACACCAGCTACTACGTTGTCAATACGAGTGTCTAGGCGAGCACTCTCAGATGTAAGTAATCCATCTGTAGTATCTATCCTACCATCTAATCTTACAACCTCATTAATAAAGCTGGTGATCGAAGCATTGATATCATCTATACCCTGGATAGTTTCAATAGGGGTAGCTACACCGTATACAAATGTAGAAGTAAATAATCCCCATCCATCAATGTAATTAGCAGGAATACTAGAGTCTATAGTAACTGAGGTTACTGTAATGTGATGATCATCCCAGACCATTCCATTCCCTAGGTAAATTACAGGAAATCTGTCGTTGTTATAACTAAGCCTACACTCTCTAGTGATATCCTTTCCAGAGTATAGAGTTTGAGGTGACATCCAGTTAGTTTCAGGTAAACCATTCTCACCCCCAGCAACCTTACCGCTGAACATAAAGTAACTAGGCTCCACAGGGCCGTGTACCGTCACGTTTACAACTACCCTAGTAGCTGCTATGAATTTAGGTAAAATGATCCCCACAGCGCCTGTGAAGGTCACGATAGGCATACTCTCACATACAGCTAGCTTATGATTACGCTGTAAGCTTACACGTTCATCTAAACGTTGCTGTAATGCATTGATTCCTGAAATTTCATGTTGGTGATTATTAGCAATCGCTATTCCCATTATAGCATCACGAATCTCCTGCAGGGCTAAATGTACCTCACCCATGCCTATTAGATCATCAGCATAGATCTCATGCTGTATTGCAGGGAAGTATCTAGGGATGGCTATAATGTCTTCCCAGGTACGGGTATCCGGGAAGCTTAATAGTGATGCTAGTGTAGTAAGAAGGTTTGCCTCATCATATGTGAATTGCCCTCCTAGGGTTTGATACGTGATTGCCAGTGTACCTACTAGAGAACGATCTAGGATGGTAATACTACCAAACACGTCTTTAGTTAATGCTGTAGACGCTGATGTGAACTGGTGTGTAAGTGCAAAGTCTACACCGGGTACTAAAACCCTTCCAGTGCCAGTATGTACTATTACCACACCGGCGCTAAATAGTGGACCATTACGTACTACTAAAAAATTGAAATTATCCCCACCAGTCGGGGATAACGTATACTCTTCATTTGGAATCAGATTCGCAGGGTCTACGCCCGTTGGATCGTACTGATATTGATAGGTGGCCATTGGTCACTCCTACTAGAAATGGGGGATATCGTACATATGATTCCGTCATTTAACGTTGACAGGAAACTAAAATGTATTTATTAATCCGTGCGTTTGCAACTAATGCTATTATTTGGACTGAAATAGAAGACACCACTGTAACACTGGAGTCTTTATATAATGACTATACCAAAATACGCTTAATACTTAGTAGTGCATATCACACTGGCGTAGTAAGTCTAGATCTTAATATTATTAAAGATCGTGTAGAAAACCTCCAGTTAAGCATTCCAGATTGGTTGATTGCTAATGATAACACAACCTTACCTGTAGAAATTGTTAGGGCAGGTGTCGAGGGAGTATCTCAGGTAATATACCAAGACTTAAACTCACTACAAAAGATCCACCTATTACCTAAAAACTACGCTAGTGATTCTAGTGTACCAGATGATCTACAGGTTACTGATAGCCTAGTACTAGCCCGACAGTTAGAAGACAACTGTTTATTCACTGTAAATGGTTTAATACATCCTACTGTATTAGGAGTAGATGGATTGTATATATTAGACGGTAATCGTAATGCTCTACGCTCTGATACTGATCTAGTAGGAATGATTGACTTTAGTCAACTTGGAGGTATTGATATACTTCCTATTACACCAGAGCAAATACAGTCACATGGGAGCTATCCTTTAACTAAGCAAGTACTACTAAATACTAACTATGACTTTACTGGAGTTACACCATTTATAGTGATCGGGGGATACCTCTGTATTCCTGGTGTGATTGCTACAGAGTTTAACAGTACTAGCTTATTAGTAGACATACAGAACTACCCTCTGATTACTAGATTCTTGTCTAGTTATAAACAGATAGACCTAGCTAACATTACTCCTATGGTAGATCGTATTCCCACGGTGGATATAGTAAGTGCACAAGGTATTAGAAACCTACTAGAGAATCGTCATAGTTTTATAGTCTGCGTGCGAACCCCTAAACTGTATGTTTCTACTAAAGAGTTATTTGACATTGGACTACCTGGGAAGTATATCTGTCCTGAAAGGCCCACTGGGTTAATACAGTATGGGCATGGTAAAGTGGTTGAGTATTGTGTAGAGGGTAGTGGTGATGACTTTATAGTTTCTACTGGATTAGATGAGAGTGTTAACTATACAGCTGATAGTGTAGCTAATCCTGAGTCTGCTACTATTATAAGTACGACGGCATATAGTGCGGTGCCTACAACACCGCCTCGTGTGTACCATAGATCTATTTACCGATTGTAGTAAAATACAGACATACATTATCTTAATGTACCTAGGATATGCATGAGGCATACTCGTACGTACGTTAGATAAGGAAACACAAAATGTCAAATACAAACCAGAAAGCTAATCCACTTGCTGCAGTAATAGATCAATTCGGTACCACGCGAGCACACGTAAATGCTCTAGCTGGGAAGGTCTATACAGACCCTAAAATACTTAACCTTACCAACAACTTTGGATCTAAGGTTGCATGGGTTACTAAAGGTCACGTGTTCAGTACTGAGGAGTTGGAGACTCTAAAAACCCTAAAGAGTAACTTAGGGGAATTAGTGGTTATTGGGTTAGCTAGGGGGGGTGCGATCTTTACAGATATACCTACTCTAAGTATTAGTTCTCCACCCGATATCGGTTGTATGGTTGCCGAGATAATGTTTATGAACGGTCACGTATTCACGGACCCTGAAGCTTTAAGTATTAAAAATGCTACAGGTTGGACTGTTGCCTACACCATGGCCTTGCACGGTCATCTGTTCGAGGAGATTGATATTCTATCATTAGCTAACACCGATGGGCGAACAGTGGCCCACGCTGTGGCAGCTAAAGGACATGTCTTTACAGATCCTAGGGTATTGCGTCTAGCTAATCTGAATGGTTTTACAGTAGCTCATGAATTGGCTAGGGAAGGCCATATATTTACTGATCCTGAAATACTTAAGCTAGCCACTAGAGAGGGTGTCGCCGTAGCGCATTTTATGGCTAATCGTGGATGGGGTACTGATGATCCAGAAATCTTGAAACTTACAGATGTACTAGGGTGGAGTGTTGGTCACCTAGTGGCTCGTTATGGGGCAACTGTTACTGATCCTGATGTACTTAAGATTCGTAATGGTAAAGGCTACACGGTTGCTGATTACATAGAGCAGGAAGCTCGAACTGAACTAGATCCAGATAACCCAACTGCTAAGGGACCAGGTGGTAAACCTATGGCTTATGTTCTAGCCTGTAAAGGTAGGAACTTTGAGGGATATGACTTACTCAAAATAGCTAATGGTGTTGGGGATACAGTGGCTCACAGGATGGCATCTCGTGGACATACGTTCACAGATCCTAGGGTGTTAGCTCTAACCGACTCGGTGGGTTTGAGCGTAGCACACAAATGTGCACAAAAGGGACAGGTGTTTACAGATCCTGAAATACTCAAACTTAGAACGGATGCTGGTAAAACAGTAGCGGGTATACTAGTTACTAAAGGTCACGTATTTGAAGATCTAGAGGCACTTAGTATACGCGGTAAGAGAGGTGATACTATTGCACATCGCATGGCTAGTGAGGGTGTGATCTTTACAGATCCTAAGGTATTGCGTCTAGCTAATAGATGTGGATACACTGTAGCTCATATGATGGCAAAACATGGACACGTATTCACTGACTCTGAAATACTAGGGTTAACCAGTCTGGATGACGTAACGGTAGCATTTGCATACCAACGCGCATTGAGTGCTAAAAGCAATAGAGCGTAAGTAATATACCCACACACAACCGAGAGGCTGGTGTGTGGGTTTTATGCCGAACAGTCCTGATTCCAATCTTTTTCAAGTACATATTGTCTAGGTGTACAAAGTCCTATACGTCGGGTATAGTTCAGTACACCTTACTAATTACTGGAGTAACAAACATGGCTACTAATTACCAGATAAGAAACGTAGAAATTAGATTCGAAGCAAAGCCTGTAGGTGGGTTTTATACCACCACACCAGGATACGTACGTAAGTATCCTGTGGTATGCCCAGCGGCTCCCAAGTGGAAAAACGACCACTGGGGGACAGATGGTACTGTTAATGAATACCACGACAAGTACGGTCGTGATATGGAAACCTATGCATTTATAACCTGGTCTCCTGAAATGATTGCTGATCATGCTGTCGTAGTCGAAACTTGGCATTACGCCAAGCAGGAATGGGATTCTAACGAGCGAATGCTCGTAGAAGCTATTATGATAAACAACATGGTCGACTCGCACAGGTATAGTCATCAGAGGAACCTTGACCGTCTCAGAGAGGTATACTCTGAAGGGGAGAAAGGACGGGGAGTTATAGACTCCCTATTAGAAGACACCAATTTGAACTACATCCGCAAAGGTGTAGACCTTTTAGAGGGACTAATCCTCGGATGCCAGATCCTCATTGATGAGGGTAATGTATCCGCGTGTGGGGTACAAGTATTCCTCGACTACTTTGAACCTAAGCTTAAGCAAGCGAAGTCCGTGGAGGCTAACCGTGAAAAGGAGCACGAGCTGCTAGTAGCAGCTCGTGAGGCTAATCGTGAATGTAGGTTAGAAGAAGAACGTGTGGCTCGTCAAAAGGAAATTGACAGCTTAGCAGCAAAGGGTAAGGATACCCGTGTAAAGAATAACCCCTTTGCCGCATTAAGGGGGTAGAAGTATGGTCTTTTCAGATTCTCTAAGATACCTAAGAGAAACTGTGGGTACGAGCGGATACACTACCGCTCACGCACAGGCCGCACAAGGGTGGGTCAGTGAAGACCCTGAAATCCTTAGACTATCCACCATCGAGGGATGGACAGTTGCACATGAGCAGGCAGCACTGGGGTGGGTCACTGAGGATCCTGAATTATTAGCTCTTACTGATTACCGTGAGGTATCAGTGTCAGAACTAATAGCCTCCTACGCCCTAGCGGCGTAGGTACCCTCTCTAGCCTAACCAGCTAGGGAGTACTTTTTTTTGACCCTATGGAATGTTAGGGGCGTTTACTGCACCCGTTGAAGTAATCCCACTACAAGTAATAGGTCCTGTGGCGAGACTAGCTGACTGTATAGCACCGGTTACACTTAAAGCTTTACCCACTATGGCATCCCCAGTACACTCCATGCCACCCTCTGTAGAGATATCCCCTACAGAAGTAATTCCCCCTGGAGGCCCAGAGCCTCCACCACCACCCACTGCTAGACCACCACCTACCATTACCATTCCAGTGAATGTAGACATTGGAGAAGTTACGGCATATAGTGCGGTACTGAGTGTCATTTTAGCTGTAGCTGTAATGTCATAGTTAAGACAGGTTACAGTTTTTACTTTAGTAGTGATGTCTATACTAGCGTCTGCCTTGAGTATAAAATCGGTACATTGAAAGGAGATTGTATTCTTAGCTGTTACGTCTATACTGTCTGGTGCGAACACGTGAATGTTCTTACGATCCATTTGATAGTTCGTACCATCAGAGTTGTTTAGTTCTATTAAGGTATTAGCTGAGTCTAGTAGTATACGGTTCTCAGCATCGTCTGTAAGGGTTACTTTAGAGTTCTCAGTATCAACCTGTAGGGTATACTTAAAACGCTCTCCATTGTTCTTACAGGTCTGAAATGTGATATGCTTCTTGTGTGTACTGAGTTCAAAGTTGTAAGTGTTGTCTACTCCTAACTCAATGTCACGATCAGGATCAGCCTCATCCGACCACGCATAGATTACAGTCTCTAATCTACGGAGTTCATCATCACGACCCATACTAGTCCAGAAGTAACGATCAGTGTCACCGTACTGCCAGATTAATACCTGTTCCCCACGCATTACATCTGGAGAGGTTCTACGATTAGTAGAGAGACTAAACCACTCAGCGTCCAGTGTGATGTCACTAGTTACTTTACTGGTATACTCTATACCCTGTGCATTTAAACCACTGGTAAACACCTTCTTGGGATTTGCAGCAACGTCACCGTCTATTAAAGGAATGATTTCTATTGGAGTTACTTTTATCGTATTGGTAGTGATAGACTTGTTCTCTGCCACTATACCGATTGAGAATATACGTAGTGCAGTTTTCATGTAGGGTTCCTAAATGGCTGAAGTTTAGATACATATAACCTAGGTGTATACAAGTAAGATTCATCGGGAGTCTTATCATACTTAATAATTTTTGGAGTATTAAAATGAATACATATAACCCACGTACAGTCTTGAACCTGACTTCTAGTGCATTAACGGCCGAACAGATCGCAGATGGGGGATTCGACAGTAAGATGTTCACTAAACAAGAAGTGGTGGATTTAACAACATTTAAAGCAGGGGATATTATAGACTCAAATACGATACGTGGAAAAGTAGATGGGTTGATAGCTACTGTCTGGGATGAGTCATTGGAAAATCCAGTTACGCATATACTCATTGATGCACCAGTATACATGTTGTATGAACTTCATAAAGCATTGTTAGAAAATGACTTTACCCCAGTGTACAGCCGGATGGCAACGGGTACAGATGGAAGTATCACTCACACTGGATGGATCGATGGCAGTGTAGCTAGTTACTAGGAGGTCATGTTGGAGCATGACTGCTTTAAATTAAAATAACATCGAGGGCTCACGCCCTCTTTTTTTTTGCACTTGATACCGATGCTAATTAAATATAGCCATACATTATCATATTGCTAGTATGTAGATTACGCCTTGTTATCGGGACGGGAGAATTTATACACTAGTAACTTAACAGGTGAACATCATGAATGCTGTATATACGTCTAAGAATTACAAATTAATGCTGAAGAAATTAGACAATGGTTACATTCCCCATAAGCTTGAGGAGCTTTCACTGGTAAGTCAAACAGGCTACACGATAGCCCACAGAATGGCGGATGCAGGGCATCAGTTTTATGACCCTAAAGTCTTACGTATTAAAAACAAAACGGGGCTTACTGTAGCCCATGCAATGGCGCGTGCTGGGTATCAATTTACTCAGTTTGACATACTATGTTTGTCCACTGAAGAAGGTACTACAGTGGCTGAGTTTATGGCTCGTCAGGGTTACGTACACACAGATTTAAGAATCTTGAGACTGCTTAACCATGATGAGTCGGTGGTGCCTGTAGAGTCAGTACAGTGTACTACTGTTACGAAAATGCCGACTTTGAAACCAAAGCCGAAACAAACCGTGGTGGAGTTAACGCCAAAGACTCCAGAATTACGATATCGTGATGGTGCTACTATTACTGAGTTTAAGGACCTCCGTTATATATGTGAGAATGGTGATACCTTAGCGCACTTAATGGCAAAAGACGGTAGTGTATTCACTGACCTAGATGTATTAATGCTTGCAAGTGAGGACGGTTTAACCGTTGCCCATATCATGGCTAGGGAAGGTTGTGTGTTTAAAGACATGGAAGTGTTAACCCTAGCTAGTGTTAATGGGTGGAGTGTAGCACATGAACAAGCTCGTCAGGGGTATACATTCAAAGCCATTGCTAAGCTTAGCATTGCTGATGTCATAGGTTACACTGTGGCTCACATTATGGCTGAGCATGGATCCAGATTCTCTAGAATGGAAGTGTATACTCTAGCAGATGCGCATGGTTACACCGTAGCTCATGTGATGGCTGAGCAAGGCTACCTATTTGAGAGCACGGAAGTGTTACTACTGGCTGACAATAATGGGCTTACTGTAGCTCATGTGATGGCTGAACATGGGTGGCATACAGATGTCTTAAAGATTCTTAAATGTGCAACCACGGATGGTACTACGGTAGCGCATTTGATCTGTAAGCACTCCAATAGATACTACTACCTACCAGAGATACTGGCACTAGCAGACTCTACCGGTACTACGGTAGCGCATGAACAAGCGCTAAGTGGATTTCAAGGGTTCACTGAAACGCAATTATGGATGAAGGATATAAAAGGATTTACAGTAGCACATGCTGTAGCAGCAGCTGGTGGGTATATCTCTGATGTAGAGCTACAACGCACAGGTGATATTGACGGTGATACCGTTGCTCACATTATGGCACACAAAGGACATGGGTTCACAGACCCTGAGATCCTAGAACTAAGTAATAAGGAAGGGCTAACTGTAGCACACATTATGGCCACGCAGGGTTACGAGTTTGTAACTAAAAAATACTTAGCCCTTACAGCAGGGGATGGTACTACTGTGGCAAATATCATCAATGCCAATTGTGGTAACGTACCACATCTAAAGATTGTTAACATTTAAACCACTCACAGGAGCACAACCATGAAAGAATTAAGAGCCTCTTTAGACCGTCTAGTAACAGAAACACTGGCAGATCTAGATACTAAATTACTACGGGGAGGTATGGGAATGGAAGCTAGACATGCCGCAGTGCAGAAAGCTAGTACTGCATTGGAAGCAATTCGGGGGATTAGTGTGAATCTTACTCCATGCTACCCACCAATGCCACATCAGCCTGTATATGGTCCATCCGGACCAGTCGTATTCAGACAGCAGCAACCGATGGGTAATATGGGAGAGTATCCTGTAAACCCATCAATGCCACATCAGCCTGTATATGGTCCATCCGGACCAGTCGTATTCAGACAGCAGCAACCGATGGGTAATATGGGAGAGTATCCTGTAAACCCATCAATGTATCAGGAACCACAACAATATAGACCGGATCCTAGAGATTCTACGTACTGGGAGGCTTTGACTATGGGTGCTGCTAATAGATATAAAGCAGCAGGGGATATTGCAACTCTAGGTGATATTGAAGAAGTTCGTAACCTACCGTTGGTGTATCTAATACGCATTACCAGTAATGGCGGTACCGTAGCGCATGAACTAGTAAAACTAGGTGTTAGGTTTAGTAGGTTTGAGGTGCTAGGCATCTCTGATGCTGACACTAACACAGTGGCTCATTTAATGGCTAGAGAGGGGTATAACTTTGAGGATTTAAAAATATTGAGTCTAGCGGATAGCTCTGGGTGGACAGTAGCCCATACCATGGCTGCAGCGGGACACACCTTTACCGACCCCACTGTACTTGAGTGGTTAGATGATTCTGGTATGTCCGTAAAGGCTGTAATACAGGATCATGCAGGGTAAGTTACCATACTAAAGTCCTCACTACGAGGGCTTTATTTTTTAAGAGTTTTAGTATGAAAACACAGAGTATAGGAGCGTAGTGATGTATAATTTAAACGATATGATTTACCGTAGGGACTCTGATTTGGGTGGGATTTTAAAGATAGCTTTAGGGCTTATCTTTACGAGTATGAATTCTACGTCCGGTTTAAAATTTGAGGTTACTCTACCAGGAGCTAGTGCTTGGGCTGATGATGACGTACCAGTAGAAGATTTAACACCAGAGCAGTTAGCTAGACATCCACAGTTATACGAGATGTTGGTTATTACTGAATCGTCTGATGGGGGTAATGTAATAACGTCTATAGATGAGCTGTGTGTGGTTTTATGGTTAGGGGGTATGTCTGTAGTAGATGGGATGTTAGTCTACGCAGGGGACCCTGTATTAGCTCTAGATGCTATTGACTGTAGTGCCACTACTAGTCAGCAAGATCGTAACTGGTTACGAGCACAGACGCTCTATGAAGTGCTACTATGCACTGACATCTCCGTAGACTTTCTACTACGACACTGTGCGGGTATTCGGTTTATGAGAACCTGTATTTACCTAGGAATGGTATTCACAGATCCTAGAGTAAAGGAGTTTGGTAGTACTGAGGAACACACTAGTCTTAACGACTATATCTTAGATGGGTGGACGAGCGATTTCGTTAAAATGGACCTCTGTAGTAAAGAGGCTTTTACTTTAGGCACCTACGAGGAGTTGATAGAAACTGAGTTATCCCCTCTAGCAATTGGAGCCGATGAATTACGAAAGGCTGGAATAGTACTAGGCACTGTAATCTGCGATACACAGGAGTAGTAAAAATGAGTAATATAGTTTGTTTGTATCATGCAAAGTGTTCCGATGGAATAGCTGCGGCATATAGCGTATGGAGAATGTATCCAGAGGCTGCATTCATACCCATGCATTATCAGACTCGACTACCGTCTGCATTGGAAGGTAAAGACGTGGTAATGGTAGACTTCTCCTTACCCCGTAAGGAGTTAGTAAAGCTTGGGGGAATAGCTAACAGTGTGTTGATCATTGATCATCATAAAACTGCTGCTGCGGACTTAGAGCTACTGACCCTAGACTGTACCATGAATCTAGTCTTCGACATGACAAAGTCTGGGGCAGTGCTAACGCATGAGTATTTCTTTCCAAATGAACCTGTACCAGATTTACTGTTACACATACAGGATCGTGATCTATGGGAATGGAAGCTTACAGACACTAGAGAGGTCTGTGCTGGGTTCCATGAAATGATTGTTAATCAAAGAGGTAGTTTTATGGACATTTCAAGACTAGTAGAGAATCACACTCCTATTAGGACTATGGGTCAAGCACTCTGTGCTGAGGTTGATCGCCTAGTGGAGGTGCTAATGACTCAGGTGGACATACAGGAGATTGCTGGGAAGCGGGTAGCTGTGATACAACTACCTGAGGATTCTGACTCTAAAGTAACGTACCCTATTTCCGAAGCTGGTAATGAGGCATGTAAACGCTTTGACGTAGACTATGCTAGTATCAACTTCAGACCCTCCAATGACCCTACTGCAATGGTACACTCACTGCGTAGCATTGGAGACTTTGACGTTTCAGCACTCGCTAAACGCTTCGGTGGTGGTGGACATCGAAATGCGGCTGGGTATAAAACTATAGATGGTCTAGAGCCATACGTAGAGCAGCCAGGGGTACTTAAAACCCGTCATAGGAGTGCATGATAATGAATGACTCATTGAGATATATCAATGCTGTGGCTGTACAGTATGAACTTTTAAAACGTATGGAGTTTTTATTATCTTCCGACTATGCAGATGGTGGGGTGACAGGAATGGAACATGTAGTAGTAGCTCAGACGTATGCTGGTTATTACCTACTAGACCTCAATGCGGAAAACCAAACTCCATTTGAGTGGATATTAGAAATGCCTAGTACAGAACTGGATGACTTACTATCAGATATTACTGACGGTATGCACTCGGAGCGTACTGGTAACATAGCCGGATTAGACCGTATTGTTATAGCATTGTCCAAGTTTTTAAACATACACGTAGCAGACGTTGCTCGTGCACAACTTGTAGCAGAACTATTACAACTCGATGAATTTAACTATACTGATATCTACCACGCAGTATTACAATGCAATACAGTGGAGCATTAAAATGTCTGAATTAAAAGAAGATAAAATACCGTACGGATTCCATGATATTGAGTATGAAGATGGACAGGTCATTAAGACTGTAATGATAGGAGATGGTTCCATAGGGGTAACTGATATCCTATACTGCCCTGCTGGACATGTGGGTATAGGATTATATCCAGCACCAGGCGGAACTCGTCCTGGGGAGTATGTGGATGAGGAGTATCGTGGTCGTCCAGTGACTGAATTGAATCTACAGTTTCAACTACTGTTCGATAACCCTGTATCTATAGACGTAGTGATTGAACGTCTACAAGCTGCTAAGAAATCACTACTAAAAGAAAGTGGCAGTGCTGTTAATACCTAACCCTTATACGCAGTCCTTCGGGACTGCTTTTTTTTTGTCCGTTACGGCATAGAAACACACTACCCTGTCACCAAGGCAGTGTGTGTATTCAGTTGGGATCTACTACTGGGAACTGTATTAGGTTATCGGGAACCTTAGCCCCCTCATCCCTAGCTTTAAAAATATACCCCATAAACTCTGTAGGGTCTATAGCCTCAATCATCGTAGTGGCGTATGCGATTGCTTGCTCATTGGTAGCGACAGCCTCAACCGGAACCGTATCAAAGAACTGTAATATGATGGAATTCATACCTAGATCAATCTGATCACTAACCATTTGCATTATCACAGTATCGAATCGGTTAGAGTCTCCGTATACGTCAAATATAGCTTTAGATAACATTGCAGCCATGTGATACTTCATTAGTAATACTAACATTCCAATCCTCCTCGACTAGATTCAGTCTCTAAATAGATAAAGGCTAGAATCTAGTATACTAGTCTTCCAATCTCTACCCTCACTTGCTCGCCACTCATCAAGATCAAACCCAGTTTCATTTAGTAAATAACAGGGAGGTTCAAAGTAGTCTACTCCGTCTGGAACTATAATCACATTGATATCATTACAGACTTGTGTGATTACACCAGGTTGATTATTGACGTATACCTTACGACCTATCAGCCGCTCTCGCCAATCACGCTCAGCAAAGTTAACCGCACCTTCAGATAACTCTACTATTAAACACTGAGCTTTAGGGATAGCATACTCCATAATGCCAGGTACATCCATGAAGTGTTCACCGTTTAGAGTAATGGAGGTACTACAACGTTCCTTTATTCTAGTCTCTCCCCACTTACACTTGATTCTATTAATGTCTGTACACTGAATACCCCATGACATGACATGCCCTGAAAACATACACAGGTTCTCGTAGACGCACGGTTCATTAAAAGGGTACGAGTAGTACTCGTTATCACCCCATCGTCCTCCTGTGGAGTGTGGACGGCCTTCTATGCGTATGACTAGGTGTCGTTGATCACCTACCCAGACATTGTCCCATACATCACTAACATGCCCATTAGCTACTAGGTGTTCAAAATCGTGTTGATCTATAAGTGGATTAACGTTCATTGGTATTGCTCCTACTGTGAGTGTGTATACCATTAGTAGGGTGTGTATTTTACTAATCCAGAGTGCAACCATAGTATAGACTAGTAGTGTAAAAAGTGGAAATCGGCCAAATGTAGTATATGAAGAGAGGTTATCTTTCCTACTGCGTAGGAGTATATACTAGCGTATTTTTAAAGGATAAATCTATCAATTTTAGTCTAAAAAAGTACTATAAATAAAGTATCCCATAGGCTCCTCGTTCCACGTACTCGCTTTTTAAGGAATTCCTCAAATAATATACCTGTATAGGTAAAATATTACACGATTCAAACCTTACCACTCGAGTGTAAACGAGTCGGGGCGAGGGCCCCTCTTTCACATCATGGATACAACTTATGATCCCTCAGGAATCACTAGGGCAGGGGACAGGGGCCCCGCCTTGAAATGGAATACAACTCCCTATTCTAGTACAGAGTACTAGAAATATAGATACTAGTAATTGTATACTAGGAGTAATAAACATGAAGATTAAATCATTAGAATTAGTAAAGTATAAACGCTTTAAACTAAACGGTATTAATAGACTATTCATTACACTAACATCAGCATTACAGTTAATACTAGGAACTAATGGTTCTGGTAAGTCTTCTCTATTAGCAGAGCTTACACCATTACCTGCTACCCCAGCAGACTATGAGCCAGGAGGCTCTAAGCGTATAGTGATAGACCATTTAAACTCGGAGTATATCCTGATCTCTACTATCACTAAAGCTGGAAAGCATCAATTCCTTAAAGATGGTGAAGAACTCAATCCAGGAGGAACTGGTCAGGTACAGAAAGAACTGGTAGAACGTGAGCTAGGATTTACACAACAGTTACATGACGTACTGACTGGAAAGCTTACATTTACTAATATGTCTCCTAGTAAGCGTAGGGAGTGGGTAGAGCGTCTTTCTAGCACAGACCTTACCTTTGCCTTAGGAGTCTTTGAAACAGTCCGTACGAACACCAGAGACATCGTAGGAGCAATCAAGCATACTAAAGGCAGATTAGCTACTGAGGGTAGTAAGCTATTACAGGATACTGATCAGTTAGATGTATTGGATGGTAAAATTACACAGTGGACTGAAGACCTTAATACACTATTAGTAGAGATCACTCCTAATATAGCGACTCCACGTGACTTAGGTACACAGATTCAATCTACTTTAGCTGAGATACACACTAACGTAAAGACTATACGTAGAATCAATGGTTCTGCACTTTGGCATAAACGTTTACCTTTACCACAGTTAGAGTATAGGATCTCTGAGTGTCATGATCTAGGAGTAAAGTCTCAGACTGAGATTACTCTGTATACAGAGGAGTTAGAGAAATTCCAAGGAATCCTACAGTCTCTATCTGAAACTGGTATGACTAGTATGGAAGAGTTAGAGGATAAACAGTCCTTTCTAATGGCAAAGTTTCAGACTTTACCAGCGGTTCCTACTGAATGGACTTACCCTGGTGATATTACTGTAGTACTAGGAGACATTGAGAACGTGCACTCGGTACTGTCAGATTGGATTGATAGTCTAGAGTACACTGAACCTAAACCTGCTTGGGACATCACTAAGCATCGTGAGTATGAGGCTGCTAAAGAGTCTGCTGCTAATGAAGTCTTTCTATTAGAGTCTAAGCTTAAAAATGCTAGACAGCGTTTAGACATAGTGCTAGACTGTGCACGTGTGGACTGTCCTAAGTGTTTACACCATTGGAAGCCTGGGATTGTTGCTAATGAGGATGTACTGTTAAAAGATCGCATTCAGGATCTAACTACACAACTGTCTGAACAGCATGCTAGGATTAAAGAGTATACTGAAAAGCTAGAGCGTTACGATGCGTACTTAGCATTCTTAAGACGTTTTAAAGTAATAGTGAATGCTTACCCTCGTATGCATGAGTTCTGGACTACTGTGTGTAAGCCTGAGATTTTAGACTCTAGTCCTATACAGGTAATTGAGTTACTCAATGCGTACCGTAAAGCTTTAGAGGTTAAACAGTCTCATATCACTGTAGAGCATGACCTTGCATTGATAGACACTGCTATGTTACAGTTTCAAGCTACCGCTGGAAACATTACTCTTTCTGAAAGGGTACGGGAACTAGAAACTCTAATAGAAACCTGTACTGCTGCATGTGCTGGAGAGGGTGCTAGGTGTAAAGAGTATGAGGCTATACACTCTATGGTTACTGAGTACCAGAACACTATAGCAGCTATCACTACTTTAGAATTACGAGTGGATACTTTAACGGCTGAACTGTTAGAGTCTTATAGACAGGTAAGTCTAAAAGAGGTAGTGTCTCGTACACAGTCTGAGCTCGCCCAGGCACAGAATAAAATTAATGCAAGGGAAACTATCCGTGAGATTATAAAGGACCTTAGAGAGTCCCTCAGTGCCCTAGAAACGGATTATACGGATTGGGTAACTTTAGGAAAGATACTATCACCTAGTAATGGTATAATTGCTAAGCAACTCACTGGGTTTATAACACACCTAACAGGACAGTTGAATACGATTATAGCTTCTGTATGGGAGTATCCCTTAGAGGTTTTACCATGTGGTATTGAGTCTGGGGATTTAGACTATAAGTTCCCACTGTTAGTAAAGGATGACCACCACATAGTACCGGATATTAAACTAGGCTCCTCTGCACAGACAGACATTGTAGACTTTGCGTTTACTTTGATTGTAATGTTGTATTTGGGTTTAGAACAGTATCCACTGTACATGGATGAAACAGGTGCATCATTTGACCTAGTACACCGTGAGCGTTTAATGGACTATATTAAGCTCTTACTGGACACACAGAGGTGTTCTCAGATATACCTAGTGAATCACTACTCTACATTCAGTGGGGGTCTTAGCAACGCTGAGACTGCCGTATTAGACGCCAGCAATATAACTGTACCTAAGGAATACAATCAACACCTTGTAACGGCATAGTCGAGTCCTCCCCTAGGGGAGGACACTATGACGCTCCTATTTAGTTTTATTATGAAGCTCTACAATTTCCTCTACAGTTAACACTTTAGAGAATACAGCAAAGTCATCTAGTACAAAAGTATTTACTTTACCAGAATCAGTTCCAGGTAAAGGTAACTTAGTTTCATTTGGAACCACACCTCTCCCACCACTAGCTGGATCTAATGTTTGTAATACCCCATCGAAGTAAAGGCTATAACTCCCATTATAGGTCAATGTGAACGTGTGTGTAACACCAGCTTCAAACCCAACAGCATTAGTTTTCTTACCAGGCCATCCTGAGCTGGCATTAATGTCTATTAGGCCATATCCAGAACCAAGTGGGTTATCAGGATTAGATATAATTATTCCAAGTGCTACCGTGGTACTCTTTAATGTAAACATCATGTAAGTATCTACAAACGTCTCCATATTAAGAATGAATGACAACGTCCACTCACTAGCTGGATCAACTAACACCATGTCACTAGTTAAGTATTTCCCATCTACAAAACCAACTGCATTACCGGAATCATTTACTTTAAGTCCATCATGTTGTAATGTAGGGTTACCTACATACGTTCCATCATCACCCACCGCCGCTATTGCTACTGTCCCTGTAGTATCATCTAGCGTGTAATACACTAGAGGACCTAAGCTTAATAGGTAATCAGAGTATGTTTGTACTACTACAATATCTGGATCAATCGTAGTGGCATACAAACTAACAATTTCCTCTAAAGTCAAAGCTTTGTTAAATACTGCGACTTTACTTATAGTACCATCGAAGTATCCTACATTACCAGAATCATTCTTACCTACTGTAAAGGTTCCCGTAGTTTTAGTATAGTTAGTAGAATCAGTACCAGTTCCAACCAGTACCCCATTTACATACAAGTTTATTGTGCCAGTGGTACGAGTGATTACTATTACTTTAGTCTCACCAGAACCATCAAGCACCACAGCATCTGACAGTATGGTGCTAGAGCCAACATACCTTAAGAATCCATTCTCAGCAGCCCCACCACTACCACCAGAGGTTATGTGTTGTGTACCAATTGCCCCTCTAGATCCGATTAGGAACTTATCTACTAACAGAGTAGTAGTACTCACTATCATGCTGTAAGTAAAATCGCCAGTTCCAAATGCAAATGCTGCATCGTTAGGGAACGTTAGATAATCATTAGTACCATCCAGATCTACAGCAGTATCGGCATCATTGTAAATTAAACTAGGTACCCCTAAAGTAGGGGAATTTACATACGTTCCATCGTGTACACCGATCTCATCCACAGCCACTGTAGTATCTACCCCAGACATACCTGAGTAGTCTAATGTGAAGGTTTGTTCAGATGTCCAATCTGTTTGACCTGTCACGGTAAGAACTGTATCCCATGATACACCATCATTAGAACACGACAATGTAAAGTCTTTAGGTGATCTATCTTGGTAATTAGATCTAGGGTAAATCTTTACTTTATCCACTGCAATTGCAGGCGTACTACCAGCATCATACTGTATCCAGTGTGGGAAGCCTCCAGCCGGGGTATGCCACATGTCTACATTAATAGGAGCTATCGCCCCATTAAAAGCCATACCTGCTAAGTATGCAGTGGAAAACTCGCTACTTGCAGTGGCTATAATACCAGATCCATCTAAAGCATTAACTACCTCATTGTTAGAATTTAAAAATTCAATCTCAGCTATATTTAAATAGGAATTAGAATCATTAGAGTTCGTGATATCCAACTTCCAATACTTAAATGGGTTTGTGTTATCCCCACCCGCTGGTAGTTCCCCTAGTTTCCAATACGCTAAGGGCGTTAATGCTAATATCGCATCTGTGTAGTTTCCAGTTGCTGTAACTGGATATAACTTCAATATTTCAGAAGTCGTTAACTCTCGGTTAAATAACGACATGTCATCCAGTACGCCATTGTAGTAATGACCACTGAAACCTTGGCTATATATACCAAATACTACGTTACCCCCATACGTTTCAATAATAGACGTTGTTAGTTCATTAACAGTACTAGTTATACGTACTCCATCGAGATATAGTACCAACTCAGTGTTTGCTAAATCAGTACGATCGTATCCAAAGTAGAAGTGGTGTGTACCACCTGTAAGTGGAGTTACTATGGTTCTAGCATCCCCCTGTCCACTAGGTGCAGTTATAAACCCTATTAAGTTACCATTATGAACCTTTACACCACCTACACTATAGAAATTACCTACTGCTGTATACGACACTATAAACTTCTGTAATGAACTATCAATCACACTTTGTGTCATTGAGATCCACCCAGAACATGCCATGTAGGCTTCATCAAATGCTAGGAGTGTATTTACAAATCCACCATTACCATCGAGGCTAATAGCTGTATCAGTTTCACCATCTACTAGACTAGCTTCACCTAAACTAACAGAACCGTTATACTGTCCGTCATGAACACCCATTTCATCTATTACTGCAATCCCTGTAGTTTCACCTAATCGCCAATATGCAACAGGGTTAAGGGACATTACCGCTTCGGAGTGTGTTCCAGATGGCGCTACTGCCGGAATCTTAATAGATCCACCGTTAGCTATATACTCAGAATATTTCACTAAGTGTACAGTATCGGTTACCCCTGCGTCCTTATAAGGCTTACCGAGTACATTACCGTCCACTGGATCCACAATTAGATACAGTAGATATTCATCTGCTGGATTTTGAACACCATTTACAATACCAGCATCATACGGATTTGGATAGCTAGAGTTATAGTTATAAACCCACAGAGTTTTATCATCTAAATACACAGTGTAGTCTGGTGCCTGTGGTACCAATCCGTTAGGGAAGCGGGTATGATCTAGCAATGCTAACCCTAATAGGTATTTCTCTGGTGGGATGACTATTCCAAAGTCATGTTTCCCGATGTATGTTTCAGGTAACTGTGTTGTATCCTGATCGTATATTGCAAAACGAATACTTGTAGCGCCACCATCCGAAGTAAGCTCGTACGTATCGATTATGGACATGTCTCCTATTACTTCAGAGAGCAGTTTATTCTCAACACTAATATCAAGATCATTCCAGTTACGACGTTCTAGCAACCACAACTCAGTCCACGTTCCACCACCTGGTCTATCCGAGAACAGTGTAGGCAATGCTCCACCTGCAGCATTAGTGTACTGTACCGCACCTGGTTGACTAGAACCGTATGCAAAATACTGACCCGAATTATCCGTAGATGCAACTGGTACTGCAATTGGATCACGCTCAACAGTATAATACCTGTCAGTATAACCCACATTAGCACCGTCTGTCACATTCAAACCGTTAGCAAGATACTCAGTAAAGCTAAGTAAGTTTACTACTTCACTAGTACCGGGATCAGTATAAGCCACACCATATGCGTTTCCATCTACTGGATTGACTTTAAGCCATAACTTCAACTCATCACCAGCACGATAGCTAGCAGGTAAGTAGTCGTTATAAACAGCTAACTCTATATTACCACCACCGGATACTGGGACGTAAGTATCACCTGTAGACTCTATCAGAATTTCCATCAAGTGCTGTGCTGGAGCTATCATGATACCATTAGCATGTTGTCCTACGTATGCGGCTGGTAAAGTAGTGTATTGTGGATGGAATATTACAAATGCTGTGGTATCACCTGAGCCTAAAGGTATTGCACGGTCAAATGTAATTGCATTAGGGATACTTGTTTGGGGATCCTTGAATGTTAAAGCTGCAGTCATTCCTACTAAATCCCACTTAGGCACTACTGCACTAGGTAGAGGGCTATTCCAGTTTGGTTTCTCAACTAACCACAGTGGGTCAAATTGTAGATCCCACATGTACTCAGACACATCCCAAATTGGAGGAACTTCAGCACTACGGTCTACTGGTATCCATTGTATAGATCCGGGTTGTTCTGTCTCATAAGCCCAGTAATGATCCGATGATTCAGACGTAGCTACCGGTACTTCTCTAGCAACACGTGACCAGTTGTAATCTGAAATTTCCATTTCAAATCTAGACCTTTCACCAGCCTCGGTTTCAATTCCATTTGGATAAGGTATAGCCGCAGTCCATATTACGTTAAACTGATCTGTTAAGAACACTTTAACATCATCGATCTTCCAGTCATAGAACTCTGGGGATTTCCTAAAGCCCAAAGTAGCCATTGCCACTGGTACTATATCTAACTGAACCCAACCGGCCTCGCCTATTGGAGCTGCCCATCCTTTATCCATTTGGAATTCAAATCCTAAACCAAATAAAAAGTGTGCTGTATACTCAGCACCAAAAACACCAGACTCGGTGGCACTAGCTGGTAATATACCAGGTGGTATAAAGGATTGTGATAGATTCTTAACTATAACATCTGAAATACCTACAGCTTGATTAATCTCATATGCGTCAGTAAGATCAAAGCGCACGGCCTTTATTGCGGTAGGATGCACATTAGTACTAACCCTAGTCCAATTGTAATCAGCTATAACAACATCCAGTGCATTACTACCGTAAGGTTGATCACCATTAGGATACTGTATTTCAGTAGTCCATAACTGTCCGATGTCGTCAGTGAGGTACATGTTAAAACGCCACAGATTAGGATTACCTGTGGTTAATGCTAATTGTACATTGCTTAGTGTAACTGGCGTAGGGAAATCAGCCTGCCACCATAGACTGAAGTGTTGTAGATCACTTCCCCATATCTTAGATTCAGTGCCTAGCAATACAGCAGCATGTTCATTATCCCCATCTATTTCAGATGCAGTTCTACCATCTGGGAATCCGCCAGTTTCAGGGTGATCATCCGTGGCTATAATACCAGGTGTAGTCTTCAACTCCCCACCATCCGCATCTAACAATGAAAAGTCAGTAGCGTTTATTGCTATTACAGTTCCAGTGCCTTGATCTGTAAAGTCCATTTTCATACTAGCTATAGACGTTGGGAACTCATTTACAGGTACAACTTCAATATACTCAGTCCAGACCTGTTCATCCATTCTAAAAGTAAGTGTAGTACCTAATGGGATATCCTGTAACGCACCACCGCCAGACGGGAACCAACCTATAAAATCACCGTTAGGATAATTTACATTAGCAGTCCAAATTTTACCTGCAGCATCAGTAAACCATACTAGTATTTCATCAATCTCCCAAGCATACGCATAATTACCTTTAGTAAGGGTGATCTCCTGTAAGTCTACAAGATCTGTAAACTCAACCTGCCACCATCCGGTATGGGTATTATCAGTGTACCATTGTGAATTTGCAACATCACCAAGTAAGGCTTCAGGTGTATTACTACGATCAGATGCAGTTGCTATAGCACCTGGAGTAGTCTTTAACTCACCACCGTCACCATCAAGTAATGTGAACTGATCGGCGGCTAACCCAAGAGCAGATACAATATTCTTAGCAGCACTAAAGTCTAATCTCAACGACTTAACATTACCAGTTACAACAGGCGCTTCAGCGTACAGTACCCATTCAAAATTAGGGAAGTAACACCAGAGTCTAGACTCGTGTATAGTTTTATCCCCATTAGCGTATGGAATTTTAGATGTCCAGATAGCACCAGTCTCATCCGTAAGGTATACGTCAATAGATACTGTAGTCCAGTCATCGGAACTGTTACCTTTATTTAATACAAAGTCACGTAACGGTAACGGTGTTTCGAACTCAGCTTGCCACCACCCTGCATCTCCTGAGTCACTAGACCACTCACCACTAGACGTTAGTAGTGATGGTGCCACATAACCAGGATATCCTGTTAATGAACTAGAGGCAGTGGCTATAATACCAGGGGTAAATTTCAATTCCTCCCTAGCCTCATTTCTAAGTTCAAAGTAGTTTCCAGATAAACTTATAGTATTCGTAGCCCCTAAAGTAGCAGTGGCAAAGTCTAATCTGATAGCTTTAATATTTTCAGGTGGTGCTACCCCAACTGTAGGTATAACAGCCTCTACCCAGGTATGTTGATCAATATACAGAATGTCACTATTCTCAGTAGATGACCACGGTATTGTAGCCTTCCATGTACGCTCTGCAGCATCTGTTAGGTAGACGTCGTATGAGTCCATTCCCCAGCCATTAAAACTCAAGGCTTTAGTAAAGCTTACACGATCTACAGCCATAGCACTAGGTAGATCTACTTGTAGCCATCCACCTGTATTACTAGTAGTAGCCCAACTACCGTTATATACAAATAACTGATCTGCAGCAAATGGGCTTATAGGTCCAGGGTTTAACTCTGGGAACCATTCACTAGAAGCGCTTGCAGTCATTCCTGTAGTAGGATATGGTTGACCTGCCCCATCTTGTAGTTCAAATAGATCACCCTCAAGTCCAACACCACTGGTGTCTATTACCGCAGCACTGAAGTCTAGGCGTACAGCTGTAATTTCAGTAGGGTACACTAGAGGTTCTGCTGGAATCTCAGGCATTTCTGTAACTATTTCCCAAGTCTGATCTGCTACAATAACTTCAATTGGAGCATCACCCGCAACGGTTTCATTCCCTAGGGGATAAGGTACTATCGCCCTTAGTATCTGACCAGCCTCATTATTAACATACAGAGTTAAATCATCAATCTTCCAGTTTATAGCCCAACTCAGTTTATTAAATCGTAATATCCTAAAGTCTACAAAACGATCCCAATCTACTTGCCACCATCCGGTCTTACCAGCTTCAGCAGTCCATTGTGTGGAGTTAGCCACTCCAAGTGCAGCTGCAGCATCATTAGCAGGTTGTCCACTTGCCACCGTATACACACTAGAGGCACTAGCTGTAGGTATAGCAGGATTAATGCTACCATTAGTAACTTCTAAGTTCAGAGCTGCAGGTCCTTCTATCTCTAATGCAGCCGAGTGTATAGAAACAGTTGGAATTTCCCACCCACGTGAGATGTAATCAGCTTCAGTTAATCCTTTCCACCACATAGTAGCAGCAGTAAGATCTATTCTTAAAGTTTCAATGAGGAACGGTACTTCAGTATACTCTGTCCACGTATGGTCACCAATTATAACCTCACTCATAGACTCAGCTACAGTAGAGAATGCTCCATTGGGATAACTTACTTCAGTAGTCCATACCACACCCTCTGAATCGGTTAGATAAATCTGAACTACGTTAGTAGACCAGTTCCCAAATCCTGTACCTTTAGCGAACTGTATTTTACCCAGTTCTACTACTGATGGAAAATCAGCTTGCCACCATCCAGCTTTACCATCTAAACAACCCCAAGTACCCTCTGTAGTCAACAACGTACTAGGGTCCCCTGCCGAAGGATTAACAGTTCTAGCAGTAGCAACTACTCCTGCCATAGTTTTTAGTTCACTAGCTGTTCCATCTAGTAACTGTAATGAGTTGGCATCTAAGCCTACAGGTTCAATTAGGTTATAAGCCCCACTGAAGTCTATACGCACAGCAATGATAGGTCTAGTTACAAAGGTGTTTTCAATTACAACATGTCCGTCCACAATAGCTAGTTCATCTACTGCGAAAGTACGAAACGTACGTAGTGGTGGTTGTAGCTCCGTACTGTAATATGGATACACTGTGTAGTTAGTGAAGTTAAGAGTAGGTTGTATAGATTCATGTAAGTATCCGTACTCGTCTACAGTAATGTAGTCAGTGTCATCGTAGATCTCACCAGCAGACTCTGCACCAGTACGAGTTTTAAAGGCTCTACCATCATCTGTAAGGAACACCAGTGGAACGGATAATGATGGAACCTCTAAGTCTAAAGCCTCATTGATATCAAGGAACCTAGGATCATCTGAGTATCTAGACTTTAAAGGGTGACGAACTTCAACTAACTGTTCTAAGTCTAAATCCCAAACCATGTAACCATCAGTTACACTAGCATCTACTTGAGTATCAACTCCGTATGCACTAGCATCTATTATCAGTTTAGTAGTGTCTACAGCTTTAGTAACGTCTACCCGTGGCAACTTAGGTATTATCTGTGTAATAAAACCTAGCGGTACACTTACTAATGGAATGACATACGGAATTGGTGCCCCAGCGAGTGTGGTTCCAGAGACGATTAGTGTATTAGGAATAGCTGGAATCTCTGCAATCCTAAAGTTTTGTATTATACCAGTTCCGTCTACACCTAAGTGGTATTTCGGTAACGTACTAGGGTCTATTCCAACTGCAACCTCGTATAAACCACCCTCGATGTCTAACCAGTACCTACGTAATGGGTTGGAAATATCAGCTCCAGTACCAAGCTCTTTAACTACAGGGGTAGCAAGTATACCAGTAGGCATACTAAGGAGTCTACTAAACTCAATGCCCTGTGTCAAGTCGCCAGTATCCAGGTTATAAACATCCTGAACTATATGCATTCCAAACGGAAGACCATCGCTTATATACCGATCTGTTTCAGGAATCAACGTAGTACGGTCATTCGGCATAGGTGAAACATCAATGCTAATAACGTCAACCCCATCTAGATGTAACACACGCATAGTGTCTACAGCTATTTTAGCTGCTGATGGTAAGGGTTCCTCTTCCTCCTCAGGAGTACATGGAGGAAGTACTGGGTTGAATGAAGCATTGAACTGTGATGGAATGTAGAAACTTGTAGCGGGGTCCCATGCAAGTACAGGGTCAGGTTCTGGATCCGAATCCAGCGGGGGAGGAGCCGTGAACTCACCACCCATGATGATACGTTCTAACAGCTGTACTCGCTCGTTCAGTTTTAGGTTAGTGTCAGCCAGTGCTCTCACCTTACTGGAGTTTGTGGTATTAATACTAATTGCATTCTTACGGTTTAACTCTAAAAGGTTATGATCTCTTGGAGTTATATTCCCAATAGTAGGAGCTTTATGAGTACGTACTGTGCCCTCAACACCCATTAAATCACGTACCGTATCCGATATCACATTTTCAACAAATGACAAATCTACCATATCAGGAACTGCACCCATACTAACAGACATAACTACGTGACTGTATTGTATTAAACTGGTGTCAGGGTACTTTACGATATACGTATCAGGCACATAGATAGTTGGGGCATTGGGTGCCATCAACACTACTATCATTGCATTTAGTTCTAGATCTGCTAAGTACTTACTTTCATCTAGACCGTGTGGGATATAGACGTTAGCTAAAACATCTATACCACGTTCCAACATACTTGGATAGGTTGCCAAAGCGGTTGTAGTGTAAGTTATCCCAGGGATAGTTTCCCAAGGACAACTTAACACATACTTACCAGTGGCACCTATGTTAGGTGTCATTCTCATTAGTATTCCCTTTTTTTAAATGTCAAAGATTTTAGTTTCATCGTATCGTAAATATAGCGGTGTATAATCCAAAGTTATTACGTCTAAGTCTACCAATCGCAGTGCTATTTTGCTTTAGGCCCGGTGATTATTTCAGCATCCAATTCATACACCAGTGGAATAACAGCTACAGGTGAGTTATCACTAATACGATACCCGCGAACCTTACCACTCTGACTATACGCCCTACCATTTAGGTCGAGAGTATTAAACCCATAGAACCAAATAACCTCTAGTGTAGCAGGGTCTAATCCGAAATATGCACTTCCAGCATATAACGTAGCGTAATTCACACTAAGCACTCTACCTGTAGTACTGATAAAAGTACTTTGCATCCAGTTAGCATTTAACTGCACCTGAGGATCAGCTGATACATACGACTGTTGATTCCATAGTGCATCTCCTCCAGATTCAGCATTTCCGTATCTAGTATCATGGAGGTGTCCTAGCGCACGAGTACCATCTACCTTAAGTAAATCAAATTCAGGGGATACCGTGTCACCCTCAGCTACAGGGGGTGGGTAATCTAGTCCTAGACTATAAACCACACTTTCATCTGTTGATAGCACTAGCTCAGTGCTGTAGTAACCGGCATCCCAAGGTTGATCATCTACCCAATCATAAAACTGATAGAACTGATCACCGTCAGCAAGCGCCCGTAATGAAAATACCCTGTGATACCCACCATTACGGTCTACCCCGATATACTGGTAGCCCTCAAAGATCGCTAGCTCTGCAGTTACCTGAACCTCCCAGATATAACCAGCCTCATCTATCCCTAAAATCCAGACATCCCCACGTGTAGCCCATCCCCAATCACTAGTCCACCAAATGTCATATTTAGTGCCAGACTCTCCTACAAACCCTTCTGGGATTACCTCCTTTAAAAACCCAGAACCGTCATCGTAAGTTTTTACTACGATACCATCTAGGATATCGTGTACGTGGTAGAATATATCCCCCTTATTAGCAACATCTCCAATCACATCTATGTAACTAATGGTAGCATCTGGCATTTGTGAGTACGCTGAAATGCTAGGGTTAGTACCATAGCTAGTAACTACACTCGGTACTATACGATCAATGTAACCTAAAGCAGGGTCTAGTACCCAGTCTTGTAAGTCTAGTCTAGTGTAGACCAATACTACGTCTACTACAGTGTAGGTATTACCCACACTGTCTCTACCCTGATGTACTAGATTAGAACCTAGTGTATTTTCCACATCCGTGTATAGTGGTTGTATAGTTCCATCTGTAGCTAAAGTCATGTGTAAAACTTCAGTAGTCCAATTAAAATCAGAGGATACCACCTGATACACATTACCGTCTTCAGTTAGATGTAATTCTAAAAGATCCTTACTAAATACTGAACCTTGAGCACTGGATCCTAACCCAGTACCCCAATCAAAGAGATTTCCATCTAAAGTGGTACCTAGAGTTCCAGTAGAGCTCTGAGTAGGAATGACTGTATGTAACGTACCGGTGGTGGTATCGTACACCTTATAACTGGGCGCTATGCCCAGGGCGATAGTACTAGAATCAGCTAAGGTTAAAACCTCGCCCCCTAGTACTTCACTAGGATACAAAATCAGTCCGGTATCTATCACAGCAGTTGGTACGTTGCGTGTGGTAGCCCGGACATTAGGCTTTGGGAGGGGGGTTCCTCCTACAGGTGGGATTACTGCAATTGGAATTCGAGAACCCGAGTCACCATCACCTCCATCCGGATACAACGTATTAAGGTAACTATCTTTAGTAATCACACTGTAAGTGATACCTTGGAAGTCAGTGGTAAGGTACACCTTACCATCTAGCACTACCCTAGAGTACGCTGCAGGTAATACCGTATCAAAGCGCATGCTTTCAGCAATGATCAGTAGGTTTTGTATCAGTACTATCCATTCCCTAGTAGACTCAGAGATCCTATTAAAGTCTAATGCAGTACTAGCCACTAGGTTGTAATCAGGGAACTGTAGATTCAGATTAACTTTACTACCAGGTTCACCACCGTATCCTACAGAGGCAATACTAAGTGACTTATAAAGGTTAGTAAGTATTGCAACGTTATCCAAATTAGACGCAGCATCTGGTGTAGCACTAAACTCAGTGATTACATCTAATACCTTAGAGTATTCAACTATAGGAGAGTACACTGGAGAGGCTAGTGCGTTTACAGGAATACTTACATTATCCCACACTGGAATCAGAGTAAACTGTGTCTGTTTAAACAGCTTAGGGAATCTAGGAACCCATTCACCACGAGCATGTGTGGAGTTAGCGATAATGTGATCAATCACTGCATTCTGAATCTGAATCAGAGTGTTACCAGCCGGACCATAGACCAAAGCTACCCAAGTAGTATCCACTACAGTGCCAGTAGCTGGATCATGCCACTCTACAGTAATAGGTGTCATGTAACTATAAGGCGCTATACGAGCTATCGCATTAGCCTTAGGGGACAGTTCAGTGATACTGTTTAGTACCTCGTTCTCTATTTCAGTGTAAGGACGCTGAAAGTCATCAATACTTTCTACAGGAGGAATGATTTTAATAATGAACTCAGGATACTCCGCCTGCCAATGTGTGTCACTGAACCATAGCTCATACTCTATTTCGTCTACAGTAGCTACAATACTACTACAAACTGTTAAAGCTACATCAGCAACCTCATCTCCTACTGTAATTTCACTGATTACTTTACCAGTTTCAGTAAGGTACTCCACCGGTAGCCAGGTTAGTATAGGAGTGGCTGTACGGAGTTCAGGGGTGTTATTTAATTCATAATACTTAAGCACCGCAGTACTTAAAGCTTTTAGGTCACTGACATGCGGTGGTGAGAGTCTGGCGTAAGCACCAGTCTCATCATGCGATGCAAACAGTGTGATTTTGTGTGATTCCATGGAACTGTCACCTTTTCAGTTTACTATAGTAAGGGGAAGAGCTAATTACCTTAGAGTTGCAGTAAGTTTAAACTAGATTCTAGGGTAACACCTAAGTCATCTGTAACTTTAAAAGCTATAGATGTGCCAACTAGATTGTTTGGTAATGTAATGGTTATCTCGGTATCACTAACTATTGTGTATTCAGAAGGAGTATCAAAAATCCCACCATCTACACTAAATTCTGGAACCGGTGATAGTAACGAATCAAATCTAGTGCCGTATATTGAGAATTGTGGAATCACACCTTCACCAGATACCAGTTCTGTTACTGAAAACCCTGTAATAGTAAGTGGTTGCATCACTGTCTCATCAGCAACTGCATCTATGTAATGATCTTCTTTATTAATACTGAATGTAGAGCCGAATGGGGAGAGTTCACCCACTGCGGCTACAGCGTTTTCGCCATTGTTGACTGTCGAATTCACAGTCACAAATCCTTTTACTTTTATCATTAGTAAGCCTCTTATCTAGGGGATTTATGTCATACTATTTCATCAAGGGTGATAAATATAGAGCAGGGATATTTAATGTAGAAACCTTTTCAGGAGTATGTAATGACAGAATTAATAGTGTACACAGATGGTGGATCAAAAGCTCCAAATGGTAACGGTGGCCCTGGCTGGAGTGGCTGGGGTGTTCACATCGCCACTCCAGATAACGTATATAACCATTGGGGCTCTATTCCAGGTGAGTCAACCAATAACATAGCTGAGATAGTAGCGGCCACTAAAGGCATTCAACTAGCTATAAATCTTAAACCGGATTCCATGATAGTTCGTACCGACTCCACATATGTTCTAAAGGGCGTTAAGAAATACCTTAGCAAGTGGTCTAAGAATGGCTGGTTGTTGGCTGACGGCTCTCCTGTTAAGAATAAAGAGTACTGGATAGACCTGATGGCTGTTATGGCTGCAAGTAAGACTGCAGGTATAGACTTCAACATGGAGTGGGTTAAAGGTCATCGTAATAGTGAAGGTAACATTCAAGCTGATCTCAATGCTACTAAAGGTAGACTACTTACTGAGAATGGTCACCACGGTCATAGCTTTGAGGAATGTGATGTTCCTAAGGCTAAACCTAAAACTGCAGACTATAGTAGACTGTTCTCTAGGAAGTGCTGGTACTTCATGAATGACAGACCAGAGCCCTATCTTTCTAAAGATGGTAGGATAGTGTATCACTGCTGTAATATGACCTCATTAGATCTAGCAGGGAAGCCTGTTTCAGATGCGGCACAAACAGTGATATTTGCAAAGGAAGAAAACAAAATACTAGAGTCTCTTAGAACTTACGTTACTGCTAGACAACGTGGTAAAGCTGAGATTATAATTGCTGCTCTAGATACTATCTATACACCGGCAGTGTTTAAAGAGCTATCTACCAACGGCGGAATGCATTTCACATACAAAGATGGTGCTACCCTACTGACTACAGGTGAAAAGCTTACAGTGGAAGCTAGTCCTCCAGGAAAGGCTTTCTCTCTAATAGACTTACTAGGGAATCTTGAGGAGTTATTAGAAAAGTATGTAGCAGGAAAGATGTCCCGTAAGCATTGCATTACAGATATCACTGATGAGATCTACGTACCTGTAAAGAAGAAAGTTAAACTAAGACCAGAGATTGGACCTACGGATACTACACTTACACTTCCAGTAGACTATAACACTAAGACTCCAGAAATGGCTGAACTGATTATGGTACTAGGGATTGATTTGCCTACGCGGAACGCGCTGAATAGATTGGCGACAGTCGACACTAAGGTAAAAGTAATTACGTGGCCAGAGTCTCGTAACGGTTTTCGTTACGCTACAGTGATTGAAACTGCAGATGACGTAAGTATCTGGGTGGGTAGTTACTCTAACCTTAGAGTGATGGGATAGTGTTACTTAGTAACTTTCTTGAGGAGGGGCAGTGTATCTACTACTGCCTGTGTAGCAGTTTTAAGGTTGTGTCTATACACTGTGTATAGTTCAACCTCCACAGCAGCGGCGTGTGTAAGATTAACTAGGGCTGCAAGTGTAGACTTAGACACCTTGTAAGTTTCAGGAGATTCTTCTATTCTATTGATCAGTAGTTCTAATGAACCAATTACAGTGTTGATACTAGCTTTAATATCAGAAAGCTTTTCTGAATTAGCAGCCAACTCTAAAGCGTTCAAGCGGTCAACTGATACATTCCATTCATTGATAGAACTAACTACTTCACTAAACGGACGACGTTCATCTTTATTAGTATTCACCACAGCCTTCAGTTCTTTCTGTAAGACTTTAGGATCAGCAATATTCCACCGCGCACTGGATGTTATTTTAGACAGGTTAACGGGATCTGAAAGTCCCAATGCTAACCACTCTTGAAAAGGTTGTAATAACCGTTCAACAATATTACCAATCTTTGAATGCCATGATTCTAGCATACTTAGGTACTCAGGCAAGGTTCCATTTAATCCCTCAGGTATATAAACCTCCACAGGTGAGAGCACAGTATACTTAGCATTTTTAAGTACATTAGGGAATGGATTACCAGAGGTAAAGCCAGCCACATCTGTACCCTGGGTAGTGGTCATGAAACCACTAAGGCTTGAGATAAAACTACCTATAAAAGCAGGCATGCGTTCCATTGACACTATTTGTAAACTGTCATTGGTTAAATCCCCTAGTTCAGCCAGTATTAATTGTGACTGATGCTCTAGGGATATGGCATGATTAAACGATCTTTGAAAACTAGACATGGCTTATTTCCTATTTTGATTACACTTGGAGCACTACATGTTAAATCCTAACGATTATTTTAAAGCAGCACCTAAAATTAGACCTGGCTTGAATTTAGGCTGTCTATTCGACATCCCCACCGGTACATATTATCTTGGAAAACATGGAGAGTCTATACTCTCCTCTGGACTCCCTCACCTTACAGGGGTAGCTGGACGACCTAATACCTACAAGACTGCCTTAGCCCTGTACTTCACTCTAATGATCAAAGATCGTTACTGTGATGAAGCTATGCTAGTTTACGACACTGAGGATTCTTTATCAGTAGATCGTTTGCAAACCTTTGCTAGACATTATCCAACACTTAAAGATAAAGATCTAATAGAGGATAAACTACTAATGCTGTCAGACTCTGAAATGTGTGGCAATGCTTACTTCAATATACTGAAGAAATATGTACGTGATAAAGCAAAGGCGGGTGCAGCAAATAAACGCACTACTCCATTTCTAGATCTCGATCGTCCTATTAAAATCATTAAGCCTACAGTCTGCTGTATTGACTCTTTAACAAAGATGACTGTAGAGTCAGTTGAAGCTATGCATGATGATAATGAAATTGGTGACTCCGGTACTAACATGGAAGCTATGAATGAAGCTCGTGCTAAGTCTCAGATGATACATCAATTACCATCGTTGTCTAGCCGTAGTAGTTTATACTCTATTCTAGTAGCACATCTAGATGATGAGACTGTAATGAACCCACGTGAGTTTAAGGTAAAGCGCCTAGCTTCCATGAAACAGAACACTGGTTTCAAACGTGTACCTAAAAACTTCTCATTTTTGATGAATGTTTGTTACAGCTGCAACAGCTCTAAGACTCTACAAAATGATTTAGATAAAACACCGTTATACCCTAGAGACAAAAATGATCGTAGAGTGGGCGACTTAGACCTACAATTAGTCAACGTACAGATCATCCGGTCTAAAACAGGACAGACTGGCACGCCATTTGAAATCATTGCTTCTCAGAGAGAGGGTTTACTTCCACACCTAACTAACTTCCATTACCTAAAAACTAAAAAGTTTGGACTCTCTGGATCCCAACAACACTATGCCTTAGACCTGCTTCCAGATATCAAACTATCACGCACCACTGTTAGGAGTTTAGTCGATAACTCCCCACAACTACAACGTGGATTACAGATCGCTGTAGAGTTACATCAAATGCAAACTCTTTGGTCAGGAACCCTTCCAGAACATCGTTGTACCTTAGCTGAATTATATAAGAGTATTACCGATAAAGGTTATGATTGGGAACTCTTGTTAGACACACGGGGACACTGGATGTTTGAGGAATCTAAAGACTCTCAAAACTTCCTGTCAACAATGGATATACTAAATATGCATACAGGCACTTACCGTCCATATTGGTACGATAAGGCTGTAAAAGCTAAAGAAAAGCTGAAGGGGAAAGGCGATGTCGTTAAAAAGTAAAGTAGGGATAGTACTATCCCGCCATAGTGCGGAGCTAGGGGTTAAGTGGAGTCAGGTGCAACTACCAGCAGACACCTTTGCTGGAATCAATACACACTTCAGACACACACTTTCAGCTCTGCCGGTTTCCACTATAGATGCACGCACCTGCTTGGCTGATGATATGACTGAGGAGGTATGGTTAAACTATTTCGAGTTGAACATAGTGCCTATCCTACTTCAACATAATGTGGTGTAAACAATGGGAAATCGTAAAGCAGCGACTGCGCTGCTCTTAAAGTACATTGGAAAGATAGACTCTTCAGGTGAGAACCTGAAGTTATATCAGACTAGACTAGCCGCTATGAAAGATTCAGAGTTTGAGGATCTAATTAGTAAGGTAGAAGCTGGTACGTTTATCTTTCCAATCATTGCACCTAACCTGGGTAAGGTAAAGATAGACGTCTCTAAGAACGTGAAACTGGCTAGAGAGTTAGGCTATGAATTCTTTCAACGGCTATGGCTCACAGACCGTGCTAGTGGTATTAAGTATCTAACCCCTGTAAAGTATATGGTGTTAGACTTACCCTTCCGTAGACAGGCTGAACGTTTAGACAAGAAACGTGTAATACCTGAGAATAACCTTACTAAAGATAACCTCACCGGTCAGGCTATTGGTCCCTCTAGAGGTAGCGGTCTTTCATTCCCAGAACTACAGGTACTGTTTGCAATGGGGCTAGAGTCTACTATCACTGAGTTTACTAAAGCTCGTGGTGGGGATACTATTGCTTTCTCTGCTATGAATCAGGCCATAGTTCAGAATGGAGAGTCTAGTCTAGCAGATCTAGAAGCTCTAGGTAGCAGGGCTAAATCCTCAGATACACTAGGGATTATACTTAAAGGGATGCATCTAGATAACAATATATAGGAGTACAGAATGTCCACTGGTAAATTATACATTGACCTTGATTCAATACTAGATACTAGAATTGCAACAATAGCTGGTATCTCAGATGACATTGCTGGGGATGTGTTAGCTGGAGATTACCACGAGAGGCTGTCAGATTGTTTCTGGTTAAATAATCCAGAGCTATCAGAAACAGAGTATCGTACAACATATGCTCGTAGGAACCTGACTACACTTAAAAGGAGTTACACTACTAACGTATTCACGATGGTAAGTGAGATGCTGAAACAGATCCTACTGGCACAGTCACAAGATCCAACTATCAAAAAGCCCAGCATAGAAGTAAACATCTATCCATATAACCTCAGTGAGGAAATACAGACAGAGTTACTTAGAGTGATCGGTGCTAAACTGGCTACGCCTATTGTAATCAAAATGATAAATATCCCCGTTACTAATCTAACCCCTGCTGTAATAAAGCAAGGATGGTCAGTGGTAATAATGTATTCCTTTATACAGTGGTTTGATGTACATAATACTCAGTTACTAAAGTGTCCTATTCCGGACATTGAGTTCTTTGTACCTAAACTAGGTAATCCAGACTTTGAAACATTAAAGACTACACTCACCTTCGAAGATGACGAGACTAGGGGGAAACTAAAGGATCTATCACAGTATGATGCATTTAGCATTATGTTGTTAGGATACTTAAGTGTAGAGTTCATACCACCTATTACCTTTAGTCTCTTTTTGCTATAGTGCGTTCTTCGCTATAAACTCCTCGTAAGTTAGATCGCTTATGCCGATATCCAGTTCACCCTCAACCACTACAACATCCTGGATATCACCGTCATTTAAACCAGTCTGTTCTTCAAAGCTTAGGGTGTTACACTCATTTTCAAATGGGTTTGTTGTACCAGTCTTAGAGAACAACTGCATTGCAATCATAGCAGCTTGACGGTTAGCAGAAGCGTTCTCCCCATCTTGATCTAGTTTCTTCATGGCTAGACTAGTAGAGTCCATACTAGTCATAAGTTCAGTGAGTACACGGATTGAAGAGTTGTCTTCAGGCATACCACCTTTAACCATACTCTCCAATAAAAGCTTTCTAGTGTGTTGTGTTAGGTTTAGAAGGTCATCCTCATTATACCGTTCTGGAAAGTCACGCATATTAAAACCTCATCGAATTTAATTGTAACATATATTATCAATGTGTATCAGATACTCATCGGGGGTATCATTGCACGTATTAGGGGGTAAAATGCTTAGATATATATTCTGGTTTATACCAGTACTAGTGAATAGACTAGTATTTAAGAGCTACTTAAATCAGTGTATCAGAAAGAAAAAAATGGATAGTGTAATACTTACCATGCTACCACACAGGTACACCACTAAGGAACTAGGTGTGTGTACGGTTACTCGACAACAGGAGTTAGATCTTACGGGGGCATACGCAACGGTAACAGTTTTAATAGATAACCTAATCACCGCAGGGATAGTATGTGGTAAAGAACAATACTTTACTCGTGAGTACGACGCAGCCCCTAGGGAGGTAGACGTAATTCTAGATGATTGGTTAGTAACCTCAAATATGGTAGATGTATCATTACCAGTAGCAATTGAGCGTATTAGCAACGAATGTACCGTGTTATATCATTGCTTAGAACAGCTAGGTAAACGTCACAAGTACTATAGCTATTATGAGCGGGTATTACAGAATACGTACTGGGCCCTAGTCAGGGTGATTCAGTTACTCCAACGAATATAACAGCCACAGGAGCGTAGTAATGAGTCAGGATAAGTCACAGTTAACTGACATGCTTTCAGATACACACAAAGGTATTGGTGGGGTTAAAGGTGTTCTAACTAAACTATTTAGACAGACACTCTCAGACCTAAACGTAAATACCATGGTGTGGAATCAGAAAATGACCAACTACCTGAAAGAGTACTTCTTTGAAGCTCATCACTCAGGTAAAGATAGATCCCAGGCACGGGGGAATTTAAATAAAGCTTTAAAGAGTGACCCGATCTCAATCAGAACGTTCTGTAGAGGGTTACAGTTCTTAGGGGCTCGTAAAGTGCGTTTTGAAATACAGATAGACTGGGGTAAGAAGAACACTGTCCATGGTATAGCTTTAGAGTTTGATGATAGTAGTAAGCTAAGTCCATTGGATGGTGAGCTTGATGATGACGATATAGCGTAGCCCTTCGGGGCTACTTTTTTTTGTAGCGAGGGGATATCATGGGTACCGCAATTGGCTTATTTGAAACTGGACCAGACAGTAAACTGGATGTAGCTAGCCTGTATGACCTTAAAAAACAGGTTGCTGATGTAAAGGGTCTACCTACCAATGCAAGTTTTAACCTTACTAATGCACAGGGGGATATTACCAGTGTAAGTGTGGGCTATGACAACATTATAAATAACGTACTAGATACACTAGGTTTAGATCGTGAAGCATTGTATAATCCAGCTATTACAAATGATCGTATTAACAACCCAGCAAATGGCGGCATAGGGGGCAGTGTAAATATCTCTACTATGTGTAAGCTTACAACAGCTGGCTTAATAAACGCAATCAAACATGGAGATGGTACTATACAGGATACGGTAAAGGATCTACTGGGTAATGTAATGGAAATACGTAGGGGTAGTACCCCCGCTGAAATACAGAGACTGATGGCCTTTGCAAAGTCGTATTTAGGAGACGCTATTACCTTACCTACAATACTAGACGATGCTGTTCATAGTGGAGTTGCAAAACAGTTACTTAGTGAAGCTATAAAGATGGGGGTGGCTAGTCTGATACCATTGTTACTGGCTGACGTAGATAATCGAAAGGATGTAAGTAGAGCAGAAGTTTTAGAGCTGACAGAGGATTCTATCAAGCAGGGGGATATTGCTACTGTGGTAGAACTAGTTAGAGTATTAGGATCTAGTACTGTGGTTTCTAAGTACCCTGATATAGTAGATGACTTAATTGCAGTATACAGATTTCCTTTAAATACTGAGACTGCGGACTATGCTGCTTTAAGTGTTAAACTTATAGCCTCTCTTAATGAAATCAATCCTTACTGGTTATACTACCAACGGGGACCTAAAATTATAGTATCTAACATTGGGACTATTGTAGATGACATCTATTTACCAGCAGGTTCTGATATTTCTAATCCACCTATCACGAGACTAAAAGCTTTAGCACGTGCTAGTGATGATGCATATACACTACTACTAATGGATCCTGAAATACAACCAGCCCTAATGATTGCTAGGGACTTTCCTAGTAAACCAATCGGGACAGTTGTAAAACAAAACTTTCCATTTATAGCTATCTAGTTCCTAGCAGTGGCTTTAGCTACTGAGCGTAGGATCCTTCCAGGTAAAGTACCAGCTACTTGAGAGGCGTAAAACGCAGGACTACGATACTTTTCAAACTTCTGAAAGATCTTAGACATATTACGTTTAAACTTACGAACGTTGTATGTCTGATCTACTATTCCCAAACTCCCCAACACTGCCATGTAATCTGTAAATGCCGAGTCGTCGTCAAACGGGTTCCAGGTGTCATCTAAAGCCATATGCATTACACTAGTGGTATCCACTATAGAGAATGTAATGTCTAAGCCTAAAGGCAACTCATCGTCTGACCATCCTACGTTACCAACCCCCCTAGTAATACTCAAACTATCAATCAATCCTCTAGTCTGCGTACGTCCTTTGCTATACGCTTCTACTAGAAAGGGACTAGTATACGACTGTTTCCCTGTAGACAGTGGTAATGTCGCTGCAAGTATCATTGCTAACGGTACGTATAGGTTAGTGAAGATACTCATTTTGTTTCCATACGGTGCTCTGAGTTCTAGTTTATAACTTACTTTAGGTAGGTCAGCTGTAGATTGATCCCAGTGTTTAGGGATGTCTACAAATGCAGAACCTCCTAATGCAGCTAAGCCAGACATTCCAACACCATCAGCTACCCCAGTAGCAATGTCCTTTACAGCTCCTATGATCCCCTCTAAACCCCCTAGCAGTAAACCATCTCCGATATTACCCTCCATAGTACTAAACCTAGTCTCCCTAGAGCTACTAGACATTCCGTTAATCTTCCCTGCAATATCAGATTCCTTTACACTATTAGAGAAAGACTCAGTAACAGTAGATTCGTTGTTTACCTTTAACGTAATCCACTGTGAACCATCCGCAAGCTCTGCAGATAGAAAGCTAGTAAAGCCTTCTTCCCAAGTCCCTACAGGCTCTTGTTTATCATCCTTACTTCCAGTACCCACTGCCATTTTAGTAGCTTTGTATTTTTTTACATACCCCTCTAAACTAGGAGTTGGTGGTGGTTTTTGGTTACCAATGTTCAGTATCTCCTGTGCTTTATCCGCAAATGAAGGGGCATCTGCTGCATTCTGTAAATCAGTGATCTGTAATAACACCTCACGGTTTTTAATACGCTGCGCACGATTGGCCACTGCGTATATATCAATACCACCACTCTTACGAAAGATGTCTGGGAGTAAAGCATTAAATTGTGCTATGTCATTAGCATTTAACGCAGGACCTGGTATAGACTTTACTTTAGGATTACCATCTTTATCAGTTCCATTAGTGTCATACCCGGCGATGTCACCAGCTGCTATTAAACCCATGTTCACAGCCATGGTATTCACTAAGGTATTTACAGCGTTCCAGTACAGAGCCATAGTAGGCTTTAAGTAGTAGTACTTACTGTAAGGTTTCCCAGCGAAGAAGTTATACGCCTGCCCTAGTAATACGAATGGTACCAATGGAGCTGACACTAAAAAACCAGCCAGCTTACCAATGTTAAAAAAGATTCCAGGGGTCTCACCAGTCCGTGCTAGCACCGTAGCCCCTGAGTCTAAAAAGCCAGACATGAAAGTAGTCAATGAGTTATACTCAGCAACACCAAACCGCATATGCACGTGTATAGCGTTATCGTCTATAGCCTCACTGTAGTACCGACCCATTCCTTTGGATCCCCCACGATATGCTGCACTTCCACCATTTGCTGTATTCATTTTAAGATCAGCAAACCTAGTAAACTGTGGAGGGGAATTGATTGCAAAGTTTCCCCCTAGTGTAGTATCGGTGTACTTGGTACTAGAACTAGAGTACACCCTACGTACCTTATCAGCTTTATCTAACGTTACACTACCTACCATGAATGCCTGACGTATCCAGGATACGTCTGTAATGTTATCAGTACTCATTATCGTCTACTCTGAAAAGATTTAAGTTTAGCCATAGTAAGGGGGGCTTTTTCTGGGACATCCTCCCCTCTTGCAGCCGCTCTTAACTCCGCTATTTTTTCCTGTAGTCTTTGTCCCTGTGCATCCCGCTCATTTTTAGTGAGGGTTTCACCCTTAGAGTTAATACTCTCACGATGAGCCGCTAACAACTCCTGTCGTAGATCAGCCATCTGTTCATCAATGCTGACAAGTCTAGCAGCCATTCTATTTTGAACCTTCAAACTATCTGTAAGAACTGTATTAACCTCACCTAACTGGTGAACCATCTCTTGATTAACACTACTCTGCTGAGTCTCAGCGTGTTTAGGACTAATTCTCGGAAGCATAGTGCCATTGGATAGGTTTGTAATAATCGTCTTAGGTGGCTCCTCAGGTGCCTCTACAGTAGGGTCATTGGCAGCCTCTGGTCGTAGTAGTTTAGGAAGCATGATACTACTTGCTACATCCCTACCATTCCCACGCATTGCAGCTTCCTGTATAGTAACTGGTGCAACTGTTTCCTGTTCAGGTTCATTCTCACCAAAGAGTCCAGATACAGCACCTGTAAGACCAGCAGCAATTCCACCAATACCAGAGTACTTTAGAATCTTACTACCAACCCCACTCACGGCACTACCAGCACTAGCTAACCGATCTTTCCCTATGAAGTTACTAGCTAGCTTAGCCATACCAGAAATCCCTGTAGCAGCTAACAGTCCAGAACCCACGTCTCCAAGGAAACTAGACTCCTCTTCAGGAGCCACTTCAGGTTTAATTGGAACTACATTAGATACAGCCTTTTTCATAGCAGTCTTAGCATCAGTAGCTCCAACAGGCGGAGCCTCCTCGTCTACACCTAATTCAGCCAGTAGGTTATTATAAACAGCTTGGTGATCTTGCATAGGCTGTTTACCTTTAAAGGGTGACATAGTTCCAATGGTTTCAGACCTGCTAGCACGTAAGTATGAATCCTTTACATACTTTGCTTTTAAGTCATCATCAAGATCGTCATCTATATCAGTGATATCAATCCCTTCATCTAAACCGTTAGCTACTGCTGCATTAGCCAGTAACGTGGGTTTAAATACACTGTATAACCAGTGTGTGAAGTGACTAGCATCTTCAGTAGAATCTGGATTACCTCCAAAGTCCTCTAGATGGTCATCTATCACATCCTGTGTATCTAGATCTAAAGTAGCTCTCCCTTCAGAGTCATACTCAATGTCCCCAGCATAGTCATCCTCTAGTGTACGAACTGGACCCATGGCATCTGGATCATTATAGTCAATACCGTACTCAGAGAACCTTAAACGTTCCAAAGGTTCAGCATCTGATCTAGACCATAAATGCTTATAAAGCCTATAAGCACCATAACCTAAAGTACTAGCAGCAGTAAGTGCTAACCCTACAGGATTGCCTAATGCCGCACCAGCAGCAAATCTAGCTACAGTACCTCCTAACTTCAAAGCACCCATTCCAAATTTAGCTGCACCTCCTAACATTTTAAATGGGGCTTTTATTAAACCTTTAACACCACCTCCTATTCTAGACATTATCCCTTTCTTAGCCCCCCCTGCGGCAGCCTCGGCACCCCCTTTACTGAATGGATTAAGTTTATCGCCTAGAGCAGAGATACCAGTGGCAGCTAGTATAGAAGATAACATTCCACCGGAATCTTCCCCATCACCTTCCGAATCTCCTCCTTTGTTACGAAACTTAGACAATAGTCCCATTACACCAGCTCCTAAACCAGTCCCTTTGATTTTACCACCTACTCCAGCTATAGCAGTTTTAGCCTGCTCCGCTTTAGCAGCAGCCTTCTTACGTAACTGGTCTTTATAAGAACCCTCACGTATACCATCACCGTCTAGATCTCCTTGTACTTTCTTAGGATTAGCCATTGTTTTTAAAGTGTCCCGCATTTCTCCTAGAGTACTAGTGATAGAGTCTTTACCTTTACCTAGTAATTCACTAGTAGTCTCAGCTAGTTTTTCAGCAGACTCAGTGAATACTTCAGGATCAGAATACTTCTCACGAGCTTCGTCAATGCGTTCTTTAGCATTACCTACACCACGTTCAGTAGCAGCTTTTAACGCATCAAACTTTACTTGGAGTTCTTGGTACTGTTCAGACTCTACCACCGTATCACGAGTACGGATAGCAGTGTCTTTGATAGCGGTTCCAGCATCCTGCATAGCAGCACCAGTAGCACTGGCAGCAGCTTTAGCGTCTTCACGCATTTCACGATACAATGCTACATTATCTGGAGTCTCTGAAGACTCTGTAAACTCGGCATCCTCACCAGTTTTAAGAGCTTCACCGTAAACTATTTCTTCAGCTGAAGTGTTTATGTTTACTAGTCTAGCATTAATTGTAATTGTATCTAGGTCACCACCAATCCCAGTACCACCTATACCACTAGGTAGGAATCTATTTAAAACATCTCCAATACCACCAAGTACTTTAGTAACACCCTTGCCTAAGAAGGAGTAGTAACTACCTAACATACCCAGTGCACCTTTACCACCTTTAAGTAATTTACCAGGCAGTACACCTAGACCACCTAGGATTCCAGCAGTCATACCACCAAAGGACAGTTTCTTACCCTCAACGTCTACGAGTCCTTGACTGTATTCCTCAGCGGAGATAATGAAGTTACCTTCTTCATCTTTAACCGGTCCGTCAATGTCCTGCATACTTTCAAGCTTTTCACCTGTTATAGCCGAGAAGTACTTTCCTAGTTTGAAACCACTAGCTAGTAGTCTAGGAGTCTCCTCACCAGGAAAGTAAATGTCCCGATCACGATTTACATACCCCATTACAGTCTCTACCCCTTTACGAGCAAAGCCTACTAATCCGGTAGCGCCCCCACCTAACATAGAGTAGTAACCCTTTAGAAAAGCTAAAGGTTTAGTACGAGCCCATTCAATAGCTTTACCTACTACACCCTTACCTTCTTCATCATACAACCCTTCCGCAATATTCTCAGCAGTAAGTATGATTTTACCAGTGTGGTCTTTTACAGCGCCTTTGATATCATCAATAGACTTTATTACCTCACCAGTGACAGCATCAAAATACTTACCTGCAGTAATCCCAGCTGCTGTAAGTGACGGAGTGCGCATTCCAGCAATGTAGATATCCGGTATTTCAATTGCAGTGGCTTTGCCGTATGCAAACTTAGCCAGTTTAGCAACTCCTGAAACACCCTTACTAGCCACACTACCCAAACCAGAGTAATAAGCCTTCAAACCAGATCCAAGCCCACCCGCTAGTTTACCAGCGCCACCAACTACACTACCCAGTATACCAGAGAGTGATAAACTATGGTTTATAGTACCACCGCCTTCACCCACTGCGGCACCAGTACCAGAACCTACAGCTTGTAACTGTGCTAGTATTGCAGTAGTGGTTTGTAATATACTATTCACTGCAGGTAGCTCAGCAGTAATTGCAGTCTGCACGCCTTTAATTAGATCTGGAATACTACGTAGGATATCCCCAACACTAGTGTCTCTAGTTTCAGTAGTACCCTGTGGAGTTTCTGAGTCACGAATCTCTTTCAGTAATTGGTTATTAACCCCTAGTAAACGCTCTAGTTGTGCTGTGGCTAGACTGATGTTATTAGTAACAGTTCCACCAGCACTAGTAGGCGGTGGAGCTCTAAGATCACTAGTGTTAATAGGTGGTACTGAGGTAGGTAGGTCATCTACTAAATCTTCATCAGGAACGTCTAGTCCTTCAGACATTCTATCAGCCACATCCATTTCCACAGTATCTCTAATACGACCTTCTATCTGTCCCCAGATCTGCTCAAAGTTTACTTGATCGTTTCCACTCACATCCTGTCGTAATAGCCCAGCACGACGTAGGAGTTGTTTATCACCAGTAGCACTGATAGTATTTAACTCATCTTGGAAATCTGGTAACTCACTACGTAACTGTTTTACAGCAACGTCATCGTTGGCCAGTCTAGCCATAGCGGTATTGTCTTTAATACTAATGTGTTTAGAGTCTTCCTCTAAGTTATAACGCTTACGGTATAGAGCTATAATTTCAGCGACGTCATCTGGTGGCGTATCACCGTCCCAATTTTCAAGGTTAGCAATTGCAGCAGGGTTGTATATATTCCCTGCATTTTGACCCTCTAGTAGTTTAAGTCCTAGAGTACCACGAGCTGACATACTGAGTTCATTATCAGGGTCTACACGTGCTAGTACCCTTAACACCGCATCTGCTATGCTAGTCTGTTTAGCCTCAGAGAACACAGACTTCTCAGCTTGACTTGCAGCATCAGACACACTAGTGAAACTCTCAGACTGTTTATTAAAGACCTGTTCTTCGGCAGAAGCATTGCCATTGGTGATCTCTGTCTGTTGTAGGATTTTAGCTAGGTATCCTGGGATGATTTCTATAATGCTACGTCTAGTCAGTATATCGAAGGAAGCATCTTTAGTAGCATCTTCCTGTAGGTTATTTAGTACAGACTCTCGATTACCAGTTACACCACCACCCATAAGACTACGGATGAATTCCATAGGGGCAGAGTTACCACCTATGTTACCTTTAGAAAACTCATTTAGTGTCTCATCTACGTTACCAGTGGCATAGCGTAGTGCATTACTGCCTCGCATGATAGTATCGTTTTTAGCTAATCCTTTCTGTAAGAATCCTCCTACCTTACCACCAATACGGTTAGCTACACTAGTGGCAGCAAACCCTGCTCCAGCGTTAGCAGCACGCTCACCGGCACTTCGAGTATCTTCTTGATCTCCTCGCATCTCAGCATTCATTTCATCCATGTCTGACATCATGTTTACAGCATCTGCACCTGTAGACAGTCCTTCAGCAAATTGCGTAGAAGCCTCCCCTGCTTTTACTTTAAGATTCTTTAAAGCTGTAGCGCCTATAGCACCCATTCTATTACTTACAGATTCGTTTAGTTTACCAATCAAACGATCACGAGTAATTTCGGCATAGACTTCAGAGTTTAGTTTCTTAATGCTTTCAGGCAGTCCAGTATTTTTAGCAATGGCTAGTAATGACTCATTGATACTCTGGTAGCCTGTAGTAGAGATTGCCAGTAAGTCACGAGCTGCAAAGTACTGTCTGAACTGTAGGTCTAAAGACTTACGCTGTACTTGAGAAGTTACCGTGTCCTGATAGTTTACAAGTCTATTTAAAGCAGTGGTGATTGCCTCAGAGTGCAACATCGCAGAGTCGTGCCTAGCTTCAGACTTTTTGTCTAGGATGATGGTATTAGTTAATGCTTCGTCTCTAGCTTTAAGATCATCAGACTTTTGTAATTCAAAGATCTTAGAGAGTTCTGCAGATACCATGTTATTGTCTACTTCCTCAGCAGACATTGACGAACGTTCTTCCTTAACCTCAAGAGACTTTTCTAGTCGATTATAGATACTCTCAGGCAGTATACCTTTAACCTTATGTACCTGTCGCTGCGCAGCTTTCTTGAATTCTTTAATGGCAGGTCTTATCGTTGTAGCACTATCATTATAGACAGTGTTTAAATTACTAGCTAGTTTGTCAGCCTGCTCTAAACCCTTACGATACCCGGTAGGCAGGGCTCGTTTTACAACACCAGCTACCACAGTAGAATCTGTAAGCGTATCCCTTACACCACTTGCAAACGTATCAGCCACACGTGTAATTGGCTTACGATCATCCTTAGGCTCTGCAGTAGGATCCATACTCAGGTCGAAATCTAAGGCTGGATCGTCAAAACTATCAAAATCAAACTCATCGGACATTATAGACTCCTCACTTTACAGGGCTTAACATGAAAACAACCAACATACCCTTTAATATAAAATTACTCTCCCCCACACCAGAACGGTTAAAGTTACTACGCCCTACTACTACTGGGGATATATACGATGGTAACACTAATAACTTTAATGAGGACGGGTTATTCTCTACACTCACATACGGTGCTATGGGAGATGATCGTCGTAATACTCAGTTTAGTTATATTGATTTACATACTAAGATACTACATCCCGTGGTGTATAAAGAGTTATCTAAACTCAAAGGTTTATATCGTGACATACTCTCTGGTAAATCAACAGCAGTATGGAATGCTAAACTCAAAGACTTTGAACGTGCTAATGAGGTAGATGGCGAAACTGGTTATGCATTCTTTATGTCACACTGGGATGAACTAGTCTTTACTAAAAACGACTCAGATCAACGTACTCTACGCGTAGACTTAATTAACAAATACCGTGCAGAGGCACAGGTAAGTTATATGCTAGTAATTCCAGCTGGACTACGGGATATTGAAGTAGATAAAACTGGTCGTGTTACCGAGAATGAAATCAATGGGTTATATCGAAAGGTGCTAGCTATATCTAATACGATACAAGCTAGTGATGGTAGGTCTAACTCTGAGGTTTATAATACTTCTAGGTGGTCACTACAGATTGCCTTTGTGGAAATATATGAGACTTTGAGACAGATGCTTGAAGGGAAGAAAGGTTTCATACAACAGAAGTGGGGAAGTCGTAGAATTTTCAATGGTACACGTAATGTAATCTCAGGAATGGATCCCTCTGCTGTAAGGTCTACAGATGATAATATGCCTGGTGCAAATGATACCATGATTGGGTTATTCCAAACCATGAAAGGTGCTTTACCGGTTACACAGCATTTACTGTCTACTGGGCTTGCTAGTGAGATCTTTACAGAGGATGCTGCTAGTACACTGATAAACATTAAGACAGGTAAACCTGAGCAAGTTGCTGTACCAGCAAAAGAACGTGATCTATGGACTACAATAGAGGGTATTACTAAACTTATTAATAGGTTCACTACTACTAGTAAAAGACATACCCCTATAATCGTCGCAGGGCACTATATGGCGAGGATTTATCGTAACCCTAACAATCACACCTTTAGAGTGATATTGCCCAATGAGGAGCTTCCTGAGTGGGTAGATCTTGATATGGTGAAACCACTTACATGGGGTGAGTACTTCTACACTGAAACGTATATCAAACTTGATACTTTAAAGGCTGTAATCACTAGATACCCTATTCTAGGATTAGGCTCTACGTATCCATCTGATGTATTCCTTCGTACTACTATCAAAGGGGAGCTAATGAGACCTTTAGGGGTAGACTGGGAACTTGATCCATCCAAAATGTCTGCTAGGGAAATGCCAACCATTGGTAGTGCCTGGGTAGAGTCTGTAGCTTTAAGTGGTTATAGACTAATAGGATTAGGTGCTGACTTCGATGGCGACACCGTGTCAGTGAATATTGTATACTCTAAAGAGGCAGTGGCTGAGATTACAGCTTACTTGAACTCTAAGGCAGCATACATAGATCCACGAGGAGGCCTCCACCAAGCTCCTACAGACACATTAGAACTAATGATGACTAACATGCTTACATAGTACTAGAGCCTCCTAGGAGGCTCTCTATGCCGTTATACTAGTATAAGCCATGGTTTTGTAGTACCATGTTTGGAGAGCTTTACCATTCATTACTTACTACTATACTTTCTAGTATACACTAGAGTATTTATTTATATACTCTTACTATAATTATGGAGACTTTTTAATAGTTTCCCAACTCAAAACAATTGTCCTATTAGAGAAGAGGTAGTTTACTACCCTCCTTTAGTAGTTCAATTAGTTTATGTGTTAATAGTCTAATACCATCACCGTAAGAGTGATGGGTTATAGAGAATACTTAATTGGATAGTTTATAAACATACATTATTAAAGTGTAATTACAAAGGAGTATTACAATGGAGATTGCAGAGAGACTAGCAATACTGCTAGCAGTAGCAAAACGTAAACACTTGAGTACCGTGATTGGCTCTAGTAACGTACTAGGGTTTATTACTTACATTCACACTGACATTAGAATCGGTATGATTACTTTTGGTAATCACCCTGTGAAGCTATGGGAGCACATACGGTCACAGCCTGAAGTGATAGACTTTGTATTTGACGTTTATAACGAATGGCGTTTTAGAGCGTTTACTGACAAAGCTGAGTGGCTAGAGTACTTAGAGTACCTATCCAGTATACTATCGTCTAATCGTAGTGCTATGGCTTTAGACGAGGCTATGCGAGAACGGTTGCCCGCGGAGTCTACCAGCCTTTCAATACTACGTAACAATCCATGGTTGGTCATGGTTATCAGTTTAACCTTTACACCGATTCTACAGGAGTACAGCAAGTGAAAGAGTGTAATGAGGTGGGTGATGATATCCTATCTGAGGTTATTGACATGGAGGGTAACACGCTTGCTCACAGTCTAGCTCGTGATGGTATAGTGCTTTACGGTAAAGCCATACTAGCTCTAAAGAATGACTCATACTGGAGTGTGGCGCATGAAATGGCTAAAGCTGGTAGTGTATTTGGAGACTTTATAGTCATTGGCTATACCACTGCAGACGGATGGACAGTGGGTCATGAAATGGCTAAGTATGGATATAACTTTAAAGATCCTGAGGTTTTGAAACTAGCTAATCATGCTGGATGGACTGTAGCACACATCTGTGCTGAACAGGGACAACCCTTTGAAGATCCTGAAACACTGAGTCTAGTCACAGACCTAGGGTGGACGGTGGCTCATGTGATGGCCTCACAGGGTCACGTATTTACAGACCCTGAAGTCTTACTACTTACTACACGCTCAGGGCGTACTGTAGCTGAGACTATCAAAATATACTCTAAGTTCAAGAGCTTAGAGTCTAACCACAGACAGTAGGAGTGTAAAAATGGCCACTGAACTTATTAATACCTGGCTAAATGGCGAAAGTGTCGTTCTACATAAAGGCACTTTACTGATATACAGTGAGGTTTCTAGTGAAGCGGGTGCGAGTCATTCGTTTAGATACTTTCCAGTGTCTGAGATTCAACAGATTGAAATTATATTAGAATCTACACCACTGCAGGTTTTTCCCACAACCGTCACAGTAATGCTAAACGGTTGTGCTGTACTAGTGCGTGTCGCACCCACAGAACACCTTACTAAGACCCTCCAGGATTTGGAGGATGCAGTATTTCGAACCCAAATGAGAATAGTTAAAGAGGTTGACTTACCATGACTAAAAGTATCGTAGCAAGTGTAATGGGTACGGAACGTATCCTTTACGTAAACGGTGTAGTAGTAATCTACACTGATGAGGCTAAAGCCACGCAGTCTACAGTAGGGCTAGAGGTAATCCCTCTAGTGGATATCAAGAGTGTGGCGATAATTACCATTACTCCTAATGGTACGACAGAACGTTTTAACTCTGTGAATGTAAATGGGTTGTGTAAACTCAGTGCAATCCCATACTCACAAAGTACTGTGGATACGGTGAAAGTCATACAGGCAGACCTATTTCGTAAGCACTGTGAACTATCACTAGTAACTGCTACAGGTGACTCTAATGGATGAGTCTGAGTATACTGAGGTAGTAGATCTATCAGGGCGGACAGAGGCTCATGTGATGGCCTCACAGGGTCACGTATTTACAGACCCTGAAGTTTTAGAATTAGAAGACGATGACGGTGACACAGTTGCACACGTCATGGCTGAGCACGGATTTCCCTTTACTGATCATGAAAGTCTACAGTTAGCTAATCATGAAGGGGTTACTGTAGCCCATGTAATGGCACGGATGGGCTATCATTTTGAGGATGAGTTTATCCTAAACCTTAAGGACAATACCGCTGTGACGGTACGTGAACAAATGGAGCTCCCCACAGGCATCCAGTTTATCTCTACACTGGACTACGAAGACTAATACACAGGTGTAAATACACATGCGAGCTATAGCACAGAATACAGCCACCATACAAGAAATCTGGGGCACGGACAATGCAATTGAGGAACTACAGAATACTGTGGTAGACCTTGATGACCCTGATCCTAGAGAGGACCCAATCCTCTCACAATTAAAAGACTTAGGGGAACGTACTCTAAGCGATGAACAGTTGGAGTTGATCGTAGACTCCGATGGTAATACGCTAGCACATTACTTAGCTACTACAGATTACCGGTTCTTAAATCCAGAAGTTTATAACCTACTTAACGACTTAGACGTACCAGTCGGCGAGTTGTAATCTACATTCCCCTCAGAGGAATAGTACCTAAACATTTACATACTAGTAAAATATTATGTAAACACACTCACCCCTAATAGGTTACGACATGCAAGATACCATGGAAATCCCGGAGATCGTTTATTCTGCACTGGATACAGATAGACTGATCACAGAACTACAGATAGAGATAGACAGCTTACCGTGTGTTGACCTAAATGCCACTACAGTTCAGACTGTACTGTCATATTTAAAGTCACGTACGTTAATGGGGTTTCAGCTGGTACGTGCAATGGATACAGATGAGAACACACTAGCACATTACCTAGCTACAGTAGGGTATATATTCTCAAATTCCATGTTACTACAGATAAGAAACAATTACAATGTAACTGTTCAATGTGTACTCGTAGGTAATACTGACGATTCACTAGTAGCATTTGCATAATGCACGCCCATTCTGGGCACCCGTCGATAGTGGGGTTCACTATCATCAATAGGAGTAAACTATGAGAGAGTTTCGTAGTACTTTATGGGATATGGTTGGTTTATTTATCTATCCATGTCTAGTCTTAGCCGATACGTTTATATCGACTGTAGGACAGTATGTGCTATCGTTCTATCGTGTGCTGGAACGGTACCTCGTGTATCATTTTGACTTTAAGGGTCAACGCTTTGATACAAAGCCTTTGTATACCGAAAGGTACCTACATTGGTTTAGGCGATTTAAAGTAATGTTACCTAGTCGTATTCGGCAGTATAACGCTACCTGGACCGCAAGATTTCAAGACGTAATGACGCCTGGTCGAATTGCTTGGCCGCAATAGCGTGGCTTTAGTAGTAAGATAAAACTTTAAAAGCAACCTTGTCAGAGGGGTTGCTTTTTTATGACGCAATACCTATTATATCAAATGGAGCACTAAAATGAAAGCTAAATCGGATCCACTGGGAATACTGGCCTCACTTGCGTTAATTACAGCAATGGGGATATTGATGGTGTATGCAGGACTTATAGCACAAGTTGATCAGTTCCAGTATGTGGAGATATACATAGGGGTATTAATAGTCATATTAATGACTATTTTCATAACAGCCATAGTAAAGATAGAGCGACAAAGTCGCCGATGGCAGGAAGAGTACGAGGAAGCAAAGCGTAAGTTGCTTGCTAATAGTACACACAGACCACATGGTCGTAAATTGGTACGGTGATCAGGATGCTAAGAAATTATATAGGGCGTACACTAGCCACAATGGCACTTAGTATTTTGCCATTGTGGCTAGTGTACGTAATTCTAACACCTATAGATAAGGAACGTACGACTGTGTTAAACACAATAATTATTAATGCAAATGACCCCGTAGGTAAAACTGGTATTATACTAGAGGCAGGTCAGTCTTTTAAAATCAGCGTCCCTGCACATCAACAATGGAGTGATGCTGGAATTATTACTACTGCAGAGGGATGGAATAACTGGTTCTACCGTACGTTTAATCGCTTCACAGTGCATCCAGGGTCTAATTACCTTAGACTATTGATGCAGGTAGGAGTTGGTTCAATACGTGAAGTACAGTTACAACCTGGGGGTTTTGTGTATACCGCAATTGCAGAGGGTGAGTTGAGACTATTCGCCAATGATGTATCGTGGTTATACTGGAACAACAGTGGATCTATAACAGCGTATGTAGATCCTAAATAGCGTCATAACGGAGAGGGTGAAAACCCTCTCCACTTATGCTTTTTTTTGTTAGTATCTGTAGAATGCGGTGAGGTCTACATCTGTATTTGCACCCATGTTACTGTAAACCAACTGTACTTTAGCACCTGTATACAACTGCACTAGTTTCTCAGTTTCAGCGGTTACTAAACCATCGGTGATTTGTTTAAAAGTACCATCTTTACGTTGACGTTGAATTGATACTTGTAGACCATCAAACACACCATCTAAATAAATGATAACATCATTAGCCTTCATATGTATTAAGGTTACAGTGCCTGAAGGGGTTACTTTAACTTCCATCTGTGCTTGTATTTGACTCATTTTAATATTCCTGAAACGATTGGTGTTAGTACAGCTCGTGCTGTGGTTGTGGTTGGTTCTACGGGTTCTGTAGGTTCAACAGGAGTTTCACTTTCAGAGGTTAGTGTAATAGTAACTGTAAACTCAGTAACCGACGCATCTGGTGCCTTTAAAGCGATAGTAACTGAGTCTGTGCCGATGTAATTTACTTCAGGTGTATAGATGGACTGAATGTCTTCAGAGAAATCTACAGTATCCCAGTCTACCACACCATGTTCAAAGTCATTTACTATGGTGAATGTTGCTCCACTAGGATATGTAACACCGTGGCTAAACAAAGAGTTAGAGTCTACTGTGCCAGTAGGTGCAGTATATGTTTTTACCGCGGGGGTGTGTCTGAAAATCAAACCACATAGCTGACCATAATACTGACCATCAGAGGCTTTGGTAAGCGACACAGGGATTTTATTACTAGCTCCAATTATACCAGTGAACACTACAGGTTCGGTGATTCCAGCGTCACCTACACCATTTTGGTAATCAGCACTTTCACCGTTTACCGTAAATGTAGTGTTGCGTACAGCATTGTAACTGTAACCCACTAATTCAATCTCGTAGGTATCACCCTCATTGCCACCTAGTATATCAAAACTACTAGTACCACCGTTAAAGGTATACAGTATACCTTGTAGTACGGGTGCAGGAAATCCATAGTGCTCTTCAGTAGCCCATGTGATACCACCAGAGCCATTTTGGAAAGCTGCGGTAACCTCAAGGCTAAATGGGGATGTATTGTTTCCAGAGTCTAATAGAGGTAAAGTTGCTCCCAATGTAGGATCTGTAAAGTCATTCCATCCATTAATGTTTGTTCTGGACGCTAGATCATTTGTTGCATTAATTTGATACGCAGTGGTCATAATGGATGCCCTACTATTTCAGTGAATCCAGGGCCTAGTAAAAATACGTATAGACCGGTTAAATTGGGGAATGTACCTTTAGACAGTTTAAATTTAACCCCTGTAGGTTTCCACGCTGTAAGTTCTTGTAATACCGACTCTGTAGAGGCAGTGTATGTAGGCGCATTTCCAACCATTACCGTCATAGTAACACCGACATCAAATACATTACCAAAGTCATGCGTGCCATCCGTAACTAGACTGCAAGCGGCTCCGTCGGTAAGCCCTTCGAATGCTATCAACTGTAACGCTGGTGTACCTTGAACGACATGCTCTTCCCCTGTCAATGGGATAACATACTGTGGGGTGTTGTTAACATCGAATATAAATGCATATTTTAGATTAGGCGCTATACCACCCAATTCCACGTCACACTCAATACTAGTATTGTCCCAATGCACGGTAGGGCAAACGGTATAATCGGTGCAATTAGCCCATACAGGCGCATCCCCTAACATTACACGTGCGGCTGAGGTATCGTCTGTGGCAACATAGATATCATCGAACAGTATAACCTCACTACCCGGGGAGCCTCCACGTGCCCAACCCATAAACTTGATGCGATCAATAGCAGCTTGTTCAGCACCTAAACGATCCGTGTCAAATAAAGCTTCACTAGTTAACGAGAATTCAAAGATCTCTCCATCACCATTAGCACATGAAAAGTAAAAGATACCAGGTGCAGTATCAGGGTTTACAGGATCGGCTTTAAACCAAAAGCTTAAAGTCATCCAGGTATCCCATCGCCACCATGTAGCCGGTGCACCACCAATGTTCTGTGTTAAGTTAAAATCATTACCTACCGCACTGAATCCACCGACAGATGCATTATACGATAGTAACACCAAGTCATTACGCCCAGCATCACCATCATCTCCTAACATAGGCCATACTAGCTTTAAACAGGACTCACTCACACTTGGAAAGGTATTAGGTTCACTAACTAAATTGGTTGGGAAGTATGTGTCCTTAGGAAACTTCACTGCATAAGACATGAAGAATTCTGTGGTAGGTGGGAATACCGTGGTGAAGGTACGAGGTTGATTAGTGTCATCATTCCATACAGACATACACTGTCCCCCATCACGACCTCCTGGTGTAGGTATAGGTGCATCAAAGTGCACGTAATCCCAGTGATTACCAAGCTCACCATTACGAAAACCTTCAGCAGCTCTTACTATAGGCCCAGGGCCAAATGGATTACTACCGTCAGTAGTAAAACGCAAACGTTTACCTGCATCAACCCCTGCTACAGTAGACCAGCGTAATGCCGGTGTACCACCTCTAAAGGTTTCATTTATTATAGGAGCATTAACCACAGTGAAATTACTGCTGGCTAAAGGTCCCGACGGATCATAAGCATTATCATTACTCATCGCACACCTCGTTGTTTAATTACATACGATGTGAATAAATTATAAGACTATATTATCTTAATGTAATACTATCTATTACTTCCATAGGAGCATAAACATGAGTAAAATGACAGGTGAATCACAGTATCTAAAGCTATCTCAACGTATCATAGCCGAAGGTGTTCTGATTCCCAATGAACGCACAGATAAAGGGTGTCTTACAGTAATCAATGCTGACTTTGAATACGACTGCTCAGAAGGTAAGATCCCTTTAATCACCACCAGACTAGCATACTGTAAGACAGCCATAGCAGAGATGTTAGGTTACTTGCGTGGGTACCAGAATGCTGATCAGTTTGCAGCTATAGGCTGTAAGACCTGGCTAGCTAATGCTAACGATAATCTCAGTTGGTTAGCTAACCCTTTCCGTAAAGGTAGTGGTGACATGGGACATGCATACGAGTTTCGTATGACCGAGTACTTCCAACCTAAACCCTCACGGAATATATCTGGAGAAGTTATCAACAGCTGTGACTTGGAACATAAAGTCATCGATCAGTATGGTGATATTATTAAGCAGTTACTTACAGGTAAAGACAACCGTAGGTTAATTATGGATGCTTGGCATCCACAGTTAGCAGACCGTGCCTGTCTGGTGCCCTGTATGTTCGTACACACGTTTAGTATTCTAGACGGTACCCTTTACCTAACTAGCGTACAGCGTTCAGTAGACGTGCCCTTAGGCCTTACATTCAACATGGTACAATGTGCATGGCTGTTAATGATCACTGCACAGATTACTGGTTTAAAACCTGGAAAGGTTTTCCATAAGCTGATCAACTGTCACCACTACGAAGATCAGGTAGATCTAATGCGGGAACAGTTAACTAGGGAACCATTCCCAGAACCTACACTCGAGATTAACCCAGAGATCAAAACTTTAGAAGATCTTGAGACCTGGGTTACCCTAGATGACTTTAAGCTAGTTGGGTACCAATCACATCCAGCAATTAAATATCCATTCGCAGTATAGGAGGTAGAATGAAAGCTCCAATTATATTGGATTTAGACTCAGTAGTGTTTCAAGTAGAGGAGCTTATGCAACACGCGTTCCATTGTGAGTTTGGTGTTTACTATCCAATCTCAGATTGGAGTACCTATTTTCTAGAGGATCTTTACGGTGTTCCAATGTCGGACTTACTTAAAGCCCTCGTAACACATCAGGTATTAGAACGTGTTGTTCCCTATCCTGGGGCAGTTGAAGCAGTAGCTAAACTACACGATGCAGGTTACCCAATCATAATCTGTACCAGTAGGGGCTATCACCCTGATGCTGAGAATGTCACCAGAACAGCATTATTAGAGCATGGGATACTATACACCCATTTAGTAATCCCAGAAGGGTTTAATAGTAAGATAGACTCTTGTAAAAGATATGCGACCGAGTTCTCGTATTGCATCGATGACCACTCTACACAAGTACAGACTGCTGTTAATAGCGGTTTAGTACAGAAAGGAATTCTAATCAATCAGCCGTGGAATCAGTCACATCCACATACTGCAGCAATCACTCGACATCAGTCACTAGTCGAGTTCACAGAGGCAATACTATCATGATGTTACCCAACTTTACTTTACCATCCCTAGTAGACTTTGAAAAAGACCCTAGAGAGGTTTTAGAATATGCACTGATACACTACTCTCCAGGTAGTGCTAATTACCATGTATGGATTCAGACTCTGAGGGGTCCTGGAATTTATACTGAAGATTCGATAATGGCTCTAGCTGTGTGGGGGGAGTTGATTGTTGCAAACTTCAAAGCTTTGGCTAACACAGCAGTTGAGCATACGGAACTCCCATCTGTGGGATTGGAGAACCTGTTAGCGCTAGCACTATTATACCAAAGTGAACTGAGTGCAGAGCTAGAACATGCTAGTGACATGGTAAGGAAACACCGTTTTCGGGTAATGTTAGAGGTTACTAGTGACACCGATGTAATGCCTGTGGTTGACCCAGAGATCACTCGTATTACCACATCCCCAGATCCAGTTAGAGCTAGCGATGTGCCAGTGGCTAGTAGCTGTACTTTTAACCGCCCACCATTACAGTTCAAACGGTTAACAGAGCATACCAACCCAGTTCCAAGCTATGCCACTAAAATGGCAGCAGGGATGGATCTACAGGCCGTTCATGCGTGTGTAATACTGCCAGGGGAGCGTGCGTTAATACCCACTGAGTGGGCTGTAGCACTGCCCGATGGTCACTATGGTCGTATAGCCCCTCGTAGTAGTCTGGCATATAAACAGGGCATAGACGTTCTAGCGGGTGTAGTGGATACTGACTACCGTGGTGGTATTGGTGTAATATTACTAAATACCTCAGACGATATATATTCGATTTCCCCAGGGGATAAGGTAGCACAGTTTATAGTTGAAGCCTGTGGTTATTATAACCCTGTTGAAGTTAAAGATTTACCCGATACAGAACGTGGTGCTGGTGGATTTGGCAGCACTGGAAAGTAGTTCAAACCTAAGGGGGTAGGTGTTACCCCCATTCTTAAAACTGTAAGGAGTACGACAATGGAAATTTCTGGAATGGCATTAGTTGCAATAATGGGCGGTATGACAGTGATCCTAGCCGTGGTAGGTGCACGGTGGATACGAACAGATAGTCAGGTTATGAAAGCTATTAATAAAGGCTCTTTCAAGGGCTAGGTCATCCGGGGATGTTGGAAGGGGTTCCAATACTATAATTTAATATAAACGGAGTATGTAATGACAGTAATAGATAACGTTTCAATGGATGAGCTACCAGGTGCACTGGATGCAACTTTCTCAAATAACTGTGACCGTAATAGGCCATATACAGATCAACAGCCATTAAGGTCCCAACTTGTAGTTACCGGATTAACCCGTAGAGACATACAAGACTGTATGGTTCTAGGTATCATGGAGTGTAAACCTACTGGGATAACAGAAAACCCACCCTCTAAGTATGTCTCTAAGGAGGGTAATGAGTACTTTGATCTAGCCACTCTGATAGAAGCCGGTGATACTTACGATGATCAATACATCGATCCAGAGCATGTAAGTTGGGATGATCTGTATGGGTGGAATTTAGATGAGATTGATCCAGTAGCAGCGGTGCAAAATATGGCGGTGCATCTAGAACGTCGTATGGGTATTTACCCAGCACTTCTAGACGGTGAGCTTACTGTTAAAGATACATCTGAATAGCGCATATCCTCACGGGTATGCATGTATAAAAGTGGTGTAGGATGCCACTTTTTTTGAGGGCTATATTATCAGTGTGAGACTATACATCAGGTATAGTACTAAGGGGGTACACTATGTTAACCACTGAGTTTAAAAGAGCCGTAGTAGAGTTCGTAAAACCCTACTACGCAGATAACGATCCTGGTCACCAGATAGACCACGCCTCTAATGTGGCAATGTTAGGACTACGGGTGAACCGTCGGTGTAAGTTAGGGTTACCAGAGTGTGATATATTCGTGGCAGGGATGTGTCACGACATGTTTACCAGTAACCGTAAGATGCATCACATACTAGTCCATGACTGGGCGATGGAAACGGATGTTCCATTTATGGATGTTGTGGATCGTGACGCTGTAGCGCGTGCAATGTTAGAGCACAGAGCCAGTTACAAAGGTGAATACTCTAGTAAGTTATCAGAAGTGATAGCGGCAGCTGATCGTGGGGTGCCAGATCTAGACCAGCTGTTCGCTAGATCCTATAGCTATAGCCACTCGACTATATCGAATCCACAACACAGCGAGTGTGTGGACATGGCTAACTACCACATGCACGAGAAATACGGTAGGAATGGATACGTTAAGTATCCAGAAATGTACCAGCGTATGTTCTCTAAGGAGTTAGAGATACTACACGCTAAAATCGATACCCTACCACAGGGTAGAAAAATAGTTAGACCTATAGCAGCATAGTTTAACCTTAACCTCTATAAGGAAACAGCGATGAAAACAGCCACAGTACTATCACGTAAAGAGGCGCAGTCTGTAATCACACAGATTGTAAATCGTGAAACAATACATCCATCTAAGTTGGTATTGGAGTATTTAAATACTCCAGTGCAGTCCATTAAAGATGTGCTACTAATCCTAGATGATCTAGGATTTACTGTAACCCCAGAAGTGGTTCCAGTGATATACCCTGAAGTAAAGGCTAGAACTGACTATATTGGAATTGGAATTGACCTAGAGCGAGAGTTGCTAGCATTACCAGAACCTCACAAGGTAGCTAAGATACGTGAGTATCTAAATGACCGTAAGTCTTTCAAAGACCCAGGGATAATTCAGTTTGAGTTATATCCTGGTGTGACCGTGGGGGATGTACTGCTCAGCAGAGATCAACTTCACTGTGTGGCACCAGTACTAGCCATACGCAATGCTACAGGCCAGTTACTAGCTAGTTCAGTTGTAGCTAAATACGGTAAGATCTCTGAGGCTGAGGTTCTAAAGTTACCGGGCTCTAAGCTCCGCGAGGTAGTTTGGGATCTTACACTGCGTAAAGTTAGATTACACTCACCTATGTTGGTGAATGTTTCCAACCAGCTATTAAACCAGGCTACGGATAAAAATGAATATCTGCACACTCTAAGGTATCATAAGTCTGGTGTGGTACATCCGTGGGAGGAGGTGCTGACAGAGTTAGGAAACTGTACCATCCATGGTATATCAGCTAGGGATATACTAGCTCAGTTAGTGCACAATGGATATTACGTAGCACCACAGTCTAACCTACACAGTTTAAAATTAGGGTAGATTAATAATTAGGGGGACGTATAATCCCCCACTTACAGTTAAGGGGTAATCAATGCCAAAGTTAAATAACGTTTTAGGACTAGTTAAAAAGTTAGGAATTAAGCTGCTACATCCACTGGATGTAACTAATAATATCCTACTACAGGCTACAAACTCCAACGGTAATACCGTGGCACATCTGTTAGCACGTCACGGCTATATATTTGAAGATCCAGAAGTGTTATGTTGTACTAATGCTGCTGGTGTGACAGTAGCACATGAAATCGCAATAAAGGGACATTGTTTCAAGGATCTAAATACTATGCAACTCGCTAGTCCTGGCGGATGGTCAGTTGCTCATGTGCAGGCTTCTAATGGCGCTGTTACTAGAGACCTTGCTGTACTACAAATCTCAGATGCTACAGGATGGACAGTGGCACACGAGATGGCTAGTAGAGGTTACGTTTTTGACCTTCCAATCGTACTACGTATGCGTACTAAAAATACGTGGAGCGTAGCCCATGAAATGGCTAGACGTGGTGTAATCATTACAGATCTAGATACCTTATCAATTCGTGTTGACGATGGTACTAAAATGGCCATGGATATCTATGGTTATTCACAAGGTGGTAACGCTTGGTTATCCTTGAGAATGATGTATCATCATGGGTGGACTGTAGCCCACACCATGGCGGCATATGAAAACAGAGACATTCCTAAGGAGGCCCTGAAACTAGCTTGTCATGATGGATGGACTGTTGCACACGAATTAGCATCTTCATTTGTTAACCTGGCAACCCTAAAGGATGCATGTTGTTGCATTACAGATCCTGATATACTAACTCTTAAAGACCATAGAGGTTGGACAGTTGCCCATGAGTTAGCATCACAGGGAAGTTGTATTACTGATATACCTACCTTAGAGTTAGAGGATAACATGGGTGTAACGGTAGGTAGTCTGGTAATGACACATCTAGGGTAGTGGTGTATAATACTATCCCAGAGGATTTCAGGTACATATTACTAACGTGAATAGGTTAACCTATTTATAGCTAGGAGATAATAAAATGAGTAACGGCTACATATTCTTTGAAGATACGTTAAAGAGTCAGGATGACTTAACCTCTAAGCCAGTACCTGTGGATCACCGACTCCGTGATACATTGGCCCACGACGTAGAGAAGTTTCTTTCTAGTGGTAAACAGATTACGGTCTGTCCACCCTCTGGATCCCGAAAAGTGACTTGTATCAAAGACGCTGTAAAGGACGGTACTTGGTTAAATACTCAAACCGCCGCGAAAGTGATGTGTGTCGATACCCACTCACTAATTCACGGTATGACCGATGGCTTTCTCATAGGACTCAAACCGCCTAAACACAAATACGTGAATGGTAGTATGATGTTCTTAGCGGAAGACGTCTTAAGATGGAAAGGTGAGTTTAGCATTGCTAAACTTGCCATTGATTAATCACG
>FLOH01000147.1_pt1 | contig 200498 bp, 177 predicted proteins | sample 756751 | NCBI WGS metagenome assembly FLOH01 (sample SAMEA4026879, study PRJEB14308) | marine metagenome | biome: coastal water; material: water | depth 74 m | reverse complement strand
AATGAGGAATACACAAAACAACCAAGGTAAATGCCTTAACTTTATAGTACTGGGAAATCTTATAATAATTTGGTGAGGCTCTGCTAGACCTATATGAGAAATACATATAAAAAATTCTAATGTTCTGCTTAATAAACATTTATGGAAATTAATTTATCAAGTTTAAAGTACCTCAATATCGAAAAAAATCTTTCAAAGGTCGGTGAAAAAACTAAAAGTGGAAAATGGGTTGTTAAACTTATTGTAAGCGGGATACATTGCATATCCTGCATATCAACAATTGAAAGGAGAATTCAGTCTCTTGATGGCATAAAAAAAATTAATCTCCATCTCGCAACCAATCAAGCGACAGTGGAATGGGATAATAAAATTATTAAATTCACAGATTGGGTGAAAGAAATAGAAACACTTGGCTTTCAACTACATCTTCCTGAAAATTTGGACGAATTATCACGGCTCGAGTATGAGCAAAAAAAGCTATTATGGAATTGGTTTGTTGCACTAATTTGCACAATTCAAATTATGATGTTCTCGATGCCATCATATGTAGCAACAGGTTTATCGCTAGATCCAACACTGAAAAAATTGTTTGATATTAGTTCATTTATTGTAATTATTCCTGTTCTAATATTTCCTGGAAAAATATTTTTTTTAAATACAATAAATGCCATTAAAAGATCTTCGATTAATATGGATGTACCTATAACACTAGGGATAACTCTAATGTTTATTTTTAGCATTTTCGGAATGCTCGATGAAAGTAATTTTTTCAGAAATAAAGTTTATTTTGACTCAATAAGCATGCTAATTTTTTTTCTTACTACCAGTCGCTATCTTGAAATAAAAATAAAGAATAAAACATGGCAATCATTCAATTCCATTTTTAAAAAATTACCTAATTATGCTCGGAAAATATGTACCAATAAAGATGGTGATATTGAAGAGACCCTATTAGACGCAAGTCAAATTAATATATCAGATGTTATAAAGATCTTACCTGGTGAAGAAATTCCAATGGATGGAAAAATAATTGAAGGCCAAACTCATATTAACCATGCATTTATATCAGGGGAATCGTTTCCGATAATGAAGTTTGTCAATGATTACGTAATGGCCGGATCATTAAATATTGACGGTGTGATATATGTCAAAGTTTCAAATGCGTACAATCAATCAAGTATCTATCAAATAAAAAATCTAATATACGAAGCCCAACAAACCAAACCTATTATAATAAAAATTGCTGATAAAATTGCAAAGCCATTTTTATATACCATTATAATCTTATCACTTGGCTCATATTTTTTATGGATTGGCCATGACAGTCATGTTGCTACCAATGCCATGATTTCCGTTTTGATAGTTACTTGCCCCTGTGCACTTTATTTATCCTCGCCATTGGCAATGATTGGCGCCTCTAATGCCCTTGCTAAACATGGAATTTATGTAAAAAATTTAAATGGGTTAGAAGTTTTGAATAATGTTGACTATGTTGTTTTTGATAAAACCGGGACTCTAACTAACGAAAAACCTACGATAAGTAAAATATATTTAAATGAGGCCTTTAATAGAAATGATATTGAGTTATTACTTAATGAGATTTCATCAAGCTCCCTACATCCTTATTCAAAAGAAATAACAAACAAGACAAAAAAAAGCAAAGAAAAATTACTTAGCAATTTTAGAGAGATATTTGGACAAGGCGTGGAGGCTGTTTCAAAGAAATTTGGCCTCCTTAGGTTGGGATCTGAGTCATTTTGTAATTCTGGTAAGCTGCTGATAAGAAAATTAAATGATTCTGGGCAGGTACATCTTGTAACAGATAGAGAATGGCTTGCATCCATACACTTTAATGATAATACAAAGCCATACGCGAAAAAAATCATCAAATTTTTTAAAGATTTAAATATTGATATTGCAATCTATTCCGGCGACATTAAAAGTAACGTAATGAAAATGGCTCGTAAGCTCAATATAGAAAATTTTTATTCACAGCAGAAACCCGATAAAAAATTTAAAAACATAAAAGATTTACAGAAAAAAGGGCACATTGTTTTAATGGTAGGTGATGGCCTCAACGATGGTCCTGCACTTGCTCAAGCTAACACCTCTATAGCAATGGGCATGGCGTCTTCCATCATCCAATCTAAATCCGATTTTATAGTTTTAAATAGCAACTTGTCATCAATTCAATATATTTTTTCATTATCAAAAAAATTATCGCTAATTGTTAGGCAAAATATGACTTGGGCGATTCTCTATAATTTGATAATGATACCATTCGCATTTATGGGATTAATTGAGCCCTGGTTTGCTGGACTTGGAATGTCATTAAGTTCTCTTATTGTCGTTCTAAACTCTTATAGAATAAATTACTGATTATGGAAGTATTATACTTCTTAATCCCTCTTTCAATTTTATTCAATTTTTGTGTCCTCATTGTTCTGCATTGGATTATTTTCAGTAAACAATTTGATAACCTAGAGAAAGAAGGCAGCCGAATATTGCATAGCTAAACAGTGATTTTTTGACATAAATCAAAAAAAAAAATTAAAATTAAATTATATTAAATTTTCTATCTAATATGTTTAGGGTGTTTAATGAAGCTAATAATTTCACTTACCTTGTCTCTTATTATACTTTTATTGTCTGCTCAATTTGCCATAGCTAAGAAAGGTGACGTCCTTATCAGATTACGAGCCGCAACTGTTATTCCTGACGAAAAAAGTGATTTATATAACCAAACAGAATCATCGACAGGTTTAGCATCTACTCTTTATGGTGACTCTTCTGCAAAATTATCGATTGATAATAATGTCATCCCAGAAATTGATTTCTCATATTACATAACAAATAATATTGCTGCAGAGCTAATTCTGTCGACCGGCACAAAACATAACGTTAAAATAGAATCCATCACAAGTTCGAACAATCCTAACTTAGGCAGTATTGATATACTTCCACCAACTCTAACGTTTCAATGGCATTTTAATCCTGATCATCAATTTGATCCATATCTTGGTGTTGGCGCAACATATGCAAGAGTAATGAATAATAGATTAGATTTATGTTGCAATAACAACCTTCCCATTCATGTTGAGAAAAATAACTTCGGCCCCGCTGTTCAGATTGGTCTTGATTATAATTTAGATGAAACCTACTCGCTTAACTTTGATGTTAAAAAATCATGGTTAGAAATGGATGTAAAAACAGGTGAATCGCTAATTGACAAATTAAATGTAGATCCTTGGGTAGTCAGCTTAGGCGTGGGCATGAGATTTTAGAATCGTAGAACTTAAAATAATACTTCCTGGTTATTTTTTAATTTTCACAGCTACTGGATAATCCACTAAAAATCTAGGATTTTTTATACACACCAAAGTATCCAAGCTAAATTTTTATCTAACAGTTTAATAAGACTAAGAATTGAGAAAATAATCAGCGTAAGTCCAAAAATTTTTATAACATATATTTCGTAAGTCCATTTTTTATCAACCATTTTATTCCATAAGACAGAGTACCCAAGCATTGGCAACATTGTTCCAAATCCAAAGGCAACCATTACAATAAATCCGTTGATTCCACTATTTGTTAACATAGCAATAGCAAGCGCAGCATATATGAGAGAGCATGGGATAAACACCCAAAACAAGCCATAAATTGAGGTAAATACTCCTTTGTTTTGATTGTTCTTCAGTGTTTCCCATAATCTCGAGCTATAGCTATTTAAAAAAACTGGCTGACGCCCATATATCAGCATGTATCCACCCCACAAAATAATAATAATTTGGAAAATAAACCTTAGGGAATGAAGAAAAGCTATATTCCTTAAAATCATATTAAAGTAATTAAAAAAACTAGCAGCTAAAAACCCAAACACACCGTACCCAATAATTCTTGAAATATGAAAGATTAAGGTATTTTTTTTATTTTTTTTGTTAATTAGGTTACATGTATTTCCACACATTATTATGCAATGTGGCGACCCATAGACACCCATTAAGAATGAACTAATTATTGAAATAATCGATATAGTCATCCAATTAAACAACTTTGGAAAATTTCATTATTTTATTCTTATCTCTCAAGTATTGATCGAAAACCATAGCGATAGGTCTAATAAAAAACCACCCTATTTTGCTAACTTCGATGTATTTATCTGAAATAACTATTAAATTATTATCTGAAAATGACTTCAAATTTTTTATTTCTAGAGCGAAGTATTTGTAAAAATTTATCTGAAAGGTTTGTTCGTACGCGTCAATATAAACTTTGCCGTGACACATTATATTCATAATAACGGCACGCCTTATCTTGTCATCATAAGATAAGGCGTGCCCTTTCTTTATTGGAAACATGTTTATGTCTAACCTATTATAATAGTCAATCAAATGCTTTTCATTTTGAACATAAAATGTTTTATATTGACTTATCGATGAAACTCCAAGGCCGATAATATCCTCATGTGATGTCGTGTACCCTTGAAAATTTCTATTTAAGATTCCAGTTTTTTTTGCTGTGCTGAGCTCATCATTAGGTAGCGAAAAGTGGTCCATACCAATATACTCATAACCATAGCTACAGAATGTGTTAATAGCCTCTCTTAATAACTGTATTTTTTCTTCAGCAGATGGCAGGGTATTTTCATTTATTATTTTTTGTGATTTATATATTTCTGGTAAATGGGCATAGCCGTAAAGTGATAACCGATCAGGCCTTAATTTAACAATCTTCTGAAGGGTTCTCTCGAAGCTTTTTAAAGTCTGATTTGGCAAGCCATATATTAAATCAACATTAATTGACTTAAAACTAAGTGATCTTGCAATTGATATTATTTCTAGAATCTCATGATAACTCTGTTGTCGATTTATAGATTTTTGAACAGTGGGATCGAGGTCTTGAACCCCAAAACTTATGCGGCTGAAGCCCAAAGTCTTTATTTTTATTAATCGCCCCTCATTTACTGTCCTTGGATCTATTTCGATTGACTGCTCACTATGATTTGAAATTAAGTGGCCAGAATAAATACTATGAATCTCACTTAGTTGGTCATCAGTTAAAAATGTTGGCGAGCCACCTCCCAAATGAACATTTGTTAACCTAATATTGCTATCTAAATAGGTATTGTAAAGCTTCCATTCTTTTTTAAGGTAGCTAATATATTTCGAGGCAATAGTAGAATTCTTAGTGATAATTTTATTACAAGCACAGTAATAGCATAATGAACTGCAAAAAGGAATATGTATGTATAAGCCAAACTTACGTAATTTATTACTGCTATTTATGCCTTTAAGCTGACTCTCCATGAACTTGGTATTACAAATATGCTTAAATTCATTAGCCGTAGGATAAGACGTATAACGCGGGCCATTATAATTATACTTCACCACTAAATACTGAGGCACTCCGCTTTGCTTAATAATATTGTGCATTTCGATATATTGCTATAATCTAAAAGGTTAGTTTTGATTTAAATCAATAAATAATGAGAAAAAATTATAAAAACGTAAAATGCTCAACATGTTCATTGCGTGAATTATGCATACCTTTGACTATCAATCAGGTCGACCTACACAAATTAGATACCCTTGTAAATCTAAGAAAAATTGTAAAAAAAGGGGAATATCTTTTTCAACAGAATGATGAATTTAAATCTCTATATGCGGTACAGAATGGGTTTTTTAAAGTATCCGTCGTAAATGAAATTGGTCATGAAAAGGTACTTGGATTTAATATGGCAGGTGAGCTTTTAGGTCTTGATGGTTTTTCAAATAACACACATCAGAGCAATGCAGTCGCTTTAGATGACTCTATAGTTTGCGTGATTAAATCCAGCGACATTACAGAAATTGCAAATAATTTCCACCCACTTCAACACTACCTTCAAACAGTCCTTAGCAACGAAATTGTTCGTGAAAATAATTTATTAATGTCAATTAGTAATATGGACTCAGAAAAAAAACTTTTAGTATTTCTTCTGAATCTTAGCCACCGTTACAATGCTAGACAACTTTCTAATGGTGAGTTTTATTTGAAAATGTCCCGAGAAGATATTGGTTTATATATTGATCTTAATATTTCGACTATTAGTCGGGCATTTAAAAAATTGGAAGGGCGCGGATTCATCGAAGTAAGTAATAAACACATAAAGATAAAGCAGTATGATCAAATAGATACTTATCTAACTAATTGTAATCACTAGTGCTTATTTTTTTATCTCATAATCGCTTACAATCTGAATCGGACTTATGTTGTAAGCAATATAGATAGTTACCAATGATGCTAAAATGACAATGAGAATACCTATAATAATCATCCAAAAATAAATATTTTTTTTATCGTTCATTGGGTACCAAAAAATTTGATTTTTCGAAAATGATATCGTCGCTACCCTCTTTTTTCAATAAAAACTGAATAGAATGATTTCCTGATTTTATTTTTTTTCTTGGTAGCTCAGCTGTGACAATATACCAATCAGTCTCCGAAGGGTCTAATTCAATATCAAGTTTTTTTAGTGAATTATCATCAATTCTTATGTGTGAAAGACCGTCAATCCCAAGGTGAAATTTTTGAATATCTCTAGATGCATTCATAACTTTTATTCGGTAAATATTCTCAATATTACCATCCTCATCATAACGATATAAAATTTTTCTATCCTTAACAACATCAAATTTATAGTCGTGTCTATAACCAATAAAGTATATAAACATTGAAACACTACATATAAGTAAAATTGAATATAAAATAATTCTTGGCCTAATTATTTTTCTATAATTAAATGACTCACCTTGCCTAATGTCATTGCTCTGAGATGTTGAGTATCTAATTAGATTTTTAAATCTGCCTATTTTCTCCATAATGGCATCGCAAGCATCAATACAGAGACCACAGCCTAGGCAATCAGATTGCAGGCCATTGCGAATATCAATTCCTGTTGGGCACACTTGAACACACAAACTACAATCAATGCAGTCGCCATGAACTAAACTTTCCAAGCTTTTTCTTGGCTCACCTCTGTTTTCATTATAGGCTACTATCAATGTGTGTTCATCGAACATCGAACTTTGAAATTTTGCATATGGGCACATATATTTACATACCTGCTCTCTCATATATCCAGCATTTAAATAAGTAAATGCCCCATAAAATAAAATCCAAAATAATGGCCATCCAACAATAGAAAATTGTGCTACTCCATGCCACATTATTTTAATTTCATTGAAATATCCTACAAATGTAAAACCTGTCCATAATGAAAAAATGACCCACATTAGATGCTTAAGTGTTTTTAAGGAAACTTTATTCAGTGACCAGTTCGATTGGTCTAATTTTTCTCTTTTTAGAAATTTACCTTCTACCTTAGATTCAATCCATAGGAATATTTCGCTATATACAGTTTGCGGGCATGCATAACCACACCATAATCTACCAGCTATTGCCGTGAATAAAAATAACGAAATAGCACAAATGATTAGAAGTAGTGCTAGATAGATTAAGTCTTGTGGATAAAGTACTAATTCAAACAAATAAAATCTTCCGATTTCAATGTTAAAAAGGATTGCCTGTCGCCCACCCCATTGTATCCATGGAGTTGTGTAGAAAATTATTTGAGTAATCCAAACAAAAACCCATCTCCATTTCGAGAATATTCCAAAAATTTCTCGTGGATATATCTTTCGTTCAGATTGATAGAGGCTAATATTTTTTTGCATCGGTAATAGTCACTCTGAAGGACGAGAGAGAGACCATACATACATTGAAACAATATTAATTTCATCGTTATTCAGTCTGGTAGATCTGCTAGGCATATGATTTGATATGCCGTTAATAATATGTCCCGCAATAATTTCGATACCTTTTCCATGCAGCCAAATATTGTCTGTTAGATTAGGTGCTCCAATCATTTGGTTGCCTTTTGCATCACCTCCATGACATGCTGAGCAATTCCTAGCAAATTTAGCTTCACCGAAGCTTGCTAGCATAGGTCGGTGGTCATTGCCTGACAAATATTGAACATAGTGTGCGATATGCCCGACATCTTGAGCGCTTAATACATTTTTAAATGAAGGCATTATTCCGTTCCTTCCATTTTTTATTGTCTGTCTAATGGTTTGAATATCGCCACCATAAATCCAGTCATTATCTGATAGATTTGGAAACCCAATAAAACCTCTACCGTCAATACCATGACATTCTGAACACTGATTAATGAACAACTTTTTACCTATCTTCATGGCTTTTCTATTTTTCATGAAGTCACTTTCAGATAAGGCTCCGTACCCCCTAAAGAGATTGCGATATTTTTCATCAGCCAGTTCAATTTCTTTTTGATATTGACTTTCCTGAGACCAATTCAACGATCCATCGGTGATTACAAGACCAGGAAATAAATACAAATAGATCAAGGAAAACATAATTGTAATAATAAACAAATTGACCCACCATTTTGGTAATGGGTTATTTTCTTCAGTTATTGTTTCGTCCCATACATGAACTGTAGGATTATCATCCACAGCTGTTTTTTTTCTACCTGTAATAATTAGCAATAATAAACATCCAATTATTCCCAGTATGGTTATTGATGTTATGACTATCGGCCAAAATAAACTTGGGAAATCATTGATCATAAAATTAATCCCTTAAAGGCATTTCTGCGGCTCTAACAAAATCTTTACTTTTTCGATTCCTAATGGCATAGATTAAAATCCAAACAAATAAAATAAAAAAGAAAAGTGTGGCTAATATTCGAAGAGTGTTTATTTCTATCATTTATTGCCTGTGAATCCCTAGAGACTGAAGGTAGTAAATTAATGCATCCATCTCGGTTTTATTAACAAGCATCTGTTCAGATTGATTTATTTCTTCGTCAGTATATTTGACCCCTAGGCGCCTCATTGCAATCATTCTGCCTCTAATACTCTCATGTGAAGCAGCATTTTTGTCTAGCCATGGATACGACGGCATAATTGACTCTGGAACCACATCTCTCGGATTGTGAAGGTGAATACGATGCCATATATCGCTATATCTTTTTCCAACCCTTGCTAAGTCAGGACCAGTTCGCTTGCTGCCCCATAAAAATGGTCTGTCGTAAACAAATTCTCCAGCAACAGAATATTTTCCATACCTTAATGTTTCGGCCCTAAAGGGTCTTATCATCTGAGAGTGGCAAGATACGCAACCTTCCCTAATATAGATATCTCTTCCTTCAAGAGCTAATGCATCATATGGCTTTAGTCCTTTAATAGGTTCGGTAACGGTCTTTTGAGAGCTGAGTGGAATTATTTCTATAATTCCAGCTATCGAGACAACGACAAAAATAAGAACAATCATTAAAAAATTATTCGTTTCTATTTTTTCATGTCCTGTTGTCTTTTTCACTATCGCACCTCCCCATCAATCAAAGGAATTCTAATTTCTTGCAATCTTCTGGATTTAATTGTCATTAAAACGTTGTAAAACATGACTAACATACCGCCAAAATATAAAGCTCCTCCAAATAATCGAATTAGATAATAAGGCATTTTTGCCTTTACACTTTCAATGAAGGTGTAAACAAGAGTGCCGTCCTGAGGATCAAGTTCTCGCCACATTAACCCCTCCATTACACCAGCAATCCAAAGAGCGGCGAGATAAAAAACAATACCAATGGTAGCCATCCAGAAATGAATTTCAATTAATTTTTTACTATGCATCCCTTCTTTTCCATAGAGTTTTGGTATTAAGAAATAGAGTGACCCTATAGAGATTAATCCTACCCAGCCTAGCGCTCCAGAGTGAACATGACCAATTGTCCATTCGGTATAATGAGAAAGTGCATTCACAGTCTTAATTGCCATCACAGGACCCTCAAAAGTGCTCATCCCATAAAAAGATAGTGAGACTATTAGAAACCTCAATACCGGGTCTGTTCGTAATTTGTCCCATGCACCTGATAATGTCATAACCCCATTAATCATCCCCCCCCAACTGGGCGCTAATAAAATTAGAGAGAAAACCATGCCCAATGTTTGTGTCCAGTTCGGTAGGGCAGTGTAATGAAGGTGGTGGGGCCCTGCCCACATGTATGTAAAAATTAATGCCCAAAAATGTACAATGGAAAGGCTGTAAGAATAGATTGGGCGATTGGCCTGTTTAGGAACAAAGTAATACATGATTCCCAAAAATCCTGCAGTAAGAAAGAATCCAACAGCATTATGCCCATACCACCATTGAACCATCGCATCTTGAACTCCTGCATAAGCAGAATACGACTTTAAGAGTCCAGCCGGCATAGCGGCACTATTAACAACATGAAGAAGCCCCACAGTTATTATAAATGCACCATAAAACCAATTAGCCACATATATATGCTTAATTTTCCTCCTAGCAATTGTTCCAAAAAAAACAATAGCGTAACTGACCCAGACAATTGTTATCAGAATATCTATTGGCCATTCAAGTTCAGCATACTCTTTGCTTGAGGTGTAACCTAAAGGAAGTGTTATTACTGCTAGCACTATAATTAATTGCCAGCCCCAAAATGTAAAATTGGCTAAGGCTGGAGCAAAAAGGCTTGTTTGGCAAGTCCGTTGAACAACGTAGTATGAGGTTGCAAATAAGGTCGATCCTCCAAAAGCAAAAATTACTGCATTTGTATGTAACGGCCTTAATCGACCAAAACTGGCCCAAGGAAGATCGAAGTTAAGCTCAGGCCAAATAAGTTGAGATGAAAGCAGAAGCCCGACCAACATTCCGACGATGCCCCAAATAACAGCCATTATTGCAAAATTTCTTATTGGTTGATCGTAATACATCAAATTAAAACTCTAAAGTTAGATTTGTTTAATTACATCATTTTATTAAAGAATGATTTTTGACTTAGGTCAAAACCATTGCAATTGAAATATCAGATAATAAATAAAATTTATTTCAACACAGGAGAGAGACTTTCAAATGCATTCATCTCGCAAACTATGGATCTGGCTAGCAGTAATATTCCTATTTTCCTTTGGTGTTTTAGATTGGGTTGGGACTGAAATTTATTTAACAGCCCCACCCATTCCCAATCAAGTCCTCAGCTCAAGTGGCGAAGTAATTTTTACTGAAGGGCAAGTACAAAAGGGGCAGCAAGCATGGTTATCGGCTGGAGGCCAATAATCAAGCAACTTGCCTTATTTGAACTAGGGTTCAGACCTTTTTTCTTGCTGGCCTGTCTATTTTCTATCATTGCTGCGCTGCTATGGATGGCGTCTTATACGTTTGGCTGGGCATTACCGGTGACTGATGTTTCTGCTATTGCTTGGCACGGCCATGAAATGGTGTTCGGTTACAGCACGGCAATAATTGCAGGCTTTCTCCTCACCGCTGTACCAAAGTGGACTGGCGTGCCTACAATAAGCGACTTGCCATTATCACTATTGGCATTAATGTGGTTACTAGCTCGAACATTGGCGCTATCAAATTCTCCCTTATTGTTTGAATGGGCAGCCTTCTTCGATATTCTATTTCTATTTGGCCTTGCACTGGCAGTAATTTACCCTGTGGTCAAAGCAAAACAATGGCAACAAACAGCCATAATATCCAAGGTAATTCTTCTTTTGGCCGCCAATATTCTCTATTATCTAGGCGCTTTTCATATCGTTGACCAAGGTATTTCATGGGGATTGTTTTCAGGAGTTTATATCATAATGGCGCTTATTTTTACTATGGCGAGAAGGGTGATGCCATTTTTTATTGAGCGTGGCGTTGGCTATGATGTGAAACTAAAAAATTGGTCAATAATTGATTCGGGCAGCTTAATCTTTCTTACAGCACTTTGGATTAGTGATGTGTTTTTTAAACAGGTGTTATTAACAGCACTATTTTCACTCGCATTGGCCATGTTACATAGCGTTAGGTTATGGGGATGGCATACAAGAGGGATCTGGAAAAAACCACTATTGTGGGTATTATTCTTGGGTTACAGTATGTTCATTTTGGGATTTGTTCTTACCGCGCTTAATTTTTTCACATTATATGCGTCAACTATCCCTCTTCATGCCTTCACCTATGGCGGTATTGGAATGATGACTTTAGGCATGATTGCTCGGGTTTCGTTGGGTCATACTGGAAGAAATATTAATGAACCGCCAACAATATTATTTTGGGTATTCGCAATTTTATTTCTCGGTGCATTGACTCGTGTGGTAATGCCTATTTTATTACCTAGTGCATACTTACATTTGATAGGTTTAGCCCAAGGATTATGGGTAGTGGCATTTACCTTATTTTTATATCGCTATTTCATGATATTCATTCTAGCTAGAGCTGATGGCAACACAACAATATAAAGCTTGGTCAGTGGTGGTTGCAAGTACACTGGCTTTTACTGTTTGTTTCATGATTTGGATGATGTTTGCCGTTATTGGAATCCCAATCTCCAAAATGCTAGGGCTTAGCGAAACTCAGTTTGGTATTTTAGTCGCCACACCAGTGCTAACAGGTTCGCTGATTCGATTGCCGCTTGGTATGTGGACAGATAAATTTGGTGGACGCATCGCCTTCTTCGTCTTGATGATTTCTACTGTAATTCCTATTTTTCTTATTTCCAAATGTACCGAGTACTGGCAATTTTTGGTGACAGGGTTATTTGTAGGTGCTGCTGGCGGTTCATTCACCGTTGGTATTGCTTATTGTGCTCGTTGGTTCCCTAAAACTAAACAAGGCTTGGCGATGGGTATTTTTGGTGCAGGCAATACTGGGGCTGCGGTCACTAAAATAGTGGCCCCACTGATTGTTGTTGGCTTTGGCTGGACCCTGGTGCCGCAAGCTTATGCAGTGTTAATGCTAGTTAGTGCAATTTTATTTTGGATGTTTACTTTTTCTGATCCTGCGCACAAGGTTGGTAAGGCAATCACTGTGCGTGAGCAGCTTGCTGTACTTAAAGACCCGAAAGTATGGAAATACAGCCAGTATTATTCAATCGTGTTTGGCGGCTACGTGGCTTTGGCATTGTGGATGACCAAATACTACATTGGTGAGTATGGTTTTGATCTCAAAACTGCCGCACTCATGGCAGCTGCATTTACCATCCCGGGTGGCTTATTACGTGCGGTGGGTGGGTATTATTCTGATAAATTTGGCGCACATACCGTAACTTGGTGGGTGTTTTGGGTGTCGCTAATATGTTTATTTTTTCTATCATACCCTCAAACAGACATTTCTATCATGACGGTTAAAGGCCCGCAAATTTTCCATATTGGGCTTAATGCAACCTTTTTTACCATCATTATGTTTACCATGGGCATTGCTTTTGCCATAGGGAAAGCCTCAGTGTTTAAGTACATTTCAGATGATTACCCACAAAACATTGGCGTGATTTCAGGGGTGGTGGGTTTAGCTGGTGGTTTGGGAGGCTTTTTCATGCCAATTATGTTTGGTGCGTTGGTTGATTTAACAGGTGTTCGCTCATCAGCCTTTATGTTGATGTTTGGTGTTGTTTGGGTATCACTTGTTTGGATGTACTGGACAGAAGTTCGTCCAGTGAAAATAAGTCGACACCATGCCCGCCAAGCTTCAAAACAAGCTACATCAATTTAGGGAGAATGATATCTCAACCAATATAGACCTATGGAATGTCGAAGACGATAGTTTTTGGGAGTCTACGGGTAAACGAATTGCTTATCGTAATTTGTGGATATCAGTTCCTGCATTACTGTGTGGCTTTGCGGTCTGGCTGATGTGGGGAATTATTGCCGTACAGATGAACAATCTCGGATTTCCGTTTAGCAAAGATGAGCTGTTCACATTAACTGCAATCTCTGGATTGGCGGGCGCTACGATGCGAATTCCTTCCTCTTTTTTCATTCGCTTGGCTGGCGGGCGCAATACAATTTTCCTTACAACTGCGATGTTATTAAGCCCAGCGATTGGAACAGGTATTGCGCTACAGCACCCAGAATGGCCATTATGGGTGTTTCAATTAATGGCGCTTTGGTCTGGCGTGGGTGGTGGTAATTTTGCCAGCTCTATGAGCAATATTAGTACATTTTTTCCTAAACGACTCCAAGGCACCGCATTGGGTCTGAATGCTGGATTGGGTAATATGGGTGTTACAACAATGCAGATTATAATTCCATTGGTTATGACTGTGGGTATTTTTGGTGCTCTAGGTGGAGAACCAACGATATTGGTAAAAGACAGTGGTTGGATTTTCGGAAAAATTCCTGCTGGCACACCAACCTTTATACAAAATGCAGGTTTTTCCTGGGTGTTATCTCTAGTACTACTGGCAATACTGTGTTATTGGGGTATGAATAATCTGCTGCCAATTTCATCTGATGCACGAAAAACTTTCTTGGCATTCATAAAAATTACCTGGCTTTACACATTGGCATTTTTGCCAGCTATCTCTGGCCTGTACCTATATTTGCCTGCACCTTCAGGTTTAGGGTTGCTAAACATGTGGGTAGCTATGCCACTGATTATTGGCTCTACCTTGCTCATTATGAAACTTGCTGCATTTGGTACTATGAAAGAGAATATTACCAAGCAGTTTGCAATTTTTAAAAACAAGCACACATGGTCAATGACGGCACTTTATCTGGTGACATTTGGCTCATTTATTGGATTTTCGATGGCGCTGCCACTTTCTATCGCTGTGATATTTGGTGACCAACATCTATTTGATGCTGCAACTCAAACCTGGAGCCATGTAAAAAATCCAGCTGCACCCTCTGCATTAACCTACGCGTGGATTGGCCCTTTTGTTGGCGCACTCATTAGACCCGTAGGCGGTTGGATTTCAGATAAGGTCGGCGGTTCTATTGTTACACAGATTGTTTCCGCTGTCATGGTTTTGGCTTCAGCCTATGCAGGATACGTCATGATGCAGGCCTACCACTCAGCAACGCCAGAAATTTATTTTGTACAGTTTTTAATCGTTTTTGTCGTGCTATTCGCTGCAACAGGCGTGGGTAATGGCTCTACTTTTAGAACGGTGGGGGTTATCTTTGATCGTGTGCAAGCAGGCCCTGTATTGGGCTGGACTTCTGCCGTTGCAGCTTATGGCGCATTTATCGCGCCTGAAGTGATTAAGGGACAAATTAAAGCAGGCACGCCGGAAATGGCGATGTACGGATTTGCGGTGTTTTATGCGCTGTGTCTGATATTGAACTGGTGGTTCTACCTGCGCTCAAGCAGCGAGATTAAGAACCCTTAAGCAAAATAACAAACGAATTAATCAAGGAGCCCGAGCCATGAGTCACTTTCTGGATAGATTAAAATTTTTCGATAAGGTCAAAGAGACTTTTTCTAACAATCATGGCATTGTCACCAATGAAGACCGCCAGTGGGAGGATGCCTACCGCCATCGCTGGCAACATGACAAAGTAGTGCGCTCTACGCATGGCGTGAACTGTACTGGCGGTTGCTCATGGAAGATTTTTGTTAAAAACGGGTTGGTGTCATTTGAAATGCAGCAAACTGACTATCCACGTACTCGTGCTGACTTACCTGATCATGAGCCGCGTGGTTGTCAGCGTGGCGCATCATTCTCTTGGTATTTATATAGCCCGCATCGTATTAAACATCCGCTGATTCGTGGCCGGTTGCTCGATCTTTATCATGTTGAACGTATGACAGGCAAAGACCCAGTTGAAGCATGGGCAGCCATTCAAACCGATGAAGGCAAGCGCAAGTCATACACAGCAGTGCGTGGCCTAGGTGGTTTTGTGCGTACTTCGTGGGATGAAGTCAACGAAATCATGGCCGCCGCCAATGTTTACACTATTAAAAAATGGGGTCCAGATCGTATTTTTGGTTTTTCACCCATCCCTGCGATGTCCATGATTTCTTATGCGGCTGGCTCGCGATATCTTTCTCTAATTGGTGCTGCCTGCGGTTCTTTTTATGATTGGTATTGTGATTTGCCTGCTGCTAGCCCACAAACATGGGGCGAGCAAACTGACGTGCCAGAGGCCGCTGATTGGTATAACTCCACTTATATTATTATTACTGGTGCTAACTTGCCGATGACACGCACACCAGACGCACACTTTGCTTCAGAAGTACGCTACAAGGGTGCAAAAATCGTGGCTATGGCACCAGATTATGCTGAGTTTTGTAAATTTTCTGATTTGTGGATGCCAATCAAGCAGGGTACGGATGCCGCAGCATTTTTGGCCATGGGCCATGTGGCATTAAAAGAATTTCATATACAAAATCAAGACCCATATTTCCAAGAGTACACTCGAAAATATACTGACCTGCCTATGCAGGTAATATTGCGTAAGCAAGATGGCGCATATGTGTCAGACCGGTTCTTACGTGCATCAGACTTTGATGGCGCATTGGGCGAAACCAACAACCCAGATTGGAAAACCATTGTTTTTGACGAAGAAACAAGAGCATTTGTCGCACCGAATGGCTCTATTGGTTTCCGCTGGGGTGAAGAAGGTAAATGGAATTTATTAGAAAAAAACGCAGCTACACAGAAAAAAATGTTAGCGCAATTAACTTGCATTAAAAATAGCGATGACGTGGTTTCAGTAGGCTTTCCAAATTTTAACCATGATGAAGCTGATTTATTATTCCGCAATGTACCCGTGCGCAAAGTGAAGCTGGTAAGTGGTGAAGCAACGCTAGTAGCCACTGTGTTTGATTTGCAAATTGCTCAATATGGCATAGACCGTGGCTTAGGTGGCGACAATGTTGCCAAGGATTACAATGACGCCAGCGTGGCATACACCCCAGCATGGGCTGAGAAAGTAACAGGGGTGAAAGCCGCTGATATTGAGCGTACTGGCCGTGAATTTGCTTATAACGCCGCAAAAACCAAAGGTAAGTCTATGGTGATTATGGGCGCCGCTATTAATCATTGGTATCACAATGATTTAGCCTACCGCTCAATTATGAACTTGCTGCACATGTGTGGTTGCGTGGGGCAATCTGGTGGAGGTTGGGCGCATTACGTTGGGCAAGAAAAATTGCGCCCACAAGCGGGCTGGGCACCGATTGCTTTTGCATTGGACTGGATGCGCCCACCGCGCCATACTAATTCTACGTCTTACTGGTATTTTCATACAGACCAATTTCGCTATGAAACGCTTAATGCTGATAGTTTATTATCTCCGGCAGGTAAGGGTAAGAACCGCGGCAACTCAATTGCTGATTACAATGTAAAAGCGGCACGTATGGGCTGGTTGCCATCTATGCCTAACTTCAACCGCAACCCCATTGAGTTGGCAGATGAAGCCATGAAAAATGGCGCAACAGACGAAGCCTCGGTGGCGCAGTATGTCGCAGGACAGTTGAAGTCAGGTAAGTTAGATGTAGCTTACGCCGACCCAGATAATCCTGTGAATTGGCCGCGCAACCTTTTTGTGTGGCGAGCTAATTTAATTGGTTCCTCTGCCAAAGGGCACGAGTATTTCCTTAAGCACTTACTTGGTGCGCAAAATGGTGTGTTACAAGAATCTGGGGCTGGGAATAACAACAAAGAGGTGAAATGGCATGAGGACGCGCCGATTGGCAAACTAGATTTGATGGTAGATATTAACTTCCGCCTCAATTCTACTGGTGCATATTCTGACATTATTTTACCTACAGCGACTTGGTATGAAAAGAACGATCTTAATACCACTGACATGCACCCATTTATTCACCCATTGTCTGAAGCAGTTTCACCAGGCTGGGAATCTAAATCCGATTGGCAGATTTTTAAATCATTGGCTAAAACCTTCTCTCCACTTGCTGAAAAGCACTTAGGTACTAAAAAAGAAGTGGTGGCGTTGCCCATGCAGCATGATTCAGCGGCAGAGTTAGCACAACCGCTAGGTCATGTGAAAAACTGGAAAGAAGGCGATTGTGATCCAGTTCCAGGAAAAACCATGGCAATTATTAAACTGGTTGAGCGTGTTTATGGTGACACTTATCGTAAATTTATTGCGCTAGGGCCTTTGATGACCAAGCTCGGAAACAACATCAAAGGTATTGATTGGAACACCAATCAAGAGTACGAAGAGCTTAAAAAGCATAACAGTACGGTAAGTGAGCCTGGTGTTTCTTTCGGTATGCCATCGCTGTCTGAAGATATTGAAGTGTGTGATTCTGTGATGCGTATGGCACCAGAAACTAATGGTGAAGTCGCACATAAATCATGGGCTGCATTATCGAAAAAAACTGGCATCGATCACCATCATTTGTATGCTGGTCGTCATGAAGATAAATTTACCTTCAAAGATATTCAGGCGCAACCGCGTAAGATTATTACTGCGCCAACTTGGTCTGGTATTGAGTCTGAGCATGTATCTTATACCGCAGGTTATACGAATATTCACGAGCATATTCCGTTCCGCACTCTTACGGGTCGGGCGCATTTCTATCAAGACCATGAATGGATGCTGGACTTTGGCGAGGGTTTCTGTACCTATAAACCGATGATAGATTTAGGCGAGTTGAATTCTCTGCCTAAGAGCGTTACAGATAAGCCACACCTTGCGTTGAACTGGATTACACCCCACTCAAAATGGGGCATTCATTCAACTTATCAAGACAACTTACGCATGCTGACTTTATTCCGTGGTGGCCCTTATATATGGCTTGCAGAGGATGATGCTAAATCTGTGGGTATAGAAGACAACGACTGGGTAGAGGCTGTTAATCACAACGGTGCAACAGTAGCTCGTGTTGTGGTCTCGCAACGTGTTCCGCGTGGCATGGCAATGATGTATCACGCACAGGAAAAAAATGTAAATGTGCCAGGCTCCCCTAGCACTGGCAAGCGTGGCGGTATTTTAAACTCAGTGACGCGTATCATTATGAAGCCAACCAATATGATAGGGGGTTATGCTCAGCTATCTTACGGCTTTAATTATTACGGTACAGTAGGTTGCCAACGTGACACCATGGTAGCTCTTCATAAGATAGCGGACAAAGATGTAGATTGGTTAGAACGTCCACTCACGCGAGAGCGTGAAGCACAACTTAACCCAATTGGCGTTGGTGCCAAGTAAAAGATAAAAGGAGAACATTATGAAAGTACGCGCGCAATTTGCCTTTGTCTTTAACTTAGACAAATGCATCGGCTGCCACACTTGCTCGGTTACTTGTAAAAACGTATGGACCAACAGGAAAGGAGTGGAATACGCTTGGTTTAACAACGTGGAATCTAAGCCTGGTGTGGGTTACCCCAAGCAATGGGAGAATCAGGATATTTGGAATGGTGGCTGGGAGCTTAAAAAAGGCAAGCTGGAATTAAAGTCTGGTAGCCGTGTTAACAAACTACTTAATATATTTGCCAATCCAGACATGCCAGAGATTGACGACTATTACGAGCCGTTTACCTACAACTATGCGCATTTAAAGAATGCGCCGTTGTCTGAAGCGACGCCAACTGCTAGACCTATATCACAAATTACAGGCGAATCTATGGAGAAAATTACCTGGGGACCAAATTGGGAAGATGATTTGGCAGGCGAATATCATAAACGTAGTAAAGACAAAAACATGGATAATATCCAGAAGGAGATGTACGGCCAGTTTGAAAATACTTTCCACATGTATTTGCCGCGCATTTGTAACCATTGCTTGAACGCATCCTGCGTAGCTGCTTGCCCGTCTGGCTCAATCTACAAACGTGAAGAAGATGGCATTGTGCTGGTTGACCAAGACAAATGTCGCGGCTGGCGCATGTGCGTGAGCTCATGTCCGTACAAAAAAGTATTTTACAACTGGGAGTCAGGCAAGGCTGAGAAGTGTACCGGTTGCTATCCGCGTGTGGAATCTGGTATGCCGACAGTGTGTTCTGAATCCTGTGTGGGACGTATTCGCTACAACGGCATTATGTTGTACGACGCAGACCGAATTGAAGAGTTGGCAAGTATGGAAGATACGCAAGATTTATATGAAGCACAGCGCAGTATTTTTTTAGATCCAAATGACCCTGAAGTAATTAAAGCAGCGCGTGCAGAAGGCATTAACGACGACTGGATTGAAGCCGCTCGTAAGTCACCGATTTGGAAAATGGTAATGGACTGGAACATTGCTTTTCCTATACATCCTGAGTTCCGTACTTTACCTATGGTTTGGTATGTGCCACCGCTGTCACCAGTGCAGTCACAAATTGACCAAGGCAATTTACCTGTAGGTCCAGACGGCGCGATTCCATTAGCTGGTGCCATGCGCTTGCCTCTGCAGTATCTTGCTAATTTACTCACAGCAGGTAAGGAAGCGCCGATTGAAAGCGCTTTGAATAAGCTGATTGCTATGCGTAGCTATCAACGTTCGATACATGTAGAAGGCAAGGTAGATACGCGTGCAATTGACGCTGCCGGCATTACTGAAGATCAAGCAAAAGAAATGTATCGTTATCTTGCTATTGCGAATTACGAAGATCGTTTTGTGATTCCAACTGGGCACACCGAAGAAACACTGGATGATTCTTTTGGTTTTCAAGGTCAGAACGGTTTCAGCTTTGGTAACGATAGTTCGCACGGTGTTTCAAAAATAACACTGTTTCCACGCCGTAGAAAAGATACGGCAGAGCCAAAATAAGAAGCACCTTTAAGTGAAAATAGTTAAAAGGAAAGCATCATGCAAATTTACAAATTATTATCTGTACTGTTAGATTACCCTACGCAAGAGTTGGCTGAGCATTTGCCAGAGTTGTGCGAGTTTGTCATGCAAAATCAAGAGATTGATCATACCGAACGTGACGCTTTGCAGGATTTTTTGATGCACATGCAAAGTATGTCTATTACCGATTTGCAAGCTGAATATGTCAAGACCTTTGATATGACGGCCGAACACAGCTTGCACCTGACGCATCACCTGTTTGGAGATGATAAAAACCGCGGTCCAGCGCTGATTGATTTGGGCGAGCTGTACAAGGATTACGGTGTAGAGGTTGTAACAAATGAACTACCAGACTATTTGCCACTGATTCTCGAATTTATGGTTTATTTAGATGATAACGAAGCCACTGTGTTTTTATCAGATGCTAAAAAAGTGTTGGGTGTATTGACTGAAAATCTACAAAAAGCGGGTAGCCATTATGCGGCATTACTTTCTATTGTAGAGAGTCGGGCGACACTGACCAAGCTGACTGCTTAATACTCAACGCCTTCTCCTTGACGGACGGAGGTATAAAAGGAGAACAAAATGGAGTTACATAATTTTCTTTACGGTGTTTACCCCTATATTGCGCTTAGCGTATTTTTGTTAGGCAGTGTTCTGCGTTTCGATCGTGAGCAGTACACATGGAAGAGTGACTCTAGCCAATTACTTTCAAAAGCCAATTTGCGATTGGGGAGTAATTTATTTCATGTGGGCATACTTGCTATTTTCGGTGGGCATCTGGTCGGCTTACTCACGCCGCATAGCGTATTTGTTGCTATAGGCGTATCTGATATAGCACACCAAATGGTCGCCATTTGGGCTGGCTCTATTTTCGGAATAATGTGCTTAATAGGCGGGGTCATTTTATGGGTGCGTCGCATGTTTAATGCGAGAGTGTCAGCCGCTAGCCGTGGTTCAGATAAGTTTATTCTCACTTGGTTACTCATTACGCTCATTATTGGCTTGTCTACTATTCCTGTGTCTATTGGTCATGCCAACCACAATAACCCTGGCGTGATGATCGCCCTAGCAGAATGGGCGCAAAGTATAGCTTATCTACGCCCGAATCCAGCTTTACTTAAGAGTGTGGATACTATTTTCAAGCTACATCTGTTTTTTGGCATCACCGTATTTTTGTTATTCCCATTTACACGTTTGGTGCATGTATGGAGTGTGCCAATTGGCTATGCTGCTCGTCCTTATCAAGTAGTGCGCAGCAAAAGAAATTTTAAAAAGTATTAGGAAGAAATGATAATGAACCGGAAATTTAATATTAGCTTATTGCTTGCAGTAGCTACCATGTATACATTGCCTGCCTCAGCAGCCGATGTTGCACAAGCCAGTTCGTTAAAAGAAGCTCTGACAGAAGGCAAATCAGACATCAACTTTAAACTTCGATACGAAAGCGTGAATCAAGAAGGTCCGCTTGATACAGCCGAAGCTTTTACACTGCGCAGCTTGGTTGGTTATGAAACGAAGTCATTTCATGGCTTCAGTGTGAATGCAGAAGTCTATGGCTTAAGCCCTTTAAATAATGATTATAACGATGCGAAAAAAGGCAGCTCTAACAACAGCAGAAAGAAATATTCCACGATTGCTGACCCTGAAGATTACGACTTTCATCAAATCTACCTGCAATGGCAAAATGCAGAAAATACAGTCAAACTCGGTCGTCAAGGCATGACACTGGATAACTGGCGTTTTATTGGCGATGTCCGCTTCCGCCAAAACTGGCAAGTATTTAACGGTCTATCCTTTGTGAATAAAAGCCTGCCAAACACTAATATTGCTTTGGCACACTATGAGCAAGTCAAACAAATTACCACCAAAATTGAAGATGGAAACTTTGAAGCTGCCAATGTTAAATATGCCATTACACCCACTACCAGTTTAACGGGGTATGGTTATTTGATTGATTTGGATGGTACAGATTCAGTGAGTAAATCTAATAAAACCTTTGGTTTGCGCTTAGACGGTAGCCAAAAACTCAATAACAACTGGAAAGTGCTATACACGGCCGAATACGCCAAACAAGACGACTACAAAGACGGTAGCAAACTGATTGGTAACGATTACTACAGATTTGGTGCTGGTGCTGGTTATGGTGACTGGTTCTTACGTCTAGACCAAGAAAAACTATCTGGTAACTCTGATGGTAACGCCTTCCAAACTCCATTAGGCACTAATCACTTGTTCCAGGGCTGGGCAGATGTGTTCCTCACCACCCCTAACCAAGGGATTGAAGACACCATGCTGATTGCAGGGGGTAAAGTCATGGGAGCTACGATTAAAGCCGAATATCACTTTATTAATTCAGACCGTAACTTTACCAAAGTGGGTGGCGGTAAAGGTAACAGCTATGGTAAAGAGTTAGATTTGGGCGTGTACTACAAATTCACCAAACTCATCTCTGGTTCAGTTGAGTATGCCGACTTTAAGGAAGATGACGAGTACGTAAAAACAGTATCACGTAAACGTGATATTAAGAAGTTCTGGCTAACGGCAATTTATACGTTTTAATTGACTAAGCCATGCGTAACAGCACTTATCAAGAGAAACAAGCTAAGGCTTAGCTTTTTCAATGGTGAATTTATTGTTCACGAAGTCGACATAAATTTTATCTTGCGGCAAAAAATCTCCCGCTAATATTTTTTTAGCCAGCGGGTTTTCAATTTCAGATTGAATGGCTCGCCTTAGGGGTCTTGCTCCAAAAATGATGTCATAACCTGCTTGGCCAATTTCTTTAATAGCCAAATCAGAAAATGCTATGTCTAAATGCATTGCCAACAAACGATAACGAAGTTGTTCTAATTGTATTTTAGCAATGGATTGAATGTTTTCTTGATTCAATGGGTGAAATACAACAACATCATCAATGCGATTAATAAATTCTGGGCGGAAATAATTTTTTAATTCTCCCATTACGGCAAGTTTTAATACCTGATAATCCTCTGTCGATTTATCCTGAATCATCTGTGAAGCAATGTTAGAGGTCATAATAATTACAGTATTTTTAAAGTCTACAGTCCGACCATGTCCATCGGTTAACCTCCCGTCATCTAAAACCTGAAGAAGAACATTAAAAACATCGGGATGCGCTTTTTCAATTTCATCTAACAAAATTACACTGTAGGGTTTTCTTCTGATCGCCTCGGTCAGGTAACCCCCTTCATCATAGCCCACATAGCCCGGAGGAGCGCCAATCAATCTTGAGACTGAATGTTTTTCCATGTATTCGCTCATGTCGATTCGAATAAGATGGTCTTTGGAATCAAAAAGAAACTCCGCCAGTGCTTTTGAGAGCTCCGTCTTACCTACCCCAGTGGGGCCTAAAAATAAAAAGGATCCGTATGGTCGGTTTGGATCACTTAAACCTGATCTGGATCTCCTAATAGCATCTGAGATAGTAGTTACTGCTTCATCCTGACCAACAACATTCTGGTGCAATTTCTGCTCGATCAATAAGAGCTTATCTCTGTCACCTTGCATCATTTTACTTACCGGTATCCCTGTAATGCGGCTTACCACCTCGGCAATCTCATCCGCACCAACCTCTGTCACCAGCATCTGAGGCTTATTGTGTGTCTTAGTTTCGTTATTTGTAGCTTGCTTTAATTGTTTTTCCAGTTCTGGTAATTCACTGTATTGAACTCTTGAAACAACCTGCCAATCACCATTTCGAGTTGCCTGCTCCATATTAAATTTAGCCAGCTCAATCTTCTCTTTAATGTCCCGAGTTCCATTAATGAGAATTTTTTCTGATTTCCAGATAGATTCTAAATCACTAAATTCCCTTTCATTAATTGCAATATCTTTCTCAATAGCCTGAAATCTTTTTTTGGATGCCTCATCTTTTTCACGCCTTACTGACTCCCTCTCAATCTTGAGCTGTATAAGTTTCCGTTCGATCTTATCCAGCACCTCAGGCTTAGAATCAATTTCAATTTTTACTCTCGAAGCTGCCTCGTCAATTAAATCTATTGCCTTGTCAGGAAGAAAGCGATCAGCAATGTAGCGATGTGATAATTCAGCCGCAGCCACAATAGCTGGGTCAGTAATTTCTACATTATGATGAATCTCGTACTTTTCTTGTAATCCTCTTAATATTGCAATGGTCGATTCAACGGTTGGCTCGTCCACCAAAACCTTTTGAAATCTTCTTTCCAGTGCACCGTCTTTTTCTACGTACTGTCTATACTCATTTAATGTGGTTGCTCCGATACAATGTAATTCACCGCGTGCTAGAGCCGGCTTCAGCATGTTTCCAGCATCTATCGAGCCCTCTGCCTTCCCTGCACCAACCATAGTGTGAATTTCATCAATAAATAAAATAATTTTTCCGTCTTCCTGAGAGATCTCTTTGAGGACTGCTTTAAGTCGCTCCTCAAAGTCTCCACGGTACTTAGCACCTGCCAAAAGTGACGCCATATCTAATGACAATATCTTCTTATTTTTAAGGGACTCGGGCACTTCTTGATTGATAATTCTTTGAGCCAGACCTTCGACGATAGCTGTTTTTCCCACGCCAGGCTCCCCAATCAACACAGGATTATTTTTAGAGCGTCTTTGGAGAACCTGAATGGTTCTTCTAATTTCGTCATCACGCCCTATTACTGGATCCAACTTACCTAACATGGCTCTCTCAGTAATGTCGAGTGTGTATTTCTTTAAAGCCTCTCTCTGGTTTTCAACATCCTTAGAATCCACTTTTTCGTTGCCCCTGATGGATAGAATAGCTTTTTTTAACATCACATTATTACAACCGGCCTCTTGGAGTAATTTTCCCGCGAGTTTCTTATCTTCAGAAAGTGCCAACAAAAACATTTCAATGGAAATAAAACTGTCTCCTTGCTGTAATGAATTTTTTTCAGTTATGTTTAGTAGTGTGTTTAAGTCTCTTGAGACCCCTATTTCTCCATCGGTTACTTTTACTTTAGGCAAATCATCGATGTTCACATCAATTAGCTGTTTTAGCTGTTGGATATTAACGCCCGCCATGGAAAGAATTGATAGCGCCCCACTATCCGTTTGATTGAGCATTGCCGACATCAAATGAATTGGCTCAATTGCAGAATGATCATTCAGGTTAGCAATGGATTGCGCATCTGCAATCAATTGCTGAAATTTAGTTGTTAATTTGTCAAAACGCATTGAGCACTCCCTGCCTGTAATTTACATACTATGAATATGGAGACGAATAATAAATAATCAATCCTAAGTGATTGGAGAGTGGTGTTTATTGATTCAAATCAAATTATCTGAAATTAAATGTCGCGAAGGGATATTTTGAGTTAATCTCAAAAAAATATTAACTTATTTAGATTTTCAGTTGTCGCATGGCAAGTTATGGCAAGTTATGGCAATATCAAAGGCAAAGGCAAAGGCAAAGATAAAGTCTAATAGAAATATTTTTTTCATAGCCTTTTGTATTTCATAGGGGGGTGTTTTGAAAAAACAGACGGTCATTCGAGCAAAATCAAGTGTATAAGGATGTGAGGAGTCCCTTTTTATAAATGGTGCTATGGGTAGGGGGTGGCTACCGGTTATACCGTGGGTAGGTCTAGGTTAATATAAAAAATTTGCCCAACATGACATACGATAATTACACACTGTTTATGTGACATACGATTTGATATACGATAGTGAAAATTGTATATGTTATTTATTTAAAATTCTATAAAAATCAATAACTTAACTATTACTTATTGGTGGAGCTGTACACCCTCCTCTCTAATCCTTTATTCAGGAACTCGGAAGGCTTGTGGGTTTTGGGGTGGGAGCTTTTACCCATATTTTTACCCATGAAGTGTTTTGTTATTAGAGCCCGACTGTGTAATTAACGTAGGCGGTCTTAGCACTGGTCGAGGTGTAAGCCAACTCTTGGTATTGTGTTTGGGCGGAAAGTGTCTGGTTAGGGCTGATATGATAAGTCGCGCCCAAGGTGGCTACCGGACGGGTTTTATTGATGCTGCTATTAATATCCACCGCGGTCAGTCCGGTAATGGTAGTTGAGGTCGCTTGCAATTTATCGATGTCATTATCCACATCGTGTTCGACACCTAAGGCACCATTCAGGGTGACTTGATTGCTGAGTTGATATTTCACTTTCATACCCATAATAACCGTAGTGGATTTATCTTCTAAGGTTTTAAAGGTCAGTGGGTTATCTACATCCGTCTCGGTGTAGCCGTCTTGTTTAATGATGGCACGACGGAGGGCTACGTAAGGACGGTAAGTTGTTTTAACCCCATCACTGAATTGATAAGAGACTTCAGCGACATAACTTTGCACTTCCATGCTGGTGTCCCCTCGCCCCGCTTCCGCATCCCCGGTAGCAGTTCGGGTAATGGTCAAGTCTTTGGATTGGTAGGCATTGGCTACCTTGACTTGATAACCGAGGTGGTCCGGATGCTGATTCCACACCAGGCTCATACCGACCATCGGACCCTTATTATCCAGCGTAATGCCATTCGGTGTGCTGCTTATTCACCTGTTGGTCAATGAAGCCGGCTACTCTTAAATTATCGTTAATTTTAAAGCCACCAACCGCGACGAGCGCCGAACTTGATGAGTCCGTATTATTGTTACCGTTCACATCACTGTAACGACCACCGATAGAGAAACAACCACCGTCTTGGTCAAACAAACCACAGTCGTAAGTATTCATATTAGCGTAATTGGTGCTCATCGCGAAACCGGCGATTTGTGAACCGATAGCTTGGCTTGGGGTGGTCATGGAGGAGAGTGTGCTGGCAGCTGATGGCGCTAAAGTTTCAAAAATGAAGTTGTTGATACTAACAACACCAGAACCACAACACCCATCAACAGAATTAATTCCGAAGCCAAAAATCTGATCTTGTGTCACCAAAACTGTTTCAGTTCCTGATTGAGATGTTGACCCTTTAGCGTCCGTAAGTTCCGTTTGAACACCATTATTTAAGAAAATAAGTCGATCATAACTTGGTCCATCATCCGTGGTATAAAACCAATCATAAGAGACGTATCCAGTTAAATAGGCAGAGATTGTATAACTTGTTATAACGTTACTCCCCCCAGACATATCATCGCCTGTAATCAAAACTGAATCGGCTTCTGCAGGAGAAACAAAACCATCGCCACCACCGGTAGCTGTAGTCCAATTTAAGGGTGCAAATTCACCGGTAAAATCAGCTTGAGCTGTTCCAATAGAAATTAAATTAATGATTAATAACCTCTTAATCATTGGTTGTAATTAAATAAAAGTAAAAGGTTCAGGGCGTCATTCTCGTTTAATTAAAATTTAAGGAGCAACGTAAAAGAAGCGTCGCTAGCAGAATCCAAGATTTATCGTATTATAAGTTAGTTACCTATTCGTGGGTTTTTTATCTGTCTGGAGAGACTAGCAGTTGAACAATCAAAGGGTTACTATTGGATTATCATTGGCACAGTGTACACATCACATCACTGATTACCAGAGTCAGCACTGACACTGATACAAGCAAACTCCCAATCCCCAGTCTTTTGCAATCTTTGGAGTATCAGGCTGCTTGATTAGCCTTTCAATTCTTCTTCTGCCAAGTATGTAAATCCAGCAATATAGTGAAAACAACACTATAAACTTCAGAACAAAACCTAAATCCATGTCAAACCCCTTCCTTAATTATTTGTAACTATCTTTTTCAACGTAAACCCAGCTTTTGACTCCTGAGCTTAAAACTACTTTTATTCTTTTATAAGCCTCGACTTCATAACTATCTATCTTTAAAAATTCAGCTTGAGTTACTTTGAATAGAGTACCGTTTACTTTGTGCTCTTCCTTGCCAGTAAAAAAAATAATGGGGTGTATGGCACTGCTGCTAGCCTCGACAACAAACTCATTCTGTATCTCTAATGTTTTCATACCGAAACCTTTAAGGGCATCCTTGTGTCCGCTGAGCAGACGACCAAATAGTGCTTGCTGGACATTCTGCTGCTGCAATGTTCCGTAGGAGAAAATATTTACCATAGTTATTAGCTAGTCTCTTTGATATTAATTAGAAGAACACGCTGATAGCTGAATCACTTTAGCATTGTTCTGCTTGCTGTCGGATTTCTGCTAATTTTTCGGCACTAACATCTGCTAACAATAAGCTAGGTAATAATAGTAAAAGAAATAATAGTTTTTCATAAAACCAGTTTATCCAGAGATAATTAAGTGGGAAAATGAGTTAAATAGCTGTAAGGCTGATTCCCAGGCTTGATATAAGCTCGTAGTAACCAAAGATAACAACTAAGAAGAAAACAAATACAACCATCTCATGCTTAAAATGATGTGTGTGAAAATATTCACGGTCTTTATGATGAATAACATCCATCAGTTCATCTCCAAAATGTATCGAAAGAAATGTACCGATTGCTGATAGGGCTATAATGAACCAGTATGGGAAAGGTGTCGTTAATATTGCTTCCATTAGCCTGGTGATAGTGGTTGTTTGATAGAAATCACGGAAGTAATAAAATGCAACAATATTAATTAAAATTGCAACTACCCAGACTGCCACTTCTGAAACTACCATCCGAATGCCGAACAAAAGCCTAAGTGGAAAATCCAATAAAAAACCAGCATCTGCAACAGGCGTACACAACACAAAGAAACTCCAAGTCAGCGCAGAAGCAACGCCACCCGTCAGCAGATTATATTTATAGGTTAAATATGCAAAATAGGCAAACAAAATTAAACATAATAATGCAAACTTTATCCACACCTGATTTTTAGGTTTTTTCATCGTTTAAGTGCAGCCTCCACAGAATCATAAAGAGAATTACAAAGAGCTGCGTCACTACCAGCAACCCCATCCGTATAATTACCAGAGGCTGCTCTAGCAGACTGCATATCATTTATATACAAATTATATATACGCATAACGCCTTCAGCATTACTATCAGGTGTTATTTTAGCTTTTGAATTTTTTGCTGCTGAATATGCCAAGCCTCCAAGTTTTGTCGCTTTACCATTCATTACTTTTGCAATTTCAGGCTTATTACTTATTTCAAAAAGCCATTCGGATGCCAAAAAAAAGGCAGAACATCTCTGGGCTTTATATACCATCATTGCAGGAGAATCCTCCAAACTAAAGCTCAATGGTTTTAATTCTGCCATTACCAGATTAGGGATTAGGAATAATAAGAGGAGAAGTTTATTCATTTATTTAAATAGGTGCGTCCATCAACAGGGTTTTGTTGTATATAGTAGTCATTATTTTTTAAACAATTCTCATAAATCTTTTTAGCTGAAAATTCATTCGCTGCTTTTCCTGATTTAATTGAACATTTTGTTTCAATCCTTAATTCTCTTTTTCTCTCTTTTTGTTCCGCTTTCTCGCATATTTTTTTTAATTGTTCATAAATTTCTTCATTAGTTAAACCAGATTTTTTCATTTTTGTAGATTCTTCGTTTGCAAGTTTAGTGTGATTATTGCAATCAAGTGGAATTACAATACCAGTATATTCTTTTAGCCCTATTTCTTCTGCAGTATATTCTCTTTGCTCCTCTGCCATCACCAGATTAGGTATTAAGAATAAGAGTAGGAGGAGTTTTTTCATTTAGCGCAATAAGAGGATTTCCTCTCTTGACAGGTCTTTGGATAACCAGAATATATATTGTTCAACATTCTATTAGTATAAGAGCAACCACGAAAATCTGATTCACAAACCCAAGTTCCCTCATCTATAACCGTACAATTTTCTAACACCTGGGTAACTGAAAACCGTTTAGAACTCCCATCTATTTCCCAATTAGAAATTGTATTATCTGTAATCTTTATTATTTTTTGTTGCTGAACATTAACCTTAAATTTATGTCGTATAATCGTGTCACCAGAATGGCCATTACCCTCAGCAGTACATTCCTTATTACAAGTCATTGCAGCAGCAGGGTCTGGACAAGAATACATTTTGTAATCTTTTGCCATCACCAGATTAGTTATCAAGAGTAAGAGTAGGAATAGTTTTTTCAAAAGTTAAGTTTTTATCAACAAAATAACCCAAGATAATTGTATGGAAACGGTGCAGATTCTAGCCTATCACACCTATATTGGCTTTCAGAAAAACCCCAACTTAACAAAAGAAACAAGACCAATAAAGTTGGTACCATCCATTTAATTATTTTTTTCATTTAATAATTTCCTTTACCATCTATGACTTTTCTAACACCACCTCTTGGTGATTCATCATCACCCTTTCTTCTAGGTATTAGATGCATGTGGCAATGAAAGATAGTCTGTCCTGCATCCTCGCCACAGTTCATTCCTATATTAAACCCCGTAATGGTTTTATCAAGCTTTAATAGCTTCTCTCTTTCTGTTTGAATGAGTTGGTTGGCAGCGTTTATCTCTGCTTGGGTTAATGCAAAGTAATCTCTGCAATGGCGTTTAGGGATAATAAGAGCGTGGTATTTGGTTACTGCAAAACCGTCATGTATGAGATAAGCCAAACTGTTCTCGCTGATAATTCCTTTTTGCTTTTGTTTGTCGCAGAACAAGCAACCTGTTTCCCGATATTCGTATTCGGCATCTATATCCCTAAAGTCGGTATCGTCTTTATTATTCTTTTGGGTATTACAGACATAACATAAGGCTTGGTAATTAGATAAGTCATCTTTGCCGCCAAGACTCTTGGGATGGATATGGTCAACCTCTATGCTTCGGTCTTTTATAGAGCACCCACATGCCTCACATCGCCCCCTAGCCCTTGTAATAACCTTATAACGAATAGAACCAGAGATAGGCTTCCTGCCTCGTTTACGATGCTCCCATTGCGTCCCTTCACGCTTGGCATCATAGTCTTTAATCTTCTCCTCACATAAACCAATCAATTCTTTCATTTGGGTTTTAGTGAGCTTTTCTGCATCAATTAATGAGTAGGTATCGCCCGTTTTAGAGGTAATGCCATGATTAGAAGTAAGAACCTTGCCGACCATATTCTTTACGACTTCTTGGTAGTAATCTACTTGGGTGGGGTCATGATTAAGAATAGCTTTAGCAATTTGTTTAGCTGAAGCGTAACCACCTTTCTTGAGTATTTCTATCAACATGACAGGCTGATAGATGTGGGACATTCTCATTTTAGTGGTGATGAAGTCTTTGAGCTCTTGGTAGGCCATGAGACAAATATACTACTTATAGTGATGCTAGAAAAGCACCTTATCTCCTCTACCCCTAGCCTATAATCTGAGATAATTAAATATAGCCACTGCACATATAATTAAAAATAATATAAAAAATGGGTTTGCTTTTGTAATTTCCGTAATTTTAAGGAGAGTTATAAATAATAAACAAGGTAAAGCTATATATAGCGGAATAAGAAAAACCCTCCACCCATCATCCGAACTTGCCATCGCCAGATTAGGTATTAAGAATAAGAGAAAGAGTAAGAGTAGTTTTTTCATAACAATAGTTACCCCTTGTTTTTCCAATTTTTGCTAGAAATATTTTTTGCATAGCCCTTATATATTCATAGGGGGGTGCTTTATATATCGGCTACCCCTGAATGCATTCCTTCGTATATTGCTAGTAGGTGCTTGGTCTATTTGTTCTTCTTTTTATACTTCTCCGCGTCTGCTTTTTCTAAAGTAATAGCAACAGCAAAAGCTTTCTTAAAGTTTGGTTCAAGTGTTTCATGGGTATTAACCATACAGGATACGATACTGCACCAAGCAATATCTCCTGTCTTTGTGTCTATAATTACCATTTTAGAACCTAGGTTATCTTCAGCCACCCTAACTATGTATCTATCCTCTGTTAAACCTACTGTTGATACTGTTAATAACGCCAATGCTACTAATAACTTTTTCATGTGACCCCCCTAATGTTTGAAGTTTTATCTTATCATTTGTGCAGATTTAGATGTATATGGCGACATGGAGTCCCAGTTTTGTAATGGTGGCATGGGGGTATGGTGGGGTCTTCATATTCCAGATGGTCGCATACTAAAAACTTATACATTTTAAATGTTAAGTGGCACATGAATTGGCACATGAATTTGTATTTTCAGAGAGTGGATGTAAAAAAACTCTTAATAATCAAGGGTTTAGTTTTAGTAATTGGTGGAGCTGGGGGGAATCGAACCCCCGTCCGCAAATCCTCTACAGATAGATCTACATACTTAGCTATGTTGTTTATGTTTAACTTTTACTCCGCCAACAAGCAAGCAAATATAAAAGCGAGCTACCTTATGTTTAAGAAATTACTAAGTAACCCAGTAGTTTCCGAGTCTCTCTATATGACGCTGTAACCTGAGCGAGTGACCCATCAGGACAGCGTTTAGCTGGAATTAAGCAGCTAAAGCGTAGTTATCGTCATTTGCGATTACTGTTTTTCTAGTTTATTTACGAGGTACCTAGAAGCCTCGGTATGCACTATTCTGCTTTGTAACCCACGTCGAAACCTGGTCAGCCCCAAAACAAGTTTTATTATACTACTTTCCTTTGTTGGCTGCTCTCATAATACGCCCCTTTTGTCTTTCCCAGTCCTTATCCTTCTCAACGGCCCGCTTATCGTATTGTTTTTTTCCTTTAGCCAGGCCAATTTCGCACTTCACGTATCCCTTCTTATAATGCATGTCCAAGGGGACCAGGGTGTAGCCTGATCGCTCTACCTTGCCGATGAGTTTAACAATTTCCCCACCCTTTAGCAGGAGCTTACGCGTGCGTATATTGTCTGGGTTAATGTGGGTTGAGGCGTTGCCCATGGGGGTAATGTGACAACCTAATAGATAGATCTCACCCCGCTGAATAATAACGTAGGCCTCCTTAATATTGACGCGACCGTCTCGGATGGCTTTCACTTCCCAACCCTCTAGGACAATACCCGCCTCGTACTTATCTTCGATAAAGTAGTCGTGGAATGCTTTCTTGTTTTGAATAATACTCATTAAAGTGATGTCAATTAAACGTATAATTGTACGCTAACTTTAATATTATCATTTCATGGTCACAATTAAAAAACACGCGATAGTCCTTCATCCCAGAGCCCGACTGTTTGAGCTGGTAGACCGAGTTGAAGATTACCCTGACTTCCTCCCATGGTGTGGTCATTCAGAGGTCCTAGAAAGAACCGACACAATTACACGCGCCACTATCCTGATTAACTATAAAGGTGTGAAGCAAAGCTTTACCACCGAAAACACTAAGGCCTACCCTGAACAAATGCACATCAAGCTCATCGACGGCCCCTTTAAAAAACTCGAGGGCCAGTGGCAATTTATTGAAATTGAAGCCGGCGCCTGTAGAATAGAACTTGAATTGCACTACGAGTTTAGTAATATTGTTTTAGATAAATTAATATCACCGGTGTTTAGTATGATCGCGAACACCTTTATTGATAACTTTGTGGCCCAAGCCAACAAGGACAACCATGCCTGATCAAATTATGATTGAAGTCGCATACGCCCTCCCCGACAGGCAGATGATTATTCCTGTCTTGGTAAAGAATGGCATCACCGTCAAAGAAGCGATTGAGCTGTCAGGGGTCATGACTAAATTCGAAGGCATTAATCTGGAAAGTGATCCGGTCGGTATCTTTGGAAAGTTGACCACGCTGGATCACATCCTTCGAGACCGTGATCGGGTTGAAATCTACCGCCCCCTCCTCGCCGACCCTAAAGAAATTCGTCGTAAAAGAGCCGCCGAGGGCAAGGATATGAAAAAAGGCGGTTAATTTTTCAATTTTTCTCGATTCAATGTAGCCTTTTCTGTATAATCTCGTTTTGCGCGATAAGGAAAACCACATGCGTTCTATACAACAAGCACTGACATTTGATGATGTCCTCCTCGTTCCGGCTCACTCGAATGTTCTCCCAAAAGAAGTCTCACTAAAAACCCAGCTGACTAAAAAGATTGCGCTAAACATCCCGCTCGTTTCTGCGGCCATGGATACCGTCACCGAATCAAACCTCGCTATCGCGTTGGCAGAAGAAGGTGGCCTGGGAATTATTCATAAAAATATGTCGCCCGAGCTTCAGGCTGAACATGTTTCAAAGGTTAAGCGATTTGAGTCTGGGGTAGTGCACGACCCGATCACCATTGACCCAAACATGACCGTCGATGAAGTCATTCAGCTGACCCGTAAATATAAAATATCAGGGCTTCCCGTCATTGAAAACTCTAAAATTGTGGGCATCATTACCAACCGCGACCTTCGCTTTGAACAAAATCTAGAGCAACCCATTAAGAATATCATGACGCCGAGAGAGCGATTAATCACGGTCAAAGAGGGGGCTAAAAAAGAAGAGATTATGCGACTTCTGCACCAACATCGCCTAGAGAGACTGTTGGTTATAGATGGCAAGGACAACCTCAAGGGCCTCATTACTGTTAAGGACATCCAAAAATCAACTGACCACCCGAATGCCTGCAAAGATTCAAAAGGGAGATTGAGGGTTGGGGCTGCGGTTGGTGTGGGTGCCGATACCGATAAACGAGTCGAGTTACTGGTGGCCTCAGATGTTGACATTATTGTGGTCGATACTGCTCACGGTCACTCCCAAGGTGTTTTAGATCGCGTGAAGTGGATCAAAAAACGCTTCCCAAATATCCAGGTTATCGGGGGTAATATTGCCACCGCCGATGGCGCCTTAGCCTTAATCGACCACGGCGCAGACGGCGTTAAGGTGGGGATTGGCCCAGGCTCAATCTGCACCACGCGAATTGTTGCGGGTGTCGGCGTCCCTCAAGTGACCGCCATCACGGATGTCGCGGCCGCCTTATTAAAAAATAAAATCCCTTTTATTGCAGACGGCGGCATTCGCTACTCTGGCGATATTGCTAAAGCCATCGCCGCAGGGGCTTCCTCGGTCATGTTAGGCAGCATGTTTGCCGGCACCGAAGAGGCGCCTGGAGAGGTTGAACTTTATCAAGGCCGATCTTACAAATCTTATCGAGGCATGGGTTCTATTGGCGCCATGCAAAAAGGCTCCAGTGATCGCTACTTCCAAGACTCAGAAAATAATGCAGAAAAGCTTGTCCCAGAGGGCATTGAAGGTCGAGTTCCCTACAAGGGGTCGGTGGTAAATGTAATTCATCAACTGATGGGGGGCTTAAGAGCTTCCATGGGTTACGTGGGTGTTAACAGCATCTCAGTGATGCAAAAGAAGGCAAAGTTTGTACAAATTACCAACGCCGGCATGAAGGAGTCGCACGTGCATGATGTGCAGATTACCAAAGAAGCCCCTAACTACCGAGTCGACTAATGATAATAAATATTTTTTCCGCCATCCAGGTTGAGCTGAATGGATAAGATTCTAATTCTTGATTTTGGCTCACAATACACGCAGCTTATTGCCAGGCGCGTCCGCGAATTAAATGTCTATTGCGAGATCCTTCCTTACGATGTCGATGTTAAAAGAATAGAAGAATTTTCTCCTAAGGCCATCATTCTCTCAGGCGGGCCTAATTCAGTCTACGAAGAAGAGACCCCAAAGGCGCCAGAAGTGATATTTACCATGGGCCTGCCTATCTTAGGCATATGTTACGGCATGCAAACCATGGCTAACCAACTGGGCGGAAAAGTTGAAACCAGTAGCAAACGTGAGTTTGGTTATGCAGAAATTCGCGCGCAAGGCCATTCATCCCTATTAAAAGATATTCAAGATAAAACAAACGACCTTGGCCATGGCCTGCTTGATGTCTGGATGAGTCACGGCGACAAAGTGATGAGCTTGCCTGATAACTTTAAGGTTATAGCCAGTAACGACTCCACCCCAATTGCCGCCATCGCGGACGAGGTGAGGAAGTTTTACGGGGTGCAGTTTCACCCTGAGGTCACCCACACCTATCAAGGCAAGGCCATTATTTCAAGATTTGTATTGGGGATTAGTCAGTGTAAACCCGAGTGGAATATGCCGGACTACATTGAAACAGCCATTCAGCATATCAAGGACACTGTTGGAGAGGATGAGGTTCTTCTGGGTCTATCCGGGGGGGTTGATTCATCGGTCGCCGCGGCTCTAATTCACCGTGCCATCGGAGATAAGTTAACCTGCATCTTTGTTGACCATGGCCTTCTAAGGCTGAATGAGGCAGAGACCGTCATGAAAACCTTCGGCAAGAATCTAGGCGTCAAGGTGATTCATGTGGACGCCACAGAGCAATTTATGTCAGACCTAAAAGGTGTGTCTGATCCCGAACAAAAAAGAAAGATCATTGGTCGTGACTTTGTCGAAGTATTCCAGGAGCAAGCGAAAAAATTTGATAATGTGAGGTGGCTTGCCCAAGGGACAATTTACCCCGACGTGATTGAGTCCGCTGGAAGTAAGACCAAAAAAGCACACAACATTAAAAGTCATCACAACGTGGGTGGTCTGCCCGACTCCCTTAACCTAAAATTACTCGAACCCTTGCGCGAATTGTTTAAGGATGAAGTCCGTGAGCTAGGTGTTGCATTAGGCCTCCCTCGAGAAATGGTTTACCGACACCCCTTCCCTGGCCCAGGTTTAGGTGTAAGAATTTTAGGTGAAGTGAATATGGAGTTTGCGAACCTCCTGAGAGAGGCTGACGCTATATTTATGGAGGAGCTCAAAAAGAGCGGCTGGTATGATAAAACTTCGCAAGCCTTTACCGTCTTTTTACCGGTCAAGTCCGTCGGCGTAATGGGGGACGGAAGAACTTACGAGTATGTCGTCTCACTTAGGGCTGTTGTGACTTCTGACTTTATGACCGCACATTGGGCTGAGCTGCCTTATGATCTTTTAGGTAAGGTCTCGAATCGAATCATTAATGAAGTCAAAGGCATTAATCGTGTTGTTTACGACATATCAGGTAAGCCACCGGCCACAATTGAGTGGGAATAAAGAATAAAGAATAATGTTTAATTTTTCAATCGTATTATATATTTTTAGCTTGTATTGTATTTATCACTACAATTACAGGATTAGCAGTAAGAAATATATATTTTTAATCGTGGGGTTATCGTATATATATATATAGCACTTAGTGCCTTTTATCTATTAGCAGACTACTTTACTGGGGATGGAATTAATAACGCATTTTTGTATGGTGTTACTCATAATTTTAATATTAATATTTTTAGTCAATTTTTTACCATTGTTGTCGTTTTTTTGGGTTTTTTAGTTCTATTTATTACTCTTTTACATTTGTACTTTAAAAAAATAAGAAATAAAAAAATAAGAAATAAAAGAGACTCAATTAAAGTTTTAGCATCTGAAGTAGCCTTATTTTTATCACTACTTATTCATCCTGCTTTTTCTCAAATATATGATATGTTCCATACAAGCAACAATAGTTATGAAAATTTAATTTTTTCAGATTATTATTTAGCTCCATCAATAAAATCTACAAAAAAGAATCATCCGAACTTTGTTTATATTTATATTGAAAGCTTTGAGAGAACATTTTTAAATAATAATATCTTTCCTGATCTGGCGGTAAACTTACAGGAATTAGAACGTAATAGTATAAATTTTACTAATTTAGAACAAAACTATAATACGGGTTGGACTTCTGCAGGAATAATATCAAGTCAATGTGGTGTTCCACTTTTTAATACATTTCAAAATAAAGATTTTTTATTTACGAAAAATTTAAATTGTGTAAGTGACTTATTACATACACAAGGTTATTTTATATCCTTAATACAGGGGTCTTCTCTAGAATTTGGAGGTTTAGGTAAATTTTATAAAGCTCACTCGTTTGATAGTATTAAAGGAAAAGATGAAGTAATTGAAAGTATTGGGTTTACTCCACCATTAAATGATTGGGGAATTTATGATGATCTGCTCTTAGACCAATCTTTTTTGGAATTTATGGAACTTTCTATCAACAAGAAAAAATTTGGATTATTTATCTCTACAATAGATACCCATCCAGCTTATGGCTATCAATCAAAAAGTTGTAATGATATTAAGTATCAAGATGGGTCAAACCCTATGCTGAATGCTCTTAAGTGCACAGATATTTTGATTTCTAGTTTCATTAAAAAAGTGCAGGGTTCTAAATATGGAGATAATACAATCATTGTTATTTCATCAGACCATCTAATGATGAAAAGTACTATCAATATTTCATTGCCAAAAGGGGATAGAAGGAATTTATTTATGATAATTGATCCGAGAGATCAAAAACATAAGCTAATAACTAAACCTGCAAATATGTTTGATATCGGACCCATGTTATTACATTCACTAGGCTTTGAAAGTAACGTTGGACTAGGTAGAAATATACTTTTGGACATTAAATCTCTATCTCATACATTAGCAAATTTCAACAATAATTTAGAAAGATGGTCTGATGAAATAATTGATTTTTGGACTCTAATTCAAATTTCTACCAACATAAATATAGGTAGAAATGAACTTAGCATCAACGGTGAGTTGCTTAATTTTCCTATTATGATGAAAATAGATAATGATTTAAAAGTAAAAATGCTAACTTCTTTCGAGAGAGCGCAGACAGTAAATAATTTTATAGCTGACTTAAATGCTGACGATTTATTTATATGGATAGATCGCTGTAAATATATTAAAGGACCCAGCTATTCAAATAAGAACTGCTATATAATGGGTAAACTTGGAAATACAATGGATAGTTATGAACTATCTACAAATAAATTACTAACTTTGGAAACATTGAACAACACAATCAAAGAATCTGGCTCCTCACTAAATTATATTAATAATTATAAGGATTTAAATGAAAAAGTTTCTAAAATAACTTATCAGGGTAAAAGGTTTTATGAAAATTTTTATGGATTAATCAAATCTAATGTAAACCCAAAGATAAAATACTATATAAAATCTTCACTCTTTTCGATAATCGATAAATTTCAAAATATTCTATCAAATGATAAAGAAACAATCGTAATTGGTAATCAAAAAGAATTTAATCAAGACACCCATCATGTTCAGCGTTTTATCGCACATGGTGCAGGGCAAATAGATGGGTATAAATATACGAATTCATTAGAAGCATTAAATTACAGTTATGAAAAAGGTTTTAGAATATTTGAATTAGATATTATTAAAACAAAAGATGGTGTGTATGTTGCTTCACATGATTGGAAATTATGGTCTGAACAAACAAGCTATAAAAAGGGAATACCACCATCATTAGATGAGTTTTTAAAACATAAGATTTATAACAAATTTACACCGTTAGATTTAGAAGGTATCAATGATTGGTTTTTAAATCACCCTGATGCAATACTTGTAACAGACAAGGTAAATACCCCCATAGATTTTTCAGAAAAGTTTATCGATAAAGATCGATTAATGATGGAGTTATTTACTTGGGAAGCTGTTAAAAACGGACTTAAAGCTAATATAAAATCAGTAATGCCCTCAAGTAACATCTTATTTGACCATAAAGAGAGAGACACATTGCCGAGTAAACTACTTAAACTAGGCATAACTGATGTAGCAGTACCATATAGTTCTGTATCCAGCCATAATAATTTTTTTGTAAAATTAAAAGATAACAACATCAATATATTTGTTTTTGGTGTAAATCATTATAAGCATGAAGACGAATTGTATGTCCTTTGTAACAATTTGCACAACATTTATGGAATGTATGCAGATGTCTGGGATTTTCCAAACTCTATAGACTGTAAAGAATAGAATGATGCTGGCATGGTAATCCTCCCCCAATAAATCACGGAGGTTGTAGTGATAAATACTGGCCATCATCAAACAAACTGAAAGTGGCGTGCCCATTCCCGATCTCTGCAGAGAAAATGGAATGAGCCGTGCTTACTATTACAAATGGCGAGCAAAGTAAGGCGGTATGGATGCGTCATTAATGGCGAGAATGGAAGAATTAGAAGACGAAAATCGATACCTCAAAAAAATGTATGCCGAGGAGCGGTTAAAGTCTGAAATCATTCAGGAGGCCATGGAAAAAGTGGAGTGGGAGTGAAAGTCTCCGCCACCCTTTGGTACCTTGCATGGCAGAGCCTTGGTTTTATTGGCCTAGTGAAGCGTGCAACCACAACTCATTAAAGGTTACTTTTAGGAGTCCTCATGGAAATTAAGGTCAACTTTCTCGATAAACTCCGCCTTGAGGCTAAGTTTGATGACTTTACGGTCATCGCCGATCAGCCCATCCGTTATAAGGGGGATGGTTCGGCGCCTGGCCCATTCGATTACTTTCTAGCCTCATCGGCTTTGTGTGCAGCTTACTTTGTTAAGTTGTACTGCGTAACCCGCAATATTCCTACTGAAAATATCCGCCTGTCACAAAATAATATTGTTGACCCTGAAAACCGTTACCAGCAAATATTTAAGATTCAAGTTGAGCTTCCACCGGATATAAAGGAAGTAGATCGCCAAGGTATTTTGCGTTCCATTGAGCGCTGTACAGTTAAAAAGGTGGTGCAAGCCGGGCCTGATTTTGTCATTGAGGAAGTAGAAAATCTAGACGTAGACGCACAGTCCTTACTGGCTCTGAAGTCAGCTACTGACGTGAGTACTTTTATCGCTGGTAAGGACCTGCCGTTGGAGCAAACCATCGCCAATATGTCAGGCATTTTGGCGGACTTGGGCATTAAGATTGAAATCGCATCATGGCGGAATATTATTCCCAATGTATGGTCTTTACATATCCGCGACGCGCATTCACCGATGTGTTTTACCAATGGCAAGGGAGCAACAAAGGAAGGTGCATTAGCATCGGCGCTGGGTGAGTTCATCGAGCGGCTGAGTAACAATCATTTCTACGCCGAAGCCTTTTGGGGTGAAGATATGGCTAACCTCCCCTTTGTTCACTATCCCAATGAGCAATGGTTTAAACCAGGACCGGACGATTCCATACCGGTTGAAATTCTCGATGAGCACTGCCTGAAAATCTTTAATCCTGATGGGGAATTATTGGGTTCGCATCTAATCGACACCAACTCCGGCAATGTGCAGCGCGGTATCTGTTCGCTTCCTTACATAAGGAGGTCGGACGGCGAGGTGGTGTATTTTCCGTCTAACCTGGTTGAAAATCTATACGTCAGCAATGGCATGAGCGCCGGCAATACGCTGACAGAAGCAAAGGTGCAATGTCTGTCTGAAATTTTCGAGCGGGCGGTAAAACGTGAAATTATAGAGGGTGAAATGGCATTGCCTGATGTGCCTTACGAGGTGCTAGCGAAATACCCAGACATCCTGGCTGGAATTCAAGGGTTGGAGGAGCAGGGTTTTCCGGTGCTGGTTAAAGATGCTTCGCTAGGTGGAATATACCCGGTGATGTGTGTCACGTTAATGAATCCAAGAACAGGCGGGGTCTTTGCCTCCTTCGGCGCGCATCCATCTTTCGAAGTGGCACTTGAAAGAAGCCTTACAGAGTTACTGCAAGGTCGAAGTTTTGAGGGGTTGAACGATTTGCCCCTGCCCACCTTTGTGAGTAACGCGGTGACTGAGCCCAACAACTTTGTCGAACACTTTATTGACTCCTCCGGAATCATGTCATGGCGGTTTTTCAGTGACAAAGCAAACTTTGAGTTTGTTGAATGGGATTTTTCTAGCGAAGGAAAAAGCTCCAATGCAGAGGAAGCCGAAACCTTGTTCCATATTCTCGAAGGCATGGGAAAAGAGATTTACACAGCGACGTATGACGAGTTAGGTGCTATGTCGTGCAGGATTTTAGTTCCTGGCTATTCTGAAGTTTATCCGGTGGAGGATTTGGTCTGGGATAACACCAACAAGGCGCTCCTATTTAGAGCTGATATTCTGAACCTCCATCGCCTGGACGATGAAAACCTTAGGGCGTTGCTCGAGCGATTAGATAACAGCGAGCTGGATGAATACTCTGATGTTGGAACGTTGATCGGGGTCGAGTTTGATGACAATACAGCCTGGGGGCAACTGACAGTTCTTGAATTAAAACTGCTTATCAATCTCGCCATTAAAGATTTCGAGGTGGCGCAGGAGCTAACGGGAGCCTTCCTCCAGTACAACGATAATACGGTCGAGCGTGGATTGTTTTACCAGGCCTTGAATGTGGCGCTGGAGGTGCTGCTCGATAACGACTTGGCACTGGATGACTACTCGGTCAACTTTCGCCGGATGTTTAGTGAGGCACGAATGGATGCGGTCATGGGGTCAATCGACGGAAGCATACGATTTTTCGGGCTAACACCAACGAGTATGAAGCTAGAGGGACTCGATAGGCACCACCGATTAATCGACAGCTACAAGAAGTTGCATAAGGCCCGGGCCTAAGTGAAGGTTGAAGCCAGGTAAGGTTGTCAGGCTTCCATAAGAAATAGTATAAAGTGTCACCAAGTATTTGTTTTTTCTTTAGAAAGGTCAGACGTTGTTAAAGTTGAGGTAGGGCCTTGAGCCCGTCAATTCGTTGCATGCAGCTTAATCTCAGGATATTATGAGCGAAAATTTAATTTAAGGATGACTTATGTTGGCATGTCTTGATCTAGAGGGAGTGCTCCTCCCAGAAATTTGGATAAAATTTGCAGAAAAAGCAGGAATTGAAGAGCTTAAATTAACTACCCGTGACATCCCTAACTATGATGACCTGATGCAAGGTAGGTTAAAAATTCTTAAGCAACACAATTTAAAGCTGCATGATATTCAGGCAGTTATCGAAACATTGTCTCCGCTTGATGGTGCCCAAGAATTTCTTAGCTGGTTAAAATCAGAATTTCAGGTCATTATTCTTTCTGATACCTTTTATCAGTTTACTGGCCCGCTAATGAAGCAACTCGACTACCCAACCTTGCTGTGCCATAAGTTAATCGTTGAGGCTGATGGAGAGATTTCAGGTTACAAACTAAGACAGCAAGACCAAAAAACTAAGGCGGTAAAGGCTCTGCAAGGCCTCAACCTTCAAGTTATTTCAGCCGGTGACTCTTATAATGACACCGGCATGTTGCAACAAGCCGACGCTGGGATATTATTCTGCCCACCTGAAAATGTAATTCGAGAATTTCCACAATTTCCTGTTGCAACTGACTACGATCAATTCAAAGAGTTATTTCTGCAGACCAGAGAAGCATTGCTAAAGGGTCATTAATTTTTAATGGACCCGTTAAGCCAAGGAGTGATTGGGGCATCGCTCTCACAATCGACTGTTAAGAATAAGAAGTTCTTAGTTAGTGCCGGCGTGATTGGGTTTTTATCGGGAATGGCGCCTGACCTGGACATCTTCATCCGATCAGAACAAGACCCCCTGCTTTTTCTTGAGTTTCATCGGCAATTTACCCACTCATTAATTTTCATCCCGGTCGGGGGGTTGATTTGTGCTGCCGTATTCTACTTCCTTTTTCGATCAAAAATAGCCACCTCATTCAAAGCAGTTTGGATGTATGCCACGCTGGGATATGCCACCCATGGCTTGTTAGATGCTTGCACGAGCTATGGCACATTATTATTCTGGCCCTTTAGTTACGAGCGTATTGCATGGAATAATGTGTCCATCATCGACCCCCTCTTTACGCTTCCAATTCTAATACTGATACTGTTGAGTGGGTACTTAAAAAAAATTGTTCTAGCAAGGGTGGCATTGATATGGGGTCTATTTTATTTGGGATTTGGGGTGATACAACACAACCGCGCAGAAGAGGTTGCCATAAACCTAGCCCTAGACAGAGGCCACATTATCGAGAAAATACAAACCAAGCCGACATTTGGCAATTTATTTCTATGGAAGTCGGTATATGAGTCATCAGGTTATTTTTATACTGATGGAATAAGGCTCTTCCCAAGGAAAAAAGTCTATCCGGGACAAAAAACCAAAAAACTTGATGTTGTTAGGGATTTTCCATGGCTCAGTAAAGAGTCACAGCAGGCGGAAGATATCAATCGGTTTGAGTGGTTTAGCGGCGGCTATATTGCCGTATTACCCGATAACCCGAATCAAATCTTTGACATCAGGTACTCGATGCTTCCAAACGAGATTAATGGGCTCTGGGGAATTGAATTAAATGAAGACGCAAAGGATGGCGAGCACATAAAATACATAACCAACCGCAGCCTATCCAAAAATAGGTTTACTGATCTGTGGAAGTTATTTCAAGAATAAGGTCGAGTGAAAGAGTTTAATTGGTTACTGGGGTAATTTTCCGCCGGAAGCAAGGCAGTCTCTTAACGTGGAAAACTTTTCATAATCTGTGGTTAAATTAAAGGTGGGAAGGTCGCCCGTTATGCACTCCCCAAAATTATTTTTCTTAACTAATTCATTGGAGTGGTTACGAAAAATTTTATGGGTGTAATGTTGGGAGGTGCCGTCTTCTGGCATTCTCTTTTCTGTGTCGGCAAGGCTAAAAAAAGACAATGACAGAGCAGCCAAAAATAATAATAATGAGATTATATTCACGAGACAAGAATACATTAAGGATAGGGTAAAATACCAATCAAAATACGAATAACTGGATAGTATTTTATGAAAAAATAAGACTTAAAGTAATTTAAATACATAATAAATAGATTTAAACAAATAATATAAACCATTGAATTAAAAACTATAATATGAGTAGAGCTTTTGTTAAAGAAGATGATTTAGAGCATGCCGGAATTGATATTCCTGAGCGGTCTATTAGCGAGGAGATCAATTACGTCACCCCTAACGGGCTAAAAATTCTCCATCAAACCGTGACTCAATTAGAATCAGATCGGGCACAATCGATGACAGACGACAGCCCCTCTTCAAAAGAAAAAAAGATGCGCATTGAGCGGGAGATTCGTTATTATTTTTCTCGCATAGAGTCAGCGATTCTAATTGACCCCTATCAGCAACCTAATGACATCGTCTTATTCTCTGCTAAGGTGACGGTCGAAAATTCTAATGCTGACACCCATACCTTTGAGATTGTTGGTGAGGACGAAGCCGATATTAAGTTAAATAAAATTAGTTACGTTTCTCCTCTAGCAAAAGCCTTAATCGGTGCCAGGATTGACGACGAAGTTATTTGGCATAAACCCTCAGGAGTTGAGCCACTAACTATCACAGACATAACTTACCCTAACATTTAAAGGACGGTATGGAACTTAAAGACGCAATACAGGCACGACGATCACATAAGGCATTCGACCCCGAACACAAACTGACGACATCTGAAATAGAGCACCTGATGAGCTTGGCCGTCCTATCACCAACCGCCTTCAACATTCAGCATTGGCGTTTTGTTTTAGTAACTGACAGCTCGGTAAGGGAAGAAATTAAAAAGGTTAGCTGGGGTCAATCACAGGTCACTGACGCTTCTTTGTTGGTGGTGCTAACAGGCGACCTAATGGCTTGGGATAAAGAGCCAGATCGTTACTGGAAGAATGCCCCTGGTAGTGTGCGAGACTATCTCGTGCCAGCCATATCAGACTATTACAAGGGTAAGCCACAGATTCAGCGAGATGAAGTCATGCGCTCATGCGGAATGGCGGCCATGAATTTAATGTTAGTCGCAAAAGATTTAGGGTATGATAGCTGCCCTATGGATGGCTTCGATTTCGATGCAGTCGCTCAATTACTTAAGCTTCCTGATGATCACACCCCTGCTATGTTTGTAGCGATCGGGAAGTCGATTCAGGAGCCGTGGCCAAGACCAGGGCAACTATCGGTCGATGAAGTCGTTAAATACAATCAATTTTAATCAATAAAGTTAAGGAAATAGTCAGTGCTTATTACAAACAGCATCACGATGCAATTTGGTTCAAAACCGTTATTTGAAGATGTTTCAGTAAAATTTGGTGACGGCAACCGCTACGGTCTTATTGGGGCAAATGGTTGCGGAAAGTCCACCTTCATGAAAATATTAGCGGGTGAATTAGAAGCCACAGCAGGAAGTATTGCCCTTGAAAGCCAGGAACGTATGGCATGGCTGCGTCAAGATCAGTTCGCCTATGAGAATTTAAGGGTGCTCGATGTTGTCATGATGGGCCACCAGGAAATGTGGGCAGCCAACGAGGAAAAGAATCGGCTCTACGCTAACCCTGACGCGACCGAAGATGATTACATGAAAGCGGCGGAGCTCGAAGGCGTTTATGCTGAATATGATGGTTACACGGCTGAAGCCAGAGCGGGAGAACTTTTGGCGGGGGTTGGCATTCCAAACGAATTACACGAGGGTTTAATGAGTGGCGTTGCACCAGGATGGAAGCTTCGAGTCCTGCTCGCACAAGCCTTGTTTTCTGATCCAGATATCCTGTTGCTCGATGAGCCCACTAATAACTTGGACATCAATACCATTCGGTGGCTTGAGAATATTCTTAACAATAGAAACTCAACCATGATTATTATTTCGCATGATCGTCATTTCCTAAACCAAGTCTGCACACACACCGCAGATATGGATTACGCGAAGCTAACCATCTACCCAGGTAACTATGATGACTTTATGGAAGCCAGCTCAATGGCTAGAGCTCAACAATTAAAAGCTAACGACAAAGCCAAACTTCAAATTGCAGAGCTTCAAGACTTTGTGAGAAGATTTTCGGCCAACGCTTCGAAGGCAAAACAAGCAACCTCACGCGCAAAACAAATTGATAAAATTAAAGTCGAGGACATGAAGCCGTCGAGTCGTCAGTACCCATTTATTCGATTTGAGTACGACGAAAAAGATAAGCTCTACCGCCAAGCACTAATAGTGAACAAGGTTGACCATGCTTTTGACGAACCGCTTTTTAATAACCTTAATTTCATGGTAGAAGCTGGGGAAAGAATCGCAATTATTGGTGAAAATGGTATTGGTAAATCATCATTACTTAAAATTATTGGTAATATCTTGACACCTAATTCAGGCTCCGTTAAATGGACTGAAAAAGCAAAACTAGGTTACTTTGCACAGGATCACTCGGAAGAATTTCAAAAAGATGTAAGCGTTTTTGAGTGGATGTCTCAATGGGGAAGACCAGAAGATGATGACCAGGTTATTCGAAGCATGCTCGGCCGACTTCTTTTTTCCGGGGAAGACTTTAAGAAGAAAATAAAGGTGCTGTCCGGTGGTGAACAAGGACGAATGCTGTTCGGTAAATTAATGTTGTTAAAAACGAATATATTGCTTTTGGATGAGCCGACCAATCATATGGATATGGAGTCGATTGAGTCTCTTAATACCGCCTTGGATAAATTTAAAGGGACCCTCTTTTTTGTGACACATGATCGCGAATTTGTAAGTTCAATCGCGACCCGTATACTGGACATTAGAAAAGATAAAATTATTGACTTTATGGGTAATTACGAAGATTACCTATCTTCTCAAGAAGATTAGCTAACCTTCTATTTTATTTGATCTTTTTCTTTCATGTTCAAGTAAATAACGTTTTCTAATTCTGAGGGAGACTGGAGTAATTTCCACCAACTCATCGTCATCAATAAACTCGACCGCGTACTCTAAACTCATTAAAATTGGCGGGACTAACCTCACCGCTTCATCGGTTCCTGAAGAGCGAACGTTAGTTAATTGTTTACCCTTAATTGGGTTAACAATTAAGTCGTTATCTCGACTGTGAATACCAATAACCATACCCTCGTAAAGTTTGTCGCCGGGACTGACAAACATTCTTCCCCTGTCCTGAAGTTTCCATAACGCAAAGGCAACGGCATCTCCTTTTTCAGAGGAAATTAACACTCCGTTTCTTCTGCCTGGGATTTCTGATTTTACTGCAGAGTACTCATCAAAAATGTGTGACATTAGACCTGTACCTCGGGTCATCGTTAAAAATTCACCCTGAAACCCAATAAGGCCTCTTGCGGGGATTTTATATTCTAGTCTTGTGCGGCCTAGGCCGTCTGATTCCATATTGGTCAGTTCACCCTTGCGTCGACCGAGTTCTTCCATGACCGAACCTTGAGTGTCATCTTCAATGTCTACCGTTAGACTCTCATAAGGCTCACACCTTACGCCATCAATTTCTTTGTACACGACACGGGGTTTTCCGACGGCAATCTCGAAGCCTTCTCGGCGCATATTTTCTAAAAGGATGGTTAAATGTAACTCACCTCGTCCTGATACCCGAAAAACAGTTTCGTCAGATGTGTCTTCAACACGCAAAGCAACATTCACCAACAACTCTTTGGTGAGACGTTCACGTATTTGACGGCTGGTGACAAACTTGCCTTCCTTGCCCGCCAATGGCGAACTGTTCACCATAAAATCCATATTAAGGGTAGGTTCATCTATCGCAATAATAGGGAGGCCGACAGGCTTTTCACTGTCTGCGATCGTAACGCCAATCCCTACGTCCTCAATTCCTGTAATGATAACAATGTCACCCGCCTCTGCTTCTTTTACGGGAACTCTCTCCAGTCCCTTAAAGCCGAAGACTTCATTGATACGGCCTTGGCCAATTTTTTTATCACCCAACATCACTGCCACCAAAGAGCCTGGCTTTAATACACCATTACTAATTCGACCTATGCCCATGCGGCCTGTGTAGGTTGAGTAATCCAATGCAGAGATTTGAAACTGCAAGGGAGCTTTAGGATCACCTTCGGGAGCTTTAACATGACTTAACACGGTCTCGAAAAGTGGTTTCATCGAGTCAGACTCGTCACTTTCTTTAAGTTTAGCGTAGCCGTTTAATGCCGACGCATAAACAACCGGGAAATCGAGCTGCTCATCTGTTGCGCCAAGGTTTGCAAATAAATCAAAGGTTTGATTAATAACCCAATCACATCTCGCGCCTGGTCTATCAATTTTATTAAGAAGCACAATAGGTCTTAATCCTAGTGCCAATGCTTTTTTGGTTACGAAGCGCGTTTGCGGCATCGGCCCATCCACGGCATCAACTAATAACACAACACCGTCTACCATCCCTAAAACACGCTCGACTTCACCGCCAAAATCAGCATGGCCAGGTGTGTCCACAATATTAATGTGGTGACCTTCGTAGGTCACAGAGGTATTCTTAGCTAAAATCGTAATACCACGTTCTTTTTCGATATCATTCGAATCCATGACGCGCTCATTTACGCTTTGATGCTGCGCGAATGTGCCAGACTGTTGAAGTAATTTATCAACGAGGGTTGTTTTACCATGATCAACGTGAGCGATAATGGCAATGTTTCTTAGCTTGCGGGACATGAGGGATACCAAATAAATTTAATAAGGCGCGAATTTTAGCACAACCTCCGCTAAAAATTCTAATAAAAACGTTAGTTTAGTTTTGGGATTATTAAGGCTTGAGCCTTGGTTGCATTTTCTCTTGCCAACGAGATATTTTCTGCGGACGCTAAAACAACACCCATTCTTCTTTTCTTAAAAGATTCAGGCTTTCCGAAGAGGCGAACATCAATTCCTTCAATAGAAAGCGCACTCTGTACTCCCTCAAAAATAATATTTTTAGCATCATATTGGCCATAGATAACAGCACTCGCGCCTGGGTTAAGGAGTGAGGTGTCCACTGGCAGACCAAGAATTGCTTTTGCATGCAATTCAAATTCAGACTGTTTTTGAGTGGTCATCGTGACCATACCGGTATCATGGGGTCTGGGGCTGACTTCAGAAAACCAAACCTCATCACCTTTAATAAAAAGTTCTACGCCAAACAAGCCTAGACCGCCTAAGGCCTCTGTGACTGTTTTGGCAATTTCTTTTGACTTATTTAAAGCTTCAGGCCTCATAGGTTGAGGCTGCCAACTCTCTACATAATCCCCATTCTCCTGACGGTGGCCAATAGGTTCGCAAAAGTCAGTAATGGTTTCACCGTCTTTATCTTTGGATCGCACGGTTAATAAAGTTATTTCGTAATCAAAATCAATCATAGACTCTGCGATGACAATGCCCTGATTGACGCGGCCGGCTGATGCGGCATAATCCCATGCAGCCTCAATGTCTGACTCGACCATCACCTTAGATTGGCCCTTACCTGATGAGGACATGGTCGGCTTCACAAAACAAGGAAATCCAACTTTATTAAGAATACCGTCCCTTAATTCATTTGCACTTCTTGCAAAGATGTAGGCCGAGGTCGGAATGTTTAACGTTTCGGCAGCAAGCTTTCGGATGCCCTCACGGTCCATGGTAAGTTGAACAGCCTTGATGCTTGGAACAACAATCGATTGTTTATTCTTCTCGATCTCGGCTAATAAGCTTGTATTAATCGCCTCAATTTCCGGGACAATATAGTGAGGTCTTTCAAGGTCAATAATTCTTTTTAGTGATTCTTTGTCGGTCATGTCGATTACATGCGAACGATGAGCAACCTGATGGCCTGGGGCGTTTGGGTAACGATCAACTGCAATCACCTCAATCCCTAACCTTTGAAGGGCGATAATGACTTCTTTTCCGAGCTCACCACTTCCTAGAAGCATAACGCGGGTAGCATTTTCAGACAGAGGCGTTCCAATTGTCATAACGTACCTTTAAGAATATAAATCATTATATCAATAGCCAGAACAGTGAGGGGATAAACGGGCTAGAATTCGTGACGAAGTCCAATCCACGCAGCTTGCGGCGAGCCTGGTAGCAAACTAGCCACGCCCACAGCCGAATCGGCCAAATGAAGCCTGGTAACTGGATCCACCTGACTTTCAGCTAGGCGGCCACCTGTGTAGTATCTTTGGTCGATGACATTAATCGCCTTAGCGTAAAGTTTCCATCCTTTAAAGAAGTTATATTCTGAGTCTAGATTGAGTATTGCATACCCAGGTATTTCACCTTGCAAGCCTCCTGATGAGTCATGCCCCTGATTTTCGTTACCCATCATATAGCTCTTAGTGAAAGCTGAAAGCGTAGCGCCTAAACTAAACTCCGGGTTAAATTGATACTCAGTTCTAATTTTAAGGTGATGTTTTGGGATATTAGGCAGGTAATCATCTTTTTTAACTGAGATAACACTATCAACATTAGAAGTATTCACCTCGTTAGGTAAATCGATATCGCTTCCGTAGCGAGCTAAAACATAACCGTAGTTAACATTCATTGATAGCTTGTCCGCATTAAACGACATGCCTAAATCCACCCCCTGCCTTGTCGTTTTGGATACATTAGTAAAATAGCCTAGCCCGCTGATTGAGCTTGAATTTACAAACAGAATATCGTCATGGTTGGTTGCGTCATAAATAGCAGCATTCCAGTTAACATTTCTCGAAATTTTGCCGCGAGCACCCACCTCAAATGTTTTTGCAACAACCTGCTCTAATGGTGGGTCGTCTGCCATCTGCGTTGGAAGATTACAAGGTCGGTCCGGATTAGCGCAACCTAACTCAATGCTGGTTGGAGCGCGACTGGCCTCGCTGTAAGAGGCGTACGTGGTGTAATCTTTGGTTGGATGAAAGGTTATGCCGACAGAAGGATTAATTCGTTCAAAATGATGCTTGCCCGTTAAAGAGTCTCCTCCGGGCGCATTAAACGTATCTGAATTATCTACCTGAATAAAATTATACCTTGCGGCCGTGTTGATGCTTAATTGATCGGACAATGAGTGTGTGTTCGTTGCGAACAAACCAAATGTTTTAGTCTTTCCAGTCAGGCCAGTTGTTTGCTCCTCGTCTGCGGTTGCCCCAGTAAAAAAACCACTCGCATCCAGTGTTGCAATTTCTTGACCGGACTGTCTAAAACGGATCAATGAATATTCAACCCCGGAACCTATAACTAACTGATTCCTTCTCTCAAAAAAATCATGGTCAAAGGTGGCTTGGATGTTCGCGCCATAGGAGGCCTGTTTTGTGCTGGTTCTGTTTAAAACACCTTCGTTTGTATTTTCAGTGGCATCAACACCATATGCCGCCTGAGACTCAGTTGAACACTCTAGAGCGCCCGCCATTGCAGCATTACAAAAATCGTCATTTAAGTCACCGTTGTACGTTTTTCGATCTGACCGGATGTAATAAGCGTTGGTGGATAGCATCGTCTTGTCATCTATGAAGTCGGTGCCTGTCAGGACTAACTTCCCAAAGTTATTTTTGGTCTCATCCTCGAGCGTATGAATGCCTTCGAGATCATTTCCCAATAATCCCTTAGGAGTGAGGCCATTACCAATCATCAAGTTATGTGCGCCGGTATAGTTAACCTCATACCTTGAAGTTTCAGACTCCCATCCTAATTGAGCAAATAATTGATTGACGTGCGACGGGGAGTAATCTCGCCAGCCATCCTCAGTAAAATGTTCGTAGCCAACATAGTAGTCAAATTTTTTGTCCTCAGATATACCGCCCGTTTCAAGGAGGCTGGTCTGTCTTCCCCAAGAGCCTGCTGAATAATCAACGGCTGTCTTATTGAATGTCCGACCAGACTTTGTTTGCATTGACAATGCGCCACCCAAAGTATTTAAGCCAAAAATAGGGTTAGAGCCACCGATCATTTGCATCCTATCAATTGCGAAATTTGGAATAAGGTCCCACATAACCGTATTACTAAAAGGCTCATTGACTCTGACACCGTCAACATAAACGGAAAGTCCTTGAGGGTTACCGGCGATCGGGGTGGCATTGTAACCGTGATAATTTATCTCAAGCTGAAAGGGATTGCCTGCGATTTCATTAACAGTAACGCCCTGGAGGTTATTGGCCATATAGTCAGCAACAGAAACACCGCTTTGCTTTGATAGCTCTTTTTGGTTAACCATTTGAATGTTGGCGGGTACCATGTCCATGGGCAAGCCAATAGAAGGCAGCGGGGTGGCTGTATAAACATCAATCGTATCTAATGTTAAATTTTCTTCTGCCGCTAAGTGCAAAGAAGTTAAAAGTAAAATAATTATTTTTAATATTCTTTTCATTCTTAAATTCTTTCTATTTTTAAATTGTTAAATTAAATTGCAGTTGCATATTAAAGCTTTTTTGTAATCCATTCAACTGCATAGCCATATTCATTTGGTTCCGTGTGGTACTCAAAATGCACGCCAAAATTAGGCACCGCCACCAATTGATCTTCCGAAAAAATAAGCGGTATCTGATCACGCTTCCAGGGGGGGATGTTTGAATTCTGCAACAGATATTTGAGCGTTCTGGTCGGCTGAGTTGGTTTGGGTTTAAATCGCTCCCCACCCACCCTGTTTTGAATGCGTAACACCTTCACCCCTATTTTTTGTAGTGAAAAACCAGCCCCTTTGAGAGGGTGAAAAATTAACCGTGACTGGTCCGGCAATGTCACACTTTCTTCTCCTCGCCATATGATTTCAAAAGGATCTGAAAGTTCCTCAGATTTGACGAGCCAGAGCTCCTCTTTAAATGCACGCACAGAAATACCTTCTGAAACTTTAATTAAGATGGAGGCATCTTTCTTTATGGTCACAATTTGCTGATAAAGCTCGTCGGTCGTTTTTTTGGAGGGCATCTTGAGTTGATTTTGATCCAGCCACCAACGGATCAAGTTGATGATTCTGTCTTTGGGTAAACCCTTTATCATAGAGAGGGAAAGACGGGTCTTGTCTTCAGAAAAGAAATTTTTTGCATCTTCTTTGGCGACGGTCTCAGTTAAATTTAATCCCTCGGCGATATGTTCGACAGACCGACTTAATGTTTTTATTAAATGAGGAAATCTCTCCGTAAGGATCGGAAAAATTTCTTGTCTTAAGAAGTTGCGATCGTATCGGGTATCCAGATTGCTCTCGTCTTCGATAAATCCCACATGCTTCTCTTTTGCATAATCATCAATTGATTGTCGGTCAGCATTTAATAAGGGCTTCCAAAGGTCCCGCTTGTCATCATAGTGTGGCATTGAAGCCAGGCCCTTTAAGCCACTTCCCCGGATAAGTTGCAGCAATAAAGTTTCGGCTTGATCGTTTTGATGGTGTGCAGTAGTAAGCGTGCCGGCCTTTAAAGTTTCAAGGGCTTCGTAGCGTAATTTTCTGGCCGCCCCTTCCACACCAAGTTTTTTTTCCGACTCAATATTAATTTTTTTAGCGCTAAAGGGTACGTTGTTTTTTTTGCATTCCTCCTCACAGAAGGTAAGCCACTTATCTGCATTTGGACTGATGGAATGATGGACGTGGATGGCATGTACCTTAAAATTAAATTCACCACGAAGTTGATGAAGGGCATGAAGCAACACCATGGAGTCACAGCCACCACTGAGGGCAACGTCTATAATTTTAGGGGTTTTGTGTGAGGCAAGGTGCTGCTGATAAGACTGTCGAATAACGTTTAATATAAGGTCTTGCTTATTTACCAATTTCTTCGACTTGGCCAAAGCCCATTAATTTTTGATAGCGGTCATCCAGCAACTTATCGATGGGTTGTTTTTTGAGTTTATTTAATTCTCGCTTAATGGCCACTTTTACAGCATCCATAATTTTATTAGGGTCTCGGTGTGCTCCACCTAAAGGCTCAGGGATAATAAAGTCGACCAGCCCAAGTTTTTTTAGTCGGTCGGCGGTGATTCCTAATTGCTCTGCTGCCTTTTCTGCCATCTCTTGTTTTTTCCATAGAATCGAAGCGCACCCCTCAGGAGAGATAACTGAATAGGTAGAGAATTCTAACATCATCAAAGTGTCAACAACCCCTAATGCCAATGCACCGCCAGAGCCTCCCTCCCCTATGACGACGCCTAAAATTGGTATTTTTAAGTCGGCCATAACATAGAGATTCCGTGCGATAGCTTCCGACTGCCCCCGCTCTTCTGCGCCGATGCCTGGATACGCTCCAGGAGTATCAATGAGGGTGACGATAGGGATATGAAACTTCTCTGCTAGATGAAATAGTCTAAGTGCTTTTCGGTAACCTTCCGGTCTTGGCATGCCAAAATTACGTAACTGTCGCTCCTTTACGTCACGGCCTTTTTGTTGGCCAATAACCATAACCGACTCCCCATCTAAGGATGCAAGACCGCCAACAATGGCCGGGTCATCTGCAAACGCACGATCACCATGAAGCTCCTGAAAGTCAGTAAAGATGTGGTTAATATAGTCTAGGGTGTAAGGTCTTTGGGGGTGCCTAGAAACTTGCGAGATCTGCCAGGGGGTTAATTTGCCATAAATATCTTTTAAGGCTTCGTTTGCTTTATCTTGTAAGCCGTTTAATTCCCTTGAAATGTCTAGAGACGGGTGGTCCTCATGAGCTTTTTGTAAGCTGTCTATCTTTGACTCTAACGACTCTAGAGATTTTTCAAATTCCAAATAATGATGCTTCATAGCAGTAACTTAAATTTTAAGGAGGTTAATTATAAAGGATTTTTACATTTTCATCGTGAAAGGATTTAGAAAGTCCTGCGATTAAATCCTCATGGAGACTGACATCCCATTCTGGACCCAAGAGTAACTCCACCCTCCCCTGATTATTTTGATACTCGACCTTAACCTTGCACTTCTTAAACTGGCTGTCATAATTCCCAGAAGAATAAGGCGTCAACAATTCTTTTAATTTTGCGGCATCGGCCTGGCCGTTCATGCAAATGGTAAGAAGGGCTGCTTTTGAAGACTGAATACTCATCAGGTCAAATACCTTAATCGCACTGACTCGATTTCCCCCAGTGAAATCATCATGACTAACCTTCCCCTCAACAATTAACAGTTGATCCTCTTTAACTAAGGATTGATTTTCTGAAAGAACAGCATTGCCTAAAACTACATCAATTCTAGCCTTTCCATCATCAAGGGTCACAATGGCAATCTTTCCGCGCGAGGTCATCCGAATTCGAATTGCAGAAATAATTCCCGCTATGAGGTAAGGGGATTCTCTTGGTGAAAGATTGGCTAATTGATCCGAGACAAAGCCGCTAATAATTTTTTCGTAATACTTAAATGGATGCCCGCTAAAATAAAAACCGAGCGCAGCTTTTTCCTCTGTCAGTTTAAGCTTATCTTCCCAGGAAGTCATTTCCACCAAACCAATTTGGGGCGTATCAGATTCACCGAATAAGCTGTTTTGTCCAACGTTTGCATGGGTTTGTTCGGCTACACTGATGGCCAAATTAACACTGGCCAACAAGCTTGCACGGTTTTCATGCAAGGTATCAAAAGCTCCAGCACGAATCAATGACTCCACGGCGCGACGGTTAACCTTCCTTAAATCCAGGCGAGACGTAAAATCGAATAAGGAAAGAAAGTGACCACTCTCTTTTCTTTCCTTCAGAATAACCTCAATGGCTGATAACCCAGTTCCCTTAACGGCCCCTAATCCGTAAAGAATCTGCTTTTGATTGATAGGGACAAACTTAAATTCACTTAGATTAATATCAGGAGCCAACAACTCAATACCATTCAGCCCACAGTCATCAAAAAGTAAATGGATGTTGTCTGTATTGTTCATATCGGCTGACATCGAAGCCGCGATAAAGGCAGAGGGGTAATGAGTTTTTAGGAAGGCTGTTTGGTAAGCAATTTTAGCGTATGCCGCGGCATGTGATTTATTAAAGCCGTAACCTGCAAATTTTTCTAACAAATCAAAAAGGTCAGTCGCCTGTTTTTTGTTTAACTCATTCTTCATCGCCCCCTCAGTGAAGATTGCCCGCTGAGCATCCATCTCCTCAGGCTTTTTCTTACCCATGGCCCGGCGAAGAATGTCGGCCTCACCTAGGCTGTAACCTGCCACGACCTGAGCGATCTGCATAACCTGTTCCTGATAGACGGCAATACCATAAGTCTCCTTAAGAATAACTTCCGTCGCAGGATGTGGATAAGTCACCGCTTGCTGTCCATGCTTTCTTCGACAAAAATCAGGAATGAGGTCCATAGGGCCGGGGCGATAAAGTGCCACTAAGGCAATAATATCTTCAAAACAATCGGGCTTGGCTTGTTTCAGCATGTCTTTCATGCCACGAGATTCCAACTGAAACACAGCTGTTGTATTCGCAGCTTTCAGAAGATCAAAGGTCGCCTTATCGTCTACGGCGAGTGTTTCTAAATTAATAGGCTCGAGCTTTTCTTGCACGCGAATGTTGTTAGAGTTTTCTAATGCCATGGCTAAAATAGTAAGCGTACGAAGCCCCAGAAAATCGAATTTAACAAGGCCAACAGCCTCGACATCATCCTTGTCGAATTGACTCACAACCCCCTGTCCGTCCGGCTGGCAATAGATAGGTGAAAAGGCAGAGATCTTACTGGGGGCAATTAAAACGCCACCCGCATGCATGCTGACATTTCTAACTAAACCCTCAAGCTTTAATGCAAGCTCAAATAAGCCCCTCACTTCCTCTTCTTTTTTTATTCTCTCTTTGATCTGCGGCTCTTTACTAATCGCTTCCTTTAGATTAATTCCGAGCTCGTTTGGGATTAATTTAGCAATGCCATCAACAAAGTTGTAGGGCAAATCTAAAACCCGTCCCACGTCCCTTAAAACAGCTCTTGCGGCCATCGTACCAAATGTTGAAATCTGGGAAACAGCATCAGCACCGTATTTTGATTTGACATAGTCAATCACACGGTCCCGACCTTCCTGACAAAAATCTATATCAAAATCAGGCATGGATACACGCTCTGGATTTAGAAAGCGCTCAAATAGGAGGTTGTAGGCCAAGGGGTCCAGGTCGGTAATCCCTAAACTGTATGCCACCACTGAGCCAGCACCAGAACCACGGCCAGGGCCTACTGGAATCGCATTCGCTTTAGACCAATTAATAAAGTCGGCCACAATCAAAAAGTAACCTGCATAGCCCATTTGGTTAATAACCTGCACCTCAAAATTAAGGCGCTCTAGGTATTGCGGTATTTTCTTTACGCGTTCAGAAATGTCTGGGTAAAGTAATTCCATGCGACGATCTAAACCATTCTTCGACTCGAGCAATAAGTGGCCATCAATCTTCATTCCTTCGGGAATAGGAAAATTAGGCAGATAGCTTTCCCCTAAATGAAACATAAAGTTGCAGCGCTTACTAATCTCAACGGTATTTGCAAGGGCCGAAGGAATGTCCTGAAATAACACTTGCATCTGGTCGCTGTCTTTAAAGTACTGTTCTGGTGAATACAGTTTTGGCCTTCTTTGGTCACCCAGAACATATCCGTCAGCAATGCATGTTTTTGCCTCATGCGCTCTAAAATCATCTTCAGCCATAAATTGAATTGGGTGGGTCGCCACAACTGGCATCTCATACTCAATAGCTAAATGGAGGGCCTGCTCTATATAGCGATCTTGTTGTTCCCTAAAATTTCCTTTCCCATGCCTTTGGATTTCCAAATAAAATCGGTCGCCAAATATTTCCTTCCAATGCTTCAACGAGGCATGAGCTTGGTCTAGCTTCCCTTGAATAATAAGCTGCCCCAATTCGCCTGAGGTTGCACCAGAAAGAAGGATTAATCCGGAGGTATTTTCTATTTGAAGCCATGATTTTTTTACCTCTACTCGGTCGCGGTATTGATTTTCGAGGTAGGCTTTTGATAGGAGCTCGGATAAATTTAGAAAGCCCTGTTCGTTTTGACAGAGTATTAAAAGTCGATAAGGCTGATCCCGACTTACCTCATTCTCAAGCCAAACGTCACAACCAATAATAGGTTTAATGCCGGCTTCTGTTGCAGCCTTATAGAACTTAACCGCCCCAAAAACATTACTTAAATCGGTAAGCGCCAAGGCTGGCATGTTAATTGATTTAGCTCTTTCTATGTAATCTGAGATTCTTACAATGCCGTCTGTGATTGAGAATTCACTATGGCAGCGAAGGTGGATATAATGAATGTTATCAATTTGATGCATATAAATTATTTTACCTGAGAAGCTTTGGTAGAATGGTTGCAAATACAATATTTATTATAAATTTTAGGGAGAATCATTATGAGTCAAGTTATGTTAAAAGGCGGGCCCGTTTCAATTGGCGGATCATTTCCTCAACCAGGCGAAAATGTAAAAGACTTTAGCTTGGCTAACGATAAGAGGGAAGACGTTAACCTCGCAAGCTTTGCTGGACAAAGAAAGGTTTTAAATATATTTCCAAGTATCGATACACCAACCTGCGCATTATCAGTGAAGCGTTTTAATGAAGAAGCTAGTCAATTATCAAATACCGTTGTCTTGTGCATCTCGGCTGACCTTCCATTTGCACAAAAGCGTTTTTGTGGGGCTGAAGGTACGGATAAGGTTGTGACGCTATCATCCTTTAGAAATAACGAAAAATTTTCAAGTGACTACGGCGTGGCAATTCTAGACACTAGCCTAAAAGGCTTAACCACTCGCGCAGTTATTGTGCTCGATGAAAATAATAAGGTCATTCATAGTGAGCTGGCAGCAGAAATTACGGAAGAACCAAATTACGAGGCGGCAATCAGCGCTTTAAAATAAAGTTATTTTCGGTTGCTACCCGCAACCATCTTAATTTCGAAGAGACGACAATCTAAGGCGCCGTTGTAGAGCGGCGTCTTTTTACTTGGCGCAAGTCGCATAAGTTTTGGCATCCTTAAGTCGCTGGTTAAAAAATAAGTCCTCCAACCCGCAAACACATTCTTTAAAGTCGTAGCCCACAGAGGGTAAAATCCAGCAAGCTCTTCATCTTCACCAATTCGGACTCCGTAAGGAGGGTTAGTCACCAACACCCCTTCATCTAAAGGTGCCGTAATTTGGTTAAAGTCCTTACACACTAATTGAACAGCATTTTCAAATCCAGCCAGTGCAAGATTTTTTTTAGCAACACGAACAGCTCGCAGGTCTTTATCTGAACCGTATATCCTTAGGAATTCACTTTTTTTAATTTGTGCTTGGTAACCTAGTTTAATTTGTTGGTATAGGGCTTGATCAAAATTCTTCCAGTGCTGAAAACCAAAGTCTCTCTTAAGTCCAGGCGCTTGTTGTGTAGCTATCATTGCCGCCTCTATTAAAAAAGTTCCACTGCCGCACATCGGATCTAAGAAAGCTTCACCCGGCTTCCATCCTGACAAATGGATGATGCCAGCCGCTAAGTTTTCTCGTAAGGGTGCCTCAACACTTGCGGCACGAAATCCACGTTGATATAAAGGCTCTCCTGAAGAGTCGATATAAATTTGAAAGGTATTTTTATCTAGGAATAGATGGATGCGTATATCGGGATCCCTCACTGCTACGTCCGGCCTGCGATTCATCTTTTGTCTAAATTGATCACAGACAGCATCCTTAATCCGTAAGGTCATAAAGTCTATGCTTTTTAGTGGGGACTGAACTCCTGTAGTACTAACTTTGATGGTTTTTGTAACATCGAATAAGTCCGACCATACAATTGAGAGGGCCGCTTCAAAAATATCATCCTCCTTGAGGTAGGTCCCTGATTTGATTCTGTATAAAATTCTTGTCGCAATACGGCTTGAAATATTAGCCCGGTAGAGGGTCTCAAGTGTTCCTGAGAAACTAACGCCGCCATCCGTTTGGAGTATCTCTTCTGCTTTGATTTCAGTAAGCTCTTGGGTAAGAATGCTTTCTAGGCCGCGAGGGCAACTTGCAAAATAATTAAGTTTCACTGTCTATCCTATTCGAATTTGATGCGTCGAGCATTGGTGGCTGAATTACTTTCTGTCAGGCGGTTGAAATATACCATTAAATTGAAGCCAAACCTCTTTTCTAACTCTTTTATTCTTAACTTTAGCGGAGCAACTCTTAATTCTAATGGCTCTGAATTGAAAGCAAATATAATAATATTGCCAGGATTACCCGCAGCGGAAAATAGCACTCTGCCCTCAAACACCAATTTAATTCGATCAATAAAGAGCATTGTCTTTGGGTCAGAGCCCCATAAATTAATCATAAAAATTCCCTGGGGGCTTAAACGGCTTTTGCATAACGAGAAATACTCCATCGTACAAAAAACTTCAGGTAGGCTAATATCATCAAAAGCATCCGACAATAATATATCGTATTGCTTTTCGTCTTTCTCCATAAAAGCAATCCCGTCGCCCTCAATAATATTAAAACGCTTAGATTCTGGGATATTAAAAAAACAGCGAGCAACCTGTATTACCTGTGCATTTAATTCCAAGACGTTTATATTGGATTGTTTTGCATGCCTGTAAAAAAATTTGGGCATCGAGCCACCGCCTAAACCCACAACTAAAATTTCCTTAGGATTTGTATTAAATGCAAAACACAAGCTCATCACTTTCGTATAATCAAGCTCTAAAAAAAATGGGTCTTGAATACTCATAGAGCTTTGGATGGTGTCTGAACCAATATGCATCGATCGGACTCCATCCAACTCGCTAACGTCCACAGGACAATTCATAAAATCTGCCTCGCCCTCCTGGCTGCTATGGTTGAAAAATTTACTAATAATTTTTTTAATCATTGTGATTAATTTACCAGAGAGTTCCATTGGAGGTCCATACGCTTAATTGAAACTGGGTATGGAGTTTTTAGTTCTTGTGCAAATAAGGAAACACGAAGTTCCTGAAGCGCCCATTGAAACTCAATAAAATCTTGAGGAATCGGCTTAGATTTTTCAACCATCTCGACTACTTTTTCAATCCATTTATTTTGTAAACGATGGACCTCATTTATTAATTCATCGTCCTTAATTTTTCTTTGCGGGTATTTTTCAATTCTAATGGTTATCGCCTTGATGTATCTTGGGATGTTAGAAATCTGCTTGAATAAAAATAATGGCTTTTCGAATGGTGGCAGAAGAATGTCTATTTGTTCATGGCAGTCTGTAAAGAAATATTTGGGAAGTGATTTATACTCAGCCATCTTTTTAACCAGTGAATGGTAACTCTCGGCTATAGCTACTAATGATATCGATAATTCTTGAGTAAGCTCCGGCATTGCCTTTTTGCTGTGTGCAACCAATACGTCAAAATCATTCTGCGTCCTTGGAAGCTCTGAATAAAAGTTCATTAGCTCACCCATAATAATCTGTAAGAAATTCGATTTTAGTGATTCTGCTTCAATATGAGTCTGGAGCGGCAGGGCGATTTTATCAAAGCGCGGAGGACTCTTTGACAGCACTTTTACCTTCTCCTTCATTTGTATCATCAGCAGCCGCTTAACTCCCTCATAATGAGCGTCGTTAGCCTCTTGTAGGTTGTCCATCACAACTAGGTCCACATGGGTTTGTCTGTCTACCAATGCCGGATAACCGATCATCGTCTGGCTCTTCCAGGGCTTTTCTATTTGTTTAGGAATATCAATCGCCGGCCAATACTGTAGGTCTGTCTCCTCAATCTCGAAATGGATCTCCTCGATAACCTCCGTCACTAATTCTTTGTAACTAAATTGAAGTTGAGAAAGGTCTCTGCCCTCACCCACCGGAATTCCTTCCTCATCCAACAAAACATAATTGACCTTTAGGTGGGCAGGCAGTTGATCCACATCCTTATCCTCCAGCCTAAATTGAGTCTTTGTTTTTTTTCTGATGAAGGAAGTAAATTCAGAATTAAATGGTTGGCTAGTGTCTGCGTCGGTGAGGAGTTCTGTGACGACCTCCTGAAGTGATCCGCATTGATTTCTAATATCTTTGGGGAGGGCTTTTATTAAGGCAGTGACTTTTTCCCTAATCATGCCAGGGACCAACCAATCAAATAGCTCCGGCTTTAGCTGGCTCAATAAAGGGTAAGGAAAATGGATCGATAGCCCGTCCTGCTTTTCTCCGGGCTCAAAGTGGTACCTCAGCTGGAGAGGGGTATTGTTAATGACCTTAGAGTCTGGGTACTGTACTTCGTCGACCTGATCGGCATTTCTTTGCATTAAATATTCTTTAGTTAAAAATAAATGTTCCGGGACATTTTTCTCAACCCCTTTGCGCCAAAATTCAAAACCTGCTCCGTTGACAATGTCTTGTACAATTTTTTTGTCGTAGAACTGATAAAGAATGTCTTCGCTGATCAATATGTCCTGTCGACGAGACTTATGCTCGAGTGTTTCAATTTCTTGAATAAGCTTGATGTTGTGCTGCCAAAAAAGTCCAGGGCTTTCATAGCCCTTTTCAACCAAACCCTGTCGTATAAAAATTTGTCTAGATTGAACGGGGTCTATCGGACCAAAGTGAACAGTTCTTCCAGGGTCTATCATGAGGCCATAAAGAAAAAGCTTTTCAGTGGCATCAACACGACTTAACTTCTCGTTCCATCGTGGGTTACTGTACTCAGAGTTGGTAAGGTGCTGAGCTAACTTTTCTATCCAAGAGACGTCTATCTTAGCCACACATTGGGCATAGAGCTTGCCCGTGTCTATAATCTCAGCGGCCAATATCCACTTGTAATTTTTGTTTCGGAAGAGTTTTGGACCAATTAAAAACTTAATGCTCCTGGTGCCTTTGTACTCATAACCTTCAGCATCTTTAAACCCGATATTGCCTAACAAACCAGAGAGCAATGCCCGGTGAACCTGGTCGTAGCTTGCCTCTTTTTGGTTAGGTAAAAAATCTAATTCCTGGATAATTTGTAAAAGTTGCCTATGAAGCTCCTGCCATTCTCGCATTCGAGTAAATGACAAAAAATTCTTCTGGCAAAATATTCGAAGGGCTTTGCTGGTCGTTCCTTTGCTTTCGGACTGCAAGCCCTTCCATAATCGTATAAAGCTCATAAAGCCCGACTCGGGATCATGAAACTTAAGGTGAGCAGCATCAGCCTGCTCCGTCTTATCAAGCGGCCTCTCTCTCGGGTCTGAAATGCTTAAAGCGCTTATGATGAGCAAGGCCTCAGTCAAACAATTTTCTTTCTTAGCCTCCAATAAAATTCGACCTAGAGACGGGTCAATAGGTAATTTAGCAAGCTGAATACCCAGTGAGGTAATTTTATTTTCATTGTCTACCGCTCTTAATTCATGAAGGAGTTGGTAACCGTCTTGGATGAAACGATTTGCAGGCGCCTGCAAAAATGGGAAGCGGTCAACTGGGCCCAAGTTTAATGCTGCCATTTTAAGAATGACCGAGGCCAGCGATGTTCTTAAAATCTCCGGGTCTGTAAAAGCAGGTCTCTGCTTAAAATCATCTTCATCATACAAGCGAATGCATGTTCCTGGCGCTACCCGCCCACATCGACCCGACCTTTGATTTGCAGAGGCTTGTGATATTTTTTCAACTAACAATTGCTCAATCTTAAGCCTTGGGCTGTAGCGAACAACGCGCGCTAAGCCTGCGTCGATCACATACTTAATTCCTGGAACCGTCAAAGAAGTCTCGGCAATATTAGTCGATAAGATAATTCTTCTTACACCGGATGTTTTAAATATTTTTTGCTGTTCGGCGACGGGGAGCCTGGAAAAAAGAGGGAGCACGTCAAACTCACCCTTCAATTGATCAATTAAAAATTTCTTGATGTCATGAATGTCTCTCTCGCCCGGTAAAAAAATTAATGCGTCACCTGAGCCTTTCGAGATCGAATGTATCGCCCTTAGTATTCCATCCTCCATCCCCTCTAAATCTTGATCATTAAGCTTTTTAAGGGGCTGGTAAATAACTTCTACCGGATAGGTCCTTCCTGATACTTGAAGGATGGGCGCGTCATTAAAGTGTGCAGAAAATTTATCGACGTCGATGGTTGCGCTGGTAATAATGATTTTTAGATCAGGTCGCTTAGGCAGTAAATTTTTTATATAACCAAGCAAAAAATCAATATTGAGGCTCCGCTCATGGGCCTCGTCAATGATAAGTGTGTCGTATTGTCTTAGCTCTGGATCCTTCTGAGTTTCAGCCAGTAAAATGCCGTCCGTCATAACCTTAATTGAGGTTCTTTGGCTAACCTTATCGGTAAATCTCACCTTAAATCCCACTACCTCGCCTAAGGGTGTATTAATTTCTTCTGCGATTCTTGTCGCAACCGATCGAGCGGCAATTCTTCTAGGCTGGGTATGGCCAATAATTTTCTTACGCCCCCTGCCCAGTGCCAAACAGATTTTAGGAAGTTGGGTTGTTTTTCCAGAACCTGTTTCTCCGCAAAGAATTGTAACTTGATTTTCAAGTATGCAATTTTTAATGTCCTCGAGTCGCTGGCTGACCGGCAGGTCGACAGGAAAATGGATGGGCGGGACTCCGTTATCAGATACTGGGCTTGTGATCTTGGCTCACCTAATTCTTTTCTTGCCTGATACAGTCTTCTGTTCCGGTATTGCCACCCTTGTAACCTGGCTCAAAATAATATTTGTGAAATTGCAGAGGGCCGCCTTCTTCCTTGTAAAATTTTGCAATCCCGACGCCGTAGTCCTCATTAGTTTTATCATCTAACGCAAAGTATATTGCTGCATCCATTCCTTGGGCCGCGGCAAATCCTTTGTAAGAACCGAAACCAGGCACCTCCAACAGATAGGTGTAACTTACCTCATTGTCTTTACTGTGTTTCGGTTGCAGGGTGATAGTAACTTTTCCCATGAAGTGGCCTTCGCTCGCGTCCATACCATGGCAATCATAAATACCGCTAAAATCATTTTTAACATGGCCTTCATGAGCCATCACCGTACTGACAAATGAAAAGCCTAAAGCTATCCAAATGACTGAGTTAGAAATTTTCATATTTACTCCATTCATACTTATATTAAAAATCTGGATTTTAACGCCTCTAGATTAAATTCATGCAATATTTTTTCTATGCGCTCTGTTGCGTTGCCTTTTTTATCACCGGTTCTTTTGGCAATGATTAACTCATTCTTCATAGAGTGCTCCCACCCCACTAATTCTGTCACGGTCACTTGGTAGCCTTGCGACTCCAAAAGTAAACAACGCAAGACATTTGTTAAATGACTGCCCATTTCTCGCGTGTGAATACCATGACGCCAAAGTTCCGCTAAGGGCATCTTAAGAGACTGGGCTTTATTTTTCTTAAGGTGGCTTGCGACCTCAGCCTGGCAACAAGGAATTACGATGATGTAAGCGGCTTTCTTATTAAGCCCAAAATGAAGGGCGTCGTCTGTTGCTGTATCGCAGGCATGCAAAGCCGTCACAATATCAACAGGGCTATCAATTAAATTAGCCGTACTATTAATGTCGCTGGTTAAAAAAGACAGCCGCTCAAATTTCAATTCCCTTGCAAGTTTTTCCGATTGGTCGATTAATTTTTGGTTGAACTCGACTCCAATAACTCTCCCTTGGGAGAGCTTTACAAAGAGGTCATACAAGATAAAGCCTAGGTAAGATTTCCCTGCGCCATGATCAACCAGAAGATAATCTTCTTTAATCTCTTTAATCTCAGTTAAAATGGGCTCAATGAATTGATAGAGGTGGTAAACCTGCTTTAGCTTTCTGCGGGAATCCTGATTAACTTTGCCATCACGCGTTAAAATATGAAGAGACTTCAATAGCTCGATGGATTGTTGAGGTTTTATTTCTTCTATAGGCTGCATGGTTATAGTTTACCTCAAAGTCAAATGAGTCATAATTCGAATTACACGTTTTTTTAAAGGTAAATATGAGTATTCAGTGGTATCCGGGGCACATGACGTCCGCCAAAAAAAAGGCTGAGGAAGCGATGGAGTTTAATGATCTCGTGATTGAGGTCTTAGATGCCAGAATTCCGGGAAGCTCAACAAACCCTATGATTCAATCCTTAAGGCAGGCAAGGCAGCGCCCGCACCTTAAAATCTTAAATAAATCAGACTTAGCTGATCCACAGGTCACCGCGCAATGGTTAAATTATTTTAATCAACAACCCAAAACAGCCGCGATTACATTGTCTGCAAAAGACGTTAGGGAAGTCAAAAAAATATTAGCCGTCTGTCAAAAGCTAGCGCCACATCGCGGAACACCCGTTAAGCCTTTACGTATGCTTATTATGGGCGTCCCGAACGTAGGTAAGTCGACAATCATTAATGCCTTAAAGAATAAACGAATTGCAAAGGTTGGAAATGAACCTGCCGTGACCAAAATGCAACAGCGCATTGAACTCAATGATCATATGGTGCTCACCGATACCCCGGGTATGATGTGGCCAAAAATTACCAATGAGCTTGACGGTATCTTTCTGGCAGCATCTCATTCAATCGGTATAAATGCTTACGATGAATTAGAAACTGCTTTGACTTTATACGATACTATCAAAGAACTTTATCCAGACATCTTGGCTAAGCACTATAAAATAACCCTTCCATTTCCAACGGACGAAAAATTTTTAGAGCATCTGGCAGGCGCACGAAAATTTATCCTTAAAAAGGGGGAGCTCGACCTTCATAAAGCGGCCGTGACTTTTCTTAATGATTACCGTCAAGGAATCATTGGTCGAATGAGTCTTGAGTCTCCGCTATCAAGAATTGCCATGCTGCAAAAAATCTATGATGAGATAAGTCCTGCCGAATAAGAAAAGGTAGTTAATTATTACTAGGTTGGCTTTATTTCGGACTTTCAATAAATTTATTAATCTCAAGGCATCCTGCCTCATCCATGCATGGCCAGTCAGTTGTAGGCCCACAAGAGTTAAGGGTTATGGTCGATTTTTGAATGCAGAAGTCCACGCCATCGATAGATTGAATTTCTTCACATTTTTTTGTCGCTAAAAATGGATTTTTTCTTCCTGGAAATTCTTTATAAAGAATTTCTTTAGCAGACAACTCACTCGTATTGAGAGCTACGTTTGCGAATAAACACCCTAAAAATAAACAGCAGAATTTTTTCATAGATAAAGAGTGTGGTAGATTGTCATCCTTTCTGTAATTTAAATCCAAAATCTCGATAAGGCAAATATTTAATAATGATATTTAACATGAGCTTACCTGAAATAAAAACTAACTTATTAAGCGGTCTTACTGTCGCATTAGCCATGGTCCCGGAAGCTATTGCATTTGCATTAATTGCTCATGTCTCACCGCTGACGGGTTTGTATGCAGCAATTATTGTCTGCTTAATTACCTCTGTGTTTGGTGGTCGGCCAGGAATGATATCGGGAGCCACGGGCGCTCTCGCAGTAGTTATGGTGGCGCTTGTCGCACAACACGGTGTTGAGTATTTATTTGCCACGGTAATCTTAATGGGTATCCTCCAAACTGCCTTTGCCTTGTTACGACTTGGAAAATATATTCGAATGGTCCCTTATCCTGTGATGCTAGGATTTGTTAACGGTTTAGCCATTGTCATTTTTCTTGCGCAATTCGGGCACTTTAAAGAATTAAATCCTGACGGTGTTAAGGTTTGGATGACCGGCACCTCACTCTATACGATGTTGGGATTAACGGGGCTGACTGTTGCAATCATCTATTTGTTTCCAAAAATTACAAAAGCAATACCTTCTTCATTGGCCTCAATCTTTATTATTTCAAGTGGGGTGATTTTCTTTGGGTTGGATACCAAAACTGTAGGTGATCTGGGCTCAATTGCTGGAAATATTCCATCATTTAGAATTCCAGACATTGCATATAATTTGGAAACCATAAGGATAATCCTCCCGTATGCATTCCTGTTGGCATGCATCGGATTAATTGAAACCCTGCTGACATTAAACCTAATTGACGACATGACTGATACACGAGGAAAACCCAATAAAGAGTCAATGGCTCAAGGCTTCGCAAATATTATCACTGGTTTCTTTGGTGGCATGGGTGGGTGTGCCATGATTGGGCAAAGTATGATTAATATAAACAATGGGGCTCTTAGAAGGCTTTCTGGAATTGCCACCGCCCTATTCCTGGCGGCATTTATTTTATTCCTGTCTGAATGGATTGAATTAATTCCACTGGCCGCTCTGATTGGCGTGATGTTTGTCGTTGCTGAAAAAACATTTGAGTGGGGAAGCTTAAGGCTTTTTGGGAAAATACCCAGAGAGGACATATTTGTAGGCTTGTTAGTGGGAGGGGTAACTATTATTGCTGACCTAGCTATTGCTGTCATTTTAGGTGTGGTTGTTTCTGCCCTATTTTTTGCGTGGAACCATGCAAAGAAAATTGAGATTAAATCAAGTATAAACAAAAAGGGGTGGAAAACTTATGAACTTACAGGAACGCTCTTCTTTGCGTCCGCTAAAAATTTCGATGAATTATTTTCTATTCATGACGACCCAAAAGAAGTCGTTATAGATTTTAAGGGTTCTCGAGTTGCTGATCACTCAGCAATTATGGCCATCGATAATTTAGCTAATAAATATAAAGCTCTCGGGAAAAAGTTACACTTAATTCATCTAAGCCAAGACTGTCTGGAAATTCTCGATACCGCTAAAGGGATGGTAGAAATTAATCTACTTGAAGATCCAAAATACCATATTGCAGATGACAAGCTGGGTTAATTTAATAACGATATAATGGTGCCCTCGACACGAATCGAACGTGTGACCCTCCCCTTAGGAGGGGGATGCTCTATCCACTGAGCTACGAAGGCAATTTTTTAGACTGTGTCTGTCAATAGCAGTATTTTAACGCATTGTGGGTAGTTTAAATAATTATGTGTTTTGATTATTTAAAACAATATTGCTAACAAATACATTAGTCGGCATGATAATAACTTATTAATTCTCCAATAAAAATTATGAAAATAATTATTCTGCTCGGAATTGTCACCTTAATTATATTGGCACTAAAAAAATCTATTTCTGGGAATGATAAAAAACTACTTGATCAGCCCGCTCCAAAGTTTAACTTAAAAAATTCACAGGGCAGTCTCATTAGCCTTGAGTCATTTAAGGGAAAATGGCTCGTTATTTATTTTTATCCGAAAGATGACACGCCTGGGTGCACCAAAGAGTCATGCAACTTTAGAGATAACTTTCAATCCATTCAATCTCTCAATGCCTCAATTGTTGGAGTGAGCCTAGATCCTTCCAGCTCCCATCAAAATTTTCAAAAAAAATATAGCCTGCCGTTTATGTTGCTCTCTGATGGGACAGGAGAAACTGCACAAAAGTATGGGGCGTTGAATAATTTTGTTATTATAAAGTTTGCTAAAAGGCAAACGTTTGTTGTGGATCCAAAAGGCATTATTCGCCGCGTCTATCGAAACGTTAACCCCCTTAAGCATGCCGACGAGGTCATGAATGACCTTCGTAAACTTACGTCCAATACTTAATTTTTAGAAATTATTTTCTCGATCATTCTTAAACCAAAAGCGACACCGAACCCATTAACGTCACTGTTAGCCGCACCCAAACCACCCTTCCGATTACTTGAAGACAGGTCAATATGAAGCCAGGGCACATCCTTCTCAACAAAGCGACCTAAAAAGCGAGCGGCATGTATGTGGTCAGGGCCCCCCTCCAAAGTACATTGCTTGATGTCCGCAATTTGACTGTCGAGGTCATCTTCATAGTCTTCGTCAAATGGGAATGCGGCAATCCGCTCACCCACCTCGGCACCCGCACCCACTGCCATGCAAGCCAGTTCAGGCTTGTTGCTTAAGGCTCCGCTGTAACGATCACCCATCGCAACGGCCATGCAACCGGTCAGTGTGGCAAAATCAATAATCGCCATTGGCGTTTTGCGTGAGGCCAGGGTCAATGTGTCCGCGAGGACCATTCGTCCCTCAGCGTCGGTATGAACAATCTCAATCGTCATGCCATTAAGCGCCTTGACCACATCATTTTGTTTGTAAGCTTTCGGGCCAATATGATTTTGAGCGATGGCTAACCAGCAATCAATATTAACCGGCACCTTGGCTAAGGTTGCCGCCTCAAGAATGCCCAAAGCCACTGCCGATCCGTTCATGTCCTCGTGCATGCCACTCATGTACTTCGCAGGCTTGAGATTATGTCCGCCAGTATCAAAACAGATTCCTTTACCTACAAGGGCTATTGTTTTTTTTGCTCCCTTTGGGTAGTAGCTCAGATGAACAATCGCTGCGTCTTGTGGCTCAGAGCCCTGGCCCACACAATAAAAAGCCCCTGCTCCCATTTTTTTTAATTTACTCATAGAGAATTCTTCGTGTTTCCATCGATTCTTTTGGGCTAATTTCTTAATCTTTTCCCTATAAATAGTCGGGGTTAGGTCGTTAGGTGGCGTCATTGTTAGCTGTCGAGTCAAAGTATTTCCTGAAACAAGCGCCTCTACTTTTGTAAGGTCTGTCTTTGAATTAATGCCATAAAGTTTTAAGTATTTTAAATGGGTCGGTTTGGCTTCTTTCTTTAGGCTAGGCAAGTCTTGTGAGTTAAGTAGCGCAACATAAGTAGTGGACTCTACCCATTCTGACTGCTTAGGACCGGAAAAATAAAAGTGCAAGGAAACCGTCTTGGGATTTTCTTTTGCAAGCGGCATGAAAGCTTTTCTTAAGTGGGTGTGGCGCTGAAATGAATTCATGTCTTCATTGGCAATCACCCAGCTAATTAGTGTGCCATTGTCAAGCTCGGACACCACTGGATCTTTTTTTAAGCTCTCAATTTTTTTGTTAATTCTTGATAATTTAGCCATGAGTAGAGATTCAAAAGGGAACTTCTTTGCGCCATCTGCCAACACAACCAAGTGGTGGGAGGTTTCTTTAAAGCGGCTCTCATTTAAATTAACAATGCTTTTTTCTAATGTAATTTTCATTTTTAACCTTTAAATATCATTTAAAAACAATAGCTTAATATAAAATTAAGTAACAAAAGCTATCAAGAATAACGCGTTAATTTCTTCATAAATAGTAAACTTCGACTATAATACAACCATTGTATGGACCAAAATACTTAGAAATAATTCTAAGTCATTTAATATTAATCAAAACTTATTCTAAAGAGTAATTAAAAGGTAAAGAGCTATATGGACCTACTTCCAGACACCGATATCCAAGAGACCCAAGAATGGATAGAGTCACTTAACTCTGTTATTGATTCTGGCGGCACTGAAAGAGCACACTTTCTAATAGAGATGATGATCGACCAGGCGCGTCGATCTGGCTCAAATTTACCCTACAAGGCAACAACTGCCTACGTTAATACTATCCCAACACACTTGCAACAACGACACCCAGGTAATCCGGATATGGAGCGTCGTATTCGTGCCCTGATTCGATGGAATGCAGTCATGACCGTGTTGCGCGCAAACGAAAAGTCACCGGGAGTGGGGGGTCATATTGCTAGCTTCCAGTCGGCAGCCACCTTATACGACGTCGGCTTCAATCATTTCTTTCGTGCTAAAAATGAAAACTTTGGGGGTGATTTAGTTTACTTCCAAGGACACTCCTCTCCCGGCATTTATTCAAGGGCTTTTCTTGAGGGCAGAATTAACGAGGAACAGCTCTGTAATTTCAGAATGGAAACAGGTGGCAATGGCCTTTCTAGTTATCCACACCCCTGGCTAATGCCAGATTTTTGGCAGTTCCCAACCGTATCAATGGGCTTAGGTCCTATTATGGGAATTTATCAAGCGCGTTACCTTAAGTACTTACATGACCGTGGAATAGCCGATACCTCAGACAGAAAAGTTTGGGTCTTCTGTGGTGACGGAGAAATGGATGAGCCCGAATCTCAAGGGGCAATTTCTTTAGCAGCCAGAGAAAATCTTGATAATTTAATTTTCGTTATTAACTGTAATCTCCAGCGGCTGGACGGCCCGGTTAGAGGTAATGGGAAAATTATTCAAGAGCTCGAATCTAACTTTAGAGGCTCCGGCTGGAATGTTCTTAAAGTCGTGTGGGGTTCTTATTGGGATCCTTTATTCGCTATGGACAAAGATGGGCTTCTTAAAAAACGCATGGAAGAATGTGTCGACGGTGAATACCAAAACTTTAAAGCTAAAGGCGGTGCATATACTCGTGAGAACTTTTTTGGGAAATATCCAGAGCTAAGAGAAATGGTGGCAGCAATGTCTGACGCAGACATCTGGCGTCTAAATCGGGGTGGTCATGATCCGCATAAGGTCTTTGCTGCTTATGCTGCGGCATCCTCACATAAAGGCCAGCCCTCAATCGTCCTAGCTAAGACCGTTAAAGGTTACGGAATGGGCGACGCGGGTGAGGGTCATAATATCAGTCACCAGCAAAAGAGCATGGACATCGAGTCTCTAAAAGCCTTTAGGTCAAGGTTTGATCTTCCGATTAGTGACGAAGACGTCGAGAAATTATCTTTCTACAAGCCAGCCCCGGACTCCCCTGAGATTCAATACATGATGGAAAGAAGGCAGGCGCTAGGTGGCTTCTTACCCGCTCGCCGAAGAAAGGGCAATGAATTAAAGGTGCCCGAACTCTCTGCATTTGCAACTCAATTAGTCTCCTCTGGAGAGCGAGAGGTGTCGACAACCATGGCATTTGTGAGAATACTTAACACCCTGGTTCGCGATAAGGAAATTGGAAAATATATTGTGCCCATCGTCCCCGACGAGGCCAGAACTTTTGGCATGGAAGGTATGTTTAGGCAGTTAGGTATTTACTCATCCGTGGGTCAACTTTACGAACCTCAGGATTCCGATCAAGTAATGTTCTACAAAGAACAAAAGGATGGGCAAATTTTAGAGGAAGGAATTAATGAAGCAGGGTCCTTCTCCTCCTGGATTGCGGCAGCCACCTCATACAGCAATACCGGAATACAAACGATTCCATTTTATATTTTTTATTCGATGTTTGGTTTTCAGCGCATTGGCGACTTAGCGTGGGCTGCAGGTGACTCTCGTGCGAGAGGTTTCTTATTAGGGGCCACAGCTGGACGAACGACACTTAACGGCGAGGGGTTGCAACACGAGGATGGCCACAGCCATCTAATGTCGGCGACTATCCCTAACTGTGTATCTTATGACCCTTGTTTTGCATATGAGCTAGCCGTTATTATTCAAAATGGTTTAGAGCGTATGGTGCAAAATCAGGAAGACGTCTACTACTACATCACCGTCATGAATGAAAACTACCAACACCCCGACATGCCAAAAGGCGTTGAAAAAGGAATTATTCAAGGCATCTACCCCTTCCTGACCTCAGTAACAAAAGGACCTAAAGTGCAATTGATGGGAAGTGGAGTTATCTTGCGTGAGGTTATCGAAGCCAGCAAGCTGCTTGAAAAAGATTTTGGGGTGAGCGCTGACGTTTTCAGCGTAACGAGCTTTACTGAGTTAAGAAGAGAGGCTCAAACGGTTGAGCGATGGAACATGCTAAACCCTGACAAACCTCAAAAACAATCAATTGTTCAGCAGGTAGTCGCCGATCAGGACAGCCCTGTTATCGCTTCAACCGATTACATGAAGTCATTCCCAGAACAAATTGCGAACTTCTTACCCAATAAATTTGTAGCGCTTGGAACAGACGGATACGGAAGATCAGACAGTCGGGAAGCCCTCAGAAGCTTCTTCGAGGTGGACCGTTATTACATAGTAATTGCCGCGCTTAAGGCGCTGGTTGACACCAAAAAAATTGAGGTGAGCACGCTCACTAAAGCTATCAAGCAATATAACATTGACGGCAATAAACCAAATCCTGTGAGTCACTAAGGGTCCCTATGGCAACCGAAGAAATCCTCATTCCCGACATTGGTAACTTTGATAGTGTTGATATCATTGAAGTCTTGATTAGTGTTGGTGACACTATTGCGTTGGATGACCCGCTTATGACTGTGGAGTCAGACAAGGCCTCGATGGATATTCCGGCACCCAAGGCAGGAGTTATCAAGGAAATAAAAATCAAGGTGGGGGACAAGGTCAAACAAGGGAGTCTCGTTGCCCTTATAGAAAATGTGGCTACACCCGCTGCTGAAAAAGAAAAGATAAAGCCCGAAGAGAAAAGCCCTGCCGTCACCAACAAGGGCATTGAAAAAAATATCGCCGCCCCCTCTCGACCGGCCCCTGAACCGCCAGCTAAAATACAACCCGTAAACACCCCAATTCCGATCGGTGAAAGCGCCTTGGTCGATGATGGAAAAATAAGCCACGCCAGCCCTTCGATTAGAAAATTTGCAAGGGACCTGGGCGTTAACTTGGCTTTTGTTAAAGGCACAGGGCCTAAAAATAGAGTTTTAATTGAGGACGTCCAAGCTTACGTTAAAAAAGAATTAGCCAAGCCGCGCACTGAAAATATGGGGGCACAATTCGCTCCGATACCAATGCCCAATATCGACTTTACCCAGTTTGGCAAGGTTGAGACTCAAGCCCTGTCGAAGATTAAAAAAATCTCTGGGGCCAACCTTCATCGTAATTGGGTCACCGCTCCGCATGTCACACAGTTTGATAGCGCTGACATTACCGACTTAGAGGTCTTTAGAAAATCAATGCAAAAAGACGCAGAAAAGAGAGGCACAAAGCTGACCTTGCTCGCTTTTTTAATTATGGCCTGCGTCAATGCATTAAAAACCTATCCAGTATTTAACAGCTCCTTATCACCCGACGGTGAAAGCTTGGTCCTCAAAAGTTATTACAATATTGGGTTTGCCTGCGACACCCCCGACGGATTAGTTGTCCCGGTGGTAAAGGACGCTCACAAGAAAGACGTGTTGGAAATTGCAATGGACCTGGGTGATTTATCAGCCAAAGCTCGTGAACGGACACTTAAAATGGATGACATGCAAGGTGGTTGCTTTACCATCTCAAGCTTAGGCGGCATTGGGGGCACAAAATTTACCCCAATTATTAATTGTCCGGAGGTGGCCATCCTTGGCGTATCCCGCTCATCCATGCAGCCCATCTACAATGCAGAGAAAAATACTTTCGAGCCACGATTAATTCTTCCGCTGTCTCTGTCCTACGATCACCGTGTCGTTGATGGGGCGGATGGGGCTAGGTTTACGAGTCACTTAGTCATGATGCTCTCTGACGTTAGGCGCTTGCTGCTCTAGCCACTATGACAACATCCATTACAATTTCCATTCCCGATATCGGTAACTTTGAAAGCGTCGAAGTCATCGAAGTGCTGGTCAAGGTTGGAGATACCATTGCAAAAGAGGACTCTCTCATTACCGTGGAATCTGATAAAGCCTCGATGGACATTCCTTCTTCCGATTCAGGCAGGGTTGAGTCAATTAAAATTAAAGTCGGCGACAAAGTAAAACAGGGCACAGCGATCCTGGTTGTCAGCACGACTAAAACGGAAGCAAAGGAAGAGGCCCCAGCAATTATAAATACAAAACCTGAAAGCCCTTCCCCTGCTCCAGATGTCGTTACAACCCAAACAAACAATGCCTCTGATCACAATGACATCACCTGCGATGTCGCTGTTCTAGGCTCGGGTCCTGGCGGCTATACCGCCGCATTCCGTGCCGCAGACTTAGGAAAGAAAGTGGTTCTAATCGAGCGCTACTCGACGATTGGGGGGGTCTGTTTAAATGTGGGGTGCATCCCATCCAAAGCACTTTTGCATACCGCTAAAGTTATTACCGATGCTGAGGACACTGCCCACCACGGGGTCACCTTTAGTAAGCCAGAAATCGATCTTGACGCACTAAGAGACTGGAAGTCCAATAAGGTTGTTAAGAAACTGACCATGGGACTTTCACAAATGGCCAAGCAACGAGAGGTTGATGTCGTAGAGGGTTTTGGAGTATTTCTTTCGCCCAATCAAATTGAGGTCACCCTCAACGACGGCGCTAAAAAAGTAATTGGGTTTACCTCTGCAATTATTGCGGCCGGGTCCCAACCCACTAAAATTCCAAACACACCAGACGATCCAAGAATTATGGATTCAACGGGCGCATTAGAACTAAAAGACATCCCAAAAAAACTTTTAATTATCGGTGGTGGAATTATTGGGCTTGAGATGGGTACAGTTTATGACGCCCTCGGTAGCCAAGTCACGGTTGTTGAGCTGATGGACGGGCTGATTCAAGGCTGTGATCGAGATGTTGTCAGGCCCTTACATAAGCGCATGGAAAAACGATTTGAACATATTTATCTGAATACTAAAGTCCTAAAAATGGACGCAAAAAAAGAAGGCATTGTGGTGAGTTTTGAAGGTGGCGACGCACCCAAAGAAGCGACCTTCGATCGAGTTTTAGTGTCCGTGGGTCGCAAGCCCAATGGCCTAAAAATTAATGCCGACAGAGCTGGCGTCAACGTGGATTCACAAGGCTTCATCAAGGTCGATAAACAAATGCGCAGTAATGTTCCACACATCTTTGCCATTGGGGACATTGTAGGTCAGCCGATGCTGGCACATAAAGCAACCCATGAAGGCAAGGTCGCCGCGGAAGTTATCTGTGGACACAAAGTTGAATTCCAAGCACTAACGATTCCGTCGGTTGCCTACACTGACCCTGAAATTGCATGGGCGGGCGTCACCGAAGAGGAAGCCAAACAAAATAATATAGAGTATGAAAAAGCGGTCTTTCCATGGGCGGCGAGTGGAAGAGCTATCTCAACCAATCGCACCGAGGGCATGACCAAACTAATTTTTGATAAGAAAACCGATCGATTGATTGGTGCTGCAATTGTAGGGACGAATGCGGGTGAGTTAATTGCTGAAACCGTGTTAGCAATTGAAATGGGTGCAGACGCTCATGACATTGGGCTGACGATTCATCCACACCCAACGCTGTCGGAGTCAATTGCGATGGCCTCTGAAATTAAAGAAGGCACGATCACGGACCTTTATATTAAAAAGCGTTAATGCTTGGCCGAGAGGTTGCTACTTAAAGTATAACAAGCCCTCATAAATTAGATCTGCCTCCAAAACAACTCGAGCCTTCCACTCAGGCTCGGCCTGCTCGATAATCAGGTTCGCATCTCCTCCGGTCAAAAGGATAGGAAGCGTCGCAGGCAGCTCCCTGCACACCAAATTAACTGCGCCCTGGATACTCTTAAAAATTCCGGTCGTCACCGCGTCCTTAGTGTTCAAGCTCGGATAATGACTTTTTCCTATCTCGGTATCGATTAAATTGGTGCTGTTGTTTAATACAGCTAAACTAATGGCGATCCCCGGTAAAATCATGCCCCCTTTGAAGTGGGCTTTTTTATGGGCATCGACATCCAGCAAGTCTACTGTGATCGCGGTCCCGGCGTTAATTATTATGAGCGGTTTTTGGTAAAGCCTCCACGCCCCGAGTGCGGCCAACCAACGATCAACCCCTAATGTCTTAGGTACTTCATAGTCATTAATAAGGTAGGGATTCGATTCCGGGGTCGCCTCGATAATAGGGCAATTAAAATGCACTAAACTTTTTTTAACTTTATCAAGAACAACGGAATGGTTAACGTTGGAGATAAGAATTTTTTTAACATCCGTGAGATGCAAGAAATCTATATCCATAAAATTCTCGACCAAAATAGCCCCCGACACTAAAATGCTGTCGACATCACGCTGCTGCCATTTAATTCGGGTATTGCCAATGTCAATCAATAGATACACAGCTATGTGCCTCTCACAGTGACCTCACCAGAGGAGAATGTTTTAAGCCCCTTGTCGGTCATAACAATTAGGGAGCCTTCATCGCTTATGTCCTGAGGTCTCCCTTGAATAACCTCAGAGCTTCCTAGTGTAATCGAAATCGGCTTGTCCTGGAAAGCATGGTAGCTCAACCACTCTTCTTTAAAGGGAATAAATTGATCATTTTCGAATAAGGATAAAACGCCTGAAAGCTCTTTAATAATCATGGCCAAGAAAAGATTGGGGTCAACTGCTTCACCAAGAAGTGTCTGCATATCAATTGAGGGCTGGTCAATCTTGGCGGTCTGTTTCTTTGATAGGTTAAGGTTGATTCCAACACCAATAATCGCGGCACTTTGTCCGTCGGTATCTCCCTGTAATTCAATTAGGATACCCGCTAGCTTTCGGTATTGTCCGTCCACCCCCACCAAAATATCATTCGGCCACTTCACTAAGGCTTGATGAATATTCAGTTTCTTTAGGGTCCTAATAAGTGCGACACCCACCACCAAACTTAACCCAGACAAACCTGCTGCACCTCGGGTAAATCGCCAAAGGAATGAAAAGGTAAGGCTCTCACCTAAGGCCGATTGCCATTGACGGCCCCGCCTCCCCTTACCGTGTGTTTGGATATTTGCCGCAACACAGGACGCATGGGGGTAGCCTGTCGCTGCCTCCTTGATCAGGAAGCTGTTAGTTGAATCAACCACATCGAGGACTTTAACGTTAAACCAGTTAGCGGTCTCACCAATCAATTGTTTTATTTTAACTTCTTCTATCAGGGTGAGTGGTTGCGTTAAACGATAGCCCTTGCCTCTCACAGAAAAGATATTTATGCCAAGCTTTTCTGCTTCGGTTATCGCATGCCAAATAGCCACACGCGAAACATTAAAATGCTGGGCCATGACCTCTCCGGAATGAAACTTACCGTCGGACAGAATGGCGATCACTGGAAAAATAAGTGGGGTCAAGGTGATTTAGTTCACTTAAATAATATGAATCATACCACGGGATTATTCATCAATAATTCCCCTATATCGGTGTAAAATAATCGCTAAATTATGACAAACTCAAACAAAACCAATCCACCATCCTCAAATTTTATTCGCGCGGTTATCGAAAAAAATTTAGAGCTGGGCCTATACCAAAACAAGAAGTGGGCCGGCACCCCAGGGGACGCCAAACATCATTCGTCAGGCAATAATGACGCCGCCAAGATTAGGACCCGCTTTCCGCCTGAGCCCAATGGTTATCTTCATATCGGTCACGCCAAGAGCATTTTCTTAAATTTTGGCCTGGCTCAAGACTACAAAGGGGCATGCCATCTTAGATTTGATGACACCAACCCAGAAAAGGAAAACCAAGAGTATGTAAACAGCATCGTTGACAGCGTTAAATGGCTGGGTTTTGACTGGAAGTTCAACGACGAAACAAACCTCTACTACGCCAGTGACTATTTCGAGTCAATGTATCAGGCGGCACTCTCCCTGATTGAATCCGGTTATGCCTACGTCGACAAACAAACGGCCGATGAGATAAGAGAAAACCGTGGCACGTTAACTTCACCCGGGACAGATTCACCTTGGCGAGATCAGCCCGCCTCAGAACACCTGCAGTGGTTCAAGGAGATGCGGGCAGGCCAACACGCAGATGGCTCGATGGTGCTTAGGGCCAAAATTAATATGGCGTCCCCCAACATTAATTTGCGCGACCCTGCTATTTACCGGATTAAGCGATCCCATCATCATCGCACAGGGGATGCTTGGTGTCTCTACCCGATGTACACCTTTGCCCACCCTATTGAGGATGCCTTAGAGGGCATCACCCACTCAATATGTACACTGGAATTCGAAGACCAACGGCCTTTCTATGATTGGCTCTTAAAGCGCCTTAAGGAAAATGAATTTTTTAGCGACCCCCTTCCTAAGCAGTATGAGTTTGCAAGGCTTAATCTGACGTATGCGGTTCTCTCAAAAAGGAAGTTGATTGAGCTCGTCGAGCAAAATTATGTCAGCGGCTGGGACGATCCGCGGATGCCTACCCTGGTCGGTGCGCGTCGTCGGGGTTACACGCCAGAGGGATTTAAATTATTTGCAGAGCGCATCGGGGTGTCGAAGGCTGACTCCTGGATAGACTATGCCACCCTCGAGGACTGCATGAGGGAGGTGTTGAATATTTCAGCACCCAGGCGTGTCGCTGTGCTTGACCCGATCAAACTAATCATCAATAACTATCCAGAAGGCCAAGAGGAAGATTGCTTTGCACCGAACCACCCGCTTAACGAGGCCCTAGGCAAACGCACCCTCAAGCTGACAAAAGAGCTATGGATTGAGCGTGAAGACTTTATGGCCGAGCCGGTTGAAAAATATTTTAGGCTCTTCCCTGGCAACCAGGTCAGGCTCCGTTACGGTTACGTTGTCAGCTGCACCGGCTTTGATCGAGACCCTGAAGGCAATGTCTCGGTGGTTTATTGTGACTACTTACCCGATACCAAGTCTGGAACAGAGGGGGCGAATAGCATTAAGGTGAAGGGTAATATCCATTGGCTGTCTGCGAAGCATGCAATTGATGCTCAGGTTAATCAATATGACAGACTGTTTAAGGAAGATCACCCTGGCAGTAAAACCGATAACTACCTCGACGACTTAAATCCCAACTCACTGTCCACAGTCTCAGTGAAGCTCGAAGAAAACTGCCTGTCAGTCGCCTCTGGTGACCAATTTCAATTTGAGCGTCACGGTTATTTTATCTGTGACTCAAATCAAAGTGCTGGCATCCTATTTAATAGGACCACAACCCTCCGAGATACCTGGCAGTAGCGGCTACATTAATGAAAATGCTATTGGGATAAAAATTTTAAAGGTATTGTTTTTTAGGGTCTCAGGGGGGATAGGAAAGGGGATGCTGCGCTGCATCATCTGCATCGCCTCCTTATCCAGAACTGGAAATCCGCTGGAGCGTGAAACCTTTGCGTTAACTAGGGAGCCATCTCCTTTGATTTCAGCCTCAATTATAGCCTCCCCCTGCCAACCCCTAACCTGAGCAATCCTTGGGTAACTTTTATATTTTGAAATGTGAGCTCGAAGCTTAGCGCTGTAATCGTCGACCGCCTGCGGGCTGGGGGTGGTAGCTGTCTGCTCCACTATACTCTCACGGGGCGTTGGCTCCTCAACCTCCTCCGCAGTGGGCATAGGCACCGGTCTTGGTAACTCCCTAATTGGCACTGAATCCTCTATGGGAATAGGTCTCTCGATCGGTTTTGGTCTCTCGATCGGTTTTGGTTTTATTGGTGTGGGCTCCGGTCTCAGCAACTCCTTTTTTATTTCCTCTTGTTGAATGCTGATCTCAATAATCGGTTCCGGTAGGAGCTTTGTAACATCCCACTTAAGCGTAATTAAAAGTGAAGTGTGTAAAACGATCGACAAAAAAATTGCTCGATTGATGTCTATGCTGAATAGGTTATTTTGAAGATGCATTAAAATTGAGCAATTAAAATATCTAGCTTTGAGTTGTAGTTGATTACATGGTTATGTTATTACAGTTTTCGCCTATTTATGTAACTAACCCCTATCTTTCTTTTTCTTTTTCTTTTTCTTTTTCTTTTTCTTTTTCTTTTTCTTTTTCTTTTTCTTCCTTAGATTTCTTTGAGCTAGAGCTGTCTGAGCTAGAGCTGTCTGAGCTAGAGCTGTCTGAGCTAGATTTTGAGGTGCCTCCACTGTCACTTTCAGAGCCTCTTGACTCACTGGCCGGTGCGGGTTTTGCTTCAGCCGGTGCGGGTTTTGCTTCAGCCGGTGCGGGTTTTGGTGCAGGGGCAGGTGCAGGGGCAGGTGCAGGGGCAGGTGCAGGTGCAGGTGCAGGGGCAGGTGCTCCTACCTTAACTACGGGTTGAGGTGCAACTGGCGCTGGCGTTGGAGCCTTAGCAATTTTTATCATCATTTTTGGAGGTGTTTTTATTTGTGGGAGCTTTATTGCACTGACCGCATTCACGGCTTGTTTTTGTGATTCGTTATTGGAGGCAGCGGCTAATCGTCTTTCTTCAGCGACAGCGGCAGCGGCTAATCGTCTTTCTTCAGCGACAGCAATCTCCTCTGTGTAGTAAGTTCCTGTAGCGTCTTGTACTTTTGAGATGTCGGTGAAATTAGTCGTCTCAATTGCTGACCCTCCATCCAAATTCATGGTTGCATTTTCTATTGCAGCATAACCGTAAATTTTAGTGTCTCCACCCGTCGTAATCTCAGCATCATTTAAATCGATTTTTTTTCCTACCATGGTAAGATCGCCGCTCACTGCAATGTCATCCACCACCTCCACTGATCCAGTGTAATGCGGTGACGTATTAATAGCCGAAGGAAGTTCGCCTAGGTAGGCGTCGGCACTGATGTCGTAAATGGCAGTAAGCGCCAATGATTTTAAAGAATTTGTTTCACCGACCTTCCCGTTAAGGGTTATTGTAGGTACATCACTTATACTCTGTGAAATGGCTCGGACATTGAGCGTATGAGTGTTTTCGACGATATCGTTAATTTTGCCATTAAAGGTGATGCTTGGGTCTAGTGAGAGCAATGTAATCTCGCTGTCGCTTCCACCGACGACCACATTGCCATTGTAGGTTTGTGTGTCTTGGGTGGTGATATTGTTATTAATCTTGATGCTGGATGCGGTCACATTTAAACTTGTGGGGTCATTCGCACTTTTTGCGGTGGCGATGCTGCCGTCCTGACCAATTTGTCCGTTAAAGGTAACAGCAGCAGCAGCGACCGTGAATGCATGCCCACCCACTATGCTGCCATTGAATATAAGGTCATCTGAACTTTTAATGACCACAGCGGCTTGCAGGGTAAGGTTACCCCCTAGTGTCCCTGTTGAGTCACTGGAGTTAAAGAGTGCGCCACCACTGCTAATTCCAGCTCCAGAGACAAATGCGTTATTGGGGAGGCTGTGTCCCTTGAGGTCTAATGCGGCGCCGGAGGCAATGGTCACATCACCGGCGCCATCTCCTAAGGCATTATCATCGCCCAACACTATAGAGCCATTATTCAGGGCGATATTACCGGTCATTGATGAGTTGTTTCCGTTGATTGTCAGACTCTGCGTTCCTGCTTTAATAAGGTTGCCCGAGCCTGAAATTTCTCCTGACAATGTCTGGCCCCCCGAATTTGAAAAGTTAAGGGTGCCGGCGTTACTGATGTCGCCTGCGTATGTGCCTTCGCCTAGAAGGCCGGTTACCTTGAGGGTGCCGGCTTGGACCGATGTCGGTCCAGTGAAGTTGCTGCTGGTTGAACTTAAAATCATGGTTCCGCTACCGGACTTCGTCAGTGATCCTGTTCCTGTAATTTGATTCGCCAGGGTGTAGGCTGATGCAGTGCTTAGGGTTAGTGCCCCTGAGTTATTAATAATACTGCCGATCACACCCACCGTATCTGCATTAAAAGTCACGGACTTTGTATTTGGAATGACGGCGGTTTCTACATTGTTGCCATCAGGCAGGGTTGAGTTAGTCCAGTTTGCCGCATTAGACCAGAGCGTATTACCGCCGCCCCCAGTCCATGTTACCGACCCTAATTGACTAATTGTAGCGGTGCCCACCTCTCCGGTAGTTATCGAATAGTTACTTGCGGCTGCACTAGAGCCTCCCGCAAAGTCAACTGCGCTAACTGTCACAGCTTGGGTGCCGACGTTTCTTGACTCAAACGTTGCAGACGCCGAATAAGTTGCTGTCTCACCTAGGACAAAACCGTCAAGAATCACCCCAACATCCGCAACATTATTACCATTATAATCTTTATTGGTATCAGCGAGGCTGTAGGTGGTCGTCAGAGATTTTGGGTTAACGGTCAGCGATCCATTAACATAAGCGGATAGAATAAAGCCATCATTAATTACTCCTCCACTCGGAGTAATCGTATAGCTTCCTGCGTTCGGTGTGGTATTGGTCAGCAGTGACTCACCGGAAAATATACTAAAACTCGGGTTAGCACTAAACGCGTCAGCGAGAGTGTATCCGCCTGAAATGGTATAGTAATCGTTAGCTATAAATATTGCTGTGTTGATTTCGGTGCCATAGGTAAAGTTCAGATTATTCGCTGTAAACGTTACCACCGGGGTTGATGTATTGTTGATTAAAAAGGGGTATCCAGAATTAAGCGACCTACTGGTTATCCAAGTGCCCGTATCAAAGTTAGTGAAATTACTGAGCGTTTGCATGTCGCTAGATGACAACGCCCTCTGGCCAGAAGAAAGTGATCCCGTGCTAGCCGCAAGGTAAAATACATCATTCTTGGTTCCAACGAACGCACCAGCAACCCCAACATAGGGTGTGCTCCCATCCTGGTTAACGCGCAAGCCCGAGTTATAGACTCGAGTGAGCGTTGTGCCACTATCGGTTCTCCCAATAATACCGCCGTTGTAGTTCGTCAACCAGGTCGAAACACCTTGTCCGTTATAAGAAAAACTTCCCGAAACATTCCCCTTGTTATAACTATCTGTGATCGTATTGTTACGACCCTGCCCAACTAAACCCCCAACAGCAGTAGGCCCTTTGATCGTGCCTTGGTTATAACTTTCAGAGATAGTTACATAAGTGGAGCCGGATCGGGCTGTCATATTAGTTCCCAGTAATCCCCCTACACCGCCCGGGTTATTACAATTACCACCATGACAATAAAAACCAGTAACCGTCTCTGTGTTATACGAGGTGGTAATTGCAGCATTGTAGGCTGCGCCCACTAACCCACCGACGTTATACCCTCCATAGACCGCGCCCGTGTTGTAACTTCCTTGTATCGTACTCGCGTCACTGGAGCCCAAAGCCCCCACCAGCCCACCGACATTTCCATTTGTACCAGTAGAATCACTGATCGCACCCGTGTTATAAGAGGAGCTGATCGTCTGCGCTGCACTAGCGTACCCAACAAGACCGCCAATATAGTTAGCGGTTCCAGTCACGGTTCCAGTATTGTAGGACGAGGTTAAAGTATTAGAAGCGTTAGCGTATCCCACAAGACCACCAAGATCGTTACTTGAGCTAGAGATTGCTCCAGTGTTGTAACTAGAAGTTAAGGTTAGAGCAGACTGTGCATAACCAATCAGTCCTCCCGTATCGTTTTTTCCTGAAACCGAGCCCGCGTTGTAACTACTCGTAATTGTTGGTGACCCATAACTGTAACCAATCAATCCTCCCGTCCATGAATTTGTCCCCGTAACACTACCCCGGTTGTGAGAATTCATTATCGATACCGTAGCGCTGGCGCCTGTCCTGCCGATCAATCCCCCCACCCCTTCATTACCACCGGCATAGGACTGACCACTGCCAGTGACAGCTACATTTGAAAAACTGTTTTTAATATTGAGCGTGCCATCTACTGCGCCTACAATTCCACCGAGTGCGCTACCACCGCTGTTTGTGATTACACCGGTTGCGTAACTGTTTTTTATTGTCGCAGAGCAGCTAGTCTTACATCGACCAATAAATGCTCCCGCAAAGCCGCGGATAGATGTTTGACTCATATTAGTCAAACCAAGATTTGATACTTCCGCAGTAATTCCGGTTGAGTTATACGCTCCAGCAAAAAACCCCGTACCGCCGGTATCCCATCCTGCGCCGCCAGGATGATAAATCGTTAAACGATCAATCGTATGCCCGAGACCATCAATCTTCCCAGAGAAGTTGTTTTTAACCCCACGTGAGTAAGATCCTGCATCCGTAATGTTTGTACCAAATGCAAAATTACCTGTGTCTGCGAAGGACAAAGAGGAAATCACAGTGTAGGAAACCGTTGATCCGTCTGAACCTAACTTCGTTGAAAAATTCTCACCAACCGGCAAATCAACCTTCGCGGAAAAACCAGAAGAATTTTTCGCAATCGTGTAATCACTGGTATTGCTACTCGCAACCGCTCCTTGGCCATACAATAAATCAAGTTGAGCAGTACCGCTTCCTAAAAGGTCGGCGTTAATATAAATGTTGTTGTAGGCATTTAGGGTTAATTTATTGGCGGACCATGTAACAGCATCATTAATCGTAATATTTCCGTCACTGCCTGATGATCCACTGGAACTCAGGATAGTCACATTCGCACTTCCAAGATTTGATGTCAGTAGGCTCCCTGTCATATCACCCCCACTTGCAGCGACTGTAAAATCAACAGGGTCAATAAGCCACAGGCCTGTGGCCCCCTTATTAGCTGTGGTAGCAATAGCTATATCGCTAATATTTAAATGGTATCCCGAGGTTTCTATCTTTCCGCCATTACCCCCATAAAGCCCACCGGCAGCTAAGAAGTTACCATTGGCGTAGGTCTGAGACAATGCGTTAGTGGTGTCCGACCAGGCGACGATGGTCCCGCCATCACCGAGCTCCGTGGCGCTAGAGTTTAAGATGGCCCCAGACTCAATGGTGGTAAAGGCAGCCTGCCTTGTCTCGCCTGACCCCTGCCAGTCTCCACCGACGAGGATTTTACCGCCGCCTGTTTTTCCAGTGGCGTCTAATTGAGCTGTTGAACTTACGATAACCTCTTTACCGGTTGCCGAGATGCTTCCACCCCGTGCATCGAGACTCGCGACATTGACTTCACCCCCCACAAAGGTTCCGCCCAGTTCACCCGCGTCTAAGTAAGCCACTTGGGCTTTGATCTTGCCCTGGTTACTGACCAAGCGAATCACGCCGTTATCTGAGAGAAGGAGGTTTGCGCTTTGCGGGGTCTTGATCGTTTGGTCGACCACGCTCTGCATGGCATTGGCCTTGAAGGTCACGGCAACTTTGGCGTTCACCTCGCCCTGGTTCTCAATCATGTTCTCGACTGCACTGGCTTTCATAGACACGCCAATGCGTTGCGACGGGGTGATGCTTAGGGTTACATCGTCACCGGTCGCAATGGCGACATCGCCCACGGTGGCATTAATGATGCCGGTGTTGATAACTTTGGGGCTGACTAGGGCAATGTGTCCCGCCTCAATGTTGCCGTCATTGACAATCTCTCCAAAGCGATTATTTTCAAAGAAGTAATTGCCGTCCATAAAATTCTTGTCGGTGATCGATGCGGTGCTGGCGACTAAGCCGCCCACATTCACACGGGCACCGTTGCCAAAATAAACCCCGCTGGGGTTAACGACAAACACCCGGCCGTTAGCGGTCAGGCTGCCTAAAATCTTGGAGGGGCTGACGGTGGTGACTCGGTTAAGGGTAGTGGAAGTGCTTGCGGGCTGGTTGAAGGCGACGGTGGCATTCTTCCCGATGTTAAAAGTCTTCCAGTTAATGACCGCCTTGTCGGAGGCTTGGTTGATGGTTATTTTTTTAAGTGAGGTCTCAATGCTAGCCAAACCTGCGGTCACTCTGCCACCCGTTGGCAGGGTAAGGTCTTCAGCAAAGGCTTTGTGAGGAATGCTTGGGGTAAGGAAGAGCCAAATGAGGGCACTAAGAGTCCAGTGGCGATTTAATGATATTTTTTTATACGCCACAACAATAGCTCTATTTTCGTACAGCTTTTTTATCCAAAAAGCTTTATCTCCTCCGATGATCATTAGCTAGTATACAACATCTCGCTGACATTTTAATCAAATAAACTTAGCAATAAAAAACTTTTTCTGTATTAGAAACATGGGTCTACTGCTACTTCAATCTAACGTGAAGAAAATTAAGTGTAAGAAATAACGTCGAACGGGATGTGTGTTGAGCTTTTTAAGTTAGAAGGTGCTGGTCATCCCGACCCAGATCCTTGGGCTGTGGTTGGTGGTATCTCCGTCATAGCCATTCTCATCCGCCCCCTTATTGCCCCCTACTTTTGCGGCAATGCTCGCGTCAACTTGGGTATTTTCTAGGGCCTGCCAAATTACTCCCAGGCCTACCCCTTGCAAGGAATAGCGATTAGGGATGGTGGTGTCGCCGTCGTTCCATCCGTCATATGTTTTCTTATACTGCTGGATATGTCCAAAGTCATAAAAGGCCGTGGCCTGAACGGTCGGGGTGAAGGTGTGCCGTAACTCAACCTGCACAACCATACCAATGTCTCCGCTTGCCTCTGCGGTAGGGTAAGCCCTTACACCAGTCCCGCCACCGAGCGACATTTTTTCACCTGAGTCCAGGTTCTTATTGAGGGCATACTGCCCCGAAAGGTTCAGCCATAAGTTATCCGATGCCGTTAGGGGCTGGATACGTATGTAGGTCATATTAAGTTTGTCGAAGTGACCGTTAGTCCGGAAGGTCGAGCTGTCGGTATCGTAATCGTCCGCATAATCAGATAAATCCAAACGACCACTTTTTAGTGAGAGGGAGCCCACGTTAAAGCCGCCCCCAAAGAGCGTGTCTTGAGATTGAAGGTTTGCCGTGGCGACAACGCCGTCGATCGTCTTGTTAGATGTCGTGGTGCTGCTTGCATAGTTATAGTAAGAGTTATGCGTTAGGCCGATGTCGCCAGTAATCTGTACGCCCGTTGTTCTAAAAATGGGGCGAGTCAGGGTCAGTGAAGAGGAATTAGCCTTGCCCTTGCCCCCTATGTCTTGCAGCGGAAACCCCAGCGTATATTCGAGCGTGGTGTAGCTATAAGAAATTTTGGTTCCGTCATCCAGCAGCGGGTAGTTAGCGGAGGCGCCAAAGTAGTCCATGTAATCCGTCTTGAGAACATTAATGTTAAATTGCTCCCCCTGGCTTAACGGGCTATTCAGATTAAGGGTTAGGAGCCCACGACCGTAGCCGGTACTTCTGCTGCCCTGGTTGTCTAGCAAAAAACTGCCGTCGAGCAAGGGGGTATTGTCCGCGTCAATAATTAGATCTGTCTCGCCGACCAACTCTCCCGCCTCTAACTTAAGTTTGGAAGTGATCCCCGGAATCGCATCAAGGTCAGCGATCGCCTGGTCTAGCTCTAAAATATTAATCGGGTCGCCAGGGCTTAATTTGTTTGAGATAAACATCTTGGCACGCTCCTTAGGGAAGCGGAGGGGCTCAGACTTCGGCTCAAGCAGAATCTGGCCGACACGTCCTTCATAGATGGTAATGACCAGGCTCCCTTGGTCAATTTCCTGGTCCTCGTAAATGGTGGTCGCCCACCAGCCCTTGGTTCGGTAGTACTCCCCTACCCGAAGACGTATACTGTTTAGGTCACTCATGTTTAACTTTTGATTGATGTAGTCTTTTACAGCCCCCTGTAATTCGTCTGAAGGAATTAAGGTGTTTCCTTTGAATTTGATTAATTTAATTACGATGGTCGGTCCTGCTTGACCCTCCTCTTTGGGTGTCTCCTCAACCAAGTCTTTTGTCTTTGGAATCTCAATTTTTTTCTTAGGCAGAGTCCGCTGCAAAGTACCCGCATCGGGTGCGGCATAAGCAGGATGAACCAAAAATGTCATGGCTATGAGAAGAGTTCTTAGGGTCTGTATCACTATTATTTTTAGCATCAGCTTTCTAAGTCACTAACTTTAAAGAGAAAAGGACGGTAATCTTACAGTAAATTCTTATAAGAAGAAATAACACTAACGATTTGTATTCATTAAATTTAGGTAAAAAAAAACCCCATCAGTCGATGGGGTTTCTTAATTAGAAGCTTGGCAGTGTCCTACGTTCGCATGGAAAAAACCACACTATCATCGGCGCTGATTCGTTTCACTGTCCTGTTCGAGATGGGAAGGAGTGGGTCCAAATCGCTATGTCCGCCAAGCAAACTGTTGCGATGATTGATAATCTAATCATCAGAATTAGTTTTAACAATATATAGAAGAAGTAAAGTTTTGTGTATTGATTGCGTTTTGCTTTAGTGTCAACCATAACCTTAAGTCTTAAGGTTATAGGATCAAGCCTCACGAGCAATTAGTATCAGTTAGCTTCATGCATTACTGCACTTCCACACCTGACCTATCAACGTCCTGGTCTTGAACGACTCTTTAGTGTACTTAAAGTACAAGGGAAATCTCATCTTAAGGCAAGTTTCACGCTTAGATGCTTTCAGCGTTTATCTTTTCCCGATTTAGCTACTCGGCTATGCCACTGGCGTGACAACCGATCCACCAGAGATCAGTCCATTCCGGTCCTCTCGTACTAGGAACAGCTCCTTTCAAATTTCCAACGCCCACGGCAGATAGGGACCAAACTGTCTCACGACGTTTTAAACCCAGCTCACGTACCACTTTAAATGGCGAACAGCCATACCCTTGGGACCGACTACAGCCCCAGGATGTGATGAGCCGACATCGAGGTGCCAAACTCCCCCGTCGATATGAACTCTTGGGAGGAATCAGCCTGTTATCCCCAGAGTACCTTTTATCCGTTGAGCGATGGCCCTTCCATACAGAACCACCGGATCACTATGACCTGCTTTCGCACCTGCTCGACCTGTCCGTCTCGCAGTCAAGCAACCTTATGCCATTGCACTAACAGTACGATTTCCGACCGTACCTAGGTTACCTTCGCACTCCTCCGTTACTCTTTGGGAGGAGACCGCCCCAGTCAAACTACCCACCATACACGGTCCCTGGCCCCGATAAGGGGTCTAGGTTAGAACCTCAACAACATCAGGGTGGTATTTCAAGGGTGACTCCACAAGATCTAGCGATCCTGCTTCAAAGTCTCCCACCTATCCTACACAGATGATGTCAAAGTCCAATGTAAAGCTATAGTAAAGGTTCATGGGGTCTTTCCGTCTAACCGCGGGTAGATTGCATCTTCACAACCATTTCAACTTCGCTGAGTCTCTAGAGGAGACAGTGTGGCCATCGTTACGCCATTCGTGCGGGTCGGAACTTACCCGACAAGGAATTTCGCTACCTTAGGACCGTTATAGTTACGGCCGCCGTTTACCGGGGCTTCAATCAAGAGCTTGCACCCCATCATTTAACCTTCCGGCACCGGGCAGGCGTCACACCGTATACGTCCACTTTCGTGTTAGCACAGTGCTGTGTTTTTATTAAACAGTCGCAGCCACCTTTTCACTGCAACCCCTTCGGCCTTCGCAAGTAAATTGCTACAACCTACAGGGGCGTACCTTATCCCGAAGTTACGGTACAAATTTGCCGAGTTCCTTCTCCAGAGTTCTCTCAAGCGCCTTAGAATTCTCATCCTGCCCACCTGTGTCGGTTTGCGGTACGGTCTCAACTTAACTGAAGCTTAGTGGCTTTTCTTGGAAGCATGGTATCAATCACTTCATGAACAGAGTTCACTTCGTTATCACGCCTCAGTATTGACTCTCCGGATTTGCCTAAAGAATCTACCTACACGCTTGAACCAGGATATCCAACACCTGGCTGACCTAACCTTCTCCGTCCCCACATCGCATTAAATTGAGGTACAGGAATATTAACCTGTTTCCCATCGACTACGCATTTCTGCCTCATCTTAGGGGCCGACTCACCCTGCGCCGATGAACGTTGCGCAGGAAACCTTGGGCTTTCGGCGAGGGAGCCTTTCACTCCCTTTATCGCTACTCATGTCAGCATTCGCACTTCTGATACCTCCAGCATTCCTCACAGAACACCTTCGCAGGCCTACAGAACGCTCTCCTACCATGCATAATAAATTATGCATCCGCAGCTTCGGTTATATGCTTAGCCCCGTTACATCTTCCGCGCGAGACGACTCGACCAGTGAGCTATTACGCTTTCTTTAAAGGGTGGCTGCTTCTAAGCCAACCTCCTGGCTGTCTGGGCCTTCTCACTTCGTTTACCACTTAGCATATCATTTGGGACCTTAGCTGGCGGTCTGGGTTGTTTCCCTCTTGACACCGGACGTTAGCACCCGATGTCTGTCTCCCGTAATTGTACTTCTCGGTATTCGGAGTTTGCAATGGTTTGGTAAGTTCTTATGAACCCCCTAGCCATAACAGTGCTCTACCCCCGAGAGTAAGATACGAGGTACTACCTAAATAGTTTTCGGAGAGAACCAGCTATCTCCAAGTTTGTTTAGCCTTTCACCCCTATCCACAGCTCATCCCCAAATTTTTCAACATTTGTGGGTTCGGACCTCCAGTACGTGTTACCGCACCTTCATCCTGGCCATGGATAGATCACTTGGTTTCGGGTCTACACCCAGTAACTAAGACGCCCTATTAGGACTCGCTTTCGCTACGCCTCCCCTATCGGTTAAGCTTGCTACTGAATGTAAGTCGCTGACCCATTATACAAAAGGTACGCAGTCACCCCGAAGGGCTCCCACTGTTTGTATGCATACGGTTTCAGGATCTATTTCACTCCCCTTCCGGGGTTCTTTTAACCTTTCCCTCACGGTACTAGTTCACTATCGGTCGATTACGAGTATTTAGCCTTGGAGGATGGTCCCCCCATATTCAGACAGGATTTCACGTGTCCCGCCCTACTTGTCGTTATCCTAGTTCCACACACGGGTTTTCATATACGGGGCTATCACCCTCTACGGCCGGACTTTCCATTCCGTTCTATTAACGCATGTGCTAAAAATAACAGGCTGTTCCGGTTTCGCTCGCCACTACTTCCGGAATCTCGGTTGATTTCTTTTCCTCGAGCTACTTAGATGTTTCAGTTCGCTCGGTTCGCTTCACGTCTCCTATGTATTCAGAGACGGATACCCTTACGGGTGGGTTTCCCCATTCGGACACTTCCGGATCAAAGCTCGTTTGTCAGCTCCCCGAAAAATTTCGCAGACTACCACGTCCTTCATCGCCTGTAATCGCCAAGGCATTCACCATATGCACTTATTCACTTGATCCTATAACTTTAAAACCTAAGCCCTTTTAAACTTCTGTTTTCTCGCATGAGACGATCGTTATAGTTTCTTCTAAAGCTTACTTAATACAACTCTTTCTACTAAAAATTTCTTAGTATATTGCGTTGATTTAGTTTTGATTTTGCAATCATTACCCATTTGAAATCATAATCTCATCACAATCTTATGATTTCGTTTTTACTTCTTCCATATTGTTAAAGAACATACTAGCTTAAAAAGCTAGCCTCAAAGACTGACGTGCAATCTTTGAGGCTGACTTCTTTGTTACAAGGAATTGGTGGAGGATGACGGGATCGAACCGACGACCCCCTGCTTGCAAAGCAGGTGCTCTCCCAGCTGAGCTAATCCCCCGTGTATAAAATAAACTTTTATCTAATCTGGTGGGTCTGGTTGGGCTCGAACCAACGACCCCCGCGTTATCAACACGGTGCTCTAACCAGCTGAGCTACAGACCCGAAAATGGGCCAATTATTCCTTGTATGCTACGACAATTGATAAGTGTAAGTATTCATAGAGAGGTGATCTCTAGAAAGGAGGTGATCCAGCCGCACCTTCCGATACGGCTACCTTGTTACGACTTCACCCCAGTCATGAATCCTACCGTGGTAATCGTCCCCCTTGCGGTCAGACTAACTACTTCTGGTAAAACCCACTCCCATGGTGTGACGGGCGGTGTGTACAAGGCCCGGGAACGTATTCACCGCGACATGCTGATCCGCGATTACTAGCGATTCCGACTTCATGTTGTCGAGTTGCAGACAACAATCCGGACTACGATCGGCTTTCTGGGATTGGCTCCCCCTCGCGGGTTGGCGTCCCTCTGTACCGACCATTGTATTACGTGTGAAGCCCTGGCCATAAGGGCCATGAGGACTTGACGTCATCCCCACCTTCCTCCGGTTTGTCACCGGCAGTCCCATTAAAGTGCCCAACTAAATGATGGCAATTAATGGCAAGGGTTGCGCTCGTTGCGGGACTTAACCCAACATCTCACGACACGAGCTGACGACAGCCATGCAGCACCTGTGTTACCGTTCTCTTTCGAGCACTAAAGCATCTCTGCTAAATTCGGTACATGTCAAGGCCAGGTAAGGTTTTTCGCGTTGCATCGAATTAATCCACATAATCCACCGCTTGTGCGGGCCCCCGTCAATTCCTTTGAGTTTTAATCTTGCGACCGTACTCCCCAGGCGGTCTACTTCACGCGTTAGCTGCGTTACTCATGGATTTTACTCCACCAACAACTAGTAGACATCGTTTAGGGCGTGGACTACCAGGGTATCTAATCCTGTTTGCTCCCCACGCTTTCGTGCATGAGCGTCAGTGTTATCCCAGGGGGCTGCCTTCGCCATTGGTATTCCTCCACATATCTACGCATTTCACTGCTACACGTGGAATTCTACCCCCCTCTGACACACTCTAGTCTTACAGTATCAAACGCAGTTCCCAAGTTGAGCTCGGGGATTTCACATCTGACTTATAAAACAGCCTGCGCACGCTTTACGCCCAGTAATTCCGATTAACGCTCGCACCCTACGTATTACCGCGGCTGCTGGCACGTAGTTAGCCGGTGCTTCTTGTCAAGGTACCGTCATCCTTGCCGTTTATTAAACGGCAAGATTTCTTCCCTTGCGAAAGAGCTTTACAACCCGAAGGCCTTCTTCACTCACGCGGAATGGCTGGATCAGGGTTGCCCCCATTGTCCAAAATTCCCCACTGCTGCCTCCCGTAGGAGTCTGGACCGTGTCTCAGTTCCAGTGTGGCTGATCGTCCTCTCAGACCAGCTACTGATCGTCGGCTTGGTAGGCCTTTACCCTACCAACTACCTAATCAGATATCGGCCGCTCTAATAACGCAAGGTCCGAAGATCCCCTGCTTTCACCCGTAGGTCGTATGCGGTATTAGCTAATCTTTCGATTAGTTATTCCCCATTACTAGGCACGTTCCGATATGTTACTCACCCGTTCGCCACTCGCCATCAGAGAGCAAGCTCTCTATGCTGCCGTTCGACTTGCATGTGTAAAGCATTCCGCCAGCGTTCAATCTGAGCCAGGATCAAACTCTTCAGTTTAATCTCTAACTTTTTACTTTGCTTCCCAATAAATTGAAAAGCAGTTTGTATCGCTTTTTTGCTTTAAACTCAAATTCATTTCAAGGTTGGTTAGTTATTGCTAACTAACGTGGTCTTGTCACAAATTTCAGCGTAAGCATTTGTATTTTGAGTCATTAAGTTTCTTTTAAGGGAAACCTAACTTTGACCTCGTCTACAAATACCTACACTTATCAATTGTCAAATTTTTAAAGAACAGTTTCGATATTGGTTGCGGGAACAGGATTTGAACCTGTGACCTTCGGGTTATGAGCCCGACGAGCTGCCAGACTGCTCCACCCCGCGATCGATTCAACGAATTTCTCGCTGACTTTACGTACATGACGCAAAGAGGGAAGACTATAGCACTAACCTCGAATTCTTGTCAATCAAATTTAGACTTTTTTACTCTGTTTCTAGGGTCTTATTTTTGACTGATACTCTCATAAACCAACCAAATCTTCTTACGACAGTATCGCAAAGAGGGCGCACTATAACACCGGTATTTATCCGGTGTCAAACATATTTTTAGGATTTATTTATTTAGTTAATAATCTGTTAATTTTTTTTACAAAACTCACCGGATCATCCAACTGTCCCCCCTCAGATAAAATCGCCTGATCGAAAATAACTGACGCATATTCATCAAATTCCTCACTTCCTGAAAGCTTTTCTAGCTTCTTAATCAGGGTGTGTTCAGGGTTTATCTCGAGGGTAGGCTTTACATCTGGGGTGTTTTGTCCAGCCGCCTTAAGGATGCGTTCCAAATTACCGGAGATGTCATGTTCGCCCACCACCAGGCAAGACGGTGAATCGGTCAATCGATGGGTGACCTTAACGTCCTTCACGCGATCACCTAAGGAGGATTTAATTTTCTCAATTAAGGTCTTCGCCTCTTCCTCGATCTTTTTCTTAGCTTCTTTTTCACTGTCTTCCTCTAGCTTTCCGAGATCTAAGTCGCCTTTAGCAATTGATTGTAATTTTTTTCCTTTAAACTCAGGCAAGTTAGACACCATCCACTCATCAACGCGGTCACCTAATAACAAGACCTCAATATTTTTCTTTTTGAAGATTTCCAGGTGAGGGCTATTCTTTGCCGCCATAAACGAGTCGGCAGTAATAAAGTAGATTGCCTCTTGTTCCGGCTTCATTCGCTCAACATAGGCCTGCAGAGAGACGCTTTGTTCGTCCGTAGCATCGTGTGTGCTTGAAAATCTTAATAGGGCTGCAATCTTTTCACGATTCGCAAAATCTTCGGCAGGGCCCTCCTTCATCACACGGCCAAACTGTGACCAGAATTTTGTATAGTCTTCGGGTTTCTTCTTGGCCATATCCTCTAAGGAAGACAAGAGTTTTTTTACCGAGCCCGATTTAATCGACTCCACCTGCTTGCTGTCCTGAAGTATCTCTCTAGATACGTTTAATGGTAGGTCATTGCTGTCAATCACCCCCTTAATGAATCGCAAATATTGTGGCATCAATTTATCGTTGGCCTCCATAATGAAGATGCGCTTCACGTAGAGCTTGACGCCCTCATTGCGCTCACGATCGTAGAGGTCAAAGGGTGCCTTGCTTGGAATGTAAAGCAAGGAGGTGTATTCCTGGGTGCCCTCTACGCGATTATGGAAGTGTGCCAAGGGCGGCTCCATATCGTAGGTCAAGCCCTTATAAAACTCCTCGTACTCTTTAGCCTTTACATCTTTTTTATTGCGCGCCCAAATAGCCGAAGCATTATTGATGGTTTCGTCTTCATCCGTCTTAATGGATTCACCGTCCTTAAAGTCGGTTTTTTTCATCACGATGGGTAGCGTGATGTGGTCAGAGTATTTCTTGATAATTTCTTTTAGTCGCCAACTGTCTAAAAATTCGTCCTCATCTTTTTTCAGATGAAGTGTAATGAGGGTCCCACGGCTTTCCTTGCTTACAGGCTCCAGAGTGAACTCACCGTCTCCTTTTGATTGCCATTTAAAGGCTTCATTTTTGCCTACCTTTCTAGATTCCAGCGTTACCTCATCAGCAATAATGAAGGCGGAATAAAAACCAACCCCAAACTGACCAATCATATTCGCATCCTTGGCTTCATCTCCTGACAGTTTTGTTAGGAATTCTTTGGTGCCAGATCGCGCAATCGTGCCAATGTTGTTGATGATGTCCTCTCGGTCCATACCAATACCATTATCACTAATCGTCACAGTTCTATTTTTCTTGTCATAGTCGACATGAATTTTCAATTCCGATTGACCTTCATACAGCTTATTGTCATTCAAGGCCTCAAATCGTAGCTTATCCGCAGCGTCGCTGGCATTTGAAATCAACTCTCGAATCGCAATTTCTTTATTGCTGTAGAGCGAATGGATCATCAAATGAAGTAGCTGCTTAACCTCGGTTTGGAAATTCATGGTTTCTTTTTGTTTTGACATGGGTGGTATTCCTGAAAAAAATTAATAAATATGTATTCCCCTATAGTGGGGGTTGTTTTAAAAATTTCAATGCTGGTTAAGTTTTTTAGAGGTGCTTTAGGACGTGGCTGGCTGCCAGGAACCCAAATGTCGCAGTGACATTAAGGGTGGAGCCGTAACCTGAACAACTCAGATCGGATGACACACTTTCTCCCTCACAGACAATCGGCCTGGTCATGGGCTCATCTGAAAAGACAGTGGGGATGTTATACAAAGTAGTTTTCGGTAAGTTTTTTTTATTGAAATGCTGGCGAATACGCGACAGGAGCGGGTCGCCGTGAGTTTTCTTTAAGTCGGCTAATTGAATCTTGGTGGGGTCTTTTTTTCCGCCTGCCCCACCGGTCATCACGAGTTGAATATTGTGCTCTAAACAATGCTCAGCTAATTGAATTTTGATCAAGGTTTGATCAATTGCATCGATCACAAAATGGTGGCCGCTGGTAATATGTTCCGCAACATTCTCTAGGGTTAAGAAGTCATCCACGGCAATGACATTAGCCTCAGGGTTAATCGACAAGGCTCGGTTACGCATGGCCCCAATCTTGGAGGCACCCAACGTTTCTTCCACGGCATGAATTTGACGGTTTATATTGGATTCTGCAATGTGGTCCATGTCAATCAGTGTAATCGCTCCAACCCCATGCCTTACTAGTGACTCAGCCGCCCAGGAACCCACACCGCCAATTCCAACCACACATACATGGCTCCTTTGAAAAACATCAAACCTCTCTTGGCCAAAAAGTCTAATGACCCCACCAAATCTGCGCTCTTTGTCAATGGGCATTTTTATTGGGTCTCTAGAATTACAAAAGCTACAGCAATATTTTTCTCGTCTGAGATCGATAAATGGCAGCGATGGATATTTTTTTCTTGGACCAATACTTTTAGCTTGTCGTGGTATTTTAAAAGAGGCTTGCCTAGATCGTCATGGATGACTTCAATTGATTTCAGATTAACATCACCACGGAGTCCTGTGCCAAATGCTTTCGCGAAGGCTTCTTTGGCCGCAAACCTTTTCGCCAGAAAGTTTTCTTTCGATTTTACATCCTTGTACGCTAGCAATTCATGAGCGGTGAGAATTTTTTCGGCTAGTTTTTGGCCGTGTTTTTTGAGTGCTAATTTAATTCGACTAACCTCAACCACGTCTGTTCCAATCCCGTAAATCATCGGCTGGCGCATTGCATTATAATCTTCTTCATCTCACGAACAGCATTTTCCCAACCAACAAACAGGGCTTGAGCAACAATGGCATGACCAATATTAAGCTCATCGATCCCCAGCAGAGATGCTATTGGCTGCACATTCTGATAGTGCAGCCCATGTCCGGCGTTAACGATCAGACCTTCGGACCGAGCATAGTTCACCGCCTCCGCAATGATTGCTAATTCCTTGTCTTGCATGTCCCCCGGCCCATGATCCGCATAATGCCCGGTATGAATCTCAATGACCGGGACCTTCATCAGGACTGCTTTTTTAATTTGAGCAATATCCGGGGCAATGAAAAGTGACACTCGAATACCCGCTGCCGCCAAACGGTCGCTGGCTGACTTAATCGCATCATAATGGCCCACCACATCCAGACCCCCTTCCGTCGTTCTCTCCTCTCGCCGTTCAGGGACCATACAAACATCTTCAGGCATTAAATTAATGGCAATCTCAATCATCTCATCTGTGGGAGCTAACTCTAAATTCATTTTGGTTTTAATAAGCGGCTTTAATTCAAAAAGATCTTTGTCCTGCATGTGCCGTCGGTCTTCCCTTAAGTGCAGGGTAATGCTATCCGCACCGGATTTTTCTGCCTTTACGGCCGCCTCGATGACGCTTGGGTACGCAGTGCCTCGAGCTTGGCGCAAGGTAGCAATATGATCAATGTTTACGCCTAATTTCATTCGGTCTACTCGCCCTCTAAATGTAAAAAAAGTTGTTTTGAGTTTAAAGGTTTATCCCCAAGGTAGTGCCCAATTAAGTAGCGCATTAATTGCTTGCTCTGTTGCTCTGTTTTGACATCCTGATAGTCATCTTTCGCCATATCAATTAAGGTTTTTCCAAGAACCGGAACACCTTCTTTTGTTTTAGTGGGGTCTGTTGGTCCGTAACCCGCTTCGTAATAATAGGTTTTCGTAGGACTTACCGGCTCCCCATTCTCGTCTTTAATCAAAGGTAATTCATAGCCTAGCTCTTGTAACAATCTTAACTCAAAACGCCGCAATATCACACTCAGGCGATCTTTCTTAGAGAGGAGCTGCATCGTCTGATGATAAAAGTCGAACAGCACTTCATGCGGGTCTTCTTTGGGTAACAAGCGCATTAGCAGCTCATTAATATAAAAGCCACAAATTAAAGCGTCTCCCTCAATCTGCATAAGTTCATCGCACCACTCAATAGAATGAAGTGTCTTCATTTCTCCCTGGCCTGACCAGGTGGCTTGCAAAGATTGGAAGGACTGAAGCATGCCGCGAACCAAAGAACGGGGCCGACGAGCCCCCTTTGCCACTAAGGAAATTCGTCCATGAACTTTAGAAAAAATTTCGATAATGAGGCTGGTTTCTTTGAACGGATAGGTATGCAAAACATAGACAATTTCATTTTCTTGCTTAGTCGATTGGCGTGCCATGAAACTCTATAGACCTAAAGATTTAAGTGCCCGCTGATCATCCGCCCAACCTCTTTTAACTTTAACCCAGGTTTCCAGCCACACTTTTCCGCCAAATAATCGCTCCATGTCGAGTCTTGCGCTGGTGGATATTTCTTTAAGCCGGTCTCCATTTTTACCAATAATCATAGGCTTATGCGAATCACGGTCCACAATAATGGCCGCAAAAACTCTTCGCATACTGCCTTCCTGTTCAAATTTTTCAATCTCAATGGCAACCGAATAAGGCAGCTCTTGCCCTGTCAATCTGAACACCTTCTCGCGAATAATTTCGGCGGCTAAGAATCGTTCGCTTTTGTCTGTGATTTCATCTGTCTCATAAATAAAATCTTGAATTGGCAAGAAAGGTTTTAAGGACTGCATCAATTCCACCAAGTTACTTTCTTTCTTCACGCTGGTAGGAACAATCGCCTCAAATCTGCCAAGCGCATCAAAAGTCTTAATTAGCCCTAGCAATCTTGATTTATCTTTCAGTAAGTCAACCTTATTGATTGCCAGAACAACAGGGGTGTCTTCTGGGATCATACTTAATATTTTTTCATCGACCTGATTCATCGGGCCTGGCTCAATCAAAAATAAGACAAGATCAACGTCACGAAGCGCTTGCAGCACCGTTTTATTTAAACCGAGATTCATCGTATTAAGGTACTTCAATTGGTACCCAGGAGTGTCAACAAAAATAAATTGGGTGTCTTCGGTCGAATGAATGCCCAAGAGTTGATAGCGTGTCGTTTGCGCTTTCTTTGAGGTGATGCTGAGCTTGGTCCCAACAAAATAATTTAACAGTGTCGACTTACCAACGTTCGGCTGTCCGACGATGGCAATTGTCCCGCAGCGCTTTTCTTTTATAGTTTCATTCATAATTCGTTTTCTTTTCCCAGGGAAATTAACGCATTTTTTGCTGCTGTCTGCTCAGCAATTTTTCTGCTGGCTCCATCCCCCTCTGCCTCGATACTTAAAGCGGGGATCAAACACTTAATAGTGAAATGCTGCTCGTGAGCTTCACCTTTGACGGAAGTCACCTCGTACTCGGGTAATGCAAATTTTCGGCTTTGTAGGTATTCCTGAAGAACGGACTTGGCATCTTTTAGTATTTTTTTAGGGTCAATCTTCTCAACTCGATCGTGCAGCCATTTCTGGATCAAGCTCTGCGCCGCCTCCATTCCGCCATCCATAAAAATGGCGCCTATGAGTGCCTCAACCGTGTCAGCTAAAATTGAAGGCCTTCGCCAGCCCGCGCTCTTTAACTCACCCTCACCTAACTTTAGAAAGTCTCCCACATTGAGAGCCATGCCGATCTCACTTAATGTTGAAGCCTTAACCAGCTCAGATCGTAATCTGCTTAAATCCCCCTCGACTGACTCAGGAAATTTTTGAAATAACAATTCTGCGGCTACAAAGTTTAAGATGCTGTCCCCCAGAAACTCTAATCGTTCGTTATTCTTGCCTTTATAGCTTCGGTGAGTTAATGCCAACTCCAATAAGGTGCTGTCTTTAAATTGATAGCTGAGCTGGGTTTGGAATGTTTGAAGTTGTGATGCATTCATTTTTATTATTTGATCCATTCTCCAATACGACTTGGCACACCAAAGTTTAACCAAATAACAAATGCCTTGCCAACCAAATACTCATCTGGCACAAATCCCCAAACACGTCCATCGGACGAATTATCACGATTATCTCCCATCGCAAGATAGTGGCCCAAAGGCACCTTAAATTCGTAATTCCTGTCAGGAATGTCATGAATTAGCATTGCATGTTCTGCCCCCATGAGAAATTCCTTGTATTCTTTTGCTTGCATCAGCTGGTCGGCACTTAGTGGGTAAATATAATCGCTCTTGAACTCTTGAGTGATGGCCTCTCCATTAATAAATAATTGTTTATTGTCGTAACGAATTTCATCGCCCGGCAAACCGATCAACCTCTTAATGTAGTCGATGTTAGGGTCCTTAGGGTAATGAAATACAATCACGTCGCCTCGTTTCGGTTCACCTATCTTGATTAAGGTTTTGTTAAAAACGGGTAAACGCAGGCCATAGCTAAACTTATTCACCGCAATAAAGTCCCCAGAGATTAGGGTGGGCATCATGGAGCCGGAAGGAATTTTAAAGGGTTCGACGACAAAGGAACGTATGATAAAAACGGCCAGCAATACAGGAAAAAAGCTTTTAGCATACTCAACAATCTTCCCTTCTTTTGTGCCTAATCCGCGCCTAGATTTTAGGACCGTCAAATCTAAAAGGCAAATAAGTCCGGTTAAGAAAGTGACTCCCATTAATGTTGCTGCAAAGATCATTTATCGGCTACCTGTAAAATTGCAAGGAATGCTTCTTGAGGTATTTCCACATTACCCACTTGTTTCATTCTTTTCTTACCCTCTTTTTGTTTGTCCAGCAATTTTCTCTTTCGACTCACGTCACCCCCATAGCATTTGGCAATTACATTTTTTCGCAAGGCCTTGACGGTTTCTCTTGCAATGATATTAGCACCAATCGCAGACTGAATAGCGACATCAAACATTTGTCGTGGAATCAATTGACGCATTTTTGTGACCAGCTCCCGCCCACGGAACAAGCTATTGGATCGATGAACAATTAATGACAGGGCGTCGACGCGCTCACCGTTAACCATAATATCGAGCTTGACCAGATCGCCCGACCTAAATTCTAAGAACTCGTAGTCCATGGAGGCGTAGCCTCGTGACACCGACTTCAATCTGTCAAAGAAATCCAGCACGACCTCATTCAGAGGAATTTCATAGCTAATCATCACCTGGCGACCCATGTACTGCATGTTTTTTTGAATGCCTCGCTTTCCGTTGACCAACGTCATAACAGACCCCACGTACTCATGTGGCATAAGGACATTAAGGTTTATCACAGGCTCTCTTATTTCCTCTATCATCGATAAATCTGGCAGCCGCGAAGGGTTCTCAATCATCTCCGTCTTGCCATTTCTTAATAGCAGCTCATAAACTACCGTCGGTGCCGTCGTGATGAGCTCCATCTCGTATTCACGTTCGAGTCGTTCTTGCACAATATCCATGTGCAGCAACCCTAAAAAGCCGCAACGAAAACCATAGCCCAATGCGGTAGAGTTTTCCGGCTCAAATGATAGCGAGGAGTCATTCAATTGCAATTTTTCTAATGCCGTTCTTAACCCATCAAATTGATTTGATTCGATTGGGTAAAGACCTGCAAATACCTGCGGTTTTATTTCCTTAAAACCCGGAAGGGGCTCGGTTGCTTTGTCCTTCGCCAAGGTCACGGTGTCACCCACTTTTGCGCTCGCTAATTCCTTAATACCGGCCACCACAAAACCTACCTCCCCTGCACTCAAGGATTCACGAATCAGTGATTTTGGAGTGAAAACGCCGACTTGCTCACAAAGGTGTTCGTCTTTGGTCGCCATCAAGTGTATTTTATCTTTCGGCTTAAGCTGTCCGTCAACTACACGCACCAACATGACGACGCCGACATAATTATCGAACCAGGCATCAATGATTAAGGCTTTTAGTGGCTTATTAAGTTCACCTTTAGGTGCTGGGATTTTCTTGACAACCTCCTCTAAAATTTCCCGTATGCCAATACCCGTTTTAGCAGAACATAAAATGGCGTCCGTCGCATCAATTCCAATTACATCCTCAATTTCTTTTCTAACACGATCAGGTTCTGCAGAGGCCAAATCAATCTTATTTAACACAGGGAATACTTCGACATTGAGGTCTAAAGCCGTATAGCAATTCGCAACCGTTTGCGCCTCTACCCCTTGCGAGGCATCAACCACTAGAATGCCGCCTTCGCACGCGGACAAGGAACGACTAACCTCGTAAGTAAAATCGACGTGGCCTGGGGTGTCAATTAGATTGAAAATATATTCATCATTGTTAAGCGACTGGTAATGAAGGGTAACGGTTTGCGCCTTGATCGTAATTCCACGTTCACGCTCAAGATCCATAGAATCTAATACCTGTTCTTCCATTTCACGATCTGCCAACCCACCACAAAACTGAATAATACGATCAGCCAAGGTAGATTTACCATGGTCAATGTGGGCAATAATTGAAAAATTTCTAATCTGATTCATGTGAATTTGGCATCTTAAAGTCAATAATAGAAAAGGGTAAAGGCGCCATAGGCGCCTTTACAAAAAAGTGATTTTACCTGAATGACTTAAAACCTGAAAAATAATTTAATCTGCTATCCGGATTGGGACATAAAGGGTGTCACCATTTCTGTATATCAGAAGCGCAATAGTTTTCCCTTTTGGAATCTTTTTTAATTCCTGATTAAACAGTGCAATAGTTTTAACGGCTGAATTATTTAGCGCTAAAATAACATCACCCGGCCTAATACCAGCAGTCACTGCAGAGCCTTGCGCTGACAGCACTAACAATCCATTTCTGCCATTGGCTTTTCCCTTATCGTCTGGGCCGATTTCTTTCAGTGCAAGTCCAATTCGGTTAACTTGCTTTGGATTGGGTTTATTTGACTGCGCAACGCCATCTTCTGTTGGCATCTCCCCTACCGCAAGAGTCAGCGCTGTTTTCTTGCCCTTTCTGAGTAATTCGACAGGCACTTGGGTTAACGGCTTAGTCGTGCCAACATACTTAGGGAGGTCGGATGAGGCGATGATCTCATTCTTATTAAACTTCAAGATAATGTCGCCCGGTAATAATCCGCCTTTTTCTGCAGGAGATCCTTTTTCAACGTTAGCGATGAGTGCACCCTTGGTGTCAGTCATGCCAAAAGACTCAGACAGCTCTTTGGTAATCTCTTGAATGGCAATGCCCAGCCAACCCCGAATAACTTTACCATTAGCCTTTAATTGCTCTGCTACATTAATGGCTACATCAATCGGTATCGCAAAAGAAAGGCCCATGTAACCCCCCGTTCGGCTATAAATTTGAGAGTTAATCCCAATCACTTCACCCTGCGTATTAAATAATGGGCCTCCTGAGTTGCCAGGATTAATCGCAACGTCTGTTTGAATAAATGGGACAAAGTTTTCTTGGGGCAATGCACGACCTTTTGCGCTTACCACGCCGACAGTCATTGTGTTCTCAAGGCCAAAAGGAGATCCAATAGCAGCGACCCACTCACCCACCTTAACTTTTTCTGGATTACCAAATTTCACAGTCGGCAAACCAGTGGCTTTAATTTTAAGCAGAGCCACATCAGTTCTTCTATCAATGCCTAAAATTTCTGCATTGAACTCTCGCTTGTCGGCTAGCTTAACAACGACCGAATCAGCCTCAGCAACTACGTGTGCATTAGTGATGACATAGCCATCGCTTTCAATAATAAACCCAGACCCTGTGGCACTTTGTTTTTCTGGGGGCTGATTTTCTCGCCCTCCTGGTGGCATTCCTGGAAAACCCGGTATCCCAAAGCGCTTAAAGAATTCTTCCATTCTCTCATCCTGAATGGAAGGTCCTGTCGCTTGATTAGAGGCAACTTCTCTTGAGGCGCTAATGTTAACAACTTTACTTCCCTGTTCTTCGGCGAGGACTGTGAAGTCAGGGAGATCAATGGCAAATAATGGCTTAAAGCCGACCACTATAAAAACAAGAGCCGCTCTTAAAAAATACATCATGATTTATGTTTTCCTAGTTTTGTGTAATTTTAATCATACGGGCCTCATTATAAAGGCGATTATGATTTTTTGATGCAGCAACTTTAATTAGTGCCAGGCCCAAAAGAAAACCTACCACCCCTCCTATCAAGACATAAAAGTCTCCGGCTAAATGCATGAAATACTCTGTGAACCCCATGCCAAAGAAAATAAATAAGAGAGGCGCACCATAAAGCAACATTGAAGTTTTCAGCAAATAACTTTCCTCCATTTCAAGGTAAACCCTATCCCCCTCAATCGCACCAATGGTGTTGGGAAGCTCTAATGGGCTTCGTCGGTGCGAGAATATCTTTCCCCATATGCTGTTACCACACCCTTGTGTCTTGCCGCATAGGCCACACGGCTTTGAACGGACAATCTCGATGCTTGCCATCCTGCCATTTAGTCCAGTTACTAAGGCCTCTTCTTTTATCATAAATTAAAAGTCTACCGAATCAATTAAATTTCTTACTGCCTTGAGAGGCACGGCTCCAACCGCCATAATTTGGTAGCCATTATAATACCGAGCAGCAACATTGGTTGCATCGAAATTGAGGTCACCTGTTTTTGGTTTTTGACCCTTGCGAACCGGCTGCAAAAATAAGGAGATGTATGAGAGCCCATCTGAGTAGACTGTATGGTAACTCATCATATTGATGCCAGGCATTTTAGACGCTATAAAATTAACTTCCTTGAATCCTGGGGGGATGTTACTGGCCTTCCAAAAGCGATTCAAATTTATTTCCTTGCTGAGCCCGTCGTCCATAAGGTATTCCTTGGAGAGGTCAACAGTTGGCTTAAACCAATCAAGGCCCATGGATGAGACAAATTGAATTTTATTAAAAGCGGATTGCTCCAAGACCTCTTTCTTCAGATTTTGGACGATCATCTTCATTGGGAGAGATGTTTGCTGATCCAGCCAGAAATGATAGGCGTACCGAAGGTCATCTTTAGGTGTCAAAACAATATTTTGCGTTATTCGTCCTGCCACTCGGTCGGGCTTTCCAAAGCTGAGCAGGTAATATTTCTTTATTGAATTAATATCTTTCGGGAAAATTGCCGGAAATAAGTGCTGTTGCTCTCTTTTTTGGACGACAATAGTATTATCGCGCTTATGGTAAATCACCGCAGTGTCACCTTGTGAGAATATTTCGTCGGCATTGCCGTCTAAAAGATTAATCCGGGTAAATTGTTCGTTACCATGAAGTGCGTGAGTAATCTCGACAGACTTTAATTCTTGTCCGTGTTGAGAAATATAGATGCCTTTATAATTTTTATTTTGTGAGGCTTTATAGGCATCCTCAATCACCGACCACCCTGCTTGGTCAGCATAGGCAAAGGGGGTGGCTAGGCAAAGTAAAAATAAAAGCAGGCCCAAGCACTTCATAGTTACTTAACTAACAGGCTTGTTTGAACAAAGTAATTAGCGGTCGACGAGGTATTGGCGTAATGAGCATTTATAATCTCAGTGGGCATATCTTCATAGACTAGCTGAACGGGGGCCTCTGTTTTTCCCTGGGGAAAATTAACCGCCGCTAAGCCTATTGCGAAGAGGACCGTGAACGCCAAAGCAAATTGCCAATAATAAGAATTAACCTCGATAGCAAGTTCTTTTGTCTGGCTGTATCTACCGATTTGAGTTGGTTCTTGATCAATCGCCTGCATAATTTTTTTAGAAAGACCCGGTGAGCCAACGTAGTCACCGCGCATAGCATCCCGAATGGTTTGATAATAAAACCATTGACTTCGCATGCCCGGATTTTTAATCTTGGCAGATATTAAGGTGTCGATATCTTCTTTTTTTATTTCATTGTCAAACAATGAAGAGTTTTTTTCTTTCATATTTTTATATGCCCTTAAATTACCAGCGCTTATTGCTGACTTCAATGAGTGGTTTTAATTTTTCCGCAATGGCCTCTCGCGCCCTGAAGATTCTGGATCTAACGGTACCGATTGGGCATTGCATGATTTCTGCAATTTCTTCATAACTTAATCCGTCCATCTCACGCAGAGAGATTGCTTCTTTAAGTTCTTCCGGCAGGGTGTCAATAGTCTCACTGACTGCTGCCACAATCTCTTGGTTCATCAGGAGGCTTTCTGGGGTGTCAAGATTTCTCATCTCATAGCCCCCCTCAAAATTCTCAATATCTTCTATCTCTACTTCATCCATCGCTTTAGGTCGCTTACCTAAGCTGACCAAGTGATTTTTTGCCGTATTAATTCCAATGCGATAGAGCCACGTATAAAAGGCGCTGTCTCCCCGAAAATTATTGATTGCTCTGTAGGCTTTAATGAAGGAATCTTGAACAATGTCTTCTATTTCAGATTGATCTCTCACCATCCGACTTAAAAGGCGAAAAAGTTTTTTATGGTATTTCTCAACCAGGATACCAAAAGCTTGCTTGTCGCCTTGTTGAGCTTTCTCAACAAGCGCCTGATCGATCGCGCGCTCGGGATTAACTTTTTTTTCAATTGGCGATACGGGCTTTGTCTCCATCATTTCGATATTGTACATGGCGCTTGGTTTTTGCACGACTTTTAATAGATGCATGGAGGCCCTTTAAAAATTTATAATTTTGTCGGTTTCGTTCATATTCTATACAATAAGAGGACCTATTTTATAACCATAAAGTTCCTAAAATAAATTATACATAAGATGTTAAATTTTGATGTACTCATTATTGGCAGTGGCCTCGCAGGTCTCAGCACCGCACTTAAATTAGCCGACAGCAAGAAAATTGCTATCATCAGCAAAAGAGAGTTGACCATCAGCTCTAGTCAGTGGGCTCAAGGGGGCATTGCAAGCGCAAGCTCAGAAGAAGACTCGGTGGAGGCCCACATTCAAGACACATTATCTGCAGGGGCAGGCCTTTGTGACGAAGTCGTGGCTTCCTATGTTACTGAACGAAGCCAAGAATCCCTCAAGTGGCTCACCGACATTGGAGTTGATTTTACTAAAAATAACACAAACAACGGTTTGCATTTGACGAAGGAAGGCGGCCACTCCTTCCGTCGTGTGGCTCATGTAGCAGACGCCACAGGCAGAGCGGTTCAGAATGTCTTGATTGAACGTATTAAACAACATCCCAATATCACTACTTTTGAAGATCACATCGCGGTAGACCTTATTACATCAAAAAAAATACAACCGAAGAATGCTGACACCAATAGCTGTTTGGGGGCCTATGTCCTAGAAAATAAAACGGGAAATATTATAACTTTTTCTGCTGGGGCAACAGTTTTGGCGACGGGCGGCGCAAGCAAGGTCTACCTTTACACTACAAACCCGGATGTGAGCACCGGCGATGGAATTGCTATGGCTTGGCGAGCAGGCTGCCGAGTCGCTAACATGGAGTTTGTTCAGTTTCATCCGACATGTTTATTTCATCCTCACGCCAAATCATTCTTAATTTCAGAGGTGCTACGGGGTGAAGGCGGCATTTTAAGATTACCCGATGGCGAGCCCTTTATGCACCTCTACGACACTAGAAAAGAATTGGCCCCAAGAGATATTGTGGCGCGAGCCATTGACTTTGAGATGAAAAAAAGGGGCTTGGATTGCGTCTACCTTGACATCAGCCACAAATCTAAGACGTTCATTGAAGAGCATTTCCCTACAATCTACCAGCGCTGTCTGGATTTAAATATTGATATCACCCAGTCGCCGATTCCAGTCGTGCCCGCCGCCCATTACACTTGCGGGGGGGTGATGACCGACCTTAGTGCGCAGACCGATATTGGCCAACTTTACGTTGTTGGTGAGGCAGCTTACACAGGGTTGCATGGGGCCAACCGATTGGCCAGCAATTCACTCCTGGAATGTTTGGTGTTCTCTGATGCAGCCGTCAAGGCCATCCTTCTAGAAGCAGATCGAGACCCGTCGAGCCTGCCACCCTGGGATGAAAGTAGAGTGACGGACGCAGACGAGGAGGTCTTAATTACTCATACCTGGAATGAATTGCGGCGCTTTATGTGGAACTACGTCGGCATTGTCAGGACCGACAAAAGGCTTGCTCGGGCCCTGCATCGAATTCACATGCTTCGCGATGAGGTGCATGAGTTTTACACTAACTTTAAAATTACCAACAACCTAATTGAGTTACGAAACCTCCTTCAGGTCGCAGAGTTAATTGTGCTCTCCGCCATTGAAAGAAAAGAAAGTCGAGGCTTACATTTCAGCAAGGACTACCCTCAAACGGATACGGTTAAAAAAATTACCGTGATGACCCCAGTGAACTCTTACAGCCTCATGGATCATAAACATGGCAAAAAAGCTCATAAATGAGTTCGCTATAAGGTAAAATCTCAATTTAAATACAATCTAATCAAAGGGCATTGCTAAGCATGGAAATTAAAATGAATACCGTAGTCAGTATCACCTATGAGCTCAAAGATGCCGATGGCAATATTTTAGAGTCAGCAAAAGAGCCTGTGACCTACCTGCATGGTGGGCATGACAATATTTTTCCTAAGGTCGAAGAAGCGATCCATGGTAAAAAAAAGGGTGACGTAGTGGTGGTAGCGTTAGAGCCTGCTGAAGCATTTGGCGAATATGATGAAGAGCTCGTCCAAATTGAGCCGGTCAGCGCTTTCCCTGAAAAAAAACTCAAAAAAGGTATGGAATTCGAGGGTGAAGATGACTCAGGTGAAGTAATTATTTACACCGTGACCGATATTGCAGACGGCAAAGTTGTGGTCGATGGTAATCATCCCTGGGCCGGTCAAAAAGTTATTTTCGAGGCGACCATTACAGATGCTCGACCTGCCAGTGAAGAAGAAATTTCTCACAAACATGTTCATGGTGAAGGCGGTCATCACCATTAAAGGTGTATTGCGATTATTGAGCCTTTAATTCTGCGCTCAAATGTTTCTGAATAATGTCGATAAGCGGCTCATAAATCTTAGGGGTTGAGGCAATAATATTGCCCGTGTCTAGCCAGTTCTCTCTTCCCCTAAAGTCACTCACAATTCCGCCGGCTTCGGTAATCAATAAACCGCCCGCTGCGATGTCCCACTTTGATAAGCCAATCTCAAAAAAAGCATCAAATCGGCCGGCTGCGGTGTAGGCTAAATCTAAAGCGGCGCTGCCAGGACGTCTAATCCCAGAAGTTTCACGAATTAATTCCTCAAGAGTGCTTAGGTAGCAAGCAAGATGAGTAAAGTCACGAAATGGGAACCCGGTCCCAATCAAGCAGTCCTGCATTTTGCTTTTCTTAGAAACCCTTATTCGACGGTCATTCAGATAGGCGCCTTGGCCTTTAGTGGCCGTAAAAAGCTCGTTTCTGTTAGGGTCATAAACAACGGCTTGCGTAATTTCGCCACGATGCTGCAGGGCAATTGAGACTGAATATTGTGGGTAGCCATGAAGAAAGTTTGTCGTGCCATCCAAGGGGTCAATAATCCAAATATTTTCCGCTTCCTTGCTCAGTCCTGACTCCTCACCTAGAAAACCATGGTTTGGGTAGGCCTTGCTTAGGACTTCAATAATTGCACGCTCTGATGCCACATCGACTTCACTAACAAAATCGTTGTACCCTTTGTCGTTAACTGTTAAGACACTGATGTCTTCTGAGGCCCTTGTGATGATGGAGCCGGCACGTCGAGCAGCTTTGACTGCCATGTTTAACATTGGGTGCATAATAAACCTAAATAATTGGAAAAGACTAGCGTGAGCTTGTTAAGATAGCATTTTACAGAGAAAATCCGTGCAGACCAAATCAAATCAACTAAAAAAATTTAGAATCATCCTATGCCGCACCAGCCATCCCGGTAACATTGGGTCAGCAGCGCGTGCCATGAAAACCATGGGGTTTACTTCATTGTATCTAGTGAGGCCGAATCACTTTCCGAGCCCCGAGTCGGACGCGTTAGCCTCAGGGGCGGATGACATCCTTAGGAAAGCCGTGGTGGTCGAGTCTTTAGAGGAAGCGCTGGTGGGGGTTAACTACACGGTTGGATTTACGGCCCGAAAAAGAGAACTTACACAGCCCCACGAAGATATTCGGACCACAGCTAAAAATCTCCTGCCTGTCGCAGAAAAACATCAAGTTGCCTTGCTGTTTGGAAATGAAACAAACGGCCTATCCAATGACGAAGTTAAGCATTGCCAAGCGCTAAGCTATATTGATGCCAATGAGAACTATTCCTCGCTCAATTTGGCGCAAGCCGTTCAAATTGCATGTCACGAAATTCGAATGATGACCCAACTAAGGCTGGACAATGAAATAAATAAGACCGTTCTGCCCGACTATGTTTCTCACGAGGTGCTCAATGGTTTTTTTAACCACCTCGAAACAGTCTTAGATGGCCTTGGTTTCTTAAAAAAGATTCAAGCAGAGCGACTTATGCAAAGACTTCGCTTGCTTTTTAATCGCTCAAATATGGACAAAGATGAAGTAAATATTCTTAGAGGAATTCTTTCTGAGATTCAGAAGAAATTAAAATAATCTAAAGCTTGACTTAAATAGTCAAGCTTTAGATTTCATGAGATAATGTTGACCTTATTAATCATGAAATACACAAGAAAATATGTTCCAAAAAATTAAATCTGATCTGGCCGTCGTGTTTGATCGTGACCCTGCCGCCAGGTCTTATCTTGAGATCCTCACCACCTACCCGGGGGTGCATGCCATTCTCTTTCATCGTCTGGCTCATCTGTTATGGAAAATAAAACTCTACTGGGTAGCCAGAGTAGTCTCCCATCTTTCTCGGCTGTTAACCGGAATCGAAATTCACCCGGGGGCTATCATCGGGCGTCGTTTTTTTATTGATCACGGCATGGGGGTTGTTATAGGTGAGACTGCCATTATTGGCGACGACTGTACTATTTACCACGGGGTAACATTGGGTGGCACTTCCTGGAAACAAGGAAAACGTCATCCCACCCTCGAAAATAAGGTGGTCATTGGCGCTGGGGCTAAGGTACTGGGGCCTATTACTATTGGAGCTGGCGCAAAAATTGGCTCGAACGCTGTGGTTGTAAAGGATATTCCAAAAAATGCCACTGCAGTTGGTATCCCGGCACGTATCGTTGATGAGAATGCTCAAAAGACAGCCTCATTTAGCGCTTATGCCGTGGGTAAGGACGCTGACGACCCTATAGTAAAGTCTGTCCAAGAGTTAATTGAAAAAATTAATGCCCAAGAGAAGAAGATAGCAGAGCTTGAGAAGTCATTACCCTCACCCAAAAAATAATTAAAATCCCTGATAAGTAAAATACTTGATTAAATTAGTCAAGTATTGTAGAATAATGCCTATGAAACTAACCACCAAAGGACGATTCGCTGTCACCGCAATGCTGGACCTGGCTCTCAATGAAGCCAGTCAACCTGTCACATTGAGTGAGATCAGCAAGCGCCAGTCTATATCACTGTCCTACCTGGAGCAACTTTTCAGTCGGATGCGTCGCATGGGGCTGGTGAAAAGCGTTCGGGGACCAGGTGGGGGCTACCACACAGCAATGGATTATAAAGACATCACCGTAAGAAGCATCATTACTTCAGTGGATGAACGGATCGACTCGACCCAATGTGGAGGGGAAGAGAACTGTAAGGATGGGAATCGCTGCATTACTCATGATCTCTGGGCATCCTTAAATGACAAAATTTTAGACTATCTAGACGGCCTAACGTTGGCCAGCCTTATTGAGAGTCAAAAAAATAAAATTAAAAATAATAATAGAACCATTCAATTTGAATTATCAAAAAAACAATCAACCCCATTAAAAGCGGAGGCGGTTTAAATTGATTTATTTTGATCACAACGCCACGACCGCTATCCACCCTGAAGTTCTCAATGAGATGATGCCGTACCTTTTGGAGCAACAGGGCAACCCTGGATCAAACCATAAATTTGGTCGTCGCGCTCATACTGCGATCGAGGAAGCCAGAGAGAAAGTAGCGCATGCGGTTAAGGCCCATCCCTCCCAGGTAATTTTTACGGCAAGCGGGACAGAGTCGAATAATATGATTATCAACGGTATTGCAAAAAACTACCCAAACACCCATTTTGCTTTTAGCGCTATTGAGCACCCTTGCGTGAGTGAACCTATTAAATCTCTTCACTACAAAGGCTTCAAGACCACCCAAATTCCAGTGGACAGCCAAGGCCTATTAGCTATAAAAAGTATCGAGCAAGAAACCTTGGACTCCATTTCATTCCTGTCGGTTATGATGGCAAACAATGAGACGGGGGTTATCCAGGATTTAGCCAAAATTATCCCGTGGGCAAAGTCAAAAAACATGATCACCCATACCGATGCTGTCCAAGCCTTAGGAAAAATCCCGGTCGACTTTGAAGCGCTCGAGGTGGATGCCATGACTATCTCTAGCCATAAAATTTATGGCCCACAAGGAATAGCCGCCCTCATTCTTAATAAAAAAATTGATATGGCACCCTTTATTCTCGGGGGCGGACAAGAAAAAGGTCTTAGGAGTGGCACGGAGAATATTGCGGCGATTGTTGGTTTTGGAAAAGCCTGTGAACGAACCCAAGAAAATGCGGTCATTATGGAAACAGTGCTAAAGCCCTTACAGTCATTACTGCAATCTGAATTAAAGAAAATGGGCGCGACTATTTTCGGTGAAAATACAAAGCGCCTTTACAATACGATTTTCTTCGCATTTGATCGCATTGATGGCACGACATTATTAACCGCATTAGATAAAAAGGGATTTGCTTTGGCGAGTGGTTCCGCCTGTTCAAGCAATAATAACGAGCCGAGCCATGTCTTATTGGCAATGGGCATAGAAGAAGAAACTGCTCAAGGCGCATTAAGAATTAGCTTAGGTATCCATACTCAAAAAACTGAGGTTGATACATTTTTAGTAGCACTAAGAAGTGAAGTGGAAAGATTAAAACAATTAACTGCGATCGCCGCATAGACAAAGGAAATTATGACAACTGAAATACTAACCATGCCAATTTATATGGACTACTCAGCAACAACCCCAGTGGATCCTAGGGTCGCTGAAAAGATGATTCCATTTATTACTGAAAATTACGGCAACCCCGCCTCTCGAAGCCATCCCTTTGGATGGGTTGCTGAAAAGGCTGTCGAAAATGCACGACAGGAAGTGGCAAAGCTGGTTAATGCCGACCCAAGAGAAATCATTTGGACGTCAGGCGCTACGGAGTCAAATAATTTAGCCATTAAGGGCGCGGGTAACTTCTACTCCACCAAAGGTAAGCACATCATCAGTGTTGCAACCGAGCATAAAGCGGTCATTGACGCCGTCAGAGAAATGGAAAGGATGGGCTTTGAGAGCACCTTTATTCAACCCGAACCCGATGGCTTAATTGACCTTGATAAATTTAAGGCGGCCATAAGGCCTGATACCGTTCTAGCCTCAGTAATGATGGTCAACAATGAGATTGGGGTGATTCAAGACATTACTGCCCTTGGAAATATCTGTCGCGAACAAGGGGTAATCTTCCATGTGGACGCAGCGCAAGCAACTGGAAAGGTAACAATTGATTTAAATGAATTACCTGTCGACTTAATGAGCTTCTCAGCCCATAAAACTTACGGCCCAAAAGGAATTGGCGCACTCTATGTGAGACGTAAACCACGCATTCGAATTGAAGCGCAAATGCATGGCGGTGGCCATGAAAGAGGCATGCGCTCAGGGACCTTAGCCACTCATCAAATCGTTGGCATGGGAGAGGCGTTCCGAATTGCGCGGATTGAAATGGACGAAGAAAACATACGCATCAAAAAATTACAGACCAAGCTCCTGAAAGGGCTTACAGAAATTGAAGAGACTTATGTGAATGGTGACATTGAAAAACGCGTGCCCCATAACCTTAATATTAGCTTCAATTACGTCGAAGGCGAATCCTTGGTGATGGCCATTAAAGGCATTGCAGTTTCAAGTGGTTCTGCTTGTACGTCGGCGAGTTTAGAGCCGAGCTATGTACTTCGTGCGCTAGGGCGGTCAGATGAATTGGCCCACAGCTCTATTCGATTTTCGATCGGAAGATTCACTCAGGAGTCTGACATCGACTACGCAATTCAACTGCTAAAGGACAAGATTGGCAGGCTAAGAGATTTATCTCCCCTTTGGGAAATGTTTCAAGAAGGTGTCGACATTGAGAAGGTTGAATGGGCAGCACACTAAATTTTATTGGAGAATTAAACTATGGCATACAGCGATAAAGTACTCGATCATTATGAAAACCCAAGAAATGTGGGCTCTTTTGACAAGAACGATCCTACCGTCGGTACCGGCATGGTAGGGGCCCCCGCCTGCGGCGACGTAATGAAATTGCAAATTAAAGTCGGCAAGGACGGTGTTATTGAGGACGCAAAATTTAAGACCTACGGCTGTGGCTCAGCGATTGCTTCAAGCTCCTTGGTAACCGAGTGGTTAAAAGGCAAATCTTTGGATCAGGCTGCGGAAATTAAAAACTCTGCGATTGCCGAAGAGCTTGCACTGCCGCCGGTTAAGATTCATTGTTCTGTTTTAGCTGAAGACGCTATTAAGGCGGCCGTGGCTGACCTTAAATCAAAGCAAAAATAAAATGGCCATAACACTTACTGAAAAAGCCGCTCAGCGCGTTGAGAGATACCTCGAGAACCGAGGAAAAGGTGTTGGACTAAAGTTGGCGGTTAAAACAACTGGGTGCTCTGGTATGGCTTATGTCTTGGAATTTGTCGACGAGGTTTCTCCAGAAGATCAGATTTTTGAGAGCCACGGCGTAAAAATTTTAGTGGACCCAAAAAGTTTAATCTACATTGACGGGACGCAGCTCGACTTTACGAGAGAGGGCCTAAATGAGGGGTTCCAATTCAATAATCCAAACGTAAAAGACAGCTGCGGGTGCGGGGAGAGCTTTACCGTTTGAGCTTGAATTACTTTGAAACCTTTAACCTTCCAGAACAGTTTGATACTAACCTGAAAACTCTTCATGAACGCTTCAGCGAAATTCAGAAGAGCGTTCATCCTGACAGGTTCGCTTCAGCAACTAAGCTTGAACAACAACAGTCCCTGCTTAAATCAACAAAAATAAATGAGGCCTACCAAACCCTTAAACAGCCTTTGTTGCGCGCGAAGTACCTCATTGAACTTCACCATCAAAAGGATGCAGCCCCATTGCCCACAGACTTCTTGATGCAACAAATGGAATGGGAAGAAGAATTAGAAGACATATCAGAATTAACAGCGTTAATTGCCTTTGAGAAAAATATTGAAATGACCGCACAAGAAGAAACCAAGCGCCTAGCCGAATTAATTGATCACGATAAGGACTGGGGGATGGCTCAAAGCTGCCTCGGAAAATTAAAGTTCCTAACTGCGCTCCTAAACAAAGCATCAGAGCGCCTTCATGTGCTGTCTGAGAATTAATTATGGCACTCCTTCAAATCTCTGAACCCGGCAAAGCCACCCTCCCCCACGAACATCGTCGGGCCGTAGGGATTGATTTGGGGACCACCAACTCCCTGGTTGCCTCGGTTATCAGTGGTGAAGTCACTGTAATAGAGAGCCCTAACGGTGAGCGAATTACTCCCTCAGTGGTTCATTACGGCTTAAAAGATAAGCTGATTGGAGCCGCCGCAAGAGAAAAACTAACAAGCGACCCAATCAACACAGTGAGCTCTGTCAAGAGAATGATGGGAAAAAATATCGACGACATTAACCCCCAATCATTTTCATTGCGCTTAAAAGCTTATGGGCAGACGGTTGGCATTGAAACCCAACTGGGCATAAGAACGCCGGTCGAGGTCTCGTCGGACATCTTGGGGCACCTAAAAAATATAGCGGAGCAGAGGCTGGGTGGCGAGTTGATGGGCTGCGTGATTACCGTCCCTGCATATTATGATGACGCGCAAAGACAGGCCACCAAGGACGCCGCAAAGGTCGCCGGACTCAATGTCCTAAGGTTAATTAATGAACCTACCGCGGCAGCTGTAGCCTACGGACTGGATCAAAAGGCGGAAGGAAATTTTGTAATATTTGACCTGGGAGGCGGGACGTTCGACGTCTCCGTCCTTCGGCTGTCAGAGGGTTTATTTGAGGTCCTTGCGACCCACGGGAATGCAGAATTAGGCGGCGACGATTATGATGGTCTCCTTGCCGAGTGGCTTGCCGATAACTCCTTAATGGATACCGAGCCTGAGACTAAACAAAAAATCCTAAAGCTTGCCAGGCAAACCAAGGAGTTACTAACAAGCGAAAACAGTATTAACGTAGACGAAAAGATCGCGGGCAGCATTCACATCCAGAAGGTGATTGACCGTGACCACTTCTCACACCTCACCGAACCCCTAACAAAAAAAACATTGACCTCAGTGAAGCAAGCACTTCGAGATGCGCAGTTAACCATTGACGAGATTGATGGGGTGGTTATGGTCGGAGGGTCAACCCGAATGCCGTCGGTTCAAAAAGCCGTTGAGGAATTTTTTAAGCGGCCCTTACTCAACAACCTAAACCCGGATGAAGTGGTCGCGATGGGGGCCGCCATTCAAGCCAATATGCTCGCAGGCAACAGTAATGATAACCTGCTTCTCCTTGACGTTATTCCCCTGTCCTTAGGGATCGAGACGATGGGAGAGATCGTTGAGAGAATTATCCCTAGAAACTCAACACTGCCGATTGCCATGGCCCAAGAATTTACCACCTACAAGGACGGACAATCGGCGATGATCATTCATGTCGTTCAGGGCGAGCGTGACTTGGTTAAGGACTGTCGCTCACTAGGAAAATTTACCTTGAGAGGAATCCCCCCGCTCGTTGCAGGTTCCGCCAAAATTCGTGTGACCTTCCAGGTTGACACCGACGGACTGCTCTCAGTCTCGGCCAAGGAACTCTCAACCGGAATTGAGTCGTCCATTGAAGTTAAACCCTCATACGGGCTCACGGAAGAACAAATTAAGGCAATGCTAGAGAGCTCATTTGTTTTGGCTGAAGAGGATAAGGAGGCACGAGCGTTGTCAGAATCAAAGACTGAGGCGAACCAGCTCATTGAGATGACCCGTAACGCACTGGCGTTAGATAAAAATTTACTAAGCCCCGATGAGATTCAATCCATTGAGGCAGACTTAGCGTTGCTGATTGCCGCCTTAGAAAAAAATAGCCGGGATGAAATTCATCGTCTCACCGAAAAACTGAACAATACCAGCGAGGCCTTCGCCGGAAAAAGGATGGATCAATCCATCCAAAAGGCCTTGTCCGGAAAAACCATTAACACCCTGGAGCTTTAAATGCCAAAAATTATTATCCTGCCCCACCACGAACTCTGCCCGGACGGTGATGTCATTGAGGCCAAGGCCGGTGAGTCGATCTGTGACACCCTCCTGAATAATCATATCCATATCGAGCACGCCTGTGACCAGGTCTGTGCCTGCACCACCTGCCATGTGATTGTGAGGGAGGGTTATCAATCCCTAGCACCTTCGGACGAAAATGAAGACGACATGCTGGACAAGGCCTGGGGCCTGTGCTCACAGTCGAGGCTTTCTTGCCAGGCGATCATCTCCGACCGTGATCTCACAATCGAAATTCCCAAGTACACCATCAACCTCGCCAAAGAAGGCTAAAAAAAAGCCCAGCGAAGCTGGGCTTTTTTAGTTTCAGTTGTTAACTGTATAAATCTTAGAATTTATAAGTCACATCTAACTGTAGGAGGTCCATGTTGTCAATGTCGTAAGATGTATCACCCTTAACACCTGCTGTTACATTAGAACTGTCATTCACCTTACCGTGACCGTAAGCTACGTTGAATAAGACATTATCCTCGATATTGTACTGCGCCTTGAGGACCGTGCCCTTCATGTTGACCTTAGAGTCAAAGAAGTCTGAGTCAACGTTGTTAGGATCCACAGAATAGGTGCCAACTTCTTGGTACCAGATGTCAGCCTTCCAGTCACCCTTAGCCATACTGCCCTTGTCTAAAGCCTTAAAGTCTTTAGCAGAAGCTAAACCAAAGCCTAACATCCATGCCGTATCATCGTCTTTACCTAAATTTCCAGCATTTTTCCAACGATCATCACCGTCTAGATTCTTAACGTAGTCGCCAAAGACCTTAAGGCCTGTACCGTTGCCCATCATGGTTAGGAATGTGAAGGGTATTTCGATGGTCCTTAGATCGTTAATGTACATATTAGCTAGGAGATCAGCAGTTGGAGCAGTTGGAGTAAAATATAAAGCATTTCCTGTTAAATACTCAGTGTCATGCGTGTAGTCCGTGTAGGTTAGACCCGTCTTCAATGAGGAGCTATCCCACTTGTGCTTGCCGCCAACCTGAGCCGCCAAAAGCCAGTTTGTTGCGTTATCAGATGCAACGTCATAATCTTTCTGATCACCCGATATTTGATCGGCACCAAGGTTTGCAAAGATCTCAGTTTGCTTATTATCTAACTTCCATTTACCCTTCAAAGCCACACCGTCCCAGGTTAAGTCCTTATCCCACACCATCTGTGTAGTGTAGAGAGGGTTCTTGATACGCCCCGCTTCAATAGTTAACCAATCCTGAGCATTCCAACCGATCATAGCGCGCTTAACATAAAGTGTTTGTTTTGAATCTTGATATTTATCACCGGAACTAGAAGTTGCTCCCAATGTTGCGTTGTCTGAACGACCTTTATCACCCATCGCTAAAGCGAGGTCGGTGTACCAGTTGTTGGCGATCTCAGTCTTAACGCCCAGAGTAATTTTATATCGCTCACGGTTACGTGAGAGTGAGTCTGTACCGGCAGAATTATCAGCTTCTCTAGTTTCGTGACGCACACGGATGTCGCCATAAAGGGTCGCCTTCTCAAGCTTGTCTGAAATGGTTAATTTAGATTTGATATCTTTAGAATTTTTCTTAGACTGGCCATTTACACCCTTGGTAAGAAGCGCACCTTCATCTTCAGTTAGGACACCCTTAGTCACCAAAGCATTGACAAGGTCTTCAGTCGCATCAGCGGCGGCATTAAAAGACATGCCAAGCAGCGCTAAAGACACCGCACCCGCTAGTATTTTATTTCTATTCATAGCCTTAATCTCCAAATTTATAATTTAATTAATGTTTAAACCTTTAAGCCCATTAATTTATTTTTGAACTTGGGATCATTATCGAAAACGTTTATGACAAATCCATGACAAAAAGAGGATTGTGCCCAGTGTCTGGATGTATTTTAGTGATTATTGTGTGGGGTGTTGCAGAAAAACAACAGGTCTAAATCTGGGCGTTATCCACGTCAAACTCAACGACGCCGCTGGTTAGGTTGTAAACGGCCCCTATCAGACCCACCCTCTTGGTCTTGAGTTGAGTTTTAATGATGCCGCTGTATCGAAGCATGCGCTCCATTTGGCATTGGACGTTATGAAAGCAGACTTTTTCAACAAACGATTCATTTTCTGAGTGCCTGTCTTTTGGGTCTAATACTGTCTTTTCTGCTTCCACCGCCGGGTCAATCAGGCGAATGATTTCACCAATGTTTCCACCCTGGTAATGATCGCAGGCGGCCTTGATGGCGCCACAATTTGTGTGGCCCATGATGACAATAATTTTAGAGCCCAGATACTCAGTCGAGAATTCAATGCTGCCAATCGCCTTCCGTGAGGCAATGTTACCCGCAAGCCTCACGCTAAAGATGTCCCCCAAGTTCTGATCGAAGATTAGCTCGACCGTGGTTCTTGAGTCACTGCACCCCAAAACAGACGCGAAAGGATGCTGCTTGTCCTTAATTTCGTCGCGAACATTTAGCATGTCGTGTTGCCGCTTAACGTTGTTCACAAAGCGCTCGTTGCCCTCGAGTAAAACTTTAAGGGCCTCTTTTGGGGTCATTGAGTCACGGTCAAGATCGGGGTGCTTGTACATTTTTACTCCGGCCTCATGTGAGGAAATAAAATCACATCACGGATGCTGGGGCTGTCGGTGACTAACATAACCAGCCTGTCGATGCCGATTCCACAGCCGCCGGTCGGTGGCATGCCGTACTCAAGGGCGCGAATAAAGTCTGCGTCATAGAACATCGCCTCCTCATCCCCAGCCTCCTTGGCTTGGGCCTGCGCCTTAAATCTCGCGGCCTGATCCTCAGCGTCGTTGAGCTCTGAAAAGCCATTGGCAATCTCACGGCCCGCAATAAATAATTCAAAGCGCTCTGTAATCTCAGGGTTAGCGCCTGAAGCTCTTGCCAAAGGTGAGACCTCTATCGGGTAATCAATAATATAGGTCGGGTTCCATAGGTGTTCTTCAGCGACGGCCTCAAAAAGTGCCAGCTGGTGTGCGCCCAGCCCGGCATTTGCCGTTAGGGTGGTCCCTGACTTTTCGAGGGTGGCCTTAACAAAGCTTATGTCGTTGAGTTCGGCTTCTTTGAATCGATCACAGTATTTTAGGATCGCCTGAACCAACGTTAATCGGTCGAACGACTGGCTAAAGTCAATAGACTTTTCTTGGTACTGAACCTTCGTTGACCCTGTGGTCAGCTCCGCCACGTGACGAATACAGTTTTCCGTGAAGTCCATCAGCCAATGGTAGTCTGTATAGGCCGCATAAAATTCCATCATCGTAAACTCAGGGTTGTGCCTCACGCTTAAACCTTCGTTTCTAAAGTTTCGATTGATCTCAAACACCCTATCAAAGCCCCCGACCACTAACCTTTTAAGGTAGAGCTCTGGGGCAATCCTTAAAAACATGTCCATGTCCAAGGCGTTATGATGTGTCTCGAAAGGCTTCGCACTTGCCCCTCCTGGGATCGGGTGCAGCATCGGTGTCTCCACCTCCAGAAATTGATGGCTCGTCATAAAGCTCCGTATGCCAGAGACAATTAGACTTCGCTTCAAAAAGGTGTCGCGAGTCTCCTCATTCACAATCAGGTCGACATAACGCTGGCGGTATTTAGTTTCTTGGTCAGACAGGCCGTGAAACTTTTCTGGGAGCGGCCTTAGGGACTTGGTAAGGAGAACAATCTCCGTGACCTCCAATGAAAGTTCATTGGTGTTAGTTTTGAACAGCCTTCCCTTAGCCCAGAGAATGTCGCCTAAATCCCAGTGTTTAAATTCCGAGTAGAGCTCTGGGTTCGTTTCGTTATTGACCAGGTCTCGCGAAACGTAAAGTTGGATGCGACCGGTTGTGTCCTGTATCGTTGCGAAGCTTGCCTTGCCCATCACTCGCTTTAACATCATGCGTCCGGCCACGGCGACCACAATTGATTTGCTCTCTACGGCTTCCTTATCAAGTGCGTCATACTCATGGTGCAACGCCTTTGCAAATGCGTCCGGCTTAAATTGATTGGGGAACGCTGCGCCCTTTTCACGCAGTGCTTTTAGCTTACTGCGCCGCTCTAAAATTATCGAATTTTCATCCTGTATCACAGGCTGGTTATTTTCACTCAAACTATACCCCTTGCTTTAAACTCTCACTAATGAAAGGGTCCAGATCACCGTCCAGCACCCCCTGTGTATTTCCAATTTCAACGTTGGTCCTCAGATCTTTAATTCTGGACTGGTCCAACACGTAACTTCTAATCTGGTGCCCCCAGCCAATATCGGTTTTCGCATCCTCTACCGCCTGCTTTTCCTCGTTACGCTTATTGAGCTCCATGGCATACAGCTGAGCTTTTAACATATTCATCGCCTCAGCTTTATTGCGATGCTGCGACCGATCGTTTTGACACTGAACAACGGTGTTGGTCGGTATATGCGTAATTCTAACAGCAGAATCTGTTTTATTGATATGTTGACCCCCAGCCCCTGAGGCCCGATAGGTGTCAATCCTCAAGTCAGCAGGATTAACTTCAATGTCTATTGAATCGTCAATTTCCGGATAAACATTGACGCCCGCAAAGGATGTATGACGACGGCTACCGGAATCAAAAGGAGATTTTCTTACCAATCGATGTATCCCTGTCTCCGTCCTAAAGTATCCAAAGGCGTAGTCACCAGATATTTTGAGAGTGGCCCCTTTTATCCCAGCGACATCCCCTTCTGAAAACTCCAACACCTCCACCTTAAAATTTTTCCTCTCAGCGTAACGCATGTACATACGAAACAGCATATTTGCCCAATCCTGGGCCTCAGTCCCACCGCTGCCCGATTGAAAATCAATGAAGCAGTTATTCGGGTCCATTGGGTTCGAAAACATACGCTTAAACTCTATGTCATCAACTTGCTTCTCCAAGCCCTCAGTGTCCTTCTTGATGGTGCCAAGGGTATCAAAATCATGCTCAGCCAGAGCCAGCTCAAAGAGCTCCTCATTGTCATTGAGTTGTTGGGTAAGTTGTTGTGCTTGGTCCACAATCTCTTCGAGGATTTTTTTTTCTTTACCGATCTTTTGGCTTAGCGCCCTATCAGACCAGGTGGCTGGATCTTCTTGACTCAGGGCCAACTCTTCAATTTTTTTTATTTTTTCGTCAAGGTCAAAGATACCTCCGCAAGAGCGTAAACTTTTCATTTACTGCGCCAATGGTCTGTTTTAGCAATGCTATTTCGTCTTGTTCCATATCTTTCTTTCCATCTCACTGCGTCTAATATAAGAGCGGTATTATACCTAATAATAAGAATCAATAATGTGTCATTAAACTGTCACAATTAAGTATTAATGTTTCACAACTTGTTAGTTATAACTTGATTAAACCTAAAACCCTAAGGAGCAACAAATAAATGAAAGAAAATAATTTATTGAAAATAAGTATTGCCGCAGCCATTGCCAGCACATTTACTTTTTCAGCAACGACATTTGCAGCTGTGGACATCGTAAAGATAGATGGTTCAAGTACGGTATACCCTATCTCCGAAGCGGTCGCCGAAGAATTTCAAAAGGCAACAGGCATCAAGGTGACTGTAGGCCTGTCTGGTACAGGCGGTGGCTTTAAAAAGTTTTGCCGTGGTGAAACAGTTATCTCAGATGCTTCGCGACCAATTAAAGCAAAAGAAGCAAAAATGTGTGAAGAAGCTGGTATCTCATTTATAGAAATCCCAGTAGCATTTGACGCATTAACTGTGGTTGTTAATAAAGGTAATGACTGGGCTAAAGAATTGACCCCAGCAGAGCTCAAAAAAATGTGGGAGCCGGCTGCGCAAGGTAAAATTATGAGCTGGAATCAAGTTCGCCCAGGCTTTCCTGATCAACCTTTAAAGCTTTTTGGCCCTGGTGCAGACTCAGGAACATTTGACTACTTCACAGAGGCTATTATTGAAAAGTCAAAGGCTATCCGTGGTGACTTTACAGCGTCTGAAGATGATAACGTTCTTGTCCAAGGGGTTTCTGGGGACAAAGGTGCTATTGGTTACTTTGGTCTTGCTTACTACGTAGAGAATAAAGATAAATTAGATGCGGTTGCAGTACAAAATGGCGCAGGAAAATTTGTGCTGCCTTCTGTTGAAACAACTATGGACGGTTCATACAACCCACTTGCAAGGCCTTTATTTATCTACTTAAATGCAACAAAGGCAGCGTTCGATCCAAACGTTAAAAAGTTTGTTGAATTCTACCTAAAAAATGCAGGTAAAATGGCTAAAGAAGTTGGCTACATTCCATTTAGCAATGAAGAGTATGCGGCTATTACAGAGCATTACAGAACACTGAAGACAGGCACTGCATTTGAAAAGCCAGCGATTGGTTTGTCAGTTAAGCAGATGCTAGAACTTTCAGCGGCTAATAAATAAGGAGCAACTAAAAGCGAGCATTTAAAAAAGGGCAATAAAATTGCCCTTTTTTTAGGCTAAAAATTTGAATTAGAAAGAAATTAAAGTAGTATTAGGGAACTAAAATATGAACACATCGGTTATGCCTGAAACAATTATCAGCACAAGATTAGCAAAGAATTTCAGAAGAAACATTATGGAGCGAATGATTGAATTTGCTCTTTTATGTTCAGCAGCCTTTGCCGTATTTGTTACCTGTGCCATTGTCTATGTCTTGGTATCAGAGGCCATTCCATTTTTTCAGCATGTCAGTATTTATGATTTCTTAACCGACACCGTCTGGACACCCAATTACTCAATCAAGCACTATGGCATCATGGCCCTCATTTCCGGAACACTCACAACCACGTTTATCGCTTTAATTGTTGCAGTTCCATTAGGAACCATCACCGCCATTTACTTATCCGAATTTGCAAGTCACAAGGTAAGGGAGACCGTGAAACCCATCCTCGAATTACTAGTCGGAGTTCCGACCGTGGTGTTTGGTTACTTTGCCCTCATGCTGGTCACTCCCTTACTTCAAAAAATATATCCTGATTTGCCACTGTTTAATATGTTGGGTGCCGGCATTGTCATGGGCATCATGATAGTCCCTTACATCGCATCACTTGCCGAGGATTCGATGCGAGCAGTTCCTATGGCCATGAGAGAAGGGGCTTACGCAATGGGGGCAACAAGATTCCAAACTGCGATCCGTGTCATTACCCCGGCAGCAATATCTGGAATCATTGCAGCCTATATACTGGCGATCAGTCGAGCGGTTGGAGAGACAATGATTGTTGCAATTGCGGCAGGTCAGCAACCTACCTTCACTTTTAACCCTATTGAAGGTGCTGCGACTATTACCTCGTACATCGTCTCTGTCGCCTTAGGCGACTTAGAGCATGGCGGTATTGGCTACCAAAGTATTTTTGCGGCCGGTCTCACATTGTTAATCATGACATTACTGCTAAACATATTGGGCCACATGATTCGTAAGAAGTATCGGGAGCGCTACTAAGAAATGGTAAAAAATAAAAAGCAGCCTGCCGTAATTAAAGATCTTGAATCAATTCGGGCGATGATTAGGCGCCATAAGAGGAATGATTTACTTTTCGCAGCCGTTGGTATGTTTGTCATTGCCAGCCTTACCATAACATTGCTTGTCCTATTTTTGGATCTCATTTTAGATGGCTACCCAAGGTTTACCCTGGATTTTTTTACAAACTACCCCTCACGCAAACCAGAAATCGCTGGAATATTATCAGCCTGGGTAGGTTCCTCGTTAGTTTTATTGGTCACTTTTTTTGTGGCCGTTCCATTAGGTATTGCGGCGGGCGTTTATCTGGAAGAGTACGCAAAGAAAAATTGGACCTCAGACATTATTGAAATTAATGTCTCTAATCTAGCTGGTGTCCCTTCCATTATCTACGGGTTACTTGCCCTGGGATTATTTGTCTATGCATTTGGATTAGGGCAGAGCATCCTATCCGCCGGTTTAACATTGGCGCTCTTGATGCTACCTATCGTCATAGTATCAACCCGTGAAGCCATCAGAGCAATCCCAATCCACATTAGAGAGGCGGCTTACGCCGTCGGCGCGACTAAATGGCAGGTCGTTTATGATCATGTTATTCAGTACTCCTACGGCGGAATTTTGACAGGCGTGATTATTGGGATGGCACGCGCAATCGGAGAAACAGCACCAATTATTACCATTGGTGCCTTAACATTCATCGCCTTTCTCCCTCCAACGCCAGTTACAGTGGACCCACCATTTTTAAATTTTGAGTGGTTGAGTTCAGGGTTTACTGTATTACCCATACAAATGTTTAATTGGATATCTAGGCCGCAACATGCTTTTCATATCAACGCCGCCGCCACAGGGGCAATAATTATTATTTTAACGGCCCTAATGAATGGGGCTGCAATTAAACTCAGGTACAACATTAGGAAGAAAATTAAATGGTAATGCAGAAAAATAAACATAACGAAACAATTAAGGCGGAAGCAAAGAATTTAAACTTCTTTTATGCAGATGGCACACAAGCGCTTAAGGGTGTTACGTTACCAATTTATGAAAATAAGATTACAGCGCTTATTGGCCCATCAGGATGTGGTAAATCAACCTTTATAAGATCCTTCAATCGGATGCATGACCTATACCCTGGAAATAAATACGAAGGTGAAATTATTCTTTACCCGGACAATACAAATATATTAAGTAAAAAAGTTGACCCCATTGAGGTTCGTATGCGAATCAGCATGGTATTCCAAAAACCAAACCCATTTCCTAAATCAATTTTTGAGAATGTAGCCTACGGCTTGAGAGTTAGAGGAGAGAGTAACAAAAGGGTTTTAGATGACAAGGTTGAAGAGGCTTTAAAGGGGGCGTCACTTTGGAATGAGGTGAAGGATCGACTAGAGGACCTAGCATTTAACTTATCAGGAGGTCAACAACAGCGACTATGTATTGCTAGAGCGCTGGCAACCGATCCTGAAATTATGTTATTCGATGAGCCAACCTCAGCCCTCGATCCAATTGCTACCGTGAACATTGAAGAGTTAATGTCTGAGCTAAAGAAAAAACTATCGATCCTAATCGTCACTCACAATATGCAGCAGGCAGCTAGAATTTCAGACTACACAGCCTACATGTACCTTGGAGAATTAGTGGAGCACGATGACACTAATAAGATTTTTACAAATCCATCCAAAAAAGAAACAGAGGATTACATTACGGGAAAATTTGGCTAAATAAATTAGCTGCTATCAAACTATAAACTCTTTATTCTATCGACCAAAAATTGGGCTGCTTTATGAGTTAATGCTTCATTGGGCCCCTCAGTCATAACCCTTAATAGAGATTGGGTCCCAGAAGCCCTAATCAAGACCCGCCCCAACCCTTCCATAATTTCTTCAGCGGCGGCTGTGATTTCTTGTATGAAGCTTGAGCCAACATCAACCTTCTGAGAAAGAGGGATATTAATTAAAACTTGAGGGTACATAGGAAGCTCACACAAAGCCTCGCTTAATTTTTTATTTTTATCCAGCAGAGCTGCTATCGTTTGGAGTGCTGAAATAATACCGTCTCCAGTTGAGTGATGATTTAACAATAGAATATGACCCGAGTTCTCTCCACCCAAAAACCATGACCTCTCACGAAGCTTCTCAGAGACATAACGATCACCCACATTTGACCTCTCAAAGGGAATACCAAGCGCAATACATTTTTCTTCTAAGGCTAGATTTGTCATTAACGTCCCAACCACACCCCCCTTAAGCTCATCCATTTTTAGGTAATAATCCATAATTAAGTATAAAATTTGGTCCCCATCAACCAGCTCCCCTTGGTCGCTTACCATAACAACACGGTCTCCATCTCCATCGAATGCAATACCAAAATCTGCTTTATGGGTCTTCACTGCCTCAATAAGAAATTCTGGGTGAGTTGAGCCTGCCTTAAAATTGATATTCAGCCCGTCAGGCTCATGATTAATTACAATAAGTTCAGCACCCAACCTCTTAAAAATTTCTGGTGCGACTTGGTAGGTTGCACCATGCGCACAGTCAAGGACAATCTTATAAGAGTTAAGATTTATGTCTTTATTAAGTGTTTTTAGACAAAACTCCACGTATTGCTCTCGTGCATTATCAAGGCGCCTTGCTTTGCCGAGCTTATCTGGATCAACGCATTTTATTTGAGTGTCAATCATTGCCTCTATTTCATGTTCCAACTCATCAGATAGCTTGGTCCCATGACCAGAGAATAACTTTATCCCATTGTCCTCATATGGGTTATGGGATGCAGTAATCATTATTCCAATATCGGCGCCTAATGATTGAGTGAGGAATGCAATCGCCGGTGTTGGGATTGGCCCCGTAAGATAAACATCGACTCCGGCTGCTGAAAAACCTGATTCCAAAGCAGATTCCAACATATAGCCAGAGATTCGGGTGTCTTTCCCAATGACTACTGTAGGCTTTATATTTGATTCAACATGCTTTGTGAGCACCAGGCCTGCTGCATAGCCTAACCTAACAAAAAAATCGGGTGTAACCGGATAGTCCCCTGTTTTTCCTCGAATACCATCTGTGCCAAAAAATTTTTTCATGTTATGTTTTATAAATAATTTAATAATTCAATTGCAATTTTGGTGGCTTTCACATCATGCACGCGTAATACTTTTGCACCCTTTTTTCCTGCCATAGCCGCCATTAAAGCACTGCCCTGAATGATAGCACCTTCATTTTCCCCTACCAGATTTTTATCATAGACTTTCTGGATAAGCCAATCATTAAAGGGCACTGGTTGGAAGCAAGGAGATCAATCTGAGAAAACAACTTCATATTATCATCGTGTGACTTTCCAAAGCCGAAGCCAGGATCAATCATCACCCTTGAAATATCAATGCCATGATCGACACACTTTTGAATTTTCTCCCTTAGGAAGCAATCAACCTCACTTAGAACATCGTGATAGGTGGGGTTATTTTGCATTGTCTCAGGACTCCCCTTCATATGCATCAAGCATACATCTACCGCTGACTTAGAAATGACATTCAGCGCATCTGGTTTAGCCAGCGCATAAATATCATTAATCATGTTTACTCCCAAATCAATGCCTAACTTCATCAACTCTGGCTTGTTGGTGTCTAAAGATATATAAATGTCGGTCTCTTTTCGCAAGGCTTTTATAATAGGTTCCACACGATTTTTTTCTTCCTCAAATGGCACCTCATGCGCGCTGGGTCTGGTTGATTCACCGCCAATATCGATGATTAGGGCCCCATCCTCAATCATTCTCATTGCATGCTTGACAGCGACAGCGACATTTAAATATTTTCCTCCGTCAGAAAATGAGTCGGGGGTGACATTTAAAACCCCCATAATTAATGGGGTTTTTTTTTGGATAATAAGCTGTTTGAGTGTCTGCATAAAAAAAAGGGGTGCATCACCCCTTTTGTTATTTTTTGGCGGCTGGTTGAGGTATGACGGTTGGAGCAACTCCTGAACCACCACTCTTATTGCCTTTCGGAGGCGAGGTGCCTCTTGATGGCTTCCGGGGTCTAACTTTTTTTCCAGCCATAATGTCATTAATTTGATCGCTATCAATCGTTTCGTATTCTAGTAATGCTTTAGCCATCGCTTCAATTTTTTTCTTATTCTTTTCAATTAATTTTCTTGCAATTAAATACTGTTGATCAAGAATGGATTTAATCTCAGCATCTACTTTTTGTTGTGTAGCCTCTGAGATTGATTTGGATGACATAAATGACTCCTGGTTGTCGTCGGCATAAACCATCGTTCCTAGCTTATCTGACATGCCATATCGGGTAACCATATCCCTTGCGATCTTTGTGGCTCTTTCGAAGTCGTTTGCGGCACCTGTTGACATTTGCTTCATAAAAACTTCCTCAGCAATTCTTCCGCCAAATAAAATTGAAATCTCTTCGAGCATTTTGTCCTTAAAATTACTAAATCTATCAAACTCAGGAAGTTGCCATGTCAATCCCAGGGCCCATCCTCTTGGCATGATTGTAACTTTATGTACGGGATCCGCTGTAGGTAAAAGCTTCGCAACCACAGCATGGCCTGATTCATGATATGCAGTATTTCGTCTTTCCTCTTCACGCATAATCATAGATTTCCGTTCTGGCCCCATATAAATTTTATCTTTAGCTTGTTCGAAATCCTCCATGTCCACATTATTTTTGCTAAACCTGGCTGCAAACAATGCGGCTTCGTTAACCAAATTAGCAAGATCTGCACCTGAAAATCCTGGTGTACCTCTGGCAATGATGTCGGCTTTTACGTCTACATCCATAGGTATCTTTCTCATATGAACAATAAGGATCTCTTCTCTCCCCTTAATGTCTGGGAGGGATACAGTCACTTGACGATCAAACCTTCCAGGCCTAAGAAGTGCTTTATCTAACACGTCAGCACGGTTTGTTGCAGCGATAACAATCACACCTGAATTGGGTTCAAAACCATCCAGTTCCACAAGTAACTGATTCAATGTCTGCTCTCGCTCATCATTACCCCCGCCCGTCCCAGCTCCACGATGTCGACCTACCGCATCAATTTCATCAATAAATATAATGCATGGGGAGTTTTTCTTAGCCTGTTCAAACATATCTCTTACTCTGGCAGCACCTACACCAACAAACATCTCAACAAAGTCTGAACCAGAAATTGTATAAAAAGGTACTTGGGCTTCACCGGCGATAGCTCGTGCCAACAAAGTTTTCCCAGTTCCTGGGGGGCCTACCATCAGGACCCCTCTAGGTATTTTTCCACCCAATTTATGAAATTTTGATGGCTCTCTTAAGAAATCAACGATTTCCGCAACCTCTTCTTTAGCCTCGTCACATCCGGCAACATCGGCAAATGTTGTTTTATTATTTGTTTGGTCAAGCTGTTTTGCTTTGCTCTTTCCAAACGAAAAAGGACCGCCACCTTTAGATCCGCCTTGCATTTGCTTCATAAAAAATATCCACACCCCAACCAAAAGAATCATCGGGAACCATGAAATAAAAATACTCATCAAGAACGACTGTTGTGCTTTTGGCTTAGCATCTACTGTTACATTATTTTTAAGGAGATCAGATACAAGCCAGGGATCTGTTGGCGCATATGTTGTAAATTTCTTACCGTCCGCTGTTGTTCCAGTTAGGTTATGTTCGTCTATTTCAACCTTGGCAATGTTTCCTGCCTTAACCTCCGCCATAAACTGAGAGTAAACCAGCTTATTTTCAAACCGTGAAGACCCGGAGAATTGATTAAAAATGGTCATCATGACAAGACCCGCTGCAATCCAGATTGCAATAGTTTTCAATGTATTATTATTCAATGCTATGCCTTTATGTTGTTATTAAATTATTCTAAACTAAAATCATTTAATCGCTCTATATTCTTCATTTTTTGTCCAACAATAAAAATCTCGGCGCTTCTGTCTCTAGATGACTTTGGCTTAAATGTCGTCACCTTAGTAAAAACAACTCTTGCAGCTTCGATAAAGCTCTCATACTGCTCCCCAATAAATGATTTGACCAGAAAGTTTCCATTCGGTTTCATCCAATTTATTGCAAAATCAAGCGCCAACTCATTTAAATGAATAATGCCGGCTTGATCTTTTGTTTTTATACCACTTATATTGGGGGCCATATCTGAAATAACAAGGTCTACCTTCAAATCGTTTAGTTTATTTTCTAGTTCATGCAACACCAATTCATCACGAAAATCACCTTGGATGAAATCAACATTTTTAATCGGGTGCATCTCCAGAAGATCCAAAGCAAATATTTTTCCCTGGCTCCCTATGGCGTTATTAATAACCTGACACCAACTACCAGGAGCCGCTCCCAAATCAACGACAACCATGCCCTTCTCTAATAATTTAAATTTTTCATTCGCCTCAATGAGTTTATAAGCTGCTCTAGAGCGATAACCATCTGATTGGGCTTGCCTAACAAAAATATCAGAGACATGTTCGTTCATCCAGCTTTTACTGGTTTTCGACCTTTTCATCTGCTATGATTCATCCAAATTATTTTATTCATTTATTATGTTAAATTCAAAACAAATTGCACACCTTAAAGCCTTGTCACACACTAAGAGTCCTGTCGTTCAAATTGGCAATAAAGGGCTATCCGAGTCAGTTCTAAAGGAAATCGAATTGAATCTTAAGGCTCATGAGCTCATAAAAATCCAAGTACAAGATAATGATAAGGCCAAACGAAGTATTACTTTAGTTTCCATCTGTGAAAAAGTTGGAGCCGAAGCCGTTAATCATATAGGAAAACAAATTGTAATCTTCAGAGCAAACGACAAAACAAAAATTGTCCTACCTTAAATTTACCGAATTTTTAAAACCAAAAATATTCCGAGTACGCATTCCAGTAAGTAAGCCATGCTTGCAATTCCATGCCAGGTTCGATAACGGTCAGAAAAAACACTTTCCATTACCTCTTTTGGGAGCGCCTCTATTTTCAACGCCTCTAATACAGAGCTGATGCCAAAATAATTAACTATGACGACAACCAGCATTATCAAAACAATCCAGAAGTACGACTCTTTAAGTAGCCGGATACCGCTGCGCCTACATCCGAAAAATATTAAATATAAGGAAACAAAAATTCCAAAATAATTAACAAATGCAAACATGTCACCAGCAATGGCTCCAGCAATATAGTTGCTAGGTATCTTCATAAAAAGAACAGATGTAACCATTAACATGGTCCACAAACCTCCCACCCAAAGAGCAGTCAAGACAACAGATAGTTTATTTAAAAAATTTTCCATGTTTTTCCAACTAAATATATTGCACCTTGAGGATTTCAAATGATTTTACACCACCGGGTGATTCAAACTCAACCACATCCCCCTCTTCTTTCCCAATTAATGATTTTGCTAGTGGGGAGTTAATGGAAATTTTATTTCCCTTAATATCTGACTCATCATCTCCGACGATTTGATAGGTCGATTTTTTTTCATTGTCCAGGTCCTCAATGGTAACCGTGGAGCCAAAAACGCATTTACCTTCCGCGTTTAATGAGGCTGGATCAATTACTGTAGCGTGAGATAATTTTGCTTCAATTTCTGCGAGCCGCCCCTCAATAAAAGCTTGCTTCTCTTTTGCGGCATCGTATTCGGCATTCTCTGATAGATCTCCTTGGGCTCTAGCTTCAGAAATGGCTTGTATAACCATCGGACGATCGATACTTTTTAACTGCTGCAATTCTTTTTTGAGCAATTCCTGACCTACACGTGTCATTGGAATTTGATTCATTTATTCTTCCTTTACTTAAAAAATTTTCTACTTGAGTGGTAGTTGTTGTTGGGATCGAGTCTATTTTAAGACGATATTTTATGCAAGCTTTGAAGTGAGTTAACATCCAACTCCTCCTCATAATTCATTCCCATGCATGCAGCCCTTGCTCCGGCTATGGTTGTGTAATAAGTTACCTTGTTTTGTAAGGCATTTCTTCGAATTTCGTAAGAGTCGGCGATGGCTCTTTTATCTTCTGTAATATTCACAATGAAGTCAATTTCGTCATTTTTAATCATATCAACGATGTGGGGCCTGCCTTCTGCAACCTTATTAACCTCTTCGACTTCTAGGCCATGGGCACTAATGGCCTTTGCAGTTCCCTTTGTTGCTACCAAATCGAACCCTAGATTTATTAATGATGTTGCAATATCAAGTACTTTTGAATGGTCTTCTTTTCTTACGCTCAAAAAGGCTTTTCCTCCCTTTGGTAAGATCACTGAGGAACCTAATTGGGACTTAATAAATGCCTCGGCAAATGTCTTGCCAACACCCATAACTTCACCCGTAGATTTCATCTCTGGTCCTAATATTGGATCAACGCCAGGAAATTTTATAAAAGGAAAAACTGCCTCTTTAACGGAAAAGAAGGGTGGGGTAATTTGTTTTAACATATTTTGTTGGGCTAGCGTTTGTCCGGCCATACAATTAGCTGCTATTTTAGCTAAAGGCCTTCCAATGGCCTTGGATACAAAAGGAACTGTTCTTGAGGCTCTTGGATTAACTTCAAGCACAAAAATATTATCACCTTGAACAGCAAACTGAACATTCATCAATCCAATGACATTTAATGCCTTAGCCATTTTCTTAGTTTGCTCTTCAATTTTTTTCTGAATTTCTTTTGAGAGACTGTATGGAGGCAGTGAGCATGCTGAATCTCCAGAGTGAACACCGGCTTGCTCGATATGCTCCATAATTCCACCAATAACAATATCTTTTCCATCAGAAATAGCATCTACATCAATTTCTAGAGAATCATTTAGAAATCGGTCAAGGAGAACTGGAGAATCATTCGAAACTTTTACAGCCTCCCTCATGTATCTCTCAAGGTCAGATTGCTCATGCACTATTTCCATGGCGCGCCCGCCCAAAACGTAACTGGGCCTAACCACTAATGGATAGCCAATTTCCTCGGCAAGCCTAATCGCATCTTCAGGTGTGCGCGCAGTTCTGTTAGGCGGTTGAAGCAAATTCAGATCGACTAAGATTTTTTGAAAGCGCTCTCTATCTTCAGCCGCATCAATGTCATCAGGTAAAGTGCCAATAATTGGAACGCCTTCTTCGGCCAGTGCTTTAGCAAGTTTTAAAGGAGTTTGTCCTCCGTATTGAACAATTACCCCCCAAGGATTTTCTTTTTTTACAATCTCTAAAACATCCTCTAATGTAACCGGGTCAAAATATAGACGATCCGATATGTCGTAATCAGTTGAGACGGTCTCCGGATTACAATTAATCATTATGGTCTCGAACCCACTCTCACGAAGAGCTAGTGACGCATGCACACAACAGTAATCAAACTCTATCCCCTGTCCGATTCGATTCGGCCCGCCGCCAATAATTATTATTTTCTTATTATTTGAAGGCTCTGCCTCGCAGAACTCTTCATAGGTGGAGTAAAGATAAGCAGTTTTGGTTTCGAATTCTGCAGCACAGGTATCAACCCTTTTATAAACAGGGTGCAGATTATTATCGCGCCTAAAATTACGGATATCTGATTCCCTGCATCTCATTAAATAAGCGATGCGGCTATCTGAGAATCCCTTTCTCTTTACCTCGTATATTTTTTGAGGGCTTAATGAGTCAATTTCAAATGCTTTTATTTCTTGTTCTGTGTCAATCAAATCTTTAATTTGATTTAAGAACCAAGGATCAATTTTTGAATGTTGGAATACTTCCTCGATAGAAAGGCCCTCTCTAAAGGCGTCCCCTACAAACCAAATACGATTAGGTCCCGGCTCCCTTAACTCTTTAATAATTTCTTCGAGGTTATTTGAATACTCAACTAAGCCATTGGCATCAGTTTCCAGGCCCCGTAAAGCTTTTTGAAATGATTCCTGAAAGGTTCTTCCAATGGACATTACTTCGCCTACAGATTTCATTTGTGTCGTTAGACGAGAATCGGCTTGAGGAAATTTTTCAAATGCAAAGCGAGGAATTTTAGTAACAACATAATCTATCGTTGGCTCAAAAGATGCAGGCGTTTGTCCACCAGTGATGTCATTTTTAAGTTCATCTAGAGTATATCCGACAGCTAATTTAGCGGCTATTTTTGCAATAGGGAAGCCTGTTGCTTTTGAAGCGAGGGCAGAGGACCTTGAAACTCTTGGGTTCATTTCAATAACGACCATTCGACCGTCTTCGGGGTTAATGGCAAACTGGACATTAGATCCTCCCGTATCTACACCAATCTCTCTCAATACATTGATGGATGCCGTACGCATAATTTGGTATTCTTTATCGGTTAGTGTTTGAGCTGGTGCAACGGTAATTGAGTCGCCAGTATGGACACCCATTGGGTCTATATTTTCAATGGAGCAAATAATAATACAGTTGTCTTTTGAGTCTCTAACAACCTCCATTTCGTATTCTTTCCAACCTAGTAAAGATTCTTCAATTAATAACTCCTTAGTAGGTGAGGCGTCTAAGCCTCTCTCACAAATAGCGATAAACTCTTCTCGATTGTAAGCAATGCCTCCACCACTTCCACCCATGGTAAATGATGGCCTGATAATCGATGGATAGCCAATGCCAGCTTGCACCTGGATCGCCTCTTCCATGCTATGAGCAATTACTGATCGTGCTGAAGCTAAACCAATCCGCGTCATCGCCTCTTTAAATTTTTGTCGGTCCTCTGCTTTGTCTATAGATTCTTTTGAGGCACCAATTAACTCAACATTAAATTTTTTCAATATGCCGTGCTTATCTAAGTCTAATGCACAATTCAGAGCTGTTTGTCCCCCCATAGTTGGCAGAAGAGCATCGGGCCTCTCTTTTTCTATAATTCTACTCACGACCTGCCATTGAATAGGTTCAATGTATGTAGCATCCGCTAATTCCGGATCAGTCATAATGGTTGCTGGATTGGAATTAACTAAAATAACTCGATAGCCCTCTTCCTTTAATGCTTTGCATGCCTGAGCGCCAGAGTAATCAAACTCGCATGCCTGTCCAATAATAATTGGACCTGCACCAATGATAAGTATCGATTTTATATCTGTGCGTTTTGCCATTATCTTTTCTTTGCCTCAATCATTAGGTTAATAAATGCATCAAAAAGATAGCTCATTTCTGTTGGCCCTGGACTGGCTTCTGGGTGACCCTGAAAACTGAAAGCAGGAACATCTGTTCTTGAAATTCCCTGAAGTGACCCATCAAATAGGGATCGATGTGTTGCTTTAAGATTTGCAGGTAACGACATTTCATCCACAGCAAATCCATGATTTTGACTTGTAATGAAGACTTTCCCAGTTTCTAAGTCTTGGACTGGGTGATTGGCTCCATGGTGGCCAAATTTCATCTTTAATGTTTTAGCATGACTTGCTAACCCTAGGAGTTGATGTCCAAGACAAATACCAAAAATAGGCATCCTATGATTAATTAAAGTTTGAATATTCGCAATTGCATAAGCACATGGCTCTGGATCACCTGGGCCGTTCGATAAAAATACACCATCAGGGTTTAAAGCCAGTACCTCGTCAGCAGACATAGTGGCTGGAACAACATTTACCTGGCAGCCCCTAGAGGTCAACATCCTTAAAATATTTTTCTTAATGCCATAATCATAAGCGACCACGTTATATAAAAGTTTTTTTGGCTTTTGAAAGCCGGAACCTAGAACCCATTCACCCTCATTGAATAAATAAGCTTTTTGAGTTGAAACAACTTTTGCTAAATCCATGCCTTGTAAGCCTGGAAATTCTTTGGCTTGTTGAGTTATTAGTTCCTCGTTAAAGTTACCAGCAGCAATGCAGCCTGGTTGAGCTCCGTGGATCCGGATATGCTTTGTGAGCTGTCTAGTGTCTATTCCAGCAATTGCAACAATATTTTGAGAATTTAAAAAATCTGAAAGGGAAAGGGTGCTTCTAAAATTTGACTGCGTAATAGGCAGGTCACGAATAATTAGTCCTTTTGCGAAAATCTTATGAGACTCGCTGTCTTCATTGTTAATTCCAGTATTGCCAATGTGAGGGTAGGTAAGCGTAACTAATTGTTCTGTATAAGAGGGGTCAGTTAAAATTTCTTGGTAACCGGTCATAGCGGTATTAAAAACAACCTCCCCCGACGCACTACCCTCTACCCCAATTGAATAACCTCGAAACTTTGTTCCGTCTGCAAGCGCTAAGATGGCCGGCATTTTACTCGACAAGAAGAACTCCCAAGATAATTTTAGACTTAATAAAACAAACGGGTGGATTTAGGTCCGCCCGTTGGCTAGATTATAATGGAATTAGGGGCTTACTTCAATTCAAATGACAGGTATTAATCGATATTTTTAAGATTTAATACGTCTAGAATATCAAATAACCCCGAGGTTTTATCATTGATAAATTTTGCGGCACGAATTGCGCCCTTAGCAAAGGTTTTCCGGCTGCTTGCTTTATGAGTCAACTCAATTCTCTCGCCGTCTCCAGCAAATAATACCGTATGGTCTCCTACGATATCACCGCCACGAATCGTTGAAAACCCTATGTCTGTATTTTTTCGGAGGGGCATAATACCTTCCCGATGAAAAACACCATTTTCTTTTAAGGTTAATCCAGCTGCTTTTGCAACAGCCTCACCCAGCCTTAATGCAGTTCCTGAGGGAGCATCTACTTTTTGACGATGATGCGCTTCGATAATCTCAATATCAAATTCTTTGTGTAAAACTTTTGCTGCAGACTCGACAAGCGCAATTAATAAATTAACTCCAACACTCATATTGGGTGCAAAACAAATCGCTATTTTTTTTCCTGCAGCTTCAATTGTTGCCTTTTCTGACTCATTAAAACCGGTCGTCCCTAAGACATACTTAATATTATTTTTAAGGCAATAATTTAAATAGCCAAGACTGGCTTCTGGTCTCGTGAAATCAATCAAAATATCATTTTTAGCATGGTCATTTGTAAGGGACTCCGAGATTAATACGCCTGTTTTAAGACCCAATAGAGAGCCAGCGTCCTGACCGATCAATGGGCCGGATGGGAGGTCAACTGCAGCAGAAAGAATAAGATCTTTATCGCTAAAAATTTCCTGGATGAGGGTTTGTCCCATTTTTCCAGTAGCGCCAACAATAATAATGCTAATAGGTTTCATAATATTAAAATCCAATTTTTTCTAATAGAAGTTTAAAGTAATCTGATTCTTCATTCGTCTCGGGCTTTATTATAACTTCTTTATTCCCCGCTGGCTTTTCAGCGGCCTTCAATTCCCCACCTAAAGAATTAACTGTATCTGAATTTTGTTTTCTTATATCGTCCTTAACAGCTTCATTAATAGATTCGGTTGTATCAATCCTCTGAATAACGTCGCTATTTTTCTGCTGATTATTGTGGCCAGCCTCCCTATCAATATTGGTGTTAGCCTCTCTTGGACTTTCAATAAGAATCTCTTCTGATGGTTTTGAATTTTTTTCCCAAAATTTCATTGAATCTAGCCAAGATGACTCTTCTTTCTCTACCTTATCTTTATCATGACTGTCGATAGGATTTTCTGTTTTTTGGGCATTATTCAGCGACTCATTTTCACCTTTAGGAATTACCTCGCCTGTGATATTTTTAAGCAGGTCTTTTTCAAAGTTAAGGATTACATGACGCTTCTCTATCAACCTCCCCTCCTTTCGCATGGCATAAAGATAATCCCAGCGATTATTATGGAAGCTGTCTTGTATTAAGGGAGTGCCTAAAACAAATCTCACCTGACTTTTGGTCATCCCGGGCTTTAACTTTAAAAGCATTTCGCTGTCTATTTCATTACCTTGTTGAATGTCCATTTTATATACCTGAGGAAGCAAGTCTGTCAGTGACTTCTCGGTTCCACAAGACATCAAGAAAAAGAATAAAATTACGACGAATCTCATAGATAAGGCTTTATTTGCAAAGATTGATAATATACCATGTGATTATTGTATTTATTTTTATTTGAAGGGAGCCGTCATGGAAGATCATATTAATCTTAAAGAAACGGGTTTAAAAGCCACCCTCCCTCGCTTAAAAGTTCTGAATATATTTGAAAACTCCAAAGATAAGCATCTGTCTGCCGAAGACATATACAAAGTCATGTTAAGTTCTGGTGAGGATGTTGGGCTCGCAACAATTTATCGAGTATTAACTCAGTTTGAACAAGCCGGACTGCTTGTAAGACATCATTTTGAAAGCGGCAAGGCAGTTTATGAGCTTAATGAACAGTCCCATCATGATCATATTGTATGCCTTCAATGTGGACATGTTGAAGAGTTTTTCGACTCTGAAATTGAAAATCGCCAAACAATTGTAGCTAAAGAAAAAGGCTTTCAAATTATAGAGCACTCACTTTATATATACGCCGACTGTACAAAAAAACCTTGTCTCAATAGAAAGTAATTTTAATTCAATAATTCTTTTGCGTGATCCAGTGTTGTTGTTGTAATTTCCACTCCTCCGAGCATGCGCGCAACCTCTTTGATTCGGCTGTCCTGATTAAGTAATTCAATTTGACTGACAGTCTGGCCATCAATCTGATCTTTTGAAACCTTGAAATGAAATTTTGACTGGGCTGCTACTTGAGGTAAATGGGTGATGACAAATATTTGTCGGCCCTCAGAGTCCCCCAATGATTTTAATAGTCTCCCAACAATTTCTGCAACACCACCTCCTATCCCAACATCAACCTCATCAAAAATCATAGACGGCACATCTGTGTCTGTCATGGAACAAACTCTAATTGCAAGGCTAATTCGTGATAACTCCCCGCCCGAGGCTACCTTTTGAATAGGTCTGAGCTCCCCTCCTAAATAAGTTGATATTAAAAACTCGGCCTGCTCATTTCCATACTGGCTAGCCTCAGTCGATTTTAAATTTGCAACAAATTGTCCATGTGTGAATGAAAGTTCTTTTAATTTATTTGTAATTTCTTGGCTTAATTTTTTAGCAGCCGATCCTCTCAATATGGACAATTCTAATGCAGATTCGTCATAATCTTTTTTGGCATTTATAAGGAAATCATCAATGCCGGACTCTCCAAGCATCTCAGATAATAAGGTAATTCTTTCCTCCCAAAGCTGAGATGCTGCCTCTAGCTCATCCGGTTTTAGACGATATTTTCTTAAGAAATCGAACGTTAATTGAATCTTATTTTCAACTTCTTTTTGAAGCTCATAATTGTCCTCTAAAGATTGTGCGTAACGATTTAATTCACGACCAATCTCACCTAATTCTAATGAGGCTACCTCCAATGTCTTAACATGCTTATTTAATGACTCATCTAGCCCCACCAAATTTAACAAAAGACTGTTCAAGTCAGAAAGTTGTTCGCTAATGGAGGTTGGTTCCTCGCTATCAAGAATCGCTATAGTTTTTTGGGCACCCATAATGAGCTCCGTACGATTATTCAATGCCTTATGCTGCCGTTGTATGCTTTCCCAGTTCTCTAGGGAAAACTCAAGGGGGCGGTATTGAGTATTTTTTTCTACGAGGTCATCTAATTCCATTAGATATAACTCTCGATTCTTTTCAAAGTTTTGATGTTCTAAAAATAATTGATGCCACCTCTTATATAAGCCTTTCACATGAGTCACCTTACTTTTAAGGTGTGCATAATTATCGAGAATGTCACGCTGAGTTGCGGATTTTAACAATGAGTGATGAGAGTTTTGGCTATAGATATCCACCAATAATTCTCCAAGCTCCCTTAGTTGATTAAGCGTCGAATGAGAGCCATTAATATAAGATTTTGATTTACCATCGGCGAATATAACCCTTCTTAGGAGCAGCTCTCCCTCTGTCTCAATATCGTTATCATTAAGCCATTGAACAGCACTATTATTATCGCTGATGACAAAGGTCGCTGCAATTTCTGACTTTTCACAACCATTTCTTACTATCCCGTTCTCACTTCTCTCACCCAGGACTAAAGACAGAGCGTCAATAAGTATCGATTTACCAGCCCCAGTTTCACCTGTTAGCACTGTAAATCCAGCATCAAAATTTAATTCAAGATGGTCAACAATGACAAAATTTCTAATTGATAAACTTTCAAGCATCGCTTTAGCCTAACCCCAATTTAATTTATTTCTTAACATCTCAAAATAACAATAATTCTTTGGATGTAAAATTGAAATAGATTGCTTTGCCTTTTTAATCTCAATGCGGTCCCTTAAGTCCAAGGGGAACTTAATTTGCCCATCTATGCTAGCGTAAGCTTCGTCCATATGAATAATTTTAATGACTATTTCACTTTCTCCACTAACTGCAATGGGTCTATTACTCAAGGTATGAGGGCTAATTGGCACAATAGAAATTGCATCTAAATTAGGATGAAGGATGGGGCCTCCTGCTGACAATGCATACGCAGTAGTTCCAGTTGGTGTACTAACTATAATGCCGTCTGATCTTTGCGTATGTACAAAATTACCATCAATGACGACCTCCAGCTCTATTAATTTTAAGCCACTTTTAATAACAACATCATTTAATGACAAAGACTCATAAATGACCCTGTTCGCCCTAATAATTTTTGTATCAATCAACATTCTGTCATCTTGAACAAAATTACCTTCCAAAATCGTATCAATACCAGCCAACATACTGTCAATGTTTAGGTCTGCCAAAAATCCAAACCTGCCTCTATTTACTCCAATTAAGGGAATTTGAGAGTCAACCAACATCCTAGCCACGCCCAACATTGTTCCGTCACCGCCTACTATGATGGCAACATCAACTTTAGGGCCAATATCCTTAAGGGATAATGATTTAAATTGATTTAAATTGATTTTTTTTTGTGTTTTTTCCTCAATAATTACCTCAAGGTTCTTTTGGCTTAGATGATGAATCAACTGAATTAATTGTGCATGAAAGTCCTCAGACTCGTCAAGAGATGGGTACTTACCAATTACAGCAATTTTTTTGAATTTATTCACAATTTGTTTTTTATTCTAGCTATATTAGTTTTGAGTTAGTAAAATAAACATTTATACATTTTAATCCATTCACCTTCTAAGGAAAGAATTAATTCATATTAAATGAGCCTAGACATAAGAGCACAAACTCTTTTAAGAGCATTGATCCGGCATCATATTGAGGATGGGCATCCAGTAGCCTCAAAGTCACTGACTTCCTCATCAGGCTTAGACCTAAGCTCTGCTACGATTAGAAGTATTATGAAAGATCTTGAGGAGGAAGGTTTTATCATTAGCCCTCATACCTCATCTGGAAGGATTCCAACCCAAAAAGGCTATCGTTTTTTTGTAGACAGTCTCTTAACCGTTCAGTCACCCAATGCAAAAGAAGTTAATGCGTTAAAGAGTTTAATTGTCTCCGACAAACAAAATTTTCGCAACACAGTTGCAGACACACTTTCTGATCTAACTAAATTTGCTGGGGTAGTAATGATTCCAAAAGCAAAAAAGCTCACCTATAAACACATCGAATTTTTAAGTCTTTCAGATAAAAGTGTGTTGGTAATTATTGTTACTGCTGATGGCGGGGTACAAAATCGAGTTCTTTTTACTAATGAAAATTATGACAGGGAAACCCTATTAGAGGCATCCAATTATTTTAATCAAAAATTTCAAGGGTATTCAATCGAAGAAGCAAAAGCAAAAATATCAAATGAACTCAAAACAATGAAAAGTGAAATGATTAATTTAATGACATCAGCAATTGAATCGTCTGCTGAGGAAATGAAAAATGATAATATCGTCATCTCTGGCCAAGGAAACTTGCTCGGATCAGCTGAATTATCTCAAAATGTCTCAAGCATAAAAAAAATCATAGAAGTATTTGAAAAAAAATCTGCATTACTTAATCTTTTGGATAAAAGTTACCAAGCAGATGGAATTCAAATTTTTATTGGCCAAGAATCTGGGTATCAGCCCCTGGATGAATGTAGCGTGATTACTGCCCCTTATCATGCTAACGGAGAGATTCTGGGTATGATTGGAGTAATTGGGCCCACTCGAATGGCTTATGAAAGAGTTATTCCAATTGTCGACATCACTGCTAAACTATTGAGCAATTCTATTCAATCAATCAAATAAAAATATGAGCTACTACCAACCTGAGCCAAAATATGAGCATGGAGATCCCCCAAGAATTGGCATTATCCTTGCTAATCTTGGAACCCCAGACGCCCCAAATAAAAAGTCTGTAAAAAAATATTTAGGTCAATTTCTGATGGACAGGAGGGTTGTTGAGATACCTCGATTTATATGGTGCTGGATTTTGCATTGCATTATTTTGGTATTTAGGCCGAGTGCTTCAGCAAAAAAATATCAACAAATTTGGACCAAACAAGGTTCGCCCCTTTTGGTTAACGCTAGTAAGCAAGCTACATTACTTCAAAAACAATTAATGAAGGACTTCAAAGAGCCAATAGAGGTTTCTCTAGGAATGAGTTATGGTAATCCCTCAATGAAAAATGCATTTGAAATATTAAAAAATAAAAACTGCACGAAAATTATTCTTCTGCCCCTATATCCGCAGTACGCTGCATCTTCATCTGCTTCTGCAATGGACAGTTTGTGGCGTGTATTGTTAAGAAGCAGAAATGTACCAGCAATCAGAACTATTCGAAATTATCATGATCACCCAGCGTACATTAATGCACTAAAAGAGTCTGTCCTTAAATTTTGGAAAGTAAATGGAAGGCCTACAAAATTAGTAATGAGTTTTCATGGGATTCCGAAGCGCTCTTTAATGCAAGGAGACCCCTATCATTGTGAGTGTCATAAAACCGGTCGTTTGTTGGCTGAATCGTTAGGGCTGATGAGTGAAGAGTATCTAGTTTGTTTTCAATCAAGGTTTGGAAAGGCTGAGTGGTTAAAGCCATATTTTGCAGATATCATTAAAAAACTTGGCTCTGAAAAAGAGAAAAATATACATGTTATATGTCCAGGATTTTCTAGTGACTGCCTAGAAACATTAGAGGAAATAAATATGGAAGGAAAGGCCATTTTTAAAGAGCACGGAGGTGGAAAGTATCAATATATTCCTGCGCTTAATGACAATCCCATCTGGATTAAATCCATGTCTGAAATTTTAAGGTCTCATCTTGGTGGCTGGGTTGATGATCAGTGGACAAAAACTAAAGAAAAAAAATCTACACTGGCCACAAAAAAACAATACGAAAAAATTAACAAAAACATATGATTATTCTTACGGGTGGTGCTGGAATGATAGGGAGCATTATAGCCTGGCACCTCAATACAATCCTTCATGAAGAAGGGTTTGTTATCGTTGATGAGTTAATTCATCCAGATCAGGAAAAAAATTTTAAAAAACGTAAATTTTCCGAATTTGTCCACAAAGATGAATTACATAAATATCTAAAAAATAATAACAAAGTCTCCGCCATTATTCACATGGGTGCTATCAGCGCAACAACAGAAACTAACTTCAATCGTCTGTTAAATTCAAATATCCGATACAGCCAAATGCTATGGAATTGGTGTGCCTTGAATAACGTCCCGTTTATTTATGCCAGCTCGGCCGCAACCTATGGTTTGGGTGAAAATGGTTATAATGACAGCGAAAGTCAAATTAATAATTTAACTCCGCTAAACGGTTACGGATATTCCAAACAATTTTTTGATCAATGGGTCCAGCAACAGATTAATACGGGAGCAACAAAGCCGCCTCAATGGTGTGGTTTAAAGTTTTTTAACGTTTACGGACCAAACGAGTACCATAAGGGAAGAATGGCAAGTGTGGTATACCATGCATTCAATCAATATCAAAAAGAAAACGAAGTGAGGCTTTTTAAAAGCGATCGACCAGATTTTTCAGACGGAATGCAGTTGCGAGACTTTGTATACGTTAAGGACGCAGTTGAGTGCGTTATTTATTTATTAAAAAATCATCAAATTTCTGGAATATTTAATATTGGAACAGGTAAAGCTGATTCCTTTAAAAATCTAGGGTTATCTGTAGTTAATAACTTAGGTGGCGATAGCTCAGCAATTAAATATATTGACCTGCCATCAGACCTAAAAAACAAGTACCAGTACTTTACTGAGGCAAATATTGATAAGATAAGAGGTCATGGATTTAAACATCAATTTAAGACCCTGTCGGAAGGTGTGTCAGATTATGTACAAAATTATTTACTGCAAAAGGACATGTATGCCTAATATTACTAATCAAACTGGCTACGGCACATAAGCCTATGGAAAAAAGTATTATTGAAAAGATAAAAATAAATTTTACCAATAATGGCCAATGGTGCCTAGTTATAGGTGATCTGATGTTAGATCAATATATTTTTGGGGAAATTACCCGCATATCACCTGAAGCACCCATCCCCATTCTTAAAAAAGAAAAGCAACATTTCCGAATGGGAGGTGCAGCAAATGTTGCAGCAAACCTTAGTGGGCTCGGAATTAAAACTACTATTGCGGGCATGATAGGAAGTGACCTGAGCGGAGACCGCCTAACTCAGCTTCTTAAAGAAAAATTAATTTCTTGTAGGGGCGTTATAAAAAGAAAAATTCCTACCACCACTAAAACTAGGATCATTAGCGGGCAACAGCAAATCATTAGAATTGATGAGGAGGAAATTGTTGCTCCTTTATCAAAAAAAGACATTGAAAAAATTATTAGTCTCATCAAGAAAAAACCCTCAATCATAATAGTTTCCGATTATGCAAAAGGCTTTATTTCAGAAGCGCTTATGAAGCCAGTTATCAAGGCAGCAAAACAGTTGCAAATTCGTATTATTGTCGACCCTAAAGGGGATAGCCTCGAAAAATATAGAGGCGTGACAGCAATAACCCCGAATAAAAATGAGGCGTACACCCTCACAGGTAACTCATCTAAAGATGAGCTTCTTCTTGAAAAAAATCTTAAAAAATTAAGAAAGCAGTTTGATATTGAATTTATAGCGATGACACAAGGCGAGCTTGGGATCAAATTAATGTCTGAAAAAGTTACTCAAACTATTCCAGCATCAAAACTTAAGCAGATCTTCGATGTGTCGGGAGCAGGTGACACTGTTATTTCTACGTTAGCAGCAGGTATGTTGGCTGACTTGAGCATTCAAGAGTCACTAGAGATAGCAAATATTGCAGCAGGTATAGTAATAGGGAAAATTGGAACGATTCCAATTGAAAAAAATGAATTAATTGCTGAGCTTGAAATTGAAAATCACGGGCAAAAAAATAAATTATTCACTGAAAAATTTTTAATAAATGAATTAAAAAGACGTCAGGCAATGAATGAGAAAATTGGATTTACTAATGGCTGCTTCGATATTCTGCATGCAGGTCATGTTACCTACTTAGAGCAAGCCAAAAATAAGGTAGATTTTTTGATTGTTGGGCTTAATTCCGATACCTCAGTAAGGAAATTAAAAGGAGCTAACCGACCCATTATCAATGAAATAGATAGAGCAAGGGTCCTTTGCAGCCTCCAATCTGTTGATGCCGTTATTATTTTTAGCCATGAAACTCCTATTAATTTAATTAATATAATTAAGCCAAATTTATTAATTAAAGGAAATGATTACTCCGTCAGTGAGGTTGTTGGGCATAAAGAAATTAAAAAATGGGGGGGGAAAGTAGAGCTTGTTCCGCTTTTACAGGGCCGGAGTACAACTAAAATAATTAAAAAGCTAAGTTAAATTAAGTCACTTATACTGCTTATAGACTCAACACCATACGACTTACAAATTAATTCCCATTCTTCTAAGTCTGTCCAGTTAGAGACAAAAAGAAAGTCTAAATTATATTTCTTTGCTGTCTCTATATCGTAGAGTGAGTCGCCGAGAAATAATGCTGGATGAAATGTATTTGTTGAAAGATGGTCATCAATTATTTCATGTTTAGATTTAGGGCTACCAAATATTCCTCCGTCAAAAAAATGATCAATATTTTTGTCTAAAAATAAATACCTTAGTTCTTCCTGATCCCCTCCTGACGCAATAATCCATGAAGCTCCTTGCGTCTTTTCCCTTAGCTCTTTTAATCCTGAAGCAATCTCACAATTTTTTAAAAGTTGAATGACTTCATTATTCAAACTTTCAATTAAAAAATCCATATCAACTTTAGTTACCTTACGATTCATAATCGTTTCTAAAAAGAATTGAAATTTAATATATCTTGAGATTCCTGTGAGCTCTACGTGATGTTTAACTAATGCTGCAGCTTGATTTTTATCTGCCCCAAATTTAATTGCAGTATTTCTATAGGCCTCAATTTTTTGAAAGTTAGAATTTAGAATTACTCCGTCACAATCGAATATAAGCGTGGCATATTGATTTAGACTTTTCATCTGGTATAAAAACTAGAGGCTACTAGCCTCTTTTGCAAGTTTGGTAATTTCTGCCCATTTTTTTGCCTCAACTAATGCTTTTGGCGTTAGCCATGTTCCACCGCAAACCGGGACATTGGGTAACGATAAAAAGTCTCTCGCAGTATCGATTGTTATTCCTCCGGTAGGGCAAAATTTTATGTCCGCAAAGGGTCCAGAGAACCCTTTTAAAAGGCTAATGCCTCCGACTGCAACGGCAGGAAATAGCTTTAAAAACTGATACCCCTCGTTATTTGCCATCATAACTTCACTTCCAGTGGAGACGCCTGGTAACAGAGGAAGATTGATCTCCCTACAAATTGCTCCCATTTCTGATGTATACCCTGGACTTACTGCAAACTGACTTCCAGCCAATTTTGCATTCGTTGCATCCGCTCTTGTTCGGAGTGTTCCAGCACCTACTATAGCTTGTGGGACATTTCTGCTAATTGCCTCGATAGCCTTAAGTGCACATTCGGTTCTAAGTGTCACCTCTAATACCCTTATCCCGCCTGCAATTAAAGCCTCTGCAATAGGAACTGCTTCATCAATATGATTAATTACGATAACGGGAATTACAGGGCCGTACTCAGCCAATTCAATAGTTTTCATAAGTTCCTTAAATTAATTTATCCATGTTATGGCACCTTCTTCAGCAGACAAGACATTATTTCGCATACTGCCAAATAACTCTCTGCCAATGCCATGGCCATTTCTTGTTTTCTCTGCTTCACTCATCACAGCAAGCTCTCTGTCGCCCCAAGAATTTTCATCTATTAGTACGTTCATTGTTCCAACAGTTGCATTAATTCTAATCACATCCCCCTCGCGGATTTTTGCAATTGCTCCGCCTGCGGCAGCTTCTGGACTTAAATGAATTGCTGCAGGAATTTTACCTGACGCACCACTCATCCTCCCATCGGTAACAATAGCAACTTTAAAGCCTTTACTTTGTATAACAGACAAGGGTGGAGTTAATTTGTGAAGCTCTGGCATACCATTAGCCTTGGGTCCCTGAAACCGAACAACGGCAATAAAATCCTTCTCTAATTTTCCTTCATCAAATGCTCTAAGTAAATCTTCTTGGCTGTTAAATATCATGGCTGGGGCCTCAATAATGTGCTTATCTTCAGGTACAGCAGACACTTTGATCACTGATCTACCTATGTTCCCCTTCAACAATCTTAAGCCACCTGTTGGGCTAAATGGATTGTCTGCTTTTCTAACGATTGATTCATCGCCACTCTCAGAAGGAAGGTCTTCCCAAATCAATTTATCTCCTTTAACCGCAGGAACTTTTGTATATTCTGCCAGGCCCCCTTTTGAAACAGTTACAACATCTGGGAACATACAACCAGAGTCTAATAGCTCACGAATGACAAATCCTGGGCCACCGGCTCTCTGAAACTCGTTAACATCAGCAGTGCCGTTGGGATAAACACTCGCTAACAGTGGAACAGATTTTGCAAGATCATGAAAATCTGACCAATCAATAATAATGCCAGCTGCTCTCGCTATAGCAACCCAGTGTATTAAGTGGTTAGTCGACCCGCCAGTCGATACCAATGCGGCCATGGCATTAATAATGACTCGCTCATCAACCAACTCGCCGATAGGCGTCATATTCTTATCTTCAATATTTTCAATTAACTGTTTTACAGCCTCCACAGTTAAATGTTTACGAACACCGTCATGGGGGTGAATAAAAGCAGCACCAGGAATATGAAGTCCCATAGCCTCCATTAGCATCTGGTTGCTATTTGCAGTTCCATAAAATGTACAAGTTCCTTCCCCATGGTAAGCAGCTGATTCAGACTCAAGCAATTCATCACGGCCTACTTTCCCCTGCGCATAGAGCTCTCTGACTTTAGATTTTTTGGTATTATCAATTCCTGTCGACATCGGTCCCGCGGGGACAAATATTGTAGGTAAATGTCCAAAATGAAGAGCTCCGATAAGTAAACCTGGGACAATTTTGTCACAGATACCAAGCATCAGACTTCCATCAAACACATCATGCGACAAGCCAATGGCGGCGCCCATTGCAATAGTATCTCTTGAAAATAAACTTAACTCCATTCCGGGCTCGCCCTGCGTAACACCATCACACATGGCAGGAACTCCACCAGCCACTTGCGCTGTTGCTCCAAGGGATGAAGCGGCGTCGCGAATAATTTGTGGGTAGCTTTCGTAGGGTTTGTGAGCTGACAGCATGTCGTTATACGCCGTCACAATTGCAATATTGGGAGCTTTCTTCTCAACAATTCTTAATTTGTCATTTTGAGGCAGTGCTGCGATAGCATGGGCTACATTTGCACAGCCCATTCTGTCGGCTCCACGTTGTCGTTGCTTCATCTCTGAAACACGTTTCAAGTAGGCGGTCCTTGTAGGACGGCTCTTCTCTCTTATTCTTTCTGTGATTTCTATAATTGAATTTTTCATATAAATTTTCGTAACCCGGACCTTCCATTATCAGTTAAATAAGCATAACAAGTCAAACCCCTAAGAAAAAAATTTAATTAGGGGTTGAAAAAACTAAAAAGAACTCCATATTGGATTTATCTAAAATTAAAAAAAATAATACCATGGCGACTGAAGATACAAAAAAACAAACCAAAACGACTAAAAAGGCCAATGAAATAAACAAAGAAATTACAGAGCTTAAAGAGCTTATAGCTAAACTTGAAGCAGATATTCTTTATTCAAAAGCAGAGGCAGAGAATATAAGAAAAAGATCATTAGAGGAAATAGAAAAAGCGAGAAAGTTTGCAGTTGAAAGATTTAGTCAGGAGATTCTTCTTGTAAAAGATAGCTTAGATGCAGCATTAATTATCGAAAAAGCATCGTTGGATGACTATAAAAATGGCATGGAACTCACAAAAAAACAACTAATTAATATTTTCGAAAAATTTGGAATTGAAGAGATTGATCCAGTCGGTGAAACCTTCGACCCAAATTATCATCAAGCAATGTCAATGATTGAGTCTGAAGATGATCCTAATAAGGTTCTTACAGTTATGCAAAAAGGTTATAAGTTAAATGAGCGCATGTTGCGACCAGCATTAGTTTCAGTCTCTAAACAAAAATAAGAAGAAAGGTGGCTTGAATTTAAAATTTCATGCCCCCATTAATAAACAATAAGAAATTTATATTTAAGGAAAAGTAAAATGGCGAAAATAATTGGGATTGATTTAGGAACAACAAATTCATGTGTTTCAGTTATGGAGGGTGGAAAACCTAAAGTAATTGAAAACTCTGAGGGCGCAAGAACTACCCCATCTGTTATAGCTTACCAAGAGGGGGGAGAAACCCTAGTTGGCGCAGCCGCCAAACGCCAGGCTGTAACTAATCCAAAAAATACAATTTATGCTGTCAAGCGACTCATCGGAAGAAAGTTTGAAGAGGACGAGGTTCAGAAAGATATTGATCTGATGCCTTATACCATCTCCAAAGCTGACAACGGTGATGCATGGGTAGAGGTTCATGGTGAAAAAATGGCTCCCCCACAAATCTCTGCAGACATTTTACGTAAAATGAAGAAAACAGCAGAAGACTACCTCGGCGAAACAGTCACAGAGGCAGTCATTACGGTTCCAGCATACTTTAATGATAGCCAAAGACAGGCTACCAAAGATGCAGGGAAAATTGCTGGCTTAGATGTTAAAAGAATTATCAATGAACCAACTGCCGCTGCATTAGCTTTTGGGCTAGATAAACAAGAAGGTGATAGAAAAATTGCCGTCTATGACTTGGGTGGTGGAACATTCGATATTTCAATTATTGAAATTAGCAGCGTGGATGGGGAGCATCAATTTGAAGTTTTATCAACCAATGGAGACACGTTCTTAGGCGGGGAAGATTTTGATAACCGCATTATTGACTTTCTTGCAGAAGAATTTAAAAAAGAAAACTCAGTTGATCTTACCAAAGATGTTTTAGCTAAACAGAGACTCAAAGAGGCCGCTGAAAAAGCTAAAATCGAGTTATCTAGCAGTAATCAAACAGAAATCAACCTCCCATACATTACGGCTGACGCATCTGGGCCTAAACATTTAGTTGTTAAATTAACCCGGTCTAAACTAGAGTCATTAGTCGAGGATTTAATTGAGCGTACAATTGCCCCATGCAAGATGGCAATAAAAGATTCTGGTATCTCAACAAGTGATATTTCAGATGTAATTCTAGTGGGTGGTCAAACTAGAATGCCAAAAGTTCAAGAAAAAGTTAAAGAAATTTTTGGTGTTGAGCCTCGTAAAGACGTGAATCCAGATGAGGCGGTTGCTGCAGGCGCTGCAATTCAAGGTGGAGTTCTTCAAGGAGACGTTAAAGATGTTCTTTTACTAGACGTTACACCATTAAGTCTTGGTATAGAAACGCTTGGCAGCGTTATGACAAAGCTTATCAAGAAAAATACAACAATTCCTACTAAAGCCTCTCAAGTTTTTTCAACAGCAGAAGACAATCAAGGTGCAGTTACAATTCACGTCCTTCAAGGTGAGCGAGAAATGGCTAATGGCAACAAAAGCTTAGGTCAATTCAATTTGAGTGATATTCCATCAGCTCCAAGGGGCACCCCACAAATTGAAGTCTCCTTCGATATCGACGCAAATGGTATTCTTCATGTCACAGCTAAAGACAAAGCAACTGGTAAGGAAAATAAAATCACTATTAAAGCTAATGGCGGATTAAGTGATGAAGAAATTAAGAAGATGGAAGAGGATGCGGAGCGATATGCAGATGAAGATAAAAAACTCCGGGAACTTGTAGATGCTAAAAATTCCTCAGAATCAATGATACATTCAGTAAAAAAAACAATGACCGAACATGCTGATAAATTATCAGATGAAGAGAAAGAAAGTATTGAGGCTGCAATTAATGATCTTGAGGCATCAATAAAAACTGATGATAAAGATGATATTGAAGCAAAAAATAAAGTTTTAGCTGAGGCGTCTCAAAAACTAGGTGAAAAAGCGTATGCTGAGCAACAAGCAGCAGAGCAACCCCAAGGTGATAATGAGAAAAATGAAAAAACAGTTGACGCAGAAGTTGTTGATACTGAGTTTGAAGAAGTAGAAAAAGAAAAAAAATCAGATAAATAAATTTAAATTCAGGCGCGGCGTTAAACCGCCTCGCCATATAAACTCCTTATGGCTACAAAAAAAGATTACTACGAAGTTCTTGGGTTAAATCGACAATCTTCAGACGAAGAAATTAAAAAGTCTTTCAAAAGACTTGCGATGAAACACCATCCAGACAGAAACCCTGACAACCCTAAATCCGAAGGATTATTTAAAGAGGCAAAAGAGGCATACGAAGTTCTATCCGACCCTCAAAAAAAATCTGCTTATGATCAATACGGTCACGCCGGTGTGGATCAAGGAATGGGAGGTGGTGGAGCTAATGATTTTGGTGATGCTTTTGGTGATATATTTGGAGACATATTTGGCGGAGGTCGAAGTAACAAAAGGTCTAATGTGTATCGTGGTGCAGACCTTCGTTACAATATGCAAATTACATTAGAGCAAGCGGCAAAAGGAACGGAAACAAAAATTAAAATACCCGTGATGTCTTTATGTAAGCCTTGTAGTGGATCTGGGGCAAGGAAAGGAACTCAGCCTGTTAATTGTGGTACCTGCCAAGGCCATGGCCAGGTAAGAATGCAGCAAGGTTTCTTTTCGGTTCAGCAAGCATGTCCGAACTGTCAAGGGACAGGTAAAATGATTAAGGATCCATGTTCTGATTGCCGAGGATCTGGCCGAACTGAAGTCTCTAAAACCCTAACAGTTAAGATCCCTGCGGGAGTTGATGAGGGTGACAGGATACGCCTAAGTGGAGAAGGTGAAGCCGGATTAAACGGAGGTCCTACAGGCGACCTATATGTTGTTGTCAGCCTAAAGCCTCATGCTATTTTTGAGAGAGATGGAGCTAATTTACATTGTGAAATGCCAATTAGCTTTACAGCTGCTGCACTAGGTGGAAACTTAGAAGTACCAACACTTGATGGTAGCGCTAAAATTAAAATTCCGCCAGAAACACAAACAGGTGCTACATTTAGACTTAAAGGTAAGGGAATCAAGCCAATAAGATCAAGTAATTACGGCGATCTCCATTGCCATGTGGTAATAGAAACGCCTATCAAATTAACTGAAAAACAAAAAAAACTGATGGAGCAACTAGAAGCTCTTAATAGTGAAAAACATAGCCCAAGGCACACAACTTGGGTCGATAAAGTTAAAGATTTTTTTGATTAAAAAGTTCCCTTTTGGATTAATTCAACCTTATATCCATTGGGATCTTCAATAAATGCAATAACAGTAGTGCCGTGCATCATAGGTCCTGCCTCACGCAAAACTTTTCCCCCCATCGCTTTAATTTTATTGCATGTCTCATAAGCGTCATCCACCTCAATTGCTATGTGTCCGTATGCTTCCCCATGCTCATAGCTCTTTGTCTCCCAATTATGGGTCAGCTCAATTACTGTATTAGCAGACTCATCACCGTACCCAATGAATGCCAGTGAAAATTTTCCATCCGGATAGTCTTGTTGTCTTAAGACTTTCATCCCAAAAAATTTGCTGTAGAAATCGATTGTTTCTTGCAGTTGATTTACTCTTAGCATTGTATGTAATAAGCGCATAGAATTCTCCGTTTCGTTTAAATGGATTTTGATTTAGACAGCACTAAAAACTTTTCAAAAAGTTGATCTTTACTCTCATTGAATTCAGGGTTAAGAGGAATACAGGCCACCGGACATACTACAACACACTGAGGTGTATCAAAATGCCCCACACATTCGGTGCATAAGCTCGGATTAATCTCATAAATCTCTAAGCCTTGATAAATGGCCTCATTTGGACACTCAGGCTCACAAACATCACAATTTATACACTCATCTGTAATCATCAAAGCCATAATTATTTTCTAAGAGTCTTTAAGTAACTATAAGTTTTATCTGAAACAAAGTTAGTGATATTTCCACCCAATGTGAATATTTCTCTTACCCGCGATGATGAAATGGATCTAAATTTATCAGAGGATGATAATAATAATGTCTCAATGTTATTGCTCATCATAAAATTGATGTTTGACATCTCTGCTTCATAATCATAATCTTGCTGACTTCTAATACCGCGAATAATAATTCTAGACTGTAATCCGCTGACAAAATTTATTGTTAGCCCTTCGTAGCTCTCTACTGAAACTTTTTTGTTGTCTCCAATTATGGATTTTACTAACTCAAATCTCTGCTCAAAGCTTAACAATGTATTTTTTGAGTTATCTCTGGCGACAGCTACAACAAGGTGATCAAATAGCATGCTGGCTCGCATGATAATATCTTCATGACCTAGGGTTATGGGGTCAAAGGACCCAGGATAAACAGCAATCATAGTTATTTATATTTATTGTAAAAGATAAAAGTATACCTTCCCTGCCCTAGAACTTTTAATGATTTTAAAATGCTCTTCTTCAAATTTATTATCTGACTCAAAATAAATGAGCCCATCAGGAGCTAAATGTTGCTTCAGGAGAGGCAAGAGTGAGATCTGATTTTTATCCTGAAAAGGGGGGTCGAAGAAAATAATGTCAAAAAGTACATGATTTTGACTGATAAAATTTTCGGCAGTAGTATTAATAATGACTGCTTTATCAGTCTTTAGATGGTCTTTATTTGCAACTAATACCTTATAAATATTGTTATCTTTTTCAATCATATAAGTGATGCTGGCATTTCTAGATAAGGCTTCAAAACCTAAGGCCCCACTGCCAGAAAATAAATCAAGGCAGGATTTGTCGGTCAGGTCTTGATTTAACCAATTAAAAAGAGTCTCTCTCACCCTTCCCAGTGTGGGTCGAAGTCCATCTTTGTCAGAAAAAATAATATTTTTTCTTTTCCAATGGCCTCCGATAATCTTTACGTTATTATTTAATTTATTCAATTCCAACTATGATAGTGGAAAATTGATTAATATCCACCCTGCTTTGAAAGGCTTTTTTTACTTGCTTGGTTGTTACCTTATTCACAGAAACCGAAAAGGTATCCAAATAGTCGACAGGGTAATCATAAAAAGCCATCATTGTTAGATAATCAAGAATTTTTTTATTGCTGTCCAAGCGCATCGGAAATCCGCCAATCAAGTTATCCTTTGCTGCCTGTAGTTCTTTTTCAGATGGGCCATCACTGATAAATTTGTTGATGGTTGATTTAACAAGATTTAATGCCTCATCAATTTGGTCTTTTTTTGTCTGAAGGCCAACCTGAAAAGGACCTTTTTCAATCAATGGCATAAAGTAGCTGTAGACACTATAAACAAGGCCTTTTTTTTCACGTACCTCCTCTGTAAGCCTTGAAGAAAAGCCTCCCCCTCCTAGAATGTAATTTCCTACGTATAAAGGAAAGAAGTCGGGGTCTCCCCGCTTCATAATGGGAGCGCCAAATAAAAGATGCGCTTGTGACGATGGGTGGGAAATTTTAATATCCTCCTTCGACTTTATAAGCACTTCCGTATATGGCTGAATAACTGTAGGCTCTGGCAGACCATTACTCAGATCCTCAGAGAATAATTTAGCCTCATCTACCGTCAAATCCCCAACAATTACTATTGAGGCATTGCTTGAAGAGTAATAGCTCTTATAAAAATAAATGAGGTCTTTAATGGTTAATTTCTCAATTGTATTGATAGTTCCAGACCCAGACAATGCGTAAGGGTGTGAACCGTATATTGCCTTTAGAAAGGCTTTATTTGCAATTGCATCAGGCTCAGTCTCACCTTGACTTATGCTGGCGTAATATTTAATTTTTTCTCTATTTAAGATGGCGCTATCAAAATTGGGTTTATGCATAACAATTTTAAAAAGATTAAAGGCTTCCAACTTTTTTTCACTTAACGTTCGCAAAGAAAATCCGCTCTTATCTTGATCAAATTCACTGTCTAGTTGTGCACCAATATCTGTAAATTTATTGGCTAAATCCTTTTCATTGATTTGGTCTGAACCAAGCAACATAAGGTTGTTAGTTATAGATGCTAAACCATTGATTTCATTAGTATCTCTAGCGCTACCCGCCCTAAAACTGATGCTGACATCTATTATTGGTAAATCATGATTTTCAACGAAAAAAACTTTTGATCCTGCGGATGTTTTCCAAACTTCGATCTTAACCCCTGCATTAACTAAAAAGGAAAAGCTGGTGGCCAGCAAAATAATAAAAAATCTAGTGAGCATGAGGTTTTCCTTGGGGCAATTTATTAGGCTCTAATGGCTGTGGATCTAATGTAACTACAGTCAAATAATCATCATTTAAATATTTTTTTGCCACGTCTTGTATTTGTTTAGAGGTAATTTTTTTTATATTATCAATGTATCCCTCCATCAGGGTATGTGAATAACCCATGGTTTCGAGCTGCCCAATAAGCATTGCTTGATAAAAAACTGAATCTTTTTGATAGACTTCCCCAGCGATAACTCCTATTTTTATTCTTTCTAACTCCACATCAGTTACCCCATCATTAATAATTTTTTTAATTTCATCCTTTAATGCACTTTCAACTGAACCAGCTGTAACGCCTTCAGCAGGTGTCGCATAAAGTTCGAACAGGCTCGGTCCGCCACGAGTAGTCATCGCATAGCTAGCACTTGCACTTAAAGCTAAACCTCTGTCGTTTACAACGCTTTGGTGTAGCCTAGAAGTGCTTGTATTAGACAAAATACCAGCAAGCACTTCGAGCGCATAGGCTTCGCTTGCATTGCTCTCTAAGTCCTTAGTTAAGGCAGGAGCATGGTATGCCATTTGAATATAGCCTAATTTGCTTGGCGCTTTTAGGGTGGCTCTTCTTATGCCTTCTTGTAATGGTTCTAATTGAGGCTTTCTCTGTTTAATATCAATTTTTTTAATCTTACCAAAGTACTTGTTAGCAAGTTCAAAAACCTCATCAGATTTAACATCACCTGCCACAACAAGGATTGAATTATTTGGCGCGTACCAGTCTTGGTACCATTCATTCGCATCCTTATAACTCATATTTTCAAGGTCGTTCATCCACCCAACAACAGGTCTTCTATAAGGGTGAGTTCTAAAAGTAAGTGATTGAGAAAGTTCATTAGCCTGCGACGTTGGTTTATCATCTGTCCGCCACCTTCTTTCCTCCATAACAACTTTGATTTCTTTATTAAACTCTCCTTCTGAAATAACTAGATTTTCCATTCTGTCAGCCTCCATTTTTAGAGCGATTGGTAGCTTTGACTTTTCTAGCTGCTGAAAATAACAGGTGTAATCTGCACCAGTAAAAGCATTTTCTTTGCCTCCGGCAGCAGCAATGATCTCCGAAAACTCTCCGGGTTTGGTAGTTTTAGTGCCCTTAAACATCATATGCTCTAAGACATGTGCGACGCCAGTTTTACCATTAACTTCATCAATACTTCCTGCACGGTACCAAACTTGAGAGACAACTACGGGAGAGCGATGGTCTTCGACAACAAAGACTCTTAGGCCATTAAGTAAAGTTTTTTCATGAACTTCCGCAATGGCTAAAGATGAACAAAAAAGGGTAATTATAAAAAATTTTAATAAATTCACTGTCAATCCTAATGGTTAAAGCTTGTATAATGTTAAGCTAACTTGACCATAATCCAAAGATTAAGTTCTTGAAAAAATATGTTTGAATTTCTAAAAAAACTAATAAAGAAAACTCCAGCGAAAAGTAACAAGATAAAAAAACTTACTTCTAAAAAAAGCACGCCTAAGGCAATAGCATCAAAACCTAAGGCAATAGCATCAAAACCTAAGGCAATAGCATCAAAACCTAAGGCATTAGCATCAAAACCTAAGGCAATAGCATCAAAACCTAAGGCAATAGCATCAGTAGTTGCTGAAAAAAAACCTGGCATATTCTCCTTTAGTGAAAAAATAAAAGTAGGCCTAACTAAAACAAGGGAAAAACTTGGCGCTCAATTAATTGAATTATTTCATGCGAAAAAAATAGACGAAAGCTTTTATGAGGACTTAGAAATGATTTTATTGTCTTCCGACGTCGGTATTGCCGCGACCAATATGTTAATTGATAATGTTAAATTCTCTGTCAAACAAAATAAAGTTACTGATCCAAGCAAGCTTAAGAGTTTTTTGAAATTACATTTAACGGAGCTTTTAGCAACGATAGAGCAGCCGTTGTCTATCAATCAAACATACCCATTTGTAATTATGGTGGTTGGAGTTAATGGTACCGGTAAAACAACGTCTATTGGAAAATTAACTAAATTATTGATAGAGGATAAGCACAAGATTTTAATAGCAGCGGGTGACACATTTAGAGCGGCCGCATCAGAACAGCTTGCTGTATGGGGGGAAAGAAATGACGTCCAGGTTATTAGCCAGTCTAATGGCGATCCTAGTGCCGTAATTTTTGATGCTGTCACATCAGCCAAAGCAAAAAATATTGATGTCGTTATCGCAGATACCGCAGGAAGGCTTCCTACCCAAAAGCATTTAATTGATGAGATCACCAAAATAAAACGGGTTATTAATAAATGTCACAACCATGCTCCACAGGAGATTCTATTGGTGATCGATGCTAACACTGGTCAAAATGCAATCAACCAACTAAAAATATTTGATGCTGCACTAGGTATTACAGGGATTATTATTACAAAACTAGATGGCACTGCCAAAGGCGGTGTTCTTGCAGCGATTGCGAAAGAGTTACCGGTCCCAATTAGATTTATCGGAGTCGGAGAAGGCATTGATGACCTAAGAATATTTAATGCGGCTGATTATGTGGAGGCAATGTTTGAATGATCAGCTTTAGTAATGTATTTAAACGCTATCCGGGAGAAATGGACGCCTTACAGGATATCAATATAGAAATATCCACAGGAGAATTGGTCTTTGTGACTGGTCCATCAGGTGCCGGTAAGTCAACATTGCTCAAACTTATATCTGCCATTGAAAAACCAACGTCTGGGTCTATTATTTTTGAAAATTTAAATTTAGCCAAGTTAAAAAATAAAGACATGCCTTTTCTGAGAAGAAAATTTGGGATGATTTTTCAGGATCATAAATTACTTTATGATCGTAATTGCTTTGAAAATGTAGTTCTCCCTTTAGAGATAAACGACATCAACCCTACCGACTCAGCAAGGAGAGTTAGGGCTGCATTAAATAAAGTAGGGTTATTAAATAAAGAAAAGGTGAGCCCTATATCATTATCCGGTGGTGAGCAGCAGAGGCTGGCGATTGCAAGAGCTATTGTATCGAGGCCGTCTATTTTAATTGCCGATGAACCAACAGGCAATCTAGATAAAGGGTATGCCGATGAAATTATGAATATTTTTTACAGCTTCCAGCAGGTTGGGGTTACCGTGATTGTGTCATGTCATGAGTTGCCGATATCGCCCATAAAATTTAAACAAATACATCTGATTAATGGAAAATTAACACAACCTGAAGACAATGTTCCCTTACTTACATAACCACTTTCAAGCCTTTATCAGAGGTTTAATCCGAATCAAGTCAAATATTGGCTCATCAATAATCATGTTTATTGTGATTGGTATTTCACTCTGCCTTCCTTCTGCAGGTTATTTAATTGTTGAGAATGTTCGTCAAATCTCAACAAAAGTTCAGCATGAAGCAGAAATTAGTATTTTTTTAAAAAAAGACATCACTCAGGAGCAAATAAGCTTCATTGATTCGGCATTGAAAAATAGTTCAGAAATAAAAAAAATTCACTTTGAGCCCAAGTTATTGGCATGGGAGAAATTACAGGCTAAATTAAAATTAACAACCCTCGATATTGGAGCCTCCGAAAACCCCTTGCCAGATGGTTTCTTTATTACATTAAACACATTAAGTAATGTAAAAATTAATGGGTTAATTGACAGCTTAAAGGTGGTCGACGGAGTCGACAACATAGTAGTGGATGGTAGCTGGATTAAGAAATTAAGGGCTATTATTTTTATGATAAAAATTGGTCTATTTTCACTTGGCGGACTACTTGTTATTGTCCTAATTGTTATTATTAGCAATACTATTCGCCTTCAAACCCTTACGTTTCAAGAGGAAATACTTGTTAGTAAGCTTATTGGTGCGACAAACTCATTCATTCATCGCCCATTTATGTATACCGGCCTAATATATGGTCTCGGCGGAAGCCTGGTTACAATTAGCATTTTAAAAGCTATGGTCATTACATTTAATCGAGCTGCCGAAAGATTTGAATATATTTTAGGTAATACGATCACCCTAAAGGACCTTCCAGTCACCGATTATACGATAATTATTTTCGCTGCAATGTTTATTGGTTTGTTCGCCTCCTTCTTTGCTGCAAGGCAATCCATAAAAAAATTAGAAAAATCTAACTAAACTCTTGTATTTAAGAGAACTTTTTATTAAAATTAGCACTCATATGTAAAGAGTGCTAACATTATTACAGACATGACAAACAATTTATCAATAACTGCGTTTCACCCCTTAGGTGATTTTGACTTGCTTCAAAACACCATTAGATCAATTCCTTCACTTACTGCAGACGAGGAATATGAGCTTGCCATCAGACTCAAAAGAAATAATGATCTGGAGGCAGCTAAGAAACTAATTCTTTCGCACCTTAAATTAGTGATGAAAATTGCCCGATCCTATAGTGGATATAATCTTCCACACGCCGATCTCGTTCAGGAAGGTAATATTGGTCTAATGAAAGCTGTAAAAAGATTTGACCCTGATCGTGGGGTTCGCTTAGTCTCATTCGCAATCTATTGGATCAAAGCTGAAATACAAGAGTATGTTGTTAGAAATTGGCGCCTTGTTAAAACTGCTACAACTAAAGCACAGCGTAAATTATTCTTTAATTTAAGGAGCCTGAAGAAGACCCTCAAGCCACTTAAAGGTGACGAAATAAAAGCAATCGCACTAGAATTAAATGTTAAAGAAGATGAGGTTCGTGAGATGGAGTTTCGTCTTTCCGGCCAAGAAATCTCGATTGACTATTCAGACGATGAGTCTGAGGATGATTACTACCGACCAATATCTTACCTTCAAGATAGTGCGCTCGAACAATCAGATCAAATTGAAAAAGACGAAACTGAAAGTAATGGCACAGAGTCATTAAAAACTGCGCTATCAAAATTAGATGAGCGAAGCAAGGCTATCGTCCAATCAAGATGGCTGACTGAAGATAAATCTGCAACACTGCATGAGCTTGCATTGAGATATAATGTTTCAGCAGAAAGAGTTAGGCAGATTGAGCAGAACGCTTTAAAGAAAATTAAAGCCCTAATGCTTAATAAATCATAACAATCAATTAAACTTGTAAGTCTGTTAAAATTCGCCTTTTATACACATAAATTCAATGGCGACATTCCCTAATCCAAAAGAAATAAAATTTCACCAACAATCAAAGTTGCTGGAAATTATCTTTGATGACAACACAGACTGCATGCTGTCATCTGAGTTTCTTAGAGTTTACTCACCATCAGCAGAAGTCCAAGGTCATTCCCCAGAACAAGCCGTTCTTCAAATTGGGAAAGAGAATGTCAGCATTATCAACATAGAACCTGTAGGAAACTATGCCATTAAAATTATCTTTACTGATGGGCACGATACAGGGCTATATTCATGGCAATACCTGCACAAACTTGCTAAAAATTACCAAGAGTTATGGACAGAATATATAGGTAAGCTAGAAGCCTCTGGTATTAGAAGGGTTAAGAATGAAGAATGAAGAAACCAATTTTGGATTTAAAAAAATCAAAAAAGAGGAAAAAGTTGGAAGGGTTGGAGAAGTTTTCAACTCCGTAGCAATCAACTATGACTTAATGAACAACCTGATGTCTTTTGGTCTGCACAAGGCATGGAAAAAGGTAGTAATTGAGACCGCCTTCCTCAAATCCAAAGCTAAAATATTGGATATTGCTGCAGGAACCGCTGATCTAACATTATCATTTGCTAACGAAAAAAAAGATTATGAAATTTTTCATACAGATATTAATTTCTCAATGCTCAAAGAAGGTAAAAAAAAGTTAGTTAATAATGGGAAGATATTGCCGAGTATTGTATGTGATGCGGAATCACTTCCGTTTCCTTCAAATTATTTTGATTGTGTCACAGTTGGCTTTGGCTTGAGAAATATGACACATAAAGAAAAAGCACTATCTGAGATGTACCGCGTATTAAGCCCTGGTGGAAAATTAATAATATTAGAGTTTTCAAAAATATGGGGGCCATTACGTAAGGTCTATGATCTCTTCTCCTTCAACGTTGTGCCCAAGTTAGGCAAGTATATTGCGAATGACGAGGAAAGTTATAGATATTTAGTTGAGTCAATTAGGATGCATCCAAGCCAGGATGAACTTAAAAAAATAATGATAGCTGAAGGATTTGAAAATGTTAGCTACCTAAATTTGAATGCAGGTATCGTTGCAATTCATAAGGGTTATAAGTTTTGATTGCTAAAATAAAATTTAAATTAATCAACCATCTTCTTGGTCAAAATGATTGGATGCAAACCAAGCTAAAGCCCTACTCTGGCAAGTTAATTTCACTAGAGATAGATTCGTTAATAATAAAGCTTGTAGTTAATGATCAAGGGCAGCTAATATTAAGCGAGGCCAATGGGTCTCCTGATGCATCAATTCAAATGAGCCTCACAAGCTTTATCCAATTAGTGACTCAAAAAAAGAAAATGGGAATCACGGTAAAAGGTAATGTCGATTTTGCTCATGACTTTTCGATTGTCATACAAAGTCTTCAGTGGGATATCGAAGAGGACTTAAGTAGATTTATTGGAGATATACCTGCAACTGAATTAACAAAAATAGGTAAAGTATTTCTTAAGCACTCAAAAAATAATATACGAAATCTGGCTGAAAACTTTATTGAGTTTTGGCAGGAAGAGAATAAAATTTTATCGAAGACTAATGATTTGAATGATTTTTACCGTCAAGTCGACAAGCTCACTGAGGATGTGGATAGAGTTGAAGCGAAAATAAATAGCCTTATGGGTGAGGTATCAAAATGAACGTATTACGCTTTTTTTATATTATTTATATTGTTATCAAATTTAGGTTAGATGAATTTGTCGATTCAAAATCTATCAAAATTATACAGGCCCTACTTTTTCCAATTCGAATATTTCAACCTAACAAAATAAGCAGATCTGTTAGGTTGCGTATAGCGCTTGAATCACTCGGTCCAATATTTATTAAATTTGGTCAAATGCTATCTACCAGAAGGGACCTTCTTCCTATTGATATAGCAGACGAACTAGCGAAACTTCAAGATCAAGTGGCCCCATTCGACTTTATTATCGTTAAAAAAATTATTGAAGACGCCTATGGTCTGCCAATTGAAAAACAGTTCTTACAATTCGAAAAGGTACCAGTTGCTAGCGCTTCTGTTGCTCAAGTCCATTTCGCAAAATTAGTATCCGGAAAAGAAGTTGCAGTTAAGGTCCTAAGGCCCAACATTAAAACAAAAGTTAAAAAAAATCTTCAGCTACTAAAGTGGGTTGCGGCCATCTTGCAATATATATGGAAGGATGGAAAAAGACTACGTCCGACCGAGGTGGTAGAAGAGTTTTCAAGGCATACCGACTCAGAACTAAATCTTCTGCTAGAGGCAGCTCATTGCAGCCATCTTGGCCAAAATTTTAAAAATAAAAAGTTACTCATTGTTCCTGATGTTTATTGGGACTATTGTCATGAAAAAATTATGGTAATGGAAAGAATGAATGGGATTCCAGTAAGTGATATTGATGCACTTAAAAAAAATAAGATAGACATCCCCCTACTTGCAAAGAATGGCGTTGAAATATTTTTTACTCAGGTATTTAGGGATGGGTTTTTTCATGCAGACATGCATCCTGGAAATATTCAAGTGGCAAAAGATGGTCGCTATATAGCTATGGACTTTGGAATTATGGGGACATTAAGTGATAAAGATAAACATTATTTGGCCCGTAATTTTGTCTGCTTTTTTAAAAGAGATTACCGCGGAGTGGCAGAAGCACACATCGAATCTGGTTGGGTTCCGCCTGAAACATCAATAGATGACTTTGAAAATGCTATTCGATCAGTGTGTGAGCCTATTTTTGAAAAGCCCCTTAAAGAAATTTCTTTTGGTAAACTTTTAATCCGTCTTTTTCAAACATCCAGAAAATTTAATATGGAAATACAGCCTCAGTTAACTATGTTGCAAAAAACACTTCTCAATGTTGAGGGCTTAGGTAGAGATTTAGATCCGAATCTTGATTTGTGGAAAACTGCCCGTCCTTTTCTAGAGAAATGGCTAAAAGCACAAACTGGGCCAAAAAATATTTTGAAATTACTAAAAAAAGAAATACCGTCATGGGTGAGTCTTGTTCCTGAAATACCAAGGGTTCTCCATGCTTACCTAAAAAATAATGAATATAAAAACAATACTAATACGATCAATAATCTTCAACAGTCGATCGACAACCTTATTAACTCTCAGAAACTAACTAAAATAATTTTTACAGTTATATTGTTTTTGTTTATGATTTTATTTTATATGATCATGAAATAAGATTTCCAATGTTAATTATATTTGTTACTTTATATATTTTCTTATCTGTCGCTATTGGTTTATTTGTTTCTAGAAAAGTTAAGACTAGTAGAGACTTTGCAATGGCCAATAGAAGCTTACCTCTCCCAATAGTTATTGCCTCTGTTTTTGCAACTTGGTTTGGTGCCGAAGCAGTTTTTGGTATCTCTGCAACATTCGTGGATGAGGGTTTAAATGGAGTAGTCGCTGATCCTTTTGGCGCCAGTCTATGCTTAATAATTGCTGGGATAATTTTCTCAAAGTACTTATACAAACTTAACATGATTACCCTAGGTGATTTTTATAGAAAACGATATAACAAAACTATAGAAATCATTACCACTGTCATTATTATGATTTCATATTTAGGTTGGGTAGCTGCACAAATTACTGCCATTGGTCTTATATTAAGCGCACTAACGAACGGCCAAATTAGTGAGTCATTGGGCATGATTCTTGGTACGCTAATTATTATCTCTTATACATCTATTGGGGGGATGCTCTCAATAGCAATATTAGATTTTGTTCAGATGCTGGTGATTATAATCGGGTTAATTATTATCAGTTATTATGTAGTAGGGCTAACTGGAGGAATTACTCCAGTAATCAATGCTGCAAATAACGCTGGAAAATTAGATTTTTTTCCTAAGGGTGACATTTTTTTATGGCTTAGTTTTCTGGCCAGCTTTATTACAATGATGCTTGGATCTATAACTCAACAAGATGTGTATCAAAGAATAACCTCAGCTAAAAGTGCAAAAATTGCATTATGGGGGTCTATCTTTGGTGGTTTGATTTACTTTATATTTGCATTTATTCCTATGTTTATTGCTTACTCAGCAATACTCATTCACCCTGATTTCACAGTCAACATAAGCGAAATTAATACACAGAGTATGCTTCCAACTTTTATCATTCAATACACCCCACTGTTTGCTCAAATTCTATTTTTTGGCGCTGTTCTTTCTGCAATCATGAGCACCTCATCAGCAACAATTCTAGCGCCTTCAGTTTTGTTCGTTGAAAATATTTTGAAAGGGTTTATTCCACAGATGACCGATAAAAAAACACTCTTATTGATGCGGTTAACCTTAGTAGTATTTTCTTTTATTGTGCTTATTTATGCTTTAAATTCTGAATTGTCTATTTTTGGTATGGTGGAATCAGCCTACAAGGTTACATTGGTAGGTGCTTTTACACCCCTAATATTTGGTATATTTTGGAAAAAATCTAATGACATGGGTGCATTTATGTCAATTATTGGTGGTGTGGGATCATGGTTAGTTATTGAATTATTGTATGGCGATGAGTTTATTATTCCCTCACAATTAGTTGGGCTTGCAATAAGTATCTCAGGAATGCTAATAGGATCTATTTTCTTCAAAACAAATCTTAAAAATAAACTTATTATTTAATAAATTCTACTTTTGACAATTTTTACAATAGAAGCTGGATCTTTGTCCTAAGGTAATTTGAAGGATTGGATGATCACATAAATAACATGGCATACCTTTGCGTGCATAGACGTGATGTTCATTTTGAAAATATCCACTCTTTCCATCTACGTCAAAAAAATCATTTAGGGTGCTGCCACCTTTATTTATTGCATTCTCAATAACGTCTTTAATTGCGTCAACTATACTTTTAATTTCATCTTTGGAGATTTTATGTGCCGGCCTATGAGGTTGAACCCTGGCTTGGAATAATGACTCACTAGCATAGATATTACCAACACCAACAACAACATGGCTATTCATAATCGCATTCTTTATGCACACTGACTTATTTCTAAGTTTTTCATAAAGATAATCAGCACTAAATTCATTATCTAAAGGTTCTGGGCCTAAACTCATAATTAACTTATGTTGATAGGGGTCATCCTCTGTCCATGTTATGGAACCAAACCTTCTAGGATCTCGATAACGTAATATTTTATTTTCTGGACCATTAAAAATTATATCAACATGATCATGTTTTTGAACCTCCGACTTTTTCGAGGCAATACACAGGCGCCCAGACATTCCTAAATGAATGATTAAGGTTCCAATAGGGAAACTAGCAAAAATGTACTTACCCCTTCGCTGGAGACCAACCAATGGCATGTCTTTTAAAATACTATTAAGCGCTAAATTGACAGGCCATCTTAATGAAGAATTACGAATAACTACTTGGGAGACCTTATGGTTAATTAAAGGCATTAATCCTAACCGGGTAATTTCTACCTCCGGCAATTCGGGCATTACTTTTCCTCTTTAGCGATGACGTTTGGATTCAGCATTGTGAACCCAAGGTCTCCTGGAAAGTGGTAGAGTAAATTCTCGTCTTTTCTAAGAAGAAGTAGTTCTGGAGACTCTTGAATCCGATAAAAGGTAATTTTTTTATTTCCATGTAATACAACATCAAAACTTTTATGGCCTGCGCGTGGATCCAGCTTATAAAATTCCACTGATTTTGCTGCTATAGCATTCCAGGTTAGATTAAACCATTCGTCCATATCAGCTCCACTAACTAATATATCTGACCCTAAGGCCTTCCACTTACCGCCTTCAAGAGATAATTTTAAACCTACGCCTTGCCATTGTTCTAATCGGGAAAAATCATAGCCTATTATTTTTTCATCGGACGCTATGGGGGTTTTATTTATTAGCTCAAGCGGCTCAAAGGATGATGTCTCCGAGAAGCCTCCATTCACTATAAAAACATTGCCGCCATAAAAAAGGTATTGATTTTCTGTTATTGGGTTATATGTTCCAAATAAAAACTCTTCTTTATGTTTTACACCAGTAAATGTGATTTTTAATTTTGGCTGATCAAGTCCGTACTTTGCTAAATCGTCTGCACTTAATTTTTCTGAACTTGTGGTAGCTATTAATGAAAGAATTCTATACACATAAAGCTCGTCCGCTCTGGCTTCATATGGGGCTGTCATTAGCCACCCGTTTGCGCTTAACTTAAATGAAGTTTTTGCTCTGTCGGGAAAATTAATGGTTATTTCATTAAAGTCAGAAAGTTTGAGATCTGAAATCGCATGGCCAATTTTTTTTTCTGGCTCCTTATTGACGAAGGTAAAAGCATAAATTACACCGGCCAACAATAATATTAGCATTAGAATATTAACTAGCCATCGACCATTCATGGTCTATACCTTCCTTCTACGGTGCCACTGCCAGAAACCATAGATAAACAACCCTATAGGAATAAAGTATTGAAATGCATGGAATACCGTCCAGGCTATCATGAATGACCTGCTGTCCTCAGGGATCACAACATTAATGTCCTTGAGCGGCATCGGCTGAATTGTAATGAGTCGATCATCTCCGGCCAACCAATTCATAATATTTACACCCAAATCGAGATTTCCGCCTGATGTAATAAGGTTGTTAGATAAAAATGATGAATTTCCCACAACAATTACCCTTTGTCCTTTTTTTTCATAAGTTCTTTTAAGGGCTACAGCAATATTGATAGGGCCCTTCTTGTCGAATTTTGAATCATATGTGAGTTGCTTATCTTGATCTTTTTTCTTTGAACTCACCCAACCATTAGGAGCGACATCAATTAAATTACTAACCTCCCAACCATTCTCAAATGTACCCTTGGCAATTACTTCATGGGCATTAAGATACTGCGTTCTCAACATAAAATTATTTGTAATGGGATGGTCGCCGTAAGCTAGAGCAAAAGAAACATTTTCACTCGCGCCGTATTGAAGTGATGAAGGATCAATAACTTTGCTGTCTGAAATAGTAACCCCTAAATAAGCTGCTACCTTATCAAGTCCGCGTAAATTATTGTCATCTAAGAGCCATAGTAAATTACCTCCACTATTGAGATACGTCAGTATTTTATTCGCCTCAACCTTGGTAACATCAACCTTTGGGCTTGCAATAACGAGCATTGCTCCTTCATCAGGAACCCTGTCCAGCACAGTTAAGTCTGGATTAGAAAACTTAAGACCTTTATTTTCAAGCTGTTTACCAAACTCACCTAAATCATAATTTTTTAAGCCTCTTAAGTTTTTTTCGCCGTGACCATCAAGATACATAACCGGTTTATTGTTTGTCCTGGACAACCTTACAAATAGATTAGTTAGGTCTTGTTCAGCAAATGGTGGAGTAATATGCTCTGTTCGCTTGTTGTATTCAACAACAACCTCTCCATCTACTCGAACACCCATGTCTTGGGCAAGCTTTGGCTCCTCAACTGGGTTGATAAACTTAATTTTAATATCACCTTTAGATCTTTGATATTTTGCAATAAAATTAATTATCCCCTGTCTGAAAGTATTTCCATTATTTGCATCGTCATTGGTGGCAAAAATGGTTAAATTAATTGGGCCACTCATTTGCTCTAGAATTTCAATGCTACCTTTCGTAAGGACACTTCGGTTTGCTTGGGTCATATCCTTAACAAACACAAATTGATTCGATAAAAACCCAGTAAGAATAACGAGCGACAGGAATAGAAAAACAAATAAACTGTTTTGAGCAATGTATTGTAATTTAAGCTTTCTGTTAATTTTCATATTTTAAATCACCCACTCAATCTATCTGAGTCTAATCGTCTTATAGTTAGAGTTAGAAATGTCGCAATAAATAAAATAAAATAAACTACGTCAGAACTATCAATAACCCCCCGTGTAAATGCCTGGTAGTGCTTGGTTAGCGATACATAATTAAACCAATGACTTGGATCGCTTGCGAAGTAATTAGATAAAACACCCATCGCAAATAAGGCGATAAAAGTTAAAATTGCCGCAATAATAGGCTGATTAGTTAGGCTTGAAAAATAAATTCCCAGTGAGGAAAAGCTAGCCACTAACAACATCAATCCAAAAGAATTTCCTAGTAAATAACCAAAATCAATATCTGCCCAAATATTAAGTGTCGATAACATCACAAAAATATATATAATTAATATAGCTAAAAAGAGGACTAACCCAAGAAATTTTCCTAGCACTATTTCGGTTAATGTAATTGGCGCACTAAATAGAAAAGGGAGTGTTTGATTTCTTCTTTCCTCACTGATTAATCGCATTGTTAATAGGGGCGTAGCAACTGTCATCAAGAAATTAGCTGCGCCATAAACGGTTTGCCCGACAAATATAGTGACACCCACTCTCTCAGCCGGGCGGATGGATCCTGACATAATTTGAAAATAATTATTCACTCCGTCTAGGTACATAAACCCAAAACCAAACATCAGAAGTGATAGAATAATCCATCCCATTGGGGACGAAAAAACACTTTTCAGTTCTTTTCTAGCTATATTAATAATCATATGTAATAACCTAATACCTTTATTTGCTTGTCAGTTGCGTTAATTGAACAAAAATATCTTCTAAGCTAGTAATGTCGGGCGCAACATGAAATAATCCCCAGCCCTTTTTAATAGATATCGTAACAATTTCTTCTGCCGGAATGTAGGTTCCTTTAAAATGAATTCGAAACATACCATGCTCAACCTTCTCTACTAATGTGACACCATCGATCAGTGAGATCTCCTTGATCGATGGAGGTTTTGAGAGGCCTACTAGTAATTTATTGCCTTTTCTTTGTTGCTTCAGGTCATCAATCGAACCATGAAACACTAAGCTGCCTTTATCGATAATTTGAACGCGATCACAGACCATTTCAACTTCCGGCAAAATATGAGTTGATAAAATTACGCTATGTTTTTTCCCAATATCTTTAATGAGCTTTCTAATCTCTCTTATTTGTATAGGGTCCAATCCAACGGTTGGCTCATCTAATATAACTATTTCGGGCTCATGAATTATCGCCTGTGCAATTCCTACTCTCTGTTGATATCCATTTGATAAATTTTCAATTAGCCTTTTACTCATATGACCCAGGCCACATTTATCTTTTGCTGCCTCAACAGATTTTCTTATTTTTCTTGAGTCTACCTTATGAAATCTTGCAGCAATTGTTAAAAACTCATCTACCGTAAATTCTTTATAAAGTGGCCTCATTTCAGGAAGGTAACCAATGTTTCCCTTGGCCTCCTTGGGCTTGTCTATAATATCTACTCCGCAAATCCGAATGGCCCCCTCAGTCGGTGCCAAATTGCCTGTAAGCATTCTCATTGTTGTTGATTTTCCAGCGCCATTCGGGCCTAGAAAACCCAAAACCTCACCTTTGTTAAGATGAAAGCTAACATTCTTTACTGCATGATTTGCACCAAACAATCTAGATAGGTCAATTGCTTCTAAGGTATGAGTTGCCATAAGTTTAATCCGTGATTGATTAGTTTAAGTAGGGTCTGACAATAAAAATATAATGTAATGTTTAATATTATAGATATAAAATATTTAAGAAAAATGAATTATAAGCAAAAAATGTGGTCTTTTATAGTAAATATTGAAGGGTAGATAATTTAGTTTACACTTAACCCTAACCTTAATAGTAATTTAATTTAATTTAACCATAATGATAAAAAACAAACTAACACGCTTTTTTTTAGCTTTTATTACCACATTAAGCCTAAATGCAAACGGCATTGAAGCTGACGTATTTGATGAGAATAAGCCGGCTGTCATTCAAAGCGCTAATGCCGAATTTATTTATAAATTTTTACTAGCTGAAATTGCCACTCAAAGAGGTGATCTTAATTCAGCTGGGCACCTTTATCTAGACCTCGCTAAATTAACCAAAGATGTTTCATTGGCTCAAAGAGCTACAGACATTGCTGGTCAGGCTAGAAATGGGCGCTTAGCTATGGATTCAGCTGAGGTATGGATAAAACTTGACAATACCTCTGTTGCGGCAGAGCAAGTCCTAGCAGAACTATTCATTGCAAGTGGCAATCTTGGAAAAGCCAAGCCACTAGTAGAAAAGCTGCTAAGGGAACAAGAAAAAAGCCGCGCCGATGGCTTTATGTACTTAAATGGTATTTTAACTAAAGTTGAAAATAAGAAGAATGCCCTGAGATTTGTTTTGGAAATTGCAAAGCCATACGATGGTATGCCAGAAGCTCATTTTATTATTGCTCATGCGGCCTTCATGGCGGGGGATAAAAAATTGGCTGAGTCTGAACTTGATGTTGTGGAAAGACTTAATCCTAGCTGGGAAACTTCGGCGCTTTTTAAAGGCTATATGTTGGCAAGGGATTGGCCAGAAAAAGCCTCCTCCTTCTACCAAACTTTTCTTGAAAAAAATCCTAAATCAAACGAGGTGCGTCTGGAGTATGCAAAGACATTAACAAATTTGAAGGATTATGAGGCTGCAAAAAAAGAATTTTTAAAGCTTGTTAATGGGTCATTAGCATCTCCAGAAATTAGCTTAACAGTTGCATTACTTTCTTTGGAATTAAATGATCTTAATTTAGCAGAAACCTACCTCAATCAAGCATTAGAAAGGGGGTATAAAAACCCAGAACAAATTTTTATTTATCTTGCTAAGATATATAACGAAAGAAAAAAATATCAAGAGGCAATATCTTATTTAAATAAAATTACCTCAGGTGAGTTCTTTGTTGAGTCAAAATTACTAGCCGCACAACTTATTGCAGAAAATGAATCAATAGAAAATGCTATTTTATCCCTTGATCCATATCAAAATTTAACTGTAGAGGATCGCATAAGAATTTTACAGTTGAAAGTTTCGTTGCTATATAACAGCGGGAAAAAAACTGAAAGCTTTGATCTTATTAAGGATGAAGAAAAAAACTTTCAAAACTCTCCTGAGTTTAAATTTGAATATGCAATGCTTGCTGAAAAATTAGGAAATGCGGTTCTATCCGAACAGTTACTTAAAGAGGCTATTAAACTAAAGCCTGACTATGCTCTTGCATACAATGCTCTTGGGTACTCATATGCAGACAGAAATGTTAATCTCGCCGAGGCCAAGAAGAATATTGAAATTGCATTATCAATCGAACCCAAAAATCATTACATACTAGATAGTATGGGATGGGTTTACTATAAATTGGGCGACCTAAATCTTGCCCACGAGTTTATTAAAAAGGCATTTGCAGTTCAAGAAGATCCTGAGATTGCCGCGCATCTTGGAGAGGTGCTTTGGAAGCAAGGAAAAAAAGAAGATGCTCAAAAGATCTGGCTTGATTCACTAAAAAAATATCCTGGAAATTCAATAGTCTCCGAAACATTGAAAAGATTAAAATAAAAACATATATTAGATGAAGATAGTTCTTATTTTATTTTTACTTACAATTACTGTTAGTTGCTCAACCCTTCAACAATCCAAAGAAGATATTGATTTAAATTATATCGATTATAAAAATAATTCAGATCATAACAAGATAAAAAGCTTTACTCTATCTGGAAAAATTTCATTATTTCTGAAGGAAAAAGGATTTTCAGGTCGCATCAAGTGGAGCTCAGAGAATGGGTATGACGTCATTGAAATATACAACCCATTCAACAGCATTATCTCTAAAATCTCCCTTAATGAATCCTTAGGGGAGATAACATTTGACCCCGCTTCAGAAAATCAATCAAAAGAAACGGAGCTCGCCATAAGGCAAATATTTGGTGATACGGCCAATATTTTTGTATTAAAGAATTTTTTATTGCACCCCCCAAACCAACTAACAGAAAATGAAACAGTTTCAGTCGTCTTTCAGGGCTGGACTATTAAATATAGCGGGTATCAAGATGCTGGCCACATAACAACAAAAACGGTGGAGTACACGAAGGGCAACAATAGCCTTAAAATTTTCATCAACGACCTAAAAATATGAAAATTGATAGGCGCTCAAATGATACATTCTCAAAGTTTTTAGCGCCGGCAAAGATAAATCTATTCTTAAAAGTAAAAAACAAAAGGCCCGACGGCTATCATAACTTGCAAAGCGTATTCCAGTTTATAAGTCTTTATGATGAAATTCTGATAAGAGTTAGAAATGATTCACAAATCAACATCAAGAATAGCTCGCCATTTGTTTCCAATAAAAATGACATCGCATACAAGGCATGTAAATTGATTTTAACTGGAAGAGATATAGGCGTAGACATAGAGATCAAAAAAAATATCCCTATAGGGTCTGGTTTAGGTGGGGGAAGCTCGGATGCTGCTACCGTATTAATGGCTCTTAACAAGCTCTGTCGTCTCGGGCTATCCAAAAACAAACTTATGGAGCTAGGGCTAAAGCTTGGAGCAGATGTTCCATTTTTTATCTTTGGAGAGAATGCATGGGCTGAAGGCATTGGAGAGGTGCTTTATCCTATTGCTATTCCAGAGTTTGATTACATAGTTGCTGTTCCAAATATTTCAATTTCAACAAGTTTAATATTTGCCTCTTTTGAATTGACAAACCATACAAATCCGTTGAAAATAGCGACCTCATTTAACTCAATAGAGCATGAATTTATTGATAATGATCTTGAAAGCCTGGTAATCAAAAAATTTCCAGCTATGATCAAACTAATGAACTGGATGAATGGTTTTGGTTATGCGAAAATGTCAGGAACGGGATCAAGTATATTTTTAAAACCACAAAGCGAGGGTCAGTTTCAAGAAATGGAACGCCTAAAGCCAAAGAATACAAATATTTACGCGTTAAAGGGTTTATCGGTTCACCCTTTTTACTTGACCGATTAATTGGGGAGTCGCCAAGCTGGTTAAGGCTCAGGGTTTTGATCCCTGCATGCGAAGGTTCGAATCCTTCCTCCCCAGCCAATTAAAAGGAAAGCTCTTGAATACTAAGTCATTAATGGTTTTTACTGGTAACGCCAATTTTGATCTAGCAGAGAAGGTTTCTACACATCTAGGTATAAAATTAGGTCAGGCATCTGTTGGGCGTTTTAGCGACGGCGAAACGACGGTCGAGCTCTTAGAAAATGTCCGAGGAAAAGATGTCTTTATCTTGCAATCAACCAGCCACCCTACTAATGATAATCTGATGGAGATTATGGTAATGGTCGATGCATTAAGACGCTCATCCGCGGCTAGAATTACTGCCGCCATTCCCTACCTTGGGTATTCAAGACAGGACAGAAGGCCACGCTCAGCAAGGGTAGCGATTACTGCTAAAGTAGTTGCAAATATGCTTACCAGCGTCGGTGTTAATAGACTGCTAACCATGGACTTGCATTCAGATCAAATACAAGGATTTTTTGACATCCCCGTTGATAATATTTATGCCACCCCCGTATTAATAGAGGATCTTAGCAAGCAAAATTATCAAGATATCGTCATAGTATCCCCTGATGTTGGAGGTGTAGTTAGGGCTAGGGCTTGGTCAAAAATACTGGGGTCAGATCTAGCTATTATCGACAAAAGAAGGCCAAAACCTAATGTGTCAGAAGTTATGAATATTATTGGGGACGTAAAGGACAGAACCTGTGTAATTATTGATGATATTGTTGATACAGCTAATACCTTGTCAGAAGCTGCAACAGCATTAAAAAAACAAGGCGCAAAAAAAGTAGTCGCCTATGCTACGCATCCCATCTTATCTGGATCAGCTATCGAACTGATAAATAAATCCCATCTTGATGAAATCGTAATTACTGATACAATTACGCTTTCTCAGGATGCTAAAAATTCAAAAAAAATCAGACAGGTATCAGTAGCAGGAATTTTAGCAGAAACTATTAAGCGAATTAGCCACGAAGATTCTGTTAGCTCGTTATTTATAGATTAAATTTATTGGCTGAAAAGCCATTGTTACAATAGACCTGGTCGCGGGTCTATTTTTTTAGGAGTGTACTAAATGAAAATTGAAATAACTGCAAATGCACGAGAGTTGAAAGGTACGGGTGCGAGCCGCCGTCTTCGACATTCAGGTAAAACACCTGGAATTCTATATGGCGGAAAAAATGAAGCAAAAAGCATTGAGTTGGACAGCAAAGATCTTTCTATGCAGTTTAAACATGAAGCATTTCATGCCTCAATCCTATCGTTAAACCTTGATGGTAAATCTGAAAAAGTTCTCCTTAGAGACTTTCAGCTACATCCAGTAAGAAATAATATTTTGCACATTGACTTTCAAAGAGTGAATGAAAACGAAAAGATTCATGTGAAGGTTCCATTCCACTTTATCAATGAAGACACAGCGCCAGGAGTAAAAATAGGTGGTGGCCTTATCTCTCATATCCTAACGGAAGTTGATATTTCTTGCTTACCAAAAGACTTACCTCAATATCTAGAGGTTGATTTAGGTGCGCTAGAAATTGGAGACTCTATCCACTTGTCTGGTATTAAAGTGCCGGATGGCGTTGAATTAACTTCTTTAAGCCACGGAAATGATTCCACCATAACCACTATCTCAAAACCAAAAGTTGTTAAGGATGATGAAGTTGTTACAGAAGAAGCTTCAGCAGACGGTGAAGCTTCATCAGACGGTGAAACTTCAGCAGACGGTGAAACTTCAGCAGACGGTGAAACTTCAGCAGACGAGCCAAAAGAGTAGGTAAAATAAAAACGCCCTAACCAGGGCGTTTTATTTTTATGAGCAAAATTAAACTTTTTGTAGGTCTTGGAAATCCTGGAGAGAATTACCAAAAAACTCGACATAACGCAGGATTCTGGTGGATAGACTTTATTGCCGCCAATCACAAGTTAACTCTTAAAAATTCATCTAAGTTTATCGGCAGCTTTGCTAAATATACAGAAGACAGCGATCATTACTTTCTTAAACCCAGTACGTTCATGAATGAAAGTGGTCGATCAATTTCAATGCTATCAAAATTCTACAAGATAGAGCCAGAAGAGATACTGGTCATTCACGACGAGCTAGATATTGAGGCTGGAAATAGTAAGCTAAAGCTGGGTGGAGGCCATGGTGGCCATAATGGGCTTAAAAGTATTATTTCATCATTACAATCAAATAATTTTTGGCGGCTAAGAATTGGTATTGGGCACCCAGGAGATAAGGACTTGGTCTCAGATTACGTTTTAAATAAACCAACAAAAGATGAGATGTCCAGCATTGAGACAAGTATCTATAATAGCTACAAGGTTTTTTCTTTATTAACAGCGGGTGAGTTTGAAAAAGCCATGCTTAATCTTCACTCAAATTAGAACATTAGGAACATCTTATGAAATGTGGAATTGTCGGACTACCTAATGTAGGGAAATCAACTTTATTCAACGCTATTACAAAGGCTGGTATTGAAGCTGCAAACTATCCCTTTTGTACAATTGAGCCAAATATTGGCATTGTTGAGGTTCCTGACACAAGAATTAAAGGGTTGTGTGACATTGTAAATCCAGAAAAAATTCAGCCTGCCATTGTGGAGTTTGTCGATATCGCTGGTTTAGTTGCCGGAGCTTCCAAAGGTGAAGGTCTGGGAAATAAATTTTTAGCTAATATCCGAGAAACAGATGCCATCATGCATGTTGTTCGTTGCTTTAATGACGAAAATATCATTCACGTCTCAAATAAAATTAATCCTTTATCTGATATAGAAACTATCAACACAGAGCTAATTCTTGCGGACATGGAAACTTTAGATAAAGCTATCCACAAAGAATCAAAAAAATCTAAATCAGGTGATAAGGAAGCGATTAAATTACTTCAGACTTATCAAAAGCTCCAAGAGGGTTTTGATAAGGGGTTGCTCGCAATCAATTTAGGTCTTGATAAAGAAGAGTTATTATTGATTCGCCCTTTGTGTCTAATTACTGTAAAACCAGTCATGTTTCTAGCTAACGTTGATGAGTCAGGCTTTGAGAATAACCCCTTGCTGGACGACCTTAACAATTACGCTTCATCCATACATTGCCCAGTAGTTTCAGTCTGTGCAAAGATTGAATCCGATATTTCAGAGCTGGAAGACGATGAAAAGCTATTATTTCTCTCCGAATTAAATTTAGATGAACCTGGCCTCAACAGACTTATTCGGACCGCTTATCAACTACTAGGATTGCAGACATACTTCACAGCCGGAGTAAAAGAAGTTAGGGCCTGGACTATAAAAATAGGCGCTACTGCCCCTGAAGCAGCAGGCGTTATTCATACCGACTTTGAAAAAGGCTTTATACGCGCTGAGGTAATCAGCTTTAATGACTTTATTCAGTACAAAGGTGAATTAAAATCAAAAGAAGCGGGAAAAATGCGTCTAGAAGGAAAAGATTACGTTGTTAAGGATGGTGACGTTATGCATTTTCGATTTAACGTCTGATGATCCTTTGACTTTGTAGGCTTATAAAAATATAATCTCACGCTTAGCAATTTAAGGTGATGTAGCTCAGCTGGTTAGAGCGCAGGATTCATAATCCTGAGGTCGGGGGTTCGATCCCCCCCATCACCACCACTTAGTTCTCGCCTCAGCAGCGAGATTCTTTTGATAAACTCTGTTCACGAGACCAAAGAAATGAAAATATACAAAATTGTTACTAGTGTATTGGCTGCTTTTTTTGGCGTTCAAAATAATAAAAAATTTAAGGAAGATGAAAGGTTTGTAGAGGAACATGGGGTTAAATACTTTCTGATTGTGGGTTTTTTTATGGTGTTTCTAGGGCTGATTATTCTAGGTATATTGGTGACCTTTATTGTTGGCTAATTACTAGACTTTATAAGGCGACCTTTCCTCTAATTCATTGGTGTAAATATTCATTCTACTTCCCTCTTCTTCAAGAAATCTACCGATAGCATCTCTGAACTGCTCATTTACAATATAATGACTTGAGAATGTATCAAAGGGTTCGAATCCTCTTGCAAGCTTATGTTCACCTTGAGCCCCCCCTTCGAAGATAGATAAATTATTCTCAATACAGTATTCCTGACCTTGGTAATAACATAGCTCAAAGTGTAAGCAAGGAATGTATTTAATTGCACCCCAATACCTGCCGTACAAGTTGTCATTATCTAGGATATTTAATGCAGACCCAACCGGGCCTTCTTCATCGTAAGCAATAACAAGCAGGATTTTATGGGGTATCTCTTTAAAAATTCTATTAAAAAAATCATAGGATAGATAAGGAGTTGAATTATGAGCTGTATAGGTATGGCAATAGCATTGGTAAAAAAATGCTAAATCTTCCTCTGTTATATTCTTCCCTGTTTTTCTAATCACACGCAAACTTAAGCTGTTTAGCTTCTTTCGCTCTCGTTTTATTTTTTTTCTTTTATGATGGGAAAGGGTGGCAAGGAAGTCATCGTAGCTCTTATACCCTCTATTAATCCATCTAAATTGGACGCCCTGTCTATGCATCCATCCTGACTCAGTCAATATTCGTTGGTCTTCTAAGCTTGTAAACAAAAAGTGGCATGAAGAAATTTTATGTTGATGCATTATTTTTTCTAAAGACTTGATTAGCAAGCGCTTAGCTTCGATATTTTCTGCCAAGATTCTTGGTCCGCTTATGGGAGTAAAAGGAATAGCACATACAAGTTTGGGATAATAACTTAAACCATGCCTCTTAAATGCTTCTGCCCAGGCCCAGTCAAAAACGTATTCACCATAGGAGTGTTCTTTAATAAAAGTAGGTAGAAATCCAATAACTCTCCCCTCTTCTGTTGCAATAATAGGGAAAGGTATCCAGCCAGTTCCTTTACCAATTGATAGTGATTTTTCTAATGCATTAAAAAATGTATTAGACAGAAAGGTGTTGTCAGGGAAGTGATCAAAAGTCGACTCGAGATCAGCAAAGTTTGTTTTTGAAATAACTTCAATCATAAGATTAGACGTTTAAATTAAATTTTTATCTAAAACGAAAAGAATGTTTAATTGCTTGTAGGTATTTATTTTTTAAGTGAGGCGGCGGGACTATCATTAAGCTTTTTGTCAGACACAACATTTACATTGTATTTATTGATTTGTTTCTCATGATAATCCTTTGCTAAGATTGATAGCTCATCTAGGGTTATAACATTGTCATTATCTATATCGACTTTTCTAAACTGCCTGGCTACTTGTGGGAGGCACTGTGTAACCTCGTAGACATCAAGAGTATTATCATTGTCTGGATCGCAGGCATAAAACCTTTGTTCGACATTATCTAGCATTTCACGTCTTTTTTGGTCATAAATCACACTATTCTTAGTATGGGTATGAGAAAATTCTTCTAACGCATCACGTATAAGCTCTAATTGTGATGGCTTGGGGGAGACCTTAGTATTATTAACATCAGCCCATGCTGTACTTATTGATGAAAAAACTAATATAATCAATAAGTTAAAAAAATGTTTATGCATTAAGTTTGTACGCTTATATTTAAAACGGATAACCATTCTGCTACTTAATTGTGAGCCTAATGTTACAGGATAGAGCTAAATTGTAACGGAATTGTAACAACCAAATTTTCTATTTCAGGGTAATATATTAAATAATTAATATATTTCAAGCTTCAGCAATTAAAACATTATGACAATAAACAACAATTCAGCTCAAATCGCCTTAGTGGATGACGATCCAAAAATAAGAGAGCTAACAGCAAAGTATTTAGGTGATCAAGGGCTTTCAGTTGTAACAGCAGCCAATGGAGCCGAGCTTGACGAGCTAATGATGAATTATAATATCAGTCTGATTGTTTTAGACTTAATGATGCCAGAAGAGTCTGGTTTAAATATATGCCAACGACTCAGAGTAAATAAAGTAGAGACACCCATCATCATGCTCACCGCCAAGGGTGATGAGGTAGATAGGATTGTAGGGTTGGAAATGGGTGCAGATGATTACCTTCCAAAACCCTTTAATCCAAGAGAGTTACTTGCCAGAATCAACGCCATTATAAGAAGGCAAAAAACTCCTGCAGGTCAGTCAGATAAAACCATAATTAAATTTGGTAATTTTGTATTTGATTTAACTAATAGAAGTTTGCTTAAAGATGAAAAAGAGATACAAATTACTGCGGGTGAGTATGACCTTTTAAGAGTCTTTGTTGAACATCCCAAGCAACCTTTGTCACGTGATCAAATTATGCGGCTGTCTAAGGGAAAAGAATTAGATGTATTTGACCGGAGCATTGATGTCCAAATATCAAGGCTTAGAAGGTTAATTGAAATAGATCCAAACAACCCAAAATTCCTACAAACTAAATGGGGATTTGGTTATATATTTATACCGGATAGTGAAGTCAAATAATTGAAACTTATTCCTAAAACGTTTCTTGCTCGATTAACCTTATTAATCTCCGCCCTTCTTTTGATAGCACAAATTGCATCCCTTAAAATATTTGATTATTTTGAAAGAGAGCCACGAGCACAATCCCTTGCACAAGAAATTGTTACAATTGTAAATTTTACAAAGGCTTCCTTAGAAGCCGCAGCCTACAATAAAAGATTGAAACTTTTAAATGAATTGTCTGGTGTGGGAGATGTAAGTATTTATCCTGCTTATTACTTTGAGCCGCTTAAACCTATACCAAATGATCCTTTTTTGGAGCTTGTTGTTAAAAACATTAAGCGTAAATTACCCCCCGATACCCTTATTACCATTAACCATTACGACATACCCGGTATTTGGGTAAGTTTTGAAATAGATTATGCACTTTTCTGGTTAGTGGTTCCAAGAACCATTATTGACAGACCTTTTCCTTGGCATTGGATTGGATGGGGAACAGTAGTTTTTATATTAGCAATTTTGGGCTCTTACGCTACAACTCAAATAATTAGCAGGCCATTAAGGCAGATAATTAATGGTGCTGAAAAAATTCGACGGGGGCATTTCATAGAACCATTGCCCTTAGATAATGTTACTGAATTTCGTGAGGTCAGTCAGGCATTTAATGAAATGGCAGCCAATCTATCAAAAATATCCAAAGAAAGAAGTTTTCTCCTAGCAAGTGTGTCACATGATATAAGGACGCCTTTGACTAGGTTAAGGCTGGCTGCTGAGATGCTTCCAAAAGGATCTGAACTAATGAAGGAAAGTATGGAGCAAGACATTGTTGAAATAAACGATATCATAAATCAGTTTCTAGAATATGCTCGGGGATTTGAAGATGAACCATTGGTGCCAACAAACCTTGGAAAGTTTTTAATTGAGGTTCAAAACAAGCACAGGAGAATGGGCCAGAACTTTAAATTACAAAAAATAAATATTCGTGTAGATGTCCCTAAAAAACTTTTTATAGATATAAGGCCTCTAGCTTTTCAAAGATGCCTTGATAACCTTATTAACAATGCCTTTTTTTACTCTCACGGAGAGGTGGTAATTAAAGCTACCTTATTAGAAGAGAGCTTCATGATTAGCGTCTTAGATAAAGGCCCGGGGATCCCTGAAGATCAAAAAGATCAACTTTTAAAGCCGTTTGAGAGGGTTGATGAAGCAAGAGGTAATGAAGGTGGTAGTGGTCTTGGTCTTGCAATTGCAGACAGAATTGTTAAAGTTCATTTAGGTAGTCTGGAGTTAATTAACCGAAAAGAAGGTGGTCTCGAAGCCAGAATAACTATTCCTTTAAGTTTCGCTTAGCTTAGCCGAACCAATTCAAATCTTTTCTAAGCTCCACAACGGTCCCAATAATAATAAGTGCGGGGGACTTGAGTCTTGCTTTATTTACTTTCGAACTAATATTACGTAACTGACCGATAACCACTTTTTGACTTTGAGTGGTTCCACTTTGTACCACCGCAACAGGCATATTCTTACTCATTCCATATTTAATAAGATTTTTTTTCATCTCTTGGAGACTTAATAAACCCATATAAATAACGACAGTTTGTTTTTCTGCAATAAGCTTTGGCCAATCGAAACTAATAATCCCTTCCTTGAAATGACCTGTCAAAAAAAGACAACTCTGAGCATGGTCTCTATGAGTTAACGGGATGCCTGAGTAAGACGAAACTCCATTTGCCGCAGATATACCTGGGACCACTTGAAAAGTGATATTTTTTTTCATCAGGCCCTCAATTTCCTCACCACCTCGGCCAAATATAAATGGGTCTCCTCCCTTCAACCTCAGGACTCTTTTACCCTTCATTGCTAATTCAATAAGTAGCTCATTGATTTTTGACTGCTCCAAGGTATGCTGATCTCTTTTCTTTCCAGCATAAATCATGTCTGCATCCCTTCTCACCATCTCCAAAACATCACTTGAAACTAAATTGTCATAAATACAAACATCGCACTTCTGCATTAACTGGAGCGCTCTAAGAGTGAGAAGGTCTTTATCTCCAGGGCCTGCTCCAACTAAATAGACTTCACCATCAACTTTCTTTAATCTTCGCTTTATTAGTGCGTCAATATCTTGTGGCCTAAACTTTTTTTTGCTATTAGCAATTTTATGAATAAGACTATCCTCAAAAAAATACTCCCAAAACTCTCGTCTTTTTTCCATGTGGGTAATTCTTTTCTTAACTAACTCCCTTATACTTCCTGCAAAATTAACTAATTTAGAATAATGGGATGGTAGTAGGCTTTCTAATGTTTGTCGTATCATTCTCACCAGAACTGGCGCTTTTCCACCACTTGAAATTGAGACCACCAAAGCATCTCTTTCTACGATAGACCCCATAGTAAAGCTACATAAATCAGGCTGATCAACTACATTGACTGGAATTCTATTAGCTTGAGAAATATTTGATATACTTTTATTCACTCTTTTATCGTTAGTTGCTGCAACAATTAAGACTTGCGAACGAATATCGGAGGCTTCGTAAGATTTTTGGACAAAAGCTATCTTATTTTTATCTATAAAATCCTTAAACTCTCCTGAAAAATCTTTTGCAATTACTGTAAGCAAAGGTCTGGCTTTGATAAGCAAGATGGCTTTCCTTAATGCAATGTCCCCACCACCAAAAATAGTGACGGGCTTTTGGTCAATATTTATAAAAATAGGGAAATTTTCCATTTCAAAATATTACTCTAATAAAAGGCTTATACATACAGGTTGCTGTAAGTTTTATTCTAAAAAAAGTTATAATGCAGCAACTACTTACGGATTAATGCGCTGAATGACAAAACAACTTTTTATTAAGACCTTTGGCTGTCAAATGAATGAGTATGATTCAAAAAAAATTGTAGATGTTCTCAATGAGGGTGGTGAAATTTCTTTAACAGAGTCGCCGGATAATGCAGATATAATAATTTTGAATACTTGTTCCATCAGAGAGCGGGCGGAAGTAAAGGTTTATAGTGACCTAGGTAGGTATCGAAAGCTTAAGGAAGCAAATCCAAATATTCGCATCGGAGTGGGCGGCTGCGTAGCTAGCCAAGAAGGAGAAAATATTATTAAAAGGGCTCCTTACGTTGACTTAGTGTTCGGTCCTCAAACATTGCATCGATTGCCTAGTTTATTAAAAAAAAGAGATGCACTTGGTGTGCCACAAATTGATATAACATTTCCAGAGATTGAAAAGTTTGATCGTCTTCCCGTAACTAACTTTAAAGGCCCTTCTGCCTCTGTTTCAATCATGGAAGGTTGCAGCAAATATTGCTCATTTTGTGTAGTACCTTATACCCGAGGAGAGGAAATATCACGCCCACTTGATGACGTCCTAAATGAAATCATTGAATTAACTATACTGGGTGTGCAGGAAATAATTTTATTAGGGCAAAATGTAAATGCGTATAGAGGCTTCTCCAAACATGATGGTGTATGTGATTTTGCAACTCTTTTAGAGTATGTTGCAGAAATTGGGGAAGTCAAAAGAATTAGATTTACAACTAGCCACCCAAATGAAATGACTGAGGAACTTATTGCTTGCTTTGGAAAAATTGATAAACTATCCAAGCAATTTCACCTCCCCATTCAGTCAGGCTCAGATCGAGTTTTGTCTGCTATGAAAAGAAATTACACGGTCATAGAATATAAATCAATCATCAAGAAACTAAAGAAAGTGTGTCCAGATATTTCACTGACATCGGACTTTATTATTGGTTTTCCGAACGAGACTGTTGGGGAATTTAATCAAACCAAAAAAATAATGGAAGAAATAAATTTTGATTACAGCTTTAGCTTTCTCTACAGCCCGCGTCCAGGGACCCCGGCTGCTTTTATAAAAGACAATATTTCTAAGCTAGAAAAAGAGCAGAGACTGCGCGAGTTTCAGGATATTAATATTACTCAAGGCAAAGAACATACACTCAAAATGATAGGAACTACACAAAGAATTTTAATAGATCATATGTCAAAAAGAAAAGAAGGGGTGCTGCTTGGTAAGACGGATAACAATCGAGTAATTGAGATTAATGGTAGTTCCGACCTTTTGAATCAATTCGTTAATGTAAAAATACAAGCCATCACTGAAAAAAATTTAGAGGGAATAATAGTCTAATAATGGAACTAACAATTAAATTGTCAGGCCAAGATAATAAAAAGTTGGCTAACTTATGTGGGGTATTGGATGAGAATATCAAACAAATTGCCAGCGGATTCGATATTGCCATACAGCGCAGAGCTTATAATTTTAGATTGAATGGGAAGCAGGTAGATATAGAGCTTGCATCACAACTTATTGAAAGTTTATTCATGAGGTCATCAGGTCCTATAAGTGCTGAGGATATTCAGCTAAGCCTAGTTGAAATGAGTAAAATTTCCTTTAAAAAAAATGAATCTCCAGACTTGCTTACTAAAAAAAGTGATTTACAAGGTAGGACTCCAAAACAAGTAGATTATTTAAAAAATATACAAAGCAATGATATTAATTTTGGCATAGGCCCTGCAGGGACCGGCAAAACATATCTTGCCGTAGCATCAGCTGTAGATGCTCTCAATAGAGAGAAAGTAAAACGAATAGTATTGGTTCGTCCAGCAGTTGAAGCCGGGGAAAGGTTAGGCTTTCTTCCAGGCGACCTTGCTCAGAAAGTAGACCCGTACTTAAGGCCTTTGTATGATGCCTTATACGACTTAGCAGGCTACGATAATGTTACAAAACTTTTTGAAAAAGGAATTCTTGAGGTAGCTCCTTTGGCTTATATGAGAGGAAGAACCCTAAATCAAAGTTTTATTATTTTAGACGAGGCCCAAAATACAACGCCGGAACAAATGAAAATGTTTCTTACAAGAATAGGTTTTGGAACTAAAGCAGTAGTTACAGGGGATGTTACTCAAATAGATTTAGCTAAAAACCAAAAAAGTGGTTTGATTGAAATCCAAAAAATTCTAAAAAATATTAAAGGCATTACATTTAGTCAATTTAAATCTGAAGACGTTGTACGTCACCCGCTTGTTAAAAAAATTGTAAATGCATATGAAAAATACCAAGAGCAAGATAGTTGAGCATATGTATGAACCATAACATTACAATACAAGATACCATTCATCAAAAAAAAATCTTGTCCAAAAAAAATTGCAGTTATTGGCTTTCAGTATTCAAAAAAAATCGCATCACCCTAACTATTAGAATAGTCAGTGAAATTGAATCCAAAGCGCTTAATAATAGGTATAGGAAAATTAATAAGCCCACCAATATTTTATCTTTTCAGATTGAAAGTAACCCGCTCATTGGGGATTTAGTGCTTTGCCATCCAATTATTAAAAAAGAGGCACGTGCCCAAAAGAAAAAAATTAATGACCATTACGCTCATCTACTTATCCATGGATGCCTTCACCTAATGGGTTTTGATCATGAGGATGAGGATGATGCAGTCGCTATGGAGAATAGAGAGAGGCTATTGTTAAAAAAATTAGGTATTAAAAATCCATATAAGTCCAATATAATGAAGGTAGATGAATAAAAAGAAATCAAAATTTGCTCGGAAGATTAGAAATCTTCTTATCAGACCCAAAGACAAAGAGCACCTGGGCGACATTTTAAAACAAGCTTTTGACAAGCATATGCTAGATGCTGACTCCTTGATGATGCTCGAAGGTGTTTTAAACGTTTCAGAGATGCAGGTAAGGGATATTATGATCCCGCGATCTCAAATGGACTTCATTGATATCTCAAAAAAACCTGAAGAATTTATTCCGTTCGTTATTGAAACAGCTCATTCCCGTTTTCCCGTAATAGAAGGTAGCATGAATGATGTGATTGGGATATTGCTTGCCAAAGATTTATTGAATTTTAATGAGAGGCAAGATTTTGAGCTCCGCGATAAATTAAGGCCTGCTATTTTTGTACCTGAATCCAAAAGATTGAATGTTTTGTTAAAAGATTTTAAAAAAAATAGAAATCATATTGCAATCGTTGTAGATGAATATGGTGGCGTTTCAGGAATGGTAACTATTGAGGATGTCCTTGAGCAGATAGTCGGAGATATTGAAGACGAATATGATTATGACGAGACTGAAGACAATATTATCGAAGAGAAATCGGGTAAATTTAGAATAAAGGCTGCCACCGAAATTGAAGACTTTAATGCTTTTTTTGCTACCGAATATGCTGATGAAGATTTTACAACTGTGGGTGGCTTAATTACCAATAAATTTGGCTATCTTCCAGAAAAAAATGAAAAGATAACTTTTGATGGTTTCGATATCACTATTCTAAGAGCTGATAGTAGGCAAATTCACACCCTAATGGTTTACGTAAATCTTCGTCCAGATAAAGCATAGGTTTTATTGAACTTAGTATCTAAATAAACACTCCTATTCTCTTTTAAAGGATGAAAATTATGAAAACAATATTTCTTTTCTTATTAATTTTTTCTAATGCTATATTTGCAGAGCATCATGAAGAAGAACCAGGCATCATTCCTGATGCACTGGTTACCGAAGTTCCAACTCCTTATTGGGAGTTTGTTAACATCATTGGACTGCTTACAACAGAAGAAATTATAAATATTCTTGGTGAGCCAGCAAAAAAGATTGATATTAAAATGAAGTCATCACGTGAAGTGATTGCTAGTACATGGTATTACCACAACCTTAATACAGACGAATCAGGAAACTATTTCCCTACAACCGAGCTTGATATTATAGATGGGTTTGTAGAGGAGGTTGTTTTTATGAATGGGGTTGACGAAGCCGCGGTCATTGAAGGAAAAAAATACGAAGTTAAGAAGCCAGACACCCTGTTTTAATTCTTTCTACTCACTTAAAATACCGATGTACAATTAATGCATGATTAGTTGTACATCAATCTTAAAAAGCTACCATGCTTACTCCCTAGCCTTTATCGTTGGCTTAATATCTGTTTTTGGGTTCTCTCCATTTAATTTCTATGCAGTTCCTTTCCTAACAATATTGTTTTTTTTATATCTTCAACAGCGCTCACCGTCCAAATATCTATCTAGTATTTTTTTCGGGTTAGGTTTTTTCTTGGGCGGAATACATTGGATATTTATTAGTCTGAATGTCTTTGGGCAGATGCCAATTTTTCTTGCTGCATTTTTAACCTTACTCTTTTGCTTATTCTTATCCTTATTCTTTCTTCCCCTTGCATTTGGAAAACACCATCTTTGGGTTATATTAGTCCCTATCACTTTTACATTGGCAGAGTGGTTAAGAGGCTTTATTTTTACTGGTTTTCCATGGATATCATACGGGTACAGTCAGTTACCCGGGAGCCCGTTGGCTGGTTACTTTGCAATTACTGGTGTTCATGGTGTAACATTTTTAATATTTTTTTCTGCAACGCTTATCTTCACAATCATTTCAAGCTATCGCAACAAGCTTAAGCTCTTATGCTTATTTGGTCTTATTCTTATTTGGTTGGGTGGATACTTTCTTCAACAGATTGAATGGACAAAACCCTTCAAAGAACCTTTTTCAGTAAGCTTACTTCAGGGAAATATTCCCCAAGATAAAAAATGGGATAAGGACCTGATAAATCAAAGCTTAATTAAGTACATTAATTTAATTGAGAGTAGCTCTTCATCGCTTATTATTCTTCCTGAAACATCAATACCCCTGCTTTACCACAACCTTCCTTCCGGTTTTAAAAAAAGATTGAGCGATCATGCTCATAAAAATGAAGGGGATATTATTATTGGGGTCATTGAAAAGCAAGATGGTCACTACTTTAATAGCGCACTTTCTATAGGTCGTAATGGTGAACAACGGTACCAAAAATTTCATCTTGTTCCTTTTGGTGAATTCATACCATTTAAATTTATTTTAAAATTTATTTATCAAAATTGGTTAAATATTCCTTTTAGCGACTTATCAAGAGGGCCTAATCTGCAAGATCCGTTCCTATTCAATGGAATTAAGCTGGCTATTAATATTTGTTATGAGGATGTTTTTGGTTACGAAATTACCAAACCTCTTCCTAATGCCAACATCTTAGTAAACCTCAGTAATGATGCCTGGTATGGGGAATCAATTGCATCGAAACAACACCTTCAAATTTCTCAAGGTCGTGCACTGGAAACTGGAAGGATGATGCTAAGATCAACAAATACTGGTGCTACCGCAATCATTAGCGCTAAGGGGAGAATACTCAATCAATTGCCGCTTTTTAAGGAAGGCATTCTAAGTGATTATGTTCAAGCTTTCGAAGGATCAACCCCATATATTAGATACGGGAATTATCCAATAGTGGGTTTATGTGTATTACTTTTAATTTTTTGTTTTATAAAAAGAAAAAATAGTGGCGCTAAGCTTTAATGTGAGTTAAAAAAACAGTAAAATGCATCGTTACCTATCAAATAAAAAACTATGGCAATCACTTTTCAAGAAATTATTATCAAATTACAGGCTTACTGGGCGGATCAAAATGCGCATTAGTTCAGCCGTATGATATGGAGGTGGGTGCTGGCACCTCACACACCGCGACCTTCTTAAGGTCACTAGGTCCAGAACCATGGAAAGCAGCTTATGTTCAGCCAAGCAGAAGGCCAAAGGATGGAAGGTATGGGGAAAATCCGAACCGTCTACAGCATTATTATCAGTTTCAAGTTGTATTAAAACCATCGCCCGACAATATTGTAGATCTGTATTTAAATTCCCTAAAAAGCCTTGGCTTCAATTTAGAAGAAAATGACGTGCGGTTAGTTGAAGATAATTGGGAAAATCCTACCCTGGGTGCATGGGGATTAGGTTGGGAGGTTTGGTTAAATGGTATGGAAGTAACTCAATTTACCTATTTTCAACAAGTTGGCGGGATTCCGTGCAAACCGATAACCGGAGAAATTACTTATGGGTTAGAAAGGCTAGCAATGTACATACAAAAAGTTGATAGCGTTTATGACATCCAGTGGAATGACGACATCACTTACGGCGATGTATTTTTGCAAAATGAAATAGAGCAAAGTACTTATAATTTTGAGCACAGCGACCCTGAATTTTTGCTTCAATCATTTAACGGGTATGAAAAACAAGCAAAATATTTAGTAAAGATGGAGTTGCCCTTACCGGCATATGAGCAGGTATTAAAAGCAGCCCATACCTTCAACCTACTTGATGCAAGAGGTGTGATTGGGGTAACAGAAAGAGCGGAATATATTGGTAAAATTAGAAATATTTCCAGAGATGTTGCTAAGACATACCTGGACAGTAGGATGCAATTAGGATTTCCGCTAGCAAACCCGGAGCATACGAATGAAATAATTAAGGCTATAAAGAATAATGCAAAAAAATAATTTATTAATAGAAATTCTTACCGAAGAACTGCCTCCGCTTTCACAGAAGGAATTAGGTGAAGCATTTGCAAAGAGCATTACCCAATCCATCCTTGACCTTAAGCTAATAGAAACACTTGATTACGAAACATTCTCCACTCCACGAAGAATTGGGGTATTAGTTAAACAAGTCCTTTTATGTGGGGAAACCCAAAAGAAAAAAATTAAACTAATGCCAGCTAAAGTTGGCTTTAATGATGAAAATAAGCCTACCGATGCATTGATCAAGAAACTTGCCTCGCTAGGTGAGAATGCATCAGCAACCAATAATATAGAGTTGGTTGAGGAAAATGGTCAATCAAACATATATCTAGAGAAAAGTTTTGTGGGTAAAAATCTAAATGAAGAATTGTCTACAATTATTAACTATAGTCTAACGAATTTACCAATAAAAAAACTGATGAGCTATCAGCTAAATGATGGGTGGACAACCGTTAACTTTGTGAGGCCGGTGAAAAACATTCTAGCAGTCCATGGGAATAGACTGGTCGAGTTGGAATGTATGGGCTTAAAATCAGTGGCTTATACCTATGGCCATAGGTTTCAATCAATGCATGATGTTATTCAAATAAAGGATGCGGACTTATACGAAAACATTATGCTAAGTGAAGGTGGCGTAATAGTATGCTTTAACAAAAGAAAAGATAAAATTAAAAATGACTTAAATGCTGCAGTAAAAAAAATTGGTAGTAAATTTCATGCTATTCAAGATGAAAAATTGCTTGAAGAAGTAACGTCATTAGTTGAGATGCCAAATATTTTAATTGGCAGGTTTGAAAACCAATATCTAAATGTCCCTCAAGAGTGCTTAATACTAACAATGCAGTCCAACCAAAAATATTTTCCCATACTTAATGATGAAGGGGAATTAACCAACTCCTTTGTAATAGTTTCAAACATACACCCAAAAAACACACAGAACATCGTAGAAGGAAATGAAAAAGTTATTAGGCCCAGACTTGCAGATGCAGAATTTTTTTACAAAAAAGACAAAGCTAATACATTAAAAAAATATTCTAAAAACCTAAGATCCATTACCTATCACAATAAATTAGGCACACAACATGACAGAGCTTTAAGAGTTGCAAAATTGATGGAATTTATATCAAAAAAATTGCATGTAGATGATAATGTAAATTTTGAAAATCTAGCGCTGCATGCAAAAGCAGACCTGCTAAGCCTTATGGTTGGTGAATTTCCTGAACTACAAGGGGTCATCGGAAGGTATTATGCATTAGAAGAAAATCACAGCGACACTTTCGCCAATGCTATTGAGGATCACTATAAGCCAAAATTCTCTGGGGACAAGCTTCCTAAAGATCAGCTGGGGGACATGCTTGCCATAGCAGATAAGATTGAAACATTAATTAGTCTTTTCTCTATTGGAGAAAAACCAACAGGAGTAAAAGACCCTTTTGCGCTTAGAAGAAATGCAATTGGGCTTATTAGAATTTTAGCAGAAAAAAATATTTCCCTAGACCTGAATGAAATTTTGAACACTTTCTACCCAAGCTCTAATTCAAATAATTTAAATGAATTAAAGGTATTTATTCAAGAACGACTTATTAATTATTTAAAAGATAAGGATTATACTTCTCAACAAGTTGAAGCGGTAGCTGGTGAGATGCCAAATAACTTAAATAATATTCTTGAAAGAATAGATGCTGTTAAAACTTTTTCTGAATTTAATGAATCAAAAAACTTAGCTTCTGCAAATAAAAGGGTGGTAAATATTCTGAGGAAATATAATTCAAATAACAATGAAGCTATAAATACATCACTTCTCATAGAGCCAGAAGAAAAAGTTCTCTTTAAATCGTTAAATGAGACTAGCAAGCTTATAAGTGAGTTCATAAAAGCAGATAACTATGTCCAAGCATTAACGATGCTGATAAAGCTTAAAGAGCCAATTGATTTATTTTTTGACAAGATTATGGTCAATGCCGACGACGATGCAATTAAAGTGAATCGGCATAATTTACTGATACAACTCCATAAAGAGATGAATTGCGTTGCAGACATCTCTAAGCTATCCAACTAATGAAGCTTGTAATATTAGATCGCGATGGAGTCATCAATCAAGATAGTGCTAACTACATAAAAAGTCCTAATGAATGGATTCCAATACCTAATAGTCTGGAAGCGATTTCCCTGTTAAATCAAAATGGATATTCTGTTGTGATAGCTACTAATCAATCAGGGGTTGGGAGAGGGCTTTATGGTATTGAAGAGCTTAATAACATTCATTCAAAAATGTTAAAAATGCTTGCTGAACTTGGTGGGTCAATTGATGCAATATTTTATTGTACCCACACAGACGAAGATCATTGCAGTTGTCGCAAACCAAAACCAGGAATGCTTATGGAAATAAAAAATAGGTTTTCAGTTTCATTTGAGAGTATCTGTGGGGTTGGAGATTCATTAAGAGATTTACAAGCCTATGAACAAGTTGGCATGCAACCTATTCTAGTTAAAACTGGAAATGGTGAAAAGACCTTTTTGGAAAATAAGTACCCTAAGACCTCCTTAGTTTTTGAAGATCTTTTTGAGGCAGCCACAAAGATTATTGAGGGACATAAATGATCGTAGTAATTAGATCCTTGATTTTTCAGCTCGGAATGTTGTTATTTACAGTTCCATTTACCTTTTTAGCTACAAGCACAATCTTTTTTACTCCCGTCAATAGAAATAAATTTATATCCCTGTGGGCCAAAGCGATGTTGCTATGGCTTAAATTTACTTGCAATTTATCATTCACGGTTTTAGGGACTGAAAATATTCCCAGATCCCCTTGTATTATTTTCTCCAAACATCAATCTGCTTGGGAAACATTAGCTTTGCAAAAAATTTTTCCTCCTCAAGTTTGGGTTCTAAAAAGAGAATTATTATGGCTCCCTTTTTTTGGGTGGGGATTAGCAATGACTTCACCAATAGCCATAAATAGACGTGCAGGGAGGAGATCATTAGATCAGATACTCAGTCAAGGCATAGATCGAATTAAAAAAGGTTTTTTTGTAGTAATATTTCCAGAAGGAACTAGGTCAAAACCTTTAGAGAGTGGAAAGTATCATATAGGAGGCGCTTGGCTTGCTACACAATCAAAATTAGATGTTATTCCAGTAGCTCATAATGCTGGGTTCTATTGGTCAAAAAATTCTTTTATTAAAAAACCAGGTGTAATTAAAGTTATTATTGGTAAACCAATAAAATCCGAAGGCTTAAAGGCTGATCAATTAAACGGTGTTGCAAAAAAATGGATTGAAGAAACAATGCTTAAAATAAATGTTTAATTTTAGCGCAACTGAATCGGTAACATTAAGTAATGGTGAAACAATTCACTATCTACTTAAAAGACGACAAAGACGCTCATTAGGTCTAAAGGTTACTTTTGATGGTCTTGTTGTTCATGCACCTTTTCTAATGAGTAAAAATAAAATAAATGCATTGTTGTTAAATAAAACCAAATGGTTGTTATCGAAAATCCGCTCCATCGAACCAAGCCCACCCTCATTCAGTATTTCCAATAATGAAACCTTTAAATTGCTAGGCTGCGAAATTTCTATTAAGACTAAGATCGGATCAATAAGAATAATTAATATATCAAGCAATATCTGCTCTATAACATACAAAGAAAATGATAGTGATGCGCAGGTTAAACAATTTTTTCATAGATGGCTTAAGCAATATGCTTTAGATTTTTTTTCAGAAAGGGTGCAATTTTATTGTAAAAAAAATGGGTTCACGAGTGGAAAAGTGTTTATCTCTAACGCTAAAACCAGATGGGGTACATGCAACAGTAAAACTGATATACGATTAAACTGGAGGCTAATTCAAGCTCCTTTAGATGTAATTGATTATGTGATTTGTCACGAGCTATCTCATACAAGATTCATGAATCATTCTCACCAGTTCTGGCACCTAGTTTCTTCTGTATGCCCTAACTACAAAGTCTCAGAGACTTACTTAAAAAATCAAGGACTTAGTCTTTACAGATTAGATTGAGATTAGATGCTGTATGTCTTCAATAATACTTTCAACTTTTGAGCCGTAGGGGTGCCTAACCCTTATCTTTCCGTCTTTGTCAATAATGTAAATCCCAGAAGAATGGTCGATAGTGTATGAGTCTCCCTCGCCTACTTTCATGTGAAAAATCTTATATTGACTTGCTACCCTATTAATATCATCTTGCGAGCCTGTCAGTCCAATAAAACTTTTATCAAACGAAGGTACATAGCTATTTAGAAGGCTTTGGTTGTCTCTTTCAGGATCTAAGGTAATAAATATAACTTGAAGCTTATCGCTCTGCTTACCAAGACTTTCTTTAATAAATTTTAATTCCTGCATAGAGGTAGGGCAAATATCAGGGCAATGTGTAAATCCAAAAAAGATAGCAACGACAGACCCTTTAAAATCAGTAATTTTTTTTATTTCACCGGTATGGGATAAAAGTTCGAAGCTGGAATTTAGATTGGCATTTGATATATCCGAGCCATTGAACTTAAATTCTGCATTTTTAGCACAGGATGCTAATATCAAAGAAAAGATAATAAAAAAAATATTTTTAATCATAGATGTTCCTCTAAAGGTCAAATCATTTTATCATGCTATCTTATGTCAATAAGAACGTATAAGCGTTCAATTTAAAAGGATTAATTTAATGGCTATACCTAGCTCAATGGAAGATAGAGATGGTTTAATATGGTATGACGACAAACTAGTGCCATGGAGAGAGGCAAAGACCCACGTTTTAACGCATACACTTCACTACGGCCTTGGAGTCTTTGAGGGTGTGAGAGCATATGAAGCTAAAGATGGTACAGCTATTTTTAGATTGCATGATCATACAGAACGGCTCTTTAATTCAGCTCATATTGTTGGTATGAAGATGCCTTTTTCCAAAAATATAATCAACGATGCTCATAAGAAGTCGGTAAAGGAAAATAATCTCAAATCTGGTTACATTAGACCTATGGCTTTTTATGGTTCAGAGGCTATGGGCATATCAGCAACCACTCTTTCAACACACGTTATTGTTGCCGCATGGAGCTGGGGTGCATATATGGGTCAAGAGGCAATTGATAAAGGGATAAATGTAAAAACTTCATCCTTCTCAAGGCATCACGTAAACGTAACAATGTGTAAAGCCAAAGCCAATGGTAACTATATGAACTCAATACTTGCTCATCAAGAAGCAACTGCTGATGGCTACCAAGAGGCGCTTATGTTAGATACTCAAGGCTATGTTTGTGAGGGGTCAGGGGAGAATATTTTTATAGTCAAAAAAGGCAAGCTCTACACGCCAACACTTTCAAGTGCTCTTGAGGGCATTACACGAGATACAGTAATAACAATTGCTAAAGATTTAGGTATCGATGTAATTGAAAAAAGCATTACTCGGGATGAGGTTTACACGGCAGATGAAGCTTTCTTTACTGGAACAGCGGCAGAGGTAACACCTATAAAACAATTAGATCGAAGAAATATCGGCTCTGGGAGTAAAGGTGAGATTACCGATAAGATTCAGAGTATTTACTTTGATATTGTCTTTGGAAGAAATGAAAAGTACAAAAAGTGGTTAAGTTATATTGATTAAAAAAACTCAAAAAACTATTCTAATTAAAAAAAATGAATTACCTGCTTTTTGCCCGCCAAAAAACAAAGATTCTTGGGCTATGCACCCAAGAGTTTTTATTGATCTAGAACAAAATAAAGAGGCTAATTGTCCTTATTGTGGAGCATCATACGCAATTATAGACTAGTAAATGACTTGCTAAATATAAAGCTATTTTTCATACTAGGTACTAGCAATTCAATTGATCCATTAATATCATTACCATTTGAATAAACCAAAGGGCTCGAAGGTGAGCTCTCTAGGCTAGCTAGATTTTTTTCCTTAAGTGTGCGCTCAACATGAAGAGCAACGGCTAATCCAGTATCAATAACTGATACCATGCCAGAAAAGTAATCCTCTACAATTTTTTTAATAAAAACGTAATGTGTACACCCCAAAACAATTACGTCTACTTTATTGTTCTTTAAAGGCAATAAATATGAGTGTATTAATCTTTTGATTAGATCGGAGTGTATTTCACCTTTCTCAATAAGCTCCACTAAACCTGCGCATGGCTGAACATAGAAAATAGCTTCGCCCTCGTAATTCTCTAACAGCGCTATAAATTTAGCACTTTTAAGTGTTCCTTCGGTAGCAAGGATACCGATTTTTTTCTTTTTGCTAGCAGAAATTGCAGGCTTGACTGCAGGCTCCATACCAACAATAGGTAGACAATATTTTTCTCTTAACTCATGAATGCATGCCGCCGTTGCCGTGTTGCATGCAACAACAAGCAACTTAATATTATTGTGTTGAGTAAGGAAGTCGGTAATAATAAACGCTCTTCTTTTAATGTCTGAAGAGGTCATTTGTCCGTATGGTGCGTATTTCGAGTCAGCAACATATATAAGCCTTTCATTTGGCAACACGTGCTGCAACCTCTCCAGAACCGATAGACCGCCAACGCCGGAATCAAAAATACCAATGGATGGAATGTTTTTCATATTTATATAAAGTTTTATAAATGGCTTACCAAAAGCTTTAATGTACAATATCTTAAAGGAAAATTATGGCAAATAGATTAACACATATTTATACCAAGACAGGGGATGCAGGGAAAACTGGTCTTGGCGACGGGTCAAGAGTAGAGAAATTTAATGCGCGTATTGATGGGTTAGGAAGTATTGATGAATTAAACTCTATTTTAGGAATTATTCTTACAGAAGATATTGATACTAAACTCAAAGACACACTTATTAGAATTCAGCACCATTTATTTGATATTGGAGGGGAACTCTCAATACCAAACCATATTAAGATTGTTGCTGAAAAAGTAATATTCTTAGAAGGTCATATTGATGAAATGAATGCTGTCCTTTCTCCCCTAAAAGAATTTATTCTTCCTGGTGGATCGAAGGCTGCAGCAGTTTGTCATCATGCACGGACAGTATGCAGAAGGGTCGAGCGAATATTATTCAAACTCAAGGAAACAGATAAAATTAATGATATTTCATTGCAATATATTAATCGCTTATCCGACTTCCTGTTTGTTTTTGCAAGGTACATTAATCATTCTAAAAAAATTAATGATATTTACTGGCAAAAAAATATTTAATACTACTTCATGAAAAGTAATTTTATCGAAGCCGTTAAGTGCGGTGTTAAATCGCTATTTAGCTCCCAAAAAATTGATGAGAGCAAAATATCTAAACATGCGATTGAAATCATAAAAGTTCTTCAAAAGAACAATTATGAGGCTTATATCGTCGGCGGAGCAATTCGAGATATTTTGATGGACAAAAATCCAAAAGATTTTGATATTGCGACCAACGCAACCCCTGAACAAATAAGGCATTTATTTCGAAGGTCTCGAATAATTGGTAGAAGGTTTAAGCTGGTCCATGTTATAGATGGACGAGATATCATAGAAGTCTCAACATTTCGAGCGCAACCCCACAATAAAGAAGTCATGTCTAATGGAGTAACAAAGGATAATGAGTATGGTACGTTAAAAGAAGATGCCGAGAGAAGAGACTTTACTTGCAATTCTATTTATTATAATCCTGCAACAAGAAAAGTGATTGACTTTTATGGTGGTGTAAAAGATATAAAAGAAAAAAAATTATCAATGATCGGTGATCCAAAAATAAGGTTTGATGAAGACCCTGTAAGAATACTCAGAGCTATTAGGTTTTCTGCAAAGCTAAATTTAAAAATAGATAAAAATATTATAGAAGCGATAGAGTCAAAAAAGACTCAGCTCCAATCGATACCTTACTCAAGGTTATTTGACGAGATTATGAAGTTATTTCTTACTGGGCATGCTTTGCAAAGCATAGATCTATTTAATAAATTCAACCTTTCGAACTATTATTTTCCTTCTTTTAAGTCAACAGATCCGGAAACTCAATCCTTTTTATTAAAAGGTCTTAGTGATACGGATATGAGAATTCATAGCAATAAGTCAGTTAATCCTGGCTTCCTTTTATCAGTCTTTTTATGGAAAGAAGTTAAGGAGGTTTGGGGGAAAAGGAACAAAACATCAATTAATTCAACAGTAGCTCTTAATGATGCAATTGAATATGTTCTAGAAAAACAATCTAAAATATTCCCTATTCAAAAAAGATTTGGCGTCACTATGAGCGAAATTTGGAGATTGCAACCAAGGTTTGGTAAGCTGCACCCTAAGCGTATTTATCGTTTACTAGGTCATCCTCGCTTCAGGGCAGCCTATGACTTTATGTTGCTAAGAGATTATCATGGGGAAGTTGAGGCAGGACTCTGTGGGTGGTGGACAAATTTTATAGCAGCAGATGAAAAAACTAAAGGCGTATTGTTACAAAATATTAAGCTTAAATGAAAAATATATTTATTGGGATAGGAAGTAATTTAATTGACCCAAAAAAACAGGTTCTTGATGCTATAAATAAAATTAGTACAATCGACGGGGTTGAGCTTCTAAGCCAATCAAGCCTGTATGAAACTGCGCCAGTAGGGATCCTAGACCAGCCTAACTTTATTAACGCAGCTATTAAAATTTGTTTTGATGGTAGTCCTCATAAATTGCTTAACCATTTATTAGAAATAGAAGGCTTGTTCGGTAGGATTAGAAAAGAAAAAAATGGTCCTAGAACGCTCGATTTGGATATATTATTATTTAATAAAACTAAAATTGCGGAAGATGATTTAATGATCCCTCACCCACGAATGCATCAAAGACCTGTCTCTTATACACATCTGACGCT